>JAABUK010000061.1_pt1 | contig 253810 bp, 257 predicted proteins | sample 5559141 | NCBI WGS metagenome assembly JAABUK01 (sample SAMN10711869, study PRJNA513367) | rock metagenome | isolation source: Antarctica rocks | place: Antarctica: Victoria Land, Pudding Butte nord | collected 2016-01-03 | reverse complement strand
CAGCTGGCGGCGCATCAACGGATACCAGTTAATCACCCTTGAAAACGCCGAGGCGGCGTGAGATACTAACGATGACGATGCTACGCCGCTAAATGAATGTCCACGATAATCGGCACGACCTCCGATGGCCGCCCTCTACTCTATCGAATAAGGCAACCAAGCTCGTACACCACGCCCAGGGACACGATCATCGACTTACGACTAGACATTTGTCTCTCGCATTTGGACATTTGGAATCAGACGAACCGACGACGATCTCTACGGAATACGGTGACATTTGCGCTTTCGTATTCGATACGCAGGATTGACGATTACGTCAATACGAGCCGAGCATATTGTCGAACAACCGTACATGATGCAGCGGCTCATCTGCAACGCTTCAAGCCTTCGCAGCCGGAGAACGTGGTTCAGTCGGCCGCGTTGCGCCCGTACGAGCCGCGCGAAGTGGAAACCGCCGGTCTCGAGCGGTGCAATCAGCTCCGCCAAAGTCTGACCGCCAACGCATTCCTGACCGTGAGATTCACCCAAGACCCGTTCGAGGCGATACACCTTCGTCTCAAACGAGCGCGGCCGCCCCCATGCATCGCGGCCATACGGGTTGACACTAGCGCGATCTCGGCCGCGCTTCCGGAGAACCTGCTTCGCGTCGCCAGATCCGGCGGCCGAAGAGCACGAGCACCGTGCCGAAGACGACGAACCCCGTGATGATCGCACCCGCCTGCAGCATGGCAAGGCCGGTCGACACGCTACCGCCGCAGAACGCGACGAAACTCCCGAACATGTCGAGGACGAAGCGCTGGACGGGGTCGGAAACGTCGCCGGCCGTGGCGCGCGCCGTGGCAACGATCTCGTCCGGGCTCCACGACCCCGTTGGCACGATCCGTGCGATCCGGCCGTCGCGGCCGACGACGACGAGCTGATCGTCGTGATTGTAGTGGTCGGGACCATCCTCGAGCGAGGTGACGCCGAACCGGTCCTCGAGCGCCTTCACTTGCATTGGCTCGCCGGTAAGTAGCGACCAGCCGCGCTCGTCGGCACCGTAGCGCGCGCCGTAAAAGCGCATGACGGCGGGCGAGTCGAAGCGCGGGTCGAGCGTCACCTCGGCGAGCCGGAAATGCGCCGGATCGAGCCGCCGCTGCAGCGCAGCGTACTTCGCGCTGATCAGCGGGCAGAGGTCGCCGCGCGGGCAGCGCGTGTAGATGAAGCTCAGCAGCGTTACCTTGCCGGCGAGCTGGTCGAGCCGAACGATCCGGCCGTGCTGATCGACGAGCGGCGAGTCGGGCATGCGATCGCCGACCCCAAGGAGTTGCGCCGCTGCGGGATCGGCGGTGCCCGCGACTTCGCGGCCGGCGCGATGGATCGCCGCGAGCCGCCATGGCGAGGTGCCGCGCTCGAGCAACGCGTCGATCTGGGTCCCCACCGGCAGCGCGGGCGTACCGACCAGCGCGTAGCGGTGCGACGACGCGGGGAGCATCCCGACGACCTCATCGGTCGCGACGACGGCATCGCCGCCCGACAGCTCGGCGAGGACCGTCCCGTGGATCGGCACGACCGCCCGCGCCGCGGAGGAATTCTCGGCCGACATGGCCGCCGGAGCGAGCGCGGCGAGTGCAACGGCGGCGAGCACGACGAGGCGCGGCGGGAGCCGGAGAGCGGCGCGGATGGTCACGCGCGCATCGTAGCACGATCGCGCGATGCGTGCTGCGACGTGCCCGCGCGCTAGCCGAGCGCGAGGAGCGCGCGCGAAACGACCGCGCCGAGCCCCGGGACTGCCCCTGCGAACGCGAGCCACGGGCCGATGCGATCGGGCAGGCTTGCGACGCGATGCGCGGCGTCCTCTGCACGCAACCGCACGCCGATCGTGCAGGCGAGCCGGGCCGCATACGCGCGCCACGCACGTTCGTCGCCATCGAGCGCGCGCAACGCCGCGTGCGCGGCGCCGAGGCCGCTGCGCAACGCGTGATGGATGCCCGAACCGCTGAGCGGGCTCGCGAGGCCGGCCGCGTCGCCCGCGAGCAGCGCCCCGGGCGCCGCGAGCACGCCGCCACGCCAGCCGAGCGGAATCGGCCACGCAGCGGGTGCTTCGAACGTCGCCTTCGCGAGGAAACGGTGCGCTGGCGACACCGGGCTCGCGCAGAAGCGCTCGAACGCCGCGAGCGGATCCGCATGCGATTCGCGGCGCAGGAAGCCGAGCCCGACGTTCGCGCGGCCGTCGCCGAGAGGAAAGATCCACGCATAGCCGTCGTCGCGCTCCTGGACCCAGAAGTGCATCCGGTCGTCGAGGCCCGCGACGTCCCGGGCGTACGCCCGTACGGCAACCGCGCGCCGGTCCTCGGGAATCGGACCGTTGCCGAGCGCGCGGCCGACGACGGAACGCCACCCGTCGGCGCCGATCGTCACGCGTGCCGCAACGTCGCCAGCCGTCGTTCGCAGGCCCGCGATGCGACCGTGCGCGCTGCGGGCGACGCCGAGCACGCGAGCCCGGACGAGCGTCGCGCCCGCCTCACATGCCCGATCGAGGAGTCGCGCATCGAAGACGTGGCGCGGAACGACACGCGCCGCACCGGGACTCGGGATGCGCTCGTGTCGCACACGAACGTCGCCGACGCCCGCGCCGTGCGGGCCATAGAGCACCGCGCCCGCGAGCGCGGTGCCGCCCGAGAACGTCTCCGCGCAGCCCATCGCGCGCAGCGTCGCGATCGCCTCGGTGCCGAGCAGATCGCCGCAGATCTTGTCGCGCGGGAACGCGGCCTCGTCGACCACGAGCACCCGAGCGCCCGCGCGCACGAGCGCGAGCGCCGCGGCGGCCCCCGCGGGACCGCCGCCCGCGATCGCAACGTCGGAGTCGATCACACCGGGCGGCGTGCGGCGCCCTCGGGATAGCGGACGCCGGTCGCACCCACGCGCTTCGTCGCCGTGAGCTCGCCGCCGTATGGCGCCGTGAAGACCCCCGATGTCGGTGCGACATCGGCGTAGTCGCGGCCGACCGAGACGACGACATAGCGCATCGAGAGCCGGCAGTCGTGGGTCGGGTCGAAGTCCAGGACCTCAAGCCCCTCCGGCGTCGGCACGAGGAACTCGACCCACGCATGCGTGCCGCCCTCGCCGATGAGATGGCCTGAGACATACCGCGCGGCGAGGTCGCAGCGCCGCGCGAGCGCGAGCGCGACGTGCGCAAAATCCTGACAGACGCCGCTGCGCTGCGTCCAGGCCTCGGCGGCCGTCGTCTCGACGGTCGTCGTGCCGGCGGCGTAGCGCATCTCGCGGTGAACGTATCTCCCGATCGCCCAGGCGAGCTCGTGGGGTTCGGGATGGTCGTCGCGCAGCATCCGGGCGGCGTCGCGCAGCGCTTCGTCGCAGGCGGTGAGCACCGTCGGCCGCACCCACCGCTCGGCGTCGTCCGCCGGCTCGAACGAACGCCCGACGCCGGTGCGCCGCACGAGCGACCAATGCTCGAATTCGAGCGCGCCGTCGACGCGCCGCGCGAAGAACGTGGTGACGGGATTGCCGTACTCGTCGTTCTCGACGTGCTCGGCGGCGAGCGCGCTGATGTCGAGCCGTGTCGCAAGCCTGAGCTGATCGCCGTGGCGTTCGCGAGGCACGACGATAAGCCGATGATGGAGATCGGCGATCGGGCCCGGATAGTCGTAGCGGAATCGCTGATGGAGCAAATAGGTGACTTCGACGGCTTCGTCCCACGCGACGGCGTCGTCCGCGAGCGGCTCCATGGCGGTCAGGTCGAGAGCCTCAGCGTCAGGCTTGGGGGCGTGCATCGTCCGCCCGATCGGCGATGACGGTCATGCTCCGTAGGGACGCCGCGCCGTAGGTCGTCACCATCGCGACATCGAGCGCGTCGCGGCCCCGTGCGATCGTGACGCGACCCCGTCGGCGCTCGTTGTTGCGAGGATCGAAGATGTACCAGCGGTCCCCGAGATAGGCCTCGAACCAGGCGCAGAAGTCCATCGGTCCGGGCGGCGGGACGTCGATGTCGGGCAGGTAGCCGAATGCGTAGCGTGCCGGGACGTTGAGCGCCCGGCAGAGCGCGATCGCAAGGTGCGCGAAATCGCGGCAGACGCCGCGGCCGCTCGCGAGCACGTCGGCGGCGGTGGTCGTCGGGGTGCTCGAGCCGTAGCCGAACGTGAGGTGGTCGTGGCAGAAATCCACGATCGCCTGCACGCGGCCCCAGCCCGGCTGCAGCGAACCGAAGCGCTCGATCGCGGGCGCGAACATCTCGTCGGAGGGGCAGAAACGGCTCGCGAGCGTGTAGAGCAGCGCGTTATCCGGCAGGTCGGCCGCCGGAACTTCGGGGGCATCGGGCGCGTAGGCGTCGAGCTCGTCCGGAATGTCGACCAGGACGTCGTACGCGAGATCGCTCGTCCCGGCCGGCAAGACCATCCGGCGGCAACGATTGCCGTAGACGTCGAGGTACTCGTGGCTACGCGCGGTCGGCTCGAGGTCCCAACGCTCCTCAAGGACGGTCGCCGCTCCCGGATCGGGCCCGATGATGAAGACCGCCGCCGTAGGCGCGCTCGTTTCAAACGAGAAGCGCGCGCCGGCACGGATACGGAGGGCGGCGGACGGGTCGCTTGCGATCACGCGCCAAGGTTGCGTGACGGTGAGCCACCGCGCCTTTCGCCCTTTGGCTAGCCCCGCGACGGGCGGTTCGAGCGGTTGCGCGCCGGGAACGGGCCGGGCATGCAGAGCGGATCGGAACCTCGGATCGCTGTTCCCGGTAGCGAGCGGAGCCTGCCCGCGGGCGTCCGGCTCGAGGGCGAGCCCGACCTCGCACAGCGCGCGGACGTGACCATACTCGTGCGGCCTCCGGCGCACGCGAAGGCGGCGTTCGAGGCGGCCACGGTCCCGGCGATCGCTGCGCGGACGTACATGACGCGCGCGGCATTTGCGGATCGCATGGCCGCGGAGCCGGAGGATCTCGCTGCCGTCACCGCCTTCGCCGCCGGCGCCGGGCTCGACGTGCTCGGCATCGATCCGGTTCGGCGCAGCGTCGTCCTGGGCGGCACGCTCGGGAGCCTCGCGGCCGCCTTAGACGTTCGGTTGGGGATCGCGCGCGGTCCGGCCGGCCGCTACCGGGCGCGCGTTGGCGCGATCTGGATCCCGGCGGCGCTGGGTGGCATCGTCGTCGGCGTGTTCGGATTCGACGATCGGCCCCAGGCCCGCTCGCACGCCCGGATCCTCGCACCGGCCGCCGCGGCCCAAGCCGTGGCCGCGAGCCCGCTCGACGTAGCGGCGGCGTATGACTATCCCGCAGGCAACGGCGCGGGGCAGACCGTCGCGCTCATCGAGCTTGGCGGCGGGTTCGTTCAGGCCGACCTCGACGCGTACTTTTTGAGCCTTGGCGTCGGGTCACCGAAGGTCACGGCGGTCGCCGTCGACGGCTCCGGGAACGCTCCCACGGGCGACGGTACGGGCCCCGACGGCGAGGTGATGCTGGACATCGAGATCGTCGGCGCGATCGCTCCCGCTGTCGCCATTGCCGTGTATTTCGCACCGAACACGGACCGCGGATTCCTCGATGCCGTAACGACGGCGATTCACGATTCGCAGAACGCGCCATCAATCGTCTCGATTAGCTGGGGCGGTCCCGAATCGACGTGGACCGCGCAGTCGATGTCGGCGTTCGACGCCGCGTTCGCGGACGCCGCAACCCTCGGCATCACGGTGCTCGTCGCGGCGGGCGACGGCGGCTACACCGACGGTGTCTCGGACGGCGCCGCGCACGTCGACTTCCCGGCCTCGAGCCCGCACGTCACTGCGTGCGGCGGAACGCGGCTCGATCTCTCCGGCGGCGTCGGCGCTGCGCTCGCGGGCGAGGTCGCCTGGAACGAGCTTCCCAGCGGCGGCGCGACGGGCGGCGGCATCAGCGCCGCCTTTCCAGTTCCGACCTACCAGTCGGCCCTCACGCTCCCAGGGTCGATCAATGCGGGGGCGGCTCCCGGCCGAGGCGTGCCGGACCTCGCGGGCAACGCGGATCCGCAGACGGGCTACGACGTTCGAATTGACGGCGCGATGGCCGTCGTCGGCGGCACGAGTGCCGTCGCGCCGCTCGTCGCGGGCCTCGTCGCCCGGCTCAATGCAAGCGCGCGCAAGAAGGCGGGCTTCCTCAATCCGGCGCTCTATGCGACGCCCGCGGCGTTGCACGACGTGACGTCGGGGACCAACGGCGCGTACGTCGCCGGTCCCGGCTGGGACGCATGCACGGGCCTCGGTTCCCCCAACGGGACGCGGTTGACGGCGGCGCTCTTCCCCCCGGCGTGAGGAAGCTCGCCGTCGTCGGCGACACGCACCTGCCGCGCTTTCGCTCGCTTTCCGGCCCTCGTCGCTCGACTCAGAGCCGAGGCGCCCGCCGCGATCCTGCACTGCGGCGACCACTGCACGCTCGAGGCGGAAACCGCCCGCGCCGAAATCGCGCCGTTCCACGCGGTCGCAGGCAATAACGACGGCCCGGACCTTCACGCGCGCTACGGCGAGCGGCGGATCGTCACGTTTCCCGAAGGCGCCCTCGGCCTCGTCCACGGCGACGGTCCGCGCGGGACGACCCGTAGCCGAGCGCTCGCGGCCTTTGCGGACGTCGCCGAACTCGACGCAATCTGCTTCGGGCACAGTCATCAGCCCATGTGCGAGCGCGTGGACGGCCGCTGGCTCGTGAACCCGGGCTCGGGTACCGACAAGCGCCGAGAACCCGCCTTCAGTTACGCGGTCGTCGACCTCGCGGGCGAGGCGACGACCGCGCGGCTCGTTTACTTCGCGGGCTGACGCGGCTTCGGCGACGCGCCGGTGCGTTGCGGCGTCGCGCGGCCGTTGCCGCCGGGCGGCTGGTGGCTCGGGCCGCCGGCGCCGATTCGGCGCGGGCCGCGACTACCGCCGCCGCCGGAGGGGCGCATGGGGCGCGGGCCGCGCTCGGGTGCCGCATCCTGTGGGCGCGGCTCGCCGAGCTCCGGGAGCTTCGAGCGGTCCAGGCGCCGGCCCAGCGCCCGCTCGATCTGCGAGAAGTACTTCTCCTCGTCGGGTGCGACGAAGGTGATCGCATCGCCAGTCGCCTGCGCGCGCGCGGTGCGGCCGGCGCGGTGGATATAGTCTTCGGGCACCATCGGCACGTCGTAGTTAATGACGTGCCCGAGCGCCGCGACGTCGATCCCGCGCGCGGCGATGTCGGTCGCGACGAGCACGCGCAGCTTTGAGCGCTTGAAGTCGTCGAGCGCGCGTGTCCGCTGCGCCTGCGAGCGGTCGCCATGGATACGGTCGGCGACGATCTCGTACTTCGTCAGCGATGCGGCGAGCCGGTTCGCGCGCGACTTCGTGCGCGTGAAGACGATCGCCGAGAAAATACTATTGTCCTTGAGCAGTTCGAGCAACAGATCGAGCTTGCGCTCGCCCGGCACCGTGTAGACCGTCTGCGCGATGCCGGCAGCGGGCGCCCCCTTCGGCGCGAGATCGACGCGGACCGGATCGACGAGCATCTCTTTGGAAAGCGCGGCGATCGCGGGCGGGATCGTCGCCGAGAAGAAGAACGTCTGGCGCTTCGTCGGCACGTGTCGCAGCACGCGCTTCACGTCGGGCAGGAAGCCCATGTCGAGCATCCGGTCGGCCTCGTCGATGACCAGGTGCGTGATGTTCTCGAGCGACGCCGTCTTCTGATTGAGGTGATCGAGGAGCCGGCCGGGCGTCGCGACGACGATGTCGGTACCGCGGCTGAAGACGCCGATCTGCGGCGTGAAGCCGACGCCGCCGAAGATCGCCGCGACGCGAACCTTCGTGTTCTTCGCGAGCGCCGTGAGGTGCTCGGCGATCTGCGCCGCGAGCTCGCGCGTCGGGGCGAGAATCAGCGCGCGCGTCTTGCCGCGCGGACCATCGGCGAGGGCCGCGATGAGCGGAAGGCCGAAAGCGGCGGACTTGCCGCTGCCCGTCGACGCGCTCGCGAGGACGTCGCGGCCGGCGAGGGCGGGCGGGATCGCGGCGAGCTGCACGGGCGTGGGCTCGGTGAAACCGAGCGCGTGCACGGCAGAGAGAAGCTCGGGCCGGAGCCCGAGCGTATCGAAATTCGGAATCGTCTGAGTCGCTTTCTTCGAAAAGCGCGACCCGGAACGAACATCGACCGATCGCGCGGTGCGATCCTCTCACGGACGGCCGGTTCGCGTCAAAGACGTTTCGCGGGTCAGACCGATTTTCGGCCGCTGATGAAGTTATAGATCGCGATGACGACGACGACGACAAGGATGATATTGATGAGAGCGCCACCGATGTGGAACAAGAGTCCGAGAATCCAGAAGACGAACAGAATGACCGCGATGGTCCACAGAATACCGATCATGGTTGGGGCTCCGATCCGATAGCATGCGCTTGCTGCTGGGAGTACCCGAGGGACCGCGACGCTAACGTCGCGCCGATCGTGGGGTGCCCTCGCCGGGACCGTCGTGCTCACGGGCGCGCTCGTTGTCATCCGCGCCCCCGCACCATTGGTCGAGCGCTGGTACAGTAACGGCCTCTATCCGCGCATCGCACACGTCGCCTACGCGCTCGTCGACCCGCTGCCATTCTGTCTCGGCGACGTCCTCGCGGTGGTGCTCGCCGCGCTCGCCGCCCTCGCGCTCGGGCGCGCGGTCCGGGCGCCCGGCGCGCGACTCCGCATCCTGCGCCGCGCCGTCGCCGTGGTCGCGATCGTCGCGATCTGGTTCGAGGTCTCGTGGGGGCTCGGCTACGGCCGCGTGCCGCTCGGCGACAAGCTCGTGGTCGACGACGCACGGACGAACGAGCGCAGCGTCGATGCCTTCGCCGACCACGTCGTCGCCGAGCTTTCGGCGGCGGCCGGAGCGGCGCACCGTGCGGATGACACGGGCGACCTCGGCGCGCGGCTCGCGCCGACGTTCGCGGCGACGATCGCGCGGCTCGGCGATCGCGGCCACTTCCCGCCCCAGCGCATCAAGCCGACGATCTTCCAGCCGTTTATGGAGCGCTCGGCGACATCGGGGTTCACGGATCCTTGGACGCACGAGATCAACGTCGACGGGAGCGCCACGCGCTACGAGCGGCCGGCGTATTACGCGCACGAGTGGGCGCACGCCTCGGGGTTCAACGACGAAGCCGAGGCGAACTACATCGCCGTGATCGCGTGCCGAACGTCGCGCGATCCGGTGCTCGCGTACTCCGGCTGGCTGCTGACCTACTTCAATCTGCCGGGCAACGTCCGTCTCTCGCGACCGATGGGCCGGCTCGCCTACGACGACGTGATGGCGATCCGGCGCCGCGTTCTGCACCAGCTCGACCGGCACGTGGTCGCGGCGCAGCGTGTCGCCTACGACGCCTACCTGCACTCCAACGGGGTGGCGGCGGGGTATGCGAGCTACGGGCTCTTCGTGCGCTGGCTCGTCGGCGGCAGCTTCGATCACAGCGGTCTGCCGCGCGTGCGCACGGCCTCGGACGGGTAGGCCGTCCGCACAAGAAGGAGGCCGCGATGCAGACGATGCTCGAGACCCGCACGCTCGGAACCACCGGCATGGGCATCACACGAATCGGCTTCGGCGCCTGGGCCGTCGGCGGTGCCGATTGGAAATTTGGCTGGGGCGAGCAAGCCGATGACGACTCGATCGCGGCGATCCACGCCGCGCTCGACTGCGGTATCAACTGGATCGACACGGCCGCTGCCTATGGATTCGGCCACTCGGAGGAGGTCGTGGCGCGCGCGCTGCGCCGGATGAGCGAGCCGCCATTCGTCTTCACGAAGTGCGGCCTCGTCCCGTCGGGTGAGGGTGACGGCGGGACGCGCGAGGACCTGACGCCCGCGTCGCTGCGCACCGAGATCGAGGCGAGCCTGCGCCGGCTCGAGGTCGAGGCGATCGACCTCTATCAGATCCACTGGCCCACGGACGAGATCGCCGACATCGACGCGGCGTGGGCGACGATGCTCGACTTCGTGCGGGAGGGCAAGGCGCGCCACGTCGGCGTCTCCAACTTCGACGTCGCCGAGCTCGAGCGGGCGCGCGCGGTCGGCCCCGTCGCGAGCCTGCAACCGCCGTTCTCGCTCGTAAAGCCGAGCGTCGCGGACGAGATCTTGCCGTATTGCGCGCGGAACGATATCGGCGTGATCGTCTACGCGCCGATGCAGTCGGGGCTGCTCACCGGCGCAATGACGCGCGAGCGTGCGGAGGCGTTGCCGAAGAACGACTGGCGCTCGCGCAACGCCGAGTTTCAGGAACCGAAGCTCTCGCACAATCTCGAGCTCGTCGAGCGCCTGCGCCGCGTCGGCGCTCGCTACGGCAAGTCGCCGGGCGAGGTCGCGATCGCGTGGACGCTGCACGATCCAGCCGTGACGGGCGCGATCGTGGGCGGCCGCGACGCGGCTCAGGTGCGCGGCACGGGCGGCGCCGCGACGTTGCGGCTCAGCGCGGACGACCTGCGGGAGATCGCCCGCTGATGTTCACGATCACGACGACGATCGATTGCTACCTGCTGCCCGAGGACGGCGCCGCCGCGAAGCAGCGCTTCCTCGATCATCTTCAAGATCCGCACGATATGTGGATCATCGCGTACAGCTTTACGCTGATGCCGATGATCGACGAGATCGTCAAGAACAGCTCGCCGCCGGGCATGATCCACATCTACCTCGATCTGAGTCAGTCGCGCGGCACCGCTGAAAAGCCGCAGGTGCGGCGGCTCATCGATGCGGGCGTCGAGGTCACGATCGGCACGTCGCCGGCCGGTATGTCGTTCATCACGCACACGAAGGGCATCGTCTGCGACGACACGCCCGTGCCCTGGTGCTGGGAGGGATCGGTCAACTTTTCCCAGAGCGGCTGGATGCAAGTCAATACCGCGATGGTCTTCAACGACAAGACGTGGCGCGACAACTTTGTTGCGCAGTTCAATACGCTGCGCGACTACGCGTGGACGAACGAGCGCGCGGACCAGCTCATGAAAGCGCCGCCGTCCGGCGTCACGATCGGCACGCCGAACGCGGCCGCGCCCGCCAAGGGCGGCTCGAAGAAAGCCGGTTCGAAGAGCGCCGGGCCGACGGCGGGTTCGAAGAAAGCGAACGGTACGAAAGCCGAGAAGCTCGCAGCGAAGAAGTCATCGAAGAAGAAGCCGACATCAAAGAAGTCATCGAAGGCAAAGCCGAGTTCGAAGAAGGCTTCGAAATAAGCGGCGCGCGGCCGCGTTACGATCGATGCTGATCGAACGCGGCCGCGTCGCCGCTGTCGTAACGAAGCTCGAAGTCGGCATCCGGCGTGATCGTCAAACGCATCGCGAGCCACGGGTGATCGTGAGCTGCATGGATCGCATGGAATCGCTCGAGATGCGCGCGCAGCTCGTGGGCGACTTCGAAGAAGTTCGGCAGGCCGATCACCCCGCCGGCGGCGTCGATGCACACGGCCGTCGTGCGCGTCGAGCCATCGAAGTGGCTGCCGACGAACTCGACCGTGACGGCCGCGCCGCCGATCTGATCGAGCAGCGCTTGCGCGAGCGGAACGACGTGCCGACGCATTGCCTGGTCCTCCCACGCCTCGGAGACGGCGCTCACGCGAGCTCGTACCGCCCGTCGTCGTCGCGGCGATACACAACGGACGACCAGCCGCCGCGCGCCGGATCGTACGCATGCGTCGCGAAGCCGGCGCGTTCGCGGCGGATGCGCAGACCGGGCTCGAAAATCTCGGGAATGCGCTGGGGGGCGATGCTCGGCGCCGTCATCGCGAGCGCGCCGCCGATCGGCGCGTGCGTAACGCAATGCACGTGACCGCAGATCACCCGCCCGACCTGCGACGAGCGCGCGACGAGCTCGCTGAAGTCCGGAGCGCCGGGGAAGCGCAGCAGGTCGAGCACGCGCAGCGCCGCGTACGGCGGCTGATGCATCGCGATCACCGTCGGCGTCACGGGCGCCTCGTCGAGCAACGCGGCGAGTCGTGCGAGCGCGCTCGGCTCGAGCGCCCCGCCGGGATGCGGATCGCGCGTCACGTCGAGTGCGATCACGCGCATGCCGGCAACCAACGCATCGACCGTCGCGCGACCGTCGACGATCGTGCCGATCGACTCGGGCGGCAGATGGCGCTGCATGAGCCGGCGGTCGTCGTGATTGCCGGGGATCGCGAACCACGGCGCGGACGCCGACACCATGGTCTCGGCGAAGCGCGCGTACGCGGCGGGATCGGGCCGGTCGACGAGATCGCCCGTGACGACGATCGCGTCGGGCCGCGTCTCGAGGCCATCGAGCGCGCGCAGCGCGTCGGCGAGATAGCTCGTCGTGTCGCCCGTGCTCCGCTTCGCCACGACGTGCGTGTCCGTGAGCTGCGCGAGGAGCGCCATCAGAGCTCGTCGACGAAGTCGACGATCGTAACCGCGAGTTCACGCGGCGCGTCGATCGGAACGAGGCTGGCCGCGTGTGCAAGGGTCATCGCGCGGCTCGACGGGATGACGCCCGCGACGCGGCTGCGCGCGAGCTCGGGCGAGATCAGGGCATCCTCGGCGCCCGCGACGACGAGCGTCGGCGTCGAAACGGTCTCCGCGTCGTCCGCGAAGCTCGCGTCGAGCCACGCCGCGAGCGAATCCGTCGCGGCCTGCGGGCCCACGACGGCCGCCGCAGCGCGCAGCGCGGAACGCTGCATCGCGAACGGAGCCTCGTGCGTTTGCGCGGCGAGCCATGCATAGCGTAAGTCGAGCGAGCCCGCCGTCGCCTCGAGCGCGATTCGCGCCGCGGGGCCGAGGGGCAGTCCCGACGGGGGCGGCGGTGAGACGAGCACGAGCCCTTCGACGGCGTCGGGCCGATCGATTCCGAAGCGCAGGGCGACCGCCGCGCCGAGCCCCATGCCGATTGCCACGAGCGGATCGAGATCGAGCGCGGCGATGAGATCGCTGCAGTCGTTCGCGAACGCGTCGAGGGTGTACGGGCCCGGCGCGCCCGCCGATTCACCGAATCCGCGCAGGTCGAAGGCGATCGTGCGGTACTGCCCGGCGAGCGCCTCGCGCACGCCCTCCCAAAGAGTGCGCGAGCCGTACCAGCCGTGGAGCAGCAGCAGCGGCATGCCGCCCGTCGGGCCGACGTCGTCGTAGCCGAGCTCGGCGCCGTCGGAGGCGCGGAACGTCGCCATCAGCGCGCGCCGAAGGCGGCGATCGCCGCGAGAAACGCCTCGCCGTAGTCGACGAGCTTCTTGTCGCCGACGCCCGGAATCGCGCGGAGCGCGCGCGCGTCGGCCGGCACGTCGCGCGCCATCGCGCGCAGCGTCGTGTCGGGGAAAATTACGTAGGCCGGGACGTCACGCTCGTCGGCGAGCCGCTTACGTAGCGCGCGCAGTTCGTCGAAGAGCGCCTCGTCGCCGCCGCCGAGCGCGGCATCGCGCCCGGCGCTGCCGCCGACGCTCGCGGCGCTCGTCGAGACGGGCGCGACCGTCATCTCGACGGGCGTGCGATCCACGAGCGTCTTGCGGCCGTCGGTCGTGAGCTCGATCGTACTGCGCAGGCCGGGCGTGCGCGCGAGCAGCCCCAGGCGCACGAGCTCGCGGCCGATATCGAGCCACTGCATCCGGCCGACGTCCTTGCCGACGCCGAACGTCGAGAGCCGGTCGTGATTGAAGTCGCGGACCTTGTCGGTCTCCTTGCCGACGAGGATGTCGGCGAGGTGGTTGAGGCCGACGGAGAAGCCGCCCGCCTGACGCACGCGCGCGACCGTCGAGAGAAACTTCTGCGCGACGACCGTGCCGTCGAACCGCGCGCGCGGCGCGATGCAGTTATCGCAGTTGCCGCACGGTCCGGGCGCGAGCTCCTCGCCGAAATGGCCGAGCAGGACGCGGCGCCGACAGGCCGTCGTCTCGGCGTACTCCTGCATCTGCCGCAGTCCCGCGAGCGCGAGCTCGCGTTCGCGGTCGTCCTTCTCGTCGATGAAGCCAAGCTGCTTCGCGACGTCGCCCGCGCCGTAGAAGAGCACGCATTCCGAGGGCAGGCCGTCGCGGCCGCCGCGGCCGGTCTCCTGATAGTAGCTCTCGAGATTCTTCGGGAGGTCGTGATGGATGACGTAGCGGACGTTGGGCTTGTCGATGCCCATGCCGAACGCGATCGTCGCGCACATGACGCGCACGTCGTCGCGCACGAAGCGCTCCTGATTGTACGCGCGCTCCTTGGATTCGAGCCCCGCGTGATACGGCAGCGCGGCGATGCCGGCGGCGCGTAATTTCTCCGCGAGCGTCTCAACGCCGCGGCGGCTCGCGGCATACACGATGCCGCTCTCCTTCACGCGGCCGCGCACGATGCCGAGCAGCGACCGGAACGTGTCGGTCTTCGGCAACACCTTGTAGGCGAGGTTGGGCCGGTCGAAGCTCGCGACGTAGCGCGCGGGCTCGCGCAAGCCGAGCGACGCGACGATGTCCTCGCGGACGCGCTCGGTCGCGGTCGCGGTGAGCGCGAGTAACGGCACGCCCGGAAACGTCCGCCGGAGGCCGGCGAGGCGCCGGTAATCGGGCCGGAAGTCGTGGCCCCACTCGCTGATGCAGTGTGCCTCGTCGATCGCGAAGCGAGCGACGTTCCAGCGCTGCAGGTCCTCGATGACGTGCGGCAACGCGAGTCGCTCGGGCGCGAGATACAGCAGCCGGTACGTGCCGCGGCCGAGCTCGCGCAGCCGGCGCCGCGCCTCGTCGCCGTCGAGGGACGAGTTGAGGTACGTCGCGGAGATTCCCGCGGCGGTCAGCGCGTCGACCTGGTCCTTCATGAGCGCAATGAGCGGCGAGACGACGACCGTGAGCCCGGGTGCCATGACGGCCGGGAGCTGGAAGCACAGCGATTTCCCGCCCCCGGTTGGTAGGAGGGCGAAGACGTCGCGCCCGGCGAGGACGTCGGCGACGATCTCGGCCTGGAGCGGCCGGAACGCGTCGAATCCGAAATGGTGTTTAAGAGCGGCGGCGGGATCGGCGTCGAAGAGCGTGGACACGTTACGAGCAGACTTCGAGGGTTCAAGATGGTGACCCCGTTGGCCGATACTCACGACATGATGTCGGCGAAGACCCGCGACGAAGAGCTGCCGCGCACGATCGGGCTCGACGCGCTCGCGACCGTTCCGCTCTTTCGTGATTTCCTGCCCGCGGAGCTGGAAGAGGTCGCGCAACTCGTTGCGATCCGCCGCTTCGCAAAACATCAGACGGTGTTCCGTGAGGGCGATCCGGGGCAGTCGTTCTACGTGATCCTCTCGGGGTCGGTCGCGATCGTCCGCGTCGCCCCCGACGGTCGCGAGACGATCCTCTCGCTGCTCAAGGAGCGCGACTTCTTCGGCGAGATGAGCGTCTTCGACACGACCGTCCGGGCGGCGACCGTTCGAACGCTCACGCCGGTCGAGGTCGGCGTCATCGAGCGCTCCGATTTTCTCGCGCTCATCGACCGCAGCCCGCGCATCGGCCGGCTGCTCGTGATTGCGCTCTCCGAGCGGTTACGTGTCGCCAATGCCATGATCGCGGCGACGACCTCGCAGGACATCCGCTCGCGCCTCGCATCGCTCTTGCTCAACCTCAGTGCGAGTTTCGGCGAGGAAGTCCCAACCGGGATGCGCATCTCGCTGCGCCTCACGAATCAAGAGATGGCGAACATGATCGGGACGACGCGCGAGACGGTCAACCGCACGCTCAACAAGTTCTGGGACGAGCGTTTCATCGACATGCGTACGGCGCACGTCGTGGTCGTCGATCCCGACGGCCTGCGTGCGATGGTGCCGTAACCTCCGAACCCGGGCTCCGACGCGTTCGACCGGGTCAGGCGTCGGCGATCGCGATCGGATCGAGCGCGAGACTGGCGGACGCGGTCCCGCGGTGCGCATGCCGTCGCTCAAACGGATCGATCGCGACGGCGTAGACGGCACCGTTTCGAACGTAGACATCGAGCTTCTCGGGCAGATCGGGCACGCGTCGGACGCCGACAAGATCTCGATCACGACGTCCGGGCAGACCGCCTGAATTTCGTCCGGTCCTCGGGTGCCATCGCCTCCAGCCGCGCCCGCGAGAGCCACGACGCGTCGGGCGACCGCAGCGACCCGTCCGGCAAGCGAAAGCCGGCCGACGATCCGAACACGATGCCGCCGGCCGGTTCCGCGGAGCGCCGGAGTGGCACGGCGGCTTCGACGTTGCGCGGCCCGCCGTCGCTGAGTACCGCGAATACGACTGATCGTCGCGTGCGCCCCGGACCGACCGCGGAGTAGCGCATCGCATCCGCTCCCTTCCAAGGTCGTCTCGACGGGAGGTCGGTCGCGGTTCGCGTTCCTCGCGTCGCCGGTCCTGCGCCGGCGAAAGGCGTCAGATGAGTCGCGCGAGCGGCCGGCGGCGCCAGACCAGGAGATAATACAGCGTCTGGCACGTCAGGCCCGTCGCGAACGCGGCGGGATAGCCGTACCAGACGCCGTCGAGCCCGATGCGTGCCGAGAGCGCGTAGGCGACGGGGACCTCGACGAACCAGATCGACGCAATCGAGATCGCCGTCGGCCAAATGACCGTCCCGCTCGCGATCATGATGCCCGAGAGCACGCGGGCGTTGGCGAAGAGCGCGTAGCTCCAGAGCGTGATCGAGAGCAGGCTACGCGCGACGGCGACCGTCGGCGCCGAGCGGATGAAGAGCGAGATGATGTCCGTTGCGAAGAAGTAGACGACCGCGATGAGCGCGCCCTCGAGGACGTAGGCGAGCACGACCGCGGCGCGGACGACGCGCGGGACACGCTCGACGCGGCCGGCCCCGATGGCCTGCGAGCTGAAGATCGAGGCCGCAATCGCGATCGAGATCGCCGGAAATTGGACGTAGCTCACGATTTGATTGACCGCGCCATACGCCGCGACCGCGAGGGACCCGTAGCCGTCCACGAGCGAGAGCAGCGCGATCTCCGAGAGCGAGACCATGGTGAGGTTGAGGCTCGTCGGCACGCCGATCCGCGCGATCGTGCGAGCGAGTCCGAGTCGCACGCGGATGTGGCGCAGCATCGAGCCGTCCATCGCGAGGTCGTGCTTCGAGAGGCCGAGATAGACGAGCAGCCCGGCGAGGCCGAGCGCGCTCGAGGCGACGTTGGCGACCGCGGCGCCGTCGATGCCGAGCCTCGGAAAGCCGAACGCGCCGAGGATGAAGAGCGGCGTGAGGATCATCGTCGCAGCCGTGCTGCCGATGAGCGCGACGAACGGCGTGACCGAATCGCCCACGCCGCGCATGAACGTCGTGTAGACGAGGTACGCGAAGAGCACGGGAATCGCGGCGAACGTAATTCGCGCATACGACGTGGCGTCCGCGAGAATGTCGGCGGGCGTGCGTAGCGCGGCGAGCATGTCGTGCGCGAAGACGACGCCGAGCGTGCCAACCACGATCCCGACGATGAGCACGAGCGCGAGCGTCGTGCCCACGATCTGCTTCACGCGTTCGCCGTCCTTGGCACCGTACGCCTGACCGATGAGCGCCGTGCTGCCACTCGCAAGCCCGATGAGCGACGAGACGAGGAAGAAGACGATCGGAAAGATCGCCGAGACCGACGCGAGGGCGTGCACGCCGATGAGCCGGCCCAGATAGATACTGTTCGCCGTCTGCCCCGCGGCCTGCAAGAGGTTGCTCGCCATGAACGGCGCGAGGAACACGACCATGTTGCGCCAGATCGGGCGCGTGTCGTCGAGCGCGATCGACGCGCGGGCGGCATTCACTCCGGCTCGGCGCGCGGGACGGCCCGCAACGTGCGCGCGTGCGTATACCAGACGAGGCCGGGCGGGGCATTCTGCTGCTTGCGAACGTGCTTGCGCTCCGTATAGTCGATCTCGACGCGGTCCGACGCGCGGCCCTTCGAGTGATAGGCGGCGAGCTCGGCCGCGCGTTCGAGCTCCTGATGCGTTGCCGAGCGTGGCGTGTCGAGCGAGAGCACGACGTGGGCGCCCGGCATCCCGCGCGCGTGAAACCACAGGTCGTCGGGACGCGCGATCCTGAACGTCAGGTCGGCGTTGCCGCGAGGCGAACGGCCGACGAAGACGCGCGCGTCCTCGGAGAGCCGCACGTCGAGCGGTTTCGCGCGCCGGGCCTTGTCTTTGGGCGCGTTCGGGCGGCGGCGTTCAAGGCGGTCGAGCGCATCGCGCGATTCCTCGATGCTCTCGGCGTCGGCGCGTTCGAGCTCCCAGGCGAGCTCGTCGAGCGCGCGTGCATCCGCGGCGAGCTCGTCGAGCCGCCGGTCGATGTGTGCGAGCGCCGCGGTTGCTTTCCGGTAGCGCTTGAAGAAGGCGGCGGCGTTGGCTTTCGCGTCGAGCTCGGGGTCGAGCGCGATCTCGAACTCGGGATCGCTCGGCGGCACGAAGCGCTCGGCGCGCGGCGGGACCTCCGCGACGTGCGCGTAGAGCGCGTCGCCCGCGCGGCGCAGCGCGTCGCGGGCCGCCACGTCGTCGCGCTCGGCCGCGAGCGCGTCCCGTTCGGCGGCACGCGTCGCGCGCCGCTTCGCGACGCGGCCGAGGAGCGCTTCGCGCCGCGCCGCGAGCGCGTGCCGCGAACGATCGCCCGCGTCCTCGCGCGCCGCATCGCCGAGGAGCGGGCCAAGCGCGGGCTCGCGGCTCGCGGCGAGGTGCGCGAACTGCGCGAGCGGGACGACGTGACACTGCACGAGCCGGCCGGCGTCGCGGTACGCGTAGATTTCGCCGAGCCCCTCGGGCGCCCCGGCCGTGCTCTCGACGAGATCGTGCGCGCGCGCGATCGTTCGCTCCGCGAGCTGCGGCGCGGCCCGCGCGCCCAGGACCCGCGCTTCGAAAACGAGCGACTCGGCGACGAGGCGCGGCACGAGCGGTACCGCCGCGCGTAGCGCCGCGGTCGCCGCGCGCGCCGCGTTCGGCGCCCCGTCGCCGAGCGCGGCGCGCAGGCTCGCGCGGGCCTCGCCCGAGTCGGGAGCCGGCTCGGCGAGCGGGGGCGGTTCGTAGGCGTCGCCGACGACGGTCGCACGCACGACGCCCGGGGCGCGCGCGAACTCCTTCGCGGCGGCGACGATCGTGCCGTCCTTGAGCAGGACGACGTTTCCGAAGCGCGGGACGAGCTCGATCGCCAGCCGGTAGTGCGTCGGAACGCCGAAGCGCGAGCTCGCCGAGCACTCGAGGGCGATGAGCCGGTCGCCGCGTCGCGCGCGGATGCCGTCGATGCGCAGCCCGCCGAGCGCCGTCGAGACCGCCCGCGCAAAGCCCGGCTCGTTCTCGAGCGGCTCGGCGCCCTCGAGCGTCACGAGCGGTAGCGCCCCAAAGGCGTCGATGCCCAGCGTCGCGCCCGGGACGGCGATGCCGAGCGTGCCGTCGGAGCGACGGCCCGCGCCGCGCACGCGCTTCCCGCGCAGCGCGCGATCGAGCTCTGCGGCGAGCCGCCGGATCAGGAGCCAGTCCGTCTGCACTTCGTGTCCCGGCTAGAACTTTCGCAAAAATGAGAACGAGACGCCCTGCGTACCCGTCGTCGGCTCGGCCGCCGTCACCGACTGATTCGGTTGGAGCAGCACGTTCGTTTGCACCGACGAGAACTGATTCGCGCCAGGCGCCGAGAAAAACGTGAGTTGCGCGGCGTTCGTGTCCGCGCGGTTCGTCGCCCGCACGCCGACGCTCTCACGCACCGGATAGCCGAATGTGCTCGCGTACACGATGTTGAGGTCGCGGGCGATCTTACGGGTCGCCCCGAGCGAGACGTTCCCGCCGGGAATGTAGCCGAGCGCGAGATCGGAGAGCCCGAGCGCGCCGCCGAGCTGCGAGCTGAACGGCTCCAGCACGTTCTGCGTCAGCAGCGAGCCGAGCTCGCCCGCGGCGGCCGCCTGGAAGGGGTTCGAGCGTGTGCCGCCCGTCGTCGTAACGCCCTGCACGGCGCCGAGCGCCTGCGCTCCGACCAGCAGCCCGAGAATCTGCGAACGTGAGTACGCGGGATCCGAGCTCAGCGCGACGTTGAGGGCGGTCGCGAGGCCGGTCACGTGGATCGAGACGTCGGTCGGCGGATCCGACACGGTCGTCGTCGCGTTCACGTCGGCCGTCGGGATCACGCCGTCGCTCGGATCGAAGTCCAGCATCGAGCCGTCGGCGATGCGGAACGTCCGGTAGAAGCTCAGGGTCCCGCCGTTGACGCTCTCGAGCTGGCCCGCCACCGTCGGCGCGGCGAGCGTGCCGCCCACGCGCAGCCGGCCGTTCGCGCCGACATCCACGGGGCCGCCCTGGAGCCGGACGTCGCTTGCCGCGTCGATGCTGAGGTCGAGGTCGACCGGGACCGGGAACGGCTTCGCGGTCGACGTCGATTGCGCGGAGGCCAGCAGCGCCTGGATCGGGATGCGCGTCGAGGTGAGCGTGAGGTCGCCGCCGATCAGCAGCGGATCGTTCGGACGGCGCGCGATCGTCACCGTCCCGAGCACGCGTCCGCGCAGCAGTTTCGGCACGTCGAGAACCGTGTTCGTGAAGACGATCGCGATCCGGCCGCTCGCGTCGCGCGCCGGCGTGCGCAAGCTCGGGACGCGCACGACGCCGGTCGCCGAGAGCGTCCCGCCGCCGAGGTCGGCATGCGCGTCGTGCAGCCGGATCGCGGTCCCGCGGAACGTGAGCTGTGCCGACCCGTTCGCGAGCTTGGACCGCAGCAGCGGTCCGGCGAAACTCGCGCCCGAGAGCGAGAGCGTCCCGGCGAGCCCGGGGCGCGCGAGGGTGCCGGCGCCGTGCGCGGAGCCGTCGAGCAGCCCCGTGACGGCCGTGCCTTTGGGTAGCAGATCCGCGAACCGCGCGAGGTCGATGTGCTCGGCGCCGAGCGTGAACTCGAGCGGCGCGGTCGGCGCGCCGATGGCCGGACGCGGCTGGAGCCGGATCGGCAGCGAGCCGCTCGCCACGAGCCGTCCGGCGCGCGGACCGAGATCGATTTCCGTCCGTTCCAAACGCGCGCGCGACGGCGTTGCGGCGAGCTCGGCATGCGCGTGCGGCACCGTGAAGCGCGCGACGCGGACGGCGTCGAGGTCGAGGATGTCGCGCAGGCGCGGGGCGCGCGCCGAGCCCGCGAGTTGCAGGACGTCGCGCGCGCGGCCCGCCGCGTCGTACGTCGTCCCGGTCAGCGTCTTGCCGAGCACGGCGACGTCGGCGCTCGTGGTCGTCACCGTGAGCGCGAGCGGGGCGGTCGGCGTCAGGCCGAACGAGCCGGCGCCGCTCGCCGCAAGCCCGTCGACGGCGAGGCGAGCCCTCGAGAGCGTGACGCGGCCGCGGCTCGCGCTCGCGGCGAGCGTCGCCTCGCGGAGCTTCACCCGGCCGACCGAGGCGTTCGCGAGCGCGGCGCTCGCGCTGCCCGCGAGCGCGGGGTACGTCCCGCGCACCGTTGCCGTCGCGTCGAGCGTGCCGAGGATCGGCTGCGTATAGCCCGCGGCCGGAAGCCACGTGCCGAGCTCGACCGAGTGGGCGCTCGTCGCCAGCCGGATCGCCGTGCGATGGAGCGCGTCGCGCAGCGGCGCGCTCTTCGCGAGCGTCGCGGTTCCGTTGAGCGCGAAGGTTCCCGCCGCTCCCACGAGCCGTGCATCCGTCGTGAGGGTCCGGCCGCGCGTGGCGATCCGTGCGTCGGCGCGGCCGAGGTCGAAGCGCAGGAAGCGCGCGCCGACGAGCGTCGCGCGGCCGTCGAGGGCGACCGAATCCGGTGCCGTGCGGCCCGTGAGCGCCAGGCTGCCGTGCCCCCCGATGAGGTCGCCGCGGTCGAAGTACCCGTCGAAGTCCGTGAGTTCGAGCCGCGGCGCGGCAACGGTAAAGCTCGTCGCCCGCCGGGTCGCCGTAGCGGCGAACGTGATGCGCGAGGTTCCGACCGTCACACGCCCGGCACGCGCCTGCAGCGAGGTCGCGTCGCCTGCGAGCCGGACGCTCGCGCCGCGGAACGCGAGGCCGTTGAGCGACCCGGCGGGGATCGCGACGGTCCCTGCGACCGCGGCGGTTCGGCCGCGGCCGGTGACGTTGACCGTCGCATCGAGGGTGCCTTCGGGATGCTGCGGCAGGTGCGCGATGCTTGCGAGCGTCGCGATGTCGGCCTGCTGCAGCGAGGCCTGCAGCGCGTAGCTCGCCGCGCGGGGATCGCGGCGCAGCCCGGCGACGCGGCCCTGCAGCGTTCCGACGGCGGGCCCGGCGACCGCCACGCCGTCCGAGAGCCGGACCGTGCCACCCGTGTAGGCGAGCTGCGTCGAGACGTCGAGCGGGAACCGCCGTGCGCGCGCGTCGGCCGCGACAAGATCGCCAATGGCGACGCCCGCGGCGACCGCTGGGTCCGCGAGCGTGCCGCTCACCGTCGCAAGCGCGGCGGCGCGGCCGGAGCGCACGGGCGCGCCGAACCGGGCGAGCGCGGCGAGCGGAACGTCACTTGCCGAGACGGCGAGCGCGCCGCCGGCGCCGAACGTCCCGCGCGCGACGAGCGGCCCGCCGTCGAGCGAGGCGCGCGCGGCGTACACGTCGATCGCCTTCCCACGGACCGCGACGGTCGCCGAGACGCCATCGAGCGCGATGCCGTCGAGGCGCACGCCGTGCAGGTCCGCGCCTGCGATCTGGGCGGTGACGTCGCTTGGACCGTTGGCGACGATCGCGAGCGGGAGATCCACGCTTCCGGCCGCCGTGAGCCGCAGCTTCGCCGCCCGCGCCAGCGGCGCGACCTCGCCGCGATAACGCGCCACGAGCGCCGCGCGGGCACCGTCGGCGACCGTGCCGCGCAGCGAAACGTCCGCGAGACGGTAGCCGCGCGCGCGCAGGTCCACGAGCTCGACGTGGCCGGCGGCGAGCGAGCGGCGGCCCGAGAAGGCGGCGACCACGTCGCCGTCGAGCGTGCCGGCCAGCGCCGGCGGCGCGAGGGCGATGCCCGGCAGCGCCGGTTCGGGACCCTGCGGATTGAGGCGTAGCGCCCGGACCGACACGAACGCGACGCCGCCGCCGCCGTGCGGCCGGTCCAGCGCAACCCGTGCAACCACGCTTTGCGCGCCCGGTCCCGCGATCACGAGGGGGCCGACGCTGCCCTCGCCGCGGCCGTCGACGTCGAGGGTCCCGAGCAGTTGCGACCGCGCCGACTGCCCCGAGACGACGCCCGTCGTCCGCAGCGCGCCGCCCGTGCCCGCGGCGACGACCGTCGCGTCGACCGTCATGTCGCCGAGCACGTCGCGAACGTACGGTAGGCGCCCCGCGGGCGCCGCGACGGTCGCGAGCAAGTCGCTACGCGGCTGCTTCGCGAGCAGGATGGTGCCGCGAGCGAGTGCCGTTGCCCCCGCGTACGTCGCCCCGGCGCGGACGATCGTCGCATCAGGACCCTCGAGCGCGACGAGCGCGCGGACGTCGTCGACGGCGAGCGTGCCGAGCGCGACGCGCGGCGCCGCGAGCCGCGCGAGCGTCCGAGGCTGCGTCGCCGCGCCGCCGACCAGCAGCGCGAAGCGGGTGGAACCGGTCAGCCCCGCGGGCGTCTTCGCGCTCGAGAGCGTCGCGAGCCGCTGCAGGGCGCCCGTCCCGGAGATCGCGAGCCGCAGCTGCGGTGCCCGCAGATCCGTGATCGCCCCCGTGATCGCGACCGGCACGCCGGCGAGCGTTCCCGCGACGTGCGGAATTGCGAGCCCGTCGTCGGAGACGCGCAGGGTTCCATGGCCGTCCCGCAGCGGCTTGGCGAGCGCACCGAGATACGGCCGAAAGCCCGTCAGAGCCGCCGATCCCGAGAGATGGCGGCGCACGGCGTTGCCCCGGCCGAAGCCGTAACCGACGAGATCGACGTCGCGCAGCTCGCCCGCGCCGACGGCGAGGTTCGTGCTGTTGAGGGCGTAGTCGAGCACGGGCGCGATGCCGAGCCGCGCCGCGGTGATGCGCGCGACCTCGTAGCCGTGCGGCTCGTCGAGCGCCGCGCGCAGCCGGATCGGATAGCGGCCGCCCGGCTCGACGAGCGTCACGTGGCCCGTCACGATCGAGCGCCGGTCCGGCGCGAGATCCGCGTGAAAGGCGAGCCCGTCGAGCGCGAGCCTGCGGCTCACCGGAAAAAGGCGCGTCCGGTCATCGAGGACGACCGAGCCATTCGCGATGGTGACGGCGATGCGCGGCAGCCTCGCCGGGAGCGCGAACGGCTGCGTCGACGACCGTGCCTGCGTCGGGATATTCCACGAGCCGTCGGCATGGTGGACCACGGTGACGCGCGGTGCGTCGAGCTCCACGGCGGTGACGCCGTAGGGGCTACCGCTCCCGAAGATTTTGGTAAGCGAGTACGCGAGGTCGACGCGAGCGGCGGCGAAGAGCGGCTCGCGGCCGGCCGCGCGCAGCCGGACGCTCGTCATCGCCAGGTGACCGCCGCGGTTGCGAAGCGTTCCGTATGAGAGCTCGTAGCCGGCCCGTGCGGCCGCCGCGACGAGCGCGCCACGGACCAGCCCGCCGAAGGTCGGCAGCGAGAAGGCGAGCGGCCCCGGCGTCAGTCCGACGGCGAGCACGAGATGCGCGGCGCGACGACCCGCTATGAGCAGGCCTCGCCGACGAGGTTTCAGAATGCTATCGATTCGTCCCGGAGAGGAACTGCATGGGGGACCGCGGTCCCGGTTTATTATTCGTCGTCTCGGGCCCTTCGGGAGCCGGGAAAGACACCCTGGTCGACGCGCTCCGGGAGCGGATGCCGCGGCTCCGGTACTCCGTCTCAGCTACGACGCGCGGGCGTCGCGTCGGCGAACGGCATGGCGAATCGTACTTCTTTCTCGACTCACCGACGTTCGCCCGCGAAACCGCCGCTGGCGCGTTTCTGGAAACCAAGGAGTACGGCGGCAACTCGTATGGGACGCCGCGCTCGTTCGTCGAGCAGACGCTCGCCGACGGCTACGACGTTATCATGAAGCCTGAGGTCGACGGGGCGCTCGCCGTTCGGACCGCATTCGAGCGGGCGGTGCTGATCTTCATCTTGCCCGATAAATTCTCGCACCTCCGCACGCGCCTGGCAGCGCGGCGCACCGAGACGAGCGACGCGATCGCAGCGCGCCTGGCCATCGCGCACGACGAAGTGCGCGCCATCCGCAGCTTCGATTACGTCGTGATCAACGAACAGACAGCCCTCGAACGCCATGGCGCGCCAGCAGCCGTGGATGACCTCGAAGCGATCGTCAAAGCGGAACGGTTTCGCATCCACCACTACGACGACGCGACCTTCAGGAACGTGGAAAACGCATGAGCGATATCGTATTCGGAGATCTGGACGGCCTGCTCAAGCATGTCGACACGAAGTTCACGCTCGTGAACGTCGTGACGAAGCGAGCGAAGCAACTCAACAACGACGCGCCGGCGCTCGTTCCTGACGCCAACCCCAACAAGCCCGTCTCCACGGCCTTTGCCGAAGTCGCCGAGGGAAAGATTCCCTACACGCGAGCGAAAGAAGGCATCAAGTAGCGGGGGGAAACCATCATGTGCGGCATCGTCGGATACGTCGGCGAGCGCGATAGCGTTCCGATCATCCTCGAGTCGCTGCGGCGGCTCGAGTATCGCGGCTACGATTCGGCGGGCATTGCCGTCGTCGACGCGAGCGGAGCGCTGTGCGGCTCGAAGGCCGAGGGCAAGCTCGGCAGGCTCGCGGAGCGACTGGGCGTCACGCCCCTGCGGGGGACGACCGGTCTCGGCCACACGCGCTGGGCGACGCACGGCCGGCCCTCCGACGCGAACGCCCATCCGCATCACGATTGCAGCGGCCGTTTCGCCGTCATCCACAACGGCATCATCGAGAATTACTCGGCGCTGCGCGCGCGGCTGCTCGCCGCGGGGCACGCGTTTGCGAGCGAGACCGACACGGAAGTGCTCGCGCATCTCGTCGAGGAGTACGATCAAGGCGATCTCGAGGCAGCGGTCCGGCGTGCATTGCTCGATCTGCGCGGCGCCTTCGCACTCGGCGTCATCTCCGCAGCGGAGCCCGAGCGGCTCGTCTTCGCGCGCTCGGGCGCGAGCCCGCTCGTCGTCGGGATCGGCGACGGCGAGATGTTCGTCGCCTCCGATACGCCCGCGATCTTGCAGTACACGCGCAAGCAGGTGATCCTGCGCGAGCGCGAGCTCGTCGTCATCGACAAGGCGGGCTACGCGCTCACGGACTTCGAGGGCAATCCGATCGAGCGCGAGGTCACGCAGGTCATGTGGGACGCGAGCTCGGCCGAGAAGGACGGCTTCAAGCACTTCATGCTCAAGGAAATGTTCGTCCAGCCGAGCGTCGTGAAGGATACGCTCGCGGGGCGTATCGACGAATCGGGCGACGTGCAGCTCGCAGCCGAGCTGCGTATCGACGAATACGCGCTGCGCGCGATGACCAAGATCTCGATCACGGGTTGCGGCACGGCCTATCACGCGGGCATGGTCGGGATGTACTTGCTGCGCGCGCTTTGCAAGCTGCCGGTCGAGATGGAGCTCGCGAGCGAGTTTCGCTACGGTGATCGCGTGCTCGATCCGCGCACGCTCACGATCGCGATGTCGCAGTCGGGCGAGACGGCTGACACGATCGAGGCCGTCAAGATCGCGAAGGCCGCGGGCGCGCCCGTGCTCGGAATCTGCAACGTGCTCGGCTCGCATCTTACGCGCCTCGCCGACGGCACGCTGTACACGCGAGGCGGGCCCGAGATCGGAGTCGCGGCGACGAAGACGTACGTCTCGCAGGCGGTGGCAATGACGCTCTTCGCGCTCTACCTCGCGCGCATCCGCCGCACGGAGTCCATCGAGCGATTGCGCGAGATCGCGACGAGCGCGCGGTTGCTGCCCGAGGCGATCGATCTCTGCCTCAACATGTCCGACGAGATCAAGCGCGTCGCGCGCAAATTACGGAGGGCACGCAGCGCCATGTTCATCGGCCGCTACGTAAACTTTCCGACGGCGCTCGAGGGCGCCCTCAAGCTCAAGGAGATCTCGTACATCCACGCCGAGGGGTACGCGGCGGGCGAGATCAAGCACGGCCCGATCGCGCTGCTCGACGCGAAGATGCCCGTGATCGCGGTCGTTACCAAAGGTCGCGTGCGCGAGAAGATGCTCTCGAACCTCGCCGAGGCCAAGGCGCGCGAAGCCGTCACGGTCGTCATCGCCAATCACGGCGATCACGAGGCTGCGGCGCTTGCCGATCATATCTTCTACGTGCCGACGGTCGACGAGTTTCTCTCGCCGATCGTCAACGTCGTGCCGCTGCAGCTGCTCGCCTATCATATCGCAGACATCGACGGCAAAGACGTCGACCAGCCGCGCAATCTCGCGAAGACCGTCACGGTCGAGTGAGCGTCGCGACGACCCGTGCGGACGGCCGCGCCTTCGACGCGCTGCGGCCCGTCACGATCGAGCCCGGGCCGCTCCTGCATGCTGAGGGCAGCGCGCTCATCAGCATCGGCAACACGCGCGTCCTCTGCGCCGCGACGATCGAGGAGCGCATCCCGCCGTGGTTGCGCGGTCAGGGCCGGGGCTGGGTGACGGCGGAATATGCGATGCTGCCGCGCGCGACGCACGAGCGCACGCAGCGCGAGTCCGCCAAGGGCAAGATCGGCGGCCGCACGCACGAGATCCAACGGCTCGTGGGCCGGTCGCTCCGCGCCGCGACCGACCTCAAGCTGCTCGGCGAGAAGAGCGTGGTCGTCGATTGTGACGTACTCCAGGCTGACGGCGGCACGCGAACCGCGGCGATCACGGGCGCCTACGTTGCGCTTGCGCTCGCACTGCGCCGCGACTGCGAGCCCGGTAGCGCGAAATGGCCGCTCGCGAAACAAATCGCAGCGATCAGCGTCGGGTACGTCGATGGCATCGCCCACCTCGATCTCGCCTACGGCGAGGACAGCCGCGCCGACGTCGACATGAACGTCGCCATGACCGATGCGGGGGAGTACGTGGAAGTGCAGGGGACGGCCGAGGCGAGCCCCTTCGATCGCGCGCGGCTCGACGCGATGCTCGATCTCGCGAAGCTCGGTATCGACGCGCTGTTCGTCGCGCAGCGAACGGCGCTGCGCCCGGCGTGACCGACCCGATCGCGCTCGCGGCACTCGCGGCGGAGGTCGGCCGCTTCCGACGCCTCGGGCCGCGGCTCGAACGGCGGCAGCGCGCATTGCTCGGGGCGCTCGCCGCGGGCGCCCCGAGCACCCGTTCCGCCGCCGCGTACGTCCGAGCCGTCGACCGGTACTTTCGACGCTTCGACCGGGAATCGCGCGCGCGCCTGGCAATGGTCGAGCGGCGGCTTGGCGCGCTCGCCCAGGAGCAGTACAATCTCGTCGCTGAGCGCGGCGTCGCCGAGGGCCGCGTCTCGCTCGTGCAAGGCGTCCTCGAGCGCGCGAAAGAACTCGCGCGGCGATGAAGGCGCTGGGCGATCTCGGCCGCGGCACGACCAGCTTCTTCGAATATGCGGGCGGCATCGCGGCGCTGTCGGCGGAATCGGCGACGGTCGTCGGTCGGCTACGCATCCGCGTCGCCGAAACGCTCTCGCAGGCGTATCTGCTCGGCGTTCAGTCGATCGCGATCGTGCTGCTCACCTCGCTGTTTACGGGCATGGTGATCACGCTCGAATCGGCGAGCCAGGCGCGCAGCTACGGCGCCTCGTCGCTCGTCGGCGGCGCGGTCGCCTACGTCTCCTCGCGCGAGCTCGGGCCGATGCTCACGGCCGTCGTCGTTGCGGGCCGCGCCGGAGCCGCGATCGCGGCGGAGCTCGGCTCGATGGTCGTTACGGAGCAGATCGAGGCGCTCGAGGCAATCGGCCTCTCGCCCGTTCAGATGCTCGTCGTGCCGCGCCTCGTCGCCCTGGTCGTGATGCTGCCGCTGCTCACGATCTTCGCCGACATCATCTCGATCGTCGGCGGCGCGTTCCTCGCGAAGACCGCGGCGCACATCAGCTACGACGAGTTCCTGACCTCGGTGCGGGAGTTCAGCTTCTTTCGCGATTACCTCAAGGGTATGGCCAAGGGCATCGTCTTCGCGGTGATCATCGTGCTCGTCGGCTGCTATCAGGGGTTCCGCGTGCGCGGCGGCGCGGCGGGCGTCGGCAAGGCGACGACGGGTGCGGTGGTTACCTCGATCATCTCGATCTTCATCTCGAACTTCGCGATGTCGCTCGTGCTCTTCAGCGACGCGCAGCAGTGAAAATTTACGCCGCGATCGAGAACGCGACGTTGCTCTATGGCCCGAAGGTCGTCCTGCGGCACTGCACGCTCGAGGTGAAGGAGAAGGCGATCACGTGCCTCATCGGTCTCTCGGGCTCGGGGAAGTCGACGATCCTGCGGCTGCTCAACGGCCTGCGCATGCCCGCGGAGGGGCGCGTCGTCGTGCGCGGGACGGATCTCGCAAAGCTCTCGCGGGGCGAGCTCCAGGAGTACCGCCGCAAGATCGGCTTCTCGTTTCAATTCGCGGCGCTCTTCGACAGTCTCACGATCGGCGACAACGTCGCGCTGCCGCTGCGTGAGACGACTGCGATGAATGCGGACGAGATCGAGCGGACGGTCGCCGAAACGCTGGAGTCGGTCGGTCTCGATGGCGCGCAGGATCGCATGCCTTCAGAGCTCTCCGGCGGCATGCTCAAGCGCGCCGGCTTCGCGCGGGCCGTGGTCGCCTCGCCCGATCTCGTGCTCTACGACGAGCCGACGACCGGGCTCGATCCGATCATCACGCACGTGCTCACCGATCTCATCGTCTCGCTCCGCAAGCGCCTTGGCGGCACGGCGGTCGTCGTCTCGCACGATCTGGAGAGTATCTACGCGATGGCCGATTACGTGGCGATGCTCTTCGAGGGCGCGATCATCGCCTACGGCACCGTCGACGAGATCAAGCGCTCGCGAAATCCGATCGTCCAGCAATTCATCGAGGGGAGCGAAGTGGGTCCGATCCCGATCTAGGGCCGGACCGCAAAGCCATGAACAAACAAGCGCAGGTCGGTATCTTCGCGATCCTCGGCGTCGTCGCCGTCTTCTTGGTCTTCTTCGTTCTCTCGGATTTTGCGACGCGCTCGCGCGGCTACAAGATCGGCGTCCACTTCCGGACGGCCTCCGGCCTGCGGCCGGGGGCGCAAGTCTACCTCAGCGGCGTACCCGTCGGCGCCGTCGATCACATCGAGCTGCTCCCGGACTTCTCGACCGACGTCATCCTGTCGATCCTCAAGTCCTATAGCATTCCGGTCGATTCGAAGTTCCTCATTCAAGCCCCGATCACGGGCGAGCCGACGCTGTTGATTCAGCCGCCGCGCGGCATCGGCGCGAACGCCGCGACGCTCGCGCGCGAGATCGTGCCGATCGATCAGCAGGCGCAGGGGACCAATCCCGCCTCCATCGCCGATCTCCTCGAGCAGGGTCAGGGCGAGGTCAAGCGGCTCGACAGCATGCTTTCGCAGCTGCAGACCGCGGAGCCCCGCCTGCTCGCCGAGCTGCAGTCGACGCTGCACAACGCCAACGAGCTCACGCAGAATGCGAACGTCTCGCTAACGAACATCTCGGGCAAGATCGACCACCTCTCGGATGCGCTCACCGGGAACCTCACGACGGCGAGTCGGAACGTCGCCGATCTCACGGGGACGCTCAACGCGTCGGCGACGCGCGACGCACCGAAGGTCGACGCGCTGCTCGCCCAGCTGCAGACGACGTCGAAGTCGTTCAACCTAACGGTGGATTCGCTGCGCGACGTCGCAACCAACCCGCGGCTCAAGCACGATCTGCTCGCGACGACGCGCGACTTCGCGAAAACCGCGCACGCGTTCTCGCACATTGCGGGCGACCTCCACAACGTGACGGGCAACCCCGCGACGCAGGCCCAGCTGCGCGACACGGTCGCCAACCTCGACCGGACGACCCGCCGCGTCGACTCGCTGCTCGGTCAGCTCGGCGGCACCGACGAACCTGCCGAGGCGAGCGGCTCCCTGGCACCCGCCGCGAGCCCGCCGCCGACGTCGAACTCCGTCGGCGCGCCGGGCGGCATCCAGCCGCCGGGCGGCACGGGCCCGGGCTCCTCGTACGCGCCCGCCCGCGGGCTGACGCGCGACGCCACAGCGACCGCTCCGAGCGCCCCCGTCGTCGCGAACTTCAAGCGGCGCCTCGCGACGTTCACGCGCGATCTCTACGAATTCGAGGTCCGCGCCTCCGTGCTCGCGCCGCTGCGCCCCGGGAGCTACGACCGCAACGTTTCGCCGTATCTCGCCTCCGATCGCGGACCGCAGTCCGACGTGAACCTGTACCTGCTGCCGTACGCCTCGACCGGTGCGAAGCTCGGCTTCAACGACATCGGCTACGGCCAGCGCTCGAGCGCGAACTTCGTCCTGCTCAAGCGAAACGGGCCCGTGACCTTCGGCGGCGGCGTCGAGTACTCGCAGCTCGGCGCGCAGGCGAGCGTCGCCGGACGCATACTCGGCGTCGAGGCGCGCGCGTATGATCTGCGGCATCCGACGCTCGATACATACCTGAACTTCTTCGCGCTGCGCAAGGCGCAGCTCTTCGTCGGCGAGCGCGACATCACGCACGCGTCACGCCGCTCGACGGCGGGTCTGCAATTCGAGTTCTAAGCGGCGAGCGGCTGCCGATCGCGGTTCTCGCCATCGTCGGCCTCGATCTCGCATGCTACGCGGCCACGTCGTCGCGTTCGCCCGCGGCGGAAGCCGGCATCATCGACCGCTGGGCGCTCGTGCCCTACGATCTCACGCACGGCGTCGCGCTCGCGCCGCTGGCGCCGCCGCGGGCGCTCACGCTCATCTCCGCGCAATTCTTGCACGCAAGCGCCCTGCACGTCGCCTCGAACGTGCTCGTGCTGCTGCTCGCCGGGCCGGCGGTGGAGTTCTCGCTCGGGGCAACCCGCTTCGCGGCCTTCTTTGTGACCTGCGGGCTCGCGGGCTGGGCGGCGCAGATCGCCGCCGAGCCGGATAGCCACGTGCCCGTCGTCGGTGCCTCAGGCGCAATCGCGGGCGTGCTCGGGGCGTACGCGTTGCGCTTCCCCCTGAGCGAGGTCGCGACGCTGCCGGCCGCCTTTGCGATCGGGCTCTGGGCGATCGTCCAGGCCGCGAGCATCGTTTCGCCGAGCGCCGCCGGCGGCGGCGTCGCGTACTTCGCGCATCTCGGCGGGTTCGTCGCGGGCGTGCTGCTCGTCGGCCCCTTCACGGCACGGGCTCGCGGATGAGCGGCCGGCAGCGGGTGGCGATCGTCGGCGCCGGCGCCGTCGGCACGGTTTTCGCACATGCCCTCGCGGAGCGGTGCGACGTCACGCTCGTGGACGTTCGGCCGGAGGTCGTCGACGGCATCACCGCGGCGGGCGGCGTCGCAGTCGAGGGTCGGGCCGTCCGCGCGGCGTTTGCCACGCGCGATCCCGCCCGTGCCTACTCGACGAGCGCGCTCTTCGTCTTCGTGAAGGCGCCGTATACGCTCGGTGCGATCCGGCCGTTTTCGGGAAAGCTCAATCCCGCGACGCCGATCGTATCGCTGCAGAACGGCCTCGGCAACGAGGAGGCGATCAAGGCCGCGCTCGGCGGTGCCGTGCCGCTCGTGGTCGGCGCCACGGAAGTCGGCGGAGTCACGCTCGGGCCGGGGCGGTCGCGCCGCACGGAGGCGGGTTCGACCGTTATCGGGTCGGCCGGCGCGTCGACCAGCACTGTGCAGACGATCGCGACGCTGCTCGAGGCAGCGGGGTTTCCGACGTCGATCGCCTACGACATCCGGCCGCATTTATGGGGGAAGCTGCTCGTGAACGCCACCATCAACCCGATCGCCGCGATCGCGGGCGCCCCCAACGGTTTCGTGGCGACCGACTCCGACGCGATCGAGCTCGGTCGCGCGGTCGCCTATGAATCTGCGGCCGTCGCGCGGGCCGCGCGCGTCGCGCTGCCGTTCGGCGATCCGTGGGAGTACGCGCGCTCGATCGCCCTCGCGACCGCGAGCGATCGGAACTCGATGACGGTCGATCTCGCATCGCGGCAGCAAACCGAGATCGATCATACCAGCGGCGCGATCGTCGCGGCGGGCCGGCGCTACGGCGTCGCAACGCCTTGCAGCGAGACGCTGTTGCGGCTCGTGCGCGCCATCACCGCCGCCGCCCGGGAGTGAACATGCCACCATCGCCGACCGTCCGCGCCGTCATCTTTGACATGGACGGCGTCCTCATCGATTCCGAAGGCATCTGGGAGGCGGTTCGCCGCGAGTTCGTCCCCGCCAACGGCGGCGTCGTCACGCCGACCATGACGACCGACGTGATGGGCATGAGCGCGCCCGAGTGGTCACGCTACCTGCGCGATGTCGGCGGCGTCCGTCTCAGCGAGCGTGAGATCTCCGACGGCGTCGTGCACGGCATGCGCGCGGCGTATCGCACGGCGCTCCCGCTCTATCCCGGCGCCGTCGAGGCGGTCCGGCGGCTCGCGGCGCGCGTGCCGCTCGCGATCGCCTCGTCGTCCCACCGCGACCTCATCGAGCTCGTGATCGAGCGGTCGGGTCTACGCGATGCCTTCGGGGCGATCGTGTCGGCAGATGAGGTGGGTCGCGGCAAACCCGCGCCCGACGTGTATCTGCGCGCGGCCGAGCTGCTCGGCGTGCCGGCGGCGAGCTGCGGCGCCGTCGAGGACTCGAGCAACGGGATCCGCGCGGCGGTCGCTGCCGGCTGTTGGACGGTCGCGATTCCAAACCCAGAGTTCGTCGTGGCCGCCGACGCGCTCGCGTCGGCCGGCGCGATCGTCGGCTCGGTCGCGGAGGTCACCCCGGCGCTCTTCGGCCTGTAAGAAAAGACCGATAGCGACGCCCGCAATGACGGTGCCGCGAGCGATCGCCCTCGAGATGAGTCCACGCCGCCGCAACTCGAGCCGCAATGCACCGCTACGCGCATGGCACCACACGTTGCTCGTACCATGCCAGTGCTTTCGCCGGCCGAATCGCGTTTCGCCGCCGTGCCGCGCCTTCGCGCCGCATGGAACGACTGCGTCGACTAGGAACCGGAGAGGACGTGAAGCACGCGTGTCTTTTCATTGCCGCCGCCTCGAGCGCCGCATGGGTCGGCCTGCTGCTCGCGCGAGGTGGCTTCTGGCGGGTGCGGCTCGACGAGCACCTACCGCCGCCGCCCGAGGCGATGCCGTCCGTCGCGGCGGTCATTCCGGCACGCGATGAAGCCGACGGCATAGCGGTCGCGCTGCGCTCGCTCGCAGCGCAGAATTACGACGGTTCCCTTTCGATCACGCTCGTCGACGATCGCAGCACCGACGCGACGGCCGAGATCGCACGCGACATCGCGCACGGCGCCGTTCGCTCGATCGCGGTCGAAGCCGCGCGCGATCTCGAGCCCGGCTGGACGGGAAAGCTCAACGCGCTCGCGACGGGGGTCGCGTTGCGCGCGAGCGAGGGGCCGCACTATTGGCTCTTCACCGACGGCGACATCGCGCACGATCCCGAGAACGTCGCGGGACTCGTCGCGCTCGCGCAACGCGATGGCCTCGACCTGGCATCCCTGATGGTGCGCTTGCGATGCGAAAGTGCGTGGGAGCGGCTGCTCGTCCCCGCGTTCGTTTTCTTCTTTGCAAAACTCTATCCGTTCGCGTGGAGCAACGACGTTCGCCGCACGACGGCGGCCGCGGCGGGCGGCTGCGTGCTCGTCCGTGCCGAGGCGCTCGAACGCATCGGCGGGCTCGCAGCGATCCGCGGCGAGCTCATCGACGACTGTGCGCTCGCCGCGCGCGTTAAGGGCAGCGGCGGCCGGATCTGGCTCGGCTGGAGCGATCGCACGACGAGCCTTCGGTCGTACGATGATCTCGCGACGATCTGGACGATGGTGAAGCGAACGGCGTTTACGCAGCTGCGCCGCAGCTACACGATCACCGCCGGGACGCTCGCCGGCCTCGGCCTGCTCTACTGCGCGCCGCCCCTGCTCCTCGCGCGCGGCATCGTCGCGCGCGATGTTCGCTTGACGCTGGTCGCGGCAATAGCAATCGTCGCGCAAGTCATCGCCTATCGGCCGACGCTTCGCGCGTACGCACGGCCGACGCGCGACGCCCTTGCGTTACCGTTCGCCGCCGTTCTCTACTCGGCGATGACGGTCGATAGCGCCGCGACCGCGCTCGCCGGCCGCCACGGCTCGTGGAAGGGCCGGAGCTACGCCGTGACGAGCGAGGTGCTCGCGAGCGTCTGAACGATGCGGGTCAGTGCACGTAGCGCCGACGTCGCGCCGATGGCCAGCCGCGCCGCGGCAAGCGGCGACCGGCCCATCGCGAGCAGCAGCGCGAGCGAATCCACGCCGCCCGATCCGTCGAGCGTGCGATCGAGATTGGGCAGGTCGCGCGCGGCGTCGTCGCTGCCGACGCGGACGCTGGCAAACGGTACGCCGGCATCGACGAATACGCGCGCGAGCGCGAAGCTTTCCATATCGACCGCCTGCACGATATCGCGCTCGGCGATCCGGCGTTTCTCAGCCGCGCTCGTTACGATGCGATCGACGTCGCGGACGCGGATCCCAGTCTGTGCGTCCGGCAACGCCGCCGCGAGGACTCGCACGAGCTCGGGCGTCATCGCGAGCGTGACGCTGGCCGAACCGATCGATTCGCCGTAGATCAGCGGCTCGCCGACGGCGAACGCCGCCGAGACGATGCCGCAGAGTCCGAGAGCGATAACGCCGATCGGCATCGGTTGCAAGGCGAGCGCGGCGCACGCCGCCTCCGTCGCGCCAATCGCGCCAATGCGCGTCACGACGACGCGCAGCTCGGATCTCGTCGCCGCAAGGCCCCGCCGGACGGCCTTCTCCTCGGCTCCGGCGGGAACGATGACGGTATCGTACGGGAGCTTAATTTCGCCCGATCACCGTCGTCATCGCGCGGAGGATGTTCGCAGGCCGCATCGAGTCCTCGGCGGCCGTCGGCTCGAAGCCGCAGTGTACCATGCAATCCGAGCACTTGGGGTTGCCGCTCTTGCGGCCATACTTCGTCCAGTCCGTATCGTCGAGCAGTTCCTGATACGTCTTTGCGTAGCTCTCGCCGAGGAGATAGCACGGGCGCTGCCAGCCGAAGAGTGAATAGGACGGCATGCCCCATGGCGTGCATTCGTAATCCTTATCGCCGACGAGAAAGTCGAGGAACAGTGGGCTCGCGTTGAAGTTCCACTTCTTTTCTTTGGCGACGTACGGCCGCATGATCTCGCGGAAAAGCGCTTTGGTCTGCTCGCTGTGCAGGAAGTGCTCCTGATCCGGCGCCTTCTCGTACGGATAGCCGGGCGAGAGCATCATGCCGTCGACGCCGAGCTCGGTCGCGAAATCAAAGAAGTCCTGAACTTCCTTAGCCGTCGCGTTATTGAAGATCGTCGTGTTCGTCGTGACGCGGAATCCGCGCGCCTTCGCGGCCTTGATGGCCTTGACGGCAACGTCGAAGATGCCGTCGCGAGCGACCGCATGGTCGTGCGCGGGCTTGAGACCGTCGAGATGCACGGAGAACGAAAAGTACTCCGACGGCGTGAACTTATCGAGACTCTGCTCGAGCCGGATCGCGTTCGTGCAGAGATAAACGAACTTCTTGCGCTCGATGAGCCCACGGACGATCTCATCGATCTGCGGATGCAGCAACGGCTCGCCGCCCGGGATCGCGACGACCGGCGCGCCGCACTCATCGGCGGCCGCGAAGCACTCTTCGGGCGTGAGCTGCTTGCGGAGCACTTCGACCGGATGCTGGATCTTGCCACAGCCGCTGCAGGCGAGATTGCATCGAAACAGCGGCTCGAGCATCAGCGTCAGCGGATATTTCTTTCGTCCCTTGATCTTTTGTGAGACGACGTATTTGCCGATTACCGCGGCTTGCTTAATCGAGACTGCCATGCCTGTTGGTTCGCTCCGTTCGTGTAATAGCCGTGCGCGCCGTACCATTCGACCGCGTTCCGAACCGCGCCGTCGATCGTCGACGGAGCGTATCCGAGTTCCCGCTGAGCCTTCGACGTATCGTAGTACATCGACTCCTCGCTCATTCGGACGCCGTCGATGGGGATCGATGGCGACTTACCCAGCCGCGTCAGCACGATCTCATCGAGCCATGCCGCCGCATACGGAATCCAGATCGGAAGATCGTACTTCGGCGCCGGCCGGTCGACGATTGCACCCACGCGCTGCAACAGCGCTCGCAGCGAGAGGTTTTCGGAACCGAGAATATAGCGCTCGCCCGACCGGCCGCGTTCGAACGCGAGCACGTGGCCGCGCGCGACGTCGGCGACGTCGACGACGTTGAGCCCCGTCGGCGGGATCGCCGCCGGCATGTCGCCGCGCAAGAAGCGGACGAGGATCTCGCCCGTCGGCGTGGGCTTGCGGTCCCACGGCCCGATCGGCGTCGAGGGATTGACGATGACGACGTCCTGGCCCGCCGCGGCCGCCGCGAGCGCCTCGCGTTCGGCGAGGTACTTCGAGCGCTTGTAGGTGCCGATCAGCGCCTCGGGCGGGCTTTGGAAGGTCTCGTCGGCGCTCGCGCCGTGACGGACGCCGATCGCGGCGACCGAGCTCGTGTAGACGATCCGGCCGGTTCCGGCGCGCCGCGCCGCCGCGAGCAGCGTTCGCGTGCCGACGACGTTACTGCGCATCAGCGCGGCCGCGTCCCGCCGGAAGAGACTGTAGTGGGCGGCCACGTGGAAGACCGCATCGGCCATGCCGATCTTCGCGGCGAGCGACGGCTCGGGTTCGGCGACGTCGCCGTCGACGACCTCGATCGGCAGCGTTCCAAAGTTTCGCCGGTCGCTGCCCGCGCGGGCGAGCGCGCGAACGCGCCAGCCGTCGTCGAGCAGCAGTCGCGCGAGATTCGCGCCGACGAAGCCCGTACCGCCGGTGAGGAACGCGGTGCGGCTCACCCGGTTCCGAACTCGCCGCCGCGCGCCCAGTCGTCGAAGATCGTGTAGGCGACCGGGACAACGACGAGGCTCAGCACGGTCGACGTCAGCAGGCCGCCGATGATCGCGACGGCCATCGGCGCGCGCAGCTCCGCGCCCGCGCCAAAGCCGACCGCGATCGGGAGCATGCCGAGGATCGTCGCGGCGGTCGTCATCACGATCGGCCGCAGCCGCTGGGCACCTGCCTCGCCGATCGCGTCGCTGCGCGTCAGGCCGAGCTGCCGCAGCTTCCTGATGCGATCGACGAGCAGGATCGAGTTCTTGTTGACGAGCCCAAAGAGAAAGATCACGGCCATCATCGAGATGATGCCGAAGTCGGCGCGCGTGATCCAGAGCGCAAAGAGCGCTCCAACGATCGAGAGCGGAAGCGCGACCGCGATGACGATCGGATCGACCCAGCTGCGGAAGAGCGCGACGAGGACGACGAGGATCGCAACGACCGAGAACCCGAGCGCGATGCCGAAATCCGTAAACGTCGTCGTCGCGTCGCGGGACGTTCCGCCGAAGGAGACCGAGATGCCGCGCTCGCTGCCGATCAGCTGCTGGGCGATCTTCGCGACCATGGCGTCGGCGTCACCGAGCTGCAGGTTGCCGACGAGATCCGCGGAGATCTGAACGGCGCGCTTCCCATCGACGTGCTCGATCGGCGAGAACGGCGTGCCGTCGGAGAGGCCGCTCGATGTCACGCTCGCCAACCCTGGCGTGTTTGAAAGCGCGATCTCGAGCTGCTGCCCGAGCGCCCGGACACGATCGAGATTGGTTCCCAGGAGCGCAACCGAGAGCGGCTTCGTCGACATGCTGCCGATGAAGGGCACGTCCTCGACGTCGGGCGAGATGCCGTCGATCGCCGGCAGGCGATTGCGCACGGCAGTTTCGACGTCGATCGTCTTGACCTTACGATTGCGAAGGAGCTTGACGTCGATCGTGCCGACGTTGAACTGGCCCGTGCGCCCCCCGACGACGGTGTAGGTATCGGCGACCGCGGGATCGGTCGCGATCGAACGCTCGAGGCGGGCGGCCGCGTCGCTCATGTCCGTCGCGTCCGTGCCGATCGGCGCCGTGAAGGTCACGATGAACTCGCCGCGGTCGAGATGCGGGATGAACCCCTTGGGGATGAATGGGATGAGCCCGATGCCCGCCGCAAACGCGAGGGTGGCGAGCACCACGACGACGCTGCGGTGTCGCAGCGACCACGCGAGGAGCCGTCGGTAGCGCGGATGGCTCAGGAACGTATCGGGATCGATGACGCGGCGGTCGCCCTTCACACGCGAGCGCAGCCACCACGCCGCGAGCGTCGGCGAGAGCGTCCGCGCCGCGAGCAGCGATACGATGACCGCGGCCGATGCCGTGATACCAAAGGGGCGGAAGAACTGCCCGAGCGTCCCGCGCATGAGCCCGATCGGCAGGAAGACGGCGACGATCGTCAACGACGCCGCGACGAGCGTCAGACCGATCTCCTTGTTCGCCTCGAGGGCCGCGGCCATCGGCGTCTCGCCGTTGTCGAGGTGGCGCACGATGTTCTCGACGGCGACGATCGCGTCGTCGAGAATGACGCCGACCACGAGCGCGAGCGCGAGCAGCGTGATCGTCTCGAGGTTGAAGTGGAGGACCCACATGACGATCGCGGCGCCGAGCAGTGACACCGGGATCGCGATGGCCGAGATCGCCGTGGCCCGCCAGTCGCGCAGAAAAGGCAGGATCACGATGACGGCGAGGCCGACGGCGAGGAGCAACGCCTCCTGCGTTGCGCGCGACGCCTCTAGAATGTAGGTGACCTGCGTCGAGGCCGTCACGAGTGAGACCCCGGGCGTCGCCCGCGCGGCAGCCGTGGCGACCTCCTCGGAGGCCTCGCCGACGTCGAGCGTGTTCGCGCCCGCGGTCTTGACGATCTCGATCGCGACGCCGGGCTTGCCATCGTACCGGAAGAGCGATGCGCCGTTCCCGGTCGATGTCGCGCCGACGACGGTCGCGTGCAGCACGCCGTGGATCGCCTCGAGCTTCGGGACGATCGTTCGGCGCGCGATCGCGGCGAGGTCAGGCAGCGAGCGGTGCTGCGCGTCGCGCAACGCGAATGTCGCGACCGGGGTTTCGTTGAGGTTCTCCGTCGTGACCGTCACGACGGTCTTCGCGGGCAGGGCCAGGTCCTTGAGAACCCGGTCGACCTCGTCGTCGCGCTGTGCGAGGCTGCGGCTCACGTCGAAGGAGAGATCGACGACGACGTACTTCGGATACGTGAGCGAGTGCAGCCGGTCGACACCGTGCAGCGTCTTGAGGCGCGCCTCGATCGGGCGCGTGACGTCCCGCTCGTTTTTCGTGACGTCGATCTGATCTGTCTGCGCCGTCACGATAACGACGGGAAACGTAATATCGGGAAAGAGCCCGAGCTTGAGGTTCAGGAATGCGAAAACGCCGACGGCCGAAAGCAAGATCCACAGCACGAGCGACGTCTTGGGATAGTCGATCGCGAGATAGGAGATACTCGCCAGGCGCTTTATGGTCGGGCGAGCCCGAGTCGAAATCGCTGTCGGCTGGTTTTCGAGACGAGCCACCGAGTCGTTTTGTTACTGATCATCGAGAGCGACCCTGCGAGAATGAGGGACCGCACCTCACCCCGCGTGATCTTGACGACACCGCCGGATTGCAGCATCGCGGTCGAGCGCTCGATCTCGCGGAGCGTCGCGACCGCGAAGAGGACCGGCAGCAGGCAGAAGAGCCGGATCTGCGGCGCGAATTTGGGCAGCGCGCTAAAGTAGTCCAGCGATTTTCGGAGGTCTTCGTGGGCGAGGGCGACGAGGTCGAGCAGCGCCTCACGATTGGCCGTGCGTTGCTCGTTTGAAAGCATCGTGGCGTGCGATGAGCCGCGCCGGAGCAGGATGTCCTCGGGAACGAACGCCGCGTTCTCGTGCTCGATGTCCCAGGCGATGTCCTTGATGATGTTGACCGTCTGTAGCGCCTCGCCGAAGGCCTCGCAGTTCACGAGGAGCCGCTCGTAGCGCCGTTTGCCGACGAGCGGCGACTGTGCGTACCAGAGATCCGTGAGCAGATGGCCGACGGTCCCCGCGACGTAATAGCAATAGCGCTTGTACTCGGGCATCGTCTGGATGCGAATGCCGGAGGGATATCGTCCGACGAATTCGCTCATGCCGACCGTCATCTCGCGCACCCAGCGCTCGACGATAACGACGGTTGCGCGCGGCAGCGAGTCGAGCAGGTCGAACACGAGCTCCGTACCGCGCAGCAGCTCGAGGTAGTTGGGATCGGCGTTGATGTCGGCCGAAGCCGCTGAGAACGCGGCGGCCTTTGCACGGTCGTCGAAGCACTCGAGGAACCGCGCGAGCAGCTCCTGGCGGCGCGCCGCGGTCGCCGAGCCATCGTCCTCGACGGTGTCGGCGATCCGACACAGCAGGTAGCCGACGAGGACCGCCCGCCCGAGGTCGCCCGGCAACACGGAGATGCCGATCGCGAAGGTCCGCGACACCCGCGAGATGATGTCGCGCGCGAAGGCGAGCGGCTCGCGGGCAGCCCGTGACGCTGGCACGGAACCGTGGCTCGGGGCGCTCCTCTGGTCGACGATCGTATGCCTCCGGACTCGAGCGACTCCTAGGCCGCAGGACTGCGATACCGTCGCGGCACAGGTGCGTCGCATGTCAACTGACACGGGCGCGGCGCCCGACGGCTCTACCGAACGCGCGCGGCGCTCGACCTTTTCCGACGTTATGGCGCTGGCAGGCTCGTTTCCCTGCTCGACCCAGGGCGAGCGCAAGGCGTGACGCGAGCCACCTCCGCCGTCGTCCGGAACGTCCTGTGCGTCTTCCCACATTATTCGCCGTCGTTCGGGACGTTCGAGAACGCCTATCCGTTCATCGGCGCGCAGGCGTTCATGCCGCCCCAGGGCATCCTCGTGATCGCGAATTATCTGCCGGAGAATTGGAACGTCCGATTCATCGATGAGAACATGCGCCGCGCCGGCCCCGAAGACTTCGCCTGGGCGGACGTCGTGTTCGCCAGCGGCATGCACATCCAGAAGCCGCAGATCAATGAGATTAACCGGCGCGCCCATGCGCACGGCGTCGTGACCGCCCTCGGCGGACCGTCGGTATCCGGCTGCCCGGAATACTATCCCGACTTCGACTACCTCCACGTCGGCGAACTCGGTGACGCGACGGACGAGCTAGTCCGCCGGCTCACCGAGTCGACGGCAAGGCCCGCAGCCCAGATCCGGCTGGAAACGAAGGAGCGACTTCCTCTCGGCGAGTTCCCCGTGCCGGCGTACGAGAAGGCTGACGTCTCGAAGTATTTCCTCGGCAGCATCCAGTTCTCGAGCGGCTGCCCATACCGCTGCGAGTTCTGCGACATCCCGGAGCTCTACGGCAACAATCCGCGGCTCAAGGAGCCCGAGCAGATCGTCGCCGAGCTCGACGCGATCCTCGCCAACGGCGGCGAGCGTGCGATCTATTTCGTCGACGATAACTTCGTCGGCAATCGTAAGGCTGCGAAAGAATTGCTGCCGCACCTCATCGCGTGGCAGAAGCGCAACGGCTATGCCGTGCAATTCGCATGCGAGGCAACGCTCAACATCGCGAAGTCGCCAGACCTGTTGGCGATGATGCGTGAGGCCTATTTCTGCACGATCTTCTGCGGCATCGAGACGCCCGACCCCGCGGCGCTCAAAGCGATGAAAAAGGACCAGAACAACCAGATGCCCATCATGGAAGCGATCGGCATCATCAACTCGTTCGGCATGGAAGTCGTCTCGGGCATCATCATGGGCCTCGATAGCGACACGGTCGAGACGCCGGACCGGATCCTCGAGTTCGTCGAGCTCTCGAAGATCCCGTTGCTGACGATCAACCTCTTGCAGGCGCTGCCGCGGACGCCGCTCTATCGCCGGCTCGAAGCCGAAGGCCGGCTCGTCGACATTCCCGGACGCGAATCCAATGTCGAGTTCAAGCTACCGTACGAAGATATGGTCGCGATGTGGCGCCGGACGTTCCTCGCGGCCTACACGCCGGAAGCGATCTACAGCCGTTTCATGTATCACGTCGAGCACGTGTTCCCGAAGCGCATGACGCCGCCGAACTCGAAGCAGCGCGTGAACCGGCGCAGCATCATGCTCGCGCTGCGGATCCTCGCGAATCTGCTCGTTCGCGTCGGGATCTTCTCGAGCTATCGCAACGTCTTCTGGAAGATGGCGAAACAGACGATCGCCAAGGGCGACGTTGAGTCGATGTTCCACATCGGGATGGTCAGCCACCATCTCATCACGTTTGCGGCCGAGGCGGGCGCCGGCCGTCAGAGTGCCTCGTTCTACAATCAGGACGTGCGCGAAGCGGACGTCGCCGAGCTCAGCCGCACGGCCTGATGCGGCACGGGCCCGCCCGTCGGCTCCCTGAGTGAGCCTGGCCTTAGAACTCTTTGTACGGGAGAAACTTCGAGTCGAGGGTGATGACCGCACGCTCGCCCTGCCGCTCGACGTTGATCGTGAGATCGATCGCGCTTAGGATCCCGTCACCGAACGTCTCGATCGTCCACTCGCGGATCGCGTCGCCGTAGACGTCGACGAGCTCGTGCAGGCGGTAGACCAGGGGATCCGAGTTCCGGATGGGCGCTTCGACGAGCGGTGCGAGCGATGATTCGTCGATTGCGAGCGCCTCGGCGAGCTTCGCGGCGGTCTCCGGTGCGAGTTTAGCCTGGCCGGCGAGCGCGGCGCCAATGAAGATCGGGCTCTTCCCGACCCGCTCGGCGAGCGAGGCCAGCGTCAAGCCCTGCTCCTTGCGCCGCTCCCGCAGATCGTCGAGCAGTTCGGCATAGAGTTCGGCCGTCGGCGTCGTGGAGATCTGCGTGTTCATGCCCGGCTCTGCGCGGCGTCGCGGCACCGAGCCTGCCGGCCGTCACTCCTTGGTTCGATCTCGCGGGTGCGCCCGATCGTACGACGCGCGCATGTGTTCGATCGAGACGTTCGTGTAGATCTGCGTCGTCGCGAGGCTCTCGTGGCCGAGCAGTTCCTTGATCGTCATCAGATCGGCTCCGTTCTCGAGGAGATGCGTCGCGAACGAGTGGCGCATGACGTGCGGCGTTGCGTGCACGGCGAGGCCGCTGAGCCGCTCGATCGTCCGCACGACGGTCCAGATCGCGCGGACACCGAGCCGCTCGCCGCGCCGGCCGATGAAGAAGGCCGGATCGCCCGTGCGCGGCCGATGCCCGAGATAGGCGAGCATGGCGTCCGCCGCGGCTTGCGTGATGAGGACCGTGCGCTGCTTGTTGCCCTTGCCGGTGACGCGCATGACGCGCCGCGCGAGATCGACGTCGGCGAGATCGAGCCCCGCGATCTCGGCCCGGCGGCAGCCGCTTGCGTAGAGCACCTCGAGGATCGCGCGATCGCGTGACTTTTGAAACTCGGTGCGGCCGGCGGGCGGCGCGGTGGCGAGCAGCTTCGCCACCTCGGCTTCCTTGAGAACGACGGGCAGCCGCTGCGGCAGCTTCGGCGGCTCGATGCCGACGAGCGGGTCGTCGGCGCGAATTCCTTCGACGATGAGATAACGGTAAAAGCGTCGCAGCGCGACCAGCTTGCGCCGGATCGCGGCCGCCTGGTAGCGCCGCCGGCCGGCGAGATCGAGGATGAATGCCTTGACGGCCGGCCGGCCTGCGCGCTCGATCGGCTCGCCCGTGAATGCAGCGAAAAGCTCGAGATCCCGCGCGTAGGCCTCGCACGTCCGGGGCGAGCGGCCCTTCGCGTAGTGGAGCTCGTTGCAAAATGCCGCGACCGTGCCGTTGCGCGACACGTAGAGCGCCGTGTCGACTCGCCCCCGGCCGCGCCGTTTCGTCTCGTCGGTCATCTTCCGTCCTCCGCTCATTCACATCCTAGAATCGTAGTTTCATGATGTAGATTCGCGGTGCAGAACGCGCGACCTGTCAGCGTGAACGCGGCGGCCTTGGCTCGCGCGGGTAGTCGGCGCCGCCGAGGATCGCATCGAGCGCGGGGCCCGTCACACGCGCCAAGAGCTCGGGCGATGCCGAAGCGATCGGCTCGCGCTCGAGGACGTAGCGCGACCATGCGAGACCGGTGAGGTGGGCGGCGACCGCCTCCGCGCGGAGCCGCGTGAGGCTCCGCGTGCGGTCGAGCCGCGCACGAACCGGGTCGACGATCGTCCGTGCGATCAGGTCGCCGACGAGCCGCTGCGCCGCCGCATCTTCCGCGGCCGCCCGCAGCAGCGCGCCGAGCGCCTCGCCGCCCGAGCGCGCGTCGTAGAGCTCGAGAAAACTCCGCACGATCGCCGCCCCGCCCGCCTCGTGCTCGACGGCGCGTCGCAGGGCATCGCCGTCACGGTCGTCCCAGGCGACGACGCAATCGAACAGCGCGCGCTTCGTTCCGAAGTAGTGTCCAATCAGCGCGACGTCCACGCCGGCGGCGCTCGCGATCGTCCGCAGCGACGTCGCGGCATACCCCGTCGCCCCGAAGCCCGTCCGGGCGGCGCTCAGGATATCGTTCCGCGTCGCGGGCGTGCCGGGCCGTCGGCCCCGCGGGCGTTTGCGGCTCATCGCCATAATTCAACGTTTGTAGAATTCCCACGACTGGTCCTGGGTACCGAATGATCTCCTTCGGCCGTGCATCGATGAGGCCGTCGAATCCGAGCAAGGAAGCCAACGAAGAATTCAGCAGCCGATGAATTCACCGCGACAGGGTCTTCCTGAGCAAGCGGGGGAAGCGCAGCGCGATGATCCCGGTCATAACCGTCGCCACCGCTCCGTCGCCTGCCGCCGTGACGCGTTGTCTCGATGCGTACTTGCCGCTCGGCGCGCCGCTCGTGCCGCCGGCGACCGTCGCGCACGGGATCGAGCACACGGCGCCGTCGCACGTCGTGCGCATCGCGCTCCTCGTCGCACCGAAGCTTCCGAAGATTCCACTCGTCGGCTTCCTCTATATCACGTCGACCAACGACGTCTGGTTCGGCACGCGAACACGCGCGAAAGCGAACCCTGCCATCGCGCCGATCGTGCGCGAGATCTTCGCGGCGTCGTCGACCGCGACGTCGGCGCAACTGCAGACGATGCTGCGCGCGCAAGACGGCAACGCGGTGCTCTTTCTCGCGCAGCCGCTCCGGCTACTCAAGGGCCTCGGGCTCGCGACACTCCCGTGCGTCGGGAGGCCCTCGGCGCGCTAGCCTCGAGCGGCGGCGCCCATCCTAGGAGACGTAACTAACGTTGACGCTGAACCCGGCCGCTTCGGCCCGGGCGAGCACGGAGAGCACGACTTCGATTTCGTCGTCAATCGACGAGATCTCGCGCGCGGAGATGCCAACGGGCGCGGCGTTCTCCCACAGGAGACGACGTGCGGTCTCGAGCGCCGAGCGTAGGCGTTGCGGCGTCGCTTCGAGGACGGCCCAGTCCTCGTAGCCGGTCGGGGGCACGACGCGCCAGCCGTTGCCAGAATATTCATCGTCGTCGACGTAGGCATTCGGGATCGCGGCCAGCACGTCGATCGCCTCGCGGTCGATCGGGCGCAGAACGAGCCCGACGTCGGCAAGACGCACAACATAGCGAAAAAACGCGGTCCCGCCGACGCTGTAGGCCCCGGCGGGCGAACCGACGTTCACGTGCACCATCTGCGCGGACACGTTCCCCTCGGGACGGCTATTCCACCTCTGTCACGTCGTCCGTCGCCTCGAGCGAGACGACGATCGGCTCGGCGTGGCCCGCGTCGAAAAGAAACATCACCGCGTCGTCGCTGAGGCGATCCTGAAGGATCGTCCCCTCGTAGGTGCGGCCGTCGGCGGTCAGCCGGACGCGGTTGGTTTTGAACGAGCGCAAGCGCTCGACCGTGATTGCCATGACTTCATCTCGCGATCGTAAACGGCAGGTGCAGGTCCGAGGCGAGCGTAGCGAGCCCGTCCCACACGCGATGATGGATTGGTACCCCGCCCAAGCGCGCCGCGACGGTCCGTTCGTGCTCAATCTCGCCCGCCACGTAGATCCGCTCGCCCGGCTCGGCGCGCTCGGAATCCTTGAATTGCCGGAGCTCGCGATCGACCGCCGCCTTGTAGGTCGCGATGTCCGCGAATCCGGCCGGATCGATCGCACCGAAGAAATGCGAGACCGTGCCCTCGCGGGGCGGATCGTAGAGCGTCGGCAAGTCGGTTCCGCCCGGGCCGCCGGCGAGCGTCGCGCACATCAGATCCGCGAGGAGCCCCAGACCGTAGCCCTTGTGACCGCCGTTGCTCGTGCCGAAGCCGCCGAGCGGCAGCAGCGATCCGCGCAGTCCCGTCGCCGGATCGAGGGTCTCGGCACCGTCCGCATCGATCGCCCAGCCCGGCGGCAACGGCACGCCCTTGCGCTCGGCGACCTCGAGCTTGCCACGGGCAACGGTCGTCGTCGCGAAGTCGAGGACGAAGGCGGGCTCGCGCGCCGCGGGAATCGCATACGCCCACGGGTTCGTGCCGAGCATCGCCCCGCGGCCCCCGGTCACCGCGCCGTACCGGATCGAGTTCGTCGACGACATCCCGATGAGATCGTGGTCGAGGGCGAGCATCGCGTAATACCCCGCGATCCCGTAGTGGTTGGAGTTGCGGACCGCGGCGAAGGCACAGCCGCTCACCCTCGCCTTGGCGATGACCGCCTCCATCGCGCGCTTGCCGGCCGGATGGCCGAGGCCGTTCGCGGCGTCGAGCACGAGCGACGTGGGGGTCTCGCGGACGACCGTGACCGTGGCGTCCGCGAGCATGACGCCACTCTGGATGCGCGCGATGTAGTAGGCCTGGAGACGCGCGACGCCGTGCGACTCGACGCCGCGCATATCGGCGGCGACGAGCACCTCGGCGACGACGGCGGCGTCGGGCTCGCGCGTGCCGACCGCGACGAGCACGTCCGTTACGAACCGCGTAAGCCGGGCGGCGTCAGCGAGGTGGTAGTCGACGGTGGAATTAGGCACGGCTGTCTCCCTCGAGTGGTTCGACGCGCGCGCCGGCGGTCGCAATGGCGAGGTCGAAGACGTCGCTCTCGATGCCTTCGCGAGCGAACGTGGAGCGCATCTCGTCGCCGATGCCGTGCGCCTGCGCCGCGACGAGCGCAATGACGCTCGGGCCAGCGCCCGAGAGCGCGATCGCGTAGAGGCCGGGCCGCCGGTAGCCGAGCATCTCCGCGAACCCCGGCACCAGCGGCGCGCGGTACGGCTGGTGCACGCGATCGCCGACGGCGACGCCGAGCGCCTCCAGGCGCCCCGTCGCGAGCGCCGCCGCCAAAAGTGCCGCGCGCTGGAGGTTGAAGACGACGTCGCGCCGTTCGTAGGTCGCGGGCAGCAGCGCGCGCGCGGCGGCCGTCGGCAGCACGATCTTCGGCGTCACGACGATCGCTGCGAGCCCGGCCGGCGGATCGAAGCGCAAGTACGTCGGTACGCCGTCCTCGGCGACGGCTGCGACCACCACACCGCCCAGCAGCGCCGGGAGCGCGTTATCGGGATGGCCCTCGAGCTCGCTCGCAAGCAGCGCGAGCCGTGCTTCCGTCGGCCGCTCGGCAACGAGCTCAGCGGCGATCGCGAGGCCGAGGACGGCGCCCGCGGCGCTGGCGCCGAGCCCCTTGCCGAGCGGAATCGCGTTCTCGATCGCGATCGAGACGCGCGGCCGCTCGTCGCCGAGAATCGCGGCGAGGCCGCGCACGATCTCGTTCTCGAAGCCCGCGTTCGTCGGCACGTGCGGTCCTGCGCGAAACGAGATCGCGAACGCGACGGCAGGCTGGACGACCGCGCGCACGCGCAGCTCGAGCGCGAGCCCGATCGCGTCGAACCCGGGACCCAGGTTCGCCGACGACGCGGGAACCGAAACGGCGAACGGCCGCGGCTCAGGCACGCGCGAAGGCGACCTCGTCGACGAGCACGCGCAGATCGGCTTCCGTCGGCGTCGGCCGAATCTTGTTCGCGAATGGGGCGGCCGAGCCATGATAGGCGGCGGCGTACGCGCCGTCCTTAAGCGCGTGGCCGGTGAGGACGAGCACGACGTCATCGTCGCGGCCGACATCGCCGCGCTCGCGCAATCGTTTGAGCCCGGCGAGCGATGCGGCCGAGGCCGGTTCGCAGCCGACGCCGTCACAGCCGACGATCGCGCGCGCATCCGCGATCTCGTCGTCCGAGACGTCGAGCACCGTGCCGCCGCCCGCGCGTACCTCGGCGAGCGCCTTGCGCCACGACGCGGGAGCACCGATTTTGATCGCGGTCGCCGTCGTCTGGGCGCGCACGGGCCGCATGTCGCCGCCATCGCGAAAGAGCGTCGCGAAGGGATTCGCACCCGCGGCCTGCACGACGCCCAGGCGCGGCAGCCGGTCGATCAGTCCGAGCGCGAGCGCCTCGCGAAAGCCCTTCCCGAACGCGCTCGAGTTTCCGAGGTTGCCGCCCGGGAGGATCACCCAATCGGGCACGTGCCAGTCGCGCGCCTCGAGCAGCGCGAAGGCCGCGCACTTCTGCCCCTCGATGCGATACGGATTCACGCTGTTGACGATCGCGACACGGCGCGGATCGAGCGTGCGCACGAGCTCGAGCGCGCGGTCGAAGTCGCCGTCGATCGCGGCGACGATCGCGCCGTAGTCGAGCGTCTGCGCCATCTTCGCCTCGCTGACGCCGACCGCGGGCACGAGCACGAGCGCGGCAATGTTCGCGCGCGCGCCGTACGCCGCCATCGCGGCCGCGGTATTCCCCGTGCTCGCGCAGACCGCGACGCGCGCGCCCGTGGCACGGGCGTGCGAGATGGCGACCGTCATCCCGGCGTCCTTGAACGACGCGGTCGGATTCATGCCGAGGTGCAGGTACGCGGCGCGCGCGATGTCCGCGTAATCCGCGCCGCGCGGCGCGTCGTAGAGTGGGAGATCATTCTCGCGTAGCGTCGTGACGGCAAACTCTGGAACGGGCGGCAGCAACTCGCGAAAGCGCCACACGCCGCTGCGGTCGATCGGTGCGTTCGAGCGCCGCCGCGCGCCGAACGTCTCGCGCAGCATCGCGGCGGAGAATCGCTCGGGATCGAGCTCGAAGGCGAGCAGGCCGCCGCACGACTCGCAAAAGAGCACGTCGCCCGCGGCCACGGCCGCGCACTCACTGCAGACCAGACGCATCACCGCCGGTTCCCGTTCCGAGCGGATCGAGCCTACGATGCTCCCCGCAGGCTTTTTCGACACGCGCTCCGCTGCGCGCCGGCGCGACACAGCCCGATCACGCGCCGGAGTCCGACGCGCTGCCGGTATCGACATTGAGGATCATGCCGCCGTCGACGACGAGCGTCGTGCCGGTAATGTAATCGGCGTCGCCGCTTGCGAGGAAGCGGACGGCGCGCGCGATGTCCTCCGGCGTGCCGCCGCGGCCCCACGGAATCGTCGCCTCGTGCTCGCGCAGCGTCTGCGGATCGTCGAGCAGCTCCTGCACCATCTGCGTGAGTACCGTGCCCGGCGCGACGTTGTTGACGTTGATCTTGCGCGGGGCGAGCTCGAGCGCGAGGCAGCGTGTGAGATTGCGCAGGCCGCCCTTCGCGGCGCTGTATTCCGCGACGCGCCATGCGGGCATCTCCTCGTGCACCGACGACACGTTGACGATCTTGCCGGGGCCGCCGCCGGGCACGTGGTGCAGGAACGCGCGCACCATGTTGAAGGGGCCCGTGAGGTTCGTGCGCAGCGTCGCTTCCCACTCGGCGAGCGAGAGTTCGGCGACGGTCTTGCCGCGCACGTTGACGCCCGCGCAGTTCACGAGCACGGTCGGCGCGCCGAATTTTCCGGCCACGGCCGCGACGAACTCGGCGACGGCGGTCTCGTCGCCCACGTCGCACGGCAGCCCCGTCGAGCGGCCAGCGGCCGCGGCGACGGCGCGCTGCGTCTCCGTCGCGAGATCGCGATCGGCGAGATACGTGAAGCCGACGGCATCGCCCGCGCTCGCGAGCGCGAGGACGATCGCGCGGCCGATGCCGGATTCACCGCCCGTGACGAGCGCGACGCGGCCGGCCACGCTATGTCGGGACGCGCGTGATCGCACCGTCGGATGCCGACGAGACGAGCGCCGCGTATTTCGCAAAGACGCCGCTCGTGTAGCGCGGCTTCGGCGCCGTCCATGCGGCGAGGCGCGACGCGATAGCTGCCGCCTCGAGCGCGACGGAAAGCGAACGCGCCTGCGCGTCGATCGTCACGATGTCGCCGTCGCGCAGCGCCGCGAGCGGCCCGCCGAGCGCCGCCTCGGGCGCGACGTGGCCGATCATGAGCCCGCGCGTCCCGCCTGAAAAGCGGCCATCGGTCACGAGCGCGACCGTCTCGCCGAGCTCCGCGCCGACGATCGCGCCGGTGATCCCGAGCATCTCGCGCATGCCCGGGCCGCCGCGCGGCCCCTCGTACCGAATCACGACGACGTCACCCGCGACGACCGAGCCGCCGGAAATCGCGGCCATCGCATCTTCTTCACGATCGTAGACGCGCGCGGGGCCCGTGTGGTGCAGCCGCTCGTGGCCCGCCATCTTCACGACGGCACCGTCCGGCGCGAGGTTGCCGCGCAGCACGACGATGCCGCCCGTCGGCTTGAACGGCCGCTCGGCCGTCGCGACGACGCGCTGGCCCGGCGTCTCGCGCGCGTTCGCGGTCTCCTCACCGAACGTGCGGCCCGTGATCGTTCCCGTGCCGGCGTGAACGAGGCCGCCCTCGACCATCCGCCGGCCGATGAGCTCGATGCCGCCCGCCTCGTCGACGTCGAGCGCGACATACGTGCCGCCGGGCCGCAGATCGGCGATGATCGGCGTGCGCGCGCTGATACGATCGAAGTCGTCGATCTCAAGCGGCACACCCGCCTCGCGCGCGAGGGCGAGCAGATGGAGCACCGCGTTCGTCGAGCCGCCGGTGCCCGCCGCCGCGGCGATCGCGTTCTCGAATGCTTCACGTGTTAACAGTTTGCGCGGCGTGATGCCGAGCCGCAGCGCCTCCATGATCTGGCGGCCCGCCTCATAACCCTTGCGCTCCTTCCGCGGATCCGTCGCGCCGGGCGACGCGCTGCCGACGGGCGAGAGCCCGATGAACTCCATCACCGTCGCCATCGTGTTCGCGGTGTACTGGCCGCCGCACGCGCCGGCGCCGGGCACGGCGACGTCCTCGATGCGCGTGAGTTCGGCGTCGTCGATCTTCCCAGCGTTGCGCGCGCCGACCGCCTCGAAGACGTCGACGATCGTGAGATCGCGGCCGTCGAGTTTCCCGGGCGCGACCGAGCCGCCGTAGAGGATGAGCGCGGGGACATCGAGCCGCACGAGCCCCATCGCGGCGCCGGGCGACGTTTTGTCGCACGCGACGAGCGCGACGATCGCGTCGAACATGTGGCCGCGGCCGACGAGCTCGATCGAATCCGCGATGACCTCGCGCGAGACCAGCGAGGCCTTCATCCCCTCCGTCCCCATCGTCACGCCATCGGAGATCGCGATCGTATTGAATTCCATCGGCGTGCCGCCCGCGTCGCGGATGCCGCGCTTGACGTGCTCGGCGAGCGCGCGCAGATTGAGGTTACAGGGCATCGTCTCGATCCACGTGTTCGCGATGCCGACGATCGGCTTGCGCAGATCGGCGTCGGTGTAACCGACGGCCTTGAGCATCGCGCGTGCCGCGGCGCGGTCGCGGCCCTCCGTGATGACGGCGCTGCGAGCTTTCATATCGTAGTCCACGGGGCGCTCCTCGGCGGCGAGCTCGCGCCGCGACGGGTTAGAGTCCGACGAGCCGGCCGCCGTTGGAGAGCGCCGCTTCGACGGTGGGATACACGGCGAAGACGTCGAGCAGACCCGTGATGCGGAGAAGCCGCAGGATCTGGCCCTCGTGTGCGACGAGCCGCACGCCGCCGTCGTGCTCGACCGCGCGCTTGTGCGCGCCGATGAGCGCGCCGAGCCCGGTCGAATCCAAGAATTCGAGTGACGCGAGATCGACGACGATCTCGTGCCGATCGCGATCCGCCGCTTCCATCAGCGCGGCGCGCAACGTCGGCGACGTCGCGATGTCGAGCGTTCCACCGAGCGCGAAGATCTGGGTCGCACCGTCGCCGCCGGCCGTGACGTCGATGCTGAGCATATCGTGTGCCATAGATTCAGATGCCGTATTCTCGCCACGCCGCGATCGTTCCGTCCACGAACGTAACGATCGCACAGCCCGCCCGCTCGTGCATCTCGCCGTCGAGCCCTTGCATCGCGAATCGGTACTCGACGGCGGCGAAGTCACCCTCGACGATCGCGAGATCGCGATCGAACCGAAAGCGCGGGCCATCCCGAAAGAAGCGCGTGAAGAACGCGACGATCGCGTCCCGCCCGACGATGGGCTCACGCCCGGCTTCACGATAGATGCCGTCGACCGCGAAGTAGGCCGCCGCCCGCAGCGCGTCGCCCGCTCGCCAGGCTTCGAAGAGCCCGTCGAGTCGAGCGTGCGCCGTCACCGTCCCGGCACGAGCGTGGCTGGGGCGGCTGGATTCGAACCAACGAATGGAGGATTCAAAGTCCCCTGCCTTACCACTTGGCGACGCCCCATCGACGCGCGGTGTCGGCTTCGCGTGGCACGCCGCCGTGCCTGCCGCGGCTACGTTGGAACCGCGCTCGGCGCGACCGCCGGACTCGCGGCCGGGCTCGGCACGCCGCTCGCGGCCGGCGCGTGCGAACCGACCGCCGACGGCGCGGGCGAATTGCTCGAGAACGGGGCGGGCGCACCGGCCGGTGACGCGCCCGTGCTTGGCGCCTCGGCGGGATGCGCGTACGGATCGGGCGTTGCATGCGGGGCCGGCATCGCGTGCAGCGACGGAAATCCCTGGCCGAGTCGGAGGCGGCTCAGATGCGCCTCTTTCGTCTTGGGATATTCCTTCGCGATGAACTTGAGCACGATCGTGGCGTGGGTGCGACCGTTGCTCGACTGCACCGCCTGATAGACCTGCTCGAGATGAAAGTACGTCGACACGACCCACGGATCGTGCGGGTACGCCTGCTGCCACGCAGCCATCGACGCTTCGATCAGCTTCGCGTCGTGAATGATGTCGTCGTTGGTGATCGTGCGCGCGTGATAGCGCTTCCCGAGTGCGCTCAGACGATTGCGAACGCCAAGTGCGCTCATCTTGAGCGGACCAAAATACTGATCGGCGGGCGCCGAGTTCGAGGGCTGCGATGCCATCGCAGGTGCCGTGGCGGCCGCCACGGCGAGTGCGAGCTTCGAGACGAGCTTCATCGGGAACCCCTTTGAACGCAAAGCATGGCGAATCGTCTCGCCGTCCGGTTCTCGAGGGTATCGGTCGGAAACTATCGGCTCGCGAGGCGTCCCGGGATCCGCTTGGCCCCGAGATAACGGCTCGACCAATACGAGTCCGAGAGCCGGCTGATCATCACGCCATGGCTCGAGCTATGGATGAAGCGGCCGCCGCCGAGGTAGATGCCAACGTGCGATGGGCCCGGCGCGTAGGTCTGGAAGAACACGAGGTCGCCGAACGCGGCGCCGCCGCGCGCCGGATGCAATGCGTAGAACTGCGCGTCGGCAGTGCGCGGAAGCGCGATGCCGAGCATTGCGAAGACGTGCTGCGTGTACCCGGAGCAGTCGAAGCCCGATGGCGATGTCCCGCCGAAGACGTACGGAACGCCGATGAAGCGTTCGGCGTCGCGCTCGAGCGCCTCTGCGACCGTCGAGGTGCGCTGGAAGAACGAGTGCAGCGGTCCGGAAGCCGGTCGCATCACCGCGCGCTCGGGCGGTCGCGCCGCATGCCGCACCACCTGCGGCGTGGCGGCCGCGCCCGACCACATCTGCAGGTCGGCGTCGGCAGTCGGCATCTGCGAGAGCGTTTCGATCGCCCGCACGTCGCTCGTCGGCATCGCATCGGTCGGGGCGGCGCTCGCAACGGCACCGGCACCCACGCTCATGAGCGCGGCGGCGCACAGCGTCAGAAAAGGACGGTTCACGCTTCCTCTTTCAACGCTTGCGAGGTTAGTTGACGGGTTCGGACGAGAGGATCGCCCGTGCGCCGACCGGCGCATTCACCCCACCGAGAATCCCCCGCTCCGGATAACTCCGAATTCAGCGATCGACGATAAAGTTAAGTACTGAACGTCTCACACGAAACGTACACGGCTCCCGAGAAGAGCCCGATAACCTGCGGTTGGCCGGACGGTCCGCCGCTCCTGCGGTATCGATCCCGTTCGACGACATCTTTACGAACGCAACCGCTACCGCTCAATGAGCGCTTGGAGCCTGCGGCGGCGCAAACGTCGACGGGTGGTAAATCCGCGCGAGGAGGTCGGGCGTGCCCGGAATCCGCACGAGGTGCGGGAAGCGGCCCGATGCTCGCGTCGATCGCGACGCTCGTGACGGCGTCGCCGTTCTCGACGATGAGCGTCATCGGCGCCGTTCGACGCGCGTGTGCTTTGAGCGCCGCCTCGAAGATCGGGCGAGAACCGACGGCCGTCGACCGCGATGATCTTCTGACCGGGTGCGAGGCCCGCGCGAAAGGCCTGCGACGTGCCACCGAGTAGAGAGCGTTCACGCCCGCGCCGTGCTTGGACCGAGCGTTGCGTGCCGACTCGAACGCTAATGGCACCCGCGGTGTAGACGAGGTTATAGCCGCCGATCGTATAGTGCTACACGATTCATGAGCGCGACGACCTCCGCCTCATCGTAGCCGAGGTAATGCGGCGCGTCCTGCGTATCGGAACCGTTGCCGCAGAGCTTCATGACGTCGTCGAGCGAGCGCTGGCCGCCCGTGAGCTCGCGGATGCGCACGTCGGCATCGAGCCAAATCAGGTTCCCCTCGGTAGCGAAGTCGCCCGCGCTGCGCGGCGTCTCGTAATACTGCGACGGCGCGACGTAGAGGAACGGCGCGGCGTCGGCGGTGTCGCAGATCGGCCGCCAGTCGCGGCCGTTCTCGGCGTCCATCGCGGCCGCGGCCTCGGCGAGCTCGTCGAGCTGCACGCCGAAGTCGTTGAGACCGGCGCGCGTCGCGAGCTTCTCGCCGTTGTACTCATTGAGGCCCTCGTAGACCCAGAACAGATCGGTCTTCTCGGGATCCTGGTAGGTATCGACGGCCAGGTCGGGTGGGCCGCCGGTACTTGCCGTTCCACGAGTGCGAGTACTCATGGGGCAAGAGGTCCGCGTCGGCCGAGTAGATCTTCGCGTCGGTTGCATAGAGTCGGACCTGCGATCGTCGCTGGACTCGTGATGCTCGATGCCCTCGGGGGCGACCCCATCGCTCAGCGTCAGCAGGAAGTGGTAGTCGCGGTAGTGCTCGCCGCCATAGAGCGCCGGCTCCTCGGCGACGAGATGCTTCATACCCGTAAGAAAATGCGGGCGAGATCGCGATGCCCTCGGCGCTGTCGCTCGCCGCATCGAGATACGCGTTGCCCCCGAGCGCAAACTCGCGCTCGTGCGCGCCCGCGATGACGGGTGAGTCCACGAGCGTGTAGAGCGATGCCATTGCGAAGGCGATCGTGTCGCCTTCGCGCGCGCGGAACGGGAGCGGCGCCGTGCGGCAGCGTGCGCCGAGCGCGTAGCTCGCGAAATTGCTGAACTCGACGAGTGGCGAGCTCGCTCGTGCTCACGGGCGAGATCCACTTCGGGTACACGAATGTGAACGGCCCGGTGGCGGCCGGCAGCGACTCCCTCACGCCGTAGAAGTGCTGCGCCGCCTGCGTCGCATCGACGGCGAGCGTGACCGGTGTACCGCTGGGCTGGGCGACGGGCTGCGCTTCGGCGCGAATCGCGAGGACGGGGATGACGAATGCGGCGCAGATCAGCCCGCGAAGGACGAACGGCGTCGCGCCTAGTGCGCCGCGCGCGCGACCGTCTCCGCCACCTCGCGCGCGAGCCGGTCGATCCGCGCGCCGTCGTCGCCCTCGATCATCACCCGCACGAGCGGCTCCGTGCCCGACGCGCGCACGAGGATGCGGCCGTCCTCGCCGAGCTCGCCGCGCGCGCGCTCGATCGCCGCGATCACGGCATCGTCGGCGAGGACTGCGCGCGGCGCGCGGACGTTGAGCAGGATCTGCGGCGCGACCACGAGCGCGGAGGCGAGCTCGCGCAGCGTCGCGCCGTCGCGCGCGACGAGCGAGAACAGCGCGACCGCCGTGCCCGGCCCGTCGCCCGTCGTGTTGCGCTCGAGATCGATCACATGGCCCGACTGCTCGCCGCCGAAGCCGAGGCCACGCGCGCGGAGCATCTCGAGGACATAGCGGTCGCCGACGGCGACGCGCTCGAGCGCGATACCCTCGACGCGCAGCGCCCGCGCGAGCCCGACGTTGCTCATCACCGTCCCGACCACGGTCGCACCCGCGAGCGAACCGCGCCGGTGCTTGTCGCGGCCGAGGACGAGCATCACGTGATCGCCGCCGAGCACGTCGCCTGCCTCGTCCACGAAGAGCGCGCGGTCGGCATCACCGTCGAACGCCACGCCGACGACGTGCGCGTCCGGCCGCTCGGCGCGCAGCGCACGAACCCGCGCGACGAGCTCGCGCGGGTCCGTCGAGCCGCAGTTCACGTTAATGCGCGCGCCGTCGTCCTCACAGTGGAGCGGCTCGACCGTCGCCCCGAGCCGCCGCAGCGCCTCGGGCCCCGCCGCATACGCGGCGCCGTACGCGCCGTCGACGACGATCGTGAGCGGCGAAAGATCGCCGCCCGCGGCCACGAGTGCGGCGAGATATCGCTCGCCGAGCCCGCGCGCGTCGCGCACGATCCCGACCGCCTCGTGCGTGGGCCGCGGCAGCGTCGCATCGTCGAGGGCGGCCGCGACCGCGTCTTCTTCCGCATCGTCGAGCTTGAAGCCGGCGGGGCCGAAGATCTTGATGCCGTTGTCTTCGATGGGATTGTGGGAGGCGCTGATCACGATCCCGGCGGCGGCGCCGATTGCGACCGTCACCCGCGCGACCGCGGGCGTCGGGACGACGCCGAGCACGAGCGCGTCGCGGCCGGCCGAGGCGATGCCCGCCGTGAGCGCGGCCTCGAGCATCGTCCCGGAGAGCCGCGTATCGCGGCCGACGACGATCGGGTCACGGCCGGCCGCGAGTGCCGCCGTCGCGCGGCCGAGCCGGAACACGAGCTCGGGCCGGAGCTCGGCGTTCGCGACGCCGCGCACGCCGTCGGTGCCGAAGAGCCGGGCCACCCTAGTTTTTGGCCGCGACGAAGCGCACGTCGACGTGGACGAGGTTCGGCTCGACCGTGATGCCGGCGACATCGGCGCCGACGGCGTCGCGAGCGACCGGCCGGACCATCGCGTCGAAGCGGCTCGGGACCGCGGGCAACGCGAGCTCGACCGAGACGGCCGCGATCTTCACGAAGGCGCTCGTCGGCGCGCGGACGACGGCCATGGCCGGGGTGACGGCGGCGTGAGCGGTCACGACCGCCGCCGTCGCGGCGTCGCCGCCGTAGTCGATTGCGATGGGAAAGCGGCGCGTCTCGACGCGTTCGATCGCGAGCGTGACGGTTGCGGGGGAGAGCGAGGTCAGTGCGAGATGGGGGGCGAGCACGGCGACCGGCACGTTATAGACCCCGGGTCCGCGTCCTGCGACGTCGACGAGCGCGCGGATCGCCTCCGGCCTGACTGCCGCGGCGCTCGGCGCGACGTCGAAGGCGACGACGGCTTGGCGCTCGTCGAGCCGCGCGACCTCGTCGCGGCCGAGTCCGGCCACGGCGATCGGGACGCTGAGCTGCTGCCGGAAGCGCGCCGCGAGCACGGGATTGGGTGTGAGCCGTAGGTACCCCCAGAGCACGAGCGAGAGGGCGAGGGCAACCGCCTTGAGCCCGAGGTTTCGCCGGAGCCGCTCAAACACGCGCGACGTCCTTCTCGCGGCGCGCGGCGGGCGGGCGCCGAACGGCGCGGCGGCTCGAGCGGCGCGGCCGCGCGCAGGCCAGGAGTACGCTGCGCAGCCGGACCTCGTCGTCGATCGGTCGCGAGAGCGTGCCGCCGCGTGCGACGGAGATCGCGCCCGTCTGCTCGGAGATCACGAGCACGACGGCGTCCGTCTGCTCCGAGAGCCCGATCGCGGCCCGATGGCGCGTTCCGAGATGGCTCGCGGTCGCGACGTTCTCCGAGAGCGGCAGGAAGCACCCCGCGGCTTCGACGACGAGGCCGCGCACGATCGCCGCGCCGTCGTGCAGCGGCGAGCGGGGCGTGAAGATCGCGAGCACGAGCTCGCTGGAGAGCCGCGCGTCGAGCCGCGTACCGCTCTCGGTGAACTCGCGCAGGCCCGTCGTGACCTCGATCGCGACGAGCGCGCCGACACGCGCCCGCGAGAGCGTCGTCGCCGCGCGCGCGAGCTCGCTAATCGCAGCCTCGAGGGTCGGCCGGTCGCCCGGCCCGCGCTCGGCGGAGCGCAGCATGCTGCGCCGGCCGAGCTGCTCGAGAAACCGCCGCAACTCCGGCTGAAAAACGATCGGCAACGTCACGGCCGTCCCGAGCAGCGCGTAGTGCAGGACGGTCGCGAGGACGAAGAGATGGGCGGCCTTCGCGATCGCGAGCAGCGCGCCGAGGAGCGCGATGCCGACGATGATCGGGACGGCCCGCGTGCCGCGGATGAGCAGCATGAAGTAGTAGAACAGGATCGCCGTCCCGAGGACGTCGACGACGTCGCTCGCGCGGATCGCGACGTCCCGGATCGCGAACGCGACCGCGACGATCATCGTCGGCGCATCGCGCGCGCGAGGTGGGGTTCGATGAGGCGGTCGGCGCCGAGGGCCGGGTCGCCGAGCACCGCGGCCGCGTAGGCCGCGAGGACCTCGTCGCTGAGGGGCAGCAGGGGCTCCATCCGCCGTGTGCCTTCGCCGCACGCGGCGTCGACGAGCGCGACGACGAGCGCGAGCGGCGTGCGCTCGGGCTGCAGCTCGACGATGAGCGCGCCGACCTCATGCCCGAGGAGACCGACGCCGTCCGGGCCGCCCGGACCGACGAGCGCCGCTTCGACGGCACTGAGCCTGCTCGCGGAAATCCGCAGCGGCACCGCGGGCGGCTCATCGACGTCGGCGCCGGGCGCGGCTGCCGCGAGGGCGCCCGAATCGGCACAGGTCGCGAGCGCGTACGTCCGATCGCAAACGGTCGCCCAGGAGCGGACGGTCGCATCGACCGAAGCTAACGAGCGCAACGCAGCATCACGTTCGTCCTGCGCGAGCGCGAACGCGAACCGGACGCTGGCGAGCCGCTGCACGGAGAACCTTCCTGCTGGTACGAGGCTGACGATCCTTATACGCATCGACGGCCGACCCTTGCGTCGTGAGCGCTGAGCCGGGCGGGCACGTCGCCCGGGTCATCGCCGTCGGCCGGAACGCCGCTTGGATCGCGTTCGAGGACGAGACGACCGTGCGGCTCGCCGCGCTCGCGAAGAACCTCGAACGGCTCGCGCTCGTCGTCGGCGATCTCGTCGTCGCGCGGCGGCTCGAAGACGAGCGGGTCCTCGTCGTGGAACGCCTGCCGCGCGACGTCGTCCTCGAGCGCATGACGGCCGGCGGGCGCAGCAAGACGATGGCCGCCAACATCGACGGGCTCGCGATCGTCGCGGCGTACGATCGGCCGGCGCTCCACCTGGCAATGATCGACGAGCTCCTCGCCTACGCGGAGTTGCACGGGCTCCACGCGCGGCTCGCGCTCACGAAGGCTGACCTCGATCCCCTCGGCGCCGCGAATCCCGCGGGCCCGCACGCGCTCTACGCGGGACTCGGGTATCCCATCGACGTGCTCGATCCGCGCACGGGCGGCGGCATGGCGGCCTTCGGCGCCGCGCTCGAAGGCGAGCGGACGCTCCTGGTCGGGCAGTCGGGCGTCGGCAAGAGTTCGATCTTCGCTGCGCTCGGCGGCGCTGGCGTCGCGGGCGACGTTTCCAAGATTGGGCGCGGCCGGCAGACCACGACGACCGGCCGGCTCTACCGGCTGGCGACCGGATTCCTCATCGACTCCCCCGGGGTCGGCGAGTTCGAGCTCGACGGTCCCGATGCCGCCGGCGTTGCGGGCGGCTTCATTGAAATCGACGCGCGCGCCGGAACGTGTCGCTTCGGCGACTGCGCGCACCGGCACGAGCCGGGCTGCGCCGTGGTCGCAGCGGTCGGGACGGGCGAGATCGTCGCGAGCCGGTACGCGAGCTACCTGGCGATCCTGGAGCGCGCTTTACCTCCGGTGCGCCGCATGCTATGATACCGCGCGAGTCCGCGGGCGTGCGTCCGGCGGCGTCGCCGCGTGCCGCGGCCGGGAGTCATCGTTGCCGAACATCAAGTCCGCGGTCAAATGGGTCCGTCAATCCGAGAAGCGCGAGCTCCGCAACCGCGACATCAAGACCCGTCTCAAGACCCTTTTCAAGAAGGCCCGGCTCTCGGGCGACGAGGCGAAGGCCCCGAACGTCGAGAGTCAGCTCGACAAGGCGGCTCAAAAGGGCGTCATCCACCCGAATAAGGCAGCGCGCAAGAAGTCGCGCCTCACGCGCGCCATCCGCGTGACGGCCGCCGCGCATGCCGCCGCCGCCGCCGCGCCGGCGCCCGTCGCGAAGACCGCGAAGAAACGGTCGGGCGCCAAGCGCTAGCGCGGCGGTCGCACCGACCTCAGGGGTCGACGTCGATCGCGAGGCGCGTGCCGCGCTCGCGCGCTGCGAGCGGCCGGAGCGTCTCGCGCAGCCAGCGACGTAGCCGCGGCCCGGCACGGGCGGTGCGGCAGGCGATCCGCCAGCGCCACTCGTCGTTCGCACGCGCAATTGCGAACGGCGCGGGGCCGAGCACCTCGACGCCGGGCAGATCGCGGCGGGCGAGCTCGGCATAGCGGCGGGCGGCGGCTTCCGTTTGCGCGGCATCGCGTCCGATGACGGCGATGTACGTGAGCTCTGCCGCCGGCGGATAGCCGAGCTCGCGGCGCGCGCCGAGTTCATGCTCAGCGAAGCCGTCGACGTCGTGGCGTGCGGCAAAGGCGATGGCAGGGTGGCTCGGATCGTAGGTCTGGACGATCGCCTCGCCCGGGCCGGCGCGGCCGCTGCGGCCCGCGACCTGCACGATGAGATCGAAGGTCCGCTCGGCCGCACGGAACTCCGGAGCGTGGAGTCCGATGTCGGCGGCGACGACGGCCGCAAGCGTCACGGTCGGGTAGTCGAGGCCCTTCGCGATCATCTGCGTTCCGATGAGCACGTCGCCGCGCGCCTCGAACTCATCGAGCAGCCGCGCGTGGTCGCCCGCGTGCGTCGTCGTGTCCGAGTCCATCCGCACGATCCGCGCGCCAGGATAGAGCTCGGCGACGAGTTCGGCGACGCGCTCGGTCCCGATGCCGAATTCACGGACCGGACCGTCGCCGCAGGCGGCGCAGCGCTCGACGAGCGGTCGCTGCGCGTCGCAAAGATGGCAGCGCAGCAGCCCCTCGGCGCGATGCGGCGCGAGCGAGATGCTGCAGCGCGCGCAGTCCGGCACGGCGCCGCACGCGCGGCAGAGCACGAAGCTCCCGCTGCCGCGGCGATTCACGAAGAGCACGCTCTTCTCGCCGCGCGCGAGCCGCTCGCCGAGCGCCTCGACGAGCGTGGCAGAGAACGGCCGCCGGTTGCCCGCCTCGAACTCGGCGGCAAGGTCGACGACGCGCACCGCCGGAAGCGCTCCCGCTGCGGCGCGAGCGTCGAGCCGCAGCCAGCCGATGTTGCCCGCGCGCGCGGCAGCCGCGGCCTCGAGCGGCGGCGTCGCGCTCCCGAGGACGAGCGCGCCGCCCGCGAGGCGCATCCGCTCGCGCGCGACGGCGAGCGCGTCGTACCGAGGCGCGCCCTCCTGCTTGTACGTCCGTTCGTGCGCCTCGTCGATGACGACGAGCCGGACGTCCGGCAGCGGCGCGAAGATGGCGCCGCGCGCGCCGACCACCACGTCGACGTCGCCGCGTGCGGCCGCGGCCCAGCTCTCGAAGCGCTCGCGCTCCGAGAGCGCGGAGTGCAGCACGGCGACGCGCTCGCCGAATGCCGCGACGAAACGCCGTGCGGTCTGGGGCGTCAGCGCGATTTCCGGCACGAGCACGATCGCACGCCCGCCGGCGGCGAGAACGGCGGCGATCGCATGGAGATAGACGAGCGTCTTCCCGCTCCCCGTGACGCCCTGCAGGAGCGTCTCGGAGAACGACCCACCCGCCATCCGCCGCGCGAGCTCATCGATCGCGACGCGCTGCGCCGGCGTCGGCGTCGGCCCGAGATCCGGCGCGCGCGCCTCGGGCCGCGCGCGAACGACATCGCGACGCTCCTCGCGTAGCGCCCCGAGCTTGATTGCGCGCGCGACGTTCGCTGCCGAGAAGCCGGCGAGTGCCGCGTCGCCGCGCCGCAGCGTGCCGGCCTCGGCGACGAGCGCGACGAGGGCCCGCACGCGCGGCCCGGCAGCGGCGAGACCCGTCGCTTCGAGCATGCGCTCGCGTTCGGTGGCGATTCGCGGCTCGAGAAAGGTTCGGTGGCGTACGATCACGCCGCCGCGCTGCAGCGCCGCGAGCGCGGCGACGAGCGTCGGCCGGTCGCCCGCGCGCCGCGCCTCGGGGTGGCGCAGCAGCGTCTCGAGCGCGAAGCCCGCCGCGAGCTCGCCCGCGACGAGCCGGACGAGCCGTGGCGGTAGCGTCGGATAGGTCGCGGGATCCGGCCGGGCGGCGACCGTGAAGCGGTCGACGACGCGCGGCAACGCCGCCGCGTTGACGATCGTCCCGAGCGCCTCGGCGAGCGAGCAGCAGTAGCGCTCCGCGAGGAAGCGCGCGAGCGCGAGGCCGGCTTCGTCGAACGCGCGCGGGCCCGGGGCGATCGCGACGAGGTCGCGCGTCCCCGGCGGCGGCTCGCCCGCGCGCGGCCCGGCGACGACGAATCCGTAGAGCTCCTGGGGCCCGAGTGGGACACGCGCGACGTCGCCGACGCGAGCGGCCGTGCCCGCCTGGAGTGCGTACGTCAGGAGCCGGTCGACCGCGGCCGTGCGGCGCGCGAGGACGACCTCGACGAGCCGCGCCGGCGCGCTACCGGAGCTCGGCGTCGCCCGGTTCGTCGCGCAGTCGGCCGAGCACCGCGCGCAGCGTCCGCGACGGGACCGTCACGCCGTATTCGACGTCGCCGAGCGCGCGCGGCACGACGAAGCGCAAAGTTCCGTCGCGCGCTTTCTTGTCACGGCCCATCGCGGCGATGAGCGTGCCCGGGTCGTCGATCGGCGAGACGAGCGGGAGGCGCAGCAGCGCGAGCAGTGAGAGGACGCGCAGGTGCTCGGCGCCGGAGAAGCGGCCCGTGCGCAGCGCGAGCAGCCCCGCCGCGCGCAGGCCGATCGCGACGCCCGCGCCGTGCGACGTGCGATAGTCCGTCGCGAGCTCGATCGCATGGCCGAAGGTGTGGCCGAGATTGAGCGTCTCGCGCGCGCCCGCCTCGAGCCGATCTTCGAGGACGTACATCGCCTTGATCCGCAGCGAGTCCGCGACGATCGTCTCCCACGGCCACGTCCGCAGCGGGTGCGGCGCGAGGGTCTCGATCGACTCGAAGATCTCACCGCCCTCGATGATGCCGTGCTTGACGAGCTCGGCGAGCCCCTCGCGGAACGGCCGGTCCGGCAGCGTCGCGAGCGAGCCGACGTCGCAGAAAACCCCGAGGGGATCGCGGAACGCGCCCGCGAGATTCTTGCCCGCGCGCAGATCGACGCCCGTCTTCCCGCCGACCGACGCATCGACCATCGCGACGAGCGAGGTCGCGACGTTAACGAATCCGACGCCGCGCATGTAGCTCGCGGCGACGTAGCCGAAGAGGTCGCCTGCGACGCCGCCGCCGACACCGACGACGAGCGTGCCGCGGTCCGCGCCCGCCTGCGCGAGCGCCTCGAGCACGGTCGCGACGGTGCGCAGCGTCTTGTGACGTTCGCCGAGGGCGAAATCGAGCACGGGCGTCGCGCGGCCGAGCTTCTTCCCGATCGCCGTCGCGCGCGCGAGCAGGTTGCGATCGCACAGCACGACGCAGCGCGGCTTGCCCCGCGCGCGAAGCAGCGCCGCGACGTGCGCCGCAACGTCGCCGTCGACGACGATCGGATACGGCAACGTCGACAGTTCGGTCATGAAGTTTCCCGGACGAGCTCGGCGATCACGTGGGCGTAGGCGGCCTGCGTGCGCCGTGGTCCCGAGACGACGAGATCGGCGTCGCGATAGTGCGGATCGCGGAGTGCGAGCAGCGCGCGGATCGACTCGAGCGTCGGCGCCGTTCCGAGCACGGGCCGCACGGCGCGCGAGCGCAAGAGCCGGGCGAAGAGCGCCTCGGGCGCGACGTCGAGATAGACGCGCAGGCTCCCCGCCGCGAGTAGCGCCCGCGTCGGCGCGTGCGTCGGCGCGCCGCCGCCGAGCGCGAGGATCCCCGGCGGCCGGGCGAGCGCCTCGCGCACCGCTTCGAGCTCGAGCTCGCGAAATCCGGATTCACCGACGCGGGCGAAGAGCGCGTCGATGGGCCCATGCGCGCGCACGATCAGCGCGTCCGTATCTACGAAGGCGACGTCGAGCTCGCGGGCGAGATGGCGGCCGATCGTCGACTTCCCGGCGGCCATGAAGCCAACGAGGGCAACGTGCCGTCGCAGATCGGTCCCGGTCAGCGCGGCACCGCGAAGAGGTCGGCCGCCGCGGCCACCGCGCGCTCGAGGTTCTCGCGCGTCTCGGCCATCGAGTCGCCGCCGAACTTCTCGAGGATCGGTCCGACGAGCGCGAGCCGGACCATCGCCTCGCCGACGATCGACGCCGCCGGCACGACGCAGACGTCGCTGCGCACGATGGTCGCGGGGGCGACTTCGCCCGCGTGCAGATCGACCGACGGCAGCGCGCGCATGAGCGTCGGAATCGGCTTGACGCTCACGCGCAGCACGATGTCCTGACCGTTGGAAATGCCGCCCTCGATGCCGCCCGCGCGGTTGGAGCCGCGCCCGACCGCGCCGCCGTCGCCGAGCGTGAAGACATCATGGGCGCTCGAGCCCGGCAGCGCCGCGACGTCCGTGCCCGCGCCGACCTCGACCGCCTTGACGGTCTGCATCGCCATGAGCGCTCCCGCGAGCACGCCGTCGAGTCGCGTGTCGGGCTGACGGTTCGCGCCAACGCCGACGGGCACGCCCGTGACGCGGATCGTGAAGCGGCCGCCGAGCGTGTCGCCCGCGGCCTTCGCCGCGTCGATCGCCGCGATCATCGCGGCTTCGGTTGCGGGGTCGGGGCAGCGGACCTCGCTCGCGGCGACGGCGGCGGGATCGACGTCCGGGATCTCCGGCGCCTCCACCGCGCCGATGCGCGAGACGATGCTCGAGGTCTCGATGCCGAGGGCTCCGAGAAACTGCGCGCAGATCGCTCCGAGCGCGACGCGCATTGCGGTCTCTCGGGCGCTCGCGCGCTCGAGCACATTGCGCAGGTCGCGCTGGCGATATTTGAGGGCACCGGCGTAGTCCGTGTGGCCGGGGCGCGGACTCGTGAGCGGCTCGCCGCCGCCCTCGAGCGGATCCATGAGCGCGCGGACCTTCGGCGTCTCGAAATCCCGGTTGCGAACGAGGATTGCGATGGGCGACCCGAGCGTCTTCCGGCCGCGTACACCCGCGAGGAACTCGACGCGATCGGTCTCGATCTTCATCCGGCCGCCGCGGCCGTAGCCACCCTGCCGCGCACGCAGGGTCGCGTCGATCGCGTCGACATCGAGCTCGAGATGCGCCGGAAGGCCGTCGAGGATGCCGACGAGTGCCGGCCCGTGCGATTCGCCGGCCGTGAGGTAACGGAACACCCGGCAAACGTTCGACGCGCGACTCGCGGGTTCCACGCGGAGGCGGCGGATCGGGCGAGCCGAAGGTTTGCGCGTGGTACCGCGACCGAGGCGCTTCGACGCAGCCGCACTCGAAGCGCGTGCCGCCGATCTCATGCGCCGCCGCTTCGGGCCCGGCTCCGAGCGCGTCGCCCTCGACGCCGCCATCGCGGCGCTCGATCTCACGACGCTCGAGGGACGCGACACGCCGCAGACCGTGCTCGCGATCTGCGCGCGCGCGACGGCACCGGGCGCGGGCGTCCCGCCGGTCGCCGCCGTGTGCGTCTATCCGGCGCTGGTCGCGACCGCCGTCGCGGCGCTACGCGGCACGGGCGTCGCCGTCGCCTCGGTCGCGACGGGCTTTCCCGCCGGGCTCGTGCCGCTGAATCTGCGGCTCGGCGAGATCGGCGCGGCGGTCGCGGCGGACGCGACCGAGATCGACGTCGTGATCGACCGCGGCGCGTTCCTGGCCGGCCGCTTCCGCGATGTGCGCGACGAGGTTGCCGAAATGCGTGAGGCCTGCGCGGGCGCGACGTGCAAGGTCATCCTCGAGGCGGGCGAGCTCGGCTCGTACGCGGCGATCGCCCATGCCGCCGCGCTCGCCCTCGACGGCGGCGCGGACGTCGTGAAGACCGCGACGGGCAAGATTGCCGTTGCCTCGACGCCGCCGATCGCCCTCGTGCTCGCGGAATCCGTGCGCGAGCACGGCCGGCGGACCGGCCGCGTCGCGGGCGTGAAGCTCGCGGGCGGCATCCGCACGGCGAGCGCCGCGCTCGGCTATCTCGCGCTGATCTCCGAAACGCTCGGCCCGGGTTCGACGGATCCGGCGCGGTTCCGGATCGGCGCCTCGTCGCTCCTGGACGATCTTCTCGCCCGGCGCGCGACCAGGGCGGCGTGACCGAGCTCGCGTACGGCTCGGCGCCCGCCGCGCGCGATGGCGCGTCCGGCCGGGACCGCTACGGGCTCCTCATCAACGGGGCATGGGCGGCGGCTGCCGACGGCACGACGTTCGAAATCGACGATCCCGCGACCGGACTGCGCGCGGCGACGCTCGCGGCGGCCGGTCCACCCGACGTGGAGCGCGCGGTGCGCGCGGCGCGCCGTGCCCAGGAGAAGACCTGGCGCAAGCTCCGCCCGGCCGAGCGCGCGAAGCACCTCTTCGCCTTCGCGTCTGCGCTCGCCGAGCGCGCGCCCGCGGTCGCGCGCGGCGAGACCCTCGCGGCGGGAACGCCGATTCGCGTCGCGGGGGACGGGGCCGCTGCCGCCGCCGACGTGGCGGCGTACTTCGCCGGCTGGGCCGACAAGGTGTCCTTCGCGACGCGGCCGGGCGAGCGAGCGCGGCCCTTTGGCGTCGTCGCCTTCACGAGTGATCGGAGCCGGGGCGCCCACGCGCTCGGCTCGCGCATCGCCGCGGCGCTGGCGGCCGGGAACGCCGCGATCGTCGCGGCGGAACCGGGCGACGCGCTGGCGCTCTTCGCGATCGCGGAGGCGGCGCTGCACGCGGAGCTGCCCGCGGGCCTCCTCGGGATTCTCACCGGACCCGACGCCGCCGCCGCCCTGCTCGAGGCTTCCGACGTCGCCGGTGTCTCCTTCGCGGGCTCTGCGCCGGGGGCGGTCGCGCTGCGGCGCGCGCTCGCGGGCGCCGGCCGGCCGGCCCTGCTCGCCGCGCGCGTCGAAGGCGTGCCGCTCCTCGCCGTCTTCGCGGACGCCCCGCTCGACCAGGCGGTCGACGCCGCGATCGCATCGCTTGCGGCCGGCACCGGCACCGACCGCGGCGTCGGCGCACGCTGTCTCGTGCAGGAGGGTCTGCTCGACGCCTTCGAGGCCGGCGTTCGCGCGCGGCTCGCGTTCCTGCGGCACGGCGATCCCTGCGACGTCAACGCCGACGTCGGGCCGCTCGCCGACCGCGCCATGCGCGAGCGCGCCGAGTTATACGTGCGCGAGGCCGCGGCCGCGGGAGCCGACGTCGACGTCGCGCCATGGCCGGCGCCGGAAGCGGGCTGCGGCGTCCCCGCGGCCATCGTCGCTGGGCCCACCGCAGCGCCGCGGCCCGACGCGCTGCGCGCGCCGATCCTCACCGTCGCGAGCTTCCGCACGCCCGAAGAGGCCGTCGCGCTCGCCGCACGGCTCCCGCGGCCGAGCGCGGCGTCGCTCTGGGCCTGGGATGACGCGCTGCTGCGGAGCGTCGCCCGAGCGGTCGGCGCCACGGCGACCTGGTGTCGCGCGTTCGGTCCACCGGGCGTCCTCGGAGACGACGGCGCGACGATGCTGCGCGAGGCGCTCGCCCTGTAGCCGACGATGACTATCGGTATCGATCTGGGAATACATGCGACCGTGACGACGATCGCTCGACCACTCGAACTCGACCGCAACGCCCTGCTCGCGCGCTATCGCAAAAATCGTGCGCGGACCGAGGCGCTCTTCTCGCTCGTGACGCCCGAGGCGTATTACGACCGGCCGATCGACCTGCGCCATCCGATCGTGTTCTACGAGGGCCACATCCCGGCGTTCAGCTTCAATAAGCTCGTTCACGAGGCGCTTGGCGAAGGCCCCGTCGACGCCGCGCTGCAGAAACTCTTCTATCGCGGGATCGACCCCTCCGACACCTCGGAAGCCGCGAGGCACCAGCGCGCAAACTGGCCGTCGCGCGCCGCCGTGCGTGCATTCGGCCAGGCGTGCGACCGGCGGGTCGAACGTGCGTTCCGTAACGCCGACCTCACCGATGCGAGCCGCTCGGCGATGCTCGAGCGTGGCGAGGCGGCGCTCACGATCCTCGAGCACGAAGAGCTCCATCACGAGACGTTGCTCTATATGCTCTACCGGCTGCCGTACGACAAGAAGATACCCGACGGCCGCGTGTCCGATTACGACGATCGCGCGCCGCTCGCGACGGGACGCGTGCGCGTCGATGCGGGAACGGCGACGCTCGGTGCGGATGCCCGCGTGGCCGAGTTCACGTGGGACAACGAGCGGGGCGCGCACCGCGTCGATGTCGGCGCCTTCGACATCGACGTCAACAACGTCACGAACGGCGATTGGATCGCATTCGTTGAGGCCGGCGGGCCCGTGCCACAGCTCTGGGTGCGGCGCGGCGAGGCGTGGTCTTATCACGCGATGTTCGAGGAGATTCCGTTGCCGCTCGGGTGGCCGGTGCTCGTTTCGCAGAGCGCTGCAACGGCGTACGCGACATGGCGCGGCGCTTGGCTGCCGACGGAGGCCCAATATCATCGTGCGGCGTTCGGGACGCCCGAGGGCACCGAGCGCGCATTTCCCTGGGGTGACGCGCCGCCGTCGGGTGCGCACGGGAACCTCGACCTGCGGCGCTATGACGTCGAACCCGTGGGCATCCACGAGGCCGGCCGCAGCGCATGGGGCGTGTACGATCTCGTCGGCAACGGCTGGGAGTGGACGTCGACGCCGTTCGCGCCGTTCGACGGCTTCGCGCCGATGGCGACCTACCCGGAGTATTCCGCGGAATTCTTTGACGGCGACCACTACGTTATCAAGGGCGCCTCACCCGTCACGAACGCGAATCACGTGCGGCGCTCGATGCGGAATTGGTACCGCGGCGATTACCCGTACGTCTTCGCGACGTTCCGCACGGTCGTCGACCGCTAACGTCGGCGGCCCGCCCGCGACGTGCGGGTGATACGCACGCCGCGCAGCGCTCGCACGGTGGGGCCGAGCGTAACGATTCGGCCGGCTACTTCTTCTCGAGCGCGTCCGGTTTGTGCGCGGCCTTGGCGCCCGTCGTGTCGCTCTCCACCAAGTATTCTGGATCATCTTTCGACGCGCGCACCTGGTGGCTCTTGATCTTCGTATCTTCAGTTAGCTTCTTGACGACTTCGCCCTCGACTTTTCCGCCCGACGACTTCCACTCGACGGCATCGCCTTTTTTGAATTCATCCCTCATTGCACCGTCGTACCCGTTTGCGACGGCGGGCGCCGTGGCGGTGCGCTGCGTCCTCGAAGTTTGGCACAGCGCCGATTCCAACGGAGTACGTCGTCCCAACCGACCGCTTTCGACCCGCCCTCCGCGAGCCCGTCCTCCGCGAGCCGGTCGGCGAGATCGATCGCCATCATGTCGAGCCGATGCCCGGCGTCGCGACCGTCTCGGCGCGACCGTTATGCCGGCAGCATGGCCCCGCTCGCAATGCGCGCACGTAGATCGCCGTCGAGCGCGAGCATGAATTGTTCGGTCGTTAATGATTTTTGATCCGGCCCGACGAGCCGCGCAAGGTCGTCGGTCATGCGCCCGGACTCGACGACGTCGATGCAGACGGCCTCGAGCGTGTTCGCGAACGCGGTGACGTCGGGCGTCTCGTCGAGCCGGCCGCGGTGCGCGAGCCCGCGCGTCCAGGCGAAGATCGACGCGATCGGGTTGGTCGACGTCGGTTTGCCGGCCTGATGGCGGCGGTAGTGGCGCGTCACCGTGCCGTGCGCGGCCTCGGCCTCGAGCGTCACGCCGTCGGGCGAGAGCAGCACCGACGTCATGAGCCCGAGCGAGCCGTAGCCCTGGGCGATCGCATCGGACTGCACGTCGCCGTCGTAGTTCTTGCACGCCCAGACGTAGCCGCCGTTCCACTTTAGCGCTGAAGCGACCATGTCGTCGATGAGCCGATGATCGTATTCGATGCCGGCCGCTTCGAAACGCGATTTGAATTCCGCCTCATAGACGTCGGCGAAGATCGACTTGAAGCGGCCGTCGTAGGTCGTGAGAATCGTGTTCTTCGTCGAGAGATACACGGGCCACCGGCGCTGCAGCCCGAAATTGAAGGTCGCGTGCGCGAAGCCGCGGATCGAGTCGTCGAGATTGTACATCGCCATAGCGACGCCGGGCCGCTCGAACTCCAGTACCTCGCGTTCGACCGGCGCGCCGCCGTCCGCCGGCTTAAAGCGAAGCGTGAGCGTCCCCGCGCTCGGGATCGCGAGCTCGGTCGCGCGGTACTGATCGCCGAAGGCGTGGCGCGCGATGACGACGGGCTTCGTCCACGTCGGCACGAGCCGCGGCACGTTCGTGCAGACGATCGGCTCGCGGAAGACGGTACCGTCGAGCTCGTTGCGGATCGTCCCGTTGGGCGATCGCCACATCTTTTTGAGCCCGAACTCGGCGACGCGCGCCGGGTCGGCCGTGATCGTCGCGCACTTCACGCCGACCTTGTGCTCAGCGATCGCGCGTGCAGCCTCGAGCGTCACGGCATCGTCCGTCGCGTCGCGATGCTCCAGCCCGAGATCGAAGTAGCGCAGATCGACGTCGAGATACGGCAGGATCAGCGTCTCGCGAATCATGTGCCAGATGATCCGGGTCATCTCGTCGCCGTCGAGCTCGACGACCGGGCGGCGTACCGTTAGCTTCCTCACGCCACGGCGTATTTGCGTCTCGACACGGGAACCATCGCGGAGTGAAAGACGGATTGCGCATCGTCTCACTGCTGCCGAGCTCGACCGAGATCGTCTATGCCCTCGGGCTCGGCGACGCGCTGGTCGGCGTCACGCACGAGTGCGATTTCCCGCCGGCCGCGCGCGCGTTGCCGGCGGTGACGTCGAGCGGTATCCCGAGCGCCGCGACGCCCGGCGAGATCGACCGCCACGTCCGCGCGAGCGTTCACGCGGGCTCGAGCCTCTACGCCCTCGACGCGGATGCCCTCGCGGAGCTGCGGCCGACGCTCGTCCTCACCCAGGAGCTGTGCGCCGTGTGCGCGGTAGAGTACGCGACGGTCGCCGGGCAGTTCGTCGCGCAAACCTCGATCCGCGTGTGCTCTCCCTCGAGCCGACGACGCTCGCCGCGGTGTTCGGGACGATCGCGACGGTCGGCGACGTTTGCGGCGTCCCGGAGACGGCGGCGCGCGTCGTCTCGGTCCTTCGCGACCGGCTCGCAGCCCTTGCAGCCTGGGCCCGGCCCGCGCGCCCGCGGACGCTCGTGCTCGAGTGGACGGATCCGCCGATGGGTGGCGGCCACTGGACGCCCGAGCTCGTGCGTATCGCGGGCGGCGAGCCGATCCTCGCCGTTTCCGGCGGCCGCTCGAGCGCCCTCGCCTGGGAGGCCATCGCGGCGGCCGATCCCGACGTCGTTCTCGTCGCGCCGTGCGGCTTCGCGCTCCCCGCGGCGCTCGAGGCGTGCCGGGCGCTCGCGGAGCACCCGACGTGGCGGCAGCTGCGCGCGGTAGACGCCGGCCGCGCCTACGCGATCGACGGCAACACTTACGTCAACCGGCCGGGACCAGGCTCGTGGAGACGGCTGAGATCTTTGCGAGCGCGATCCGGCGATTCGCCCTCCCCGGCGGGCGCGAGCGACCCGCAGGCGTACCGCCGGCTCGACGCCGCGGGAACGCTGCGCTAGGCGGTCGTCAGCTCGGGATGGAGCGCGTGGAAACGCGCCTGCGATGAGATGACCGAGCCCCGCGCGGCCTCGGCGTCCTGCCAGCCGTCAGTGCTCGTCTCCTTGCCCTCGAGCGCCTTGTACGTCCGAAAGAAGTGCTCGATCATCCGCCGCGTGTGCGGGAAGATCTGCTCGTGGCTCTCGATCCCGGCATATGACGGCTCGCCGACGGGAACCGCTAGGATCTTGTCGTCGATATCGCCGCCGTCGATCATCTTGAGCAGCCCGATCGGCCGCGCCACGACGAGGCACCCGGGGAACGTCGCCTGCGCGACGAGGATCAGCACGTCCATTGGATCGCCGTCCTCGGCGAGGGTCTGCGGAATAAATCCGTAGTCACCGGGATAATACGTCGCTGAATGAAGCGCGCGATCGAGCCGAAAGATGTTCAGCTCTTTATCGTATTCGTACTTATTGCGCGAGCCCTGAGGGATCTCGACGACCACGTTGATCGCCTCGGGCGTTCCCGTCGGTAAGTAGAGATAGTTCGCAGCGGCATCCTGAGTTGACACGCGGCGACCTTCCCGCGGCCGGCCGAACCAGCCTCCCGAGCTAGTCCCCGGGCCCGGGAAAAGTGCGGTCGAGCTCGATCGGCCGCAGGCCCGTCCGGTCGAGCGCGAACCGGCTCGCGCTCGCCGGCCGGAAGCGCGCGCCGAGCGCGGCTGCATCGTCGCCGAGGGCGACGCGCAGGACGGCGTGCAGCACGCCCGCGTGCGTTACGAGCAGCACGCGGCGCAGCCCCTCGCTCGCCGCTCGCTCGCTGAGGCTCCTGAGCGCAGGCTCGACACGCGCGACGACCTGCGCGAACGTCTCGCCGCCCGGCGGCCGCAGCTCACGCGCCCCAGCCGTGTCCGCCGCAAGCTCGGGCTGCGCCTCGACGATCCCGGCCCACGTCAGGCCCTCCCACGCGCCGAAGTCCATTTCGCGGAACCGCGCGTCGAGTTCGAGCGCCGGCGGCCGGCCGGCGAGGGCGAGCTCGGCCGTCTCCCGCGCGCGGCCGAGATCGCTCGCGACCGCAAGGTCGAAGCGCTCGCCCGCGAGCCCGGCGCCGACCGCACGCGCCTGCGCCCGGCCGACATCGTCGAGCGGGACGTCGGTCCGGCCCTGGAAGCGGCCCGAGCGGTTCCAGGCCGTCGCGCCGTGCCGCACGACGACGAGCTCGGCCGGCGCTTCGTCGCGGTCGTTCATCCCGCGCTCCTACCCTTGGCGCCGGATTGCGAGCCGGTCCGGGACGACGACGTAGCCGTTCCGTAGATCGCCGAAGACGCGAACCTCCGGCCCGAGCGTGCCGTGGCGCCACGCGAACGCCGCCACGTACGCGCACGTCACCGCGTCGAGCCCGTCGTCCCAGCGCTTGTAGCCGCGCGCCTCCACCGTCTTCGGGACGAGGTCGCCGAGGCGGAGCGGCGGGTCGGCGTCCTCGAGCGTCGCAAGTGCGGCGCGATAGCTCGCCCACGCCGCGAGCACCTCAGGCCACGGCCGGCTCTTCTTCTTATATTTGAAGGTTCGCGCGAGGCCGAAAAGCCGCACGAGCGCGGGATGCGGGAACACCTCGAAGGCGAATCGGCCGCGTTCGCGCGGCGCGACGTCGAGCCGCTCGACGACGCCATCGGCGGCGAGGGCGTCCAGCAGCGCGCGAGCGCGGCCGCCGTCGGGAAAGCGCGCGAGGTTCGACGGGTGCGGTCCCGCGTGCGCCGCCCGGAACGTCGCCGCGAGCTCGCGCTCGCAGGGCCTCGCGCCGCCGGGATTACGTACGATCGTCGGCATGTCGAAGCCGAGCGCGCTCACCGGGCGCAGACGAGCGCGCACCCAGCGCAAGAGTGCCGCGTCGCTGACGAGATCGGCCCGGACCTCGAGCAGGCGCCCGGCGCCGTCAAGCGCGGCGACGCCCGAGGGATTTGCACGCGACCAGGCGAGATCGAGGCCGAGGAACACGGTGTCACTCGAATCGCTCATGGGCCGAGGACGCGCGCGCCGAGCGCGCCAAACGTCGCTCCATGCCGAAATCGCGCGATCCGGCCCGGCTCGAGCTGCGGACGAAGTGCGAGCTGCTCGTCGGCGGCGCGTTCGTGCGCGCGGCCGCGGGACGCTCCGACGCGGTCGGCGACGCCGACGTCGCGCGCGCCGGCCGCGACGACGTGCGGGCCGCCGTGGTGGCGGCGAGCGCGGCCGCGGGACCGTGGGCCGCGCTCGCGCCGGCGGCACGTGGCCGCGCGATCTTCGCGATTGCCCGCCACCTCGAAAGCGCGGGGCCCGGCTGCCGCGCGGCGCTCGAGGCCGCGGGCGCCGAGCCGGGCGACGCGGCGCGTGAGCACGGCGCGGCCGTCGACCGCATCGTTTGGTACGCCGGCTGGTGCGACAAGCTCGCGGGGCTCCTCGGTTCGCGGATCGCGACCGCCGGTCCGTACGACGCCGTCGTCGACGTCGCGCCGCTTGGCGTCGTCGGCACGCTCGCGCCGGCCGCGCCGCTGCTGCTCGGCGCCGTGGAGGCGATCGTGCCGCCGCTCGTGGCGGGCAACACCGTCGTCGCAGCGATCCAGGCGCCCGACCCGCGCGCCGTCGCCGACCTCGCCAGCGCCCTCGCGGCCGCGTTGCCGGCCGGCGTCGCGAACGTCTTGTACGGTGCCGCGGTCGAGCTCGCGCCCGAGCTCGCGCGCGACTCCCGGGTCGCCGGCCTCGGGGCCGCGGGCCTCGACGCCCCGTTCGCCGCCGAGTTGCACCGCCTCGCCGCCGGTCACGCCGCCCGGTTGCGGCTGCTCGAAGCGCCGCCCGCGCGGGGCTGGAACGCCGAGGACGAGCTCGACCTCGGCTCGATGGCCGCGTTCACGGAGCCGCGCGCGCTCTGGCAGTCGACGGCGATATGAGCGCTCACTCCGCCGCCCGACGGTAGCCGCGCGGCCTCGTCGCAGGCTCGACCGGGCTTATCAGCGTTCGGCTACCGGGTGGGGACGTTCTCGTGACGCCGAGCGGCGTCTCGTTCGCCGAGCTCTCGCCGAGCGAGATCGTGCGCTGCCCACCTGGCTCGCGAGTAACCTCGAGACGCGGCGTCCCTGTGCTCCGATCTCGCCGAGCAGACCGCGCAAATTGAGGATGCGGCACGAGTGCTCCAACGGGGAACGGAAGTACATGGCTGATTCGCGTCCCGAGTTCCCCTACACCGACTTCGAGCACGGCGACGTCCCCGAGCATCGCGCCGCCCTCGACGACTTCCACGCCGAATACGGCAGCGACCGCCCCGACCCCAAGCGCCTCGCGGCGCATGCGGAGCGCGTCCGTGCCGTCCCGACGCTCCTCGGGCCCTTCGAGGCCTGGTACCTCAATCCGCGCGTGCAGTCGTTCCTCGCCGAGCTCAACACCGGCGTCGGCATCTGAGCTCCGGGCCCGGGTGACGTCGGAGGCGGCACGGGGCTCGTCTCGAAGGGGAGCGGGCGCGCGGAGAGGTGGCAGAGTGGTCGAATGCACTCGCTTGGAAAGCGAGCAGACCCTCAAAGGTCTCGGGAGTTCGAATCTCCCCCTCTCCGAAGGGCCGTACCGGGCGCGCTGAAGAGCGTGAACGATGCTGCGGCGCTTGCCGCGAGCATCACAGCACCGTCCGCGACGTCCGACCGGCCGAGTAGCGCGCCGAGCGTCGCCCGGTCGCCGTAATTTGCATCGACCACGAACTCGGCCGCCCGCACGGCACGCGTGAGTCGCGCCGCGGGCTCCGCCCCGGGCGGCAACGTCGAGAAGACGGCGTCGACGGGCGTGCCGTCCCACACCGCGGCGCCGAGCAGGCGCGCGAGCCGGCCCGAGCTGATGAGTTCGCGCCCGCCGAGCAGCACGGTCGCCCCGGCCGCAAGCAGGGCATGGGCGGTCGCGCGCGCCGTCGGTCCGGTGCCGAGGATTCCGACGCGGCGGCCGGCCGGCGTGGCGAGCCCCGCCGCGACGAGCGCGGCGAGCGCGCCGATCCCGTCGGTGTTCGCCCCGACCGGCTCGCCGTCGAAGAACAGGGTGTTGACGGCGCCACTCGCGAGCGCAGCGCCGTCGCGCCGGACGGCGGCGGCCCAAGCTTCCTCTTTGAGCGGCGTCGTGACGTTGAGCCCGCGGTAGCCGCGCGCAAACAGCGTGGCAAAGGCGTGGGCGCCATCGCCCGCGGCTACGCGGATCGCCTCGTAGCTCCCGGCGCGGCCGGCGGCGGCGAGAAAACCGCGATGTAGCCGCGGGCTCGCGCTGTGGCCGATCGGATCGCCGACGACGGCGAGCCGCAGAAAGTCCGCGCTCACCGGCCGAGCAGCCGCCGCTCGAGGAAGCGCAGGATACGCGTCCCGAGCCAGTCGTGGCCGAGCAGCGGCTCCGTGAGGATCGCGTGCATCCCCGCGAGCTTTGCGCCGAGGACGTCCGTGAAGAGCTGATCGCCGATGACGACCGTCCGATCGGCGGGCGTGCCCATGAGCCGCAGTGCTTGGCGGAAGCCGCGCGGCAGCGGTTTGAGCGCGCTCGAGACGCCCGGGACCCCGAGGTGCGTCGCGATGCGGCCGACGCGGCCCGAGAAGTTGTTCGAAAGCAGGCAGACGGCGAAGCCCGCTGCGCGCGCTGCCGCGATCCAGGCGACGTCCTCGGGCGCGAGCGTCTCCGCACCATAGCCGACGAGCGTGTTGTCGAGGTCGACGATGATGCCTAGGTAGCCGAGCTGGGCGAGGTCGTCGAGCGAGATGGCCCGCAGGGCGGGCGCCACGGCATCGGGGCGAAGCACCGCGCTCGCTTGCGCCCAGCGGCGGCCGCGGTCCTGGCCGCTCGCGGCGGCCGCCAACCACCGCTCTTCCACGGGTTCTCCACCACCATCCCACATCTTGTGTGATCTACCGGGACGGGATACAATAGGTGGACGAAACCGAGCGAAGGCTCGACGCGATGCGAACAGGCGTTCGATCGTGCGTCTGCGAATTGTTCGTTCCCCGGAGGTCTTCCAGTGATGTCAAAGAGTCCCGTGCCCGTCACCGCGCCAATGCCGGGGGACCTTGCGGAGCCCGCCTTCGATGCCAACGCCATGCGCGTCCTCAAGGAGCGCTATCTCGCCAAGAACGAGCGCGGGGCCGTCGAGACGCCGCGCGAGTTCCTGTGGCGCGTCGCCTCCGCGATCGCGGAGCCGGAGCGCGCGTATGCGAGCGATCCGGGCGCAGCGTTCGCAGCGCGCGCGCGCGATTTCTATGAGCTCATGGTGCGCCGCGACTTCCTCCCGAACACGCCGTGCCTCGTCAACGCCGGTCGGCCGCTCTCGATGCTCTCGGCCTGCTTCGTCCTGCCGGTTCCCGATTCGATCGAGGGCATCTTTTACAACCTCAAGGCGATGGCGCTGATCCAGAAGTCGGGCGGCGGCACGGGCTTCGCATTCTCGGAGCTGCGGCACCAGGGCGCCGAGGTCCACTCGACGGGCAAGGACGCCTCGGGGCCGGTTTCGTTCATGAAGGTCTTCAACGCGGCGACGGATTCCATCAAGCAAGGCGGCGTCCGGCGCGGCGCCAACATGGGCGTCCTGCGCGTGGATCATCCCGATGTGTTCGCGTTCATGAGCTGCAAGAAGGAGCTCGACGCGGAGAACCGTGCGCTCTGGAACCGGCTCTCCGACACGTCGCGCTACACGGCCGCGCAGCTCGCGCACCTGCACCAAGAACTGCTTCAGACCCAAATTAATAACTTCAACATCTCGGTCGGCGTGACGGACGCATTCATGGCCGCCGTCGCCGCGGACGGCGATTTCGATCTCGTCGATCCGCGCACGAAGGCCGTCGTTCGCACGGTCCGCGCCTGCGAGATCTGGGACGGCATCGTCGAGGGCGCATGGCAGAACGGCGAGCCGGGCGTGCTCTTCCTCGACCATCCCGACGTCAACCCGCTGCCGGGGCTCGGCCCGATCCACGCGACAAATCCTTGCGTCACCGCGGACACGTGGATCATGACGACGAATGGTGCGCGTCAGGTAAGCGATCTCGTCGGCGCACCATTCACGGCACTCGTTGATGGAAAGCCATACCCGAGTTCCGACAAGGGTTTCTTCTTCACCGGTATCAAGTCGGCGTTCCGCGTCATCACGGATCATGGCTATACGCTAGATGCGACCGCGAATCATCAGATCAAAGTCAGGCGCGGCGATGACCGCGCACAATGGCTCCAAGTTGATGAGCTGCAATCCGGTGATCGCATCGTTCTTCATGATCATAATAGTGACGATCGCTCGGTAGTTGAGTCCGTATCATGGCGCGGCCATGGCAACTTCGACGAAGGCTGGCTGCTCGGCAGCCTTCTCGGCGATGGTCACCTCCACGTCGCCGGTCGCGCGATGTTGCAATATTGGAACAGTGACGAACGGACGACGAACGCGGTGAGCGAGCGGCTACGCCGGACGGTTCGCACGCGAGGCGTTGCGTCTGGAACGGTCGTGGCTGACCGCAATCTTCATAGCTTTAGCAGCGTAGGTCTGGCAGAGCTCGCCGCGGCCTTCGGCATGTCCCACGAATCGAAGCGCGTGACGCCGGAGATCGAGAAAGCCTCGAGTCAATTTGCGATCGGCTTTCTGCAAGGCTGGTTCGATGCCGATGGTTCCGTCCAAGGAACTCTCGAGAAAGGGATATCCATCCGGCTGGCCTCGAGCCACGTTGATGATCTCTCAGCGGCTCAACGCATGCTCGCGCGGCTAGGCATTGTTTCGACCATTTACAAGAATCGACGTCCTTCTGGGACGCGTTCGTTACCCGACGGACGGGGCGGCTCGGCTCCTTACGACTGTTTGGCACAACACGAACTGACGGTGACGCGCGTGGCTGCTCGGCGCTTCAAAGAGCGAATCGGTTTTTCGGATCTGAAGAAGCAAGAGCACCTCACGGCGCTCATCGACTCGCGACGTCGAGATTATGCAGATCGAGACGTCACGACCGTCATTGCCGTCGAGCCGATAGGCGACCGGCCAGTCTTCGACTGCTCGATCGACTCGATCCATGCGTTCGACGCAAACGGCATGTTCGTCCATAACTGTGGGGAGCAGTTTCTGCACGGCTACGACAGCTGCAATCTCGGCTCGATCAACGTCGGGCACTTCTATGACGCGGCGACCCGCGACGTCGACTGGGCCCGACTCGGCGAGACGACGGCGCTCGCGATCCGCTTCCTCGACAACGTCATCGACGCGAACCTCTATCCCATCGACGAGATCCGCGACATGGTCACGAACAACCGGCGCGTCGGGCTCGGGATCATGGGCTTCGCGGAGCTGCTGATCCAGCTCGAGATCCCGTACGGCTCGCCCGCCGCGACCGCGTTCGCGGCGAAGCTGATGGACGCAATCCAGACGCGCGCCGAGGACGCGAGCGAGGCGCTCGCCCGGGAGCGCGGCGATTTCCCGAACAAGCACCTCTCGATCTGGGCCAACGACGCTCGGCCGCGCCGCAACGCCGCGTTGCTCTCGATCGCGCCGACCGGCACGATCTCGATGATCGCCGGCTGCGCCTTCGGCTGCGAGCCCTACTTCGGCATGGCGTATACGAAGCACGTCATGAAAGACGCCGAGGGCCGGCCGCAGCACCTTTACTACGTCGTGCCGCTCTTCGAGGATATCGCGCGGCGCGAGGGCTTCTTCTCCGACGCGCTGCTCGCCGCGATCGAGGAGAACCGCGGGTCGGTCAAGGGCATCGCTTCGGTGCCGAAGCATTGGCAGGACGTCTTTACGACCTCGGCCGACGTGACGGTCGACCAGCACGTCGACATGCTCGCGGCGTTCCAGAAGCACACGTGCAACGCCGTCTCAAAGACGATCAACGCGCCCAATGACGACACGCGCGAGAACGTGACGCGCGCGATCTTCCGCGCCTACGAAGCCGGCTGCAAGGGTTTCACCTACTACCGCGACGGCTCACGCACGGAGCAAGTCGTCACGTTCTCGAAAGACAACGATCTCGCCGGCGGTAATCGCGACGTCGCGGCGGCGTTGCCAATCGCTGCGCCCGTTGCCCCGGCCGAACCCGTCGCGGCGCCGAGTGCGCCCGGCCTCGATCTCGACGCGCTGCTCGCCCGAGCGAAATCGCTCCTGGAGACCCACTGATGGACGAAGCCGCCGTCACAACAGCGATCGCGGGACTGCTCGCCAGGATCGAAACGCTGCAAGCACAGCGCGACGACCTCGAAGCGAAGGCGCAGGACTGCGCGAAGACCGTCGCGCGACTCGTGACGCGCGTCGAGAACCTCACGGCGCGGAACGCCGAGCTCTCGGCGCCCGTCAAGCCGATCGGATATCGCTCGCGGCCGCCCGTGATGCGCGGTCGCACCGTTCAGGCCAACGTCGGCTGCGGCCCGCTGTACATCACGCTCAACGAAGACGACGCGGGCAAGCCGTTCGAGGTCTTCTTCAAGCTCGGCAAGAGCGGCTCGTGCCAGCAGTCCTATCTCGAGGCGCTCGGCGTCGCAATGTCGGTCGGGTTACGCTACGGCGCCGATCCGCAGAAGTTCGTCGAGAAGTTCGAGGGCATGCGTTGCCCCAATCCCAAGATGCGCGATGCCGGCGGGCCGACAACGCTCTCGTGCGCCGACGGTATCTCGCAGGGTCTCGCGAAGGCGCTGACGCTCGCCCTACCGCTCGGCGACGCGCCGGGCCGCGGGGAGGCCGACGTCGTCGAGGTCGCGGAGCCGCAGCCGCGCATGTCGGCCGGCGAGCGCGCGGAGCTCGATGCGAACGCCAAGTCGATCGACCTGCTCGGCGCGTTCGGGCCGAGCTTCGGCGCGATCCCGACACCCGCGACGAACGGCCACGGCACGAACGGCAACGGCGGCACGACCGTCCGCAAAGCGATGATGGCGGGCGTCGGGATGTGTCCCAAGTGCGGCGGCAACCTCATCTCGCAGGGCGGCTGCGTCCAGTGCCTCCAGCAATGCGGTTACGTCGGGAAGTGCTCCTGACGTTTCGCTAGCCTGTACGTACGAATGTGGGGCCGAGCCGGGCGGCTGCCCCTCGCATGTTCATTGCGAGACCGCGGTGGCCGCCCCCGATGCCTCCCCGCCACCGTGGCTAAAGCCGAACGTACGTGCGCCTCGCGATACGCCGCCCGAGACCGCCCGCTCCGTAGAACGGAGCGGGAGCGCGTTTTCTCATCCTCGCCTCATCCCGCAGCAGGACGATCGACCGTTCGGGGCCGGCCTCGATCGGTGTCCGTCTCGGAACGGGGATGCCGTCGATGACCGGGCGCGGCGTCGGCGCGGTGACCGGCGCGAACGTCGCGTACGGACCGGGCGGGATTGCCGGCGAGAATCGCGGCGCGCCTAGCGGCGCGACCGGCAGCTCGATCGCGAGCGCTCGACGGCGCGCGTCGTAGCTCACGCGTTCACCGAGCGCCCGCGCGAGGCGCCCGAGTGCGACGACGCCACGGGCGTCGGCGCGGACGACGACGCTGCGCCCGCCGCCGGTGACGCGGTACCGACCCTGTCCGAGCGCGTCGATTTGCGTCGCGATCGCCTGCGCGAACGGCACGATCGGCGCGACGACGAGCCCGTTTTGGAGCCGGGCGGTCTGCTCGCTCGCGACGATCGCGCCGTCGATCGCGACCGTCACCAGCGGGCCGATCACGCTGGCCCGGGTCGTCGCGCGGTGCGCGACGAACGATACGCGGTTCCCGATCGCCCGAGGTACGCCATTGGTCCCCTCCGTTCGTCGTCGCCTTACGAGGCTCACCCTCGCGGGGCTCGCCTCACTCGCCGCAAGCCTCGCCCTGCGCACCGCCGCGCCCGCCGCAGGCGAACCGATCGTCGTCGTCTATCCGCTAACGACGACCGCCGGCACAGGTACCCGAGAGGTCGGTGCGTCGATCGCGACGGCGCTTTCGCAGCGCCTCGCACAGCTCGGCGGCCTCGACATCAAGCCCGCAACACCCGGGACCGCGCGGACGGACTTTCTCACGGCCGCCGTGGCCGAGTCGGCTGACTACTACGTAACGGGCTACGCCACGCCGCTCGGCAACGACATCTCGCTCGTCGAGCAAGTCGTATCGACGCATTCCGGCAGCGTCGTCTTCAGTCAGACGGCGCTTGCGAAGAACTACGACGAGGCCGTCGGACCAGCGGCGTACCTGCGTTCTGCGATCCTGAGCCACGCCGGACGGGGCTTCGCCGCGCTGAGTGCGCCGCCGCCGCCGTCGGCGACGCCGGAACCCGCCCCGAGCAACGGCGGCGCTTTCGATCTCGGCAAGGTGTTGCATCGCCGGCCGCGTGCCGCCGCAGCGCCCAAGCACGCGACCGTCGCGCTCGCACCCGCGACGCCGGCTCCCGATGCGCTCGCGCTTGCGACCGACGGCGACGCGAATCCGACCGAACGCGCCTACGCCTCAGCGACGCTCCTCGCCGATCTCAAGGCATCGGGCCGGTCGACCGTCCCGGTCGCGTTTGGTGCGGGCGAGCTCGTTGCCAACGTCGGCTCGATCTGCCGCAACACGGCGCAGGCATCGCGCTTCTACGCGAGTTCGCTCTCGATCTCGCGCAACGCCGCCCGGCACGTCCGCTACGATCTCTCGATCTACGATTGTGCCAACGCGCAACTCAAGACGATCCGAACCGACGTTCCCGCGCCCGAGAACGAGCCGCTCGACGAGGCGATCCGTACGGCCGTCGGCAAGGCAATCTCCCAGATCCCAAAGTAGCGCGCCGCTAGGCGTCCCGGTCGTCTTCCGCATCGGCGTCGTCGAGCAGACCGGGCGGCAGGTCGACGGAGATCGTCCCGCCAGCGACGTCGATCCCGCGCACGAAGGCGGAGACGAGCGGCACGAGCGACCGCCGTTCGCCGATGACCAGACAATCCTGGGCGGGATAGTGTTCGACGGCGACGACCCGGCCGAGCCGCGCTCCCAGCGGATCGACGAGAACGAGTCCGATGAGGTCGGTGTCGAGGTACTCGGCCTCACCGAGTGCGGGCGCTTCGCCCGTTACGTAGACGTCCGCGCCGACGTACGGCTGAGCCGCCTCGGGAGCGTCGAACTCCGCGAAGTGTGCGAGGAGCCGGTCGTGATGGCGCCGGTAGCCGAGCCACGTCAGCGTCGACGCTCGCGATGCGTGCTCGACGATCACGGTCGTCTGCGGGGCCAGGCCGAGCGCCTCGTCGGTCGCGTTCCGGAATCGCACCTCGCCGCGGACGCCGAAGACGCCCATGATTCGGCCTAGCAGCCGCCGCTGCTGCGGACCGGCCGCGTCAGCTCCGGGAATCGCTCGGCTCGCTCGGAGTCGAGGCATCGTCGGCCTCTTCCTCGGCATCGGAGTCGACGATCTCGACGGTCACGCGACCCTCGGCACCCGCTCGGACGATCGTTCGGAGAGCCTGCGCCACGCGACCGCCGCGGCCGATGACCTTCCCGAGATCGTCCGGATCCACTTCGAGCTCGAGCACGGCGCCGCGGCTGTCCGGAAACAGTTCGACCTGCACGGCGTCGGGCTTGCCGACGAGCTTCTTCGCGAGAAACGTTAGGAGCTCGACCGCGCGCGGATGCGCGATCTCGGGCGCCAGCGGCTCGCGCCGCGGCTCGTCACGCCGACGGTCGGCCGCGGGCGAGAACGAAGCGTTCGACGCGGGCGCGACGCTCGCTCCAGCCGCTTCACGACGTCGGAAACGCGGCCGTTCGTCCTCGGGCTCGATCTCGTCCATGACGGTCTCGCCACTCGAGATCGTGCGCGCGCCGAGCGTCGACTTGCGTTCTTCTTCCTCGCCCTGCTCGTCGCCGAAGAGGCCGAATTCGTCGTCGAACGCGCTCATGGGACCCTACTCGCTCGCGGCTTCGGACTTCGGCTTGCGCTTGGTCTCCGGGACGAAGCCGCGCTCGACGAGCCCGCGGGCGGCGAGGAGCCGCCGAACGGGATCTGAGGGCTGGGCGCCCTTGGCGAGCCACGCCTTGACCTTCTCCTCGTCGATCACAACGGTCTTTGGCTCGGTGCGCGGGTTGTAATGACCGACGATTTCGATGAATCGGCCGTCGCGCGGCGAGCGCGCGTCGCTGATAACGAACCGGTACGTGGGCTGCTTCTTCGCGCCCATGCGGCGCAGACGGATCTTGACCATGGGTTTCCTATCGTTCTACTCGTGAAGAGCGTCGGGAGCGACCGCGCGATGCGCGGTGCTTCAGCGCGGCAGTTGCCGCTGGGGAAGTCCCGGCAGCCGCGGCCGTTTGCCGCCAGCACCGAGTTGTTTCATCATCGCACGCGATTGCTCGAATTGCTTGACGAGACGATTAATATCGGCGACGTTCGTGCCGCTGCCGTTCGCGATCCGGCGCCGCCGCGAAGCGTTGAGCATCTCCGGCCGCCGGCGTTCGCCGCGCGTCATCGAGCAGATGATCGCCTCGACGCGACCAACGTCTCTCTCATCGATCTCGAACTCCTTGGGAAGCATCTTCGACATGCCTGGGATCATCTTCATGATGTCCGTCATCGAGCCCATCTTGCGGACCTGGCGCAACTGCCCGAGGAAGTCGTCGAGCGTAAACTCGTTCTTGCGGAACTTCTCCTCGAGCTCTTTGGCCTGCTCGATCGAGTAGACGTTCTGCGTGCGCTCGATGAGCGTCATGACGTCGCCCATCCCGAGGATGCGCGAGGCGAGCCGATCGGGATGAAACGGCTCGAGCGCCGAGAGCTTCTCGCCGACGCCGACGAACTTGATCGGCGCGCCCGTCATCTTGAAGATCGAGAGCGCCGCGCCGCCGCGGGCGTCGCCGTCCATCTTCGTGAGGATGACGCCGGTGATCCCGAGCCGCTCGTCGAAGCCCTTCGCGACGGTCGTCGCCTCCTGGCCCGTCATGGCGTCGGCGACGAAGAGGATCTCGGTCGGATTCGCGACCGCCTTGATGCGATCGAGCTCGGTCATCAGCGCGTCGTCGATCTGTAGCCGGCCGGCCGTATCGATGATGACGGTCGGTACGCCGAGGCGCCGAGCCTCCGCGATTCCCGCGCGAGCGATCGCAACGGGATCGCCCGAGTCGTCGCTGTAGACGGGGAGGTCGATCTGCTTGCCGAGCGTCTGCAGCTGCGCGATGGCCGCCGGCCGATAGACGTCGGCGGCGACGAGCATGCTGCGCCGACCCTGCTCTTTGAGTCGCAGCGCGATCTTGCCCGCGTGCGTCGTCTTGCCGGAGCCCTGCAGGCCCACGAGCATGTAGACCGTGGGTGGAGCGTCGGCGAATGTGAGCCGCGCCTCGGCGCCGCCCATGAGCTCGACGAGCTCGTCATGCACGATCTTGACGACGGACTGGCCAGGCGTCAACGACGCAAGGACCTCAGCGCCGACCGCCTTCTCCTTGACCGCGGCGACGAAGGCCTTCGCGACGCCGAGGTTGACGTCGGCTTCGAGTAGCGCGATCCGGACCTCACGCGCGACCTCGGCGACGTCGCTCTCGGTAAGCTTCCCTCGATTCCCGAGCCGCTGGAAGATCGCTCCGAGGCGTTCGCCGAGCGCTTCTAACACGCCATCAGGCCTTCGGAGCGGTTCCGTCGATCTTGGTCACGGCATCGCCGACCGTCTTGATCTTCTCGGCTTCATCGTCGGGGATATCGATGTTGAACTCCGTCTCGAAGGCCATGACGAGCTCGACCTGATCGAGCGAATCGGCTCCGAGATCGTCCGTGATCGAAGCCTCGGGCGTGACCTCGGCCTCATCGACGCCGAGCTGCTCGACGATGATCTTTTTGACCTTATCGAAGGTGGTTCCAGTGGCTTCCGGCATGGATCTCCTAGAGCGCGCAGGCGCGCTTACGTCAAAAAACCGCCGTCGACGACGATCGTTTGACCGGTCACGTATCGGGCGGCATCCGAACAGAGGAAGGTGACGACCCCGCTGATATCGTCGGGGGTTCCCGCTCGGCCGAGCGGAATCGTGGCCAAATAGTGTGCGCGTGCAGCGTCCGGCATGGATTCCGTCATAGCGGTTTCCACGAGTCCTGGCGCGACGGCATTCACTCTTACGTTCCGCGGACCCAATTCCTTCGCTACCGACTTCGCGAGGCCGAGCAAGCCTGCTTTCGACGCCGCGTACGCGGATTGGCCCGCGTTTCCCGCGATTCCAACGATGCTCGAGACGAGCACGATCGAGCCGCGCCGCGCCCGCATCATCGGCCGGGCAACGGCGGTCGTGAGATGGAAGGCCGAGACGAGGTTGGTCTCGAGCATGGTCGCGACGTCGGCGGGCTTGGTTCGAACGATGAGGCCGTCGATCGCACGGCCGGCGTTCGCGATCGCATGCTCGAGCGAGCCAAGTTCGGCGATCGTCCGCGCGACCGCAGCGTCGACCTGCGCGGCATCCGCCACGTCGGCGATGATCTCGACCGTCCGCGCGCCCGGCCGAGCCGTCGCGATCGCCGCGGCAGTCTCCGCGAGCGCCGCCGCATCGCGGCCCAGGAGCGCGACGTCGGCGCCGTTGCGCGCGAGGTCGACCGCGATTGCACGGCCGATACCGCGACTCGCGCCCGTCACGAGCGCGACGGTCCCGGTGATCCCCATCATGCCGGCGTCCCGACGGCGAGCCGCTCGCGAAGCACGTCGACGTTCGCGTCGTTGCCGACCCAGAGGACGGCGGGGGCACCCGTCATCCGTTTGATCATCGGCGCGAGGACCGCGCTCCCGCCGAACTCGACGACGAGCTCGGGCTCGTAGCCGAGCAGGAGCTCGGCCGCGGCGTGCCAGCGGACTTCGTCCGTCACGGAGCGCTCGAGCGCCGAGCGGATGGCGCTCACGTCCGTGTAGGGTGCGCCGTCCACGCTCGAGACGACCGGGATTCCGGGTTCGCGCAGCGCGACGGCTGCGACGGACCGGGCGAACCGTGCGCGCGCGGGCGCCATCAGCTCGCTGTGCCACGCGCCCGAGACGTTGAGCGTGACAACCCGTTTGGCGCCGAGCTCGAGGGCGCGCGCCGAGGCGGCGGCGATCGCCTCGGTGTCGCCGCTGATCACGATCTGATTCGGCGCGTTGAAGTTGGCGAGCCGGACGCTCCCCGCCCGCGCGACGTCGGCGACGGCGGCACGCACGGCGTCGACCTCGAGTCCGAGCACCGCAGCCATGGCGCCCGGCCGCCGAAGCGCCGCCTCGTGCATCGCGTCGCCGCGCTCGGCGACGAGCGCGACGCCGTCCTCGAAGGCGAGGGCTCCGGCGAGCGTGAGGCTGCAGAGCTCCGCGAAGGAGTGCCCCGCCGTCGCCACCGGTGTGAGGTCGGCCCCGACGGCGGCGGCGAGCGCGCAGTTCGTCACGTAGATCGCCGGCTGGCTGAAGCGGGTCTCCCGCAGGGCGGCCTCCGGCCCGTTCCGCACGAGCGCCAGAAGGTCGTAGCCGAGCACGTCGCTCGCGCGCGTAAAGCGCTCGGCGGCGACGGGGTAGCGCTCGACGAGCGCACCGCCCATGCCGAGCACCTGCGAGCCCTGGCCCGGGAAGACCGCGGCGACCCTCACGCCGCGGTCCACTTCCATGCGATCGAGCCCCACGAGAGCCCGCCGCCGAAGCCGGTGAAGAGCAGAATGTCGCCCGGCCGTACGCGCCCGGCGGCGACCGCCTCGGAGAGCGCGATCGGAATCGAGGCGGCCGACGTGTTCCCGTAGCGATCGACGTTGCAGACCACGCGCTCGGGCTCGAACTCAAGCCGTTTCGCGGCGGCCTCGATGATGCGGGCGTTGGCCTGGTGGGGGATCATGAGCGCGACGTCGTCCGCGGTGAGCCCGGCGTCGGCGAGGACCCCTTGGGCCGTCTCGACCATGCGCGTTACTGCATATCGAAAAATCTCACGGCCGTTCATCCGGATCTTGTCCTCGTCGGCGGCGATCCGCTCCGGCGTCAGCGTCGTCCGCGAGCCGCCGGCCGGAATGTAGAGCAGCTCGGGCCGCGTGCCGTCGGTCCCAAGCCGCGAGCCGAGGTATCCGTCCCGCTCGAGCGTCGTTTGCTCGAGGATCACGGCACCCGCGCCGTCGCCGAAGAGCACGCAGGTCGTCCGGTCGCTGAAGTTCGTGATCCGGGAGAGCGTCTCGACGCCGACGACGAGAATACGCCGAAAGAGCCGCGATCGCACGAGTCCGGCCGCGACGGGAAGGGCGTAGACGAACCCGCTGCACGCGATCTCGAGGTCGAAGCCAGGCACGTTGCCGGCGCCGAGCTTCGCCGCGACCAGGCACGCCGTGGCCGGGAACCGGAAGTCGGGCGTGCACGTCGCGACGATGACGCAGTCGAGGTCGCTCGGTACGAGCCGGGCGTCCTCGAGCGCGCGCCGAGCCGCGGCCGTTGCCAGATCGCTCGAGGCCTGGTCCTCCGCGGCGTAGCGTCGCTCGCGGATTCCCGTCCGCGTCACGATCCACTCGTCACTCGTGTCGAGCATCGAGACGAAGTGGGCATTGTCCACGACGCGGTCCGGGACGTAGTGTCCAACGCCCGCGATGCGTGCGCCCGCGAGCGCAAGCGACGGCGCGATGCTATTGATGAGTGTGGCCGGCTCGTTCGCCCTTGGGCTCCATGATTTGGCGACCATCGTAGAAGCCGCACGCCTGACAGATGAAGTGCGGTCGCTTCGTCTGGTGACACTGCGGGCATTCGACCGCGGTCACGGGCGAGAGCTTCCAGTTCGCGGCCCGGCGGCTGCGCGTCTTCGAGCGCGGGGTCTTCCACTTCGGATTAGCCATGGTCTCCTACTTCGGGGTGGCACGGGCCGCCCAGGGGAATTCGCGAGCCGCAGACTGGGCAGAGGCCCGGGCACGCATCGTCACAGACGAGGATCATCGGTAACGCCGAATCGATGAGCTGCCGGGCGAGATCGAGGACGTCGAGCTTCCCGTCGACGAGGACGTTGCTCTCCGCGAGCGGATCGGTGATGACGTCGTCGGTATCGAACCGTTCGTCGACGGCGAGGTCGAAGGGATGCGGGGCGAGTTCGAGGCACCGGGCGCACTCGCTGGACGCGGTACCGAGGAGCGTGCCGACCACCGCCACGCCGCGTCCGCTGCGCCGAACCACGAGCTCGGCTGCGACCGGTTCGGGGAACGAGTACGCCTCGAACGACGGGATCACGAGGAGTTGCTTGAGGTCGAGCTCGCGGCCGGTGTTGAGGACGGCGCCGAGATCGACGAGCTCACGGGCCTTCATGGCGAGTCGGCGATCTTTCTACGGAGTTGCCGCGCGGCTCGCCGCGAGGACAACCGTTCGATGATACGTCCGCTCCGCCGGCTTGTCAAACCGTTTGGCGTCGCGATGGACCGGTGGAGGATACGCATGGAAGCACTCGGATCGATTCGATTCGGCCCGGAGATCGACCGCGCCGCCCGCCGGCACGGCATTTCTCCGACGCTCCTCGCGGCGGTCGCGGCCCAGGAGACGGGCGGGCCCGGCAGCGACTCCGGCCGCAACGTCGTCGGCGACGGCGGCCACGGGCACGGCGTCTTTCAAATCGACGACCGGTCGTGGGCATTCGCCTCGACCGCCGCCGCGATGGATCCCGCGCAGAACGCCGACGCCGCGGCGACGATCCTCGCGAGCGACCTCTCGACGACGCACGGCGACGTTCGCGGCGCGCTCTCGATGTACAACTCGGGATCGCCGACCGGGCGCGGCACCTCGACGACGTGGGGCGACGGCACGACGCTGGACTACGCCGATTCCGTGCTGCGTCACGCCGTCCACCTCGACGCGGCCGCCGGTGCGCGGCTCGGCGGCGGCGCACCGCTCGCGACGAGCGGCGGCTCGTCCCTCGCGAATGGGCTCGCGTTGCTCTCGCCCGGCTTTGGCGGGTCGACACTCGGGGGACTCGGCGGGCTCAGCGCCGCGTTAGCAACGTCGGCCGCTGCGACGCCTCAGACGACGTGGCGCGACATGATGGGGTCCAGCGACGCCGGTCAGGCGGCCGATTCCAGCGACGCGGAGATCCTCGATCCGGGCGGCATCTTCGATGACGTTGGCGACGGCGACGACGCCTGAGCCCTAGCGTCGGCGCCCGGCAACGTGATGGTACGGCGACTCACTTTTACGTCTCGAGAGGACGGCGGAATGTCTAATATCATGGGTTCGTTCATGAACGGTCTCGCTGGCGGCGTGACAGGCTTCCTCGAAGGCGGCCCGGCGGGTGCCGCGGTCGGCGGACTCGGCGGCTTCGCATCGGGGATGTTCAACAATCCGAGCGGCGGCGGCAACATCTCGTCGGCGACCGACGGCACACTCGGCGCGCAGCAAGCAATGGACAAGGGCTACGAGTGGGCCAATCTCGGCATGCAGGGCCAAGAGATGGCGCATCAGCTGCAGCTGCAGTCGCAGTCGCAACAATTCAACGACGTCCAAAACGAGAAGTCCGAGCAGATGCGCGAGACCAACACGTTGCGCACCGTCGCGATGAAGCAGCGCGAGGCCGACGACAAGATCGTCAAAGAGTTCATCAAGACGGTCGGCGGCGAGTAGCGTTGGCCGCCCTCATCGGCGCGTCGCCGATCGCAGCGGGAGACGTCATCGCGCGTCTCCCGCTGCAAGCGATCGCGACTGCGAGCGGACCGCTCGACGAGACCGGCGACTCGACGCCCGACATTGCCGAGACGCTCGCGCAACACTTCTCGCGCCGCGCCGAGGCGGTGCTCGTCGCGCAGCAGAGCGAACAGCAGCAGCTGCAGCTCCGGCTCGACCGCGTTCGCGCCTCGTTCAACGCGTCGCAGGAGATGCGAGCCGAGCGCCTACGCCAGGCAAACGCCCTTCGCGACATGGCGATCGAGCAGGCCAAGAAAGACGACGAGATCCTCAAGAAATATATCGCGATGATCTAGGCGGAGGAGCGGCGGTCGCGGTGCAGAACGGCTCCCGGCCGCCGTTCGGGCCATTAGCTCAGTTGGTTAGAGCGCATGCTTGATAAGCATGAGGTCCCTGGTTCGAACCCAGGATGGCCCACGAATGGGCTCGGGGATGTAGCTCAGTTGGTAGAGCGCCAGCTTTGCAAGTTGGATGTCGTCGGTTCGAACCCGTCCATCTCCACGCCGATCGGATGTCGGCGCACGAAAGCGAAACGCCCCGCCGATCGCGCGGGGCGTTTCATTCGGCCTCGGAGGCGAACCGGCTAGTGACTCTGGCAGGCGTTGAGCGCGTTCGAGCCGGCCGTGCACGGGGGGACCACCGCAGCCGGGGTAGCGGGCGAGCCATGCTGGCTCGCGCCGACGACCGCTCCGGCGAGCAAGAACGGAAGCGCGAAGATCCCGGCGAACGGACCGTGCGCGGCGGCAGCGGCGGCGACGGGCGAGACCTGCGCGACGGTCGCGGGCGCTTCAGCGGCGGGCACGGCCTGCTCCGGGGGCACGAGGCTCACCGGCGTGTCGGCGGCCGGAGCCGGACCCACGGCGGGAGTAAACGGTGCGGCCCCACGGCGGCGATGCGTGTGCGCCGCGGCCACGATCGGGACGAGGCCGGGACGGTGGGCAAGGGCTCCGTTGCGCAGGAACGAGATGTTGCCGCAGACCTGCGGCACGTAGACGACGTTGCCGTCGGCGAGCGCGACACGCCAGCCCATTCCGGGCGAAGTTATGACCGCATTCTTGACCGCGTAGACCGACCCTCGACGATCGCCGCTCATGGCGTCGAGCCGGTGCGGCAGCCGCACGTACGTGACCTTACCGTCGAGCAGGCTCCGGCGAAACTCGCCATACTCCGCCGGCGTCATGCCAATCCGCGACGCAGCATCAGAGAACTGCTTGGGGTGTTCCTGCGTCGCGGTGTAAACCTGCTCGGACGAGGCAGGCGGGGTCGACATCATATGGTCGACATAAAGATTAACGATCATGTTGCTCTCCCGATGCAGCCTGTATTCTTCGGCAACATCGTACGTTCTTTTGAAAAACGGCAGAAAGGGCCGAAAAGGTCCGTCGCATAGGACTTATGTCCCGTTTGATCGGGACCGGCGGCCGGTTCGATAGCCCGCTCGAAGCGCCCGAATGGACGTGACGACCTGTCCCGTGCGTTCGGCGAGCTTCGCGAAGCTGAGGCGGGGAGCGCCGAGGAATCGCTCCATCGGCCACTCGAGCGCCGCCGGGAGCTCCACGACGCGCTTCCCCGACGCCAGCAGCTCGGCGACCACCCAGGTGTTGAACTCGCCGCGGCTCGGGGCTGAAAGCACCGCCCGCAGCGACATGGTATCGTACGCCCGGACCATGCCCGTGAGCGTCTTGAGCGTGCCGCCGACGCAGAGCGAGAGCAGGACGTTGGCGCCGCGGCTCGCGATCAATCGAAGCCGCGGGACGTTGGTGACGCGGCCGCCCCGCATATAGGGCGACGCGACGGCGGCGGCGGCGTGCTCGTCGCGCAGCATCCGCAGCAACGGCGCGACGAGCTCCGGCGCGTAGCTGAGGTCGGCGTCGAGCAGCACGAGCGAGTCGTTTCGAACCGCTGCGACGCCCGAGCGGATCGCCGCCTCGAGCCCGCCGTTGCGTTCGCGAACCACGACGCGAACGATGCCGCCGGCCTCCCGTGCGAACCGTTCGGCGATCTCTCGCGTTGCATCGGACGAACCATCATCGACGACGACGATCTCGTGTGGACCGTCAATTGCGATCGCAGCCGCTGCCTCGACGACTCGTGCGAGCACGATTGCGAGGGTGGGCGCTTCGTTATACGTTGGAATTACAATACTGAAGGCGTCCGAGGAGCCGATAGATGATGACATGCTAGGCACGACGCGTTTGGCGTTCAGCAGGGTCATTTCGATTTCCGTTCTGTCTTCTGCGGACGTGCGATGACGCACCCCAGCACGACCGTCGAGGCCGGCATCGCCGCGGAGCCGGTCGTGCGGCCTCGGCCGAGACCCGCTCGCTATGGAACCTCGTGGTCCCTCGCCCTCCTAGGCGCCGACGTCGCGGCGCTCGCCGGCGCGGTCTCCATCGCGCAGGCGTGGACCCACGAGTCGCTTCTGCCGCTGCTGCTCGATCCCGTCGGCGGCCCCGTCGTCGGCTTCTCGCTGACGCTCTGGCTCTTTCTCTTCGAGCGTATCGGCATGTACGGCCGGTCGTTCTCGACCGCGGCGCGCGACGAACTCTACGCGAGCTTCGCGGCCTCGCTCATCGCGATGGCGCCCGCGGCCGTCCTCTTCTTCTGGATTGCGGCGGTGCGGCCCGAACGGGCGATGCTGCTCACGACGCTCGCGCTCGCGGCGATCGGCCTGAGCCTCGCTCGCTATGCCGTGTACGTCTCGCGCCGAGAGCTCTTTCCGCCCGCCCCGCGACGGATCGCCATCGTCGGCGATCCCGCGCGCATCGCGGCCGTCCCAGCCGATCTCTCGCTCGCCGATCGGGACGAAGTCACGCGTTTTCCCGTCGACGACTTCGACGACGGCATTGCCGCCGCGGTCGCCTCGCACGATCTCACGCAACTGGGCTGGCTTCGTACCGCCCTCGAGCACGGCTGCCGTGAGATCATCGTGACCGAAGCGCTCCCGGCGGAGCTCATGCCGCCGCTCCTGGCGGCGACCGAGGCGCGTGGCGTCAAGCTCGCCTTCGCGCCGATGCGGCTGCGCCCGCACGCCTGCGACTTCGTCGTCAAGCGCGACGGCGGGCTTGCGCTCGTGTACGCGCAGAGCCTCGCGATTCGCAGCAAGGGCGGTCGCCGGGTCCGGCGCGCCTTCGACCTCGCCTTTTCGATCCCGGCCCTGATCCTGCTCTCGCCCCTGCTCGTTGCGCTCGCGATCGCGACGGTCGTCGACTCGGGTCGCCCGATCTTCTTCCGGCAGACCCGGATCGGCCGGGACGGCCGCGAGTTCAAGATCATCAAGTTCCGAACCATGCGGACCGATGCCGAGCAACGGTCGGGTCCGGTGTGGGCGCGCAGCGGCGAGAATCGTACGACGCGGGTCGGCCGCATTCTCCGGCGGACGAGCTTCGACGAGCTGCCGCAGTTCTTCAACGTCTTCCGGGGCGACATGTCGGTCGTCGGACCGCGACCGGAACGCCCATTCTACGTCGAGCAGTTCCGCGCGCTCCTCCCGCGCTATAACGAGCGGCACCTCACGAAGCCCGGGATCACGGGCTGGTCGCACATCTACATGCGCCGGAACGTCGACACGTCGGCGATCGGCGAGCGGCTCAGCTACGACCTCTTCTACCTCGAGCACTGGTCGATCTTCATGGATCTGCTGATCGTTTGTAAGACCGCCGCGGAGTTTCTCTTCCACTCCGCCGCGTGAGCGAGGCAGCACCGGTCGCGAAGGGCGGCCTGCTCCGAAAGATCCTCCACACGCTTGGAACCCTGCTCTTTTCGCAGGGCGCGGGATTCGCCGCGGGCGTCGCGACCGCGCATGCGTTCGGACCCGTCGGCAAGGGCGCGATCAGCTTTGCCGCCATTCTGCTGACCTTCGCGGGCACGACAGCGACGGGGCTCAACGACGCGATCGCGTTCCAGGTTGGCCGCGAGCGGCGTCCGATGGGCGAGGTCTGGCGCGCGGCGCTCCTGGCGATGGCGCTCGTCGCGCCGATCGGCGTCGCGATCTTTCTCGCGCTCGCGTGGCACGACCCAGCCCAGCCCGCCTACCGCTTCGTCGCGATCGCCTTTCCCTTCGCGCTCTTCGTGCAAGCCGTCAGCAGCCTGTACCAGCTGCGCGATCGGATCGAGGCGATCAACGTCCGCAACGCGCTCACGATCGGCGGCGGCGGCTCGCTCGTCATGCTCGCGCTCGTGACGCTCGGCCACGCGCCGCTGCCGCTGGTCCTCGGCGTCTGGGCCGCGAGCTACGTCGTCGCGGCAATCTGGACGGGCAGCGCCGTCCCGGCGCTCGTCGCGCGGGACGACGCCGCGCGGAACCAGGCTCCGCTGAAGACGCTCGTGCGCGAGCAGGCCGTGTTCGGCGCGAAAGCCGCGCTCACCGCGAACGTCTCGTTTCTCGCGCTGCGGATCGACGTCTTCGTCGTCGGCGCGCTCCTCGCGCCCACGGCACTCGGCATCTATACCCTCGCGCTCGCCCTCGGCGAGCTGATGTGGGGCCTGAGCAAGGCGACGCTGTGGTCCTCCACTGGCCGGATCGCCACGCTGCCCGAGGGCGAGGCCGCGACGCTCACCGCCAAGCTCGTGCGTGTGACGCTCGCGCTCCAGCTCGTTGGCGCCGTCGTCCTCTTCTCGGCCGTACCGCCACTCGTCGGCCTCGTCTACGGCCATCGGTTCGCGGGCGCCGGACCGATCCTGCGCATCCTGCTGCCCGGCATGATCTTCTACAGCGCCGACGGGATGCTCGCGTATTTCATCGCCGTGCGCTTGGCCCGGCCCGCACTCTTACTCTTGCTCGAGAGCGTCACGCTCGCGGTCTGCGGCACGATCGCGCTCCTGACGGTCCGGCACTTCGGGATCGCGGGTGCCGCGGTCGCCGACACGGTCGCCTATCTCGTCTCCTTCGCGATCAAAGTCGCGATCTTCGCGCGCTCCACCGGGATAACGCCGCGCCGCGTACTCGTTCTCGCGGTGGACGACCTCCCGGCGCGGCTCCGCTACCGCGGAGCGAGTTCGGACACTCTGGCCTCGTAAAACGCGCGCCGCGCGATGACGTGCACGGCGGGCGACCCAAGCGCGTCGCGCAGCTTGCCGCAGTTCGAAGCGTGGTCGTCCGCGCTGCACGATCCGCCCTCGACGAAGAAGATCCGGTGCCCCCGCAGCCGCAGGAGCGCGTCCCGGGCCTCGGCGCTTGAGGTGACGTCGAGCGAGGTGACGCCGTACACGACGCCTGAGACCGCGTGCGGAAATGGCGCGAGGTGCGCTCGGCCCCGGTAGTAGCGAGCGTACGCCGGCAGCGCGTCTGCGGGGAAGATGGCGACGGTGTCGCCCGGTCCTGCGACGGCGTCGAGATAGCGATCGACCGCGATCACGTCGTCGATCTTCGCTCCTGCGCGGTACGTGATCGCGAGCGAGCCGACGTCGAAGACGGCATAGCAGAGCACGGCGAAGCGGAACGTCCGCGTCGCACCCGCGCGCTCGACGAGATCGAGCACGACGTACGCCGCGATGGCGGCCGGCAAAAACAGCGCGAGGAAATGCCGCGGATAGAGCTCGAGCCGCAAGCCGACCGCGACCGCGAGATAGAGCGTCTCGATCGCCGCGACGAAGCCGAGTGCCGACCAGAACGCGGGCGTGCGTTTCACACGCGCGGCGACGACGAGGACGATGAGGAGGCCGAGCATCGCCTCGTGGATCCGGCGCGCGGGACTCAAATAGAGCTCCTCGGCGAAGGGCAGCACGAAGTCGGCCAGGGGATGGAACAGCGTCCGCGCGAGGATCCGTCCGGCACCGCTATCGACGACGCCCGAGGTTCCGACCTGGCCGCGCGCGATTTCGGCGACCGGCACGATCGCGATCGCAATGACGACGGAGGTGAGCACGAATGGCACGAGGCTACGCCAGCGACGGCGGGCCAGCAGCGCGACGAACGCGCCGACAACGAGGAAGCCGAGGAAGTACTGCGTGTAGATCGCGGCGATCGCGCAGCTGGCGAACGCGACGCGCGCTCGGCGCGACGAGCCGGTCGCGAAGCCGGCGTCGAAGGCGAGCCAGAGGAAGCTCGAGAGCAGCACGCCGAGCGCATACAGCCGGATCTCGAGCGCGATGAAGACGGCGAACGGATTGCACGCAACGGCGAGCGCGAAGGGCAACGAATCGCGCGCCGGGGCGATTCGGCGCCCAATGCGAAGCGCCGCCGCGAACGTTCCGATGGCGCAGATCACGGAGAACATCCGCGCGAACCAGACGCTGGGCGAGAGCTCGCGCCAGATCGCCTCGAGCGCGAAATAGAGTGGAGCCTGCTCCTCGAAGCCGATCGCACGCCGCCATGCGTCGTATGCGCCGTGCGCCGTCGTGGCGAGCGTGTACTCGTCGTCTTGCCAGGTGCCGAGAATCGCGGCGAGCCAGGCGAGCGTGACCGCATAGAGCGCGCCCGCCGCGATCGTGCGCGTTCGGGCCGCTGAGACCGTCAGCGAGCCGACCGACGCGCGCGCCACAGCGACCGCGACGCGCGAACCGCGCCGCGTCCGAGCGCGTTGTCGCAGCAGCGCAGCAGCGCGAGCGCGACGGCGTCGCGAACATCGAAGCGCTCACGCAACGCTTCACGCAGGATGCTCGCGGCGGCTGCGAAGTTCGTCGCCCGCGCGTGGATCGACGCCGCATGACGCTGGTGCGAGCGGCGCAGACGCACGAAGGCCTCGGCCGCGCCCGGGGCGTATCGCTCGGGCGCCCGCGCGACGCGCTCGCCAAGCTTGACGTCGCCGTAGCGAACGCGGCCGTGCGCGGCGGCCGCACTGCCTGGCCTGCGATCGTACGCGGTGAGCACGCGCTCGATGACGACGGCATCGGTCGCGCGAAGCACGCGGAGATACCATTCGACGTCTTCGCTGAGCTGATACGCTGCCGTACGTTCGGGCAACGCCTCGTCGAAGGCGAGCTCCGGCCGGCACGCGAGCGACGTTCGGATCGACACGGTCGAGGTGCCGAGAAAGTTTCCGACGGCGAGGGCCCGAGCGAGCTCGGTACGCTCGATCCGATCGATTCCCGCGGCAACCCGAGCGCGCGCGAGCGCCTGGAATTGACTCGTTCGCGCGAGGTTGGACGGCGCGTTTGGCTGGCCGTGCTCCGTGACGACGTAGTCGCTGAAACAGAATGCGACGTCGGGCGCCGCCGCGACGGCGCGCGCGAGCTCGGCGAGCCGCTCCGGCTGCCAGCGGTCATCCGCATCGAGGAAGGCGATCCACTCGCCGCGGGCGGCGCGCAGGCCGAGGTTCCGAGCCGCCGAAATCCCGGCTCCCGATCCGGCGATCACTCGGACGCCTGGATAGCGCGCCGCGACCTCGGCCGTCCGGTCGGTCGAGCCGTCATCAATGACGAGGATCTCGAGCGGCACGACCGATTGCGCGAGGACGTCCTCGAGCGCAGTGCCGATCCGCAACTCTTCGTTGTAGGCCGGAATGAGCACCGTTACGTCGAGCCGACCGTTCATCGCTCAGATCGCCTCATGCGAAGCACGATACCGCAGAGAGCGGCGCCCAGGAGTCGCGTTGCAAGAAGGGGTTCCACGATAGATACCTCGGTCAATATCCCGAGATCCGCGAGTCCCGAAGCTCGGACGTCGATGTTCCGGCCGCTCGGACACATCGTCGAGCTCGACGGCTTGCGGGCGCTCGCGATCGGACTCGTGATTATCGCCCATTTCCTCTTCCTTCCGCCGACCCAGCCGGAGGGCCGGTCGTTCTTGCCGCGACCGCTCGCGGCCGTCCTCGAGCACGGCTGGCTCGGCGTCGACCTCTTCTTCGTTCTCTCCGGCTTTTTGATAACGAGCATCCTCCTCCGCACGAAAGGGCTCGGCCGCGGGACCTACTTTCGCACGTTCTACGAGCGGCGCGCGTTGCGCATCCTGCCATTATACTTCGTCGTTTTATTCGTTCTCGCGATCGCCGACCGCGGTCGCGATCTGCCGTATTTCGCGCTCTGCGCCGGGATGGCCGCGAACTGGGCCGGGCCCGCGAACGTCTCGGTACCCGATATGGCTGGCCCGTTCTGGTCGCTCGCGGTCGAGGAACAGTTCTATCTCTTTTGGCCATGGCTCGTGCTGTGGCTCGACGAGCGGCGGCTCGCGATCGTCGCCGTCGCGTTGCTCGTCGCCGAGCCGATCTTACGTGCCTGCTTCGCCGGGAACGACCAGCTGACGTATTTGCGCGCCGACGGGCTCGCAATGGGGTCGCTCGTCGCCCTCTGGTACGCGACGTGGAACGGCGAGCGCCGCGGGCCGCGCGACCTGATCGGCGCATTGCTCGGGACGCTCGCGCTCGTGATCGTCGCCGGCGCGCCGTTCGGCGGCCTGCAAAAGGGGCTCGTGGGAGACGCGATGCGCATCAGTGAGGGCGTGCTGCTCTTCGGCGCCATGCTCGTCGCCGCGATCTCCTATCAGGGTTCACCCGCGCTGCGGCCGCTGCGTGCGCAGCCGCTCGTCTACGTCGCGCTCGTGAGCTACTGCGTCTATCTCGTTCACCGGCCGGTCCTGCTCGCAACCGATGCGATCCTCACGCACGAGGCCTGGTTCGCCGCGCTGTCGCCGGTTCCCGAGACGTTGACGCGATCGATCGTCGCGCTCGCGCTCGCGTTCGCGATCGCCGCGTGCTCGCGGCGCTGGCTCGAGTTGCCGTTCCTGCGGATCGGCCGTCGTCCTCAGCGGGTGCGCGCCTCCCGCGATCCGTCGGAATAGCGCGAGGCGACGTTCGCCACCATCAGCGGGATCGCGTACGCGAGCCAATAGTATTTGATGGCCGTCACGTCGAGAAAGAACGCCTGGGACGCGAGACCGAGGATCGTCGCCTCGCTCGTGAGCCGCATCCAAGAAAATCTGCTCTCGGGACCGATCCACCGAGTCGTGCGGAAGAGCGACCACCACATCGTTCCGAGCAGCACGAGGCCCACGACACCGTACTCGACGAGCGTCCCGACGAGCATGCTATGGCTCGGCCGGTGCCAGCCTTGGAAATCCGCCTGATGCGCGACGAGCAGCGCACGGTCGTAGACGTTCTCGAATGAGCCGATTCCCGCACCGAAGAGCCAGTGATGGTCGAGGCCGACGAGGCCGGTGTGCCAGATGAACGTTCGGCCGCTGCCGGAGCCGTTCGTGCCCGACGGATCGTGGAGGAAGCGGTTGTAGACGGTCGGGATCAGCGCCGTGAGGCTGAGCGTTGCGACGGCGACCGACGTCGCCATGATCCGATGCTTGCTGCGGATGATGAAGTAGAGAAAGACGATCCCGATTGCGACGAATCCGCCGCGCGAGCCCGAGACGAGGATACCCGTCATCATGATGAACATCGAGCAGTAGCAACCGATTCGGGCCAGCATCGATTTGAGGTTGAACGCGCCGGCGAACGCGACCGCCATCGGGATCACGAAGAACGTCGCAAAATAATTCGGATCGATGGCGACGCCATTACTCGCCGCAAGAACGAGCCGGTGCTCGGCGACGGTCACGCTCCCGGACTGGTAGAGGTGGACCGCGTACAGGGCGGCACCGACACCGCTCGCGATGAAACAGGCGAATGCGCCCGCGAGTTCGCGCGGCCGTGCCGGATAGATTGCGAGAACCGTCGTGACGGCGAAGAGCTGCAGCGACTGCGCCAGCACGCCGACCGCGTCGTTCTCGCCCGAGCTCCACAAGAACGAGATCGCCGTGAAGAGCGTGAAGGCGAAGAGCGCGTACCACGCACGGCCCGGTTTGCGGTAATCCCGCGTGATGACGATCCTCGCGAGCAACGCCGCGACGGTCGCGATTGCGACGAGCCGCGTGATCGTCGCACCGCTCGAGAGCTGGAGCACCGTGTCGTATGGCAGGAGCACGACATATAGCCCGAACGGAAAGATCAGGGGCATTCGAAACGCGAGCACGACGGCGACCGGCGCGACCGCGAGGACGGCCACCGGCAGCGGGTGGAAGCCGCCGAAGCCATCCTGCAGCATGGCGATCGCCGCGAGGGCGATGGCGAGATAGAGCAGCCCGCCGACGGTTGCGAAGAGCCACGTCCGGCGGCGCTCGCGCGCACGCGCGGCAAGGACGGGCGAATGCTCAAGCCCGATCATCGCGCGGTCGCCGCGAGGAGCGCCGCTCGCATCGCTTCTTCGGAATGCGACTTCGAGCAGATCGCCGTCGCGCCCGACACGACGCAGGACGCCGCGAAGAGCGGATCGTCGACCTCGGTGAACGCGATGACCTTCGCGCCGCGGACCGCCGCCGCGACCGTGCAGAGCGCCGTCAAGCCGCCGCGTGCGAGATAGTCGACGTCGACGAACACGGCGGCGGGCGCGGCGGCACCGAGTGCGGGCACGTCAACGGTACCCGCCACGCCGACGATCTCGAGGCCGGCGGCCGCCAGCAGCGCTTCAAGATACGGCACGAAGACCGCCTGCCGTTCGATCACGTATGTGCGCATGGGCACTCCGAGCTCACGCGATGAGGCCGTTGCGCACGGCGTAGACCGCGATCGCGGCACGCGCGGAGACCTTGAGTTTGACGAGCACGCTGCCGACGTGGTTCTTCACCGTCTTCTCGGTGACGGCGAGACGCCGTCCGATCTCGCGGTTCGTGAGGCCCTCCGCGACGAGGCGGACGACCTCGCCCTCGCGCGCGGTCAGACCGTGGCCGGCGCGCGAGAAGCGCTCGCGCACCGCGAGCCGCGGATCCGCGTAATCCTCACCCGCCGCGAGGGCGTGGATGATCTCCGCGAGCCGCTCGGGACTCGTATCCTTGACGACGTAGGCGGCTGCGTCGGCGCCAAGCGCGCGCGTCATGAAGCGCGTACTGTGGTGCATCGAAAGCGCGCAGACGCGGGACCGCGGTGAGGCCGAGCTGCAGGCGGCGAGCGCCGTCTCGAGCGCGACGTCCCGGAGCTCGTCGAGGTCGAGCACGACGACATCGGGCTGCAAGCGGCGCAGCGGCGCGGCGGCAACGGTCGGGGCGGTCGCGATGATCGCAATCTCGGGATCCGCGCCGAGCACGTGTTTCAAAGCCTCGAGCACGAGCCGGTTCGGTTCGATCACGATCGTCGAGACCGGGCAGCGCGGACCGCGTGCCAGGTCGCTCACATCAGCGCTTCCGGCGGCAGCGCAACCGCCGTCGAGCCGCCGAGATAGTAATCCGTCGCCGTCTCCTTGCGCGTGGGCCGCGTGGCGTTGAGGACGACGCCGAGGAGATTGACGCCGTCGACGCCGCGTAGCTTGTCGAGGGCGCCGCGGATCGAGCGCGTGTCCGTCTGCGCGGCGGAGACGACGACGACCGTGCCGTCGGCCTTGAGCGCAAGGACGACGCCGTCGACGATCGATTTGAGCGCCGGTGAGTCGATGAGCACGAAGTCGAATTGCTCGCGCGCCTGGCGCAGGAGCCGATCGAACGCCTCGCTCTGCAGCAGGGCAACGGGATTGGGCGCCGTGCGGCCGCTCGGCAGCACGGAGACGCGGGCGTGCTCGGTTGGGACCACGACATCGGCGAAGCGAGCGAGCCCGACGAGCACGTCGGAGAGCCCGCGCTCGTTGGAGACACCGAGCTTCGTGTGAACGCTCGGGCGCCGCAGGTCGGCGTCGATGACGAGCACGCGGGCGCTCATCATGCCGAGACTGATGGCGGTATTCGTCGCAACGGAGGACTTGCCGTCGCCCTGATCCGGGCTCGTGAAGCAAATCGTGCGCGGCGGGGTCGCCGACGAGTAGCGCAGCGAGGCGACGAGCTGGTAGAATGACTCGACGGAGAGCGGTTTGAGCCAGTCGGCGCGGTCGCCTGCGGCCACGAGGGGAATCGAGGCGAGCACCGGCAGCCCGAGGCGCTCCTTCACGTCTTCCTCGGTGCGGAAGCGGTCGTCGAAGAACTCGAGCAAGAAGACCGCGGTGAGCCCGAGCACGAGTCCGACGACGATCCCAAGGCCGATATTGAAGCCGACCTTCGGCGAGACGCGGTAGACCTGCGGATCGGCGTTCTGCGTGATCGCGACGTCGCTGAGCGCGGTCGTGCGCGTGATCAGCGCGTCCTGATATTTTTGCTGCAGGGCGTTGTAGACGCCCTCGGCCGACTTCTCGGCACGCTGCAGGTCACCGATCCGGCGCGACTGCGTCGGCAGCGAGTTGAGTCGCGGCTTCGCCTCCTGGATCTGGCGATCGAGCGTGGTGATCTGCGCATTCGCCGAGGCGATCGCCGCCTGCAGCGTCGACGCCGTCTGAGTGAGCTGCTGGTAGACCGGGTTGGGAATGCTCTGCGTGCCCGACGTGACATTCTGCGGCTGTCCGGCGAGCTGACGCTTCGCTTCGGCGAGTTGCGCCTTGAGGGCGACAACGGCGGGATAGCTATCGGTGTACTGCTTGCGCGCCGCGTCGAGCTGCAGCGTGAGCGTCGAGACCTGCTGGCTCAGGGTCGCAGCGACGGGGTTCTGGCCGACCGTCTGCGTGCCGACGATCGTCTGCTCCGTGCGGCCGAGGTCGCCTTGCACCGCGGCGAGCTGCGCCGAGGCCTGGGCGGCTTCGATCTGCTCGGTCTGCCGCTTCGCGTCGAGCGTCGCGAGCGCGGTGATGCTCGAGGCGGTCTGCGTCGGCAGGTCCGCGATCCCCGTCTCGGTCTGGTACGTCGCGAGCGCTTCCTGCGCCGAGCGCATGTCCTGCTCCGCCTTGGGCAGGTCTTGCTGCAGGAAGGAGATGGCGGTGTCGGCCTGATGCGAAACGAGCTGCCGCTCGTGCTCGACGAAGACCGCGGCAAAGGCGTTGGCGATGGCGGCCGAGGCCTGCGGCGTCTTCCACGTGACGTCGAGCGCGAGGATCTGGGTGTCGGTCACGGGCCGCACGAGCACGTGGGCGAGTAGGGCGTTGGGGTCCATCGCGAGGTTGAGGCGCTTGGCGACCTCCTCGGCGACGGGCGACTGCTGGATGAGCTCGGCATACGTCTCCGAGGTCTGAACGCCGCTCTGCGCGAGCAGCGCGTTGAGGATCGGCAGGTTCGTGTTGCCCGCGGCGCCCGGCGCCGCCGCCGACGCGCCGCTGTTGGCGCCGGCGATCAGCTTGACCTGAGTCGTGTACTTCTTGGGCATCACGAGCGTCACGAGCGCGACGACGAGCGCGAAGCCCAGCCACACGGCGAGCAAGACCTTGCGCCGCCGGACGATCGTCTTCCAGAGCCTGCGCGGATCGGCGTCGTTCTGCGGCGACTGGCCCGAGCCGAACGAGGGATCGTGCAGCGCCGGCGCGCTGACGGTCTTGATCAACGGGACAATGCCGTTCGAGCTGCGGTACATGGTCGCTCCTACAGGATGGGGAGTCGGCTGAGGAAGAGCAACGTGTCGCCGAACGCCGAGCCGTTCTGGTGTTTGGGCGCCTGCGGAACGTACACGAGATCGCCCTTTTTCATGACGACGTCTTTGCTCACGTCGCCCTTCTGGACGACGTCGTAGATGTTGTAGGATGTGGTCGTCGAGCGGCCGTCGGAACCCAGCCGCGTGACGGTGACGCGATTGAGATCCGGGTTCTCCGCGGTGCTCGTGCCGGCGCGAGCGATCGCCATCGCGAGGTTATCGCCTTCGCGCAGCTCGACGTCGCCCGGCTTCTGCACGGCGCCGAGCACGTGGACGGTGAAGAGGTTCGGCGAGGGGACGTAGACCTCGTCGCCGGGCTGCACCGCGATGTTGAGGGAGACTTGGCCGTCGTGCAGCAACCCCTGGAGCGGGATCTCGGTGACCTTGCCGTCGGCGGCTTGCACCCGCGCGATCGGCAGGTCGCCGTCGGTCGGTCCGAGCCCGCCCGCCGCCGCGATCACATCCGTGAGCCGCGCCGGCGGCTGCAGGGCGTACTTGCCGGGGACCTTGACGTCGCCGAGGACGAGCGCTTCGACCGGGGCGACTGTGAAGATCGCAACCGTGACCTTGGGATTGCGGATGTAGCGCTTGAGCTTGTTCGCGACGACGGCGTCGGCCGCCGACGTCGTCTTCCCGCCGACGACGACCTCGCCCACGAGCGGCACGTCGATCACGCCGCCCGGCAGCACGCGCAGCGGCTGCGCCGGCGAGAGCGTCGGCTCCCCGTACGTCGTCAGCGTGACCTCGTCGCCCGCGCGGATAAGGTAATTCGTGCCGATTTGCGGCCCGAGGCCCCGCGGCGGCTGCGAGAACGCCGCAAGGCCGCCGTCGGCAACGGGCGTGGCGGCCGGGTTCGGCGCGACCTGCGCGAATGCCGTCGCGGGCAGGAGGGCAGCCGCGGCGAGCGTCGCGGTGCAGGCGAGGCCGCGCAGCGCGCGACCGATACAACGGTTCTTCATCTTCCACTCCAACCTACGCGCATTGCGGCGTTTGCGAAACGCCCGTTCAGACCCGGACACTAGGACTTCTGACCCATGGGAACGTCGCCTCGACCACGGATGTCCCACGGCGCGCTCTCCTGCAGCATATCGGCGAGTCGCGAGCTCGTCGCTACTGTTTCGAAGTCGGCGAGGATCCGCGTCCGGCCCGCGTCGCCGAGTTGCCTGCGACGTTCGGGGTCGGCAAGCAACGTCGCGAGCGCGGCCGCGAGCGCTGCGGGATCGGCCTGCGGCACGAGGATACCGCTGCGCTCGTCCACGAGCTCGGGGATGCTCCCCGTTCGCGTCGCCACGACCGGGAGCCGCGCGGCCATCGCCTCCATGAGCGCGACCGGGATGCCCTCGTGCTCGCCCGCGCGCTCGGTGCTGGCGAGCACGCACAGGTCGTAGTCGCCCGCCTCGAGCGCACGGACGAGCGCGCCGTGCGGAACGTTGCCGAGCATCGTCACCCGGTCGCCGAGCGCGGACCGTTCGACGAGCGCGCGGACGTCGGCCTCGATGTCGCCGTCACCCGCGAGATCGCACGCGAACGCGATCCCGGCGTCCCGCAGCGCGGCGAGCGCGGGCAGCAGGTAGCGATGGCCCTTCCAGAGGCACATGCGCGCAGCGCAGAGGATGCGCGGCACGCGCGCCGGGGGTGTCGCCGGCGCAGCGGGCGGCTCGACGCCGAGAAACACCGTATGGCACTTCGCGCGCAGCTCGGGCGGCAGGAGCGCCTCAAGGTGCGCCCGGTTCCGATCGGAGATGACGCGCACAAACTCCGCGCGGCGAACTTTCGGGACCGTCATATTGTCGTAAAAGATATCGTGCTGATGCGCCGTGATGCTGTACGGAATGTTCGTGAGCCGCGACGCGACGTGCACGATCGTCGCCGAGCTCGTCATCCAGTTGACGTGAACGTGCTCGATCCGGCGCGCACGGAGGTCGGCCGCGAGCGCGAGCGCCTTCGGAAAGAGCGCGAGGTTGACGGTGCGCGCCCGCCACGTGCCGCGCGCGAACGCGACCTCGCCAAATGCGGCGAGGACGGCGCTGGGCGCGCGGATCACCTCCCGCGCCGCGAGCCCGAGGACCTCGCCGTCGAGGATCCCGAGGTAGCGCTTGGTCGCGGGCAGGCCCGGATACCGGTCGGTCCGGTCGGTCGCCCGCGTCGGGATGACCGTCACGTCGAACCAGCGGCCGAGCGAAGCGATCTCGGGCTCGAAGAATTGCTCGGCGAAGGCGAACGGCATCCGCGCCGTCACGTAGGCGAGCCGCTTCACGCGCGCCGCCCCGCACGGTCGGCCTCGGCCGCGACCGCGACGTAGAGGTCTCGATGCAGCAGCGCGCTGGCGCCGAGATCGAAGCGCTCGGCGGCCGCGCGAGCGCCGCGGGCGGCGACCGCGGCCCGGGCGCCGGGATCGAGCGCCCGGCGCAGCGCGGCCGCGAAGGCGGCGACCGACTCGTCCGCAGCGACGAACGCCGTCTCGCCGTCGCGCACGAAGGCCGCGTAGCCCGCCCAGGGCGTCGTCACCACGGCGAGCCCGGCGAGCATCGCCTCGCCGAGCGCCAGCGGCATCCGCTCCCAGCGCGACGTCATGACGAAGATGTCCGCCCCGCAGCCGAGCCGGGCGGCGTCGCCGCGGAACCCGAGGAACGCCACGCGCTCGCCGAGCTCGAGCGTCGCCGCGAGGGCGTGCAAATCCGCCGCGTCGGGTCCCTCGCCCGCCACGAACAGGCGCAGGCCCGGCACGTCCGCGAGCGCCGCGAGGGCGCGCAACGCCAGGGCCTGGTACTTCTGATGCACGAGCCGAGCCGGCAGCCAGAGCGCGACCTCGTCTTCTGCGAGCCCGAGCTCACGGCGGATCTCGGCGCGGTCGCCCACGGGCGGCGTCACGCCGTTGGGGATCGCGACAACGCGCTCGAGCGCGACGCGCTCGTCCCGCGCAAACACACCGCGTGCAGCCGGATCGAACACGATGAAACGCCGCGTCCCACGGTGCAGGACCCGGCTCGCGAGCCGCGCGAGCGGCGAGCGCTCCTCGTCGCCGTGCTCCGTGAAGACGACCGCGGGGACCCGCGCGAGGAGGGCCGCCGCACGGCCCGCGTATTTCCCGGCCGAGAGGTGCGCGTGAACGACCGTCGGGCGCAGCCGGCGCAGCTCGCGGGCGAGCCGGATGAAGAAGCCGAGATCGCCGCGCCCGCGACGGCCGATGACGACGACCGGGAACCCGAGCCCGGCGCGTTCGCCCGCCGTGAGCTCGTCGTCGTAGATCGAAACGACCGTCACGTCCGTGCCGGCTCGCCGCAGCTCGGCGCAGAGCCCGCGAACCTGCGTCTCGGCGCCACCGCCCTTGAGCCGCTGCACGACGTGGACGACGCGCAACGGGCTCGTGGTCGCAGCGGGAGCGCCGATACCAGCGTCGAGAGGATGTGCATTGTGACTCAAGCCGGGCGTTTCTCCTGTATCGTACCATTCCTCAACGAGGCGGCGCATCTACCGGACGTCCTCGCGACGCTGGCGGCGCAGACGGTCGGATCCGGCCGCATGTACGTCATCGGCATCGACGACGGTTCAACTGATGGCAGCGATGCGCTCTTCGAGGGATGGCTCGCGCGGACGGGCAGCGCGGGCGTCCTCGTGCGCTCGGGCCGCCGGTCCATCCCGCGGGCGCTCAACCGGGGCCTTGCCGAAGCGGACGGCGCCGACATCGTCGTGCGGCTCGACGCCCATACGCACTATGCGCCGGACTATCTCGCGACGATCGAGCACGCCTTCCACGAGCTCCCCGAGGACGTCTGGTGCGTCGGCGGTGCTCCCACGCCGCGCGTCGCGACCGATCGCTACGGTTTCGCGCTCGGCGTCGCCCTCTACTCGAATCCGCTCGGGCTCGGTCCCGCGGACTTTCGGCGCGAGCCGGCCGCCGCCGTCGAGGTCTCGACCGTGTACCTCGGCGCGTGGCGACCGGGCGTGCTACAGCGCCTCGGCGGTTTCAACGAGCGCTGGCTCGCGAACGAGGATTGCGAGCTCACCGAGCGCATTCGCGCCGCCGGCGGGCGCATTTTCCGCATCGGCGTGCGCGCCGAGCGGCTGCCGACGCGCGGTCCGCTCGCGACGATCCGGCAGTGGACGCGCTACGGTTTCTGGCGAATGCAGACGTTCAAGCGCTACCCGAGCGCGGTGCGGCCGCGCCACGTCGTCGCCCCCGTCGCCCTCGTCGGCGCAATCGCGCTCCTGGTCTCGCCGTGGCGCCGGCTGCTCGCGCCGCTCTACGCGGTGTATGCCCTCGCAACGATCCGGTGCCGCCGGCCGGGGGAGCAATCCGCGGTGACGGCCGGGACGCTCGTCTTCTTTCCGCTCGTCCACGTCGGCTACGCCGCGGGGCTCCTCGTCGGGCTCGTGCGCTCGCCCCGCGGAATGTGAAGTACGACACGGACGCCCGCGCGGGCGCGCCGCCCCGGTCGTGTCGGCCGAACATCTCAGCATCATGCCGTCGTCATCCGCCGCAGAATCGACCGCGCTGATCGCCGAGCGTCAGCGGCTCCTCGTCCCGTATCTCCGAGCCGTCTGCGAGCGCTCGGGATTCCGTGCCGTCTCGGGTTCGCCGACGGAGCACACGCTCGCGCGCGTGCGGCCGGCGGCGGTGGTTCTCGGTTTCGAGGTTCCGGGAGGCCGGCCGCTCGAAGCGATCCGGCGCGCCCGTCGCATGCGGCCCAATGCGACGCTCGTCGTGCTCGTTCGCCGCGCCGATCCCGCCTGGACGGCGATGGCGCAGGCCCTTGGTGCCGACGCGGTTCTCGGTGAGGGCGCCGACGGCGCCGCGCTCGCCGTCGCGCTGCGGGCAGGCCGGCTGGCCACGCGTTGAGCCGCGGAGGGGGGCACGCGGGCATTCCGGATGACTCGCTCGCGTTAGGAGCGGCATGCCGTCCCCAAAGCTCGTAGTCGTCGAGTCGCAGGTGCTCTTTGCGAAGGCCCTCTGCGGCATCTTCGCGGCGGATGCCGCCTTCGAGGTGATCGGTGACTATCGCGGGGTCGATCCGGCGGCGCTCGCCGCCGCCGCGCCGAGGCTCGTCGTCATCGACATCGACGGCCAGCCGGCCGACGTCTCGCTCTCGGTCGGCGCGTGCGCGCGGGCATTACCCGAGGCCGCCGTCTGCGTGCTTTCCATGCACCTCGCCCCCGAGATGATGCAGCGCTGTCTCAACAACGGCGCCGAGGCGTACGTCGTGAAGGACATCGCCCCGGCGGAGCTCGTGCGCGCGATCAAGACGGTCGCGGGCGGGCAATCCTACGTCGACCCGCGGGTCGCGGGCGGGCTCTTGCGGCGCCGGCGCGAGAACGCCGCGCGGCCCGATCTCATGGAGCTCTCGATCCGCGAGGCGGAAGTGCTTCGGCTCATCGCCGAAGGGCTCGCCAACAAGCAGATCAGCGCTCGCCTGCAGCTCTCGGAGAAGACCGTCAAGAATCACGTCTCGCGCATCTTCTCGAAGCTTCACATCACCGCTCGGACGCAGGCTGCCGTGCATGCGATCCGAGCCGGAATCGTCTAGCGCCGGCGGCCGCGAACCGTGTCGGCACGGGTGGTGGAGACAAGGAGATTCGAACTCCTGACCCTCTGCATGCCATGCAGATGCTCTACCAACTGAGCTATGTCCCCGTCCCGCCCTGCGGCCGACCCGACGTTCGGGCCGTCCCGCGCGACCCCTCTCGGAGCATCGATGACCGATCTCGTCTCCACCGCCCGCCCGAGCGCCTCCGCCGACGCGACCCCGGCGGGCACCGCCATCGTCGGCGGCGGCATGCTCGGCCTCGTGCTCGCGCTGCGGCTCACCGCGCGCGGCGAGGCGGTCACGGTCCTCGAGTCCGGGGCCGGGCTCGGCGGCCTCGCCGAGCCCTGGGAGCTCGGCGGCCTCAACTGGGACCGGCACTATCACGTCACGCTCTTCTCCGACGCGGCGCTGCGCGGCGTACTGCGCGAGCTCGGCCTCGAATCCGACGTGCGCTGGAACCCGGTCGGCACCGGCTTCTACACGGCCGGCCGCTTTCACCCGATGAACGGAGTGCTCGACTTCCTGCGCTTTCCAGCCCTCGGGCTCGTCGACAAGCTGCGGCTCGGGCTCACGATCGCGCTCGGCTCGCGCATCGCCGATCCGGCGGCGCTGGAGCGCGTCTCGGTCGAGGAGTGGCTCGTGCGCCGCTCCGGCCGCCGGACGTTCGAGAAGATCTGGCGGCCGCTGCTGCGCGCGAAGCTCGGCGAGCGCTATCGCGACGCCTCCGCCGCGTTCATCTGGGCGATCATCGTCCGGCTCTACGCAGCTCGCCGAGCGGGGCTCGGCGCCGAGCGCTTCGGCTATGTCCCGGGCGGCTACGCGCGCATCCTCGAACGGCTCGCGGCGACGCTTCGCGCGCGCGGCGCGACGCTCGAGACGAACGTGCGCGTGACCACCGTCTGCGCGGACGCCGCCCGCGGCGTCCTGGTCCGGGACGCGGCAGGCGGCGAGCGGCGGTTTGCGCGCGCCGTCGTCACCGTGCCCGCGCCCGTCGCGGGCGCGCTCGTGCCGCAGCTCGACGAGGACGCCCGCGCCCGGCTCGCGGGGAAGACATACGGCGGCATCGTGTGCGCGTCGCTGCTGCTCGATCGCCCGCTCGGGCCCTACTATGTCACGAACATCACCGACGACTGGGTACCGTTCACGGGCGTCATCGACATGGCCGCGCTCGTCGACCGTGCCGAATGGGGCGGCGGCGCGCTCACGTACCTGCCGAAATACGTCCGGCCCGACGATCCGATCTTCGAGCGCTCCGACGCCGAGATCGAAGCGTCGTTCCTCGGAGCGCTCGAGCGGATGTACCCCGACTTCACGCGCGAGCGCGTCCGCGCGTTCCGCGTCTCACGCGTTCGGCACGTCTTTCCGATCGCGACGATCGACTACTCGAAGTCGCTACCGCCGATCGCGACGAGCGTTCCCGGCGTCTTCATCCTCAACTCGGCGCACATCGTCAACGGCACGCTCAACGTGAACGAGACCGTGCTGCTCGCCGAGCGCGGACTCGCCGCCCTCGACGGCGCGGGAGCCTTGGCGTGAAGCCGCTCGCGAGCCTCTCGCTCGACCTCGACAACGAGTGGGCGTACGCAAAGACGCACGGCGACCCGAATTGGCAGAATTTTCCGACCTATCTCGATCTCGTCGTGCCGCGCGTGCTCAACATGTTCGCCCGGCTCGACCAGCGGATGACGATCTTCATCGTCGGCCAGGACGCCGCGCTTGCAAAGAATCGCGACGCGCTCGGCGCGATCCCGCGCGCCGGCCACGAGATCGGAAACCACTCGTTTCACCACGAGCCCTGGCTGCAGAACTATAATACCGAAGCGATCCGCGCGGAGATCGAATCGGCGACGACCGCGATCGTCGAGGCCACGGGCGTCCGGCCGACCGGGTTTCGCGGCCCGGGGTTCACGGTCTCGCGCGCAACGCTCGAGGCGCTCGTCGCGCACGACTACCGCTACGACTGCTCGACGCTCCCGACATACATCGGGCCGCTCGCGCGCGCGTACTACTTCATGACGGCGAAGCTCACGCCCGCGCAGCGCGATCAGCGCAAGGCGCTCTTCGGCGGGATCGCCGACGGCCTGCGGCCCATCCGCGCGTACGACTGGGATCTCGGCGAGCAGCGGACCATCCTCGAGATCCCGGTGACGACGTTCCCGCTGCTCAAGGTGCCGATCCACTTCAGCTACGTGCTCTATCTCGCCGTCGTCGCGCCCGCGTTCGCGCTGCCGTATTTCCGCGCGGCGCTGCTCGCGTGCCGGGCGCTGCGCATCTCACCGTCGCTGCTCCTGCATCCGCTCGATTTCCTCGACGGCGAGGACGTCGCGACGCTCGCGTTCTTCCCGGCGATGGACCTGCCGCGCGCGAGGAAGCTCGACGTGCTCGAGCGCGCGCTCGAGATCTACCGCGACCTCTTCGACGTCGTTCCGGTCGGCACGCACGCCGACGCCCTGCGGCGCGGCACGCCGCGCCGGCTCGTGCCCGACTTCAAGACGTAGACGCGCGCGCCGCGTGATGCTAGACTGCGCGCTGCGGAGGTCGCCGGACGGCCGCGCGCTTTCGGGCGTGAGGAAAGTCCGGGCTTCAGCGGGCAGCGTGCAGGATAACGTCCTGTCGGGGTGACTCGAAGGAAAGTGCCACAGAAACAAACCGCCGCGCCTCGGCACGGTAAGGGTGAAATCGGGAGGTAAGAGCTCCCGGAGCGTCGCGGTGACGCGCGCTCGGGTAAACCCCACGCGAAGCAAGATCGCTCGATCGTCCTTCGGGACCGGACGGCCCGTCCGCACGAGCACACGTCGCACCCGAGGTTCGCCGCGAGGCGAATCCCAGAGAGATGGCCGTCGCCGCTTTCGAGCGGTACAGAATCCGGCTTACAGGCGGCCTCCGCAGCCGCGCGCAACCCCCCTTTGCGGCCACCGGTCGTACCGGATAACGTCGCGCCAACCCCCGAGGAGATCCCGAGTGAGCGTTCACTTCAACAAAGACATGACGGTTCAGGACGCGTTCAAGACGCACGCCGGCGCCCGCCGCGTGTTCGCGAAATTCCATCTGGGCGGCTGCTCGAATTGCGCGATCAGCGAGACCGAGACGATCGAGCAGGTGGGCGAGGGCTACGGCATTCCGCTCGACATGCTCATGACCGAGCTCGAGGCGCTGTACACGACGGGCGCGCTTGTTGTCGGCGATCGCGTCCGGCTCCCGGACGACATCCGCGCGAAGATTCCGCAGCTCGCCTCGGTTCCCGAGGTCGGCGAAGTCAAGAGCATGGATGCCGGCGCCTACATCGTCGAATTCGGCGACGTCAGGCTTCAGGGTCTCGCCGAGGACTTCATCAAGGCCGAGCCCGCCGCCGTCTGAGGCGGCGAGCGGCCCTCAGATCGGCTTGCGGTCCGCGAACGTCTCCGACGTACCGTGCCAATAGCCGACCGTGGGCTCACCCGGCTTCCAGCAAAGAAAGACGGTCCGGCCCTCCCGCCGCGACGGGAAGTCGAGGAGCCCGAGGTCGACGTCCTTCACGACGCAGCCGTACGCCTCGATGGTCGCGATCGAGCGCGCGATGCGCGTTTTGAGATCGATCGCGCGGCGCTCGGTCGCCGCGGACGTCGTGCCCGGGCGCATGGCCGCGAGCGCGGGATCGGCGGCGAGCAACTCGATCGCGAGCGTTCGACGGTGAGACCAGAGTTCGTCGAGCAGCGGGACGAGCGTCGGGATGAGGTGTTCGGCTTGCTCGATCGTGAAGTGACGCAGCGAATGGGTCTCCGGAGGGCGGGACGCTAGCATGCGATTCGTGGTCGTCATGGGCCTCTCCGGCGCCGGAAAAAGCCAGGCGATGAAGTCGTTCGAAGATCTCGGCTTCTACTGCTTGGACAACCTGCCGCCGGCGCTCGTCCTCGAGCTCGTGGCGCTCGCCGAGCGCGCGCGGCTGGATCGCGTCGCGCTCTCGATCGACACGCGCGTGCACGGCGCGTTTGGCAATGCCATCGTCGCCCTCGACGCGCTCGCCGAGCGCGGGCTCGGCGGCGACATCCTCTTCCTCGACGCCTCCGAGGCCGCGCTCGTGCGGCGCTACGGCGAGACGCGGCGGCGCCATCCCCGGGAAGATGCGGGTGGCCTGCGCGACGCGATCGCGGCCGAGCGCGTTGCACTCGAACCCATCCGCGCCCGCGCCGCGCACGACTGGGATACCTCGTCCTTCACCCAGACGACGCTCAAGCAGCGGATCGCGCAGACGTTCGACGGCGCCGCGGGCGACGCACGGCTCACCGTCAACGTCGTGGCGTTCGGCTTCAAGTACGGCGTTCCGATCGACGCCGAGCTCGTCTTCGACGTGCGCTTCCTCGCCAATCCCAACTACGTCCCGGAGTTACGCGAGCTCACGGGGCTCGACTCGGCCGTCGCGGCGTACATGGCGGCGCAGGACGACCTCGCGCCGTTCCTCGAGCGCGTCTTCTCACTCATCGACTTCCTCGTGCCGCGCTATGCGCGCGAGGCGCGCGCGCGGCTCACGATTGCGATCGGCTGTACGGGCGGTCGGCACCGGTCGGTCTACGTCGCGGCCCGGCTCGTCGACCACCTCGCGCGGTTTCCCGAGGTCGCCGTCGCGCGCACGTGCCGCGAGCTCGCGCTCGCGTGAATCCGCTCGTCCGCTTCGCACGCTGGTTCTACCCCGGGCTCGGCATCAAGCGCTGGTTGCTCCTGGCAGCCTTCGGCGCCGTGCTCGTCGTCAACGGGATCTCGCGCTGGTTCGTTGCCGAGGGCTCATCCTTCCACGTGAACGAAGCCGTCGACGAGGCATTCGTCGCGCTCTCGGTGCCGCTTGGATCGCTCTCGTATGCCTTCATGATCGCCGGCGGCCTGCTCGTCATCTTCGGGATCCGGCAGTGGCTGCGCTCGATCGTCGTGGCGATCGATCCCGGCGCGAAGAATAGCATCGTCGACGCGCTCTTTGATCGCCGGCTGCGCGGCGGGTACCGGATCGTCGCCATCGGCGGTGGCACGGGACTCTCGACGCTGCTGCGCGGGCTCAAGCGTTCGACGAGCAACATCACGGCAGTCGTCACGGTCACGGATGACGGCGGCTCGTCCGGGCGGCTGCAGAAAGAGCTCGGCATCCTGCCGCCAGGCGACATTCGAAACTGCCTCGTCGCGCTCTCTGACGACGAGGCGCTCGTGACCGATCTCTTCCGCTACCGCTTCGCCGAGGGCGAGGGGCTCACGGGCCACTCGTTCGGGAACCTGTTTCTCGCCGCAATGACCGCCGTGACCGGCCAGTTCGATCGGGCAGTCGAGGAATCGAGCCGCGTGCTCAAGATCAAGGGCCGCGTCCTGCCCTCGACGCTCGCGCAGGTGCGGCTCTGCGCCGAGCTCGGCGATGGGACGATCGCGCGCGGCGAGACGAACGTCTCGGGCTCGCACGGCCCGATCGTCGAGCTGTTCCTGGAGCCTCGCTTCGCCGAGCCACTTCCGGAAGTGCTCGCGGCGATCCGCGAGGCCGACGCGATCGTGCTCGGCCCGGGCAGCCTCTACACCTCGGTGCTGCCGAATTTCCTGATCGACGGCATCACGCGCGCCGTCTCCGACTCCGGCGCCCTGAAGATGTACGTCTGCAACGTCATGACGCAGCCGGGCGAGACCGACGACTTCACCGCGTCCGCGCACGTCCGGACGCTACTCGAGCGAACGGGCGCGCGCGTGTGCGACGTTGCGATCGTCAACGACGAGCCACCGCGGCGGCTCGTCGACGTCTACGCCGAGGAGGGTCAGGCTCCCGTCGACGACGACCGCGCGGCGATCGCCGCGCTCGGCGTACGTGTCGTCGCCGCCAACGTCATCTCCGAGACGGAGACGGTGCGCCACGATCCGGCGCGTCTCGCCGACGTCGTGCTCCGGCTCATCGACGAGCACGTCGTAAGCCGCGCGTCGTTCGGCCGGATCGGGCCCGGCTCCGAATCCCGCGAACCGGTCAGCGCAGGGAAGCCGCGCGCCTAATCACTTCTTTTGCAGCGTGATCGGAAACGAGCGCTTCTCACCCGGCGAGAGTGCCGCGGGCTGATCGCTGCCGACCGAAGCGTACCCGCCCGCCGAGGCCGCGTAGGACCACGGGCCGGTTGGCACGATCGGGATCGAGTAATTGCCGTCCGCGTCGGTCGTCGCGGTCCGCACGCCATCGACCGTGACAACGGCACCGGCGATCGGCAACCCGCCACCGTCGAGCACACGGCCGGCGACGACGGCATAATCGCCCGCGGGGGGAGTCCCCGGACCGCAGCCGGCGAGCGCGCCGCCGAACGCCACCGCGGCGGCGAGTCTTCGTAGCGCCCGCATCACACGATTATGCCGCGACGCCTTCTTCGCGATCCTGGCGGTCCAGGCTCGCCGTTTTTTCGTCGCGCACCCAACGATTCGCGGCGTCACGATGTGCGGCGTCCACGTGCGTCGTTATCCAGCCGAGCAACGCCTCGTCGGTCGGACACTTGCGCAACGCCGCGTCGAACTCGGTGGGCGACACGCCCCACCGCTCGAAGACGCCCTTGTCCATTGGACACGGATAGATGTAGTCATGAATCGTCCCGGCGGCCGCCGCGCGCGCCTTGTCGGCGACGCGGTGCAGCCAGAGAAACTCGCCCGATGCGTCGCGCCCACGACGCGGGAAATCCGTACCGCTTCGAAAGTCCGTTGCCATGGCCGCGTCGTACCCGCACGAAGCGGGCTCGTCACGTCCTACGGCCGGTTCCGCGGATAGAGCACGACGCTGAGATCCTTGAGGCCGGCCATCGCCTGCGCCTCGTCGAAGTCGCCCTGCTGACCGATGTACGCCGCGTCGATCGAACGCTTGCCGTCGACGACGAGGTACTCGTCGCGCCGCACGAAGCTGCCGAGCGCGTCGCCCTGATTGACCTTGAGGAACATCGCCGGCATACCGTTGGTGAGCGTGACGTTCTGCTTCTTCGAGACGAACGTGCTCGAGACGGCCTGCCGCAATTCGCTCTCATGACTGCGATCGAAGTCTGCGAGCGAACCCTCGAAGTTTGCGATCGAGATGACGATCGAGCGCTGATCCGGCTTTCCGGCGTGGTAGAGGTACACGGCGACCGGCCGCGCGGTGTCGCCGCCGTCGTCGTCGGGCGGCGCGGGAAGCCGCACCCGCTCGAAGCCGGCGGGCGGGCCGAAGTGCATGGCCGCGTCGTCGTAATCGCCCGGCGGCGCGTCGGCGAGCGCGGCGGAGGCCGTCGCCGCGAGCGCGGCGGCGACGACGAGGGCGGTGAAACGCATCAGGCGGCGGATTCCAGGACCCGCGCAAGGCGGGGCAGCGACTCGGCGTAGCGGTAGCCGACGCCGCGGTGATCGTCGTCGAACTCTTCGTGCTCGACGCCGAGTCCCATTGCCCGCATCCGATCGACGAGGATGCGCGCGGCGAGATCGAGCGCGTATTCGTCGCGCCGGCCGCAGTCGACATAACGCAGCCGGAGCCGCGCGAGCTCGGGCCGTCGCTCGAGCGCGGCCTCGATCGGATCGAACCTGCGCCAGCGTGCGAACACGTCGTCGCGAATCGCACCCGAGCGCGCATCGAAGGGCAGGTCGACGTCGAAGGCGGTCGCCGAGCGCGGCGAATACGCCGCCGCGTATGCGAGCATCTCGAGCGCCGCGTAGTGCGCCTGCGGCCGCTTGTGCGCGCGTTCGAAGGCCGTCACGAACGCTGCGAGATCGCCGCCGTACGACTCGAACACGCGCTGCGCAGCGGCGAACGCCGGCGGCAGGCTCGCCGCGAAGTTCCCGTCGGCGCTGTGCGCGCCGACCGCGCCGAACACGCCCGGTGCGTGCATGACGAGGTGGAGCGCGCCGAAGCCGCCGGACGATTTGCCGACGACCGCGCGCCCGCCCTCGCTCGCGAGCGTCGGCAGCGCCCCGTCGACGGCGGCGACAACGTCGCGCGCGACGTAGGTCGCGTAACGGCCGTTGTGGATCGAATCGACGTACTGCGAGCCGCCGAGGCGCGTGAAGCCGTCCACGAGCGCGACGAGCGCGGGCGGCATCCGGCCGGCCACGATCTCCGCGTCGGCGATCTCGACGACGCCGCGCTCCCACGGTCGCGCGGCGAGCATGCCGACGGCGTTGCCCGTGAAGCCGGGCAGGACGTAGATGACGGGATAGCGGCGCGAGCCCTCGGGATCGAAGCCCGGCGGCACATAGACCGGCAAGAGCCGTCGCGTCGGATCGCCAAGCGCGTTCCCGCGCAGCGCCGACGCCTCGACGTCGAGGACGCGCACATCGCCCGCAAGGCCGAGCAGTCGGCCGGCATCGCTCGTCGCCACGTTCACGATGTTTAGCCGAGAGGGACGGCGCTCCCCGGCGCGAGAGTCGCCGCCATGCGGCTCGCGCTCGCCCTCGCCTTCGTCGCCGTGCTCGCGTTGTGCCCCCGGGCGACGGCGACGGCCGCGCCGCTCGCGCCCGCCGAATCCGGCGCGGCTGCCGGTTGGGGGTCGGCGCGTTTTGCCGCGCGCGACGGCACGACGGTGCTGCTGCGCAACGGCCGGCCGTTCTTCGTCGACGGCGCGGCCTTCTTCTACGAGCGCATGCCGCGCGCGACGTGGGCGCCCGCCATGGATCGGCTACGCGCCCTCGGCATCAATACGCTCGATCTCTACGTTCCGTGGAATTGGCACGAGCTCGCCGACGGCGACGTCGACTTCGACGGCCGGACGGATCCGCGCCGCGATCTGCGCGAGGTCCTGCGACTCGCGCGCGAGCGCAACTTCGCCCTCATCGTGCGACCGGGGCCCGTGATTCGGAACGAATGGCGCAGCGGCGGCTACCCCGCGTGGCTGCTCGCGCGGCCGGCCTACGCGATGCCGCTGCATGATATGCTCGAGGACCGCTATCCGCCCATTGCGACGCTGCAGAACGCGCATTCCGACGACGCCGCGGCGGCGTGGCTCGCGAACGCGGATCACGTCGTCTACGCGCGCCGCTGGCTCGTCCGCGCGCTCGCGGAGTTCATACCGGTCGCGGACCTCGTGCTCGCGGTCGCCCTCGACGACGACCAGGGCGCCTACATCGACAACCAGACGTATCCCGCGCCGAACCTGCGGCGCTATCTCGATTGGCTCGCGGGGGTCGTGCACGGCGCGACGAGTCCGAGCGAGCTCGTCTTTATCAACACGTACCAGATGAAGGTTCCGGCCTCGTCGCCCGTGTGGGCGATGGGAAACTGGTACCAGAGCGACGCCGAGGTGCTCGGCGAGCACGATCGCGCGCAGCTCGAGCTTTCGTTCGGCATGCTCGCGACGCGGCCGGCTCAGCCGCTGCTCGCGAGCGAGTTCCAAGCGGGCTGGCTGCAGGGCGCGGGCGAGGCGTATCCACGCGCAGCGGCGCCTGAGAATACGTCGCTCGCGCTCGTGACGATGCTCGGCGCGGGCGTGCGCGGCGTCGTCAACTTCCCGGCCCAGGACACGCTCGCGCCCGCGGGCTGGGAAGCTCCGTTCTCCAACGCGTTCTATGCCTGGGACGCGGCGCTGCGCGTCGACGGTTCCTCCGCGCCGCGCGCGCGGCCGGTCGCCGCGTTCGGCGCGCTCGTGCGCGCCTACGGCCCGGCGCTTGCGAGCAGCGCGCCGCGCGCCGATGTCGCGCTCGCCTATCTCGGCGGCAGCTTCGCGCCCGACGCGACGACGAACGCGGCCGTCGCGGCTGCGGCTGCGGCGCTCGAACGCGCGCAGGGCATATGCCGCGCGGCCGGCCTCGGCTGCGCGGCCGTCGATCCGAACGCCGTCGACGCCGCGACGCTCGCGCGGCGCGGCGTTCTCGTCGTGCCCGCGCTTCCCGACGCTCCGCCGCTGCTGCCGATGGTCGCGCGGACCATCGCGGCGGCGCGTGCCCGCGGACTCGTCGTCCTCGCCGGCGCGCCCGACGCGTCCGCGTTGCGCGCGGCGCTACGCGGGACGCACCGCGCGCCGAGCGTGCTCGGCATCCCGGGCGCAACCTTCGCGCCCGATCCCACCGGCGCGACGGCCGGCTTCCTGTCGCTCGAAAACTACGCGACCGAACCGATGACAATTGCGGGCGCTTCGATCGCGCGCTGCTGCGGCGCGGCGCGCCTACCGCTGCCGCCGTTCGCGCTCCCGGCGAAGACAGCGGACGTCCTGCCGATCGGCGTCCGGCTCGCCGCATTCGACGGCGCGTTCGCGCCGCGCGATGCCATCGCGTTCGCCTCGTGCGCGCTCGTGCCCGCCGCTGACTCCGTTGCCGGAGCGCGCCTCATGCTCGCGGCGGCCGACCCCGAGCGATCGTGCGACGTGCACCTCACGATCGCCGGGGTCGAACGCGCGGTCGCGCTCAATCCGCACGGCACGCTACGGCTGACGCCGCGCCGCGGTGCCGAGCCTGTGAGCGTCCGGGTCATCGCCCCGGCCGAGCCGGCCGCGCCTTCGGCGAGCGAAGCGGCCGAGGTCCCGACGGCACCGGCCGTCGCGGCGACGCTGCAATTGCGGCCGGACGCAGCGCTCGCCGTTCCGACGTTTCGGCCCGTGCCGCCAAACGGCGCGATCGCATACCGCGCCGACGTCTTCGGCGACGGCGAACCCGCCGTCGTACTCGACAACGGGCTCGTGCGGCTCGTCCTCGCACCGGAGGCGGGCGGCCGCGCGTTCGCCCTCGTCGACGATCGGACCGGGCGCAACGTGTTCACGACGGTCGGCGCAATGCGCGACAACGTGGCGCGCGAACCGCCACGCTCGACGAGCGACCGAATCGCGGCGTACACGCACGACTTCCCGGCGGGCACGTTCAATCGGTCCTACGCGACGACGCTCGACGTGCGCGCGGGCGCGGCGCGGGCGACGCTACGCTATCACGCGCCCGACGTCGTGCCGGCGGGCGCCGACTTCGAGCGCGTCGTCTCGCTACGGCCGGACGCGCGCGCCGTCACGCTTACGGAACGCTTTCGTTCCGAAGGATCTTCCGATCAGCGCGCCGTCTCCGTCAGCTCGCTCGCCGTCGGCGACGGCCCGGACGACGCGACGCGCCTCGTCTTCGCGCCGAATCCGCGCCCGCTCGTGCCGGGCGAGAGCCGCGACGCGACGGGCGATGCGCTCGGACTCTACGATCGTCGCACGCAGGAGCTCGCGACGATCGCGTGGCGCCCGGGTGACGTCGAGCGCGTGGAAACGACCGGCAAGCGCGGTTCGCTCGTCGTGCGCGCGACGCTCGCGCCAGAGCGGACGGCGACGCTGCGATTCGGCTCCGAGCTCGTCCCCGACGCCGCACTCATTCCGGCCGCACTCGCGAACGCGGCGGTCGCAGCGCGACGCTGACCCGTTGGTCGCAGGGCCACGCCCGCACCGCCCGAAGCCAGCGGCCGTGTGGGGAAGTGGCGGAACGGTCGACGCGACCGCCTCAAAAGCGGTTGAGCTAACGCTCGTGTGGGTTCGAATCCCACCTTCCCTACAGAATCGGTCGGTGGAATGACGCATCGCTTTCACCGCGGCCCGCTCACGGGCGAGATCCGCGTCGCGGGCGATAAGTCGATCTCACACCGCGCGCTCATGTTCGCGGCGCTCGCGCCCGGCCGCAGCACGGTCTCGGGAATCAACCGCGGCGCCGACGTGCTCGCGACGCGCGATGCGATCGCGGCGCTCGGCGCGGTCGTCGAGGATCGCGGCGACGCGATCGTCGTTGACGGCGGAGCGCTGCACGATCCGCTCGACACGATCGACGCGCGCAACTCCGGCACGACGACGCGCCTGCTCGCGGGACTCTGCGCGGGTCAAGGCATCGCGGCGCGCTTCGACGGCGACGCGTCGCTGCGGCGACGGCCGATGGAACGCGTCGCCCGGCCGCTGCGCGCGCTCGGCGCGCACGTCACGACGACGGGCGGGCGGCTCCCGCTCTCGGTTGAAGGCATGACGAGCGACGCGGGCGGCGAGATCCGGCTCGAGATCGCCTCGGCGCAGGTGAAGTCGGCGATTCTGCTGGCCAACGTGCGCGCGCGCGGCACCGTCCGCGTGACGGGCGATGCGTTTACGCGCGATCACACGGAACGGCTCCTACGCCGGTTCGGTCGCGACATCACCTTCGACGGCCGAACGATCGAGCTCGCGCCGGGAACGCTCGTCCCGAGCTCCGTTCGCGTTCCGGCGGATCTCTCGGGAGCCGCGTTCTTCCTCGCCGGGGGCGCAATCGCGCCCGGCAGCGACGTCGTGCTCCGTGACGTCGGCACGAATCCGACGCGAACGGGGATTCTCGAAGCCCTGCGCGCGATGGGCGCGGAGCTCGTTCTCGAGAACGAGCGCGAGCTCGACGGCGAGCCAATCGCGGACATTCGGGTTCGGTACCGGCCGCTGCACGCGACGACCCTCGACGGCGATCTCGTCGTCCGCGCGATCGACGAAGTCCCGATCCTCGCCGTGGTCGCAGCGTACGCGACCGGGACAACGCACATTCGCGGCGCGGGCGATCTGCGTGCGAAGGAATCCGATCGCCTCGCGGCCATCACGCAGACGCTCCGTGCGTGCGGCGTCGCGGTCGAGGAGTTCGACGACGGCCTCGACGTCACGGGCGGCGGTGTCCGCGCGCCCGGGCGCGTCCTCGCGGCATTCGACGATCACCGAATCGCAATGGCGGTCGCGGCGCTGGCTGCTCCGACCGCCGACATGGACGTCGACGACGTCGCCTGCGTCGCGGTCAGCTTCCCGGAGTTCGTCGAGCTCTGGGACGACGCGCAACGCGATCCCGCGATACGCTAGTGTGCTGACCCAGAAGTTCCTTGCGGAAGATCGCGAAGGATTTTTGGACGGATCGAGGAGCGATGAGGGAGCAACGCCGTAGCCTTGTGACCGAAGAGCGACGACGAGCCGGCCGAAAAGGCGAGCGAGATTTCGTAAGCAAACTTCTGGGTCAGCACACTAGGCGGCCGCGTCTCCCGAGCCGCCGGATGGCGGCGGTGCCGCGGGCGCCGCAGCCGGCGCAGGCTCGCTCGTCGTCTCGCCGGACTCCGACTTCTTCGTTGAGCCGGACGTGCTCGCGCTCCCGCCGCCGCTCGACTTCCGAGAATCGTTGACGTAGAAGCCCGAACCCTTGAAGACGATGCCGGCCGCCGAGAAGACGCGCTTGAGGTCGTGTGACCCGCAGTTGGGACAGGTCAGCTCGACCTGCTCCTTATAGGCGTGCTTGACATCGCTGACGACGCCGCACTTCTCACAACGATACTCGTAAATTGGCACGCAGGGTCTCCAGAATCAGTAGCAACCCCGAGTATATCGGCCGCGAGAAAAGCCGTCAACGACCGTTAGAAGTCGACCAGCTCGCGATCCTGCGTTCGCTCCTTGAACTCGATGAGTCCACGGAAGTGCTCGAGCGAGACGTCGAGGGCGCTCGCGAGCCGGCGGCGCGCCGTCATGCGATCGATGAACGCACCGAGCGGTCCGCCATAGGCCGGATAATCGAGGCGTACGACGAGCCTCGCGCTCTGCGATTTGCGCTCGATGCGGAAATCGATGCGGCGCCGCGTCGAGTACAGTCCGACGAACGACACCATGTGCCCGTCGATGAAACGTTCGACCTCGTAGTATTCCTCGGCATCGCCCGGGATCGCGCCACGTACGGCAACCTCACAACCCTCACCGAACGGGATAGGATCGAGATCGATGCGGCGCGCGCTGCGCAGAAACGAGAGCCACAGCGGCCATTTCTCGACTTCGCAGATGAACGCGAACGCGGCCTCGGGAGACGACCCGAGATCGAGGCTGCAATGCAGCGCGTCCGACGCCGCATCACGACGAGAAGCAACCATGCCGCCCGATTCGACCGATACGAGAACGAACCTTGTCGAACCACTACCGGTCGTAGATGCAAACGCCCGTGAGTACTAGCTGTGGACGAGCGGTGGAGAACTGAGGATCACGCGGCGTAGGTCGCCATCACCGGCCGCAGCAGCTCCTTGAGCCGGGCGCGCGCCCGCGAGAGCCGCGATCGGACCGTTCCGATCGAGACGCCCGTCTGGAGAGCGATCTCCTCGTAGGAGAGATCGTCGACCTCGCGCATTGCAACGACCGCGCGGAACGATTCCGGTAAACGCTCGATCGCCTTTGTGAGCTCTTCCTGGGTCAACGCGTCGTAGCAGATTCGGAACGGGTCGGAGCGAGCGTCGCGAACGTTCGAAACGTCCTCGAGCGCGTTCTGCAATCGCGCGAGCCGCACGTCGGCGCGCTTGCGCTTCTTGTTGTGATCGAAAAACACGTTGACCGTGATGCGATAAAGCCACGTGTAAAACGATGACTGGCCGCGGAAGCGGTGCAGATTGCGGAAGATTCGCAAAAACACTTCCTGCGCGAGATCTTCCACGTCGCCCGTCGGAACGTTCAGTTGCGTCAGGATACGTCGCACCTGGAGATCGTACGAGACGACGAGATCGTCGAACGCCTCGCGCCGACCGCCGCGATAGGATTCGATCAGGGCGAGATCACGGGCGGCACGTTGCTGTTGCTCGACGTCGACGCGCCTGGTTTTGGTCGGTCCTGGGGTCGTTTCCGTCTGCACGCTTGCCATCGTCGACCAACTATAGGCCGAGCGGCGGTGTGGAACTGTGAGGTCGCCTACGGTCGCGGCGCGCCGGAAATCCTCCCATCGCGCACGCCGCGCGAGAACCACGCGAGCGTTTCGATCCCGTATGCGAGCGACGCCTCATCGACACGAAACTGCGCTGAATGCGCCGGGTGCGTCGAGCCTGCCGATTCGCTGCGAATCCCATGCCGCACGAGCACGCTCGGCACGCGCTCGGCGAAATAGGCGAAGTCCTCGCCGCCCATCGTCGCCGGCGGCCGCAGGATCGGCATGGCGCTCTCCGCCTCGAGCATGTCGCGAAACGTACGCACGATCTCCGCGTCGTTGACGACGGCGGGATAACCGTAGATGACGTCGAGCTCCGCGCGCGCGCCATAGGCCGCCGCGACGCCGTCGATGATCCGTCGCGCGCGTGCTTCGAGCGCATCGCGAATCGCCGCGTGCTGCGTGCGGAAGGTGCCCGTCATGCGGACGTGGTCGGCGATGATGTTGTTGCGATAGCCGCCCTCGATCGTCCCGATCGTCACCACGATCGCGGCCATGGGGTCCGTCTCGCGGGCCGCGATGTTCTGCAGCGCGAGCACGGTCGCGGCGGCGCACGGGATCGCGTCGACCGCACCGTGCGGGGCGGCTCCGTGACCGCCGCGACCGTGGATCGTCACGCGGAACTCGTCGCACGCGGCGTTGGTCGGGCCCGGGATAAAGCCGATCGTGCCCGTCTCGAGGCGCGGATCGACGTGCAGCATCGCCATTGCGTCCGGTCGCGGATCGTCGAGGGCACCGGCCTCGATCATCGGCAACGCGCCGCCCGGGCCTTCTTCTGCGGGCTGAAAGTACAGGACCGTTGTACCCACGGCGTCTCGCTCGGCTGCAAGCACGCGCGCGGCGCCGAGTAACATGGCGACGTGGGCGTCGTGGCCGCACGCGTGCATCACGTTGGGAATCTCCGAGCTAAACGGCTCGCCCGAGCGCTCGTCGAGGGGCAAGGCGTCCATGTCGGCGCGCAAGCCGGCGGTCGGTCCCGGTCGCGCGCCGCGCACGATCCCGACGACGCCCGTCCCGGCGAACCGGCGATGCGGAACGCCGAGCGCGTCGAGCTCGGCTTCAATGAGCGCCGCAGTGCGGTGCTCCTCGAAACCGAGCTCGGGCCGCCGGTGGATCGCGCGCCGGATCTCGATTGCGCGCTCGGCGACGGCCGGTTCGACGTTCGCGGGCACCATCAAAGCGACGCCTGGAAAAACGTGAAGCGTGCTTCCTGCGCGGCATCGAGCGCTGCGATGCCCGCCGGCACGATTTGCGCGGACGGCAGCGGCGCGATCGCCTCCGCGAACGCGGCGTAGAGCTGGTCCGTCCCCGCGCCGTGAGCCTCGGCGTTGCTGGCGAGCGCCTCGGTGATGCCGTGCAAGGCGTTGTTGCACACGAAGAACGTGACGCCACCCTGCGCGAGGGCGAGTACCCGCGTCAGGTACAGATTGCGCTCGCCGTTCTTCTCGAGCTTCTCACCGATCTTCGGCAGGAACGTCTCGAGCGAGTACGTCTTCCAGAGGGCGTCGGGGAGCAGCGCCGCGAGCGCGGAGCCGTAGAGCACGAGGGCAACGTGCAACGTTCCGGGGCCCTCGCCAAAGCCGTCGGCGTATGCGGCAAGCGCGTTCTCGGCGTAGTGCAGGCCCGCGCCGTCCTTGAGCGTCGGCCACGCGATGACCTGACGGTGCTTCGCCGGTTTCGCGAGGAATGTCGCGAAGCGCGCTCGATCGAAAACGTAGCGTCCCGGTGCGGCCGTGGTGGCCGCTGCGGGCGCGGCCGCCGCGACCATCTGGGCGGCGGCGGTGGCCGCGAGGAAACCTGAACGCGTGAGCATCGGTCGGGGTTACCGAGTCGCGCGAACGCCCGCCTGCCGTGCGCGCGGGCGTTCGCGCGAGACGCTAACTGCGGTAACGCAAGAAGGCCGGGACTTCGATGTCGTCCATGTTGACCGGCGCCACCTTGTCGAACTTCTGATCGAACGTGAACGACGCGGCCGCCTCGGGCGCGCGCCGGGCGCCGAAGCCGGCGGCGAGCACGGTCACGCGCACACGGCTCTCCATCGCCGGATCGATCGAGGCGCCGAAGATAATCTGTGCGTCCGAATCGACGGCGCGCGCGATCATGTCGGCTGCCTCGTTGACCTCGTACATCGCAAGATCGGGGCCGCCCGTAATATTGAAGATCACGCCGCGCGCGCCCTCGATCGTTGTCTCGAGCAGCGGCGAGGCGATCGCCTTCTGCGCGGCGTCGGCGGCGCGGCGCTCGCCCGTGCCCTCACCAATTCCCATCATCGCGGTCCCCGCATCCGTGAGGATCGTCTTGACGTCGGCGAAATCGAGATTGATGAGCCCCGGCTGCGTGATGAGATCCGATATGCCCTGAATACCCTGGCGCAGGATGTCGTCGGCGTAGCTGAAGGCTTCTTGCAGCGGCGTCCGCTTCTCGATGATCTGCAGGATGCGCTCGTTTGGGATCGTGATGAGCGTGTCGACCTTCTGCTCGAGATCGGCGATGCCACGCTCGGCGAGCAGCATCCGCTTGCGACCCTCGAAGGCGAACGGCTTCGTCACGACGGCGACCGTGAGCGCACCCGACTCGCGCGCGAGCTCGGCGACGATCGGCGCCGCTCCCGTGCCGGTGCCGCCGCCCATGCCTGCCGTGATGAACACGAGGTCGGCGCCGTCGAGGATCATCGCGAGGTCCTCGCGCGACTCCTCGGCGGCCTCCCGACCCGTCTCGGGATTGGCGCCCGCGCCGAGGCCGCGCGTCTTGCCGTTACCGATCTGCACGGTGTTGCTCGTGCCGACGTCGCGCAGCGCCTGAACGTCGGTGTTCACCGCGTAGAACTCGACGTTCGTGAGACCCGCGTCGATCATGCGGTTGACGGCGTTGCAGCCGCCTCCGCCGATGCCGACGACCTTGATCGTGGCGGCTACTTCGGGGTTGTAACGCTTGGATTCTGCCATCGATATCTCCGAGTCGAGCGTGAAGAGCGAGAGTTGGAAGCGGTCGTCCGCAGTTAGTTCCAGAGGTCGCCGAACCATCCGGCGAGGCGCGCGCCGAGGGGCCGGCCGCGCGCGCGATGCCCCGTCCCCGCGGCAGCTACCGCGCGTCCGGGACCGAAGAGCAGGAGCCCGACGGCCGTCGCGTACTCGGGCCGACGCACGGCGTCGCCGAGACCCGCGAGCGAGGGTATGCCGATCCGCGCGGGGACGCCGAACGCCGCGCTCGCAGCGCGCTCGATCCCGTGCAGATGCGCGCCGCCGCCCGTGACGACGATCTCGGCGACGACGACGTCGCGGGGCACGCCTGCGGCGACCTGCGCGCGCGCGAGCGCGAAGATCTCCGCGAGCCGCGGCGCGACGATCGCGCGCAGGTACGCGCGCGGCACGCGCTGCAACGTGCGGCCGTCGAGGCCGCGCACGTCGACCGGCGGCTCGCCGTCGCGCTCCTCGCTCGCAGAGGCCGCGGCGCGCTTGACGCGCTCCGCCTCCGCGAACGTCGTCTGGAGCCCGTGGGCGAGATCGTTCGTGACCGCGTTCCCGCCGAGCGCGACGGTCGACGTGTGCACGGCGCCGCCGCCGGCGTACACCGCGACGTCGGTCGTGCCGCCGCCGATGTCGAGCAGGACGACGCCGAGCTCGCGCTCGTCGGCCCGCAGCGTCGCCTCGGACGACGCCAGCGGCTCGAAGACGATCCCGGCGGGCTCGAGTCCCGCACGGTGCACGCACTTCACCAGGTTCGCGATCGAGGCGGAGCCGCCCGTGACGATGTGGCTCTGCAGCTCGAGCCGCGAGGCGGACATCCCGAGCGGATCGTTCACGCCCGGCTGGCCGTCGACGGCGTAGTGTAATGGGAGCGCGTGCAGGAGCTGGCGCTCCGCGCCGACGTCGACGCACCGGGAGGCATCGACGACGCGCCGCACGTCGCCGCGCCCCACCTCGCGGTCCTCGCCGCCGATTGCCACGACGCCGCGATGGTTCATGCTGCGGACGTGCTCACCCGTGACGCCGACGACGACCTGTGAGATGTGGACGCCCGCCATCCGTTCGGCGCGCTCCGTGGCCGCCTCGATCGAGCGGATCGTCTCCTCGAGATCCGTTACGACGCCCTTGCGCAGACCGCTGGAAGGCGCCTCGCCGACGCCGATGACCTCGAGCCCGTTCGCGGTCGACGCGACGACGACGGCGCACGTTTTCGTCGTGCCGACGTCGAGGCTCGCGGCCGTCGCGCCCCAGGAGGATTTATTCAATCGGCCCGACCCTCATCGGCACAAGATATTGTGGTCGCCGCGGTGCATTCCTTGTCTATATTGTGTGCATGGCGGACGTCTCGCGCCGCCTCCGACCCGGCGGCCGCGGGGCCGGCACGCGGTACTCGACGACCGGCGTGTCGGGAGCACGCAGATCGAGCGTGCGAACGAGTGCCGCGCGCTCGCCGAGCTGCGTGAGGATCGGCGTCACGAGCCGCTGCTTCTGCGGCAGCGCCCCGTCGTCGCCGTAGCGGACCAGAACGCCGCTCGCGAGCGTCGCGTCGAGATCGCCGTACGCGTCGTGCGCGAAGGCGCGGTACCGGTCGCGATCGCCGAGGGTCCGGGCGTCGGCAACGAGCGCGAGGAGCTCCGGCGTCCGTAGAAACGTTCCGGGCGGATCGTCGAGCTCGGCGCGCAGATCGTAGGTCGGCGTGAGCGCGCTCGGGCAGTCGATCGCGAGCACGCGCAACTCGACGTCGACCGTCACCCGCGCGCCGGTTGCGTCGCGAACGCAGGCGGCGGGCATGCGCTCGGCGACCGAGAGCGTCACCGCGGCCGGCGGCCGGATCGTCATCCGCGCGTCCTTGACCGCCGGAATCGCGTCGATCCGTCGGGCGACTGCGCGCCGGTCGACGAGCCAGACGTTGCGGTTGCGCGGCAGCGCCGCCGCCGCGACGATCTCGGCGCGCGGTACGGAGCCGTTGCCCCGAACGCTGACGCTGTGGAGCTCGAAGACATGCGCGGTGAGGACCGCGTACGCGCCGTAGCCGCCGAGTGCGAGCGCGAAGCCGACGATGAGCCAATACGGTGCGAGCCGCCGCGCGAGTGAGCGGCGCGTGCGGCGCGTGCGCCGCGGCCGACTCACGCGCCGGTGCGGACGACCTCGCCGAAGACGTAGCGATCGATCGCCTGCGCGACGCCGTCCTCGAGCACGTCGCCCGTCGTCGCGTCGGCCTGCGCCTTGACTTCGGGCGGCGCCGAGCCCATTGCGACCGCGAACCCCGCCGTCTCGAGCAGCGGCAGGTCGTTGTAGGAATCGCCGATCGCCATCACGCGGTCCATCGGCACGCCGAGCTTTTCGGCGAGAATGCGCAGCGCGACACCCTTGTCGACCTGCGGGTTCATCATCTCGACGAACTCGGGATTGGAGCGCGTGACGTAGGCGTCGTCGCCGCACGTGCGCAGCATCAGCTCGTAGATCTCCGGCGTCTTCTCGGGCTTCGCGACGATATTGACCTTCGTGCTGTCGTGACCCGCGAACGCCTCGGGCAGCGACGGCACGACGATGGGCTCCGAGCTCGACGTCTTCGCGTAGAGCTGCGCGTACTCGTTGTTCTGCTCGACGTAGAACCGGTCGTCGCGATAAAACTGCACGTGCAGCCCGTGCTCCTTGGCAACCTGGTAGATGCGCAGCGCGACGGCGTTGGGCATCGAGACCTCGCGTTCGAAGCGGCCGGTCTGCGAGTTGGCGATGACCGCGCCCTGATAACAGATGATCGGGACTTGGATGCCGAGCGTCTCCACGAGCGGCTTCGCGGCCACGAACATCCGGCCCGTGACGATCGTCGTCTTCACGCCGGCGGCGATCGAGCGGCGGACCGCAGCGACGACGGCGGGGCGAATCGGCTTGCGTGGCTCGACGAGCGTGCCGTCGACGTCGAGGGCCAGCAACTGCGGCGGGAGATGCGTTCCGTTCACGTTCCCGCGGTTACGTGCGCCCGCGCCGCGAGCCTGCCGTTAGCGCTCGAGCTCGACGCGCAGCATCGCCGTGCGCGCGTGCGCCGGCAACCCCTCGTATTCCGCCATCGCGGCGATCGGCCGGGCGTCCGCGGCCATGCGCGCGCGGCTGTTCTCCACGAGCGACATCGTGCGCGTGAAATCCACGGTGCGCAGGCCCGACGAGAAGCGGCCCGCCCCCGACGTCGGAAGCACGTGGTTGCTGCCCGCGATGTAATCCCCGCACGCCACGGGCGTATCCGCGCCGATGAAGATCGCGCCCGCACGCGTTATCTCCGGCACGAGCGACCACGGGTCGCGCGTTTGGATCGAGAGGTGCTCGGGCGCGAAGCGATCGATCACGGCGAGCGTCTGCGCGCGATCTTTCGCGTGCACGAGATACGTTCGGCTCGCGAGCACCGCATCGACGATCTCGCCGCGGCCGCATGCGGTCGCGAACGGTCCGTCGAGCAGCTCCGCGACCCGTTCGAGGATGGCCCGGTCCTCGGAAACGGCGGCAACGCGTGCGAGCGGATCGTGCTCGGCCTGCGCGATGAGCTCACCCGCGACGAACTCCGGCCGCGAATCCGCGTCGGCGACGACGAGCACCTCGGAGGGCCCCGCGAGCCCGTCGATGCCGCAGGTGCCGAAGACCTGCCGTTTCGCCTCGGTCACCCAGACGTTGCCGGGGCCAACGATCTTATCGACCTTGCGGACCGTCGCCGTGCCGTAGGCGAGCGCCGCGATCGCCTGCGCGCCGCCCATCGCGTAGAGCTCGTCGACACCCGTGAGCGCGCAGGCGAAGAGGATCGCGTGAGCGATGCTCCCGTCGCGGCCGGGCGGCGTCGCGACGACGACGCGTGGCACGCCCGCGATCCGGGCGGGGACGACCGACATGATGACCGAGGACGGCAGCACGGCCGTCCCGCCCGGCACGTACGCACCGATCGAGCCGAGCGGCCGGACGAGCATCGCGCTGACGGTCCCGTCGGCGTGCGTGTGCGTGGCGTCGTCGGCGAGTTGCCGCGCGTGGAACGCGCCGACGCGCTCGCGGGCGGTCGTGAGCCCCGCCGCGATCTCCGGCGGTACGAGTGCGCGCGCCTCGTCCAGGGTCGGGATCGCGACGCGCAGTCGACCCGTGCTCGCGGCAGGATCGTCGAAGCGCCGCGTGAGCTCCACGAGCGCCGCGTCGCCGCGCGTGCGGACGTCGGCAAGCATTGCCGCGACGCGCTCGCGCGTCGTCGCGTCGGGATCCCAGCCGCCGGCGAAGAGCCCGGCGAGCGCCGTCTCGTCGGTCGCGTCGTGAATCGTCACGCGCCGGCCGCCGGAGCGAGCGCTGCGCCTTCGAGGCGCCTCAGCAGCGTGACGAGCGCGTCGTACTTCGCGCGGAAGCGCACGGGATTGACGACGAAGCGCGCGGTCGACGGGGCGATCTCATGGACGACGGCGAGGTCGTGCTCGCGCAGCGTCGTGCCCGTGGCGACGAGATCGACGATCATATCGGCGAGCCCGACGAGCGGAGCGAGCTCGACCGAGCCGTGGAGTTTGATGAGTTGCACGGGCAGATCGCGTTCGGCGAAGAACGTTTCGGCGCTTCTTTCGAACTTCGTCGCGACGCGCAGGAACGTCGGGAGCTGCGCGCCCTCATGATAGCGATTCGCGCGCGGTGCAGCGACGACGAGCCGGCACGCGCCGAAGCCGAGATCGGCGAGCTCGCAGACGCTGCGCTCGGTCTCCCACAGGACATCGGCACCGACGATGCCGCAGTCGGCCGCGCCGAACTCGACGTAGGCTGGCACGTCTGTCGGGCGCAGAAAAACCGCGCGCACGCCGCCGGCGAGATCAACGAAGAGTCGCCGGCCCGGATCCTCCGGCAACGCGATCCCCGCGGCACGCAGCCGCGCGGCGGATTCGGAATAGAGCGCGCCCTTGGGCACGGCGATGGTGAGCGCGTCGTTCACCACGTTACCTCGTGCTCGACCACGGTGCCGTCGCGCGCGACGACCACGCGCGGGATGCGCTTGAGGCGCGCCTCCGCGAGCAGCGCTGCGTCGTCGAGCCGCTCGAAATCGATCCGGACGATGCGGCCGGCGGACCGCTCGCGCGCCGCGACGACGTCCGAACCGCTCACGAGGACATCGACGGCGGGCGAGTCCCCGAAGTGCGTGCTCCGGCGGCGCTCGAGCGCAATGAGGATCCGCTCGACCGCGAGCGACCAGCCAACCGCGCCGACGTCGAAGCCGAAGCGCGGCAGCAGCGCGTCGTACCGTCCGCCGCCGGCGAGCTCGAAGCCGACCTCCGTCGCAAACGCCTCGAAGATGAACCCGGTGTAATAGGTAAAGTCGCGAAGCAATGCGCAGTCGACGGCGATGCGGTCGCCATAGCCGAGCTCGTCGGCACGCGCGAGGATCGCCCGCAACCGCGCGATCCCGGCGTCGCCCGCGGCCGTGTGGCAGAGCTCGGCCGCGAGCGCGAGGACGTCCTCGCGACCGCGCAGCATCGCGAGCCGCAGGACGCCCTCGACCGCGCCCGACGCGCCGCGGCCCGCGAGCTCGGCGCGCAGCGCGACGAGATTGCGCCCGGCAATGAGCGACTTCGCGCGTTCGATCCCGGCGTCGCCCAGCTCGAGCCCCGCGAGGGCGCCGTCGACGATCGCAACGTGGTTGATGTCGACGCGCGCGTCACGCAGGCCGAGCGCGTCGAGCGCCTCGAGCGCCGTAAAGAGCGACTCCGCATCCGCATCGAGGCTCTCGGGGCCGATGAGCTCGAGCCCGGCCTCGGTCGTCTCGCGCATGCGCCCCTCCTGGACGTCCTCGTGGCGATAGGCGCTGGCGATATAGGAGAGTCGCAGCGGCAGCGGTGCGGCGCGCATGCGCGTCGCGACGAGCCGCGCCACGGGCGTCGTCATCTCCGGCCGCAGCGCGAGCGTCGTGCCGGCGCGGTCGGAAAAGCGAAACGCCTTGGTCGCCGCGCTCTCGCCGATGCCGACCTCGAGGGCGTCGAAGCGCTCGAAGCTCGGCGTCTGTACCTCGGCGTACGCCCAGCGCTCGAACACCGAGCGCAGCACGCGCTCGACGGCACGCTTGCGGTGGAGCTCCGCGGGAAGCCAGTCGCGCGTCCCGGCCGGCAGGCGCATCACGGCGCGCCCTCCCGGACGCTCGACCCGCCGAAGATCGCCTCGAGCTGGCGCCGCATCGCGGGGGCCGCCGCGAGGCCGCGCGCAGCACGGTGGCGGCCGCCGCCGACGTGCACGACGACCGGGACCACACCCGGAGCACCATCCAATAACGCGACGAGCGCGTCGATTTCCGTCGCGCTCGTCGCCGTCACGTGCCAGCCGCTCGGCGGCGCCGGGACATCGCGCCGTTCGAACGCGCGGACTTCGTTGACCGTCACGGATGCCTCCACGGGTGCCTCGTCGCCGACCGCCGCGCCGCGCCGTTCGCGGAAGCGCACGCGGCCCTTGATCGTGACGATCGCATCGTCGACGAATGCCGCCTGCAGATCGGCGTACGACTTCGGGAAGACGATGCACTCCACGCTGCCCGTCGTGTCCTCGAGCGTCGCGACGAGCATCTGTTGCTGCGTTTTCGTCAGCGTCCGGCGCACGCCCGTAAGCATGCCCGCGATGGTCACGAATCCGTCGTCCTCGCGCGACCGGAGCTCGCGGATCGGGACGGCGCCGCCGCGCGTCAGCGCCTCGGCGACGTCCGCGAGTGGATGGCCCGAGACGAAAATGCCGAGCGTCTCCTTCTCCCAGCCGAGCATCTCGACGACCGGCGGCGGCGGCAGCCCGCGTAGCTGCGGCCGCAGCTCTTCGGTCGCGACCGCGTCGCCGAAGAGCGAGAACTGGCCAGCCGCGCGGTCGCGCGCCGTACGCGCCGCGCCGCCGAGCGCGCCCTCGACCGCGTCGAGTTTCTGCGCGCGGTGGCCGGGTAGCGCGTCGAACGCGCCGCACTTCACGAGTGCCTCGACGACCTTACGGTTGAGCAGCCGAGAATCGATCCGATTACAGAAGTCGAAGAGATCGACGAACGGGCCGCCTGCTTCGCGCGCCGCGAGAATCGCCCGGACCGCACCCTCGCCGACGCCCTTGACCGCGGCGAGTCCGAACCGGATGTCGTTGCCGACGACGGCGAAATCGAAGCGCGACGCGTTGACGTCGGGCGGCAGCACCGGGATGCCGAGCCGTACGCTCTCCTCGAGATACTCGACGAGCTTATCGGTCTTGTCGACGACCGACGTCATCAGCGCCGCAAGATACGCGCGCGGATGATTCGCCTTCAGGAACGCCGTCTGATAGGCGATCCAGCCGTACGCGACCGCGTGACTGTTGTGAGAGACGATGCGATTCGCAATGTAATTCAGCGGGCCGTCGGGAGCCATCTCGACGTCATAGGTCATCGCGTCGCCGCATGGCTCGATCGACACAACGGGATCGCCGTTCGCCGCATGCGCGAGGCCCAAATGCCGTAGCACGGTCGGCTTGAAATCCTCAGGCGTGACGACGATGTATGGTAGCTCACCGTACTTCTCGGCAAAGTAACCGGGAGCGCGGTCCAGCCCATCCATTTCCCAGTAGATGCCGTTGAAGTAGAAATCGCAGATGCGCCCGGTCGCGAGCACGCGGTGCATCTCGAACGGAATCGCCTGGTCGATCAGCCATTCGCACATATCGCGTTCGGGCGTACTCGCGCACCACATACCGTTCGATGCGATCGAGCATCGACCGTAGTCCGGGCCCGTATCGTAGCGAGCGCGCGTGCTCGCGATCGAACTCGCGATGAAACGAGCTTTCCACTCTGGATCGTTGGCCAAGAGCCATGCGTGACGATCACGCATGGCGGCTACGCCCTGACGCGTCAGGTCTGGATACATCTCGTGCATCCGCAGCATATGGCGGCGCTTCTCATCGGGCTCGCGCCGAGCTTGATACGCCGTGACGCGTCGGCTGACGCGGGCTCGGTGTTCCGCGCTGCGATTGCGCTCGATCGTCGCCGCCCGCCGCGCATCTCGCTGGTTCTCGGTGACGCGTTTCGGGGCGGTGATGAGTTCGATGCCTACCGTCATCTCGCCGACTTCTCGGTAGCCCTCGGTCGTCAACAACCGATGCTCGGGCGTAACCTTGATCGATTTACCCGAGGCGGTGCGAACGCATAGGAGCGCCTTGCGACCGGTTCGGACGATGCGCGCGACCGTGTGCGGCCGGATCTCGCCGTCCGGCCACATTGCCATGATTTCGGCCGGCGGATTATTATAGGCGGCGGCGAGCGTCGTGCGCGTTCCGTCGGGAAGCTGAACCTCCGTCGAACCGTGCCCGCACTTGTTAAATCCGTAGCCGGCAAACGGTTCGACGAACGCAAAGATTTCCCCCGCGAGCTCGGGCGAGATGCCGTTCGTCTCGAATGCTCCGGTAATGAACTTTTCGCGATAAAGAGGGATCTTTTCTTTCTGCTTCTTCCCCATGACCTTGCGCAACTCGTCCGCCTGCCCGAGCGTAAACCCCGAAATGTCCCGCGCTAATTGCATCACCTGCTCCTGATAGCAGGCGATACCGTTGGTCGGTGCGAGAATCGGCTCTAGTTTTGGATGCAGATAGCGCGGCGTCGTGCGGCCGTGCTTGTTGCTAATGTACTGCGGGATCCAGTCCATCGGGCCCGGGCGATAGAGCGCGACGAGTGCGACGATGTCGTTGAATTCCGAGGGGCGCAGTTCCGAGACGACGCGACGCATACCGTCGGATTCGAGCTGGAAGACGCCCGTGGTCTCGCCGCGCGAGAGCATCTCGAAGGTCCGTGCGTCGTCGTCGGGGATGTGGGCGAGATCGAACTCGGGCGCCGTGATGCGCTTAATCTCGTCCTCGGCGTTCTTCATCACCGTGAGATTGCGCAGCCCGAGGAAATCCATCTTGAGGAGGCCGATGCGCTCGACCCAGCCCATGTCGTACTGGGTGTTGATGTCGTCGTCGCCGATCTTAATGAGCGGCGCGATGTCGACGAGCGGGTCCTTCGAGATCACGACGCCCGCGGCGTGCGTCGAGGCGTGGCGGGCGAGCCCCTCGATCGACTTCGCGGTATCGAGTAAGGTCCGCGTCTGCGCCGAGCCCTCGTAGAGCCCGCGCAGTTCTGGGATCTGCTCGAGCGCTTTTTCGATCGAAAGCCCCTGCGGTCCCGACGGAATGAGCTTCGCGACGCGGTCGACGTCGCCGAGCGGGACGGCGAGCGCGCGGCCGGCGTCGCGCACGGCGGCGCGCGCGGCCATCGTCCCGAACGTCACGATCTGCGCGACCCGGTCTTGGCCGTATTTCTCGGTGACGTATTTGATGACTTCGTCGCGCCGCTCGACGCAGAAGTCCGTATCGATATCGGGCATCGAGATGCGGTCGGGGTTCAAGAAACGCTCGAAGAGCAGATCGTACTTGATCGGATCGAGGTCCGTGATCTTGAGGACGTAGGAGACGATCGAGCCGACCGCGGAACCGCGTCCGGGCCCCACGGGGATCCCGCGATCGCGCGCAAATTTGATGAAGTCCCACACGATGAGGAAGTACGACGGAAAGCCCATCGTCGCGATGACGTCGAGCTCGTAGCGCAGCCGCTCGCGCAGCGCCGCGTCCGTTGCGACACGCTCCGCGCCATAGCGCTCGACGAGCCCGAGCTCGCAGATGTGGCGCAGGTAGTCCTCGGGCGCGAGCGGTTCACGTGGCACGAGCTCGAGCGCCGTCGGATCGGCCGCCGGCTCGAGCGGCACGGGGAAAGACGGAATATTAAAGGTTTTCTCTGGAATCCGGATGTCGATCCGGTTGGCGATCGCGAGCGTGTTGTCGCAGGCCTCGGGGACGTCGGCGAAGAGCGCGCGCATCTCGGCCGCGGTCTTGACGTAGAACTCGTCCGTCATGAACTTCATGCGGCTCGTGTCGGCGACCGTCTTGCCCGTGCCGATGCAGAGCAGCACGTCGTGTGCGGGAGCGTCGCGACGCTTGAGATAGTGCGAGTCGTTCGTCGCGACCAGCGGCACGCCGAGCTCGCGGGCCAGCCCGATCGTGCCGAGGTTCGCGACGTCCTGCTCGGGGATGCCATGGCGCATGATCTCGAGGTAGAAACGGTCGCCGAAGATATCGAGGAACGACTGCGCGGCCTTCTTCGCGGCGCCCGGATCGTTGCGCAGAAACGGCTGCGCGACGAGCGACGACAGGCAACCCGAGAGCACGATGAGTCCCGCGTTGTGTTTCGCGAGCAGCTCCATGTCGATCCGCGGCTTGTAATAGTAGCCCTCGAGGAAGCCCTTGGAGATGAGCGCCGAAAGGTTCCGGTAGCCTTCGAGGTCCGCCGCGAGGAGCGTGACGTGCGCCTCGTCGCGGACGGTGCGGTCGAAGCGGCCGCGCGGCGCGATGTACGCCTCGCAGCCGACGATCGGCGTCAGCCGGTGATCGCGCGCGGCGTAGTAGAACTCCATGGCGCCGAACATGACGCCGTGGTCGGTGAGCGCGATGCCTGGAGCGCCCTCGTCCTTGCTGAATCGGCAGAGTTCCTCGACGCGGCAGGCGCCGTCGAGCAGCGAGTATTGGCTATGGACGTGCAGGTGAACGAACGAGTCGCTGCGCGACGGCTCGGTAACGACGATGACGGGCTCCCTCTCCGGTAAGCGAGTATGGTACGCCGCCGCCGCCCGGTTCTCATCGGCGACCCATCCGGCGCCGCTCGACCCGGGCACTTCCCTCGTAGAAGGGAGAACCCGACGATGCACCGGTTCGCCGCAGCCGCGTTGATCATTCTGCTCGGAGCCGCCCGTCTCGCCGCGCCCGCACGGGCCGGTGAGTATTCGGGCAGCAAGATCGGTCGCCCATCATTCGCCATGCGGGGCCGTTGACCGGCCGAGGCGAGCGTCACGACGGGAGCGAACTTGGTGCAATGCGGATCACGCTCCCAAGCCTCGCGGCGATTGCCGCAGTTGCCCTCTCGTCGATCGGAGCGGCGACCGCCGCGAGCGGTCCCGCGCCGGCAAATGAAAACTTTTACGAGCACGTCAACGCCGCGTGGATCGCGGAGCACGCAATTCCGGCGGATCGCGCGAGCTACGGCTCCTTCGACGTGCTCGAGCAGCTCAACGAGGAGCGGATCGGGCAGATCGTCGCGGCGCCCGCGCTCGAGGCCGACCCGCCGGGTAGCGAGGGCCGCAAGATCGGCGATCTCTACGCGGCCTGCGAGAATACGGCGCAGATCGATCGCGCGGGTATTGCGGCGCTGCAGCCGCAGTTCGATGCGATCGCCAAGCTGCGCTCGGCGACCGATCTCGCCCGCATCGCCGGAACGGGCGACGCGCTCGCCAGCGGCGGTCACCCGCCGCTCTTTGCGTTCGGATCCGAACAGGACCCCAAGGCTGCGACGCACGTCATCGCGGGGCTCGGTCAGGGCGGCCTGACGCTCCCGACGCCCGAGTATTACTCGGCGACCGACGCGAAGTCCGTCGCGATTCGCGACGCGTACGCGAAGGAGCTGCGAGCCATGTTCGCGTTGCTCGGCGACGACGCGCCGGCGGCGACGGCTGAAGCCGCCGGCGTCATCGCAATCGAGACGGCGCTCGCACACGGCTCGAAGTCGCCCGACCAACTCCGCGATCCCGTCGCGAACTACCATCCGATGACCGCCGCAGCGCTCGCATCGCTCGCGCCGCACCTCGACTTCACGACGTACTTCGCGACGGTCGGGTTGCCGGGAGACGCGCGCGAGAAGATCGACGTCGGCCAGCCCGATTTCGTGAAGGCGCTCGACGCGGTCGTCGCCACGCAGCCGATTCCGGCGTGGCAGAGCTATCTGCGCTGGCACGCGCTCTCCGCCGGCGGCCAAGAGCTGCCGAGCGGCTACCGCGACGCCCTCTTCGCGTTCCGCAGCGCGCTGTACGGGATTCCGTCGCAGCCGACGCGCGAGCGGACGTGCGGTCTGCTCGTCGGCGGCGACCTCGGCTTCGCGGTCGGCAAGATCTATACGGCGCGCTACTTCTCGCCCGCCGCGAAGGCGCGCGCCGCGAGCGAGATCGCAACGATCGTCGGCTCGCTGCGTCAATCGATCGAGACCGTCGGCTGGATGGGACCGCAGACGCGGGCGCTCGCGCTCGCAAAGCTCGCGAAGCTCTCGACCCTCAAGGTCGGCTATCCCGACACGCCGATGAGCTACGAGAAGCTGGCGATTTCACCGACGGACGCGCTCGGCGACGTCATCGCGAGCAATCGCTTCGAGTTCGCGCGCGACGTCGCGAAGATCGGGAAGCCGCTCGACCGCACGCAGTGGGGGCTCACGCCACAAACGATCAACGCCTACTACGATCCCTCGATGAACGAGATCGTCATCCCGGCGGGCATCCTGCAGGCGCCGTTCTTCGACGAGCATGCGACCGACGCGGCAAACTTCGGCGGCATCGGCGCGGTGATCGGCCATGAGCTCACGCACGGCTACGACGATGAAGGCAGCGACTTCGACGGCAACGGCAACCTCAACAAAATCGTCACGCCCGAGGACGAGGCGAAGTTCCACGCGCGGGTCGCGTGCATCGTCAAGCAGGCGGACGACTACGTCGCAAGCGACGGCCTGCACCTCAACGGCAAGCTCGACGCCGGCGAGGCGACCGCAGACGTCGGCGGCACGACGCTCGCCTACAACGCGCTCGCGCATGCGGTCGGCGGCGACCTCGAATCGCCTGTGGCGACGCCGTCGCCGGACGCCGCCGTCGGCGCGGCGACCCCGGCCCAGCAGTTCTACGTGAGCTGGGCGAAGGTCTGGCGCGCAAACGTTCGGGCGCAAGCCGAGCGCGCGCAGATCCTGGGGGACCCGCATCCCGTTTCGCCCTATCGTGTGAACGCGACGGTCTCCGACGAGGCACCGTTTTACGCCGCCTTTGGCGTCAAGCCGGGCGATGCCATGTATCGGCCCGAGGCCGAGCGTTGCAGCGTTTGGTAGCGGGGCGGGGAATCCGACGAATGTCTGCGTCGAGTTGCATGACGGTCCGATAGAATTGGAAAGAAGTTTCACCGTGAAGGGCGGCCCGCCATGATCAAGCACGACGTGATCGTCGTCGGCGGTGGTCTCGCCGGCATGCGTGCCGCGGTCGAGGCTGCCGAAGCCGGCGTCGACGTCGCCATCGTCTCGAAGATGCATCCGGTGCGCAGCCATTCGGGTGCGGCGCAGGGCGGCATCAACGCGGCGCTCGGCAATCGCGAGGATGACTCGCCCGAGGCGCACGCCTTCGACTGCGTCAAGGGCTCCGACTATCTCGGCGATCAGGACGCCATCGTCGCGATGGCGGGCGACGCCCCGAAGCAGATCGTCTGGCTCGAGCATCGCGGCTGCATTTTCTCGCGACTGCCCGACGGCCGGATCGCGCAGCGCCCCTTCGGCGGCGCGGGCTCGCCGCGCACGTGCTACTCGGCCGACGTCACCGGGCTCGTCATCCTTCACACACTGTGGGAGCAGCTCGAGCGCTTCAAGATCAAGGTCTACGAGGAGTTTTTCGCGACCGCGATCTGCGTTGAGGACGGCGTCTCCACGGGCATCGTCGCCCTGGACATCCGGACGGGCCGCCTCGAGCTCGTCACGGCGACCGCGACGATCCTTGCGACGGGCGGCCTCGGCCGCGTCTACGCCAAGACGACCAATGGCTACGCCTCGACCGCCGACGGCATGGCGCTCGCGTACCGCGCGGGCGTGCCGCTGATGGACATGGAGTTCATCCAGTTCCATCCGACGTCGCTCAAGGAGAACGGCGTCCTCGTCTCCGAGGCGGCGCGCGGCGAGGGCGCCTACCTGCTCAATAGCAACGGCGACCGGTTCATGTTCGATTACGCGCCGGCCAAGGGCGAGCTCGCCTCCCGCGACGTCGTGAGCCGCGCGGCGTGGAAAGAGATCTCGGCCGGTCGCGGCGTCGATGGCTGCGTGCTGCTCGACCTGCGGCACCTCGGCAAGGAAAAGATCATGGAACGCCTGCCGCAGATTCGCGAGCTCGCACTCGATGCCACCGGCAAGGACGCGATCGACACGCCGATCCCGATCCTGCCCGGCATGCACTACGCGATGGGCGGCATCGAGACGAACATGGACGGTGAAACGCGCATGCCCGGCCTCTACGCGGCGGGAGAATGCGCGTGCGTGAGCGTCCACGGCGCCAATCGCCTCGGCGGTAATTCGCTCCTCGAGACGATCGTCTTCGGTGCGCGCAGCGCCGTCGCGGCCGCGAAATACGTCAAGACCGCCCCGGCCGCGAAGGCCTCGGAGAAGACGCTACGATCCGAGAAAGACCGAATCGCGGGTATTCAAGCGCGCGTCGGCGGCGAGCGCCATCCGCAGATTCGGAAACGACTGAATAAAGCGATGTCCGACGACGTTTTCATCTTTCGCGAGAAGGCGTCGCTCGAGCGCGCGTGTGACCGCATCCGGGACGTCCGCGCCGAAGCCGCGACGATGACGACGACCGATAAATCGTCGACGTTCAACACCGATCTCGTCGGGCTGCTCGAGACCGAGTTCCTCGTGGACATCGCGATGCCGATCGCCTATGGCGCGCTGCTGCGGGACGAATCGCGCGGCGCGCACTCGCGGGTCGACTTTGCCGAACGCGACGACGAGCGGTGGCTGCGCCACTCGCTGATGCGCAGCAACGGCCCCGTCGCCGATCCGACGCCCGACTTCTCGCGCGAGGTCACGATCACGACCTTCGCGCCACAAGTGAGGACCTACTGATGGCGACGATCGTGCTGGACGTCTATCGGTACGACGAGGCCGTCGGCGACGAGCCGCGCCGGCAGCGCGTCGACGTCGAGATCCCCGCGACCGCGACCGTCCTCGACGCCCTCGAAGTCGCGAAAGCCGAGGTCGACGGTTCGATCTCGTTCCGTCGCTCGTGCCGCTCCGCGATCTGCGGCTCGTGCTCGATGAACATCAACGGCGTCACCGGGCTCGCGTGCAAGACGCCCGTGCGCGAGGTCCTGCGCGACGACAATTCGATCAAGCTCGACCCGATGCCGAACTTCCAGCCGATGCGCGATCTCGTCGTGCGGATGGATCCATTCTGGGATAAGTACACGCGGCTCAAGCCCTATCTCCAGCCCGCCGATGACGACGCGGATCACGAGCGCGAGCGGCGCGTCTCGCCCGAGGACATGAAGAAGCTCGTCGCCGTCGCGAATTGCGTCATGTGCGCGACCTGCTACGCGCTCTGCCCGGTCGTGAGCGTCGATCCGTCGTTCGCCGGGCCCGCCGCGATCTCGTATGCATACCGGTTCATCGAGGACACGCGCGACGCGAAGACGGGCGAGCGCGTCGGGCAGATCGCGGATGACTACCTCTGGCTCTGCGCGCACTGCTACGCGTGCTCGTATTGTCCCAAGCACGTCGATCCGCACGATCGCATCATCGACACAAAGCGCAAGGCCATCGAAATCGGCAGCCGCACAGGCGCGGGCCCGCGCCACGCGCTCGTCGTTGCCAAGACGATCAAGAAGACGGGCATGCTCGCCGAGAACGAGGTGATCGCGGGCACGATCGGGCGCTTCAACGTCGTCGGGCTGCTCAAGGTCGCGAAGCTCGGCACGCGCATGGCCGCGCGCGGGAAGATCCCGCCGCTCGTGATGCACCCGGTCCCCAAAGTCGACGAGATCCGGACGATCTTCGACGCACTCGAGGTACGCACCGCATGACGACCGCCTTCGATCCGCTCGCGCGCCCGAAATCCAACTCCGCGAAGACCAAGCGCTACGGCTTCTTCCCGGGCTGCGTCGCCAAAGAGTCGTGCACGGAGCTCTTCAACTCGACGATGCTGCTCGCCGACCGCCTCGGTATCGAGCTCGTCGAGCTCACGGCTGCCGCCTGCTGCGGCGCCTCGGTGCTCAACGACGTCAATCGCGACGTCGCGCGCGTGCTCAACGCGCGGACGTACGCGCAGGCGGAAGCGCTCGGGCTCGACGACGTCGTCACGATCTGCTCGACGTGCACGGGCCACATGCGCGCCTCGAACAAGGAGCTGCTCGAGGACCCGGCCGCGATGGACGCTTCCAACGCCATTCTCGGCAAGTTCAAGGCGCACTATGACGGCACGGTCACGGTCCGCCATCTGCTCTGGGTGCTCATCGACGACATTGGCCTCGACGCGCTCAAGGCGATGGTCGTCAATCCGCTGCACGGCCTGCGCGTCGCGCCGTTCTACGGCTGTCACATCATCCGGCCCGAGTCCGTCAACGGCTGGGAATCCTCGCGCAATCCGCACTCGCTCGAGGACATCATCGTCGCCCTCGGCGGCGAGGCGATCGACTACGCCGGCAAGACGCGCTGCTGCGGCTTCCACGTGCAGCTGGAAAAAGACGGGATCGCGCCGAATATGGTCGGCCAGAACATGCGGCTGGCGAAGGATGCCGGCGCGAACGCGGTGCTCACGCCCTGCCCGCTCTGCCACCTCGCCCTCGACGGCTACCAGGCGGATTCCGCCGCCCGCTGGGGCCGCACCGATCTGCCGACGTTCCATCTGCCGCAGCTCGTCGCGCTCGCGCTCGGCGTCGATCCGACGAAGCTCGGCCTCAAGCGGCATGTGATCTCGCCCGCATCGCTGCTCCACGCAAACGACCTCGCACCCATGCACGTCGGGTAAATTCGGCGGCCGCCTCGTTTCGCGTCGTCGGACGCCGATACGATGACGGAATGAGTACCGCGACGACGCTCACCTTCGGCGACGGGCCCGACGCGATCACCTTCGGGATCGACGATCTCTGCCGACACACGATGATCTTCGGATCCTCGGGGTCCGGCAAGACGACGCGCGGCTACAACCCAATCCTCAAGAAAATGCTCGGCGACCTCGGCGCGGGCGCACTCCTGATCTGCGCGAAGTCCGAGGCCGTCGCCGAGGCGGTCGAGCTCGCGCGCCAAGCCGGCCGGACCGCGACCGTCGTGTCGCCCGGGACCGAGAAGGGCATCGAGCTGCTTTGCGGCAGCCCCGACGTCGACGCGGTTTATTTCCGCGATACCTTCGGGCGCGTCAGCGAGTCGATGAAGCAGATGGTCGATGCGGGACTCGCCCGCATGAAGAACGCGCTGCGCATGCTGCAGGCCGCGGGCGACCAGTACTACACCTTCGAGCACCTTACGAGCTACTGCTTCGACGACAAGTTCGCGGCGATGGCGCGCATTCAGGCGATCGAAAAGATGCGCGCGATTCCGAGCGACTCCGACGAGGCGTGGACGATCCGTGAGGCGATCAGCTACGAGGACACGCGCTACATCCAGATGACACCGGAGTCGCGCCGCGCCGTGCAGTTCTGCGTCGCACAGTTGCTCGAACCACTGCGCGACGTGCACATCGCGAAGACGTTCGGCCGGAAGCACAACCTCATCTCACTCGACACCGTCTTCTCGGGCGCGGTCATCATCCTCCACGTCCCGCGCTCGCGCTACGAGCGCGCGGCGCAGGCGATCTACACGCTTGCAAAGCGCCGCTTCTTCACCGCCGTCGAGATGCGCCGCAGCAATCCCACGCTCGATCAGACGCGGCCCGTCGTCTTCGGGATGGATGAGTACCAGCTCTGCATCTCCGAATCCGACGTCTCGTCGCTCGGCATCATCCGCTCGGCGGGCTGCATGGTGCTCGGCACGACGCAGGGCGTCTCGTCGCTCTATGCGGCGCTGCAACCGGAATACGTGGACGCGGCACTCCAGAACTTCACGCAGAAGCTCTTCTTCAAGACCGACGACGACGCGACGCTCTCGCTCCTGGAACGCGCGACCAAGTACAACGGGGGATCGGTCAATCCGAGCGTCCTCTTCCAAATGACGCGCGACGAAGCGCTCGTGCACGTCACCGCGGGCGACACATCGATCGATCGTGTCGTGAAAACGAAACCCCTCTACGTGAGCGCCGCGGGCACGACGGTCGTCGGCGGGCAGACATCGGCGCAACCCGTCGACGTGCCAATGACGGGCGTTGCCTAACGGGCGGCGGCCGGGCCGACCGAGGCGGGGAGCGCCGCGCGTTCGCGCTCGACGATCGCGCGCACGCGCTCCACGGGCAGCGCGTAGTACGTCAGGCCGCGCGCGCCCGACATCGTCTTCGCGGAAAAGAGCGCGTCGTCGACTGCGGCCTCCGTCGCTTCCGCCGTCGCCGAGTAGAGCGCGTCCAGCACGTCGTCCTCGTTGACGACGGACGCCGGAAGCGGATGCGCGGGATCGCGCGGATAGACGTGCGTCGTGCTGAACGCGATGAGCAGGTCGCCGCTCGAGACGTACGACGTCGCGCCCGTACGCGCGAGTCCTAGCGTCGCGCGCACCGCGAGCTCGTGGAGCTGGCGCGAATCCAGCGGCGCGTCCGTCGCGATCGTAACGATGATACTGCCGTCGGCGGCGCGGCCGTGCGGTGCGTAGCTCGTATGCTTCGCGATCGTCGGTAAGAGCTCGCGCGCGAAGACGCGCCCGATCGGCACGCCCGCGATTCGCAGTTGTTCGCGCGAACCCGTGTTCGCGTTCACGAGGACGCCGACCGTATAGCCGCCCGCGGCGGCTCCTGTCAGGCGCGATGCGGTTCCGATGCCGGCCTTGAAACCGAACGCGCGCATGCCCGTTCCCGCCCCGACATCGCCGCGATCGAACGGGCCAGTCCGCGCGCCATCGAGCGCGCGCACCGTATCCGCGGGGCTGACATGGCGGCCCTCAATGTCGTTGATGCCCTGGTCGTCGCATTCGGCGACGACGGGCAGCGGCACATCCTCGTCGACGCCGATGCCGGGATGCTTCGCGATGAGCCATGAGATGACGCCATCGTCGACGCGCGGGACGTCGAGCGTATTCGTGAGCGCGATCGGGACCTCGAGGAATCCCGCTTCGTTGACCCAGTGGGTACCCGTCATCTCGCCATTGCCGTTGAGCGCGTACGTCGCCGCGGCCACGCGTTGCTCCCAAGGATCGGCGTTGGGAAGGATGACCGTCACGCCCGTGCGCACGGGGCCGACACCCGGCACGAGCGGTCCCGCCGCTCCCTCGATGAGCGTGACCTGTCCCACACGCACGCCCGCCACGTCCGTGATGGCGTCGAGCGGGCCCGGCGCGAGAACCCCGATCCGCACGCCATCGACCGCCGCCGAGCTCGGCGTGCACATCGACGAGGCGATCAGTCCGACGCACGAGATGATTCTGAACGTCGAGGCAATGCCGATCACGCGACGTGCTTCGGTCGTGGCGGATCGGACCATTCTCATGAGCGCTTCATCGAGCGCGCGAACGCGGCACCTCGGGCGATCGTTTCCTTGCGGCAACCCCTCACTGACCCTCGGAGTTTTTCGTGATCCAACGCTCCCTCGCCATCGTCGCAACCTGCGGCGCACTCTTGATCTCCGGTTCCGCTGCCTTCGCGCAGTCCGCTCCAAACGCGGCCATAGCCGCCCCGACGCCACCGGCGGCCCCGGCAAGCGCGCATCGCCACCGTCGAAACAAGCTGCGCGCCGCCTTACACGAGCTCGACCTCAGCGCCGATCAAAAAACGCAGATTGCGGGCGACATGAAAGCGTTTCACGACTCGAAGCGCAGTGGCACGCCGGAAACCCGCGCCGAACTCACGTCGAAGATCGAATCGACGCTCACGCCCGATCAACGATCGCGCTTCAAGAGCGCGATGGCGAAGCCGGCAACGGCACCGCCTGCGGCAACCGCTCCGCAGTAGGGTCACGGCGCCCGGCTCTCGCCGCCCCGTAAGGCGACTCCGTCGATGGCGCGCGTCCCGGGAAGAATGTTTCCTAAGACGCTTCGGCCAACGCGACACCCCTACGGTGAACTTTCACGGGGGCGTTGACGATCATGCGTGACCTCATCGAACTGCTCGATGCGCTGCGAGCCGGAACGCGATCGCGGGCGAGTTTCCTCCGAGCGGCAGCGGCCCTGGGCGTGGTAGCGCCGCGCTCGCCGCGGTCGGAGTCGACCCGGCCGTTGCCGATCCCGACGTGACCCCCACGAACGCGCCGAAGCGCGCGGTCTACGCAATCGGTTTTTCGCAGAGCGAACTCAACAACGGCTGGCGCGTCGCTGAATCCGACAGCATGGCCGCCGAGGCGCAGAAACTCTCCAAGAAATATACGTACCGGCAGACGGTCGCCAATAGCGACACCAATAAGCAGATCAACGACGTGGCCGACCTCATCGCCGCGAAGGTCGATCTCATCGTCCTCTCGCCACGCGAACAGGACCCCCTCGCGGCGGCGACCGCGAAGGCACGAGCGGCCGGTATCCCGGTTATCGAGATCGACCGCACGACGACGGGCAAGGCCGGCGTCGATTACGTCACGGCGATCGAATCGAACTTCGTGCAGCAGGGCGAGAAAGTCGGCCATTGGATGGTCACACATACGACCGGGCCGATCAGCTACGTCGAGTTGCTCGGTACGACGGGCGCGTCGCCAGCGATCCTACGGAGCAAAGGCTTCCATTCGGTCATCGATCCCGAGAAGCGCTTTACGTCGCTCGGCGCGCAGGATGGCGATTTCACCCTCGCCGGCGGCAAGCGGGTGATGACGAACTTCATTACGCGCTTCGGCCCCAAGATCGATATGATCTTCGCGCACAACGACGACATGGCCGTCGGTGCCTATCAGGCGATGAAGGAAGCAGGCTTCACCAAACACGTCGACATCGGCTCGATCGACGGGACGAAGCGCGGCATCCAGTACGTTGCCGACGGCGTCTTCTCGGTGGTCGTTCAGTCCGACCCGCATTTCGGGCCGATCGCATTCGCGACGATCGCGAACTACTTCGAAGGGAAAGCGATCCCCGCACACATCACCGTCCAAGACGTCACCTACACCAAGGCGAACGCCGCGCAGCTGGTCAACACCGGCTTCTGAGGTCCTCGAGCGCATGGCGGATCCCGAGCTCCTCGTCATGCGCGGGGTGACGAAGCGATTTCCCGGCGTGCTCGCGCTCGACGGGGTAGATTTCGCCGTTCGCGCGGGCGAAGTCCACGCATTGCTCGGGCACAACGGCGCTGGGAAATCGACGCTCATCAAGGTACTCACGGGCGCTTGCGCGCGCGACGCGGGAACGATTGCGCTACTCGGCCGCGAGCCCGCGATCCGATCGCCGCACGAAGCGCAACGCGCCGGCATCGCGACGATCTACCAGGAAGTCCATCTCATCCCGGACATGACCGCGCCCGAGAACGTCTTCCTCGGGCGCGAACCCACCGGCGCGTTCGGACGCATCGACTGGCGCGCCATGCGTACCCGCGCGCGGACGTTGGTCGACGGTCTCGGCGTGCGCGTCCCACTCGACGTGCCCGTGATGACGCTCAGCATCGCCCTGCAACAGATGGTGGCGCTCGCACGCGCCGTGTCGCTTCAGAGCCGGCTCGTCATCATGGACGAGCCCACGTCGTCGCTCGACACCGTCGAAGTCGCGATCCTTTTCGACGTTATCCGCCGGTTACCGGGCGACGGCGTCGGCGTCGTTTACGTCAGCCATCGGCTGGACGAGATCTTCGCGCTCGCCGACCGCGCCACGATCTTGCGCAACGGCCGGCGGGTCGCGACGCTCGACATCGACGACGTCGACGAGCTCCGGCTCGTCTCGCTGATGCTCGGCAAGGAACCGGCCGACGTCCGCTCGGCCGGGGTCACGGCATTTAGCGAGGCGGGGCGCGACGAGGGCGAGCCGGTTGTCCTCGACGTCGACGCGTTGTCGCGAGGCACGATGCCCGATCGCGTGAGCCTGCAGATCCGCCGCGGTGAGATCGTCGGACTCGCCGGGCTGCTCGGATCGGGTCGCACCGAATTCGCCCGGGCGCTTTTCGGAGCCGATCCCGCGGACGGCGGCACGGTGCGCGTCGCCGGCCGGCCGTGTCGAATCCGCGCCCCGCGCGACGCGGTTCGTGCCGGGCTCGGCTTCGTCTCCGAAGACCGCAAGATCGACGGCATCCTCCCGTCGCTGAGCGTGCACGACAACATCCTGCTCGCCGCGCTGCCACTCTTCGCGCGCCTCGGCGTACTCGATGGAAAGCGGCAACGCGAGATGGTCGCTGAGATGATCGACCGGCTCGACATTCGCACGCCGAGTGCCACGACCGCGGTCAAGAATCTCTCCGGCGGCAATCAGCAGAAGGTCTTGCTGGCGCGCTGGCTCTGCCGCCGCCCGAAACTCTTGATCCTCGACGAGCCGACGCGCGGGATCGACGTCGGTGCCAAGGCGGAGATCCAGCGGCTCATCGACGATCTCGCGCGCGCACGGGGCACGAGCATCCTCATGATCTCCTCGGAACTCGAGGAGGTCATCGAGGGCAGCGACCGCATCGCCGTGATGAAGGACGGCCGCAAGCTCGGCGAGTTCTCGCATGCCGAAGCGACCGAAGATCGCGTCATGCGCGCGATCTCGGAGGGCTGAGCGCTCGTGAGCACGGGCTCGGTTCCACTCGGCCGAGATACGCTCGCGCAGCGGGTCGGCGCCATCGCGCAACGGTACGGCGCGAGCGCTACGCTCGTCGCGCTCGTCGTCGCGGCGAGCATCCTGAGCCCGAACTTCCTCTCCGCAAGCAACATCCGACTGCAGCTGCAGGGCTTCGCGCTTTCGACCGCGTTGATCGCCGTCGGCCAAACGCTCGTGATCCTTACGGGCGGCATCGATCTCTCCGTCGGCTCCCTCCTTGCCGTCGGTTCGTGCACCGCCGCAGCGCTGCTCGCGCGCGGCGCCCCGATCCCCGTGGCATTCCTGGCTCCGATCGCCGTGACGGCCGCGCTCGGCGCGCTCTCGGGCACCATCATTGCCAAGACGCGCATCCAGCCGATCGTCGCGACGCTCGCGGTCATGATCGCGGCTCGCGGGTTCGCGCAGCTCATCGCCGGCGACGCCACGATCCAAGTTACGAACACGCCGTTCGACGCGCTCGCCACGACGCAGCTCGGGCCGATCCCGGTCGTCGGCTCGATCCCCATCTCCGTCCTCATCGCGCTCGCGGTCTACGCGGGCGCCGGCTTCGTGCTCGCGCGAACGGTCCTCGGCCGTAGCATCATCGCGGTGGGCGGGAATCCGCGCGCCGCGCGGCTCGCCGGAATCGATGCCGATGGCGTTCGGATCGCCGTCTACACCGCGAGCGGCGCGCTCGCCGGCTTCGCGGGCGTCCTCTACGCGTCGTATAACTCGACGGCCGATCCGCTCAACGATGGCCTCTTCTTCGAGCTCACGACCATCGCGGCGGTCGTCGTCGGCGGTACGCGGCTCCTCGGGGGTACCGGTGGCGTCTGGCGCACGTTCGTCGGCGGCCTCATCCTCGCGGTCCTCTATGCGCTCTTCGTCCAAGTCGGGCTACCGACGCCGACGCAACTCATCGCACAGGGACTCATCATCGCGGGCGCGGTGATCCTTCAGGGCGGCCAGGAAACATAACGGTGCAGCCCGATGTCGCACCCGAAGCCAGCCTCGAAGCGGTCAACCGGGCCTCGACGCGCGCGCGAGTCATCTCGGCCGCGCAGCGTGAGATCTCGACGATCCTGCTCGTGCTGCTCGTCACCGTCTGCGGCACGCTATCGCCGAACTTCTTCTCACCCGGCAATCTGCTGAACCTCGCCGATCAGCTGCCGGTCTTCGCGATCTTGGCGGCAGGGCAGATGCTCGTCATCCTGACGGGCGGCATCGATCTCTCGGTCGGCTCCGTGCTCGCACTCGGTGCCTTCTTCGCCGCCGCCATGTCGCATGACGGGCTCGTCCCAGCGATCGTCGTGCCGCTGATCGTGACGACGGCGATCGGTACGATCAACGGCTGCGGGGTGGCGTTCACGCGCGTGCCGCCGTTCATCATCACGCTCGCGATGCTCTCGATCGCCCGCGGAGCGGCGCTCGAGGCGGCCGCGCTCTATCATGGAGCGGCTGGGGGCACCGGCGGTGCCTCGCCCGTGAGCGCAGATCGGACCGGCTTTCCGCTCCTGGCCGAGGGCCGCGTCTTCGGGTTGCCCTCGGCCTTTGTCGTCGCCGTCGCCGTACTCGCGGCGCTCGCGTATGTGCTGCGTTGGACGCGTTTCGGCAGGCACATCTACGCCGTCGGCGGCAACGCGACCGCCGCGTTGCTCCTGGGCGTTCGCGTGCCGATCGTCAAGCTCGGCGTCTACGCCGCGAGCGGCTTCCTCGCGGGCCTCGCCGGCATCTTGTACGCATCGCGCGAGCTCTCGGCCCCGCCCACGGGAGCGCAGGGATACGAACTCGATGCGATCACCGCCGTCGTCGTCGGCGGAACGTTGTTGACGGGCGGCGTCGGGAGCGTCCGCGGCACGATCGTCGGGCTCCTCATCGTTCGGATCCTACCGAATATTTTCAACCTGCTCGCACTCGATCCGGCGTGGCAGCAAGTCGCTCGCGGCGGCGTCCTGATCGCCGTGGTGCTCGTCCAACTCGCGTTCGCGCCACGCGCAAACCGGGCGTCTCGCGTCGTCGCCTAGCGCGCGAGGATCTGCGTCGTCACGCGCCGCCAAAACGCAACGGTCGCGAGTTCGGCGACGAGCACGAGCCCGATCGCGAGCGTGACGTACGCCGAGAGTTCGCGGTCATGGAAGAGCTGCTGCGCCTGGAAGATCTGCTGACCGATGCCGCCCGCACCAACGATGCCAAGCGTCGTCGAGGCGCGGACGTTCCATTCGAACCGGTAGAGGACGTGCGCGGCTGCGGCTTGGAACGCACCGGGGACGAGCCCGATCGCGATCGCCGAGGATGCGGAGGCTCCGCCGGCGACGAGCGCTTCGGCCGGGCCGAGCTCGGCGAGCTCGAGGCTTTCGGCGAAGAGCTTCCCGAGCACGCCCGTTGTGTGTATGACGAGGGCGAGCGCGCCCGCGCGTGGCCCGAGCCCTACGAACGAGACGGCGACGAGTGCGAGCGCCACGGGCGGTACCGAGCGGCCGATCGCCGCGATGGCGCGACCGAGGATTTGCGGGACGAACGACCACGGCCGATAGCCCGTGCCGCGTAGCCAGCCGCGCGCGACGAACGGCGAGATCGCGGCTGCGAGCGGAATCGCGAGGATCGCGCCGCCGAGCGTTCCGACGATCGCGACCCAGAGTGTCTCCCCGAGCGCCGGACCCGCGAGCCGGCGCACCGCGGGCGTGAAATCCGGCGGCGAGGCGCGCCACACATAGCGCGCGACGTGCGCCGGTGCGTCCGCGAAGGCCGCGAGCGGCGTGTCCGACGCAGCGAACGCCGCCGCGCCGATGACCACGATGCCCGCGAAGACCGCGATCGGAAGCCACGCGGGCGCGCGGGTTCGCAGGTAGCCGCTCGCGACGTCGACCGCAAGCACGAGCGCGACGAGCACGCCGACGTAGCCCGCGAAGCCGCGATAATCGACCAGATTGAGGCTCGTGATGAGCGCCGCGCCGAGCCCGCCCGCACCGACCACGCCGACGATGACCGCCGCCCGCACGATGCTCTCGAAGGCGTAGGCTGCGAAGCCAACGAGCGCGGGCCATGCCGCCGGGAGCAGGCCAACGAGAAACGCGACCGACGGCGCCGCGCCCGTCGCGCGTAACGACTCCTCGGGTCCGCGCGGCACCGCTTGCAGCAGCTCCGCGTAGAGCCGGGCGATCGTCGCGGCGCCCGAGATCCCAAGGGCGAGCGAGCCCGCCGCGGGTCCGAAGCCGAGCGCGACGACGAAGACGATCGCGAGCACGAGCTCCGGGATCGCGCGCACGAGCGCCGCGAGCACGCGGACGATCCCGCCGAGCGGTCCGCCGCGTACGATGAGCAGCGCCGCCGGCGCGCCGACGGCGAGCGCGAGTGGGAGCGCGCCGCAGGCGATTGCGAGCGTCTCGAGGGTCGGCACGCGCAGAAAGTCGATCGACTGCGCGAGCGTCGGGCCGGTCACGGCCGCAGATCGCTCGCGAGGCGGCCGCCCTCGATCCGCAGGACGCGATCGAAGCGGCGCGCGAGCTCCGGCTGATGCAGCGAACACAGGAGCGTCGCCGAGCGGTCGGCGGCGTCGCGCAACAGGACGTCGACGATCTCGACGCTGAGCTCGGGGTCGAGCGACGCAGCCGGTTCGTCGGCGATCACGAGTTGCGCGCGCTGCGCGATGCCGCGCGCGATCGCCACGCGCTGCCGCTGGCCGCCCGAGAGCGCGTGCGCCCGCGAGCGTAGCCGGTCGGCGAGCCCGACGCGTTCGAGCGCGCTGCGCGCGAGCTCCCAGTCGCCGCTCCGCGGCGTGACGATCGTGCGTAACGCATCGGCGGTCGAGCGGCGGCCGAGCGTCCCGCACAGGACGTTGCGACCGACGTCGAGCCGCTCGACGAGATTATGATTTTGAAAGATGACGGCGATCGTGCTGCGCGCGGTGCGCAGCGCGCGGCCGCGCAGCAGCGCGAGATCAGCGCCGTCGAGCAGCACGCGGCCCGCCGTCGGCGCGAAGGCGGCGTAACACAGCCGGAAGAGCGTCGTCTTTCCGGCGCCACTCGGGCCGACGATGGCGACGCGCTCGCCGCGCTCGAGCGTGAACGAGAGCTCCTCGAGCGCGGTGCGGTCGCCGTAGCGACTCGTCACGCCCTCGAAGGCGAGCATCGGTGGCAGCGGCGTCAGGTATCGCGCGCGACGCGCAACGGCCCGAAGGTCTGCGCCGTCGGCATGATCTCGATCGCGTTGACGTTGACGTGCGCCGGACGCGTCGCGACCCAGTGGATTGCGTCCGCGACGTCCTCGGCCGTGAGCGCCTGGGTGCCGACGTACACCGCGTCGGCCTTCGCGTCGTCACCGTGGAAGCGGACGTTCGAGAACTCCGTGCCCCCCGCGAGCCCGGGCTCGACGACCGTCACGCGCACGCGCGTGCCGTAGAGATCGGCGCGCAGATCGAGCGAGAACTGGCGTACGAACGCCTTCGTCGCGCCGTAGACGTTGCCGCCGGGATACGGAACGGTCGCCGCGACCGAGCCGAGGTTCACGACGTGGCCGCGATTCCGCGCGACCATTCCGGGCAAGACGGCACGCGTCACGTAGGCAAGGCCTTTCGCGTTCGTGTCGATCATCGCGTCCCAGTCGTCGAGGTCCGCCTCGTGCGCGGGCTCGAGCCCGAGCGCGAGCCCGGCGTTGTTGACGAGCACGTCGATCTCCGCGAAGTCGCTCGAGAGCGAGCCGAGCTCGCGGGCGACGGCCGCGCGATCGCGCACGTCGAGTTCGAGGACGTGGATGCGATCGCCGAACTCGTCGCGCAGCGGGAAGAGCCGCTCGACGCGCCGGCCGCAGGCGATCACGCGTGCACCATCCGATGCGAAGCGACGCGCGGTCGCCGCGCCGAAGCCTGCGGTCGCACCGGTGACGAGCACGATCACAGCAGCTTGAGCTTCGTCGCGATCTCGCGAATGCCGTCGTACTCGGCGTTGTCGGCCACGACGAACGTCTTCGCGCGCAGCAGCTCGAGCAGACCTGGCGTCGCATGCTGCGTGAAGGCGTCGCGAATCTGCCCGTCGGTCTTCGCGTCGAGATCCTTGCTCGCGACCCAGACGTAATCGACGAACGGCGCGCTCGTGTGAAAGACGCGCGCCTTCGCTGGATCGATCGTTTTTTGATCGACGAGCTTCCGATACACCGATTCGTCGATGGCGCCGGCGTCGACCTGACCCGACGCGACGGCGAGCGCCGTTGCGGTATGATTGCCGGTGAAACGCGCGTGCAGATCGGTATCGGGATCGACGCCCGCCGCGAAGAGCTCCTTCGCCGGGATGAGATGCCCCGAGGTCGAGTTGACGTCGCCGAACGCGAAGCTCTTGCCCTTGAGCTCTTCGAGCTTCGCGAGACTCGGATTCTTCTCGCTCGCGATGAAGAGCGAGTGAAAGTTGCGATCCTCGGTACGCTGCACGAGCGGCACAACGCCGTAGCGCATGTGCGCTTCCACATAGGTGAGGCCGCCGAGATACGCGACGTCGGCGCCGCCGTTACCGAGCGCCTCGACCGTCGCCGCATAATTTGTCGGAATGATGATTCGCACGGTGCGGCCGGTCGCGCGCTGCAAGGCGTCGACCAGCGGCTGCTTCTGCGAAAGCGACGATGCCGTGGTCGCGACTTCGGGGATCACCGCGACGCGAAGATCACCCGCCGCCCGAGCTTGAAACGGCGCGGCCGTCAGCGCGAGCGTGGCACTGCCCGAGATCAGAAAGTTACGTCGCGTCATGCGGCCGACTCCGACGGCGGTACCGGAGAATCTTCCTTTCGAGCGCGAAACCGGCATGAATGGGACGCCCGACGGACCCGGCGCTACGCGATGCGCTCGTGCACACGACCGTCGACTACGTGCTCGCGCGGCCGCTTGCCGAACTCTCGCTGCGACCGCTCGCGAGGGCCATCGGCTCGAGCCCCCGCATGCTGCTCTACCACTTCGGATCCAAAGCCGAGCTCGTCGCAGCGGTCCTCGTCGAGATCGGCGTCCGGCAGCGCCGCCTCATCGACGGCTGGGTCGCACGCGGCGCGGAGCACGACACGCGCACACTGCTGCTCGGCGCGTGGCAATGGCTCATCGCACCGCGCCACGATCGGCTCCTGCGCGTGCTCTTCGAAGCCTACGGCATCGCGCTACGCGACCGGCGAACGCACGCGACGTTTCTGCGCGCGTCGAGCGACGATTGGACCGCGCCCTTCGCGCACGCGCTCGAACGCGAGGGTTTCTCGAGGGAACGTTCGTCAACGCTGGCGACGCTCGTCGTTGCCGTCATCCGCGGCCTCGTTCTCGACGTGCTGGCAACGGGCGACCGGCCACGCAACGATCGCGCGTTCCGCTCTTTCGTCGCCGCGATCGAGTTACCGGCGCGGCGTGCTTCGAGCGAATCGCCTCCGGCGCGTTAGCGGCGCAAGACTCGCTCGAGCTTATCAAAGAGCGCTTCCATGGTGCGCTCGTTGCTGTCTTCGAGCCGCCGCCAGAAGAGCCGTCCCTCGGTATCGGAGAGGGTCGCCTCGATACGATGGCTCACGCGCGTCTTCTTCGCATCGGCCTCGAGATAGAACCCGTGCGTCCCGTCGAAGCCCTCGTTCTTGAAGCGCCATACGATCCGCTCTTCGGGGACCACGTCCTCGAGCAGCGCATGCACGCCGCTGTGCCATTCTTCAGTTTGACCAGGGGCGAGCGGCCCGGCGCTGCGCATGAACGGCTGCGATGCGAACGGCCAAATCGCGTCGGCCGACGTGCCCATCTCGGTAAGCAGTTGGAAGATGCGGCGCCGCGTGCCTCCGAAGCTGCGTTGGTGTACGACGGAGAGTGGGATCGGCATCCCAATCGTTTCTCGCCCGGGTTCGCTTCATCCGTCTGGTGTCGTGAAAAAGCAAAGGCGCCGCTTACGCGGCGCCCTGGTCACCCGGACGCAAACCCCTGTGGAATTAGGCTTTGAGCTCGATGTCGACGCCCGCGGGAAGGTCGAGATGCATCAGCGCATCCATCGTCTTGGGCGACGCCTGTAAGATATCGATCAAGCGCTTATGCGTCCGCATCTCGAAGTGCTCCCGCGACTTCTTGTCCACGTGCGGCGAACGATTGACGCAAAACCGGTTGATCTCCGTCGGCAACGGCACGGGGCCGCTCACGAACGCACCGGTGCGCTTCGCGGTGTCGACAATCCGCTCCGCGGACTGATCGAGAACCTTGTGGTCGTATGCCTTGAGGCGGATGCGGATCTTCTGCTTGGCCATCGCTTGATTACCTTACTGAGTGAACGAGAACGCCGGAGCGGTCGTCAGTTGCTAATTGCGGTAACAACGCCCGCGCCGACGGTCCGGCCACCCTCACGAATCGCGAACCGAAGGCCCTCTTCGCACGCGATCGGCGTGATGAGCTCGACGTCCATCGTGATGTTATCGCCCGGCATGACCATCTCGACGCCCTCGGGTAGCTGGATCGTCCCAGTGACGTCGGTCGTACGGAAATAGAATTGGGGCCGGTAGTTCGCGAAAAACGGCGTGTGGCGGCCGCCCTCTTCCTTCGAGAGCACGTACACTTCGGCTTTGAACTTCGTGTGCGGCTTGATGGAACCGGGTTTGGCGAGTACCTGTCCGCGCTCGATGTCATTGCGCTCGATGCCGCGCAGCAACACGCCGATGTTGTCCCCCGCGATGCCCATGTCGAGCAGCTTGCGGAACATCTCGATGCCCGTGACCGTCGTCTTGCGCGCCTTCTCCTGAAGGCCGACGATCTCGACTTCCTCGCCGACCTTCACCTGACCGCGCTCAACGCGGCCCGTGCCGACCGTGCCGCGACCGGTGATCGTGAAAACGTCTTCGACCGGCATCAGGAACGGCTTGTCGACCGCGCGTGCAGGCGTCGGAATGTAGCTGTCAACCGCATCCATCAGCGCGAAGATCGGATCGGCGTCCGGGTCGCCGCGCTTGTTCGACGAGTTGAGCGCCTTGGTCGCCGAGCCGCGAATAACCGGGCAATCCTCGCTGAAGCCCTGCTTCCCGAGGAGCTCGCGAACTTCCATCTCGACGAGCTCGAGTAGCTCTTCGTCGTCAACGAGATCGACCTTATTGAGGAAAACGACGATGTAGGGCACGCCGACCTGCTTCATGAGCAGAATGTGCTCGCGTGTCTGCGGCATCGGGCCGTCGGTACCGGAAACGACGAGAATCGCACCGTCCATCTGTGCGGCGCCGGTAATCATGTTCTTGATGTAGTCAGCATGGCCCGGGCAATCGACATGCGCGTAATGCCGCGATGCCGTCTCATACTCCTGATGCGAGATCGCGATCGTGATCCCGCGCTCTTTCTCCTCAGGCGCATTATCGATATCGTCGACGTTCCGCTTTTGGATATTCGGGTTCTCGGTTGCCAGGCAGTTGATGATGGCCGCGGTCAGCGTCGTCTTGCCGTGGTCGACGTGACCCGTCGTACCGATGTTGACGTGCGGTTTACTGCGGTCGAATTTAGCCTTCGCCATGCTGTACTAATGCTTTCCTTATTACCGGTAGGTGGAGATCGTGTCGGCCGCGGCCGTCACGAAGAAGTTGGCTTCGCGCCCTTAGCCTTGGCGACGATCTCTTCCTCAACGGATTTCGGCGCCTTCTCGTAGTGGAGGAACTCCATCGTGTACGTCGCGCGACCTTGCGTCGCGGAACGCATGTCGGTCGCGTAACCGAACATTTCGGAGAGCGGCACGTTGGCGGTGATCGTCTGCGCGCCGCCGGCTACGTCGTCGCTGGACTGAATCATCCCGCGCCGTTTCATGAGGTCGCCGTTGATTCCGCCGAGATAGTCCTTGGGCGTCGTGACCTCGACCTTCATGATCGGTTCGAGGAGGATCGGGCCAGCGGCTCGGTTCGCTTCCTTGAACGCCATCGAGCCCGCGATCTTGAACGCCATCTCCGAGGAATCGACGTCATGATAGCTGCCGTCGAAAACGGTGGCCTTGAAGTCGAGCACCGGATACCCGGCAAGCACGCCGCTCCCGGACGCCTCGCGGATGCCCTCGGCGATCGCCTTCTGGTATTCCTTAGGAATAACGCCGCCGACAACGCCCCACTCGAAGACATAGCCGGTGTTGGGCTCGCCCGGTGAGAGCCGGAGCCATACGTCGCCGTACTGCCCTTTGCCGCCGGTCTGCCGAACGAACTTGCCCTGCTTCTCGACCGTCTTCGTGATCGCTTCTTTGTACGCGACCTGCGGTTTCCCGACGTTGGCTTCGACCTTGAACTCGCGCTTGAGCCGATCGAGGATGATCTCGAGGTGCAACTCGCCCATCCCCGCGATGATCGTCTGCTGCGTCTCTTCGTCCGTCCGCATGCGGAACGTGGGATCTTCTTGGGCGAGGCGCGCGAGCGCCGTGCCCATCTTGTCCTGGTCCGCCTTTGTCTTCGGCTCGATGGCCTGTGAGATAACGGGCTCCGGAAACACGATGTTTTCCAGGAGGATCGGCTGCTTTTCGTCGCACAGCGTGTCGCCCGTGCGGGTGTCGGTCAAGCCAACCGCCGCCGCGATATCGCCCGCGCCGATGGCATCGATGTCTTCGCGGTGATTCGCGTGCATTCGCAGGATGCGCCCGATGCGCTCCTTCCGGCCGCTGCGCGCGTTGAAGACATAGCTACCCTTCTCGAGCGTGCCGGAATAGACGCGGAAGTACGTGAGATTCCCGTAGGGGTCGGTCGCGATCTTGAACGCGAGCGCGGCGAACGGCTGCTTGTCGTCTGGTAACCGAACGATCTCGGCATCGTCGTGCTTGGGATCGAGACCGGTGATAGCCTTCGCTTCCAGCGGCGACGGAAGATAGTCGACGACCGCGTCGAGGAGCGGCTGAACGCCCTTATTTTTGAACGCCGAGCCACAGAGCATCGGCAGGACGTCGCCTGCGATCGTCGCCTTGCGAAGCGCCGTCTTGAGGCGATCGATCGGGATGTCCTCGCCCGCGAAAAAGAGCTCGAGTAGCTCGTCGTCCTGTTCGGCGATCGCCTCGATGAGCTCCTGACGCCACTTCTCCGCGACGACCTTGAGGTCGCCGTCGACATCGGTCGAATCCATGGTCGAGCCGAGGTCATCCGTGTAGACGATCTTCTTCATCGTAAAGAGATCGACGACGCCGGCGAACTGATCCTCGGCGCCGATCGGCACCTGGATCGGCACCGCGCGCGCGCCGAGACGCTCGCGGATCTTATCGACGCAGTTGAAGAAGTCAGCGCCCATACGGTCCATCTTGTTGACGAAGATGATCCGCGGGACTTTATATTTATTGGCTTGGCGCCAGACCGTCTCGGATTGCGGCTGGACCGCGGCGACCGAGTCGAAGAGCGCAACGAGGCCGTCGAGCACGCGGAGCGAGCGCTCGACCTCGACCGTGAAGTCGACGTGACCCGGCGTGTCGATGATATTAATCCGCGTCTCGCGCCACGTTGTCGCCGTCGCGGCGGACGTGATCGTGATGCCGCGCTCCTGCTCCTGGACCATCCAGTCCATCGTCGCCGCGCCGTCGTGAACTTCGCCGATCTTGTGTGTCCGGCCCGTGTAGAACAGGATACGCTCGGTGGCCGTCGTCTTGCCCGCATCAATATGAGCGGCGATCCCGATGTTGCGGGTGCGCTCGAGCGGATACTCTCTAACCAGTGAGGCCATCGTACATTACCAGCGGTAGTGGGCGAATGCTTTGTTGGCGTCGGCCATCTTATGCGTATCTTCGCGCTTCTTCACGGAGTTACCGACGTTGTTGGCCGCGTCCATGATCTCGCTTGCAAGCTTCTCCTCCATCGAGTGGCCAGGACGCTTGCGCGCGTACTGAATGAGCCAGCGCATCGCCATGGCCTGACGGCGGTCAGGACGGACCTCCATCGGCACCTGATAGGTCGCGCCGCCGACGCGGCGCGGCCGCACTTCGACCATGGGCATCGCGTTGCCAAGCGCCTGCGTAAAGACGTCCATCGGATCCCGGCCAAGCTTGTCGCCGACCATCGAGAGCGCGCCGTAGGTGATGCGCTCGGCGGTCGACTTCTTGCCGGCGAGCATCACCTTATTGATGAAGCGCGAGAGCACTTTGGAGTTGAAGCGCGGATCGGGCAGGATCTGTCGCTTCGGGACGGCGCCTTTACGTGGCATCGATAATCCTTACTTTTTGGCCGAGCGCTTGGCGCCGTATTTCGAGCGTGCTTGCTTCCGATTCGCGACGCCCGACGTATCGAGCGTACCGCGGATGATGTGGTAGCGGATCCCAGGGAGATCCTTGACGCGGCCGCCGCGGATGAGGACCACCGAGTGCTCCTGGAGATTATGGCCGACGCCCGGAATGTACGCCGTGACCTCTTCGCCGTTGGTGAGCCGGACGCGAGCAACTTTGCGAAGCGCCGAGTTCGGCTTCTTGGGCGTAATGGTCTTCACTTGGGTGCAGACGCCGCGCCGGAACGGATTGCCGCGAACCTCGAATGTCCGAAGCGGCAGGTCGGGATGACCCGGCTTCGGGCCCGTCTGCGCGACGCGCAGGGCCGGAGCCTTGACCTTCTTCTCGAGCTTCTCGCGTCCGGAACGGACGAGTTGACTGATGGTCGGCACGCACTCTCCAAGGAACAGCGCCGCCCGCGAGGGTGACGCACACAAAGTCCGGCCCACGGGGCGGGCCGGAACCGCAGAAGTATAGCAGTTGGAGAACCGGCACGTCAATGACGAGGCGGCTGCTCGGCGGCGGACGACGCCGCGAGCGCCTCTCGCCCGCGCGCGGTCAGCACGTAGCGATCGGTCGCATTCGGAACGGGTCGGGGACGACTGCCGGCGTTCATGACCCGACGGTAGCGCCGAGCCGTGCCACGTGTCCGGCACGGTGCAGAAAAAAACCCTCGCTCTCGCGAGGGTCGGCCGGTCGAAGGAGCACTCAGGCGATGGCGTAGGAAGCGGGATCGATCGGGTCGTCGAGGGGATGGGCGGGAGAAGCCTGACCCGCGGTGGTGCTACTGAAGGACGCCTGGCCCTGCTGCGCCGCTTCGGGATGCCGAACGAGGTAGCCGCCGAGATCGACGTTCTGCGCCGAGCTAGACACGTCGACTCCGCCGCTGCCGTTGGTCTTGAGCGTCGTCGAGATCGAGCCGCCCGAGGCGCTGGTGTCGCTTACGGTTAGCGACGAGTCCGCGTTGAGGGTAACGGACTCGCCATTGCCGAGCGCGACGGCTTGCCCCTGGTGAAGCGCGACGGCCTGGCCGTTGCTCGTGACGTTGTAGTTGCCGTCGCCATTCATCGCGACGTTCGTCGCCCCGCCGTTCGTCGAGACGTTCGCGCTCGTGTTGAGCGTGATGCCCTTGTCGTTCGGATCGGTGACGAGCGTGGAGACGCGGTAGCCGCCCGCGAAGCTATCGGAGCTCAGCAGGTTGCCGTGCGAGTGCATGTTGTCCCACGTACCCGCCGTGTGCGTTCCGCCCGCGTCCGTGCCCGAGAATGCTTCGTGCGGATCGCCGGTCGAGCTCGCCGTCGCGTTGTTGAAAAACCGCTCGTTCGGCGATGCGGTGGTCGGCGGCTGATACGCCGTCGGAACGCCGCCGACGAGACCGCTCTGCTGGCCGTTTTGCGTTCCCTGTGCGCCGCCCATGAGCTGCGCGATCATCGCGAAGACGTTCTGCAGCTGCTGGGTGATCGACTGCATGAAGGCGCCGAGCACCGAGGACAGCGCCGACCCGCCGCCCGCGCCTTGCCCGACGCCCAGGCCGCCGAGATTGGAGCCGCCTCCGAAGAACGACCCGAGGGGTGAGCCCGAGCTCGCAGCGTTCGAGCCGGCCGAGACGCCGTCGCCCGCAATGTACGGTTCGAAGCTCGACGGCGTCTCGGGCTGATACGTTGCAAAGTTTGGGAACCGTGGGGTCTGCGTCGGCAGATTGCCGTTGAGCGAGAGGGACATGCGGGGCTCCTCGTGCGACGTGCTGGGTCACTCCGAACGTCGCGACGAGCCGCGCCCACGCTAGGGCGGCGGGCTCGGCTAGGGGTCCAGCACTCGCTCGCGCGCGACATCCGCGCGCTGCGCAGGGGTCGGGTAAGCCGATTCGGTCAGCGGCTCCTCGCGTGCGTCATCGCCCGCGGCCTCGTTCTCATACTCGCTCTCGGCGGTCGGTAGCTTCTCACGTTCGCGTGCATCCATGGCCCGGGCGTACCCGTGAGGAGGCCGAGCGAGCCCGCGCGACACACTCCGCGACCATGTCGCAGCAGCCGGATCCCGCTCCAAAATCGCCGTCCGTCGTCGTCCTCGTCGCGGTTTTGGGTGCGCTCGTCGTCATCGCGATCGTCGTCGGCTCGATCGTCGGCGCGAAGAATCAGAATCCGCGTGCCGCGGGACCGGTCACGCCCGGCGCGACGGCGAGTCCGTGAGCCGTTCGGAATCCGACTGACGCTGTTCGGGCGTCGGGTCGACCCGCGGATCGTCGCTCACGCCGGTCTTCGGATCCGCGCGCTCCGCGGGATCGGGCGGCGGCGCCGGGTGCTGTGCTGGATGCTCGGGACGGTCCATGGCGATCGACCTCGATTGTACGTATGACGAAAAGTTCCGGTTTGACCGGCTTTACGGCGGGAATGAGATGCGCGCCCCTGCCGACGGAGCGAGCCGCGTGTACGAAATGACCATCTCTTTCGAGTCCCGAGACGACGTGCGCGTCGTTTTCGTGCGCAGCGAGATCGATCTCGCCAACGCGCCGATCGTGCGCCGGTACCTCGCTGACGCGGCGCGCGACACCACAGCGCTCGTCGTCTCGCTCGAGGGGTGCCCCTTCATCGACAGCTCCGGGCTCGCGCTCCTTCTCGAGGCTGGCGCCGCGTTCGGCCGCCGCTTCGCGCTCGTCGCGCAGGTCGGCAGCTTCCCGCGACGCGTCGTCGAGCTCGCCGCGCTCGCGGGGCGGCTTCGGCTCTGCCCGTCGCTCGACGCCGCCCTTGCGAGCTGCAAACGGGGTATGGTCGCGGCATGAGCGAGCACGAACGCGCCCCCGCCACCCGCGACGACGATCCCGCCGAGCTGACGACGGTTGCCGACGACGAAGCGCCGCTGAGCCGGAGCGAGGCACTCGTCGCAGGAATGATCCCCGGCATGGCCGTCTACGGCGACGATTCCAGCGATCCCAACGATCATGGCGATAGCGAGCGTGCGGAACCGGGGGCACACGTCTAGCCTAGGCACCCTCGAGGGCGGCGAAGAGCCTTGGATACACGAGGTCGATCCGGGCGCCGGGCTCGCTCGGGTCGATGAAATCGTGCATCGTAGCGAGCCCGTCGATCACGTCGATGCTTGCGATTCCGGGCCGAATGCCGTTCCACGTTTTCGCGAGGCGCGCCGCAAGCGGGTTGTCGATCGCCGGCTCCCGGCCATTGAGGACGAAGGTCACGCGGGCGGCCGGCGGTAGGGGTGACCGGACGACGGCGAGACCGATAGCAAGCGTCCGGCCGAGCGCGCGCGTCGCGAAACGAGGATAGGCCCACGGCGGGCCGGGCGAATGGGACCCCCGCCGCGGATCCCACGCGAGCGTGGCGTTCGGCAGGCGCGTGAGCGCGAACGCCAGGGCCTCGTCGACCGGGCGCGCGAGACCCTTGATGCCGAGCAGTGGGACGGCGGCGACGACGGAGGCGACGTCATCGCGCCCGAGCGCCACGCGTAGGCCGATCCCCGACCCGATCGAGAGCCCGGCGATGGCAACGCGGTCGCCGATCCCGCAGGCGATATCAACCGCGTCGCTTGCCGCCCGCAAATACGCCTCGCCAGGCACGTTTCCGAGGCGGCGAGCGCTGCGATCGGTGTGGCCGTGGCCTGGGAACCGCGGCACGACCGCGGCCATGCCGTGGGCGCGCGCCTCCTCGGCGAAGCGCAGCCATTGCTCAGGTGCATTCGTGAGTCCGTGCAGCAGAACGACTGCCAGCGGCGCGCGCCCCCCGCCGCCGAGGAGCCGCGAACGGCCCGCCGCCGAGATGCCGCCGCGATCGCGGTCGGCGAGCTCGGCGAAGCGCGCCCGTGCAGCGGCGGGAGTCGCGGTCGGCCGCGGCTGCGGCGGCTTACCGGCGAACGACATCGAGGAGAAACGGCAGGGCCCGGGCCGCGAGCTTCGGCGAGCGCTCGAACTCGAGGATGTCGTGCGAGGGCCGCAAGCCGCGCATGGCGCGAACGTCGACCCGGGCGTCATGCCGTCGCCAGCTTCGGGCGAGCGTTCGAACGGCGCCGTTGTGGATCGACGTCTCGCCGGCGTTGACGACGAGGCTCAGCCGCTCGGTCTTCGGCGCGGCAAGGTTCGCCTCGCTCGCGAGCTCCTCGCCGAGCGCGAGCGACGCGGCGAGGGCGTGCGTCGCATAGCGCGGGTAGCCGTGTGCGGGCCCGAGCCGCTCGCGGCGGACGGGGTCCCACCAAAAGAACGCGTTGGGCGCGCGGCGCGCCGCCCGCCACGCGAGCGGCATGAGCCGCTGCGGCAGCCACGCGAAGCCCAGGAACGGCGCGATCGCGACGACGTGCGCGACTGTCGTTCGCTGTCCGACGACGGCGCTGAGCAGGCCGCCGAGCGAGAATCCCGCGACGACCACCTCATCGCCGAGCGCACGCGCCGCGGCCACCTCGGCGAGCGCGAACTCGGCGAGCTCGTTCGCGGAGAGATCGCGTAGCGTCGGCGTCAAACGGTCGCCGTAGCCGTGGCGCGGCAGGCGCGGGATGACGACGTTCGCGCCGTCTTGGAAGAGCGCCCGGCCGACGGTCGCGAACTGCCGCGGGCTCGCCGTGAGGCCGTGAAACAAGACGTACGCACGCGGGCGCCGCTCGCCGTGCGAGAGGAGGATCGACGGATGCGCGACGACGAGGGGTTCCATGCTCGGCACGACTGACGCCTTCGGTCTCCTGCAGGCGGCCTTCGCTCTGCGCTGCTACGGCCGGATGCTCGGCGGCGCCGCTGGCGATCCGATTCCGGCGAAGACGCTCGTTCCGCCCGCGACGGGGCGCGCCTCCGCGATCGTGCCCGTCCTCGACGAGCGCGCGCGCCTCGGGCCGTGCCTCGCGGGACTCTCGGCCCAACCGGACGCGCTCGAGCGGATCATCGTCGTCGACGGCGGCTCGACCGACGGGACACGCGAGCTCGTCCGCGATTTCGCCGCGCGCGATCCGCGCATCGTGCTCGTCGACGCCGCCCCGGTGCCCGCGACCTGGAACGGCAAGGCCTGGGGCCTGCGCTGCGGCCTCGCGGCGACCGATCCCACCGGCGACTGGATCCTCACGATCGACGCCGACGTGCGGCCGGCCGAAACGCTCGTGACGTCGCTGCTCGCCTTCGCGGCGGACGCGCACCTCGACGCCTTCAGCGCCGCGCCGCGCTTCACGGTCGGCGACGCGGGACAGGGCATGCTGCATCCGGCGCTCCTCGCGACGCTGGTCTATCGACGCGGCCTGCCGGGCGGTGTCGCGCGAACGACCACGGACGTCCAGGCCAATGGCCAGTGCTTCCTCGCGCGGCGCGCGGCGCTCGTCGAGACGGCGGCCTTCGATGCCGCGCGCACGTCGCGCTGCGACGACGTCACGATCGCCCGCACGCTCGTCGCCGCGGGCAAAGCCGTCGGGTTCTTCGAGGGCGACGGGCTCGCGACCGTCGAGATGTACGACTCGCTACGCGGCTGCTGGCAGAATTGGCCGCGCTCGCTCGGACTCGCCGATCCGTTCGTCTCGCGCGCCGGCCTCGCGCTCGCCCTCTCCGAGGTCGCACTCGTCCAGGCGTTGCCGCTTGCGGTCGTTGCAATGCTCGCGCTGCGCGGCCGGACGGACTCGAACCTCTTCGCGCTCAATCGCGCGCTTCTCATCGCGCGCTTAGCCGTGCTCGCGGGAATGCGCCGTGCCTACGCGACGGTTCCGGCGACCTACTGGCTCGCGCCGCTCGCAGATCTGCCCGCGCTCGGCGCGATCGTCGCCGCACTCCTGGACGATGCACCGACATGGCGGGGAAGGCCGCTCGTTCGGGAACAGGTCTCCGCGTGAAGCCAGCGTTGCGCCTCGGCGCGGTCTTTCTCGTGTTGCACGTGCTCGCGCTCGGACTCGGCATGTTCGGCTTGCTCTCCGCGGTGCCCAACGTCGCGCAGTTCGCGGGCAATCCGTACGCGCTGAAGTTCTACGGCTGGGCAATCGTCAACGTCGGCACGGTCGACATCTGGACGGGCGCGCTCGCGATGCTCTGCTTCGGTGTCTCCGCGGTCGGCGCACGGCGAACGGCGATGTTCTTCCTCGCTGCGACCGTGCTCTCGGCGACGGCGGAGCTCACGGGCACGAAGACGGGCTGGCCCTTCGGCGGCTACGCATACACGGGTTTCCTCGGCTACGAGCTCCTCGGCCGCGTGCCCTATACCGTGCCGCTCTCGTGGTTCTACATGGGCTTCGCGTCGTTTCTGCTCGCGTCGAAGATCCTCGCGGGGCGCCGCGGCACGGATTCGCCGCTGGGCTCGATCGTGCTCGGCGCATGGCTGCTCATGGCGTGGGACCTCGTGCTCGATCCCGCGATGGCGAGCGAGAAGCTCACGTTGCTGCACTTCTGGGTCTGGAAGGAGCACGGTGCGTACTTCGGGATGCCGCTGCGCAATCTCGCCGGCTGGTTCGGCACCGGGCTCGTCTTCATCGCGGTCGGCCGCGCGACGTGGGGCCGCCGCTTCGAGGCGCGCGCGCTCACCGCGTGGTTCCCGTTCGCCGTCTACGCGATCAACGTGGTCTGGGCGATGGCGCTGAGCCTCTCGGTCGGCCTCTGGCAGACCGCTCTCGCCGCGATCGTCTTCAGCCTGCTGCCGGCCACGCTCGCGCTACGCCGCGAGCACGTCGTCATCACCACCGAGGGGCGGCCGCTCGTCGCGTGAGTCGGCGTTACTTCGGGGCCGGGGCCGTCGGACCGCGCGCGATCGCCTGGTGGTACGCTCGCCGCGAGGTACGGCCGGTCGCCGAGGGCTTCGAGCACGTGCCGCTCACGGGGCCCGCGGTGATCGCCGCGCGCCACTACCACCACCTGCACGACGGGGTCGCGCTGGTCACGCTGCTGCCGCGTCATCCCTATCTCTGCGTGGCGCTCGACTGGACGCGCACGCCGCTGGAACGCCGTGTGATGGAAACCGTCTGCGATGCGGCGGAGTGGCCGGTCGTCCTGCGGCCCGACAACCTCGCCCCCCGTTTCGCGCCGCGCGCTTTTTCAGCGGCCGAGGTGCCGCGCTACACGCGCCGGGCGATCGAGCTCGCAGCGCTGCTCCTCGCGCGCGGCGAGCAACTCGTCGTCTTTCCCGAGGGCTATCCGACGTATGACGTTGACGGCCCGCGCCGCGACGACGCCCTCGTCGTGCCGTTCAAGGCGGGCTTGCTCGCGATGATCGCACGCGGCGAACGGCTGGCTCGCCGCGCGATCCCGATCGTCCCGACCGGTCTCCGCTACCGCGGCGACGCGGCCACTGGTTACGACGTCACCGTCCGCTTCGGCGCGCCGCTCTACGCGGGCGAACGGCCCCGGCCCGACGTCCTCACCGAACTCGGGAGGCGCGTCGCGCAGCTCTCGGCGTGACCGAGGAGATCCCAGCCCGAATCCTCGAGCCCAGCGCCGCCGACGCGCTGCGCGTCGTCACGCGCGCGGTCTTTCAGGCGGGCCTCTCGTGGCGCCGCATCGCCGATGCGTGGGACGCGTTCGAGGCGGCCTTCGAAGGCTTCGACGTCACGACGATCGCCGCGTACGACGACGGCGACGTCGAGCGGCTGATGAACGCCGAAGGCATCGTCCATTCCCGACGCAAGCTCGCCGCCACGGTCGCGAACGCGCGCGCGATCGCGGAGCTCGACGCCCGGCCCGGCGGCATCCTGCGGTATGTGCGCGACGGCGACTACGCGACGCGCGTTGCCGATCTGCGCGCGCGCTTCGCGTTCGTCGGCGAGCTCTCGGCGTATTACGTCGTCTTCCGGCTCGGCGGCGGTGTGCCGCGCTTCGAGGACTGGGAACGCGACATTCCGGGCGACCATCCGCGCATGCGCGCGATGATCGCTCGCGCCCGCTCGGAGGGCTGGGACGGCTGACCGCCAGAGGGTCGGATGCTGACCGATCTTCGTGTGCGCAGAGACGCGTGCACCGATCGGCCCCCTCTCCGATCGTCGAGCGCGAGCGCCGGGAGGACTCGGTGATCGATCGCCGGTGACGCCCGAAACGTTCGATTCTTCAACGCCGCACCGCGCCGTGCCGCAAGGGACAAATCTTCGGGACGCAGTGCATCGGAACGCGGAATAATCTTGCCGCCGTCTAAGTTGCCGGCAGAGCAAGCTCTCTCAATCGAGAACGGAGTAGCGATGTCCAATCGATCTCGTGCATTCGTCGCGGGGGCCGCACTCGCGGCCGTCGCGCTCGCCGGTGCGCCCCAACTCGTCGATGCAGCCACGACCTGGCCGACGAGCGACACGTTTACGTCGGATCAGGGGCTTTCGTCGTGGATCCTGCCTGCCGGCAGCTACAGCGGGAACCGGTACGCCGATCTCACCGCGATCACGCCTTCGACCGTCAAGGGGCTCAAGCCGAGCTGGCGCTTCAAGCTCGATGACGACAGTCCGATCGAGACATCGCCGATCATCTGGAACGGCATGATGTACGTGACCTCGGCGCACGATCACGTCTATGCCCTCGACGCGAAGAGCGGCGCGCTCAAGTGGGAATTCAGCGACAGCCCGCACGTGATCGCCTTCGCGGCGAATCGCGGCGTCGCGCTCATGGACGGCAAGGTGTATCTCGGCACGCTCGACGGCCACCTGATCGCCCTCGACGCGAATACAGGCAAGAAAGTCTGGGACGTCGTCGGCGTCGACGACACGTCGAACTCATTCTTTTCGATGCAACCGGTGCCGTACAAGAACATGCTGCTCATGGGCGTCAGCAACGGCGACTGGGGCGGGGTCGGCGCGATTTACGCGATCGATCCAAAGGACGGCCATCGGATGTGGGCGTGGAACACGGTGCCGGGTCCGGGCGAGCCCGGCCACGACACGTGGGCAGGCGACTCGTGGAAGCGCGGCGGCGCCGCGCTCTGGAGCGGCGTCGCGATCGATCCGAAATCCGACACGCTCTATGCCGATCTCGGCAATCCGCAGCCCGATTTCTACGCCGACTCGCGCAAGGGTACGAATCTCTACTCCGACTCGATGGTCGCGCTCGACATCTCGGGCTCCGCACCGAAACTCAAGTGGTATTACCAGTTCATCCCGACCGACACGCACGACTGGGATCCCTCGATGCCGCCGGTTCGCTTCACCGGTAAAGTGAATGGTCAGCCCCGCGAGATGGTCGCCGCGGGCGACAAGGCCGGCAACTTTTGGCTCCTGGACGCGAGCGACGGCAAGCTGCTCTCGCAGACGGCGGTGAGCCATCAGGCCGGGCAAAATACCAATCCCGATCTTGCGGGCGATACGGCCTGCCCGAACACCAACGGCGGCGTTGAGTACAACGGCGGTTCGTTCGATCCGACGACGAATATGTTCTTCGTCCCGAGCGTCGACGAGTGCGGGCTCTGGAAGAAGAGCCCGACGGCGACCTACGTCGCGGGTCAGTTCTTTCTCGGTGGCAGCTTCCCGAAGCTCGTCGGACCAGATACGGGCTGGATGAACGCGATCGACGTCTCGACCGGCAAGTTCGTCTGGCGGAAGCACCAGTCGCTGCCGGCGCTCGGCGGCGCGCTCACCACGTCCAATGGCCTCGTGTTCACCGGCATGACGACCGGTGCGTTCGATGCGTTCGATGCCAAGACGGGCGATGTCGTCTGGAGCGACGATACGGGCTCGCCGATCATCGCACCGCCGATCGCGTATTCGCTCGGCAGCAAGGAGTACGTCGCCGTGGCCTCCGGTCAAGCCGGCAATCAGCTGGTCCCGGAGATGCCGAAGACGAGCCCCAACGGATCCTTCATCACCGCATACTCGTTACCGTAGCCAAGGAGTAGAACGCTGCGACGTATCGCTTTCCCCTCGCTTGCGATCGTCGCGGCGTTCGGTTTCGTCCTGATCCTCGGCGCCCGCGCCGCGACCGTCGCGGGTGACCACGCGCGCGCCGAGCTCGCCCTCGCCGACATCCACGCCGCATCCGCCGAGATCGTCAAGATCGAGGACGGCAACGACGTCGGCAAGGCGGCCTTCACTCGCGCCGCACAGCGCGCGCGCAACGCCATCCTCGGCGATCGCGACCGTGCGTTCTCGCCCGCGGTCGGCAACCCGGGCGACCAGGTCGGCGCGATCGGGCACGTCGATCAGCTTCTGGATCGCCGCGACGAGCAAAGCTGGACGCCCGCCATGCAGGGGGTCAAGGCGAATCTCCTGGCAACCGCGCAGAGCCTAACCGACGCCATCGGCGAGACGCAGATGGAGTCCTATCAGCTCGACGTCACGACCGCGCTCGCCGACATCGGGCTCGCGCTCGGAAAGCCATCGCAGGTCGGCGTCATGGGCGGACTCGAGGGAACCCTCGGGACGACGACGCTCGGCGTTCCGGCGGGCTCGACCGTCGCTGCGGGATGCGGCGCGCCGAACCTCGGCTACGGCGTCGTCCGCGGCCGCATCACCTATCTCGCCGTCGCGCGGCGCGATGCGGCCGACGGGATTCCGACGGACTTTCCCGTGCGCCGGATCGAGGCACGCGGCGATCAGCTGGTGCTGTACACGGTCGGCCGCGCCGAGCTTGCGAAGCTGTGTGCCGCCGCGCCGTCAAGCGCGGCCGTGCGGCACCGTCGCATCGCCGTGCGTCGCGCCGAGCCGTCGGGACCTCGGCTGCAGCTCACGGACGCCGTCGCGGCCCCTGCGACGTCGCCGTCGTACACCGTCGCTCAGGCGACGGCCGGCGCGAAAATCTTCACCGCGAACTGCGAGTCGTGCCACGGCGCGAATCTGCAGGGCGTCGCGGCACCGGCGGTCGCCGGCACGGCATTCCTCCCCGAGTCGATCAAGAACGGCTGGACGTTCGCGAGCCTGCGCTCCCTCGTCGTCGAGCAGATGCCGCTCAATAATCCGGGCTCGCTGTCGCCGAGCGAGTACGCGCAGGTGATCGCGTACGTCCTGGCATCGAATTGCTACCGGGCGGGCGAAAAGCCGTTCCCGACCGCCGACGCGCCGGAGCTCGCTGCGAAGATCGTGGCGCCGACGGGCGCTACCCCGAGCGATCCGAAGCTCGGAACGTGCACCGTCCCCGCAGCGACAAAGTAGGCGGCACAAGCGGCGCCGCGACCCTTGCGGTCGATGGCGCCGCATACACTTCGGGCGACTGCCCACGCATGCGGCCATGATTGCGTGCGCCGGAAGTCGCATCCGACTTCCGGCAGACGACGCCCGACGCGACTGCGGTATACTCCTACCGTGGATCATCTCTCTGCGGCGCGAGCCCAAATGGGCACCTCGCTCGCATTCCATTACATCTTTGCGGCGCTCGGTGTCGGGCTGCCGCTGCTCTTGGTCATCGTCGAGGGCCTGTGGCTCAAGACAAAGGACAAGAACTACTATCGCCTGGCACGCACCTGGTCGAAGGCGATGTTGCTGCTCTTTGCAATCGGCGCCGTTTCCGGGACGACGCTCTCCTTCGAGCTCGGGTTGCTCTGGCCGAACTTCATGCGCCATGCGGGTTCGATCATCGGCGTGCCGTTCTCGGCGGAGGGCTTCGCCTTCTTCATCGAGGCGATCTTCGTCGGGATCTATCTCTACGGCTGGAACCGGCTCTCGCCGGTCGCGCACTGGCTCTGCTCGTTCCCGATCGCAATCTCAGGCGCGCTCTCGGCGGCGTTTGTCGTCTCCGTCAACGCCTGGATGAACACGCCCGCCGGCTTTGACGTCGTCAACGGCCGCGTGACGAACGTCCACCCCTGGCAGGCGGTCTTTAATCCCGCGATGCCGACCGAGGTGGTTCACACCACGCTCTCGGCCTACGTATTCACCGCGTTCGCGGCGGCCGCGCTCTACGGCGTGACGTTGCTCCGCGAGCCCGCGAACCGGTACGCCGCGGCCGGCCTGCGGGTCGCGATGCTGCTGGGCGTAATCGCGATCCCGGTACAGCTCGTGGTCGGCGATGTCTCCGCGCGCTTCGTCGCCGAGCACGAGCCGATCAAGCTCGCCGCGATGGAAGGCCAATTCCATACGGAGATCGGCGCGCCGCTCCAGGTCGGCGGGCTGCCGAACGAGGCGACGCAGTCGACCCCGTACGCGCTCAAGATTCCGTACGGTCTGAGCATCCTCGCGTTCGGCACGCCGCACGCCCTCGTCCGTGGCCTCGACGCGTTCCCGCGCGCCGATGAGCCCGTCGTCCTGCCGGTCCATCTGACGTTCGACACGATGGTCGGCACGGGCTCGCTGCTCTTCGTCATTGCCGGCTGGTGGGCGTTCGCGACGCGCTTGGGCCGCAGGGTCCCGCGCACATGGCTCGCGCGCGCGATCGTCATGACGGGACCGCTGGCGTTCCTCGCGATGGAAGCGGGCTGGATGGTCACCGAGGAGGGGCGCCAGCCCTGGATCGTCCATGGCTTCATGCGCACGAGTCAGGCCGTCACGACCGCGCCCGCGCTCGACATCGCGTTTTACGGCTTCTCGCTGCTCTACCTGTTCCTCGCGATCACGCTCGTCTTTCTGCTGACGCGGCTCCGCGGGGATGAGAAGCTCGAGCCGCCGGCGCGCGCGCTCCCGGCGTGAGCGCGGCCGTGGTCGGCGTCGCCGCCGTCGCAATGGTCACGGTTGCGCTCTACGCGATCTTCGGCGGCGCCGACTTCGGGAGCGGCGTGTGGGACCTACTCGCAAGCGGGCCGCGCCGTGAGCGGCAGCGCTCGGTGATCGCCCACGCGATCGGGCCCGTGTGGGAGGTCAACCACGTGTGGCTGATCTTTCTGATCGTCCTGCTCTTCACGTGTTTTCCGCCGGCGTTCGCGGATCTCTCGACCGGGCTCTACGTGCCGCTCTCATTCGTCCTCGTCGGGATCATCCTGCGCGGCGCCGCGTACGCGTTCCGGCAGGCCGCGACGCGCGTCGCCTTCGTCGGCCGGCTGTGGGGCCGTGTGTTCGGCATCGCAAGCATCGTCGCGCCGTTCTTCTTCGGCGCAGCGATCGGCGGCCTCACGATCGGCAGCTATCGCTGGACGTCACCGTTCGCCGTGACGATCGGCGTCTTCGCGGTTGCGCTCTGCGCGCAGCTCGCCGCCGTCTTCCTCACGCTCGAGGTCGAGGGCGAGCTGCGCGAAGACTTCCGCATGCGCGCCGTCGCGGCGACCTTCACGCTCGCGGCCGTCGGCGCCGTCGCGCTCGGGATCGCGAAGCTTACCGCTCAGCCGACGTTCGGAAACCTGATGAGCCGACACGCGCTGCCGGGTATCGGTGTCGCGATGGCGCTCGGCTTTGCGGTCCTCTTCGCGCTCGTCGCGCGGCGCTACGTGATCGCACGCGTGGCCGTCGCAGCCGAGGCGGTCGCAATCCTCGCGGGCTGGTACGCGGCGCAGACGCCGTACATCATTCCAGGCGGCCTCACGTTCGGCGACGCGCTCGCGCCGCTGGCGACGCTGCAAGCTTTTCTCTGGCTCGTGGCCGTCGGATCCGTCTTGCTCGTACCGTCGCTCCTCCTGCTCTTTTACGTCTTCAAACGCGCGCCACAGGACGAAACGGCCGACCAGCACTAGTCCGCGCGGTCGGGGATGCGAAAGGCGACGATCTCGTCGGCTTCGCGATGGTTCGTCCAAAAACGCTCGCCGTCGAAGGCAAGGGCCCGCGCGGGGAAGCCGATCGTCGCGAGATCGCTCGAGACGGGCGCGCCGCCGCGCGCGTCGAGCCGCGTGATCCAGTACGGGCCGTGGCGCTCGTCGTCGGTCGTCGCGAGATAGAAGCGGCCGTCGACAACGACCTGACCGCACACATCGTGCGGCACGGGAATATCGTTTGTGACCGTACCATCGGCCGCGATGCCGAGGATGCGGCGCCGGTAGAATTGGCTCACGAAGAGTCGGTCGCCGTCGAAGCCGAGTTGCGACCCCGTATCCTCGGGCACGGGCAGGGCGTCACCGGATTTGAAGCCGTGGCCCGGGACGAAGCGGCGGATCATCCGCGTGTCGTCGTCGCCCTCGCCGCACAGCACACGGAGCTCGTCGCCGACGACGGCCATGCCCCAGGGCGTCCCCGGGGCCACGACCTCCTCGCGAACGGTCCACGTACGCGGCTCGATCGCGTAGATGGTCCGCGTCTCACGCGATCCCATCCACAGGATCTCGCCGTCGAAGGCGAGCGACTGCGGCTTCGGTGCGGGCGACGGCAGGCGGAGGATCTCCCGAATCGCGACCATCGCCCACCCTTCGGCCGGCTCGAGCCGGCTCCCGGTAAGTATTGGACGGACGACGCCGAAGAAAGGCATGGGAGGAGCTACATCTGTCGCTGCTCGATCTTCGTTTGGGCGCGCGGGCCCGGCGGCGCCACATCCGGCTCTACGAGACCGGCCGGCAGCCGCGTGTCCGGCGGCCGCGTATGATCGCGGGTGACCGGCCGACCCGGTCCACCCGGCGGCGCGCCCGCTGCGCCTGCTGCCGCTAGCTCAACGCGGCGTCGGCGGCGCGCAGGTCGGCGCAGGTAGCGGCCGCAGCGGCGGATCCGGCACGTGGCCGGACGAGCCGTCGGGATAGACGAGCGTCGCGCGTTCGCCGCTGCGCCACGCGAGGATTCCGGTCGCCGCGGGCGCGACGCCGAGATAGCGCCGGAAGTCGGCCGAGGTGACGAAGCGGCCGGTTCGGACCTGCACGAGCGCATGGCGCCGCGCGACGTCGCCCGGCAGATACGGCCCGAGCACATCGACGAGCACCCAGTGCTGATCGGGGGAGAGCGTCGGACCGCTGCGGCCGAGGCCGTCGAACGTCAACCCCGGGCACAGGACGGCGGTCGAGATCAAGCGGCCGCGCCCGTCGACGAGCGCAAGCGAGCCGTCGGTGAGCGTCATGCTCGGATTGGGCGGCAACAGGGCCGCGCCCAGGAGCGCCGCGCCCGCCGCGAGCGCGACGAACCATCTCGCGAGCGATCTCATGCGCCGCACGCCTCGAGCCGCATGTGGATCGGCCGGGCCGGCCGCAGCGTCGCCGTCCCGATCGAAACCGGCTCCGGATCGATCGTGCGAAGCCGGAAGCGCCGCGCGACGATCGCGAGCGCGAGGGCGCCCTCCATGCGCGCGAACGCTTCGCCGATGCAGCGCCGGGCGCCGCCGCCGAAGGGCAGGAACGCGAACTCGGGCCATGCCGGCGCCGTCCAACGCTCGAGCGAGAATCGCTCGGGATTGGTGAACCAGCGCGGATTGCGATGCGAGACGTACGGGCTGATGACCAGCCCCGAGCCGGCGGCCATCGGATAGCCGCCGAGCTCGATCGGCTCGAGCACGCGGCGGCCGAACGCGGAGGCAGCGGGATGGAGCCGCAGCGTCTCCGAGAACGCCGCGTGCGCGACGGGCAAGGCATCGAGATCATCGTAGCCGGGATCACGCCCGAGCGCCGCGGCTTCGGTTACGAGCGCGTCCGCGACGGCCGGCTCGCGGCCCAGGCGGTACCACGCCCGCGTCAACACGTTCGCGGTCGTCTCGTGGCCCGCGAAGAGCAGCGTCGCGAGCTCGTCCACGACCGCGCGATCGTCGAACCGGCAGCCGTCCTCGTCGCGGGCGCGTAGCACGAGACCCAGCAGATCGGTCTCGCCGCCCGGCGCGCCGCGCCGGTTCGCGATCGCCTCGCCGAGCACGGCATCGAGTTCCGCGCGCGCCCGCGCGAACGTGCCGGCGGCGAGCCGCGGCAGCGTGCGCCGCACGGGTCCCGCCCACGCGGGAAGCGCCTCGAGGATCGGTCCAAGCCACGAGATCGCGCCCATCGCCCGCGCGAGCGCAGCGCTCATGCGCTCGGCGCGATCGCCCGTATCGGCGCCGAGCAGCGCGCGACCCGTCACCTCGAGGGTCAGCCGCGTCATGGCCGCGCCGACGTCGACGACGTCGCCGTCGCGCCAGCCGGAGACGAGCGCGCGCGAGCGCTCCGCGGCGATCGCACCGTACGCCGCGATACGCGCGCGCTGGAACGCCGGCTGCAGCATCCGCCGGCGCGCCCGGTGCAGCGGCTCCTCGCTCGTGAGCACGTTCGTCCCGAGCACCTCGCGCAGGATCGCGGCGCCGGGCGAGCGGCCGAAGGCGTGCTGGCGCTCGACGAAGATTTCGCGGAATAACAACGGGTCGTCGATGAGATACAGCCGCCTCGGCCCGACGCCGAAGGCCGTCACGGGCCCGTGTCGGCGCGCCTGCGCTGCGAGGAACGCGAGGGTCCCGGCGAAGGATCCGCCGCCGAAGAAGCCCAGCGTCTCGAACCCGCGCGGCCCCGGGGGAACGGCTCGGGCGACGGTCATCGCGGCGCGCTTCGCGCCAGCGAGAGGATCGTCCGCCCGCGGTGGAAAGTGGACGTCGCCTTGACCAGTCTCCGCACCCGCCTCTTCTCGCCGATGCTCCGCATGACGGTCCGACGCGGCCTCACCGGCGCGGATGCCGCCGTCGTCGCGACGATGCGCGCCCGTGCCGCGGCCGCCGAGGCGACCGTCCCGAACGCCGCCGGCATCGCGTCCGCCTCCCCCGCGGGCGCGCGGATCCGGGGCGAATGGCTGCTGCCCGCAGGCGAGCCGCGCGACCGAGCGATCCTCTACCTGCACGGCGGCGCCTACGTCGCCGGCTCGGCGGCGCTCGACCGCGCGCTCGCGGCGAGCCTCGCGCGCGCGTGCGGTGTGCCGACCTTCTCGCCGAACTATCGGCTCGCGCCCGAGCATCGCTTCCCCGCGGCCATCGACGACGCCGTCGCCGCCTTCGACTTCATGCGGGAACGGCTCCCCGCAAGTGGCATCGCGATCGTCGGCAGCTCGGCTGGGGGTGGGCTGGCGCTTGCGGTCGCGCAGCTGCTGCGCGATCGTGACGGCACGGGCACGGCGCTCCCCGCCGCCGTGGTCGCTTACTCGCCGTGGACCGACCTATTCCTGACCGGCACCTCGGTCCTGGCGAGCGCGAAGGCCGATACGACGCTCACGAGCCACGCGCTCGCGGCGTGCGCCGCGGCCTACGCGGGGATCGTCGACCGGCGCGATCCGCGCGCGTCGCCACACTACGGCTCCCCACTCGGCTTGCCGCCCGTGCTGCTCGCCGCCAGCGAAGACGAGCTGCTGCGCGACGACGCCGTGCGCTTCGCGGACAGGGTGCGTGCCGCCGGCGGCCACATCGAGCTCGAGCTGCGGCCCGGCCTGCCGCATGCGTGGCCGGTCTTCGCCTCGCTACCGGAATCGCGCCGGACCGTGGGACGCACGTCACGCTTTTTGCAGAACGTCTGGGAGAACACGGGAGCGAGCGCCGACGCGGTGAAGCGCCGAGCATGAGACGCGTCCTGACGGCGAGCACAGCCGCTCTCGTGGTCGCTGCCATGCCCCTGGTTCCCGTCATCGCCATCCCGGCGACCGTACCGGCCGTGGAAACGCCGGCGCCGCTCGGCGCCTGGGATGCGTTCGTGCGAACGATGGGCCGGATCGACGGCTACAGCGACACGGTCGTGGCGCACGAGGTCGCTGGCGAGCGGGTCGAGGACCGCACGTACCACGTCACGTACGCGAAGCCCGGGCTCGCGCGCTCCGAGATCATCGCGGGTCCCGGGCGCGGTAGCGTCGCGGTCTGGGACGGCGGCGACACCGTGCGCGGCCACGTGGGCGGATTGCTCGCCGGCATCAAGATCACCGTCGGTATCGGCGACCATCGCGCGACGGATATCCGCGGCAAGACGATCGCCTCGGGCTATTTTCCGGCGATCGTCCGGCTGTACGCAACGAGCGGCGCGCTCTCCGAGTCGCCCGGCGCGCCCGGGACGACCGTCGTGACGTTCGTGCCGCGCGATCCCGCGGCGGAACGAGGGCTCACTCGCGAGGACATCGTGCTCTCCGATGCGACGCATCTGCCGCTCGAGCACGCCGGCTATCAGAACGGCGTTCTCGTCGAACGCGAGCGATTCGAGGACTATACGATCGATCCGACGCTGCCGCCGGGGACGTTCACGCTCTAACGCCGCCAGGCTTCGCGCCGCGCCGCCGCGCAGAACGCCCTCGACCGGAGGGCGACCCATCGACCGCACGCGGACTTCCCCCTGGCCGATCGTCGCGACGGTTTGCGTCGGGGCGTTCATGGGCCAGCTCGACGCAAGCATCGCGCAGCTCGTCATCCCGGATCTCGAGCGCGCGTTCTCAGCCTCCGTCGTCGCGGTCGGTTGGGTCGCGCTCGCCTATCTGCTGACGCTCGCGGCACTGCTGCCGGTCTTCGGTCGGCTCGCCGACGTCTTCGGCCGCGCGCGGCTCTACACGATCGGTTTCGCCATCTTCATCGTGGGAAGCGCCGCCTGCGGCTTCGCGCCGAGCCTCGGCGCCCTCGTTGCGGCCCGCGTCTTGCAGGCGGCGGGCGCGGCACTGCTTCAGGCCAACAGCGTCGCGATCGTCGTCTCGGCGGCGGGCTCGGTACGGCGCGGAAAAGCGATCGGGATCCAAGCGACGGCGCAGGCCGCGGGCCTCTCGGTCGGCCCTGCCCTCGGCGGCTTTCTCATCCACGTGCTTGGCTGGCGCTGGGTCTTCTGGATCAACGTCCCGGCGGGGCTCGTCGGGATCGCGCTCGCGCTCGCGTTCTTGCCGCGCGGTGAACGGGCGCACGGTCACGGTGAACCCTTCGACTGGGTCGGCGCCATCACGCTCGGGCCCGCGCTCACGGCGCTCCTGCTCGCACTGAGCTTCGGGTTCGGCTGGGGCATCGCATCGCCGCGAACGCTCGGGACGCTCGCGGTCGCCGCGGTGCTGCTCGTCGTCTTCGTCGAGCGCGAACGGCGTTTCGCCTATCCGCTCGTTTCGTTACGGCTCTTCGCCGATCGAACGTTTGCCACCGGAAACATCGCCGGTTTCTTTTCGTACGCCGTGCTCTTCGGGACGTTCTTCGTCGTACCGTTCGCCCTCGAGCGCGGGTACGGCGAATCGCCGCTCGGGGCGGGACTCCGGCTCTCGCTCGTGCCGCTGGCGCTCGCCCTCGTCGCCCCGTTCGCGGGCGGGCTCTCCGATCGCTTCGGGTCCAAGCCGCTCGCGCTTGCGGGCGCGCTCGCGACAATGGGTGCGCTCGTCCTGGCGACGCTAGCGTTTCGAAGCCCCGAGAGCAGCCTCGTGCGCGCGACGATCGCACTCGCGGTGCTCGGCGCGGGTCAGGGACTCTTCACCGCGCCCAATAACAGCGCGATCATGGCCCGCGCCACGCCCGCGACCATCGGCGCTGCGGGCGGAATCCTCAACGTCATGCGCTCGCTCGGAACGAGCTTCGGCATCGCCACCGCATCAGCGGCCTTCGCCTTCTTCTCCGGCCCTCAGGGCGGCTCGCACGCAGCCGTGCTCTTAGCGACGCACCGGACGTTTGCGCTCCTCACGGGCCTCGCGTTCCTCGGCGCGCTCGCCGTTGCGCTCAGTCCGGGTCGAACGACGGAAGTCGGGGAGGACGCCACAGCGGCGCTCGCGTAGTCCGGCGCTTCGGCAGTGGGGTCTGCCGGCGGTGACAAGCCGCGAACCGCCGCACGTGCGGCCGATGACTCCTCACGATCCGTCATGTGAGGACGACCGCGTGCATGAAGCATCCCCGACGGGCGACGCGACCCAAGCGGCGATCCGCGCCAGAATCTACTGTAGCCTCGCGGACCATCACGGTCCCGAGCCGCTCTACTCCGCACTCGTGACGAAAGCGCGCCGAGAAAAGATCCTCGGCGCGACCGTTATCCGCGGCATCGAGGGCTACGGCTCGCACGATTCGTTCAACACGAGCGGTATCGTCGACGCAGCGGGTGCCGACCCGATCATCGTCGAGCTCGTCGATACTCGGGAAAAGATCGACGCGTTCGTCGCGACGGTGGCGGAGTGGGTCAAAGTCGGCTTCGTTACCTACGAAGACATTACGATCGTCGTTCGCAACGCCCAGGGACAGTAGATGGACGTTCGGACCATCCTCGCCGTTGCCGCGGGTGCGGCGATCGGCGGCGTGCTGCGCCTCGTGATCACGACGCTTGTCGTCGGGCGCTTCGGCCCGGGCCTGAGCTTTTACGCAACGTTCAGCATCAACGTCGTCGGCTGCTATCTCATCGGGGTCGTCCTCGGCCTCGCCCAGGAGCGAGTCGACTTCAACCCATTGCTGCGCGTGTTTCTCGCGGTCGGCGTTCTCGGCGGTTTCACGACGTTCTCGTCGTTCGCCTATGAGGCGTTCCGCATGGCGACGGCAGCACTCGCCCTCACGGCGGCGCTCTACGTCTGCGGCTCGGTCGTTTTCGGTTTCGGCGGGGCGTATCTCGGAGTCGCGACCGCGCGGGCGATCGGCCGCTAAATAGAAATGCCGTGGTCCTTCGCGTACGTCCGGAGTTCGGGCGTGATGTAGGAGCTCGCCGTCGGATGCCAATCCGGCAACGGCATGGCGAGCGCCATGTCACGTCCGGCAGTGCCGTTGAAGGGATCGTCATGCGGATCGAAGCGGATCGGCCACGGCACCGACTGCCGCTGCATCGTCCCGTCGGAGAATCGGACGTTGCATGCTACGTAATAGTAATCATAGCCGCCCGCGACCCAGTCACGAACGGGGTCGCAGAGCCCGTGGTGGTTGCGCGAATCGCCGATGCTGCTGAAGGCGCCGACCGCGGGGCCGTACTCCTTCATCGTCGAGGCCACGGCGGCCGAGCTCGGGACCGCGAGCGGGTTCGCCTTCGGCGCGGTCGCGACGGCGCTCGCGAGATCGTTCTGAATGCGCGCGAGCTGCGCCGCTGAGTAGCGGCCGGTGGTCGCGCCCGTCGTCGCGCCACTCGCCGTGACGGGCGCCGCGTGCGGGGCGAGCGCGATCGCCTTCGGCGCCGGCTTGTGCGCCGGCTTCTCGGAGCGATGATGCACGGGGACGGGGACCGCCTGCGCCATGACCGGCGCGGTCGCCTGACGGGGCTTGGGCTTGGGTACGGGGGCGGCGGTCGCGACGGCGACCGCCGCATGGACGACGGCGGGCGCAGGAACCGCATGCGCCGCAGGAACCTGGGCGCTGTGCGCCGCCACGCGATGCGCCGTCACCGGCGGTGCCCGGTGCGGCACGCTGGACTTGCGTTCGATCGTGACGATCTCGGGCGAGGACTCGCGCGCGTCCTGCACGTCCTTCGCCGACCAGCGCGGAATCAGCAGTCCGAACATCGCGAGCATCAAGAGCGCGGCGCCGATCGCGAACCTGCGTCGCCGGGGGGCGTCGCCGTCGCGGGCCTTTGAGATCAATCCGTACCTACCGCCATGTCGTCCGTTCGGGATTGTACCCGCACCACGGGCCGCCCCATTCGCGCGTCGAGGCGTGCCCCCTCGCAGGGATGATCGGCCTTCTGACGGCGGGGCCCGTCGACGTCGGCGACGGAATCGTCATGCGGCAATGCAACCGCGTCCGAGCGTCGGTCCGGCCGTTTCAATCCGTCCCCTGCGGCGGGTCCGTTTCGCCGTGCCCGCGCTGTTGGCACTCGCGACCGGCGGCTGCGCGGGCGGCGTCTCATCCATCCCCTTCGCACACGCAACGGGGGCGCCCGTCGTCCCGCAGGCGGCGGCCGCCGGCCCCATGAGCCCGACGACGTCGTACGTCGTGTCGATCGGCAACAACGGCGCCGGGCTCGGATTTGGCGTCGGCGGGCTCGACGGCGGCAGCGCGCTCGCCGGGGCGCTCGGCGCCGCCGGGACGACAGTCGTCTATCCCGACGGCAGCTTTCAAACGACCGACGCGCACGGGGCATTCGACGCCGGCCAAAGCGCCTGGGCGGCAGCGAACGCGTCGGCGGCGGCCGCGAATCCCGCGCTGACGCCGACCGTCGTCGCATTCGGCCGCACCGATCCCGCCATCCCGGTCCTCCCGGCCGTCGCCGCGCTCGTCGCGTACGCGCCCGGGCCCGGAGCCGGCTCAGCCGCGCGACCCGTCGCGGACACGACCGCGTCGCTCGCGGCGATCGACGTGGAGCCCGCGGGCGTCGTCCTCGCGGCGGGCCGCTCGCAGGTCTTCACGGCGCTCGGTCGCTATTCCGACGGCGAGCTTGCGGCCACGGGCCTCGCCGGGCTCACCTGGTCGCTCGCAAAGCCCGCCGGGTGCGGCGTGCCCGCCGGAACGCTCGCGGCCGACGCGACCGATCCGCAGCGTATCCGCTACATCCCGCCGACCGCTGGAAGCTCCGCCGCGGGTTGTCCGGACGTGGTCTCGGCATCGGTGCCGGCGCCCGGAGGCGGCTCGATCGGCGGCGGAACCGGCATTTCCGTGAGCACCGGCTCGCCCGCGACGACGCTCGCGGCGCTCTTCGATCGAAGCGGCATGCCCGTCCCGGGCGCGGTCGTCGTCGTCGGAAGCGGTCCGACGACGGGCGCCGCGACCGCTGCCGTCACCGCGACCGGCGGCCTGTTCCGTGCGGCGATGCCGAGCGATCGGACGACGCCGACGCTCGCGCTCGTGCCCGCGACGACGGCGTCCGCCGGCTTCGTGCCCACGCTGATCGCGCCGGGCGCGCCCGGGCGTTGGTCGCTGCTCGGCGCGCCGCCCGCTGCCGTCGCGCCGCCGATGCCCGGCGATCAGCTCTTTCGCGACGCGGAGTTCTTCGGTCGGATCGCCTGGACGCCGTTTCCGTTCGGTGAGATGCCGAACCCCGTCGGAAACGACCGCGCGGGTTCGCTGCAGGCGCTCCTCGGTCGTGCGCCAGCGCTCGTGGCCGGGACCCATGGCCGGGTCAGCGCGGGGCCGTACGGCCAGGCGGAGTCGGGTGTCTACCAGGGCGACGAGTTTCGCGTCGACCCGAGCGGCACGCGGATCGCCCTCGCGAGCACGGCCGCATCGCCGCCCTACGAGCTCCTCACGATCGCGCGGGGCGACGCGACCGGCTCGGCCGCGCCGTGCCCGAGCGGATCGGCCTGCTTCGTGTACGCGAGGTACCGGTCGCTCATCGCGCCGTTCGATCCGGCGAAGCCCGTACCGGCGTCAGCGACGCTCGACGTCGACGGTTCTTGGTCGCAAAGTACGACCGGAACCGCCGCGGGCGTGACGATGCTCCAGAACGACTACGACGCCGGACACCAGAGCGCGGGGGCGCCGCTCTATGTCCATCGCATCACCGTTGCTCAGAATCTCGGGGCGACGCAACTTACGATCGCCGATACGGTCGAGACACCCGGCGGCACGACGCTCGCAACGCAGAGCTTCGCCCGCAATCTGTGCTCCGTCGCCAACGCCGTCGGGCCATGCGCCGCGCAGAACGCTCTCTACGCGATCTCCGGCACGACCGATCGAACGCTCATCCGCGCCGACGGCGGCTTGACCGTCGTGCGCTACATCATCGGCACTCCGGGCCCGCTCGCCGCGAGCGTCGCGAGCTGCCCGCAGGCGTATTGCCTGCCCGCATCGGGCCGGGCGCCCGGGAGCGTCGGCTTCGAATACGCGATCGCCGCTTCGCCCCAGGCGAGCGACGTCGGGACCGAGCTCGCGTGGCTCGAACCGGGCACGACGCCGACGACCAACGCCGCGACGCTCGTCTCCGGCATGCTCACCGCAGGCTCGTTCACCGCCGACGCTACCGGCCTCGTGACGCTCGGCGAGCTCGCCGGAACCGCGACGACGACCGCCGTCTTCCCGCTCTAATTGCCGCGCCGGTCGGGTTGCGGCTTGCGCTCGAATCCGAGGAGATCGGGCCGCGCGTACTTCGGGCCGCCCATGCGCCCGACGGGATGGAGCAGATCGGGCTGCACGCTGCCGTCGCGCTGCACGCGCTCCGCAACGTCGGCGTGGACGATGCGGCCGATGACGAGCTCGCCCGCGCCCTCGGACCCGTCACCGAGCGCGACGATCTGCTCCAGCACGCACTCGAAGTGGATCGGCGCTTCACCGACACGCGGCGCCTTCACGACGACCGACGACACCGCCGTGAGTCCGGTGAGCTCGAACTCGTCAACGTCCTCCGCAACCTCGGCCGAGGACGCATCCATCGCGGGCAGCGTTTCCTCGGTCGCGATGTTCACGACGAACTCACGCGTGCGCTCGACGTTGGCGAGCGAGTCTTTCTTGCGACCGCCCTCGAGGCGCACCGGCGCAAACATCAATAGCGGCGGGTTCGCGCACACCGCGTTAAAGAACGAATACGGCGCGAGATTCGGCGTCCCGGTCGGTCCGAGCGTCGAGATCCAACCGATCGGCCGCGGCACGACGCTCCCGACGATGAGTTTATACGCATCGCCCCAAGGCAACGTCGTGAAGTCGTAATCCATCCCGCCCCGTTACCCGGCACGCGCACACGAGAACCGCATGCCGCCTGCCCGACGGCCTCGTCTCTGCTCACCGCAAGATCGCGTCGACGCCTCGAAATGCGCGCGGGTATGTCGATTCGTTCGGTACCGTTGCATTCGGAACACGATGTCGCGCGATTGGGATGTCGATGCGAGACCGGTGGGGCGTCGATAGCCAGCGGACTTGCCGTTCAGCGCGCCGATCGATCGGCGCGACCGTCGCTCGCGCTCGTCGCGAGCGACTCCAAATGATCCGATACGACCGCAACCAACCACGGCGTCTTTCTCGACGGGATTCGACACGCGGACGGCTCTCGCCAAAGACGGCTCGGCGGCGACGACGCTCACAACTCGCGCGGCACAACGGAAGCGAGGTGGAGATGCCCCGGGGCGCTTCGCTTATCAGCCCCGTGCGGAGCGCCCCGGGGCGTCTCCACCTCGCGTCGCCCACGTATCGTCGCATCGGCGATCTGCGGCGGAGCGAGAGACGGAGTGAAACGCGAAACGCCCGAAGCGCGAGGCTCCGGGCGTTTCGTCTGGTCGGAGAGGTACTCCGGTCAGAGGTCTTCGGGGTTGATGCCCTTGGGACGGTACTGCGAGGGCTTCGCGGGAGCGACGACAGCGACGTCGCCCTCGTAGTCTCCTTCGTAGTGCACCGACTGCTCGAGCGGCGGCCGGCGGTCCTGGAAGCCGCTAACGAGCTTGGAGCCGCCCGTCGCGGCGCTCTCCATCTCGGGCGGCAGCTCCGCTTCCTCTTCGAGGAACGTCGGCAACGGCCGGCCGTCCTCGTCGAGGTGTTGGCCTTCGGGCTCGATCGTCACGTTGCGGTAGCGCGCCATGCCGGTACCGGCAGGGATGAGCTTCCCGATGATGACGTTCTCCTTGAGCCCGAGCAGCGGATCGTGCTTGCCCTTGATCGCCGCGTCGGTGAGAACGCGTGTCGTTTCCTGGAAGCTCGCCGCCGAAAGGAACGACTCGGTCGCGAGCGACGCCTTCGTAACGCCGAGCAGGACGGGCTTGCCCTCGGCCTGCTTCTTGCCATCGGCCTTCTGGCGCTCGTTCTCCTCGGCGAAGATTCCCGACTCGATGAGCTGACCCGGCAACATCTTGGAATCACCGCCATCGACGATCTTGACCTTACGCATCATCGCGCGAACGATCGTCTCGATGTGTTTGTCGTTGATGTCGACGCCCTGCGAGCGGTACACGCGCTGGACTTCCTGGACGAGGTACTGCTGCAGGGCGTTCGCGCTGCGCAGCTCGAGAATCTCGTGCGGATCGAGCGAACCCTCGTTGAGCTGATCGCCGATGGCGATCTTCGCGCCCTCTTGGACGTACGTGCGCGTGTTATACGGCACGTCGAATTCGTGCGCTTCGCCGACGTCGTCTGTGACGACGAAGACGCGCTTGCCCTTCTCCTCGGTGATGTGGACGGTGCCTGAGACCGTCGAAAGGACGGCCTTGCCCTTGGGCTTGCGCGCTTCGAAGATCTCCTCGACGCGCGGAAGACCCGTGATGATGTCCTCGGTCGCGACGCCGCCCGTGTGGAACGTGCGCAACGTGAGCTGCGTGCCCGGCTCGCCGATGGACTGCGCGGCGATGATGCCGACCGCCTCGCCGATGTCGACGCGCTTACCGGTCGCCAGATTTCGGCCGTAGCACATCGCACAGACGCCGACGCGTGCCTGACACGTGAGCACCGAGCGGATCTTGACTTCCTTGATGCCGGCGTCAACGAGCGCTTTCGCGACCTCCTCGTCGATCTCGGCGTCGCGGGCCACGAGCTTGGTCCGCGGCTTCTCGGGATCTTTGATGTCCGCTGCGGCCCGGCGGCCGATGATGCGGTCGTAGAGCGGCTCGATGATCTCCTTGCCGGCGCCGATATCGCTGACGACGATGCCGGCGGCCGTGCCGCAATCGTCCTCGCGCACGATGACGTCCTGTGCGACGTCGACGAGACGGCGCGTCAGGTAGCCGGAGTCCGCCGTGCGCAGCGCCGTGTCGGCGAGACCCTTGCGCGCGCCATGCGTCGAGATGAAGTACTCGAGAACCGTCAGGCCCTCTTTGAGCGACGCCTTGACCGGAATCTCGAGGATGCGGCCCGACGGGTCGGACATGAGCCCGCGCATGCCGCCGAGCTGCTTGACCTGCGAGACCGAGCCGCGCGCGCCCGAGGTCGCCATCATGAAGACGGGGTTGAGCGGGTTTTGCGCGGCCTGCATCGCGGCCGTGACCTCCTCGGAAGCCTTCGACCAGACCTGGATGGTCTTATTGTACTGCTCGTCCTGCGACATGAAGCCCTGATCGACGAAGCCGTGCAACTTATCGACTTCGCCCTGCGCGTCGTCGAGGATCTTGTACTTGGCGTCTGGGACCACGATGTCGCTGATCGAGACCGTCGTACCCGAGCGCGTCGCGAACTTGAAGCCGAGCGTCTTGATCGCGTCGAGGAAGCCCGCGGTCTCCGCGTTACCGTGGCGACGGTAGCACTCCGTGATGAGCTTTTTGAGCGCGGCCTTGTCGAGGATGTGGTTGCGGTACTGCTCGTTCCAATGGTCTGGTACGGCCGCGTTGAAGATCGCTCGGCCGACGGTCGTCCGGAGGATCTGCCCGCGCCAGCGCAGGCGGATCCACTGCTGAAGCCCGATCTTCTTGTGATCGTAGGCGGTCACGGCCGCGTCGACGTCGTGAAACGCCATGAGCCGGTTCGTGCCGTCATCGGGCGGCATCGCGCCCTTGACCGGCTCCGCGTCGGCGTCGACCGCGCCACCCGCGTGGCCGTTGGTCACCGCGTGGCCGTTCCCGTTGCCGCTCGTGCCGAGCTTCTGGAGGTTGAAGGCGTCGAGGCCGATCGACGAGATGAGCGCGTCGTCGTCGATGTCGCCGCGCGCCGGCCCCCGGTACTCGTCTTTCTGAAACGTCAGGTAATAGAGCCCGAGGACCATGTCTTGGGTCGGGATCGAGACCGGTTGGCCGAACGACGGCTGCAGGATGTTGTTCGAGGAGAGCATCAGGATGCGCGCCTCGGCCTGCGCTCCGGCCGAAAGCGGGAGATGGACCGCCATCTGATCGCCGTCGAAATCCGCATTGTACGGCGTGCAGACGAGCGGATGGAGATGGATCGCCTTGCCCTCGACGAGCACGGGCTCGAAGGCCTGGATGCCGAGGCGATGCAACGTCGGGGCCCGGTTGAGCAGGACCGGATGCTCCTGGATGACCTCGTCGAGGACGTCCCAGACCTCCGGCCGCACGCGCTCGACCATCCGCTTCGCGCTCTTGATGTTATGCGCTTGCTGACGGTCCACGAGCTTCTTCATCACGAATGGCTTGAAGAGCTCGAGCGCCATCTCTTTCGGCAGCCCGCACTGGTGCAGCTTGAGGTGCGGCCCGACGACGATGACCGAGCGGCCCGAGTAGTCGACGCGCTTGCCGAGCAAATTCTGCCGGAAGCGGCCTTGCTTGCCCTTGAGGATGTCCGAGAGCGACTTGAGCGGCCGGTTGTTCGGGCCCGTGACGGGGCGACCGCGGCGGCCGTTGTCGATGAGCGCGTCGACTGCTTCCTGCAGCATTCGCTTTTCGTTCTTGATGATGATCTCGGGCGCCGAGAGCTCGAGGAGCCGCTTGAGCCGGTTGTTGCGGTTGATGACGCGGCGATAGAGATCGTTGAGATCCGAGGTCGCGAAGCGGCCGCCGTCGAGCTGGACCATCGGCCGCAGTTCGGGGGCGATCACGGGGACCGCGGAGAGGATCATCCACTCGGGCTTGTTGCCGGAGGAAAGGAACGCTTCGACGACTTCGAGCCGCTTGATCGCCTTGATCCGCTTCTGGCCCGTCGTCTCTTTGAATTCCTTACGCAGGTCCTCTTGGAGCTTGCGCAGGTTCATGTCGCGGAGCAACTCGCGGATCGCCTCGGCGCCCATGCCGGCCTTGAAGCCGTTGCCGAACTTATCGCGCGATTCGCGGTACTTCTGCTCGGTGAGAACCTCGCGCTTGCCGAGCCCGGTGTTCCCGGGATCGATCACGATGTAGGCAGCGAAATAGATGACCTTCTCGAGCTGCCGGGGCGACATGTCGAGCAAGATGCCGATGCGCGACGGCACGCCTTTGAAGTACCAGATGTGCGTCACGGGCGTGGCGAGCTCGATATGGCCCATGCGCTCGCGCCGAACCTTCGCCCGCGTGATCTCGACGCCGCAGCGATCGCAGATCATCCCCTTGAAGCGGATGCGCTTGTACTTGCCGCAGTGGCATTCCCAGTCTTTGGTCGGGCCGAAGATCTTCTCGCAGAACAGGCCGTCGCGTTCGGGCTTGAGCGTGCGGTAATTGATCGTCTCGGGCTTCTTGACTTCGCCGAAGGACCACGCGCGAATCTGTTCCGGGCTTGCGAGCCCGATGCGCATGGCGTCGAAGTTATTGACGTCGAGCAAGTTGACGCTGATGGGGTGTACCTCTGACGCTCGCTTAGGACGGACGCGCGGGTGGCCGCGCCGCTGTGCCGGGCCGCCGCGGCCAGGGCCTCGAGCTCGGAGTCGCCGCGGGAGCGGCGGTCGGAGCGGAGGGGATCCCGAACACGCGGAAAAGCGAAGCCCCGCGCCGTCGCCGTGACGGAGAGAGTCCTCGCATATGCCGGCCGAAAAGCACAGACGACTATGCTACTGCAGCGTTGCGCGCTTGTAAAGCAAGGCCGGTTGCTCGGCCCATGCGCTCACGTCCAGTAGAGGAGCCGCGCCGCCGGGAGGTCGGCCGCGACGCGGGTGGTCACGAACGTTCGCAGCTCCGCCATGATCTCGCGCGAGTACACGTACTTCTTCGAACCGAATTTCGTGAACTTGAGCGTCCGCGCGGCCTCGTCCATCTCGAGCGTCGTGTGTGGATACCAGGCGCCGAGGATCGCCTTCGACTTCTCGGTGAAGCGGTGCGTGATGCACTCGACCGTGAGGTCGACGCCCGGCACGTCCGCGAGCGCCTCGCGGACCAGGCCGAGCAGTGCGGCGTAGTGCTCGCGCCACTCGGGGATTGGCATGATCGGCGCGAGCGTGAGGCCGACGGGGTAGCCGGCGGCGGCGCACGCGCGCAGCGCCGCGATCCGCTCGCGCAGCGGGGCCGTGCCGCCCTCGAAGCGGCGCGTGATCGGCTCGGCGTTGACGGAAAAGCGGACCCGCGTCCGGCCGCGATGCGCGAGTCCGAGCAGCGGGCCGACCGCGTCGAACTTCGTCGTGAAGCGCAGCGCAACGTCGGCCTCCCAGGCCCCGAAGTACTCGATCGCCCGTGCGAGGCTGCCGGTGAGGTGTTCGATGCCGAGCGGATCGGTGTAGCACGACGCCTCGTACGTCGTGCCCTCGTCCACGCGCTCGGCGGAGGCGGAGGTCACGGTGCCGAGCCCGAGATAGGCCGGCAGCCCGGCGAGAATCTCGTCGATGTTCACATAGGCGCGCGTGATCGGCGGGCCGGGCAGCGACCCCGCGAGATAGCAGTACTGGCAGTGCGCGGGGCAGCCGCGCGCAAGATGGAACTGCCAGTCCGCGCTCGGTGAGATCGGTTGCAGCTTGCGCTCGCCGGGCGGCGAGACGACGACGGCGAGCGTCGCCTTCGCCAGCGCGTAGGCCTGAGCCGGCGGAAGATCCGGCGCCTTCGGCAGCCGGTCGCCGCCGAGGCGGAGCACCTCAAGGCCCTGGGCCTCGGCCCGCGCGGCGATCGCGCGGCCATGCTCGAAGCGCGCCGCGCTCGCCGTCACCACGACGCGCCGCGGACGCCATAGCCGCGCGTTCTCGGGCGATGCGGTCGGTTCAAGATCGGTCGGCGCGGCGGTCACGCTTTGTAAGACCGCCGCGCGGCTCGCGTCGGTACCGCGCGGCGAGGACAATTCGGCGCGCGCGCTCGGGCCCCGAGCGTTGCATGACGGGACGCAAGAAGCCGACGCGAGGGTTCGTTTCCCGGACGCCAAGCCCGTGACGCTTAGACACTCCGCGCACGCTCCTGATCGCTGCCGCCGCGACGCTCCTCGGGATTGACGCGGCGCCGGACTCGCAGGTGACTCGGGTGTTCGCGGAGAGCCAGGAGACGACGCGAACGTTGTTGCGTATTCGGGGGAGCTGCGCGTCTTCGTATGGCTCACGACCCTCCCGTCTCGGGGTTTCGCGAAATCGGCCACATCGCGTACGCCAAGCCCGACGTCTTCTCGACGCGCTCGAGCCGACGCTCTGGCCGCAGACCTTACGATCGTAAAACTCGAGCCTCGGCGAACGCGTCGACGACCGTGACGATGCTCGATTCGAAGTCGCCCGACGTCAAGGGCGTCGTCGCTGTGCTCGATCGGAGCGGGGTGCGCAGCGTCGTATGGTCCTAGACAAACGGCGGCCGCATCGAGCTGCGCCTCACGCCTGGAAATTTCGCCGGCTCTCCCCTTCCCGCGAGCGAGCACGCCGACATCGCCGTACTCTTCTATTTCATGACCGCCACATGACCGCGCCGCCGTCGCCTGCGCCGAGACCGGCGGCCGCCGGCAGTGTCTGAGCCGCGTCGGAGCGCCCCTTCTGCGCGCTCGTCTTCGTCGTTCGCTAGGCCCGCCCGAGCGCCGGTCGCAGCCGGTCGCCTCTCATTCGCGTTGGCTCTGCGTCGCGGCGCCGTTCGCGTTTCGACCGAGCCCGGCCAGGTGAAGCGAGTCCTCGTCGCCGACTCGCGGACCCGCTGCCGCGCAGGCGACATCTCGCACGCTGCACGATAGGGACCACACCATGACCGCGACCGCCACCGACGCCGGAACCCTCACGATCGGGCGCGATCTTCCCGTCAAACGCATGGGGTTCGGCGCCATGCGCATCACGGGCGAGGGCATCTGGGGCCCGCCCGAGGACGAGCCCGAGGCGCTCGCCGTCCTGCGCCGCGCCGTCGAGCTCGACGTCGACCTCATCGACACGGCCGACTCGTACGGTCCCGACGTGAGTGAGGAGCTCATCGCGAAGGCCCTGCATCCGTATCCCGACGGCCTCGTGATCGCGACGAAGGGCGGCCAGACGCGCCAGGGCCCGAACACGTGGACGCCCGTCGGAAACCCGGAGCATCTCCGCGAGGCCATCGAGGGCAGTCTGCGCCGGCTCAAGCTCGAGGCGATCGATCTGTACCAGCTCCATCGGCCCGATCCGAAGGTCCCGTTCGAGGAGTCCGTCGGCGCCGTCGCCGAGCTCAAGGCCGCAGGCAAGATCCGGCACGTCGGCCTCTCGAACGTCTCGGTCGAGCAGCTCGAAGCCGCCCGCGCGATCGTCGAGATCGTCTCCGTCCAGAACCGGTTCAACAACGCGACGGCTGGCGACGCCGTTTACAATGGCACGACGGACGATCAGACCGTTGCCGTGCTCGAGTATTGCACGACTCACGGCATCGCGTTCTTCCCGTGGGGTCCGCTCGGCGGCGGCAAACTCGCCGAAGACCGCATCGACGCCGTCGCGCATGCGCGTGGCTGTAGCCCGACGCAGATTGCGCTCGCGTGGCTGCTACGCCGCTCGGCCGTGATCGTGCCGATTCCGGGTACGTCGTCCGTCGCGCATCTCGAGGAGAACATCGCGGCCGGCGCGATCGAACTCAGCGACGACGAGTACCGCTCGCTCTCGATCGTCGACGCGTAACCGATGCGGCCGGGGTCAGGCGCTCGGGGCGCCCGACTCCGGCAGCACGCGGTAGGCGGCGACCTTGCCGTCGGCGTCGAGTCGCAGCTCGACGAGGAGCGTTCCACGGGCGAAGCGCGCGTCGTAGCGATAGCGTCCGGCGGTCGCATCGGCGTCGTGCGGCGTAAAGGCTTGCAGCTCGCCAAAGGCCTTCATCCGGCTCGCGAGTGAGCTGACTTCCTGCGGCGTCACGAGCGCTCCGGTGACCGCGTTGAACGGCTTCGCCGCGGCGGCGTAGTCGTTGGCTTCGACGGCCTGGGTTAGGTGCTCGGCGACCTGCTCGGGATCGCTCCCGCTCGCGCTCGAGCATGCCGCGAGGGCTCCCGCGCTGACGGCGACGACGAGCGCGGCGCGCGGGTTCAGAACTGCCCCCAGCCGTAGCTGACCACGGACGACGGACCCGCGAGCGGCGCACCGCGCAAGGGTTGCGCCGCTACGGGACGCGCGGCGACCGCGGCCGCGACCGGGACGAACCGGACCGGTGCCGGCGCGACCGAGGCTGCGGCGATCGACCGCACGCCCCGAGCGTTCGCCTTCGCGACGATGAGCGAGTGCTTGAGCGCCGCGATCTCGCGGTCGCGCGCGACGACCTGGCGATGCTGGTACGCGGTCTCGTGCTTGTAGTCGGCGACGAGCGCCGCTTCGTGACCGTACGCGGACCGCTCGTGCTCGTACGCCGCTTGAGCGCGCTCGCGCGACGCCGCGGTCGCGGCCTGCTCGCGGTCGTATTGCGCGTATTTCTGATGCACTTTCTTGTTATGGTTGATGATCAGCAACGTCCCGGCTGCGGCGGCGGCCGTTCCGAAGATGATGTTGCGCGTGCTCGCGGCGCCGTCGGCGGCGGCGCGCTGGGGCGTCACCGTGGCGGCGGCGAGGACACAGGCGAGGCTGGCGACGAGCGGACGGCGGATCATGCCCGCGAAACGCTGGGGCTTGCCCTGCGGGTTCCGAATCGCCGGCCACTTCCTCTCGCTTTCCTCAATTGAGAGGGCCTGGCGGCACCACGAGTCAGCGGGCAAAGAGTCGATCGACCGTCTCGGCGTCGAGCACGCGGCCGAGCGACTCGGCGCCTGCGCCGCCGTCGAGCAAAGCCTCGGCGAGGTCGGCCTTCCGGACCTGGAGCTCGAGAATCTTCTCCTCGACCGTCCCGGCCGCGACGAGTTTGTAGGCGAAGACAGGCTTCGTCTGACCGATGCGATGCACGCGATCGGTCGCCTGGCGCTCGACGGCGGGATTCCACCATGGGTCGTAGTGGATCACGGTGTCCGCCGCCGTGAGCGTGAGCCCGACGCCGCCCGCGCGCAGGCTCGCGAGAAAGACGGGCGCCGCACCCGCCTGAAAGCGCGCGACGGCGTCCGCCCGGTCCTGCGTCTCGCCCGTGAGCACGAGCGTCGCGATCTCGCGGGTCGTGAGATCGGCGGCGATGAGTGCGAGCATGCTCGTGAACTGCGAGAACACGAGCACGCGATGCCCCTCGGCGACGAGCTGCTCGAGCATCGCCCCGAGCTCCACGAGCTTGGCGCTCGGGGCGTCGCCGGCGAGCCCCGGCGGCAGCAGCCGCGGATCGCAGCAAGCCTGCCGGAGCTTGAGGAGCGCGTCGAGCACGACGATGCCGCTGCGTCCCAGGCCCTCGCGCGCGATGCCGTCGCGCACGCGCGCCTGCATCTCGAGCCGCACGGTCTCGTAGAGATCGCGCTGCGCCCCGTCGAGCTCGACGCGCCGGACGATCTCGGTCTTCGCCGGCAGGTCGGTAGCGACGCGCTCCTTCGTCCGCCGCAGCACGTACGGCCGGATCCGTGCCGCGAGCGCCGCCCGGCGGCCGCCGTCGCCGCGCTTCTCGATCGGCGCGCGAAAGAGCGTCCCGAACCGCTTGCGCTCCCCGAGCAGTCCGGGCACCGCGAGATCGACGATCGACCAGAGCTCGCCGAGATCGTTCTCGATCGGCGTGCCGGTGAGGCAGATCCGGCGCGCGGCGCGCACGGCACGCGCCGCCTTGCTGACCGCCGCCGCCGGATTCTTGAGCGCTTGCGCCTCATCGAAGACCGCGAGCGCCCACGTGCGATCGAGCAGCCGGGCATCCCGCGCGAGTAGCGCGTAGCTCGTGATCACGAGATCGTGCGCCTCGATCTCGCTGAGGCGCTCGGCGCGCTTGGCGCCGTGGAGGGCCATCACACGCAAGTCGGGTGCGAAGCGCGCCGCCTCGTCGCTCCAGGTCGCGATCAGGCTCGTCGGCACGACGACGAGCACGGGCCCGTCGAGCCGGCCCGCGTCGCGCTCGCGGGCGACGTGAGCGAGCGTCTGCAGCGTCTTGCCGAGCCCCATGTCGTCGGCGAGAATGCCGCCCGTGCCGAGCTCGCGCCAGGCCTCGAAGCGCCCGAGCCCCTCGCGCTGATAGGCGCGCAGCGTCGCCCGAAAGCTCGCCGGCGCGTCGAGGGCAACGGCGGCTTCGATCCGAGCGAGCGCCTCGACGGTCGAGCGAGCCCGCGCGGCGAGCGCCGGAGCGGGGCCCCCATCGCGCGCGAGCTCGGTGACGAGGCCGAGCCGCTCGCGCGGAACCGCGAGCCGTTCGAGTCCGCCGGACGCGGGCTCGCGTAACTCGACGAGCGTTTCGAGGATGGCGCGGAGACGCTCGGCCGGAAACGCGACCGCGGTCGATTCACCCGGGACCTCGACGTAGATGGCATCACCCGGGATTGCATGGACCAGCTCCGCCTGCAGCGCCGGTTCGTCGCCGCGGGCGATGCGTGCGAGAATCGGCAGCAACGGCACGCGCCGTCCGTCGAGCACGAGATCGATCGCGAGGTCGAACCAGCCGTCGGCCCGATCCTCGACGACGATTCGCCAGGCGTCCTCCGCCGCCACGTCGACGACGCGTCGCCGGAAGGTCGGCTCCGCCTCGACGCGCCAGCCTTCGGCGCGCAGCTTCGGCAGGTTGCGGTGCAAGAAGACGAGGGCGCGCGGATCACTCGGCGGCGGTAGCGCGAAGCGTGCCGCGGCGGGCGCGCGCCGCGACGCGAGCGGCGCCAGTCCGAAATCGCCGAGCCGTCGCAGCGCTCGGCGCTCCGCCTCGCGGTCCCGTGGCACGATCGTCATCGCGCCCGCCTCGAGCGTGCGAACGTCGTCGTTCGGATCGCCCGGCTCGACGTCCGTTCCCCCGTAGTCGAACGAGACCGATGCCTCGTCCGTGCCGGAGTCGCCCGCCGAGCCCGGATCGAACGCGACGAGCGCGAGCGCGGTGCTCGATCGCGTGCGAAGCGTGAGCACCGGCGTCGGCGCGACCGTCGCGCGCGTCTCGCGCACGACGGCGGGCGCGGGCAGCCCAAGCGACGCGACGGCGGCCGCGACGCGGGCCGCGCCTTCGAGCGGCACGGCACCGAGTCCGAGCAACGATCCAAGGACTTCCGGCGCGATGTTCGCGCCGACCGGTCCCGCCTCGCCCGTGGTGCGATCGACATACCAAACGACCGGCCGCACGACGAGGAGCTCGGCGTCCGGCACGTCGATCGCGAGCGTCTGCTCGCCGCGCGCACCGAGCACCCACCGGATCGTCCCCTGCCGGAGCGAACCCTTTTGAAGGAGCCGGCCGTCGACGGCGTCGAGCCGCGCGCGGCCGGTCGCGACGATCCGGCCGATCGCCTCGCTCGCGATTCCGGCGACGTCTCCCTTCGGGGCGGTGGCCGCGACGAGCCGCGCGATCGCGACGTCGTCGGCAAGCGCACCCTCGACGGAGCCGCTCGCCACGAGCGCGAGCGTCGTCGCTCGGGGCGAGCGTCCCGGTGCCTCGACCACGAACGCCTCGATCGTGAGCGACCGCTGCGACGCGGCGTCCGCCGGTCGCGCGAACACGTATCCGACCTGCGATTCGAGCCCGGCGCGCGCGTTCGCCGTTGCGACGGTCGCCGACAGGCGGTAAAGCCAGTGATCGGTCGTGTCGAGCCCATCCTCCGGCACCCGGTCCAGCCCGCCATCGCCGGCGAGCGCAGCGAGTAGCGCCGCCGCGACGTGCTTGCAGTCCGTCCCGACCGGACACGAACACGAGCCCGTGAGCGCGACGCGGTCGCGCCGGCGCGCCACCAGCACCGTCACGTCATACGCGCGGGACCTCCCACCGCGCACGCTGGCGACGATGCGCGCCCCCTCGAGCTCGAGCCGGATCCGCTCGACACGGCCTTCAGACACGTAGGCGCGCGCGCGCGCGAGCGTCCTGTCGTCGAACGTCCGCGGGAGGTCCGTCGCCGCGAACGGCAACGGCCGAGGTTCGAACATGCGCGGGGCTACCGGTTCGGCGGACGCAGCGACCGGACGTAGGCGAGCTGGGCCCGCGTCTCGATGGTCTTCGGCCGTACGGCACGCACGGCGTCGATCGCCGCTTCCGGCTCCATGCCGAAGTCGACGAGCAGGCTTGCCGCGACCGTTCCCGTGCGGCCGAGGCCGGCCCGACAATGCAGCAGCACCGAGCCTCCGTTACGCAGGACGGCGCGCGCCTCATCGCCGATAGCCGGCCACGTTTCCGCGAAGCGCGCACCCGGCGCCGCGCCGTCGACGATCGGAACGAATCGCCATGGGATCCCGCTCGCGGACACGATCGCGCCGAAATCCGGAACCTCGAGCAGCGCGAATTCGAAGGGCTCGATGAGCGTGACCACGAGGTCGGCGCCCCATGCGCGAATGACCTCGAGATCGGTCGCGAGATCGCGTTCCCAGGGCCGCCCGTCCGTCGAAAACCCGCGCCGGCCCGGGCAGAGCGTCATGCCGATGCGGCCGGTCGTTCCGGGAACCAGAACGGCGTCGATGCCCAACGGATGCGTCTCGCTCGTCCGTCGCGGGAATCGTTCAACCTCGCTCATCCTCGCGAGCGTACCCACGTCCGGGAGCAGAGTATTGCGGCTGCGGCTTAGGCGCTCGCGGCGTCGGCATCGTCGCGGCCGCCGATCCTGCGTAGGTTCCCGAGCCCTTCGAGCCCGCGCGGCGCGAGCGTGAGTTCCGGCGGAGCCCCTGGCGGCGGCGCCTTGCCCGAAAGCTTCGCGATCTTCGCCGCCGAGACCACGACCCGGCGATCGAAGGAGCCGACCGCTTCATTGAACGCCTCGACCCCACGGCCGAGCGACTTCCCGACGTCGGCGAAACGCTCGCCGAAGACTCCGAGCCGCTCGATGAGCTCGTGCGCGAGCTTGACGATCTCGTCGGCGTTGCGCTCCTGCCGGTGCTGCGCCCATGCGTGCGCGAAGCAGCGCAGGTAAACGAGCAGCGTGAGCGGCGTCGCGATGAAGATCCCCGCTTCGAGCCCCTCGTCGAAGAGCTTGGGCTCGACGGCGAGCGCCGCGGCCATGACGCTTTCGATCGGCACGAAGAGGATCGTGAAGCCCGCGCCGTCGACGTCGTACTTCCGGCGAACGAGCTCTCGGACGTGCGTCCGGAGCGCAGCGGCGCTTTCGCGGAGCAGGCGCTGCTGCTCGACCGGATCGGTCGCTTCCGTCGCCTCGAGGTAACGATCGAGCGGGACCTTCGCGTCGATGGCGACGCTCTTGGCACCCGGCAGGCGCACGACGAGATCGGGCCGCAGGCCCGCCTCATTGCCGCGCTGCTCGTGGAAATCGACGTGCTCGACGAGTCCGGCGAGCTCGACGAGCCGCCTCAACTGCACTTCGCCCCAGCGGCCGCGCACCCGCGTGTCCCGCAGCGCCGCCGCAAGGGTCTGTGTCGAGGCGCGCGTCTCGTCGATCGCCCCGCGGAGCTCGTGCGTCCGCGCGGTCAGCCCCGCGAGCGTGGTCTCGAGGACCTTGGCCTGCTCGAGGCGACCACGGTCGAGCTGCGACACGAGCGCGGAGAGCGCGCCGACATCGCTGCCGAGCTTCTTCGTAATCGCCTCGACGCCGCCGAGCGTCGCCGAGCGCGCGAGCTCGTCCCGCGACGCGGCGCCGGCGAGCAGCGTGCCGTTCGCGGTCGTGAACGCGGCCGCGGCGGCGGCCTCGATCTTCTGTCCGACCTGCTCAAGCAGGCTCGCCCGCTCGGCTGAGAACTGATCGCGGGTCGCCGCGAGCTCCGCGCGGGCGTCGGCGAGCCGCGCGCCTTCCGCGGCCAGCGCGCCCTGCGCCTCGGCGCGCGCCACTACCGCGCGGTCGCGTTCGATGTCGGCCGCGTCGCGACGGGCGCGCAGCTCGACGACGAGCGCCTCGCCCGCCGCCCGTGTCTCATCGAGCGCCCGCTTGCGATCGCTTGCGGCGCGGTCGGCTTCGGCGGCGAGGCGGCCACGGCCGAGCACCGCGGCAAACGCGAACCCAGCCGCAGCGGCGACGAGGGCGACGAGGACGCAGACGAGCGAGGGCGCGGCGGCGGTCATGATGCCAGCTTAACCGCAAGCTGTGCCAGCGTCGTGGCACGATGCTCGGTGCGCCGGCCATCGGCGAGCGAGAGGAGATGGATCGTGCCGGGCGCGAGTGCCCCGTGGCCGAGCTTTCCGAACTCGGCGCCGAGGGCGCCGGCGCGCTCGGCGAGCGCGAGGGGGTCGCGCAGGCGAACGATCGAGACGAGGTGCAGCCGGCCCGCCGCATCGCGTACGATCGGGTCGGGATGCCGCGCGTTCGGCACGCGCACGAAGCGCTCGGGCGCGAGCGCGAGCAGGCGTCGACCGAGCCGGCTCTCGGCGACCCGGCGTATCGCACGCGCTGTGCCGCGCAAGAGCCGCATGCGTGAGGCGGCATCGAGCCGGTACCACGCCGGCTCGTCCTTGACGGCGGCGAGCGCGACGGCCACGAGCGCGCCGAGTTCCGGCCGCGCGCCGCCACCGCAGCGCCAGCGCAACGCCTCCGCGAAGGACGCCCGAACCGCGCGCTCGACGAGGGCGGGGGCTTCACAGGCGAAGGCGAGACGTTGGTCCGACGTGGTCACTGGCCGACGATAACCGGCAACGGTGACAGGAGCCTGGCGCACCCGTGGCGACCAGCGCGCGATGGAGTCGGCGCCGCAGCTGGTTCGGGGAATCGGAACGCGCGGCGCGATCGCGCTCAATACGATCTCGATGATCGGCATCGGGCCGCTCATCACGATTCCGCTCGTGCTCGGAGCACTCCACGGGCCGCTGTGGCTCGTCGGCTGGCTCGCGGGCGCGCTCCTCGCCGCCTGCGACGGGCTCGTCTGGGCGGAGCTCGGGTCGGCGTACCCCAGCTCCGGCGGGACGTACGCCTACCTGCGCGGCAGCTTCGGCGCACGCGGCATCGGCGGGATGCTCGGCTTCCTCTTCGTCTGGCAGACGATCTTCGTCGCGCCGCTCAACCTCGCGACGGGCTACGTCGGATTCGCGAACTACGCGGCCTTCCTCGCGCCCGGGCTCGACGCCAACGCCTGGTCGATCCGGGCCGTCGCGATCGCCGTCGGCGCGCTCACGCTCGTCGCGCTCTATCGCGGCACGCCGGCGGTCGCGCGCCTCGGCATCGTGCTGGCCGTGGGCTCGATCGTCACGCTCGCGGTCGTCATCGTCGCCGGCGCAGCGCATTTCTCGGCCGCGCGCGCGTTCGCGATTCCGCCGCACGACTCGCTCTGGGACGGCCTGCGCGCCGGGCTCGGTCAGGCGCTCATCGTCGCGATGTACGACTATCTCGGCTACAACCAGGCGAACTGCGTCGGCGACGAGGTCCGCGACCCCGCCCGAACGATCCCCCGCTCGATCCTGATCTCGATCGGACTCGTCGCCGCGCTCTACGTCGCCCTGCAGGTCGGGGTGCTCGGCTCACTCGATTGGCGAGCGCTCATCCCGCTCCCCGACGGCACGCTCCCGCCGCTCGGCCGGCACGTGGGCTCGAGCCTCGTCGCCGCCGCGTTCGGCGCGCCGGCGGCGATCGTCGTGACGGTCCTGATCCTCGTCACGGCCTTTGCGTCGGTCTACGGCAACCTGCTCGGCTATTCGCGCATCCCCTACGCCGCGGCGCGCGAGGGCGGTTTCCTGCGCATGTTCGCGCACCTCCATCCGACGGGCCGCTTCCCGAGCGTCTCGCTCGCATTCATCGGGCTCGCGGCGTTGCCCGCATGCCTGTTTCCGCTCGACGCGATCATCTCGGCGCTTACGGCGGGCAGCGTCCTCATCGGCTCGCTCGCGCAGATCGCCGCGCTCGTCGTCCGCCGCTCGCGCGGCCGCCGCGCGCCCTATCGGATGTGGGGCTATCCCGTCCCGGCGATCGTCGCGGCGATCGGCTGGGTCTATCTCTTTTGCTCGTCGGGGACGGGCGCGATCGTCTTCGGCGTCGGCAGTCTCGGGCTCGGAGCCGTCGTCTATGCGGTCACCATGCGCCGGGCGCCCGGCTAGCGGTTCGCGGCGCGGTAGGCGGCGAGCTCAGCCGTCGTCGGCGGATCGGCACCTGCCCGCGTGCAGACGAGCGCGGCGGCGAACGTCGCGTCGTCGAGGGCGCGGTCGAGCCGGTCGTCGTCGTACGCCTCGAGGGCGGCGCGCCCGCCGACGCCGTCGCGGTCGAGCGCCGCGAGGAACGCGCCGCAGAATGTATCGCCGGCGCCGACGGTATCGATGACGCGCACCACCGGCGCCCGCCGCTCGCGGACGCCGGCTCGCCGGTACGCCCGCACGCCGTCGCCGCCGAGCGTGATCGCGACGAGTCCCGCGCCGCGTGCGAGCCATGCCTCCGCGAGCGACTCAAAGCTCGCGCCCGGCGCGAGCCACGCGAGGTCGCTCGCGCTGACCTTTACGACGTCGCAGCCGGCGACGAGCCGTTCGAGCCGAGCGCGATAGCGTGGCTCGTCGTCGACGAACGACGGCCGGATGTTGGGATCGAGCGACAGCAGCCGCCGACCGCGCTCGGCGAGGACGAACGTCGCGAGCGACTCGCCCGCGGGCTCGACGGCGAGCGCGAGCGAGCCCGCGTGCACGATCGAGGTCTCGGGCGGCAGCGCGATGCGGGCGGCGCGGCGGTACGTCGCGCCGCGATCGAAGAACGCGTACGTCGCCTCGCCATCCGCGAGCGCGACGAATGCCAGCGGCGTCGGATCGCCGACGCGCTCCACGAGTTCTCTGCCGACGCCGCTGCGCGCGAGCGCGTCGTCCAGGAGCGTTCCGAAGAGATCGTTGGACACGGCACCGGAGAATGCGACGCGCGCCCCGAGCCGTGCGGCGGCGATCGCGACGTTGAACGGCGAGCCGCCGGGCAACGGTACGAAGGCCGGGCGGCCGAGCGCGTCGTGCGCCGGAACGAAATCGACGAGTGCTTCGCCACACGACACGATCATCAATGCGCGAGTTCGAGTTGTGATGCCCGAGTCATGCGCGCGAACGCGCGACGATGAGTTATCCGAGACGTTGCCGAATCACAAGCGACGTGCCGAATAGTCGACCTTTCCGTAACGTCGTGCCTTTGGCGTCCTTTGTTTTGATGAGAACTTACCAATGATCGTTCCCGACAGCCGACTGGCCCGCATCGCCGTCTTCTATGACGGCAATTATTTCTCGCACGTCAGCAACTACTACAATTACCAGCATCCGCGGCACGCACGCATCGATTTCAATGGCTTGCACGAGTTCGTTCGAAATCAGATCGCGCGGTTCGAGGACGTGGACGTTCGCTATTGCCAGATCGTCGATGCCCATTACTTTCGGGGACGGAAGTCGGCGCGCGACGCGAACCTCGTCGCCGAGCGGCAGTTCGACGAAGTGCTGATGCGGGCGAACATCACGACGCACTACACGCCGCTCACGCGTTTCGGCGAGAAGGGAATCGACGTCTGGCTCGCGCTCGAAGCCTTCGAGCTCGTGATCCTCAAGCAGTATAACGTCGTCGTGCTCATCGCGGGCGATTCCGATTACCTACCGCTCATCCGGAAGCTCGCAACGTTCGGTGCGCGCGTGCTCCTCCTCGGCTGGCAATTCAAGTACGTCGGCTCCGACGGCGTCGAACGGGAGACGCGCACGGCGCAGAGTCTGCTCGACGAGGCGACGTATCCGCTGCTCATGAACGAGCTCATCGACGACCCGGCGAACGACGGCAACGTGCTCGTCGACGATCTTTTCGTCAAGCGCTTTACCTTTACGAGCCAGATCCTCGAGGATCGCCCGGCCGAGGCCGACGGTGAGTTTCCATCGGACACACGACCGCCCGCGCTCGGCGGCTCGACGTTCGAGGAAAGCGACGGCGTGGGCCGTACGGGCTTCATCAAGTTCGTCAAGAGCGGCTGGGGATTCATCGTCGACAGCGAGACGCAGGCCGACGTGTTCTTCCACTGGACGGACGTCGAGGGCGGTGATTTTAACGAATTACGCGAGGGGCTCTTCGTCACATACATCCCCGGCCACAACGACCGCGGCGCCTGCGCGCGGCACGTGCTCACGGTCGCGACGGGCTCCTAGCGCTTCCGGCGCGCGAGCTCCTCGCCGAGGCTCGCGAACCCGGTCGAGCTCGGCCGGACCGCGATCGCGTGCGGCAGGCTCAGGTTGATCTTCCGCGTGCGCCGGTCGGCCGAGCGGACGACGACTTCGATCGCCTCGCCGAGCGCGTACCCGGCAGGATCGGCATCCGCCTCGCGGACCATGCCGACGACGCCCGTTGCGAGCTCGACCTGCAGCCGGGGCTCCTTGCCGACGACGTGGCCCGTGACGGTCGCGCCGACGCGCACGACGTCGCCCGCGTTGCGCCACGGATCGGGGAGCGCGCCTTGCGCGAGAGCGCGATCTTCTTCCCGCGATCCTCGACGCGGATGATCTCGGCATCGAAGACGTCGCCGACCTTCGCCGCATCCTCGATGCGCTCGACGCGCTCGAGGGCGAGCTCGCCGATCGGCACGAGCCCGTCGAGTCCCGGACCAATCTCGACGAAGACGCCGAACGGCGCCAGCCGCACGACCTTCACGCTGCGCACGACGCCGACGCGGACCTGGGCGAACAGCTCGGCGCGTTCCTCGCGCTGCCGCGCGTCGACGGCGCGGCGCTGCGACACCACAGCACGCCGCCGCTTCTCGTCGACGTCGAGCACGACGAGGGGCTGCTGCGAGCCCACGAGCGACGCCGCATCCACGCCGATCGGGACGCGAACCTGCGAGGCGGGCACGAACCCCGCGACGCCGTCGATCTCGACGGCGAGGCCGCCCGGGATCGCGCGCTTCACGATTCCTTCGAGCCGCGCACCCGATCCCTGCGCGTCGACCACGCGCTGCCACGCCTCGGCTGCGAGGCGCTTGCGCTCGACGACCGCGGGATCCATACCGAGGATGCGCGGGCCGACGCCAGGCTCACCGGCGGCGCCGGGTGAGGCATCCTGGGGGGCGGCCGTCGACTCGGGATCGCGGACGTCGGGAGCGGCTGCGATTGCGTCGAAGGGGACGGCGGCGTCGGACACGTCCGTTCCGCTACGCCGCCGTCGCCGAACTCCCTACGCGGCTCCGGCCGTTCCGAACGCGAAGGATCGGCGATGACCTCGCCCCGGCTGGACGTCTCCCTCCGCCTGCGCGTGCCGGGCGGGCGCGATCTCGGGCCGGGAAAGATTCGACTCCTCGAGCTCATCGGCGAGGCGGGCTCGATTGCCGCTGCCGGGCGCGCAATGCGGATGTCGTACGCGCGGGCGTGGGCGCTCGTGCGCGAGCTCGACGCGATGTTCGCCGTGCCGCTCGTAACCCGCCAAACGGGCGGAGCCGCCGGCGGTGGTGCGACGCTCACGCCGGACGGCGCAGCCGTGGTTGCGTGCTATCGCGCGCTCGAGCGGACGCTGCGGTCGGACGCGCGAGTCGATCTCGAGACGCTCGCCGCCCTGATGCGGCCGGTCGCCGCGGACGACCCCTCCGGCGGGGTACACGCGTCGCCATGAGTCATCGCGAACGACCGCAGATCGATCGGCGAACCTTCGTGGCAGGCGCAGCCGCGGCCGTGGTGAGCGCGGGCTCAATGCGCGCGGCGGCCGGAGCCGCGGGCAACATTCCGACGCGCGAGCTCGGCTCGACGGGCGTGCGCGTCTCCTGCGTCGGCATGGGCGGCTTCCACGTCGGGAAGATCGAGAGCGAAAGCGAGGCGATCTCGCTCGTGCACCGTGCGGTCGATCGGGGCATCACGTTCATGGACAATTCGTGGGATTATAACGACGGCCGCAGCGAGGAGCGCATGGGCCGCGCGCTTCAGGGCGGCTATCGCGACAAGGTCTTCCTCATGACCAAGGTTGATGGCCGCGACGGCGCGACGGCGACGCAGCAGCTCGACGAGTCGCTCCGGCGCCTGCGCACCGATCACCTCGACCTCTGGCAATTCCACGAGATCCTGCGCACGAACGATCCGACGCGCATCTTCGCGCCCGGCGGCGCGTATGAAGCTGCAGTCGCCGCCAAGGCGGCAGGCAAAATCCGCCATCTCGGCTTCACCGGCCACAAGGCGCCCGGGATTCACCTCGAGATGCTCGCGCTCGCGAGCGCGCACGGCTGGACGCCCGAGACCGTGCAGATGCCCGTCAACGTGATTGATCCGCACTACGACAGCTTCGTGCGGCAGGTGTTGCCCGTGCTCGTCGAACGGCGCATCGGCGTGCTCGCCATGAAGACGTTCGGCGATCCCCTCATCCTCGAAGCGGTCACGGGCGCGAAGGCCGCGACGCCGCTCGAGATGCTGGCCTACTCGCTCTCGCTACCGACGAGCGTCGTGATCACGGGCATCGACTCGCCGGCGATCCTCGATCAGGCGGTCGTCGCCGCGACGGCGCCCGCGATGACGCGCGAGGCGATGACCGCGCTCATCGCCCGGACGCAGCCGATCGGCGTCACGGGCGTCAATGAGAAGTTCAAGACGTCGTATCACTTCGATTCGACGCACGCGCACCCGCAGTGGCTCGGGCCCGGCGGCCAGCTCGGCTTCGAACCGGGGCAGTGATGTTCAGCGGCCGCCGCCACGCGCCCAAGCGACGATCCGCTCGAGTTCGCCCGGCGTGAACGCGCCGCTGATGTAGAGCCGCTCGTCGTCGCGTATCGCGCGCGGCGCGGGCGCCGCGAACCGGGCACCGGCGAAGCGCTCGGGCGTGATCGCCGCAGCGATCGGCTCATCGTCGGTGATACGGCGGGTAGGATGGACGCGAAAGCTCGGGCGGGTCACCCCCGGCAGATTCTCGGTTTGCTTCCTGGTCGCCCCGTTGCCGTTCTCGAACGGTCGAAACTGCGCCATTTACGGCTCGGCAACAAGGGGCGGGTTCGGTAACGATCTTTTCGGGCCGTTGCAAGGTGGAACCAAGATCCACGACCGGTGTCGCATCGGCAACGCATGAGGAAGACCCTGCCTTCGAAAGTGATGGCCGGAATGGCGAACCTGTTGTGGCTCCAAGGCGGCGCGTGCTCCGGGAACACGATGTCGTTCCTCAACGCTGAGGAGCCGAGTGCGTGCGATCTGGTCACCGATTTCGGGATCAACATCCTCTGGCACCCATCGCTCGGCATGGAGCTTGGCGACCAGCTCAAGCGACTGCTCGAGGATTGCGTCTCAGGCGCGAAGCCGCTGGACATCTTCGTCTTCGAGGGCACGGTTATCAACGCGCCGGATGGCACGGGACAGTGGAATCGCTTCGCCGGTAAACCGATGAAGGAATGGGTCGCCGCGCTCTCCGTGGCGGCCCAGTTCTTCGTCGCGATCGGCGACTGCGCAACGTGGGGTGGCATCCCGGCAATGGCGCCCAACCCGTCGGACTCGACGGGCATGCAGTTCCTCAAGAAGCAGCACGGCGGCTATCTCGGAGAGACGTTCGTCTCGAAGTCGGGCCTGCCGGTCATCAACATTCCCGGCTGCCCGGCGCATCCGGACTGGGTGACGCAAATTCTCGTCGCCGTCGCCTCGGGTCGCGCGGGCGACATCGGCCTCGACGAACTGCAGCGGTCCAAGACGTTCTTCACCAGCTTCACCCAGACGGGCTGCACGCGAAACGTTCAGTTTGCGCATAAAGTTTCGACGACCGAGTTCGGTCAGCGCAAGGGCTGCCTGTTTTATGATCTCGGCTGCCGCGGCCCGATGACGCATTCGCCGTGCAATCGCATCCTCTGGAACCGGCAGTCCTCGAAGACGCGGTCGGGCATGCCGTGCCTCGGGTGCACGGAGCCGGAGTTCCCCTTCTACGACCTCGCCCCCGGCACGGTCTTCAAGACGCAGACGATCATGGGCGTCCCGAAAGACCTGCCCGCGGGCTCGGCCAAGCCCGGTTACATCCGGCTCACGGCCGCCGCGAAGGCGACCGCGCCGCAGTGGGTCGAGGAAGACATGTTCGTCGTCTAGCACCGAGGCGCTTCTTTACTTCAGCACGTTAACGCTCGGAGGACGTTCGCATGGCGATCGCACCGGAAGCCCCTTCCACGAAGGGTCAGATCCTCGACATCTCACCCGTCGGCCGCGTCGAGGGCGACCTCGACGTGCGCGTCGACATCCGCGACGGCGTCGTCGTCGACGCCTGGACGCAGGCGGAGCTGTTCCGCGGCTTCCGCTACGCGGCCGAGCTGCGCGGCGCAACGCCGCTGTTCGCCTTCGGGAATCCGCCCGACCGGCAGACGGGCTGGATCGCGGACGTCCTCGAGGACGCCAGCATCGGCTTCGCGGCGCGCGTCGACGGGGAGCTGCTGCCGCTCAACGCGACCGGCCGCGCGCTTCGGCTCTTCGCGTAAGCCACGTTTCCCGCGCCGTTCACGTTGACCGCGCATTCGTCGAGCCCTAGGCTAGCGGCATGGAACACCGCACGCATACCGACCACGCGCACGTTCACGGAGCCGACTGCGGCCACACCGCGATCAAGCACGACGACCACGTCGACTACCTTCACGACGGCCATCTCCACAGCGCCCACGGCGACCACATCGACGAGCACGTGCTCGCCGCGCTCGATACCAAGGGCTGCAAAGATCACTCCTGCGACGGTCACGATGCCGCACACGCGCACGGCACGACGTGCGGTCACGAGCCCGTTCCCCATGGCGATCACACCGACTACCTCGTCGCATCGCATCTCCACAACGCTCACGACGGACACTGCGACGAGCACGGCGTTCTCGCACTCGCCTAACGCTTAGACGTGCAAGCTCCGGCAGGTCGCACAGCGGCCGAAGAACTCGATCGTATGCTCGTCGAGTTCGAAACCGCGCTCGCTCTCGAGCGACTCGCGGATCTCGTTGATCGCATCGCAGTCCACTTCGTCGACGCGGCCGCAGACGCGGCAGACCGCGTGATGATGGTGGCGCTCGCCGCAATAGACGAAGCTCGCCTCGCCGTCGGGATCCGCACGGCGGGCGATCGTACCGAGACCCTCGAGCATCTCGAGGGTCCGGTAGATCGTCGAGATCGCGAGCCTCGGCTGATCGACCGCCAGCCGCCGATGGATCTCGCTCGCGGTGAGATGGCGGCGCTCGCGGCGCAACAGTTCGAGGACCGCTCGCCGCGAGCGGGTCGCGTAGAGTAGCCTGTTCATGCCGTCAGTCGCGACGGATGAGCCGCCGCATCAGCCATCGCGCCGCGGGCGATGCGTTGACGTAGTCGAGATCGTCGTGCTCGCAGAGCCCGGCGAGCAGGTCGCCCGCCGCATCGCAGAGCGCGCACCACATCGCGAGCGTCGCCTCGCGCGACGGGGGCCCATCGCCGCGACTCATCGGCCGAACCGCAGGCCGATGTCGAAGATGCGGGGTGCCGCGACATGATTGCCCTGCGCGTTCTGGAGCGTCACGAAATACCGGTCGTTGAGGAGATTTTGAATTCGGAGCGTTAACGCGAGGTCGGGGGCGAGCGCCACGCCCTTCTCGACGGCGAAGATCGTATGCGGCGTGGCCTTGCAATACCCGGGCGTGCCATTGGGACAGCTCGCCGACGAGAGCCCGCTCCCGTATTCAGCATCGGCGGAGAACCAGCCGCCTCTGCGGTCGTTCGCGAGCACGCCGCCCGTGACACTGTACTCCTGATCGTGATCGGCCGGCGTGTAGTCTACGGGCGACCCGAAGCACGGTGCCAGTAGCTGCGTTTCGCAACCCTTGTTGAGTGAAAGGGTATGCGCTACGTTGACATAGCCGCGGCTGCCATTCTGGAACGGGAGCACGTAGTTGATGGCCTCCTGCGAGAGTCGGCCGAGCGTGTAATTGATGTCTTGATGTAAGAGGGTCACGCCGACCTGCGTATCGTCGATGAGGTCGTTCGCGTTCTTCTGCCACACGCGAAAGCCGAGCGAACCCGCGCCAATCGGCACGTGGCCGCCGAACTCGAGCTGCGTGTCGCGTTCCGGCTTGAGATCGAACTGCGCGATCGATGCTTGCAGCGGCAGGTTCAAGAGTTGCGCCGCGCCGGGGCTGACGTTTTCGAACGAGAACGGCTCGAAGAAGCGGCCGAGATAGGCATAGATGCTCGCGCGCGGACCGAAGAAACGCGTGAGCTTGAGGCGCGGACTGAACGACCCGAAGCCTTGCGCGAACTCCGCCGACTTGATCGTGAAGAAGTCGTACCGCAAACCCGCGTCGACTTCATAGCGGTCGCTCGGGCGCCAACTGTCCTCCGCGTACGCAGAATACGTGTTGCCGACGTTGGGACTATTGTCGACGACGGTGAACGGCGCACCCGGCGTCGCGGGCGAGTGGATCGGCGCGAGAAAGTTACTGGGTTGCAGCGTGACGGCGTAATTCTTTATCAGGCGTGTCGCGTCATAATTGACGCCTGCCTTGATTTCGTGGCGACCGATGCGTTTCGTATAGTCGCCCTGGAGGGTGAGATCGAGCGATGTCTTATCGTCGGCGAGCGAGAAGCCGCACGTGCCCGGACCGTAATTCTGCGGCCCCGAGATTGCCGTCGCGCAGTCCGTCGCGTTTCCACCGGCTGCGAGATTGAGCGCTTGGCCGAACGCGAAGTCGTTCGGCTGGTCGCCGAAATCGCGGATACGTGAGAGCTTCACGGCGGCCCCGAAGCTGTACGCCCCGGTGTCGCCGAGCGATTGCCGAAAGTTGAGATTGACGAACGTATCTTCTTGCTTCTCGTTATCGTCCGTCTGCGCGGGCTCGCCGCTCGCGACGTCGTTGGGAATCTGGTAGGCGCGATAGCTGTGAATCACCGTCACGTCGGTGAAGTCGTTCTTCCCTCGCGGGATCGTAAAGCGCGCGAATTGATTCGTGTCGCTCGCGCGGTTGTGCGGGGAATCGAAGTTGGGCGGATCGAGTCCGCGCGTTGACTGCTCGTCCCGAAACGCGAGCGAATACCCGCCGCCGCCGCCGAGCGGCGCGTGATAGCCGAGCGTCTGATCGAGATCGCTGTACGAGCCGGCGCGCGCGTTGCCGTCGACGCCCGCCGGGCCCGTGCCCGCGCGCGTCGTGATGTTGAGGACCGAACCGAAGCGTAAGCCGTACTGCGCGGGATACGCGCCCTCGATAACGTCCACGAACGAGACGTCGTTGGGATCGATCTCGCTGCCGACTTCGCGGTTGAGCGCTTGCGGCAGCGGTACGCCGTCAACGAGGTAGTCGATGACGCCGTGATCGCCGTTGAGGTGCACGACCCCGTTGGCGCCGCGCACGGCACCCGGCAGCTGAATGAGCGCTTCGGGGAAGCTGTCGCTATACGGCGAGCGCGTGAGCGTCTCGTGGTCGAGCACCACATCGCTGCCGCTGCCGCGCGTCGCCGTCGACCGCACGACCGCAACGCTACCGATCTTCTGCAGCGAGAGCGCGATCGGCGCGGTCGCGCCGCCGCTCCCGAGATCGACGCGAACGGCGCCGTGCTCGCCGCCCAGAGTCGCCGTCATGTCGTACGATCCGAGCAGCAACGCCGGAAACGCGTATCGCCCCTTCGCGTCGGTCGTGGCGTGCAGGACGACGTTATTGCCCGCGGCCGTTACGGCGACTCCCGCCAGCGGCGCGCCGTCGCGCGAGACGACGCCGGTCAAAAAGGCGCTCGCGGACGCCGCTTGCGCGGCCGTTGCGCAGGAGAGTGAGGCACAGAGAAAGACTACGCTCGTCGAGCGACTCGTCATCGTTGATTCCCCGAACAGGTGACGCCCGCCCGAGTGCGGTCCGCCTAATGATAACGATATATCATTGTTGGAGGCTGCCACTCCTGCGTGTTCGCAGAAAAATCGACGGCTCGATGATCGCAGGATTATCGCCGAGCGAACGCCCCTGCGGTGTGAGCCGATGGTGGGGCGGCGCAGGCAGTATAACGGAACGAGGGCCCGCACCGTACGGTGCAAGCCCTCGTTCCTTGCCGGTCTCGAGTCAGATTAGTAGTCTTCGTCCCCGCCGCCGAGCGGCCCGAGACCCTCTTCCTCCTCTTCTTCCTTTTCGAGCTCCGCGTCCTCGTCCTCGAGAACGTACCCCTCGTCGACCTCATCCTCTTCGACGGCCGGCTCTTCTTCGGCGACGTCGCTATCGAGCACATCGTCTCCGAGACCGCCGCCGATGCGGCTCATGCCGCCCTCCTCGGCTTCGGGCGCGCTCGGCATGACGCTCCGCGGCGAGGCCTGGGCGGCCGCGACTTCCTCGTCGCTCGCCTCGGTCTCCTCATCGGAATCTTCGCCGTCGACGTCGGGTGTGATCGCACCCTCGGCACCGTCGGCCATGCCGACGCCGCCTTCGACGGCGGTCTCCATGGCACGCTGCTGCTCGGCCTCGCGTGCCGCGACCATCGTCTGCGACATCCGCGGATCTTCCTCGCCGACGAGCAGGCCGATATCCTTGGCCGTCTCGGCGACGTCGTCATCCTGCAGCTTGATCTCGATCTCTTCGCGGTTCTCGGTGAGGACCTTGACGTCGAGCGCGAGCGACTGCAGCTCCTTGATGAGCACCTTGAACGATTCCGGAACGCCTGGCTCCATAACGTTCTCGCCCTTGACGATTGCCTCGTAGGTCTTCACACGGCCGACGACGTCGTCGGACTTCACCGTGAGGAGCTCCTGCAGCGTATACGCCGCGCCGTACGCCTCGAGCGCCCAGACTTCCATTTCGCCGAAGCGCTGGCCGCCGAACTGCGCCTTGCCGCCGAGCGGCTGCTGCGTGATCATCGAGTATGGGCCCGTGCTGCGCGCATGGATCTTGTCGTCCACGAGGTGCGCGAGCTTGAGCATGTAGATCATGCCGACCGTGATCGGCCGATTGAAGCGGTCGCCGCTGCGCCCGTCGCGCAACCACGTCTTGCCGTCCGCCGGGAGCCCCGCATCCATGAGCCACTCGGCGATGTCCTCGGCGTGCGCGCCATCGAACACCGGCGTCGCGATGTACATACCGAGCATCCGCGCCGCCCACCCGAGATGGGTCTCCATGATCTGACCGAGGTTCATGCGCGACGGCACGCCGAGCGGATTGAGCACGATGTCGACGGGCGTGCCGTCCTCGGTGTACGGCATGTCCTCTTCCGGCAGCACTTTGGCGATGACGCCCTTATTGCCGTGCCGGCCCGCCATCTTGTCGCCTTGCAGAATCTTGCGCTTCTGTGCGACGTAGACGCGCACGAGATGGCTGACGCCCGGCGAGAGCTCGTCGCCATTCTCGCGCGAGAACATCTTAACGTCGATGATCTTGCCTTTTTCGCCATGCGGCACTTTGAGCGAGGTGTCACGCACTTCGCGCGACTTCTCGCCGAAGATAGCGCGCAGGAGCCGCTCCTCGGCCGTGAGCTCGGTCTCGCCCTTGGGCGTGACCTTGCCAACGAGGATGTCCTCGGGCCGGACCTCGGCGCCGATGCGGATGATGCCGTTCTCGTCGAGATCCTTGAGCGCGTCCTCGCCGACGTTGGGGATGTCCCGTGTGATCTCTTCGGGCCCGAGCTTCGTGTCGCGGGCTTCGCACTCGTACTCCTCGATGTGGATCGAGGTAAAGCGGTCGTCCTTGACCATCCGCTCGGAGATGAGGATCGCGTCCTCGTAATTGTACCCTTCCCACGGCATGAACGCGACGAGCACGTTCTGGCCGAGCGCCATCTCGCCCTGATCGCTCGACGGACCGTCGGCGAGGATCTGCCCGCGCATCACGTGTTCGCCGATCGTCACGATCGGAGTCTGGTTGATACACGTGCCGGCATTAGAGCGCGTGTACTTCAAAAGGTCGTACGTCTTCTCGAGCTCATTCGCGTCGCTCTTGACGACGATGACCTTCGCATCGACGTGCATGACCGTGCCGCCCTCATCCGCGAGCACGCATCCCCCGGAGTCCTTCGCGGCGCGGTATTCCATGCCGGTGCCGATGATCGGCGCCTGCGGCCGCAGCAGCGGCACGGCCTGACGCTGCATGTTCGCACCCATCAGGGCGCGGTTGGCGTCGTCGTGCTCGAGGAACGGGATCAGCGCCGTTGCGACCGACACGATCTGCTTCGGGCTGACGTCCATGAGGTGAACGCGCTCGGGCGGCTCGGTGACATACTCCTCGGCGTAGCGCGCGATGACTTGCTCGGCCGTGATCTTCCCGGCCGCGTCGAGCGGCGTGTTCGCCTGCGCGATGATGTACTCGTCTTCGCGATCGGCCGTGAGATAACGCAGATCGTTGCTGACCACGCCGTCCGTGACGATGCGGTACGGCGTCTCGATGAAGCCGTAGCGATTGACGCGCGCGAAGCTCGCGAGCGAACCGATGAGTCCAATGTTCGGGCCTTCCGGCGTCTCGATCGGGCAGATGCGGCCGTAATGCGAATGGTGGACGTCGCGGACTTCAAAGCCGGCGCGCTCGCGCGAGAGGCCGCCCGGCCCGAGGGCCGAGAGCCGGCGCTTATGCGTGAGCTCGGCGAGCGAGTTCGTCTGGTCCATGAATTGCGAGAGCTGCGAGGAGCCGAAGAACTCTTTGATCGCGGCGACGACGGGCCGGATGTTGATGAGCGCCTGCGGGGTGACGGTCTCGATGTCCTGGACCGTCATGCGCTCGCGCACCACGCGCTCGAGGCGCAGCAGGCCGACGCGGAACTGGTTTTGCAGCAACTCACCGACCGAGCGGATGCGGCGGTTGCCAAGATGATCGATGTCGTCGATGTGGACTTGTTTCGTCGCAACCCGAATCAGCCGGTGCAGCACGGCGATCATGTCGGCGCGAACGAGGCAACGCTTGTCGATCGGCGGAATCGGCAACTCAACGGCGCTGTAGTCGCGCTCGAGCTTGCCCGAGAGCTTGTAGCGGCCGACCCCGGCGAGGTCGTAGCGCTTCTCGTCGAAGAACAGCGACTCGATCAGCTTCTCGGCGTTCTCCGCGTTTTCGGGCTCGCCCGGCCGGAGCTTCTTGTAGATCTCCTTGAGCGCGTCCTCACGCGTCTTGATGTCTTTGTCTTTCTCGAGACAGTTGACGATCAGCGGCGAATGGTCGAAAAGATCGAGGATCGCCTCGTCGCTTTCCCAGTTGTGGCCGAGATCGGGCCGCGAGAGTGCACGCACAAATGTCGTCGCGTAGATCTTGCGATTCTTATCGATCCGGACGCCGAGCGTGCCCTCGGTCTCGTCGTTCTTCGTACCGTTGTCGGTCTCGAACTCGATCCACGCGCCGCGATTCGGGATGATCGTCGCGTTGTACGTCGGCCGGTTGTTGGTGTCGCTGTCCTGGAGGAAGTACACGCCGGGCGACCGGACGAGCTGGCTCACGATCACGCGCTCCGCGCCATTGATCATGAACGTGCCCTTGTCCGTCATGAGCGGGAAGTCGCCCATGAAGATCTCTTGGTCCGGAATGCCCTTGATCTCGCCCGACTCGGCCGTGATCAGGCGGACGCGGACGCGCAGCGGCGCCGAGTACGTCATGTCACGCTCGCGGCACTCCTCGACCGAATACTTCGGCTCGCCGAGCGAGTGCTCGCCGAATTCAAGCACGAGGTTGCCCGTGAAGTCCTTGATCGGGGAGATCGACTCAAAGGCTTCCTTCAGCCCGTCCGTGATGAACCAGCGAAACGAGGCCTTCTGAAGCTCGATGAGATCGGGCAGCTCCAGAACGTCCGCGATCTTCGCGAACGTGTAGCGCGGACGCTTCGAACCGGGATCTTCGAACCGCTCGACCGTGAAGGCATCGGTCCCGGGCGAGAAGACGCTCGAGGTCGGCGACGGCGGCGGCATCGCCGCTAGCGAAACCTCTTCGACCTTCGTCGACCGCTTCGCACGGGACGTCTTGGCCGAGCCCTTCGCGGGAGCTTTTGATGCCATCGATTTCGCCATACTTTCTTGTAGTCTCACCGGAACGGTTCGGTAGCGGCGTCGCCCAAACGGATATAAGCCGGCGAGTCCCCTCGCCCGCTCGGCTTCGCTCGCCCCACCGAGGGGCATAGGCGAAAATCGTACCACGGACCGATCGTTTTGGAAAGAGGGAGCCTCGGCGCCGATCCGATGGCAGTTCGGTCGCGCCGATCGCTCGAAATGTCCTGTATCGGACATTACGCGCGTCGTCCTTTGAGCAGCGAGGATCGCCGGCGGTGCGATCGGCTCGGTCGCATTGAGAGACCTACGTCACCGCGCAACCCGCCGGTTTACGTCAGGATTGGTTCGCACTATGATAGCCCGACGAACGGTTCCGTCGAGGCGCCATCGGCTCAGCAGCTTGCAGATGAGGCATTTAGCGTGCGATTGACGAGTACCGCGGACATGAACTGCTCGATCGCGCGAGCGCTTGACGTCGTCGGAGAGTGGTGGACCCTGCTGATCGTTCGCGATATCGGGCTCAACGATGTCCATCGTTTCGACGCTTTGCAGCGCGAGCTCGGCATCGCGAGGAACGTGCTGGCGGCCCGGCTCTCGAAGCTCATCGATCACGGCATCGTCACGACTCGGCTCTACCACGAGCGCCCGCCGCGCTCGGAGTATCATCTGACCGAAAAGGGTCAGGAGCTCGCGAGCGTGCTCTTCGCGCTCATGGAGTGGGGCAATCGCCATACGCGAGGATCGGTTGAGGTCGGGCCGCCGCTACGCCTCGAGCACGTCGAGTGCGGCTCGCACCTCACAGCCGCGACGGCGTGTCCGACGTGCAACGTGCTCGTCGACGGCGACGATCGGCGCCTCGTCCACTCGAAGGCCGAATGAGGGGAACGCCGGCGGCGTCGTTCGCGTTGCGTCGGAAGTTGGCGCCGTTCATCGCGCACGTCGCGCGACGCGTCGCCTCGAAGGAGACATCCATGCTGAGAGAACGACTCTGGCGCTCGCGGCGCTGCTCGCCGTTGGGCTTCCCTCCATTGCCTCCGCGGCGCCCACGACGGTCAAGCATTGCCGTGGCGCAAACGGCCGCTTCGTCAAATGCGCGTCGGCCGGATCGGCGATGTCGAAAACGCCGATGACGACCGCGAGCCCGATGCCCAAGCGGAGCCACCACAAGAAGAGCTGATCAGGCCGGCGGCCGGATCCGAAAACGAAGATGCCCGCGTACGATGTACGCGGGCATCTTCGTCAGCCGCCGCAGGGCAGCGCTCAAGCTCCTACCGGTACGAAGACGACCGGGTCTGGAAGCAATCGCGGCAATAGACGGGCTTGTCGCCGCGCGGCTGGAACGGCACTTCGGCCGTCTGTCCGCATTGGCTGCAGGTGGTCTGGAACATCTCGCGGCTCGCACCGCGCGACATCCCGCCGCCTGCGCTCGCGCCGTAACCGCCGCCCGCGCCGGCACCAACGCCGCCGCCGCCGCCGCCCGTGGCTCCTCGCTGCGCCTTGCGTGCCGAACGGCACTCGGGGCAACGATTCGGCTTGTTTTGGAAGCCTTTGCTGGCAAAGAACTGCTGCTCGCCAGAGCTAAAGATGAACTGGCTGTTGCAGTCAACGCAGTTCAGGGTTTCATCAGTATACACGTGGTGGGTCTCTCCTGGCGTCTGATCTCTTTCGGCCCCGCCGAGTACCTGATGAAAGCTGTCTGCTGTCGACCGGTCCGGGAAGGTTTCGAGCCGGGCGGCGTGACGCCATGAGTACCCGCACCGACTACGGCGACTATAACACAGTCGATACCGCAATGGTTCGGTTCCTACGAAAAAAGTCGCAGTCGGTAATGCGACCTACTTCTCAGCTTCAATCCGCGTGAGATCGAGCCGCATCGGCTGGTGCTCGATGCCGGCGTCCCAGTTGCGCGCGCCGTCGTCGACGTAGCCGGCGCGCACGTAAAACTCGCGCGCGTGGACCTGCGCGTGGAGCTCGATTGCCGCGAACCCGCGCCGGAACGCTTCGGCACCTAAGCGTTGCAGGAGCAGCATGCCGACGCCGCGGCCGCGCGCGTACGCGTCGACCGCCATGCGTCCGATCCGCGCGGTCCGCGCGTCGAGCACGTAGAAGCGTGCGGTGCCGAGCGCGCGGCCGGCGGCGTCCCGCGCGAGCGCGTGACACGCGGCCGCGTCGGTCCGGTCGTGCTCGTCGATCTCCTCCTCGGGCGGAACGCGCTGCTCGTCGACGAACACGCGCATGCGGATCGCGCGCGCCTCGCGCATGCGCTCCACATCGCCGATGTCGAAGAGTTCAACGACCACGATCGCCTGCGCTCTCTGCGTGGGCTCCGCCCGCGAGCCGTACCTCGCCGCGACGCTCGCGGCGATCGACGGCGCCGTCGATTCGCTCGTCGTCAACGACAATGGCGACGACGGGCCGGCCGCCCGCGAGAACCGTGCGACGCTCGTGGCGAGCGCGACGGCGCGGCGCGGCGCGTTGCGCGTCGAGCGCCATCCATTTCGCGATTACTCCGACATGCGCGATCGCGCGTTCGCGGCGCTCGCCGCGCTCGATCCGTTGCCGGACTGGGTTCTGCTGCTCGACGCCGACGAGGTCCACGGCGAACAGATGCGCTACGTGACGCGCGAGCTCTTGCCGCGCCTGACCACACGGACGCGCGGCGTCGCCGGCTACACGCATCACTTCTTCGGAACCTTCGGCTGGATCACGGACATCGCGCGGCGGTCGATGCTCGTGCGTTACGCGCCGGAGATGCGCTGGACGGGCGCCGTCCACGAGACGATCGTCGGCGGCACGGGCGCGGAACTCGTGCTGCCGTACACGTACCACCATTACGGCAACGTCGCGACGCCGTTCGATCTCGCGCGCAAGCACGGCACGTACTACGCGCTCGGCAACGCCGTGCCGCCGCCGCCCGATCCCGCCGACGCCGACGCGCGGATGTTTGTCGCCAAGGCGCGCGACGTCCGGCGCTACACGGGGCAGCACCCACGTGCGGCGCGCGCGACGGTCGCGCGACTCGAAGCCGAGCGCGCGCGGGAGTTCGCGGCGCTCGAGCGCGCCTTCGCGCGTCGCGACCCGGCGCTGCGCGCGCTCGCGATGCTGCGCGGCATCAACGAAACGCTGCGCGTCGAGCTGCGCCGCATCGAGCATCCGCGCGCCTTCCCGCTGCCGAGCAGCGCGCGATGAACCGCATCGCGTTCGCGACGGGCCTGCTCGAGCGCGACGGCGCCGTCTTACTCGTCGCGTCGAAGTACCCCAATCAACCCGTGCCGATCTGGAATCTCCCGGGCGGCCGGCAGCGCCCGGGTGAGCTGCTCCCGGCGACGCTCGCCCGCGAGTTTCGCGAGGAGGTCGGGCTCACGATCGAGGTCGGCGGCCTGCGCTACGTCGCCGAATCGTACGATCGCTCCGGCGATGCGCACGTCGTCTGCGCCGCCTTCGACGTCGAGGGGTCGGGCGAACCCGCGCTCGATCCGAGCGACCCCCACGTCGTCGCGATGGCGTGGGTGCCGCGGGCCGAGCTTCCGGCGCGGCTCGCGGTCCGCGTGATCCGCGAGCCGATGCTGCAAAACCTCGCGGACCCGAGCCAGCGTTATTTCGGGTTTAAGGAGGCCGGGATCACGATTTCGTTCGCCGACTCGTCGTAGAGCTCGCGCGCGCGACCGCGCCCGAGCTCAAAGATGACGATGTCGACGGGCCGACCGCGAACGATCGCGCCGTTGCGTTGTGTCTTGATCTCCGAGAAGCCGACGCTCGCGAGCAACCGCCGCGACGCCGCATTCTCGGGCACACAACACGCCTCGATGCGCGCGAGGTCACTCGTTTCGAACGCGTAGCGCACGAGCAGTTCGGCCGCTTGCCGCGCGTAGCCGTGACCGCGATGGGCGACGAGCAGACTGTAACCAATCTCCGCGGTCCCGCGCGCGTGCTCGCCGAGCCGCAGCGACACCCACCCCATCGGCGTACCGCCGCTGCGCAGCGAGACCAGCCATTCGAAACGGCCCGTCGCATTGACGTCGAACGCCGGCGCACGCGCCCCGACGCGCCGCTCGAACTCGGCGCGCGTGAAGCGCGGAACGTCTTGGAATTCTCGGAGCTGCGGGCCCTGCATGATCTTCCAGAGGGTCGCCGCGTTATCGGGAGTGACCGGCTCGAGGACGATCCGTCCGCCGACGAGTCGTTTCATCACACCGCCGATTCGTCGCACACGCACGTCCGGCCTAGCCGCGGCCGGCGTTCGGCGCGATACGGCGGGCATGAACACGCTCGCCGCCGGCCTGGCGCTGACCCACCCGAGCGAGGTCGCCTTTCGCGGCACGGTGCTCGACGCGCCGCACCTCTTCTTCGGCCGCCCGACTCAATCGTGGCACGAGGCTTTCCACGTCCGGGCCGACGACGGCAGCGCCGTCGAGATCGTGGACAATGTCACGATCGCCCCGCAGATTCCGGTGGTCCCGGGCGACCGCATCGGCGTGCTCGGCGAGCTCGTACCCGAGACGGCGCGCGGGCCGCTCGTTCACTGGACGCATCACGATCCCGCGGGCGAACACGCCGCGGGCTACCTCGAGCTCAACGGTCGTCGCTACGCGTGACCGCGCCGCGACCGCTCTGCGCGACGAGCCGGTCGATCGTGACGAAGCGGTATCCTCGTGCGCGCAGCGCGTCGATGATCTCGCGCGTCGCGGCGATCTCCTGTGAGCGATCGCAGCGCGGGTCGCCCGGGCCGCAGGCGATGCCGCGGTCGCCATCGTGGAGTACGATGATGCTCCCGTCGCGCACCCCCGCGAGCACGCGCCGCACGATCGTCCCGGTCCCCGGCTGCTCCCAGTCGCGCGCGAGCGGCGCCGACCACATCACGACGTCGAGTCCGAGTGCGTGGGCGGCGTCGACGACGGCGAAATCGCGTGCGCCGAACGGCGGCCGCATGTACCGCGGGCGAACACCCGTCGCCGCCGCGATCGCGTCGCTCGTCCGTTCGAGATCGCTGCGGATCGCAGGCGGCGACCCGAGGTAGAGGTGCGCGTGACTCCAGCTATGGTCGCCGACCGCGTTGCCGTCCGCGACGATCCGGCGCGCGAGCGCCGGATGCGCGGCTACGGCGCGGCCGACCAGGAAGAACGTCGCATGGACGTGCTCGGCGCGGAGCACGTCGAGGATGCGATCGGTGTACGGTGGATTGGGCCCGTCGTCGTAGGTGAGCGAGACCTCGCGCAGCGTCGAGGCGCCCCCGACGACCGTCCGGCCGAAGAACTGATTGGGGGGCGCCTCGAGCCATTCGTAGCCCGCGTAGCCCGCGTAGCCCGCGATCCCGAGCACGCCCGCGAGCGCGACGGCGGTGAGCGCGACCAGCGGGCTCACGCGTGGACCGCGCGCGCGGCGCGCGCTCGCGCCGCCGCCGACTTCGCGCGGAAACCGTTCGAGCCGAAGCGCTCGAAATCGGCGATGAGTTCCGCGTAGCGCGGATCGACGAGCGTCGTGCTCGACATCCGCAGGAGGTCCGGCAGCGGCGCGCCCTTGTGGAGCTTGAGGGTGAACTGGTGGCCGCCGGTCGTCGCCCAGTAGTGCGGGTCCGTGAACGTGAAACGATATGAGCCGTGCGCGTCGCCCGCGACCTGCGCGATCGATACCGTGTAGCTTACGCTCGTGTCGCCGCGCGGCGGCTTCGAGCGCAGGCGCCAGATGCCGTCGTGCACGACCTCATCGAAGAGGAACGCCACGTTGCCGTCGCTCGCGAGCGTCACGCGCGGGACTTCGGAGACCGTGATCTGCAGGCCGCCGCGACCGAGCACCCGGTAGACAAGCACCGAAGTACCCTCATCGTCGGTCATCCGGTAGTTCTCGCGGACGAGCGGTCCCGCGCTGTGCTCGAGCGCAAGCTCGAGGACGATCTTGGAGCGCGCGTCGACGACGCCGCGCGCGGCCGTGTAACGCGTGGTCTGCGAGCGCAGGAAATACACGAAGGCGCCCGCGATCCCGAGGAGCGCGGCGACGAGGACGAACGCCGGAACCCAGTTCTTACGCACCCGCGCGCTTCGCGAGGCGCTCGTCGAGCACGCGGTTGACAACGGCGTCGGCGGCCTTGTTCTGCGCGCGCGGGACGTGGCCGATGTCGACCGAGGAGAACCCGCGCAGTAGGGCCTTGGCTTGGGACGCGAGCGGAATGAGGTCCGCGTGCTTGACCTTGTACACGCCCGTGACTTGGCGGACGACGAGCTCGCTATCCATGCGGATCACGATCGCGTCGGCGGCGAGCTCGCGCGCCTTCGCGAGGCCGGCGACGAGCGCGCGCCACTCCGCGACGTTGTTCGTCGCGACGCCGAGATACTCGCCCACCTCGGCGAGCTGCGAGCCGTCCTCGGCGTAGAGAACCGCGCCGCTCGCCGCGGGCCCCGGGTTGCCGCGCGAGCCGCCGTCGGCGAACATGGTGACTTTCACCGACGTCCCCTTCGCAGGCGGCCGCGCGGCTCCCGGGCGAGGCGAGCGTCATCCGCCGCCCGCGCGCGTACGTTGCGTCGTCATGCTCTCACTCGTCACGCTCGTCCTCGCCGTCTCAATCGCGCCGGACGTCGTGCCGAGCACCGCGCCGGACGCCGCACGGGCGGCCGACCCGCTTCCCGCGGCGACGCTGCCGCCCGCCTCGGACGCCGCCGACACGCGGGCGCTGCGCTGGATGCGTGCGATGCAGCGCGGCCGCATCGACCGGCGGGAGCTCGCACCCGCGATGACCGAGGCCGTCCCGCAGCCGATCGTCGACCTCGTCGCCGCAGAGTACGGTCCGATGGGTGCGCCGACGGAGTTCTCGGTCGTTCGCCGGGAGCGCGTCCCAGGTGGCATCGCGAGCGTCTACCGCGTGACGTTCCTCGCCGAGGATGCGACGTGGATCTTTGCCGTAGACCCCGCGGGCCGCATCATCGGCCTGCACTTCTATCCGCCCGAAGTGGTACCGACGCCGCCGCCCGCGCCGCCGAACGGCACGCCCGGGCGCTAGCCACGGCGCGGGGCCGCGCGCAGCCGCGCCGAGCTCAGAACCAGCGCGGAACGCGGGCGTGATAGGTGCGGTAGCGCTCGCCGAACGCGCGCTCGAGGTACCGCTCCTCGCGATCGACCACGTGCCGGTCGAGCTGCGCGAGCACGACCGGCAGGAGGACCAGCGCGAGCCGCGAGCGCCCGAGCAGCGCCGCGCCGACGAAGACGGCCGTTCCGCCGACGTAGATCGGGTTGCGCGTCGCGGCGAAGACGCCGCCCTCGACGAGCGCCGTCGTCGGCCGGTTGGGCCGGACGTCGCTCTCGGCGGCGCGGATCGCTCGGATCGCGGTCGCCGCAATCGCGAGCCCCGCGACGATCGAGCCGATGCCGATCGTACGCGCGACCCGGCCTCTGATGCCGGGCACGGGCGCGGCGCGGTCGAGCGCGAGTCCGATCGCAAGCGGTACGGCAAAATAGATCGGCGGATAGACCGCCACGCGGGCGTTGTCGGGGACGCTTCGATCGGACACGCGTCTCCCATCCGGCGCGGTCCGGCGCGGCGCCTCCCGGCGCGTGCGCAGGCGCCTTGCGAAGGCGCCGGAAGTCGAGCGCGATGACGGCTCGCGACGCGACCGGTCCCGCGCTCGCGGTCGACCACCTCGAAAAGCGCTTTGGCTCGGTCGAGGCCGTGCGCGGGATCTCGTTCGAGGTCGCGCGCGGGACGATCTTCGGCCTCCTCGGTCGCAACGGCGCGGGCAAGACGACGACCCTCGAAATTTGCATCGGCCTCAAGGCGCCCACGTCGGGCGGCGTGCGCGTGCTCGGCCTCGATCCGAGCCGCCGCCGCGACTTCGAACGGCTCAAGCACCGCGTCGGCGTGCAGCTCCAAGCGACGTCGCTGCCGGAAAAGGCGCACGTCGGCGAGATCCTCGAGCTCTACGCCGTCTACTATGCCGTGCGACCGGACGCGGCCGCCCTCGCGGCGCGCGTCGGGCTCGGCGACAAACTCGCTCGGCCCGTCGGCAAGCTCTCCGGCGGAGAGCAGCAACGGCTCGCGCTCGCCCTCGCGTTGCTGCATGATCCCGACGTGCTCTTCCTCGACGAGCCGACCGCTGGCATGGACGCCTTCGGCCGCCGGATCCTCTGGGCGGAGGTCGAGCGACTGCGCGCCGCCGGGAAGACGATGATCCTCACGACGCACTATATCGAGGAGGCCGAGCGGCTCTGCGACGAGATCTGCATCGTGCAGGCCGGCCGCATCGTCGCGCAAGACGGTCCGGCGGCGCTCGTCGCGCGTCACGGCGGCGATGCGACGGTCGACATCACGGCACCCCGCTTCACGCCGGGCGACGCGCTCGCCTCGCTCGGCGTCTGGACGAGCCAGGAGGAGGGCTGCTGGTCGGTCGCGCTGCGCGGCGAGGCCGGACCCGCCCTCGCGGCGATCGTCGCCCGGTCGACGGAGCTCGGCGCGACGATCCGCGAGCTCGACCTGCGCAAACCCGACCTCGAGGACGCCTTCGTCGCGATCACGGGCGAAGCGCTCGACGAGGCGGCCGCGGCGTGATCGTCTTGTGGGCGATCGCCGCGCAGACACGCGCGAACTTCACCTGGTACTTCATGCGCGATCCGGAGATGATCTTCTGGTCGCTCGCGATTCCGGTCTTCTTCCTCGTGATCTTTTCGTACGCATTCGGCGGCGCGTCGAGCAGCTCGACGTTCCTCGTCCCGGGCGTGATCGGCGCGCAGGTCCTGAGCTCCGGGTTCTGGGGCGTCGGCGCGATGCTCGCGACGTTTCGCGAGAAGAATCTGCTGCGCCGCGTGTACCTCACGCCCGTCCCGCCGTGGACGTTCTTCGCCTCACTCGTGCTCTACCGGATGACGATGCTCGCGATCCAAGCCGTGCTGCTCGCCCTCGTCGGCGCGCTGCTCTTCCACGTGCGCATCGTCGGAAATCCGCTCGCAATCGTGACGATCCTCGTGCTGGGCGCGGCGACGTTCGTCTCGCTCGGCACGGTGATCGGCGCGCTCGCGCGGACGACCGAGAGCGCGAACAACGTCGCCTCGGTCCTGACGGTCCCGCTCGCGTTCCTCAGCGACGCGTACATTCCGATCGACCGCTTTCCGAGCGCGGTGCGCAACGTGCTGCAGGCGCTGCCCTCGACGCAGTTCATCGATGCGTTCCGCGGGATCGCGATGCACGGCGCGTCGCTCGCGCACTACGGCGCGTGGATCGCGATCCTCTGCGCGTGGATGATCGCCGGGACGGCCGTGAGCGCACGCTTCTTCAAGTGGGTCTGAGTTTCGCCGAGCCGCGGCTCTACGCGAGCCTTCCGTGGTACGACCTGCCGGAGATGCACCGCGACACGGACGCGCTTTGGGAGGCCCTCGCCGCCGCGTTCCGGCGGGCGGGCTGCGCCGAGGTTCCGCCCGCGCTCGACCGGACCGTACCGCATGGGACCGACCATCACGGCGGCTGCTTCTTCACGCAGACGTGCGGCTATCCGCTCCTGACGACGGCGCGCGAACACTTCGCCGTACTCGGCGCGCCGTGCTACGCGGTCCCAGGCGCCTGCGGCCCGTTGCACCGCAGCTTCGTCGTCGTGCGCGACGATGCAGCCGCGCGCGCGCCTGAGGAGCTGCGCGGCGCGAGCTTCGCGATCAACGAGATCGATTCCAACTCCGGCATGAATTTGCCTCGGCTGCTCTTCGCGCCGCTCGCGCGCGAGGGCCGCTTCTTCGGCTCGACCGTGGTCACCGGCAGCCATGCGCGTAGCGCCGAGGCCGTGAGCGCCGGGGACGCGGACGCGGCCGCGATCGACTGCGTGACGTTCGCCCTGCTGCGGCGCTATCGGCCCGCCGCCGTCGCGAGTCTGCGCGTGATCGCGGAGACGGCGGCGACGCACGCCCCGCCGCTCGTGACGAGCCGTGCCGCGGGCGCCGAGACGGTCGCCCGCCTGCGCCGCGGCGTCAACGCCTTCCTCGCGGACCCGGCGTTCGCGACGCTACGGGCGCGCCTCGCCATCGCGGACGTCTCGCTCTGCGATGCCGATGCCTACGACCCGGTCCTTGCGTACGAGCGCGACGCGGCGCGGCTCGGCTACCCAGTCCTGGCATAACCGGCTCTTAATTTTCGCGTGCAAACCTAGGCGCATCGTGCGCCGCATCATTGCGGCGCCGCTCCGCTTCGTTCTCGCGAGGTTCGCTCATGTGCTTCCCCCTACTCCGCACGCTCGCACGTGCGCTCGCCTTCGTCGGCATGGCCGCCGTCGCGAGCGCCTGCTCGAACACGGCCGGACCATCGTACGCGGTCACGCCGCAGTCGCTGGCGCCGATCAAGCACGTCTTCACGATCATCCTCGAGAATCAGACGTACAGCAACACGTTCGGCGTGACGATGCCCGTGCCATACCTCTCGCAGACCGCCGCGGCGCAAGGCATGCTCCTCCAGAATTACTACGGTACGAGCCATTTCAGCCTCGGCAACTACGTCTCGCTCGTGAGCGGCCAGGCCGTGACCACCGACAATCAGGACGATTGCGGCGCACCGTCCGCGGCGGGCTACCCGGGCTCGAACTACATCGACGTCGCGCAGACGGGCACGGCGCAGTACAATCAGGTCGCCGGCAATGGCTGCGTCTATCCCGCCGCCGCGACGACCGTCGTCGATCAGCTCACGGCGGCCGGCCTCACGTGGAAAGGCTACATGGAGGACATGGGCAACGATCCCACGCGCGAACCGGCGACGTGCGGTCAGCCCATCGGCGGCATCGGCGCGGCCGACAACACGCAAGCGGCACAAGTCCCGCCGAGCTATAACAAAGGCGGCACGACGGCGACGACCGACCAGTACGCGGCGCGCCACAATCCGTTCGTGTACTTCCACTCCGTCATCGACTCGGGCGGTTGCGCACAGCACGTCGTCCCGCTCAACGATTCGACGCTCACGGCGGACCTGCAATCGGTCGCGACAACGCCGAACTACGTCTGGATCACGCCCAACCTCTGCAACGACGGCCATGACGTGCCGTGCAAGTCGCCGGGTAGTCCGAAGTCCTACGTCAACGAGAACACGTTCCTCGCGAAGTGGATCCCGATCATCACGCGCTCGCCAGCCTTCCAGAAGGACGGCCTGCTGATGGTCACGTTCGACGAGACGAGTCTCTCGGACACGAGCGCCTCGGGCGTCAACGTCGGCTACGACGGTACGGCCTGCTGCAACGAGCCCAGCGGCCCGAATACGCAGCTCCCCGGCGTCCCGCCGCTTGCGACCGCGCAATATTTTAACATCCCGATCACGGGCGGTGTCGGCAACTCCGGCGGCGGTCAGACGGGTACCCTGCTGCTCTCGAATTACATTGCGCCGGGCGTCAGCACGGTCCCGTACAACCACTACTACATGCTGCACACGGTCGAGAGCCTCTTCGGTCTGCCGTACCTCGGCTATGCCGGCTATCCCGGCACCACGAGCTTCGGCGCCGACGTGTTCGGAACGAACGCTCAACGCCAGCAGGTCATCTCGCTCTGATGCGACCGCTCGCCGTCGCGAGCGTCGTCGCGCTCGTCGCACTCGGGAGCGCGCTCCCGTGTGCGGCGGCCGAACACGGCTCGTCCGCCACTCGAACGAAGGCCGAAGCCGCGTTCATGCGATCGGTGCAGCTGGCGAACACGGCCAATGCCGTCACGAGCGACCTCCTTGATTACTCCGGAACGCGCGTCGTCATGCGCTGTACGATCGAGCAGATCGTCGCCAAGGACGTGATGATCGGCCAGTGCGGGAAGGACGTCGAGCCCGTCGACCTCTATCTCGAAGCCGCGACGGCGCATCGTCGCCGGGGCGACATCCTGCGCGTCCTCGGAACCGTCGATCCGCCGATCGGCTGGACCGACGTGTGGGGCCATACGATCTACTATCCGTTCGTGCGTGCGCGTTTCGTCGACGTGGTCGGCTTTACGGCGAATCCCGACGAATGAGGGCCGCGCCCGGCGCGCTGCTGCGCGCGTTCGCCCTGCTCGGACTGCTCGGACTGTCGGCAGCGTGCGATACGGTGCCCGCCGCGCCGGCCGACCCAAGCGCGACCGCGGCGCCCGCGACTCCGCCGATCGGCCACGTCTTTACGATCATCCTCGAGAACCAAACGTACGACAACACGTTCGGCGTGACGATGCCCGTGCCGTATCTCTCCAAGACCGTCGCGAAGCAGGGCGTGCTGCTCCACGACTATTACGGCACGAGTCATTTCAGCCTCGGGAACTACGTCTCGCTCGTGAGCGGTGAAGCGGTCACGCTCGATAACCAGGACGACTGCACCGTCAACAAGCAGGCCGGCTATCCGGGCTCGCGTTACGTCGACGTCGCGGTCAGCGGCCTGGCCGACTACCATCAGATCGTCGGTGACGGTTGCATCTATCCGCGCGAGACGCTCACGATCGCGGATCAGCTCGAGACCGCCGGCCTCACGTGGAAAGGCTACATGGAGGACATGGGCAACGATCCGACGCGCGAGGCGGCGCGTTGCGGCCAGCCCATCGACGGGATCGGCGCGCCCGATAACACCTCGGCCGCGCAGGTGCCGCCGAACTACGACCGCGGCGGCACGCAACACGTGACGGATCAGTACGCCGCGCGGCATAATCCGTTTGTCTATTTTCATTCCGTGCTCGACTCGGGGTCGTGCGCGCAGCACGTCGTTCCGCTCAACACGACGACGCTTCCCAAGGATCTCGCGTCGGTCGCGACGACGCCAAACTACGTGTGGATCACGCCTAATCTCTGTAACGACGGCCACGACGTGCCGTGCAAGATGCCGGGGAGCCCCGACAGCTACGTCGCCGAGAACGAGTTCCTCGCGCGCTGGGTACCCGTCATCACGCGCTCGCCCGCGTTCCAGAAAGACGGCCTGCTGATCATCACGTTCGATGAGACGAGCCTTGCCGGCACGAGCGCGAGCGGCGTCAACGTGGGCTATGACGGGACGGCATGTTGTAACGAACCGAGCGGTCCCAACACCCACCTGCCCGGCGTCCCGCCGCTCGCGACCAAGGCGTTCTACAACATCCCGATTATCGGAGCGTCGGCGATTCCGGTGGCGGTCAGACCGGGACGATGCTCGTCTCAAACTTCATTGCGCCCGGGGTCAGTACGGTCCCGTATAATCATTACTCGATGCTGCGCTCGATCGAGGATTACTTCGGCCTAGCTCATCTCGGGTACGCCGATTATCCCGGCACGGCTGACTTCGGCGCCGATGTCTTCGGGCCGCTGCCAAAGCGCCGTCACACCGTCTCGCTTTAACGATCGAAGGTCGAGGACCGAGAGATCGATACGGCGAGCGTTCTCGACGACCGCGTCAAGCACTCGTCGAAAACGCGTATTTCGCGCGGCGGGCGATCGCGCGCGCGCGACTCGAGGGCGACCTCGACGCGTACGTTTCGGAGCGCTACGCCTTCGCGCGGCCGGTACCGTCGTACGTCGAGGCGGCGCGCTCCCGATGAGCACGGCGCTCGCATTGCCGCCTGCGACGGCGCGCGTCATTTCGAGCACGCTGCGTGCGTGCTCTGGCGCCAATCAAGCTTCGATTCCGCGGCGATTCGGCCCACCAGGGTGGAGCGGTTGCAGCAGGTCGGCGAGGGCCGCCGTGGGCGGTCGCGCGCGCAGCTCGGGCCACGTGCCGCCCGAAGCAACGCGGCCGGCATCGAGGGCGAGCACGCGCTCGCAGATCGCCTCGAGCGCTTCGGCATCGTGATCCGCCGCAACGAGCGCGAAGCCCAGGCGCGCGCGCCAGCCGCGGAGGTCTTCGAGCAGCGCGCGGGACCGCGTGCGGTCGAGGCCGGCGAAGGGCTCGTCCAGGAGCAGCAGCGCGGGCCGTGGCCCGAGCGCCCGGGCGAGCGCGATCCGGCGTGCCTGACCGCCCGAGACACGCGCGGCGCTCGCGTGCCACAGATCGCCGAGTCCGAAGCGCTCGCGTAGCTCCGACGTCCATGCCGCGTCGCCGCGCGTGCCGTAGGCCACGTTCTGCGCAACCGTGAGATGCCTGAAGAGCTGAGCGTCCTGCGCGAGGTAGCCGACGCCGCGCTCGGCGAGGGTCAGCTGCGGGGGATACAGCACGCGGCCCCCGAGCGTGATCGTCCCGCCGTCCGGTGATTCGAAGCCCGCGAGACACGCGAGAACGGTGCTCTTCCCGGCGCCCGAGGGCCCGAAGAGCGCCACGCTCGCGCCCGGGGCGACATCGAGCGCGACGTCGATCTCGATGTCGCGCCGGCGCTTGCGGATCCGCGCCACGAGGCCGCTCAGGTGACGGGATCCCGCACCGGCCGGGCCACGAGCATTTGGGCGAACCACGGCAGCGGCAGCGCCGTCACGAGGAAGACGACGAGGAGCGGCATCACGGCCGGCAGCCCGACGCTCTCGAGCCCGATCCAGAGCTGCACGGGCATGCCCGCCGGGTAGTACGCCGTGACGACGACCGCCCCGAACTCACCGAGCGCGCGGACCCAGGCGAGCGCGAAGCCGACCGCGAGGCCGCGCCGGGCGAGCGGCAGCGAGATCCGCCAGAAGACGCGCGCCGGGCCGTCGCCGAGCAGCGCCGCGTGGCGCTCGAGCGCGCTCGGAACGGCGTCGAACGCGGCGAGCGCGGCGAGCACGTAGTAGCCAGCCGATACGTAGATCTGCGTGATCACGAACGTCGCGGGCGTGTTCCCGAAGCGGAAGCCGAGGCGCCCGAGCGCGACGCCCGCCGGCCCATGCGGCCCGAATGCGAGCGTCAGCAAGATCCCGAGCGCGAGTGGCGGCAGCAGGATTGAGACGAGCAACACGCCCTGCCAGATCAGCCGCTCGCGCGGCGGCGCGTCACGCAGGTAGCGCGCGAGCGGCGTGCCGACGGCCACGACGATCGCGAGGGCGAGCGCGGTGAGCCCGATCGAGACCCGCGCGGCCGCGAACGTGTCGTGCCGCGTCTGCGCGTCCCATTGCCAGGGCCCGATCGGTGCGAGGAACCCGACGAGCGGATAGACCAGGGCGAGCACGGCGAGCGCCGCGCCGAGCCGGCGCAGCGTCGCGCTCAGCTGAGGGCGGCGGAGCCGCCCGGAGCGTCGTAGCCCGCGAGCGCGAACAGCGCCTGCGCGCTCGAACCCGCTAGCCACGCAACGAACTTCATGGCCTCCGCTGGGTGCGCGCCGCCTGCGACGGTCGCCGCGTAGTACACGAGCGGCTCGGGACGGTAGGTTTTGCCGTCGAGGCTCAGCGACGCCGTCGCGTAGGTCGCCGCGAACTTCTCGTCGCCGAGATCGATCTCTGGCGGCAGGTCGACGTAGGGCACGCCGAAGGCACCCGGCTGCACGGCATATGCCGAGGCCGCATCGAGCGTCCCGCCCTGCAGCCTCGCCTCGACGCTCGGCTCAGCGAAGATCTGCGTCGGGTTTTGCAGTGGTCCGAGGATCTTCGCGACGAGATCGTCACGGCGATAAAACTTCTCGGCGAGCTGCATCGTGAAAACGATGTTGCGGCCCTGCGGATCGGTCGCGGGATCGGTCCGTCCGAAACGGACGCCCGGCTCGCTCAGGATCGCGTACCACGGCTCCGCGCCGCGCTTGCCGATCGCTGCGAACTTCTTGCCGCGCGGGCCGTTGCGCGTGTAGGCGATGACCATGCGCGTCCGCGCGATCGGCACGGCGCGCTCGACCTTCTTCGCGGCGATGGTCGTGCGAATCGGGCTCGCCGTCACCGAGATGAAGACGTCGGGTGAAATCGAGCCGCCCGCGATGAGCGCGGCCAGGCCGCTCGCGCCCTGCGGCCGGCCGTGCAGGTCGAGCCCGAGATCCTTGAGGGCTGCGGCTTTGAGCGGACCCTCGACGAGCGACGTCATCGACCCCGCGTACGCGACCTCGAGCGGCGTCGGATCGCTCGCGGTCGCGGCCCGTGCGACCGGTCGCACGATCGCCGCGGCCCCGATCGCGCCGACGGCAGCGACAAAGGTGCGGCGATCGATCTGCATGGGCGTTATCTTCGCTCGAAGATAACGGTCTCCCGCGCTAGAACTGAGCGAGGTAGTCGGTCGCCGCGTCGACCGCGATCCCCGCGCGTCCGAGCCGCTTCGCGACGGAGTCGGGCCGACGCGGTGGAGCTGCCGCAAGCAGCGTCGCGCCGGGCTCGCCGCGGAGCATCGCGACGTCGGCGGCGGCTGGGACGAGCGCCGTCTGATAGGGTGCGAGGTGAACGACCTCGCCGCGGACCGTCACGTCGATCGGCCGGTCGAGCGCGAAGAGGGAGACCGGCATCTCCTCGAGATCGAATCCGCGCGGCTCGTCGTCGACCGCGACCTTTTCGACCCAAAACTTTGCGTCGCTCACGAGGAGCGTTCGCGCCAGACCGTCGAGCCGGAAGTCGACCGTCCGGATCGCGCCATGCTCGGAACGCGCGAAGTCTAGGACGTCGCCGGCCTTGGCAACGTTGAGCTCGCGCGGCGTGCCGTCGGGCCCGGGCCGGTCGTAATCGTAGATCCGGTAGGTCAGATCGCTCGGCTGCTGCGTCTCGTAAATGACGATCCCGGCGCCGATGGCGTGGAGCGTTCCCGCCGGCAGATGGAAGATGTCGCCCGCGCGTGCGGGGACGTGGCGCAGCAGCGGATCGAGCTTGCCGTCGCGGGCGAGCGCCTCGTATTCCGCGCGACTCGTGTCGCGCGCCCAGCCGAGCACGATCGAGGCGCCCGGTTCCGCCTCCAGGACGTACCAGCACTCGGTCTTGCCGACCGGCTGGTGCTCGACGCGCTGCGCGTAGGCGTCGTCCGGATGCACCTGGACCGAAAGCGCCTCGTGTGCGTCGATGATCTTCGTGAGCAGCGGGAAGACGGCCGCCGGATCGGCGGCACCCGTGAGCGCGCGGCCAAGGCTCCCGCGCAACTGGGCGATCGTCGTGCCCGCCCGCTCGCCCGCCGCGACGGCGTTTTCGTCCCAGCACTCCCATGACTCGCCGACCGGCTTCGCGGAGGGCGGCTTTCCGTAGCGCTCGGCGAGGCGGCTGCCGCCCCAGATGAGCTCGCGCTGCCAGGGGCGGATGAGAAGCGGATCGCGTTCGTTCACGGCGGGGTCGTCCCCCGAAACGTCGCGAACCATCCGGCATGCTCCTGCCCGACCTCGCCTTCGAGCATGCGGCCAACGTCGCCGCGGCCGCCGCCGCCCACGCGCCCGCGTACGTCACCTACCACGTCCTCACCCAGGTCGATGCGCCGTCGCTGCACCGCTCGCGCATGATCCTGCGCGACGTCGCGGTGCGCACGCGGGATGATCTCGCCGTCGTGCACGATCTCCCGGACGGCGGCACGACGGTGGAGCACGCGTTTCCCGTGCTGCCGACGTTCGACGCGCTCTCATTCTTCACGCTCTCGTGGCACGTCGGCACCCACATGGACCTCACGGCCTTCGTCCACGACGTCACGCCGCTCGAGTTCAGCACACGCACATCGACCGCCGATGCAAGCGCCGAGCGGTTGCGCGCCTATAAGGTCGCGTACGCCCCAGATTCGAGCGACGCTCCCGACGGGGCGACCAAGCTCACGCTCGCGCCCTACGACTTCGTTAAGCGGCAGGCGCGCAATCCCGGTAGCACCTTCTATCTGAGCGACGTCTCGATTTCCAACGGTAGCGGCTTACCGACGAGCGTGACCTACCGCGGCGGCCACGACATCATTCTGACGCTCGACTACGCGGAGCTCGCCGGCGCGTGGGTCGTGCGGCACGTGCACTATGAGGAGACGCTGCAGGGCCCGCTCTCGATCGGCCGCGCGCACGCGACGGTCGAGAGCACATATTCGGCGATCGCGTTCCCGACGGAGCCACCGGACGCGCGGCTCGCCAAGTAACTCGCGCGAAGAATGAAAGAACGCGGACCCGAGTGTGGGTCCGCGCTCGGCATCGGAGAGGGAGAGATTCGAACTCTCGGAACGCTCATCACGTTCGTCCGCTTTCGAGGCGGGTGCCATCAACCACTCGACCACCTCTCCGCCGCCGATTATAAGACGCTCGGGCCCGGCGGTCCTCTGCGCTCACCGCGGCGAGCGGCGAAGAACGCGCGCAGTTGCGCCGCGGCGGCATCAGCCTCGACGCCGCCCTCAACGACGACGTGATGATTGGCCGCGGCGGAACCAAAGGCATCGATGATGCTTCCGGCGGCGCCCGCCTTCGGATCGTCGCAGCCGTAAACGAGTCGTTGAACGCGCGCCGCGACAATGGCGCCGGCGCACATCAAACACGGCTCCTTCGTGACGTACAGCGTCCCGCCGACGCGCCACGTTCCGAGCGTCGCCGCCGCGGCTCGCAGCGCGAGCATCTCCGCATGCGCGGTCGGGTCGGGCCGAGTCTCCTTTTCATTACGCGCGAGAAAAACGCGCGACTCGCCGTGCGCTCCGGTCGCGTCCGGCACGAGCAGAATCGCGCCGACGGGCACCTCGCCGAGCCGGGCGGCCTCGTCCGCGAGCGAGATCGCCCTTACCATCCACTCACAATCGTCGATCACGACGCCTCGTGCGCCGCGCACTATGCCGTCCCTGCCGCCCACGAGAGCCCTGCGAGACGGCTCGATGACCTGGCCCAGCAGGGCAGACTCGGCGGGATTCTCCCAAACGCTCGGCATGTGGTTTGGCGACGATGGAGCCTCGCTACGATCTGAAGGACCCGTCGACGATCATCGTGGCCGAGCGGGCGCACATTAGGCCGTCGCGAAGGTTACTTTCGGACTGAATTGCTTCTGATCGAATCGATCGGTGCGGCCGCAGCGCCGCCGGCACCGGAGCAGCGAAACGGAGGCGGCGACGATTGTCGCGGCCTCCGTTTCCATGATCTCGACGAAACGCGCCATGCGCGGCGCCATCGGAGTCGGGTCGGAACGTCATGCGCCCGGAGGGATTCGAACCCCCGGTCTCAGCCTTCGGAGGGCCGCGCGTTATCCAGCTACGCTACGGGCGCACGTCGACGTCACTTCGGTTCTTCGGGCGATGCGGGAGCCCTCGCCGGAAGGTGCTTGAAGAGATCGAGCTTGTGATCGACGAGACCGCGATAGAACTTCCGCACGCAATCCGGATGCCCGAAGAAATACGTTCGCGCGTAGGCGAGATCGTCGCCGGACGAGTCCGGAACGTAGTGTGAGATCTCGATCTCCTCCATCTGGCCCCGATCGACGGGATGTGGACAGAAATCGCAGGGAATCGTTGACATACGCTGGTTACCTCGGACTCGATCGTGCGGCGGCACCCGCCGCATCGCCCGCTCACGAAACGCGTACGCCGGAAAAGGATTCGCATCCTCGGGCGGCGCGCTACGGGCTATGACTCGGGCAGGATTTGAACCTGCGACCTAGGGCTTATGAGTCCCCCGCTCTACCGCTGAGCTACCGAGCCGAGCCGCGGGCTACCGGATGTGCGGTCGGAGGGACTCGAACCCCCAACCTACAAGTTCGTAGCCTGTTGCTCTATCCAATTGAGCTACGACCGCATTCTTTCCGACCAGCCAGAATACTGCGCCTTTCGATCGGGTTCCTTGCGACCGGAGACGATTCGGAGGGAGAGAGATTCGAACTCTCGGTGGGTTTTTTAGACCCACGACCATTTAGCAAACGGTTGGTTTCAGCCACTCACCCATCCCTCCGGGTGTGCGACTCGCGGGTTTCCGGCGTCATCGCGAGCGTCCCTCCCGCCTCGCCGGATCAAACGGCGTGCGACGACGTACCGGCTGAGATCGCATCGGCGCCGACGACGCCGTCACGACCGCAGCGCCCGTCTGGGCCGTGATCGCCTCGGAGATCGTTCGCTCGATGATGACGCGACGACGGCCGAGCGACAGCACAACCGCCGCGATGAGCCGCGTCGTGATCGGCAGATGGCGGAGGGTCGAGCCTCAGATATCGGCGGTAACGAGCCGCGCGGCGACCGGATCTTCAAGGAGCTCGAAAATCCGGTTGGCGACCGTCACGGCGGCATCGGGCCGGCGGATCGCATCGATCTCCGCCGCGAGCCGGTCACGGGCGCCGGCCGAGCCGAGGAGCTCGGTCACATCGCGGGTGATCGCCGAGGCGTCCCGCGCACTCAGCGCGGCACCGCGGCCGACGAGGAATTGCAGATTGCCGTCTTCCTGACCGGGCAGGGGCCGCACGAGCACCATCGGCAGCCGAGCGGCGAGTGCCTCGGACGAGGTCAGGCCGCCCGGCTTCGTGACGAGCACGTCGCTCGCGTGCATGTAGTCGTCGACGTTGTCGACGAATCCGAGCACGCGCAAGGGATAGCCCGCGGTCTCGGCCGCGGCGAGCACGCGCCGCCGAAGACCGTCGTTGCGGCCCACGATGACGGCGGCTGCGAGGGGGCGCCGCACCTGACCGAGCGCCCGGATCATCGTCTCGAGCGGGCCGATCCCGACGCCGCCCGCCATCACGAGCACCATCGCCCGATCGCGCGGGAGTCCGAGCGCGCCGCGCAGCGCCTCGCGCGGCATGCGCGGCTCCGAAAACCGCCGGTCGACCGGAATGCCCGAGGCGAGGATGCGAGCCGGGTCGATCCCGCGGGCGACGAGCGTCCGAACGAGGTCGTCGCTCGCGACGGCGTACGCATTCACGTTGGGGTGGAGCCAGTACGGATGCACGACGAAGTCGGTGACGATGCCGACCACCGGCAGCGCCCGTGCGTACTGCGCCTTGTATTCCGACATGACGCCGCATGGGAAGGCGTGCGTGCAGACGACCAAGTCGGGCCGCCACTGTTGCACGAGCGCGCGCAGGTTCTTCGCCGCGAAGCGGCTGACGAGCCGCCGCACACGCGGGATCTCCGTGGCGCGTTCGCCGCGCCGGTACACGTACCGGTAGACCTGCGGCACCGTCTTGACCATCCCGATGTAGCCGTCAGCGACGACCTTCGCGAAGATGCTCGCCGCGTACGCGTACGAGTCGACGGTTCGCGTCTCGAGCGCGGGATCGCGCGCCGTGAGGGCACGCACGACCGCGTTGGCCGCCGACGTGTGCCCGACGCCGACCGCCGCGGAGAGAAAGAGGACCCGTCGTCCCGGAGGTGGCGTCAGTTCTCTTCGCCCGACTCTTCGGCAAGCACGAAGAAGTCGTCGAGGATTTCCTGGGCGAGCTCGTCGTCGTCGAGCAACGTACCGCGCACGTCGGTCACCACGAATTCGTCTTCGGCCTCGCAGTACGCGACGGCGAAGCTCTCGTCGTCCTCATCTTCGACGATCCCGACGATCTCGAACTCGAGCCGCTTGCCGCCGGTCGTCTCGATAACGATCGTGTCCTTGAGCTCGACGGGCGCGTCGCCTTCCGGCGGTCCTGCGCTAGTTTCGATGGTGGCCTCCCGACCGCTCGCTCGCATCAACGCAAGTAGCGCGTCACGTTCGCGTTATGCTCTGCGAGCGTTCTTGCGAACGCATGGTGCCCGTTTCCCATGTAGACGTAATACAAATATTGCGAGGAGCGCGGTGCGAAGGCCGCGTCGAGGGACGCCTTGCCCGGATTCGCGATCGGCGTTGGCGGGAGCCCGGTATGCTCGTAGGTGTTGTAGGGCGAATCGACCCGGAGGTCGCGCTCGGTGATCACCGTCTTGTGCGCCGGGAATGCGTATTCGAGCGACGCGTCGACCTGTAGCGGCATGCCGAGCCGCAGCCGATTGTAGATGACGCCCGCGATCAGCGGCCGTTCGCTGTCGGCCTTGCCCTCGCGCTCGACGAGCGAGGCGACCGCTACCACTTCCGGCACCGTGAAGCCGAGCGCTCGCGCGCGTGCCTCGGCGTCCGGCGGTAGCTCGCGCCGAAACTGCGCGACCATCTCGCTCGCGATCGCAGTCGGGTTCGCCGAACGCGGCACGAGATAGGTGCTCGGGAACAAATAGCCTTCCAGCGACGGCGTCCGCACGCCGCCAAGCTCGATGTGGCCCGCGAAGGCGCCAAGCAGCGCCGCGTCGCTCGCGAAACCGTTCGCAGCATATGTCGCCGCGATCTGCGCGTTCGTGTAGCCTTCGGGAATCGCCACCCAGCGCGCGAGCTGGTCGCCCCCGGTGACGAGCTGGCGCAGCACGTCCGCCGCCGTTTGGTGCGGCGCGAAGCGGAACGCGCCGGCGCGCATCGCGTCCTGCTCGCGGCGCAGCCGTGCTTCGAGCTCGAAGATGCGCGGCGATGCGATGACGCCCGCCGCAGCGAGCCGCGCGGCGACGTCACGACCGCTCGTGCCCGCGGGCACGATGACGGTCGTCTCGAGCTTGGGCAGCGCGCGATCATTGACGAAGCGGTTCGAGAGCCACCAGGCGTCGAGCCCGACGCCGAGCGCGACGACGACGACGAAGGCGACGAGCGCCTCGATAAATTTCTTCATGCGTTGCGCTCGCGGCGGCGTCGGGCGAGGAAACCGTCGAGGATCAGCGCGGCCGCGAGCTTGTCGACGACCTTCTTGCGGCCGGCGCGCGAGACATCGGCGGCGATGAGCCCACGCGTGACCTGCGCCGTCGTGAGCCGCTCGTCAACGCGCGCGATCTCGCCGTCCCATACGGCGCGCAACTTCTCGACGAAGCCGTCCATCTTCTGCGCCGCGATGCCGCGGCCGCCGTCGAGGGCGATCGGATCACCGATCACGATCGTCCGCACTGCGTACTCACGCGCGTAGGTCACGATCGCCTCCAGATCGGCGCGCAGCGCCGTGCGCTCGATCGTCCCGACCGGGAGCGAGAACGTCTCGCCCGGATCGCTGACCGCGACGCCAATGCGGCGCTCCCCGACGTCGAGGGCGAGGATCACGGATGCGCGAGCTCGGCGAAGACCTGGCTCGCCCGCGGCCGCTTCCCGAGATGCCAGCGCAGGAAGCTCTCGACGGCTCGCGCCGCGGCGGGTGTCGCGCGGGCGGTGGCACGCGCGGGGCCGCCCGCCACCGCGCCGAGCGCCCGGAAGTTCGCGACATCCGCCCGCTCGAGTGCGAGCTCGCCCGCGCGGTGCGGCCGGCAGGCGGCACAGGCGAGCCCGCCGGCTTCGATATCGGCCCAGGCCGCCGCATCCACGAGCGGGTCGCCGCAGTGCAGGCACCCATCGCTTGCCGGTGCGTAGCCGAGCGTCCCGAGGAGCCGCAGCGTGAAGCGCGGCACGAGCACGGCCGGCGCGAGCGCCCCGCCCAGCGCGTCGAGAAACCCCGTCACGAGCGCGTAGACGCCCGGGACCGCGAGGTCGGGCTCGCAGAACGCGTCCACGAGCTCCAGGCACAGCTGCGCGGTCGCGAATGCGCCCGGGTCGACGATCTCGGTCCAGTGCGCCCGCACGATGTCCGCCGAGACGATCGTCTCGAGGTTCCGGCCGCGGTGCAAACCGAGCGTCACCTCGCAGCCGAACTCCAGGCGCCCGGCGAGCCGGCTGCCGGGGCGCCGGACGCCCTTGGCGACCGCGTCGAGCTTGCCACGCTCGCGCGTGAGCAGCGTAACGATCCGGTCGGCCTCGCCGAGGATCCGGCCGCGCAGCACGATCCCCTGCGCGCGCGACGCGCGCGACGCGACGGTCACGGAAGCTCGAACGCCGCCGGCAGCAGCGCGGACGTCGTCGCGGATTCGATGCCCGCCCCGCCGTCGAAGAGGATCCGGGCGAGCGGCGCGAGCTCGACGAGGACTTGGCGGCAGGCCCCGCACGGCGGCGTCGCGGTCGCGGGCGGGCCCGCGACCGCGACGAGCGTGATTGGCCCCGCGCCAGCCGTGATCGCCGCGTACAGCGCGACGCGCTCCGCACAGACCGTCAGGCCGAACGAAGCGTTCTCCACGTTGGCGCCGATGTGGAGCGACCCGTCCGCAGCGAGGACGGCCGCACCGACCGCGAAGCCCGAATACGGCGCGTAGGCATGCGCGCGCGCGGCGAGCGCGGCCGCGAAGACGTCGGCGTCAGACACGGGTCCGGCGTTCCGCGGCGGGTTCGACTGAACCGGCCGAGAGTGCGTCGGCCGCGCCCGCGACCGCGGGATCGGCGTCGATCGCGAGGCCGCCGCGCGTGATGCCGACGGCGAGGATGCGGCGGCCGCGCGTGCGCTCGATCCGCAACGTCACGCCGTCGCCCGCGTCGACCTCCTCGCCCTCGAGCGGCAGCCGTCCGAACAGCCCGACCGTCAGGCCGCCGATCGTCTCGAAGTCTTCGTGCGGCAAATCGAGGCCCAGCCGAGCGTTCACGTCCTCGACGTTGGTGCCCGCATCGACCGTCGCCTCGCTTGGACCGATGAGGCGGATCGCCTCCTCCTCATTCTCGTCGTGCTCGTCGCGGATCTCGCCGACGATCTCCTCGAGGAGATCCTCCATCGTGACGAGCCCGGCCGTCCCCGCGTACTCGTCGACGACGATTGCGAGTGAGAACTTGCCGCGCTGCATCTCGCGCAGGAGCTCCGAGATGCGCTTGGACTCGGGCACGAGCGAGACCGGCCGCATGAGCGCGCGGAGCGACGTGTGCGCGAGCGTGCCGTTGGCGAGGGCGATGAGCAGCTCGCGCTCGTGCACGACCCCGACGATGTCGTCGATTGTCATCTCGAAGACCGGGAGCTTCGAGTAGCCCTCGGCGATCACGAGATCGAGCGCCCGGCGGCCGGAGGCTGCGAGCTCGAGCGCGACGACGTCGGGCCGCGGGGTCATGACCTCCCGCACGATCGTATCGCCGAACTGGATGACCGAGTGAATCATCTCGCGTTCCTGCTCCTCGAGGACCTTCTGCTCGACGCCGACGTCGACGATCGTGCGGATGTCGTCCTCGGTCACGAACGGCCCGGTTCCCGACGCGCTGAGCCCGAGGAGCCGAACCACGCGATCGGTCGTGAAGAGAAAGGTGGCGCTGAGCGGCCGCATGACCCAGGCGACGCGACCGAGCAACGGCGCGAGCCGGATCGCCCAGCGCTCGCTGTCGGCGACCGCGACGCGCTTGGGCACGATCTCGCCGAAGACCAGGAGCAGCACCGTCATCACGACCGTCGAGACGAGCGCGGGGTTGGGGACGCCGATCCGGATGAGCAGCCACGTCGCGAGCGAGTCCGCCGCGAGCAGCACGATCGTGTTGCCGATGAGAATCGAGGTGAGTAGCCGGTTGCGATCCTCGAGGAGCCGCACGAGGGCGGCCGAGCCGGGAATCTCGCGTTCTTCGAGGCCGCGCGCGTGGAGCCGCGAGATCGAGATCATCGCGGCTTCGGAGCCGGAAAAAAAGGCCGAGGCCACGATGAGGGCCACGACGCCGAAGAGCTCCGGCAGGTGGCGATCCAGGGCGTCGATCATCGCGGTCGCGCGTGGCGCTGCGCCCGCATGGGCGGTCGAAGCGGAGGGTCCGTTGCCAAGTCCGCGCGATTATAGCACGCGAGGGAACCCCCGAAAGCCGTCAACGCCGAACGAGCAAGAAGACGCCGTACGTGAGCGCGGTGCCTGCCGCCGCCCCGGCGACGGCCTCGCGCCAGGAGTGGATGCCACCCTCGACGCGGCTCTGCGCGACGAGAAACGCGAGGAAGTAGGCGACGATCGCGACCACGACCGTGCCGCCGAGCAGCGCGATCGCCGTCGCGCCGCAGAATGCGAGCGCCGCGTGACCGGAGAGCGCGCCGCCCTGCAGCGGCGTCCCGCGGCGCCCGGCGAAGGCCTTCGCGAAGATCGTCACCACGCTCACGATCGCGAGCGAGACGACGACGGCATTCCGCGGAACGGCGCCGACGGCGAACGTCACGCGCGCCCCGCTCGCCGTGACGCCCTGATAGAACGCGAGATAGCCGATAACGGCGGCGCCGAGCGCGGCGACGAGCACGGCACCCGCGGCCGTGTCCTTGGCGATCTTCGCGAGCGGATGGTCGGCCGGCGAGAGGAGATCGACGATCGCCTCGACGGCCGTATTAACGAGCTCGAGGGCGACGACGAGGACGATCGCGACGACGACGAGCGCGACGTACGCCCGGTCAAGCCGCAGTTCGAGCGTGGCCAGCAAAGCGAGGGCCGCGGCGACGAGGTGGATGCGCATGTTCAGCTGCGTGCGCGTGGCGTAGACGATGCCTTGGAACGCGAAATCGAACGCCGCCCAGAACGGATGATCGTGAACGCGCTTGACCCGCGGCGGCAGCCGCACCGGCTCCATCGCTACTCGGCGGCGAGCCGCTCGGCCGCCGAGGGCCACGGCAGCCCGATGGCACGCGCGAGCCGCTTCTCCTCGCGCACCATCCGCGTCCGCTCGTCCGGCTCCAGGTGATCGTGGCCCAGGAGATGCGCGACGGAGTGCACGAGCAGCCGTTCGATCTCCGCGACGAGCGTCGCGTCGTAGGCCGCCGCCTGCCGCACGGCGACGTCGACGCTGACGATCACGTCGCCGAGCAAGAGCTCGGGATCGCCTGGTCCCGGCCGGCGCGGTACGCCGAACGGCTCGTAGAGCGGAAAGCTCAGGACGTCCGTCGTGCGGTCCTTGCCGCGGTGCTCCCGGTTGAGGCGACGCATGGTGCGGTCGCCGACGAAGCTCAGCGAGAGGCTCGCCTCGGGCCGGCCGGTCGCAGCGAGCAGCGCGCGCGCCGTCCGCTCGAGCCGCCGCAGCGGTAGCCGATGTTTTCGGGTGGCGTTCCGGAGATAGATCACGAGCCGCGCGCGTAGGCGTCGACGATGCGGCCGACGAGCGGATGCCGCACGATGTCCGCCGTCCCGAGCTCGACGATCGCGAGATCTTCGACACCCGCGAAGAGCCGCGGCACGTCGGGCAGCCCCGCGGGCGCCCCGCGCGGGAGATCGATCTGCGTCGCGTCGCCGACGACGACCATCCGCGAGCCCATGCCGAGCCGGGTCAGGAACATCTTGAGCTGCTCGCGCGTCGCGTTCTGCGCCTCGTCGAGGATGACGAACGCCTCCGCGAGCGTCCGGCCACGCATGTACGCGAGCGGCGCGACTTCGATCGTGCCACGCTCGAGGAGCTTCGTCGCGGCCCCGTCGTCGAGCAACTCGCCGAGCGCGTCGTACAGCGGCCGGAGATACGGATCGACCTTCTCCTTGAGGTCGCCGGGGAGGAAACCGAGCTTCTCGCCCGCCTCGACCGCCGGCCGCGTGAGCACGATCTTCGAGATCTCGCGCGCACGAAGCGCCCGCACGGCCATCGCCGTCGCGAGGAACGTCTTCCCCGTCCCGGCCGGCCCGATCCCGAACGTGAGCGAGTGCGACTCGACCGCCTCGACGAAACGGCGCTGGCCCTCGGTGCGCGGCCGGACGTCCTTCCCGCGCGGCGTCGTGTACAGGGTCTTCGGGTGCGACCGCGGCGCATCGCCGCCGCCCGCGAGTTCGCGCGCTGCGAGGCGTACGTCGTCGGGCGTGAGCGTCGCGCCCCCGACCACAGCCTCGCGCATTCGGCCGAGGATATCGTTTGCAGCCGCCACGGCGCCGGGCGATCCCGAGAGCACGAGCCCTTCGCCGTTGAGCCGAAGCGCGACCGGTACGGCGCCCTCGAGCGCCGTCAGATTCCGATCGTGGTGGCCGCAGAACCGAAGGACGTCAACGATGCCGGCGAGATCGAAGACGCGTTCCACGCGCTCCTCGATCAGGGTCGGTTCCACTCCGTCACGAGCTATTTAACCGCGATCCCAGCGAGAATCGTTTCGCAGGGCGAGGGGAGCGCCGAGAATTTCCACCGTCACAACGCCTGTCGCCAGCGACGCCGCATCGACGCGGAAGCGCCCGCGCCGACCGCGCGGCGCGTCGACCTCGGCCTCGTCGAGCTCGAGGATGGCAAACGCCGGATCATCCGCGACGGACGGATCCGGCAGCTGCGCCTGGCGAACCCCCGTTCGCGAGCCGCGTTGAACGACGGTAGCCGGGCGCGGGGATCGCGGGATGGGTTCCGCATCGTCGCGCCGATCGAAGGAGATCGGCGCGACGAGAGCCGCGACGATCGCTCGCAGGAGGCCGAGCATGCTCGAACGAGGTTGCTGCATCACGTGCTCCTCGGACGTCCGGGCGAATTCGAGCCCGGCAGCGCGGGCGGTTCCTCGGTTGCGGCACCCGCGCCGATCGCGCCGCGCATCTCGGTGTCGGCCTTGATGTTGTTGAGCTTGTAGTAATCGAGGATGCCGAGGTGGCCCGAGCGGAACGCGTCGGCCATCGCCTGTGGGAGCAGGGCTTCGGCCTCGACGACCTTGGCGCGCATCGCTTGCGTGTGCGCCTTCTGCTCCTGCTCGGCGGCGAGCGCGCTATACTGCCGTTCCGCGGCTTTGGCCTGCGCGATCTTCCGGTCGGCCTCGGCCTGCGAGGTTTGCAGCTCGGCACCGATGTTCTTGCCGACGTCGACGTCCGCGATGTCGATCGAAACGATCTCATAGGCGGTGCCGGCGTCGAGACCCTTGGCGAGCACGGCCTTCGAGATCCGATCGGGATACTCGAGGACTTCCTTGTGATCGAGCGCGGCGCCGACCGCCGAGACGACCCCCTCGCCGACGCGCGCAATAATCGTCTGCTCGCCCGCGCCACCGACGTAGCGATCGAGATTGGTTCGCACCGTAACGCGCGCCTTGACGTTGAGCTGGATGCCGTTCTGCGCGACGCCCTGGAAGATGGGCGTCTCGATGACCTTCGGGTTCACGGACGTCTGCAGCGCCTCGACGACGTTGCGGCCCGCGAGATCGATCGCGGCCGCACGCTCCCACTCGAGCGGAATCTGCGCCCGCTGCGCGGCGATCATCGCGAGCGTAACGGCGCCGACGTCGCCGCCGGCGAGGTAGTGCGACTGCATCTGATCGACCGTGAGCGGCAGACCTGCCTTGCGCGCACGCACGAGGTTCGTCACGATGACGCCCGGTCGGATGCCGATGAGCCGCATGCGCACGAGCGCCGTGATCGGTAGCGGAACGCCGGCCGCGATCGTCCGGATCCAGAGCCCGATCGGGAAGAACGACAGGAACAGCGCGACGAGCACGACGACGGCGACGATGACGACGATCGGCAAGAACGAGAGCGCCGTCACGCCGTCGCCTCCGCGACGAACACGCGCGGGCCCTCGACGCGAATGACGGCGACGCGGGAGCCGGCAGCGACGAACGAGCCCTCGGTCAGCACGTCGACCGGTTCGCCGTCGAAGATCGCCGTCCCAGCGGGGCGCAGCGACGTCGTCGCCTGGCCCGTCCGGCCCAGCAGCGCGCAGCGGTTCGAGCCCGCGACGTAAGCCGCACCCTGCATGTCCGAGAAGCCGAGCCGCAACGCGAACGCGTTGCGCGGAAACGCCTTGACCGACGGCGCGAAGGCGAGACCCGCGACCACGACCGCGAGGGCGATCGCCTCAACGGCGACGAGCACGGAGCCCGGTCCGAATGCGAGGACCACGGCGACCGCGAGCGCGACGGTCCCGACGAGTCCGGGCAGCCCGTGGCCGGGCACGACGTGGAGCTCCGTGACGATCCCCGCGAGTCCGGCGAGCGCGACCCAGATGAGGACCGAGGAGGCGTAGCCTGAGGCGACGTGCGTCTCGATGAAGATCGCGAATGCCGCCGCTCCGACCGCGGCGCCGACGCCCGCGAGCGTCTGGAGCTCGAGCAGCAAGCCCAGCAGACCGACGCCTAGCAGCAGCCCGCTGCCGAGCGGCGACGTGGCCCACCGGGTCGCCATCTCGAGCGGCGTGTATCGGGCGACAGCTCCGCCATCCGCTCCGCCGCCGAGCGACGCGAGCGACGGTGCGATGCCGACCGCGATCCCGGCCCGCACGGCCGCGGCTGCGTCGAGGACGAGCGGCCGTCCCGCGTCCTTGAGGTGGGGCAGCGCGACGGCGGGATCGGCGAAGGCAGCGACGACGGCGCCGTCTCGGCTGCGCGCCGCGACGGCCGCGAACGCGGCGCCCTCCCGTGCCGTGCCGCCCAACTCTGGCTCGACGGGTCCAAGCGTCGCGTGCGGCGCCATCACGACCCGGTCCGCGGCGAGGACGACGAGCGTCGCGTCGCCCGCGGCCTGGCCCGAGACGTACGCCATCGTCGGCACGCCGGCGCCTTCGACGGCGTTGGCGGCGGCGAGTGCCGAGCTCGGGGGCCCGCCCGCGCTGTCGACGTCGACGACGAGCGCACCGCGCCCGTCAGCGCGCGCGACGCGCGCTGCGCGTTCGACGAGCCGGGCGGTCTGCGCGTCGATCGTACCTCGAACACGGACAACGACCGAGTCGGCGGCGCTCGCCGGCAGCGAGACGGCGACGGCGATGGCGAAGCCGAGGAGCAGACGGCGGGCGCCCGAAGCGATCACGTCACTATCCTACCACCGTCGCGCGGCATCGCTAGGTGCCGAGCGCCGCGAGTTCCTCGAGCACGATCGAGCGGATCGCCCCGCCGTCCGCCTCGCCGCGCAGCTTCGGCATGACGAGCTTCATCGCGGCGCCCTGCGTGCGGCCGCCCGCGGGCAGACCCGAGAGCGTCGCGCGCACGACATCGCGGATTTCCTCGGGTGACTTCTGGGCGGGCAGCATCGCCAGCAGAATGTCACGTTCGTGCGCTTCTTTCGCGGCGAGCTCCGGCCGGCCGCCTCGCTCGTACTCAGCGATCGAATCGGTACGCTGCTTCACGAGCCTGCGGACGACCTCGATCTGATCGACGTCCTCGAGCTCGCGGCCGGCCTCGATCTTCCGGTAGGAGAACGCGGAGAGCGCCGAGCGCAACGTGTCGAGGCGAATCTGGTCCTTCGCCCGCATCGCGTCCTTGAGTTCGCTCGAGATGCGATCCTTGAGGCTCATCACGAAACTTTAGCACGCAACGCGGACGCCGTCACGGCGCCCGCGTTGCATCGACGCCGTTACGGCGTCGCGTAGCGAACGGAGATCAGGCCCGACGCTTGCGCGCGGCGGCCGACTTTTTCTTCTTCCGGACGCTCGGCTTCTCGTAGTGCTCGTGCTTGCGAGCTTCGGCGAGGACGCCGGCCTTCTGGGTGGCTTTCTTGAAGCGCCGCAGCGCGCTCTCGATCGTTTCGCCCGGAGCAATGCGTACTTCCATGAACAACCCTCCCTTCGAGGCCGCGCGGCGCACGGCAGAATCGTCCTCGCCTCGCGGCGAGCGGACGCACGATCCTATCACGCAAGGCAGCGCTCCGTCCAGCGAACGGGGACCCTAGGGCGCGGACCGGTCCGTCCGCCGGAACGTTCGATCCGCGTGGAGCTCGTAGCGCTGGCCATCCACGCGCGTGTGCAGCGGAAAATCTTGCGCGGCGATGTCCTGCTGCGTCGTCCAGCGCATCGACTCGAAGTCGAGCTCGAACGGATACTGGGTGCCGCCGTCGTCGATCTCGACGATCTCGATCGTCGCGTCGTCCCGTGCATCCGCCATGAAGTCTCCGATCAGCCGGGCGGCCAGGCTAGGGGCCGGCCGGCGAGCACGTGCAAGTGCAGGTGATGGACGGTCTGGCCGCCGTCGGGGCCCTCGTTGACGACCACGCGGTAGCCGTTCCCGGTCGCTGCCACCCCGATGCGCGACGCGAGCTCGAGCATGCCGCCCGTTTCGCTCGGCTCGGCATCAGCGACGAACGCCGACAAATTCGCGGCGTGGCGCCGCGGGATCACGAGCGCGTGCGTCGGCGCCTGCGCGTTGAGATCCGCGATCGCGACAGCAATCTCCGTCTCCGCGAGGATCGTCGCGGGGATCTCACCGGCAACGATCCGACAGAAGATACAGTCCTTCACGATCTCTCCCTCGCGTCGATCGCGAACGTCCAGCTCTTGCTCGAAGCGTTGCCGGCGTCGTCGGCCACCTTTACTTCGACCGTCATCGGCCCGTCGGGCCGATCGTGCGCCGGCGTATACGTCACGAAGCGGTCGGTGCGGACCGCTTCGTTCGTCACGTCGCGGCCATCGACGGAGATCGTGACGCTGGCGGCATCGATGCCGACGTCGGTCGGCGCACGAAACGTCGCGTAGATGCTCGGCCGAGGGTTCGTCGTCCGGCGCCCGGGCGCGGGCGCGATCTCGCCGATCGAGGGCGGCACGGTCGTCGCGGACAGCGTCTTCGCGGCGGCGACGCGCGGCGCGCTGAGCCCGGCGACGACGAGCCGGCCATAGACGGGCACCTGCGCGAGATCGAAACGCTCCGGGATGGTGAAGCGGCCGACGTAGCGGCCGGGGGCCGTCTCGCGCATCGGGAGCGCCGTGAGGTAGTCGCCGAGATCGAACGTCGCCGCGCCACCCGGCGTCCCCATGAGCAGGACGTCGAAGCTCTGACCCGCACGGAGCGGCCGATCGGCGCTCATCGCGACACTCGAGACCGTCGGCGCGCCCGCCGCGGCGGCCGCGGGCGGCGCAGTCGCGCTCGCCGGGCCGGAGGCGACGACGCCGCGCAGCTCACCGCTCTCGGGATTGCTGCGCACGGTCACCGCATCGCCGAGGCGCAGGTCCGCGAGCGCGACCGGCACGTCGTTCCGGCTGATCCTCGTCTCGGACCCCGGCGTGACGACGCGGCCGTTCTGCAGCACGAGCGACGTCGCCGAGCGCGCGGCGATCGTGCCGCTCGTCGATCGGAAGAAGTCGTAGATCGCGAGCACGCGGCCGTCGCGCGCCAGCAGTGCGTGAACCGCGTCGCCGACGCGGACGTCGTCGACCGTTGCGCGCGTCTGCACGCGGATCGCGACGTCCTCGAACCAGAGCTTCGCATCGGACGTCAGCGCGATCGTCGCCGGGCTTCCGCCGCGCACGATCGTGATGGTGTGCGGGCTCGAGTTCGTGTCGATCGCCGCGACGACGCCCTGCACGTCGGAGCCGCCGCCCGGGCGCGCCTGCTGCGTCGGGCCGCTGCGGCCCACGAACGCCGACGAGATCTCGACCGAGTCGCCGCCGCGATCGTAGCTCGTCTGCGCGCCGATGACGGCCGTTGCGAGCCGCAGCGGCGCATACGTGGTGCCGTCCCGATCGAGGACGGGCGAGCCGAGCGGCACCGCCTTCCCGTTGACGGTCGCCGTCGACGAGCCGACCTCCACGCTCGCGGAGCCGGTGGGGACGCCGAAGGCGATCGTGTTGCCCGTTCGGACGAGCGAGACCCCGAGCGCCACGAAGACATCGCGGAGCGGAAAGACGAGCCGGCCGTCGACGCGTAGCGGCGGTGTACTCGTCTCGACGGCCTCGCCGTTGACGAGCAGCGAGATTGGCCGCACGAGCCGCTCCGCGCGCGCCGCCGGCCGCGCGGCGTGGCCGGAAGCGGCGGCGGCGGGCGCGATGCCGACCAGGAGCGTCGCCGCGACGCAGCCGAGCCGATACCCCGTCATTGCGGGACCGTTTCGCGCAGGATCTCGCGATACACCTGTGCCGTCGCGAACGCGCACCGGTCCCAGGTGAAGCTTCGCGCGAGCGCGCGGCCGGCCGCGTCCCGGCGCGGCGCGCGTGCGACCGCGAGCAGCATCGCTCCGAGCGCCGCGGTGTCGCGCGCCGCGAACGTTCGCGCGATCGGCCGCAGCACGCCCGGCAGCGCGCTGTCGCTCGCGATCACGGGCGTCCCGCACGCCGCCGCCTCGAGCATCGGGAGCCCGAACCCCTCGTAGAGCGAGGGATAGACGAGCGCGACCGCGCCCGCGTACGCGCTCGCGAGCGCCGGCGTCGCGAGCGTCCCGAGAAAGCGGACACGTCCCCGCGCGCGCTTCGGCGGCGGCGGCTCGGCGGGATCGCGGTCGCCCGTGAGCGCGAGGTCGAGCTCGAGTTCGGACGGCAGCCCTGCCCACGCGGCGAAGAGCGTCGCAAGATCCTTGTGCGGCCGGCGGTTCCCGGCGTAGATCGCGTACGGGCGCGGGGCGGGCGCAGGAGCGACGTCCTCGAGATAGGTCTCGTCGACGCCGAGGGGCACGACGCGCACCTTGTCCGGCGGGACGCCGAGGTAGCGTTCGAGATCGCCGATCGTGCGCGGATCATCGACGATCACGCGCGCCGCGCGCGCGCAGACCGCGCGCACGATCGTCCGGTAATACGGGCCGACCGAGCGCTTGAAGTGCGCGGGATAGCGCAGGTGGATGAGGTCGTGGATTGTGATCGCGTATGGCCGCGGCCCGAGCAGCGGCGCGTACACGGATAAGTGGTGAACCAGTCGCGGCCGCAGCCGTCGCAGACGGCGCGGGAGATCGACCTGCTCGACGCAATCGAGGTACGATGTGCGCGTCTCGACCGCGAACACGAGATCGGGTGCCACGCGCGGCAGGCGCGTCGCGAGCTCCTCGGCGTACGCGCGCATCCCGACCGACATCTGCCGCATGCGCGGGAGATCGAGCGCGACGTCGATCATCGCCGTAGCGCGCGCCACGCGACGACGACCGGGTACGCCGCCGACGCCGCGGCGACGAAGGCGCCGCGCCAGCCGTCGCGCCACCCGCCGCGCCCGAGATAGAGCCACGGCGCGCGCAACGCCGCCTGCACGACCGCACGGGCGAACCGGCCGGGCGAGCCCGCGATACCGGCCGCCTCGATCGCCGTGTAGCTCGCGAACTTCCGGCCGTAGTCCCGCAGCGTCGGGTACGAGTCGTGCTCGAGCGTGCCGGCGAGCCGCCCGACGGGCCCGGACACGCGCCACGTCTCATGCAGATCGGCCGTGCCGCCGGCGACGGGATGCGCCTCGAGCGTCGCGCTCGCCGTGCGGAAGAGTCGCAACGGCGCTTCGTCGCCCCAGCCGCAGCCGCGGATCGTGCGGCCGCAGAAACGCGTCGCGCGCGCGATCGCGTAGCCGTCGGGCCCGTCGTCGGGAACCGCGGCGAGGGCCGCCCGCGCCGTCGCGTCGAGCCGTTCGTCGGCATCGAGCATGAACGTCCACGGCGTCTCGACGGCGGCGAGCGCGGCGCGCCGGGCGGCGACGAAGCCGCGCCACGGCGCGACGATCGTGCGCGCGCCTGCTGCCCGCGCGAGTGCGACCGTCGCATCGCCGGATCGCGCATCGTAGACGAGCGCGCTTGCGCCCGGCGGGAGCTCAGCGAGCGTAGCGACGATCCGGTGCGCTTCGTCGCGCGTCAGAATCGCGAAGGTGAGGTCGCGGTACTTCAGGGCACTGCGGCGACGGCCGGCTGCCGCGCGTCCGCGGCGTAGACGAGCGCCGCGCCGACGAAATCGCGATAGAGCGGCGAGGGCCTCGTCGGGCGCGACTTGTATTCGGGATGCGCCTGCGTCCCGACGAACCACGGGTGCAGGTGCGGCGCGAGCTCCACGATCTCGACGAGCGAGGAGCGGCCAGCGACGTGACGCCCCGAGAAGATCATCCCGTGCTCCTCAAAGAGCGGCACGTAGCGATTGTTGAACTCGTACCGGTGCCGATGGCGTTCGCTGCACTCGGTCGTCCCATAGGCGCGCGCCGCAAGCGTCCCGGGCTGGAGGCGGCAGTCGTAACTGCCCAGGCGCATCGTGCCGCCCATGAGTTCGATGCCGCGTTGCTCAGGGAGAAAATCAATGACGGGGTCGGGCGTCGATTCATCGACCTCCGTCGTCATCGCCTCGGGCAGGCCGCAAACGTGCCGCGCGAATTCGACGCACGCGAGTTGCATGCCGTAGCAGATGCCGAGGAACGGCACGTGGTGCGTCCGCGCGAACTCGATTGCGCGAACCTTGCCTTTGACTCCGCGCGAACCGAAGCCGCCCGCGACGAGAATCCCGTCCACGTCGCGCAGCGATGCGACGCCGTCGTCTTCGACCGTCTCGGAATCGACGCGCACGATCTCGACGCGCGCATCGTGCGCGAAGCCGGCGTGCACGAGCGACTCATTCATCGAGATGTAGGCGTCCTTGAGCTCGACGTATTTCCCGACGAGTGCGATTCGGACGGTTCGACGAGGATTGGCAATGCGCTCGACGACGCTCGCCCACGCCTCGATATCGAGCCGTCCGGCGGCCAGCCCGAGCCGCTTGATCACGGCTTCGGCGAGCCCCTCGCGCTCGAGGTTGAGCGGCACCTGATAGATCGACGCCGCGTCCCCGTTCTGCACGACGTTGCGCGCGGGCACGTCGCAGAAGAGCCCGATCTTCTCCTTGAGCTCGATCGAGATCGTCGCCTCGGCGTTCGTGCGCACGACGATCGCGTCGGGCGAGATGCCGATCGAGCGCAGCTCACGCACGGAGTGCTGCGTGGGCTTGGTCTTGAGCTCGCCCGCCGCGCCGAGGTGCGGCATCAGCGTGAGGTGCACGAACATCACGTTCTCGTGGCCGACGTCGTTGCGGACCTGGCGAATCGCCTCGAGATAGGGCAGCGACTCGATGTCGCCGACCGTGCCGCCGACCTCGACGATGCAGACGTCGGCACCGCTCGTATCGGCGACGCGCCGGATCTGCGCCTTGATCTCGTTCGTGATATGCGGAATCACCTGAACGGTCGCGCCGAGATAGTCGCCGCGGCGCTCCTTCTCGATGACCGAGCGGTAGATCTGGCCCGTCGTCACGTTGTTCACGCGCGTAAGCGGCTCGTCGATGAAGCGCTCATAGTGGCCGAGGTCGAGATCGGTTTCGGCGCCGTCCTCGGTGACGAAGACCTCGCCGTGCTGATACGGGTTCATCGTCCCGGCGTCGACGTTGATGTAGGGATCGAGCTTTTGAATCGAGACGGTGACACCGCGGCCGACGAGCAATCGGCCGAGCGACGCCGCGGTGATGCCCTTGCCGAGCGAGCTCACGACGCCGCCCGTGAAGAAGACGTACTTCGACACTATGGACTTTCGGCATTCGTCGATGCGGTCCGGCCGTCCCGCCCAGCGCTGAGGACATTCCTCGGATGCCAACCATGGTCGGTATGCCGCCTTGCGCTTTCGCGCGTCGCCGCCGCGACTTCCGCCGTTCGGCGCAAAGTTTCCGGGTCACCCTCCCTTTCGTTCCGCTGCAAATGTGCTGATAAGGACTACGAGATACTTCAAGCCGCCCCGGGGAGCCGTTCATGGCGTCTAGCACGCTCGGTTTCATCTCTCGTTCGACGATCGCGCCCGTGAGCGTCGACGACATCATTGGTACCTCAGACGCAAACCCTGTCCTAACCAAATCACGAGTTGCCGACAGCGATAGCATTGCACCGCATGCAGCGACCGCGAGTCCCGATCTCGCGACCGTCGCGATGATGTTGCCGCCGCTCGGCGATTTTGGTCCGGTCGCCGCTCGCTCGTCCAGAGCGAAGCTTCAGTCGGCTGCGAAACCGGGCTGGCGGAATCCGCGCGCGACACGTCGACGAGCGTCGGCAAGTATCTCGGCAATCCTAAGCATCAAGCGTTGGTCGCCGGAGGCATCGGGGCGTTCGCTGCGATCCAAGCCTTACTCGGCCTGGACGGTGCGACCGACGCTGCGGTCGGCGCCGTCGGCGCGGCGATGTATGCCTCCGCTGGTCCCGAGCACAAAGCTTACATCGAAAAGGCTCTCGGAGAGTTCAAGCAATACGCGTCCGGAGCTGCCGGTGCGATATCGCAGCACGACCTCGACGCCGCCGCTCATCATTTTGCGGCATTTCTCGAGATCGGTGGCCCGGAAGCAGCCGGAGCGCTGGGCATCTTGGCGGCAGCGCCCCTAAAGTTGGGCGGTATCGCCGGGAAGGCCGCTGCGTTATCAGACGACGCGTTGTCAGCGGGCGCCAAGGGTCTCACGAACGCCGGCGCGGCGGCGCAACGCGGTGTCGATGCCGCGAATCACTGGCTCGGCGAGGCAGCGAGCAGTCTCGCGCCGGCCGGCAGACCGGCACTCGCTCCCGCGGGCGCCGGCTCGGATATCGGAATCGGCACGCTCGAGTCTCGCGGCATCCGGCCTCACGCGAGTCTGGAGGCGTCGTCGACTCGTAATAGTGCGACCGCGACGGATCGCCGCAACGTCGTCGATCACGATGTCGCGGCGGCCACACCGTTTCAAGGCACGTTAATAAATCCGAGGCTTCGTTACAACACCGGCTCGACTCCGAGCCGGAGCGCAAGGCAGCTTCGTCGTTTCCGAATCTCGCGACCGCGGATCTCGCGCAAGCAGCGCTTCTCAAACAAAATCGGTCTGCAATCGATCATTGGCTTAAAAGTTCAGAAACAGATCCGCTTACAATCGTAGCAGATGCCGGCAAGCCGGTAGGTCGCGTTCTCGAACGCGATGGCAAATTCACTGAGGTCACGAAAGTCCGTGGAATTGCGGTGAAGGACACGTCTCGGCAAGGCTGGCACTTCCTTACCTCCTTTCCGATCAAGTTGGGAAAATGAAATCATCAGAAGAGCAATATCCGGAACTCGAGCAGATCATGGGCGGCTACTTTCATCAAGACTGGTTCGATGAGTTTCGGGACCGCGGCGAAAACCCGTCGAAAGAGATCGTCTTGCAGCAGATGCTCCTGCAAAAAAGCGTAAGCCGGAAACAAGCCGCCGTTGGAGAGCTTGAGCGGTTGCTCGCAAGCACACGTGACGAGGAGACGCTGCGACAAGTCATCGTCCACGACATGGGAGCTCAAGTCAACCCTCGACTCGACGGGAGCACAATGCACGCGTGGCTCGAACATATCGCCGATCTGCTTCGAGAGTCGTTGCAACAGAAAGCATAGTCCCTGGGCCGTCCGGCCGAGTAGGCCGGCGGCCGATTGAAGAAGACATCACGAATCGCTCGCCTGCAAGTCCGTCTTTTTAATTGCTCATACGCTCCGCTCGCTCGCCGCCAAGCATCGCTTCGGTCGTTGAAGTCCAGGCGAGTGCGGAGCCTTGCAAGCGGAATGTGTCAAGCTATTTGAGACCACTGTCTCGAGTAAATGCTATGCCGCGATCGTCTCGGGCTGGTTGATGAAGACGGTTGGTTCGAGCTTGGGTGGTTCGGGCGTGCCGTTCACGAAGCGATT
>JAABUK010000060.1_pt1 | contig 254439 bp, 193 predicted proteins | sample 5559141 | NCBI WGS metagenome assembly JAABUK01 (sample SAMN10711869, study PRJNA513367) | rock metagenome | isolation source: Antarctica rocks | place: Antarctica: Victoria Land, Pudding Butte nord | collected 2016-01-03 | reverse complement strand
CCATAAGTGGGAGCCTTGGCCATGAATGGAATGGGGCCATGGCCATGAATGGAATAGGGCTATGGCCATGAATGGAATGCGCCATGGCCATGAATGGAATAGGGCCATAGCCATAAGTGGGGCCATGTATGGGGGCCATGTTGGTGGCGCATTCTAAATTTAGGCATTCTCACGAGCCAAAAACATTCTCAGGAGCGCGTTAGATTCTCAGGGGCGCTCATATTACTTTAGAGTTAAGATATAGTATCACCCCGCTCAAACCAGCTTAACCGGCTCACGAGCGCTCATAGCGCTCAGAGCCTACCCTATACTTTTGTAGATACCGATCTAGTAATATAGGCGCCGAAGGATCTATTATTATTATTATTAATATTTATAACCGTAAATCGGTTAGCGATTAAATTAAAGGAGTTTTAATTTTAAACCTAAATAGGTTTTATATACTCGGTATATTAAAACTAGAGTCTATAGCGTCTCGATATACCCGAGGTATATAATTATAAAAATATAGAGTTAAGGAAGGGTAAAAAGATAAATCGGTTATAAATATTATAATACCGTTAAATTTATTTTCGATTTATTTATAATCTACCTCGAAGCCGATATTATTATATAAGAATAGGAAATTAAAGGCGGCGTAATTTATATAAAGATTATAAAATAGACTATCTAGAGAACGCTTTTATAAGTCGTTAATAATATCTTAATTAATTTAATTAATTATTACTCTAGAGGAGAGCTTAAGGGATTATTCCGTATTATTAAATCCTAAAGTAATTTATATAAATATTACGTTATATATTAATTAAAAGTAGGAGGCTAGAATTAAAAAGATTAATAAAGAGATAATTAAAAGATAATTAAGAATTATTAAAATATCTATCCCTCTTTATTAAATAACTCTAGGTTATTCGAATCTTAACTCTTTACCGTTATTAGCGGGGTAATACCCCTAGAATTATAATAAATATAGAATTATTAACGAGTTTATAGGGAATAAGTTTATTTATATATCGATTTATTCGGTCTTTATTTAGCCTAGAGTCTTCGGTATCTAGGGCTAAGTTTATAAAGTTAATTTAATTATAAAATTTAATTATTAAGATTATAATCTTTTAATTACCGAATTTTTAACTCCTAAATTAACGAAGGCGGTAAGGTACGTTAAGATACCGGCGTCGTAATAACTACTATATTAAAGTATTATTACGGGCATTATTAAAATAGTATAATAATTACGTCGAAGCGCTTTAGGGCTAGTATTTAGTTAACTAGATAAACTACTATACCGCTAATACGATAGTTATAATAGGGGCGATTCTAGCTAGTTACGGAAACAATAGCGTACTACCTTAATATAGGAGGGTAAAGAAATAATATTTATTAAATAAAGCCCTACGCCCAGGCTTATAACCTATTAAAATATAAAGTAAATAATACTTATATTATTATAATATAGAGATACTAGAGCGACTAACTATAAGGGTTACTAAGGCCATACTAGTACCGCGCTATCAGCGCGGCTAGTGAGGCTAATTAACTCTTATTTCGATATATTATTCGTTTTAATAATTCTAAATCTTTTAATTAACGTTAATATTTTAGATATAAAAATATACGAAGATATATAAAGGGGTTAGGAAGGACTTATATTAAAATACTATAAACTAATTCTACGGGTACTACGGGAGAAGATTAAAATATAAATTAATTCTTTATTAAAAAAGAATAGATATAATATTAAAATGATTAAGGATTCCTTTAAAAAGGAGGATAATTACAATTTATATAATAAGAATAAGAATACGAGTAAAGAAGGGTAGGATATAATAAATTTATTAATTTTTTTTTATTTAATTTTTTTATTAACTTTTTATAGATATCTAGTAATAACGATAATAAAGATAATATATATTAAGAGAATACTATCCTACCTACTCGCTAGGTTTTGAAACCGTTTATAAACCGTTTTTAAACGGTTTCTTAACTATTAATCGACGGTTTCTTAACTAGATAATTACTAATTATACGACGGTTTTAGGATTAATCAACGTCGATATTTCTCTTCTTAGAACTATTAACGGTTTAAGGTTTTAATTATAAAACGCTTTAAAAACGGTTTTAGAATAGTTTAAAAACGGTTTAATTCTCGTTTATTAACGATATATAAACGGTAGTTAAGCGGTAGCGAGATATAAATAAAAATCTATAAAATATTCTCCAAGTCCTTTAATACTAGGTCTATATAAGACTAGTTTTATATATATATACTTTTTGTGAAAAGTTCGAAAAAATACTTTTTAAAGTCTTAGCGTTGATATTTAACGTGATATAAATTAAGCGAAATTTCAACCCTATAAGGAACTTCAAAAATTTCAAAAATTTCATTAATAGGGTTATTATAAGTTTTTAAACGTTTGATAAACGGTTGAGAAACCGTTATTAAACCGTTAATAAACTATTAATAAACCGTTAATAATAATTTTTAACGTTAAGTAGCTAGCTATATTCTTCGAACGATTAAATAACCGTTTTTTAGTTAGTACTAAAAAGATTAACGATTTTAATACGTTTTAAGCGGTATATTAATCGTTTTTTATCCGTAAATATACCGTTTAAAACTGAATACTGTCAAAATACCGTAAGAAAACCAGATTAATACGGTTGAATAACGAGATAAAAACTTATTAGAAGGCCTATACTATACTACTAACGAAAATAATAATATATAAAATAATATAGATAATATAGAATAATAAATAATAAATAAACGAAATGTAAAAACAATTAAGAAAAATTATTAAGACGGAGAGAGAAATGTAATAAATATTAGGAGTAATAATAAATAAGAGCGATTATTGAATATAATAATATTACTCTCTTCGTATATTATCTAGCTTATTAACGAGAATATTAAATAAATAATAATAAAAGTAAAGAGAAGAGAAAACTATTATAAAGAGTAATAATAATCTCTTTTTCGTAGAAATAATCAACTAAAATAAAATATTAGGTTACGAATAAAAATTAGATTAAGACTTTAATTATTCGACTGTTATAATCGTTTAAAACTAATTGTATAAAAGAGGTATATAACTATTTATAACGGAGTTATATTCGCTTATTATTATATTATGTTATATATACTAACTATTATTAAATAAGAGTAACTAATAATGATTTAATAATACGGGATAAAGAGCTAAAAATAATATTAAATCTAATAAATTTTATACTTCGATTCGATAGAAGAGAAGATACCCTATATTTAAATATTATATATATTAAATTTAAAATAAAGTATTAGGTAAAAAAGAATAAAAGAATTTAATACTAATTATTAATTTAGACTATATTCGATAATAATTAAGATTTTCAGAAATTTTCAAAATATATATTAGTAGTTAAGATTATTAAAGTTACTCGAGGTTCCGAATATAACTAGAAATTATTTTCATTATAATAATATATCTATAATAATGTATTTATAATAATGTATCTATAATAATATATCTATAATAATATATCTATAATAATATATCTATAATAAAAGATTTAATATATAAATTTATATATCTTTTATATTAAAGAATATAAATAAATTATTAATAATAGAAGTTAAAAGAGAGTATAAATTATTATTAGCCCTAATATAAATTTAAAATAAGAATATTATTTATATTAAAATTTCGCGTTAACTATAAAGATATAGTTAATATAAAAAAGTAATATAAGTTAAAGTATCCTAAAAAGATCTTTAGTCGACCGATAGAATTATATTAAATAAAATATTAAGGAAAGTACTCTATCTATAAAAGTATAGAGTTGGCTTTGAGCGCTCTAAGCGCTCGTAAATCGATTAAGTTAGTTTAAGCGGGGTAATATTATATCTTAACTCTTAAATATTATTAACCGATTTAAATATAATTAAGAATCTAGCTCGTTTCTAAAAATACTTCTAACTTATAAGAATATTTGAAACTCGTGTATCTATTTTATAATTTATATATAATTATTACTAGTAGTATTTTCGTTAATATTTTATTTAATATAATTCTATCGGTTAATTAAAGGTCTTTTTAGAATAATCTAATCTATATTACTTTTCTATCTTAGATATAATTTTATAATTAATATAAAATTTTAGCGTAGATAATATTCTTATTTTAAATCTATATTAAGACTAATAATAATTTATACTCTTTTTTAACTTCTATTATTATTACTTTATTTATATTCTTTACTATAAGAGATATATAAATCTATATATTAGATCTCTTATTATAGATATATTATTATAGCGACGGTAACTTCTAGTTATATTTAAAACTCTAAATAACTTTAATAATCTTAATTATTAATATATATTTTAAAAATTTCTGGAAACCTTAGGTATTATCGAATATAATTTAAGTTATTAATTAGTCTTAAATTCTTTCGTTCTTTTTCACCTTATATTTTACTCTAAATTTAGTATATATAATAAATAAATATAAGGTATCTTCTCTTTTATCGAATCGAAATACAAAATTAATTAGATTTAATATATCTTTTAGCTTTTTATCCCGCGTTATTAAATAATTATTAGTTACTCTTCTCTAATAATAATTAGTATATATAGTATAATATAATAATAAATGAATATAACTCCGTTATGAGTAGTTACGTACCTTTTTTATATATATAATTATAGGCGATTATAACGGTCGACTAGTTAAACTCCTAGTATAATTTTTATTTATAACTTAATATCTTATTTTAACTAGTCGTTTTTATAAAAAAGAGATTATTATTACTCTTTATAATAATTTTCCTTTCTCTTTATTTTTACTTTTATTTATTTAATATTCCCGTTAATAGGCTAGATAATATACGAAGAGAGTAATATTATTATATCCGATAATTACTTTTACTCGTTACTACTCCTAATATTTATTTAATATTTATACTAGTAAATTATAAATTATACGGTCGACGAGTATTTTTATATCTCGTTTATTTATTATTTCTTATTCTATAATTTATAAAGAAGAGTACTCTAAAAGGAAATTACAATAAAAGATTATTTAATATATTTATATACGTTTAAATTAAAACTAGCCTAATTTATCTTAAATCTAAATTAAATAAAAATATTATATTAAAACTAGACTTCTAGCTTTTATAATATCGATAAAAGTATTTTAAATTAAATATAAATTATCTAAAATTAATTTAAAGATAATTAATTATATATATTTAATAAGATAAAAGAGGGTAGGTATAATTATATTTTATTAATTCTTTTTTATAAAATAATCGGCGACCCGAATCTCTTTAAATAAAAACTCCTAGTTATGAATAATATTATATTAATTTTAATTAACGAAACTATTTATATAGAATATTATCTTCTCTTTATTTATAGGTATTAAATAAATATTATAAAAGATATTAAGAATTTAAAATTTAGAAGTTAATTATTTTATTTTTAGGGATAACCTCGACTTCGAATATATTATAAATAGGGTCGACTTCGTTATTATTTCGTTATTAAAGTATCTTAATAAAGGTATTAATATATATCGCCGGCCTACTCTTTTTATTATACTTTTAAGTATTAATTATAATAATAATAATTTTAAATTATCTTAATTCTTTTTTAAATATATTATTTTCCTCTTTAACTTAATCGTTATTAACGGGATTTAATTATATTTATATATAATCTTAACGGCTTTTAGACGTATCCTATTAATTAAATCTATATCGAATTATAAATTTTCTTTAAATACTTATTATTACTTTTATTTTTATTATTAAGGGCCTAATAAATTACCGAAGTATATATATTAATATAATATTTTTTTATCTAGAATAAATCCCGTTTATATTAAATTATATTAATTAAATCGCGTCTAGTATTATCTAGCTTCTTATAATTCTCTCGGATAAATATAATAAAAATATTAATAAAATCGCCGGAATTGAAAATTAAATTCGCTTCTATTTCTACGCCTCGAAAAAGATAAGACGAAAGCTAGGCTAATAGGATTTCACTACCTTAAAGGGTTATAATATCAATTAAGATAAAAGGGAATAGGGGTAGGGGAGATAAGACTTAAAATGTTAAAATAAAGAGTAGGCTACTAGCGCGTTTTAACGCGACGAAGATATCGTAATAATAAAATAAAACTAGTAATTAAATAAGAGGGTATAAAGGGGTATAAAAGTTTTAAAAAAATTAACGATAATTATAATAAAGATTATAAAAAATATAGAATATAAGGAGGTATAATAAATAATATATTATAAATTATAATTAATATAGATCGCGTTAGGGATAATCTTTAATTATATATAAAAATTAATAGAAGAGCGTAGGCTCTAGGAGGCCTAAATAAACTCGTTAAAATAGAAAATTAAAAAATTTAGAGCGAGGAGTATATTTACGCTATTAATATAAAGTTAGACTAATATTACCCGTAGATATATATTTATCCTATCGAGATATATAGCCGAAACGAACCCCCCTCCCCTAATAATAATAACTAGCGCGAAAGCGAAGTAATTAATAATTAAGATAAATAATATTAAGGTTAAAGAATAATTTAGGAAGGTAATTAATTTTTAATTAATTAAAATATTCCGGAACGAAGTCTACTCGGTAACGGAGTCGATTATCGGAGTAAAATAAATAATAAAAGGAGACTTCGTTTTATATTATATAACGGTAAAGATAAGGTAAAAGTTAGAGAAAATAATTAAATAAATAAAAAGCGTTAACCCCTCGACGAGAGTATTAAGATAAACCTATATTATAATAATATATAGCGTAAGAAAGGAGGTCGTCGATACGAGTAATTAAAAAACGGTAATAAAGATATTAAAGAAAAATAACTATAAACTATACCCGGGATTAAATATCGTAAATATAAAATAACTAAGATTCGTCTTTAAGCTAGACGAATACGGCCGTAAAAAAAACATTTAATACTCCTTTTTAAAATCCCGGATTTAGATATAGTAAATAAATTAATAGTAGACGGGTTCCTAAAAAGCGAATAGTTATTATTATACGAAAAATAGGAGAGAATAAATAACCCGAGGTAGTATTTTAATTATTAGGGGTACGGCTATATAGCCCTAATTTATAAAAATTAGCCTAAATACGGGATATATATAGAACCCTATTAATTATACGAATATAATACCGAAAGCCCGAAGGAAAAGCGTTATACGGTCTACTCCGGATATTATAAGTCCTAGAGTAGAGCGTATTTAGTTAGGTAAAAGAAGATATACCGAATCTAATAAAGATTAGAGAATAAATTTAAGTAGTTCGCGGTATTACCGAGGATAATAACCTTAAGCTCCTAGGTATAATTAATTAATAATAAATTTATATTAATATCGGCTAGGGGTATAAGGAAAAGGAAAATAATAACGGATATAATTAATAAAGTCTAAAACGCGGTTATTATACCTAGGAAAATAGGGAGGCCGAGATAAAATAATAAACTAATAATAATATTTAGGTAAATAATCCTCTAAATCCTAAATAACTTTTTAACAACGGCGTTTAATTAACTAGATAAAAACTAGCTAGAACTAATACTATTAAGTAACTAAGAAATAAACGAGGAATTTATAGATATAATATTAATATACAATAAATTATAGTACCTAATTTAAAATTATATAATATAATATTAAGAAAGAGTCGAAGCTAATAATAAGGTTACTTTAAAATAAATAAATTAAAGATATCGATATTATAGTTATTTAAGAGCCTAGTTAGAATCCTACTACCTAGGCGCTATATAATAATAGTATTAATTATTTCTACCTAGTATATAAGGGAGGCCTAAAGGCCCGTATATACTTTTATATAAATAAAAGGATTAATATAAATAGTTAGGAGCTAAATTATTATAAAGGCGACCTATACTTTATAAAGATTATATTAAACGAGCGAAGAAATAAAAAGGAATCTCCGTCGGATAAAGTCGGGAGGAGGTTATTAATTAAAGAATCCCCTATTATAAGGAGGTATAGATTTATAATATATATAACCTATTACCGATATAGTATACCTCGATTAATAGTCCGTTAATATTATTATTATTAGAGGAAGTATTAACGGAGGAAAACGATTTTTTTTAGAGGATTTTAACCTCTACTATCTTAACTAGAATAATATTAAGCGATATATATATTATATTATAACCGACTATCTTTTAGGAATAATAAAGTCGAGGGAAATAAAACTAGGGCTATTAAAAACGTTTATTATATAAAAAACCCGAGGATATAAAAATATAATCGATTTATTATTCTTTATAAGAGGAGCGTATTAGGTTATAAATAACTTTATAGTCCGCGAAGATTTATATTATAACTCCGATTATAGGCTAGTAATAATAGAATTCGAGTAAATATAAAAAGAGGTAATATTATATACTCGGCGCGCCTAAAAGAAGATTAAGGATAATATTATTTAAAAAGAAATATAATAAAGTATAAAATCTCTTTATTAAGCGCTAGGGAGGCTAGAGCTCGAAAATAAAGAAAATATTAATTAATATTTAAATAAAATAATAGGAGGCTTTTAAGAAATTATTAAATTTACGATCTTATAGGCCCGTTTATATTAAAGAGTTAAATTTTACTAGAAATCCCGTTATATTAATATTATACTAAAGATAAAGGAATATATAAAGGAGTATAAGCGAAGTTAAAATACCTAGACGGAGGAGGCCCTAAATACGGTAAATAATAAAAGAATATATATAATTCGAAGAATAAAAACGTTTTCTTAATAAGAGAGTATATATAAAGCTTTATTAAAGCCGACGGGAGTATAAAAGCTCGTAAAATAAAGAAGGGAGAAAAATAACTACCTTAAAGAGCTTCCTTAATTCTTAATTATTAAAGACGATAAAGGAGGAAAAATTAAAGACTTCGAGGGTAAAATAATAATTTTATAAAGAGTACTATTTCCCCCCCTACGGATAGTAGATTTAAATAATATCGACGGAATAAGGTACCCGGAGCCCGTTAGAATAAACTAGGAGATAATTAAAATAGAAATATATAAAGTAATATAATACCTAATTATTAATAAAATACTAGGAATAACTAGAATCCTAAATTAATTCCTAAGAGCTATAATAGAAACGGAAGTAATAGATATTATTTATTTATTCTAGGTCTACTTTAGATAAAGATATTACCCGAGGTACTTTAAAGAGGCTAATATAGTAATCTTTAAAAAATTAAAGAAAGGCGATTATTTAGAGCTAAAGTTATATAGGTTTATTATACTCCTCGATATATTTAATAAAGCGCTAGAAATAGTTATCTCTAAAAGGTTAAATAATATAACGGAGGAGTATAAACTACTACTACTATAATAAATAAAAGTTAGACGAAAATATTTAATAGAAACCGCGCTAAAGACTCTTATAGATATAGTATATACTATATAGAATTATAATAGGAACGGGAGGGGAAAGATAGTAAACCTATTATTACTAAATATAATAAGAGCGTTCGATAACGTCTTATATAAAAGGTTATTATACGATTTATAAATAAAAGGTATACCGAGCCTAATTATTAATTAGATAGTAAACGTTTTATTAGATAAAACTATATTCGTAATATTTAGAGGAAGAACGAGTACGGTAGAGGAGGTAATAACGGGTATTTTATAAGAATCGCCTATTTTACCTATACTTTTTCTATTCTTTAATATACTATTAATCGAGGAGTATATTAAAATAAATCTACTAGTATAAGTTAGAGAATTTATAGACGACGTCTACCTACTCGCCTATAGTAAAAGTATAAAAAAGAATTATATATATTTAAAACGGGCCCATAATATTTATTTAAAATAAGTGGTTATTTATAAAGTATTATTTACCCCCTAAAAGTACGAGTTAGTTTATATATCTCGAACGCCGAAGAAGTTTAATATAGAAATAGTAATAAATTTTAAGAATATAGTTATCGAATTTAAAGCGAGTATTAAGATCTTAGGACTATATATCGATTTAAAATTAAAATAAGAATTATACCTAGCCTAGATTAAGATTAGGGCGATTAATTAAAGCCGCGTTATAAAGTACCTAACTAGTTCGATATAAAGCGCTACCTTCGCGAAGTATAAAACGATATATAGTATAATAATTAGATTAATATTAATATTTACGACTCCGATATAATATTAATTTAGGGGAATAACGGAGGCTATAAAGAGATATATAAAGATATTAATAATTATCTAAAACGACTACCTTAGGACGATTTTAAAAGTATTTAAAATTACCCTAATTTTAATACTTAAGGCTAAATCGGTAATCGCGTTAATCGACCTCTAATTAAACCGCCTAATAATATAATATTAAATAAATCGGGGGACCTATTTAATTATAATTATAAAAAATACGCGGATCTAGAATAAACTCTAGCGTAGAGGAGATAAATAATAATAAATATCTCCGATACCGTCGACGGAAAAAGAAGCCTAGGTATTTCGCGCTCTAAGATTTAAAAAATAATATAAAGTAACTATAACTATAAGGAGGAGAAAAAATTAAATAAACTTAATCGAAGACGTCGAAGAATACTAGGATATTAAAGTTATCGATTAAAGGGTAAAAAATTAGGCCCGTTAATAATAACTAAATAAATAAGAGAGTTATAAAATAATAATTTTTATATAAACTACTAACCCGGCTTAAAAGGGAGATTTATTCGGGGACTAGTTCGATTATTATAATTAATTAAAAAAGATTAAAAACTTTATAACGGTATAATTAAAATATAGTAAAATCGGATTAAATAAGTTCCTATACCGAATAAAGGTATTTATAGTTTATAGCGCTAACTACTAGTATAGATAAAAGAAATAAAGTATAAAGTATATATTATTATTTTACCCGGAATTAACTAGGGATAAAACGGAGCTAGTAGAATAAATAAATATATACGATTTTAGGAAGATATTAATATAGGCCTAAAATATATATATAACCGCGCGGTAAATAATAAAAACGGGATAGCTCGGTTAATACTCTTTTATTAAAGAATAATTAATATAATCTAAATTATTATTAGGACCTAATAATATACCTAAACCTATAAAAAAAAGGAATAAAAAGAAGAAGCCGCCGGCCGGAGGGCCGTAGGTATCGACTATTTAATAAGTTTATAATAAAGCGGCCTATAGGCCTACGAGATAAATAAATAAAATCTAAAGTTAAAATAAAAGAGAAATAAAGGGAAGGATAAATAATATTTTAAAATAATTATAATCATCGGTTACTAACTAGTAAAAAGAGGAAATAAGTTATTAATAAGTTAGAGTTTTTAACCGAGGAGGTTTCTTTAACGACTAGTAGGCGCCGCTAGTAGCCCTATTAAGAGAGTATTCGCGGAACTCTCTTATTAGTAAAGTAGTTTTACTAGAGTAAATATATAAATTAATTAATTAATTAATCGCCGGAATTAATATTTTATATTATTATTATATAAAGTATTTAATTTATTATTATTATCGCCGATTAAGGCCCTATTAAATTATATATTTAATATCGAGACCTTCTTTAAATAAGTTTTATATAAATTTTATACGTATTAATTATATAATATAAGTATTTAATACTATTTTAATAATAATATATCTTCGGTTATTATAAAATTCTAAAAGATTTTATATAATTAGTATATTAATTCTACGGGTATTATATTCTAGGATTTAAATCTCGAATTCTTTATTTTTATTAATCCTAATATAGAATTCTTTTAATAAGAATTTATAAATTATTTCGCCGTAGTAAATATTATAATATTATATACTTTTATAAAACCGAATAAAGTCTTCGTAATGAATAATACCGTATAATTTAGGTATATTAAAATAATATTAATTCTCTTTATTATCCGCGGTCTCGTTTAAAGTTATAATATAAGGTTAACTTTTAAAGTATTAAGAATAATTAACGTAGTTAGGCCGGCTATTATACTACTAAAACTAGTTTATCCCGTAAGTAAATATATTCGGATTTCAGCCTTCCTAAGACCTCTATTAATAACGGTAAATAATTATTAAATATTCTAAATAGACAAAATTCAGGAAGTACTCGTTACGAATTATAATCTCGATTATTTAAACCTTAACTTAATAACGCTATTATTACTATCTTAAAGGAGGAAACTACGCGATATTTTAATATTCTATAATCGACACGGTAGCCATTCTTAATACTTTTCAAATTAACCTCGTAGGTCGATATTTCTTAAATATTTATTTTAATTTATTAATCCGATATATAATTTAATATATATAATTTAAAGATCGCTTTATTATATATTATATATAATATTAATATAACGAAGTTAAGTATAATGTAAATATAATAAAGAATAACTAACGCCCTCTAAAAAAGAGGAGTTATAACTATAATAAATTATTTAATAATCGTTTTTTATTCGATTTTTATTTATTAATTTACGGAGTTAAAGTATAGGAATTCTTTAAGATTAATAAAATTTAGGATCTAATAAAAATATTTATTTAATTAAAAGATTATAAATACTTCGGTTATAATCTACTTTTAATCTTTTCTCTTTTAAGTTATAATTATACCTTTTAAAAATTAATAAAGAATATTAATTATTATTATCGAAAATATATTAACGAGTATATAATTCTAAGCGAAGTTCCGAATATAGCGGATATTTATCGAGTTATTTAAAGTTAGGTTTATTTACTAATTATAAAGATACTATTAAATATATTTATATATTCGAAGTAATTATTATATTATTATATTTTCTCTTTATTAAGGCGGAGTTTAATAAATAGGGTAATATTAACTATTTTTAACTTTTATTATAAGAATTTATTTTAGATAGTCCGCTATTATACTAGTTATAATAAAATAATACCGCCGGATTTATTTATTAATATATCGAATATAAAGTCCGGGTAGAGTAAATTATTCGACTATTAATAATTATTAATTATCGACCGAAGTATAATATATATTAGGAATATTAGAATATACCCTTAAATATTATACCTATTATAATATAATAGAGATTAGGTTAGACTTTCGGAGAAAGACTTATATCTTTATTAATTTTAACTACCGGTATTAATTTAAAGAGAATTAAGTTTAAATATAATCAACTTTTATATATAATATAATTTAAATTATTTATTATATTATAAATAAGTTATAATAAAAAGTCGTCGCGATAATATATTATTAATGTTTTATTATAAAGTAGTAGTATATTATATATATCTACGTACCGTTATAAAGCGTTAGTACATTATATACGCCTACGCTCCGCTACCTCTATAATATTATTATTTATCGATACGAGGTTCTAGCCTTAGTATCGCGGGGTTCTAATTTTTAATAATTTTATATCGAGTTAATATTCCCCCGTATTATTAGAATCCTTAGAGATTAGTTTTATTATTAAAACTAGGATTTAAAAACTACCTAATAATAAACTCCGTAATTATTTTATATTTTTTATATTATTATTAAGCCGCTAGCTCTACGCTAGCGGCTTTAGGTTTTATAATTCTAGTCTTTTAATCTTTTTAAAGAAAATATTTATCGTTATTATAATATCGGGTTTAACCTCGGGACGTTTTAAAGAATTTAATAATAATAATATTAATTAAACTCTCTCCGACGACCTCTATTATAAAGATAGTAATAAATTCGGAGGTATTATTACCCCCGAAGATATTTTAGAAATATAACTTAAAGCGAGAACTAAAGGTATTATAAATTAAAAATTAAAAATTATATAATCCTATTATTTCTACGCCCGCTAACGGAGTATTAACGGAATTTATTATTTTTAGTAAAGATTCTCTAATTATTATACCTACTAGTAGAATAATAATAAATTTAGTTATATTTAATAGGGATATTTTTATTAAAGCGAAAATACTATACTTTAATAAAATACTTTCTTATAAGAGTACGAGCGAAGGTAAATATTTATATTAATTCCGCGATATAAATATTAAGTTTTCAATTAGTTTTAGATATTTTACTACCGATTATTTAAGGATTATATATTATATAAATTTATTAAAGAGTAACTCTTTAACGTAGTAATATAAATATTATAATTCTAATAATTTAATTAATATTATATTTAGCTTTTTTAAAAAGTTCCTTTTTAATTTAATAACGGATTTAGTTAACCGCCGTCTTCTCGTTTATAAAAAATAAAAAGAAGCGAAATAATAACTTAATTAAAAGATATCGTTATTTAAGATTTACTTTAAAGAAATTAAAACCTAATTACCCCCGTTTTTAGAGAAATATTAAGTAAATTTCTTTTTAATTAAATTTAAATCTAAATTTAAAAATAAAATCCTTAATATTAATAATATATTTATTTAAAGGGAAGAAATTCTTATTTAAGCTACTATATAAAAAGAGAATCTAAAGTTTATATAATTAATAGGCGGGTTTAATTTTAATTCGGGTTCCTATCTAAAAAGCCTTAATAAAGAAAAATTTATAATAAACCGAATTATTAAATTAAACACCAGCGATTATATTTAATAGGCGTATTTAAAAAAGAATAGTAATAAATATAAAATTAATATTATTAATTCTTCGTATAATATAATTATTTATTAATATTATAGAATAAAAAGTTATATTAAACCTAAATATCCTAATAAAGATAAACTAATTATATATATCGGCGTAGTATTAATAAAAAATAATTAAATCTAATTTACGCCTCGGAAGAAGATTAAAATAAATAATTAATAAAAATATACTATTTAATTCCTTCTAAAGATTAGATTACTCTTTAGGATAAAATTAAATAACTTATTATTTTAATTAACTCTAAAGCGTAGATTAATTTAATTTTATAACGGTTTATTATTAAAAATGATTTAAAATTTTATAACGCTACTTTATCGCTAGCTAAAGTAATTAACGGGTAAAGTATATAGTATTATAATACGTATTAATTAAGTTATTAAATAATCGATAGTTAAGGTTAAAGGCGTAAATATAATATTATAAATCTTAAAAATTTAAATATTATTCTAGGTATACACGGGTTATATTAATTAAAGATATTAATTAATTTTAAAGCGGATTAATAACGGTTTAAAATTAATTTTAATAGTTTATAAATTAAGGAACTAGTTAAATTTACTAGTAATCTTAAAAATAAACCGAATATATTCATAATCGTATATATTATAATAGTATAAAGCGATTAAGAAGATCTTCTTAATTTAAAGATCCTTAAGGAATTTATAATATTTTTTTTAATAAGAAGGCGAGTACCCTATTTATTTTTAAATAAAGAGATTACGTTATTAAAATAAAAGTTAATAAAGAACTACTTTATAAACCTCTTTATAACTTATTTTAAATTAAATTCTTAAAACTACGGCGTTATTTAAAATCTTTATTTTATAAAAGTTAAATCCGTTATTTAATCTATTTAGCTAGAGTATTTATTCTTTTTATATTTAAAAAGAATAATAAATTATATCTTTATATTAATTACCGGGGCTTAAATATAGTAATTATTAAAAATCGATATTTATTACTCTTAATTACCGAGATACTAAATCGTCTATACGGTTTTAAGATCTTTATAAAATTAAATCTTAAGGATACCTATTATAAGATCTAGATCAAAAAAGGCGACGAATAAAAAACTATTTTCCGAATTTACTATAAATATTTCGAATATTTAATTATACCTTTTAGACTCGTTAACGCACCGGCGATATTTTAAATTTATATTAACTATATATTTATAAATTTAATAAATATAATATATATAATATATCTAGATAATATCCTAATTTATAATATTAAGCCGGCGGAGTATTAACGATATATTAAATAAATATTTAAATAATTATATTAGTTCTAATTATTTATTAACTAATATCGAAATAATCGAGTTTTTAGGCTTTATTGTATTTATATTTATTAATAAAATAATTATTAACCCGGAACGTATTAGGACTATTAAGGAATAACTTTAATTAAAAATTTATCGAGAAATATAAATCTTTTTAAGCTTCGTTAACTTATATAAACGATTTATCTATAATTGTTTTAATATAACTACGTTATTTATTAACTTATTCAAGGGTAGTAAAATAAATAAAATAATAAATCCGTTAAAATAAATAGATAGTATTACGGAAGCGTTTTAAATCTTATAAAAAATATTTATAAATACGTCTTTTCTACGTTATTATAATTTAAATAAATAATTGCGAAAAAAAACGGATACTTCTAACTTTAACCTTAATTCTATATTATTATAATAAAACAAGGATAATTATTAATATTTTATAATATTTTAGTCGCGGAAATTAAATCCCTTAGAATAGAATTATAAGACTTATAATTAAGAATTACTCGCTATTATAATAGTAATAAAATAATAATAGTATTACTTAGAAAATAATCTCTATTATATTAAAAAATAAATAAATTATAATAATTTAAAGAGTTTTATAAAATAAAAGGAGTTCAATTTTAAATAAACTCGTTAAATATTCAAATTAACTACCTATAATTTTAAAATATTTTATCGGGCTAGAGAATTAAATTTTATTAATATACCGTCGCGGTATTTTAATTATAAAGGAGTATCGTCGTTGAATATTAAATACTTATTAATACTTTAAAATAAATTTACTCTATAGACTAATAGTTAATTAACGAAAAATAATAATAAAATAAAAATAATTATAATCTTTACTTTTTAAATTATAAGATTAAAAGTAGTAATTCTAAAACGGGAAGTTATAATAATACCTGAAATTATATATAATAATATTAGTAAATCTTAAAAGTAAATATTAATATACTTGAAATATTATTAACTTTATTAGAAAACCGTCTACGGGTTTATATTAAAACTCTATATTAAATACCGACCCGAGGTTTAATAGGATTAATAAGTCGGGGCTTCGGGTAATAAATTAGGGTTTCGGGTAAATTACTTTTAGTAAATAATACTAACTATTAATAGGTTTAGTAGGTTTAGTAATTCGGTAAATTATTAATAATTTAAATATTAGACGAATAGCCCTATTATATACCCTATAGTATACGTATTATATACGTATTAGTATGCGCTATAGTATAAATTATAGTATAGACTATAGTAAGCCCTATAATATACGTAATAACGTACGCAATTTACGTATACTATTAAATAGTATACGAATAATATACGTAAAAGTATTTTGAATAGTATATAATATACGCCCCCCGTAGTAGCCTCTAAAACATTAGACGAAAGCCCCCTATAATATACTCAATTATAGTATATACTAAGGTCTACGCTATAATATACGATATACTATAGTATTTATATATATATTCTTTTTAAATATACCCGGGTAATACCCCCGCGAGAATTTTAATTAAAATTCATTATTCCGGGCCTAGTAAATCGCTAACGTTAATAATCGTTACTAAGAGTCGCTATCGTTAATAGCGACGATTATAGAACTTTATTTATTTTAGCTCTATAATAGGGCTAAGTTACTATTAATATATTAATAATATATATAAATTACTAAAATTATAAAAGTTATTAATCCTATTGAAATTAACTTGGAGTTATTAATAGGATATTATCTAGACCCGTGATTTACTAAATTTACTAATAGGACGCTAGTAGTTTTATCCGTAATTTAGAGTTACTAGTAAGGTCCTATTAATAACTATTATTAAGAAAGAGTAATACTATAAAGATACCCCCTTTAGTTATATAGATACTCTTTAGATAACTAGATAGACACTCCCTCTAAAATTAGTTAATAATAGTAATTACCGTAGTTATTAGTATTTTTATCGCGAGCGACAGCGTTACTAGGCCCTCGGGGTCGTAGATATAGATTAGCTACAATAGCGACAATAGGCTTAACTTAGTAACTAAGTTAACTCAGCGACGCTAAAACAGTTCTTTTTTTCTCGAAAAGACGTCGGATTTGAACGATTTAAGGCTATAAACGCGTTTTTCGGCTAGAATAAAAGCGAGAATAACGAAAATCCGCGATTCTATTATTAAATACTCTCTTTATAACCTAGTTATATATTATATTTAAAGATCTACCTATTCAGAATCCAAGTATATATAACGTCGTAGTTATTAATAATATTAGGGATAACGTAGTAGTTTTACTACTATACGCCCGCGTCGCCCGAATAATTCAAGTTAATATTATTACGGTAACCGCTGTCATTAATTAACCTTGGGGGGGTATCTATCTAGCGATCTAAAGAGTATCTATATAACTAAAGAGGGTATCTCTATAATACTACCTTTAAGAAAAGTTACTAATAGGACGCTACTAACTCTGTCCGTAACTTAGGGCTATTAATAGGGTCCTATCAATAATTATTACTAAGAAAAGTAACTAATAGGACACTACTAGCCCTATCCGCGCGGGCGGTAACTCGGTTTTTAATAGGAGTTTTTGAGATTTACCGATGAATCTTAAAAGGCCTATTAAAACACTAATTAAGAAGAGAAAGAAAAGAAAGAAGGGCCGTAGATATCGACTATTTAATAAATTTATAATAAAGCGGCCTATAGGCCTACGAGATAAATAAATAAAATTAGAGAAACTAAAGTAAAAGAGAAATAGAGAGAAGGATAAATAATATTTTAAATTAACTATAACTATCGGCTACTAACTAGTAAAAAGAGGAAATAAATTATTAATAAATTAAAGTTTTTAACTAGCGAGGTTTCTTTAATAATTAATAAATACCGTTAATAACCCTATTAAAAAAAATCGCGGAACTCCCTTATTAATAAAGTAGTTAGACTAGAGTAAATATATAAATTAATTAATTAATTAAAATACTAGTTCGGGAATTATAAATTTATAATAATTAAATAAACTCTTTCGAATTAAAATATATATACTAAAAGACCGTCGTTGTATAAAGAATAAAATATGAATTATAAACTCCGAGGGATTTTCAAAATATAATAATCGTTTTTATATATTAAAGAATAAAGCTTTAAAGGAAGAGAATATAAAAAAATATTATAAAATTATATAAATTATTTACCCGAAAATTCTTCTAGGAGGGTAACCTAAAATAAATTATTAATTATATTAAAACTTACGATATATATTAACGAACGAAGGCGTCGCGATATCGTTTATATAACGAATTAAATTCGTTTCTTATTATTATTTAATCTTAGAAGGAGATTTCTATAGATTTTATAATTAATTTACTATTTAATAAATATAAAGATATCGTTTATAATATTTATTTTATCGTTATAAATCGATTTATTAAAATAATTAAATATATATTTATAATTATTAAAATCGATACCGTTTAATTAACGAAAATATTTTATTTTAAAATTATTTACCGTTATAATATACCTAATAATATTATTAATAATAAAGGCTCTATTTTTATAAACGCCTTCTAGTCGATTATATATTTTTATTCGAAAATTAAACGATATTTAAGTATTACTTTTTACCCTTAAATAAATAAATAAATAAAGTATTAAAATTAAATATTAAAGTATTATTTACGTATATTAATCAATAATAAATAAATAAATTAGGTTAGATTATTATTTATAATATAATTTTTAAATAATAATAATTAGAGTACCGTCGTCGGAACGATATTATTCTTTTATATATATAGTTATTATCCTGAAATCCGTTAAGAAGTCGAGGATAATTTAAAAAAAAAAAAAATTAATTATAAATAATAAAATATAATAACTATAAGTTTTAAAAATAAAATTATAGAGCGCCTATAAAGCGCTACCGAATTCTAAACTAAATAATATAATAAAACGTATAAACTATAAAGTTATAAAATTAATAATTTAATTATACTAGTAATAAAGAATCTAAAGTAAAAATACTTAAATAAAAAACTATCCTATAAATTTATAGAGCCCTTTAAGATTATTAATAAAATAGGAGTATAAATTTACCGTTTATTACTATCTTTTATATATAGAATTTATAATATCTTTTATATATCGTTATTTAAATTATATTACCTTCGCGATTATATTAATACGGCGGAATCTTTTATATAAACCCCCGAATTTATTAATAATAATAAGTTATAGGACTCGGAGGTCGAAGAAGTAATTAATAAAGTTAAGGATAAAGAAAATATCTAGTATAAAATTAAATAAACTAATTAAAGCGAAGAATATAATTAATAATTATTAGACGATAAATTTATTAATATTAATAAATTAATTAAAATCTTTTAATAAGCGGGTAGTAAATATAAATATAAATATATAAATATAATTAAAAAGATTACCTAGTCGTAGAAAACAATAAGGCGGAGTAAACGGAGCCGATATTAAAAGTAAATATTACTACTTTTATATTAATATTTATATAACGGACGTTCTCCTCTATATTTATAATTATATTATACAGTTTTAGGGTATAATTAAATTAAATTTATTATTAAATTATTTATATACGATAGTAATAAGATATAGTATTTTTATAAAATATTTTTATTTTAAATATAATTTATATAAACGCCTAGAATATATTATTAAATAATATATCTAGGTAAACTTAACTAGCGCTAATTTAAGAAAAAAGGATTCGATATCGTTATTATATTATACGAAAGATTTAGTTATTATCGGAATTTTAAAAAGAAGATATAATATTTCTAATATAATCTTTAAGTATCTTAATTTCCTCGAGATTCTTTAAATCCTATTTATATTAACGGAAACTTTTAATCTTTTTTCGAGAATTTTATTCATTATCTTTAATTCCTTAATATACTAGTTCGCCGTCGTTAATTCATTTTATAAATTAATAACTACTAGGTAATTTATCTATTTATTAATTTATATTTACGTTCTTTTTTAAAAGTCTTATTATTATTACGGGTATATCGATATATGAACCGCTTTACCTTCCTTCGGCAAAATTTAAAGATTTATTATTATTAATATATACCTTTTTAGAGTTTACGGTTATAATTTATCTTTATATAATAGTCGATTCCGTAGCGATTAATATAATAAAGTATATAAAAAGGGGACGTACCTCGAATATAATTATTATTAAATTAATAAAAATAGACCCGGTAAGGGAGTTATAAAGTATAATAAATTATTATTATAATCAATATTACGTAGTCGCACTAATAGCGGACTAGTTATATTTATTAATATATTTATAACTAGAATAAATTAATATAAATAAACTAATATTATCGGTAAATAAAAGTTATTTATAGAGTTAGAAGAAAGTAATATATAACGAGAGTATTATTTATATATTAATTATAATACTAGAATATTATCGTAAAGTTAAAATAATAATTTACGAGAAAGACTAGAAGAGTTACGAAAAGAGAAAGTAAATAAACGAGCGAGTTTATTTTAATAATAAACCGTCGCGCTAAATATCTTAATATCGTTATACGTTAATACGCGCCTCCGCTCCGTTACCTCGCTTTTATTAATAAATACTACTATTATTAAAATAGTTTTATTATTACTAATCTCCGGGTATAATATAAGAATTATACTATTTATATATAATACTTCGCTACTAATATTTATTATAGTATAGTAGGAATATATAATAAGGATAACTACCGTTATTACGCTATTAATAGTATAAATACTATAGGAATAATCAAATATACTATATTTACTATAAGTACTATAAGCGCTATAGGAACGATAGTGTATACTATTTCGCTCCGTTATTATTATATATTATAGTATTATAAGGACGAAAGAAATATTATTTAATTAATTATTATTATTATATATTAGCGCTATAGGGATAGTTTTATAAATATATTATTTACTTATTATTAATATTATTATATAATACTAGGGGTAGTATAATAGTATTACTTTTCTATTATTAATACTATTTAATAATATTATAGGAATAGTTTCGTATCGTTCCGCGACTAGTACTAAATAATATTATTATAGGACCGATAATATAAACTAGAAGACTTTTTTTCTTTATTCTTTTATAGGGTTAGAGGTTTTTTTAATAAACTTCGACTAATTAATTCAATACTATTCCGTAACTAGTACTATAAGTATTAAAGAATTAGGTATATAACTTTATACTTAGGCTACCGCTTAAGTAACGTTATTATATTAAATACTTTTTTTCTTTTATTTCTCTTAAAGAGTTTAAAGATTTTTTAATAAATGTTTTTTAATTGAATATTTAGGTACCTAGGGATTATATCGGTAAAGCGGGAGTTTATATAAGAAGAGTCGAGGTACTAAATACGTATTTTATTAACTTTAGGCGGAAAAATAATAAAAAGAGAAAGTTAAGAATTATAGTAACTTCGGATTTAAGATTTTAAATCCTTAATTTTCTACTAGCGCCGGGTAGCTCGCTAAGGTTATATAGAGCGCTATAAATACGCTAATTTAATTTAGATTTTAAATTACGTCGATTCACGAAAATTATATACGCGTATAATACCCCCCTAAGCTAGCGCGGTATTATAGACTTTATAATTCACTATAGTATTATATATATCTAATTATAAACCGGTACTACTTAGACTAGCTTATTCCGATTTATTTAAAATTATTCAAAATGAGTCGAGGTACTAAATACGTGTTTAGTAACTCCGGTATTAAATCGATCTCTAGGGCTAGTATATAAACTAAATAGATCTAAGCGCCTTTTCCGTCTTTTTTAATAGAATACGGGCTCACCGCTTTACCGATATAACTTAAAGTAAATTACGAATTATATTAAAATATATAATATATATTAACGGACGAAGGCGCCGCGATATTATTTATATAATAAACTAAATTCGCTTCCTATTATTACTTAATTATAGAAGGAAATTTCTATAGATTTTATAATTAATTTACCGCCTAGTAAATATAGAAGTACTATTTATAACGTTATTTTTATTATTATAAATCGATTTATTAAAATAATTAGATATATATTTATAATTATTAAAATCGATACCGCTTAGTTAGCGGAAATATTTTATTCTAAAATTATTTACTACTATAATATACCTAATAGTATTATTAACGATAGAGGCTTTATTTTTACGAGCGCCTTCTAGTCGGTTATATATTTTTATTCGAAACTTAAACGACGCCTAAATACCACTTTTTACCCCTAAACGGATAAATAAATAAAATATTAAAATCAAGTACTAGAATACTATTTATATATATTTACTAATAATAAATAAATTAATTAGGCTAGATTACTACTTATAATAGAATTCTTAATAAATAATAATTAGAGTACCGTCGTCGGAACGACGTTATTTTTTTATATATACGGTTATTATCCTAAAATCCGTTAGGAGGTCGAGGACGACTCTAAAAAAAAAATACTAGTTATAAATAATAAAATACGATAATTATAAACTTTAAAGAATAAAACTATAGAGCGCCTATAAAGCGCTACCGAATTCTAAATTAAATAGTATAATAAAATATATAAACTATAAAGTTATAAGATTAATAATTTAATTATATTAATAATAAAGAACCTAAAGTAAAAACGCCTAAATAAAAAATTATCCTATAAGTTTATAGGGCTCTTTAGGATTATTAGTAAAATAAAAGTATAAATTTACCGCCTACTACTACCTTCTATATATAGAATTTATAATATCTTTTATATATTATTACTTAAATTATATTATCTTCGCGATTATATTAATACGGCGGAATCTTTTATATAAACCCTCGAACTTATTAATAATAATAAGTTATAAGAAATAGAAGAGGTAATTAATAAAATTAAGAATAAAAAAGATATTTAATATAAAGTTAAATAAACTAATTAAGACGAAGAATATAATTAATAACTATTAAACGAAGAGTTTATTAATATTAATAAATTAATTATAACCTTTAAATAGGCGGGTAATAAATATAAATATATAAATATAATTAAAGAGGTTATCTAGTTATATAAAATAATAAAGCGGAGTAAACGAAGCCGATATTAAAAATAAATATTACTACTTTTATATTAATATTTATATAACGGATATTCTCCTTTATATTTATAACTTTATTATACGGTTTTAAAGTATAACTAAATTTAATTTATTATTAAAACTATCTATATATAATAGCGATAAAATATCGTATTTATAAAAATACTTTTATTTTAAATATAGTTTATATAAATATTTAGAATATATTATTAAATAACGTATCTAGGTAAGTTTAACTAGCGCCGATTTAAGAAAAAAAGAATTCGATATCGTTATTATATTATATAAAATATTTAGTTCTTATCGGAATTTTTATAAGAAGATATAATATCCTTAATATAATCTTTAAAATCTCGTTTATACTAGCGGAAACTCTCGGCCTCTTTTTTAAAAACTTTATTCATCGCCTTTAATTCCTTAATATACTAGTTCGCCGCCGTTAATTAATTCTATAGGTTAGCGATTATAGTAGGGGTTTATTTACTAATTACTATTATTTTATTATATACTTTATACTATTAAGTAATTTCCTTATTTATTAATTTATATTTATATTCTTCTTTAGGAGTCCTATTATTAATACGGGTATATTAATATATAAATCTCTTTAGTTTCCTTCGGAAAGGCTTAGAGATCTTTTATTATTAATATATATTATTTTAGAATTTACGGTTATAATTTACCTTTATATAATAGTCGATTCCGTAGTAATTAATATAATAGAGTATATAAGGAGGGGATATACCTCGAATATAATTATTATTAAATTAATAGAAATAGATTTAGTAAAGGAGCTATAAAGCGTAGTAAACTATTATTATAATTAATATTATATAGTCGCGCTAATAGCGGACTAGTTATATTTATTAATATATTTATAACTAGAATAAATTAATATAAATAAATTAATACTATCGGTAAATAAGAGCTATTTATAAAGTTAGAAAAAAATTATATATAACGAGAATATTATCTATATATTAGTTATAATACTCGAATACTATTATAAAGCTAGAGTAATAATATATAAAAAAGACTAAAGGAGTTATAAAGAGAGAAAATAAATAGGCGAGCGAGTTTATTTTAATAATAAACCGTCGCGCTAAATATTTTATTATTATAATATATCGATACGCGCCTCCGCTCCGCTACCTCGTTTTTATTAATAAATATAACCGTTATTATAGTAGTTAAGTTATTATTAATCTCCGGGTATAATATTAGGGCTATATCGTTTATATATAGTACTTTACTACTAGTATTTATTATAGTATAGTAGGAGTATATAATAAAAGTAGCTACTACTATTCCGCTACTAGTACTATAAGTACTATAGGAATAATCTAATATACTATATTTACTATAAGTACTATAAGCGCTATAGGAATAATAGTATATACTATTTCGCTCCGTTATTATTATATATAATAGTACTATAGGGACGAAAGAAATATTATTTAATTAACTACTATTACTATATATTAGCGCTATAGAGATAGCTTTATAAATATATTATTCGTTTACTACTAGTACTACTATATAGTAGAGATAATATAGTAGTATTACTTTTCTATTATTAATACTATTTTATAGTACTATAGGAATGATTTTATATCGTTCCGCGACTAATATTATATATTAGCGTTATAGAACCGATAGTATAAATTAGAAAACTTTTTTCCCTTATTTTCTTTAGGGGGTTTAAAGATTTTTGTTAAATTATAGTATTTAGGGTATTTATAGTAATATGAAAGTAAATATAAAGCCTTAATAGGAAAATAATCTTTATATTCAAATAATAGAATTAATCTTTAAAGAGTTAGAGCGAGGGCTCCGAGCCTCCTATTTCTAAAAAGGGCTCCGGAGTACCGGAAACTATAATATAATACTATAATATAAATAGTATAACTACGCCGTATACTCTCTATATAGGATTTATATACTATATTTAATAGTTATTATAAAGTTGGTTTTAATATAATATAATAATTACCTCCTCTTCTAGGGGTTTCGCCCTCGAAATTAATAAATACTAATTTAATACTTTAATATTTTAACGAAAGAGTATAATATAGAAGAATCCAAATTTAATAAAGTATATATATAACGTTTACGCCTTTTATTTAATTCTATTAATCTCCTATTTTAATAGTAGTAATATATTAATAAAAAACCTCTAAACCTAGTAGGAAAAAGAGAGGGAAATAAATTATATTTTAGAATTAATAATACGGTATATACGTCTCGCGTACTAGCGTAGTTATATAGTCGTAGATTATATTAGGTATTTAATAAAAACCTTAAAATTTAAAAAGAAAAGTAAAGGAAAGAATATTATAATCGTCGTTAAAAATTATAAATCTTTACTACTAGTAGGGCTTTAGCGATATCGGCGGTAAAGTGAATTATTTTATTTTATTATTTAGGAAGAACTCTAGTTATAAGAGTAAATATATACGGGTAACGGTTTTAACGTAAGTATTATTAAGGAACGGGATTAATATCTAGAGCTTTATTAAATTAACGGCTAGGTTTATTAAACTATGGCCTAGCTATAATATAAAAACAGGCTAAGATAAAAGATAAAGAACGAAAATTAGAGTAGGGCCAGCTACTATCTAAATAAAAACTAGTATATAAAGTATTTATTTATTTCCTATCCCGACTATATTAAAATAAAAATAGGGAAATTAGTTTAAATTTAAATTAAATCTAAAATAAGTTAAGCTAGGTTAAGATAAATAAAATTATATTATAATAATAACCCCCTCTTTAAAGTCGAGCTCCTATAAAATAAATAAAGAATTAATTAGATTAATTAGATTTTATAACCCTAACTCTTATTTAGGGTTACGAAATAATTAAGATAAAAGCGCGTCGGAGTATTCGAGTTATCGATAATAATAAATAAAGAATAGGACAGGGAATAGGCGGCGGTATATAAATAAAACTAGGCGTTAATATTATTATTTATAAATAATAACGGCGGGGCTAGGCTATAGGGTATTATCTATTTATATAATAATATAAAATATCGGTCGAAGCCGATACGGAACGATAACCGAGGGGATAATAACGGATAAGAAATAAATTATAATATAAATAAGGGTTAATTTCTTAAAAATCGGACTAGGATAAAAATAGTAGAGGTTCCTTATATTAATACCTTTAAATAATATATAGTAATTCGTAGAGGCTAGCGGCGCTAGGATTCGAGATATAATATTTATTAATAAACTATTAATAACGGGTAAGGTAATAAAAGGGTTTTTAAATAATAACGTAACCTTCTTAATTAATGTAATATTTTAATAAAAGTAGATTATAACGGCGATTATATTTAGAATTTAAAATACTATTAATATACTACTCTTATTAATTATCTTCGGTAATTATAGATTCTCGGATAGGCTAGATTTATCTAGGTAAAAAGTTATTAACTATTAATTATAATAAGCTAGTGTATTAAAAGGGGTAAACTTTTATTAAATACGGAAAGTCTAACTAAATTATAAAAGGATTATTAAAAACTTTAGAGAATCGGAAGAGGCCGATATTATAATTATTAAATTTAATTAAAAAGTATATAATATTCAGATTCTTAATATTTAGCTATATTTAGTCGTTTATTAAATATATTAAATATAGACGTCTTCGTTAGTTAACCGAGGATTTAAAAATAATTTAAATAATAAATATTTTATCGCGGAGGTAGTTATTTAAGGCTTTTATTTATATTATAAATTTATCGGTAATAATTAAATAAATACGTAAAAGTAAAAACTCGGTAGACTCGAAACCGATATATAAATATTAATTATAATTAATTAAAAAAGGCGAGGCTAGAGTATTAGAAGAATTAATATTATTATTAAAAAACTCCGCTCTAAAGAGCTATTTCACCTAATTATCCTATATATAATTAATATATATACGGAGGTAGTATTTTATTATAATATATTAATAAATAATTCCTATAAAGGTATAAGACGGTAGGGGATTTATATAATCTATCGAGATATCTCTTTAATATTATTATAGAGGCGGTAATAAATATAATTATTTTTAAATATACTAGCGGGAAGATTTAGTTCTTCGGTATATATAATAATTTTTAACGAATTACTAGATAGTAGTATAGATATTAGGCTATTAATAAGCCGACTAATTAATTCGTAATATTTCGTATAACCTAGGTAATTACCCGCGATATTATTATAAACTAGCTAGATTAGACGAAGGTATAATTTACTAAAATTTAGAATATATCTCTTTCCTCGGAAATAGAGAACTTTATCCTTATCTTCGTATTTAGCGAGGAGAATTCCGTTATATATTTATAAAAGTATAGGGTAGGCTCTAAGCGCTATAAGTATATATAAGCCGGTTAAGCTTAATTAAGCGGGGTAATACTATATCCTAACTCTTAAGTATTATTAATCTTTATAAACGCTCCTAAGAATCTAGCGCGCTCCTAAGAATGTTTTTAGCTCGTAAGAATACCTAAATTTAGAATACGCCACTAATATGGCCCCTATATATGGCCTCTATATATGGCCCCACTTATGGCCATGGCCCTATTCCATTCATGGCCATAGCGCATTCCATTCATGGCCATGGCACATTCCATTCATGGCCATAGCGCCATTCCATTCATGGCCAAGGCCCCCATTCATGGCCAAGGCTCTGTCGCTGTCGCTGTCGCACTATGTAACTACACCTGGCAAAACGTCGCCATATATCCGGTATCGCATAGCCCGGGCGTCACCCCCGCGTAGATTTCGCGCGAATCGATTGAATCCGGGAATCAAAAGTTCCTGGCGTTAGGGGTGGTTCCAGGGGGTCGCTGCCGTCGATAGGGGCGATCATGGAACATCATATATACGCGTATGTATAGGCCATAAATAGGGGTATGCGCGCATCTATGGGGGCAAGAATGGCCATATATGCGCATATCTATGGGCCATGTATGCGCGTATCTATGGCAGCAGCAATGGCCATGAATGCGTATATCTATGGCAGCAGCAATGGCCATGAATACGTATATCTATGGCAGCAGCAATGGCCATGTATGCGCATATCTATGGCAGCAGCAATGGCCATGTATACGCATATCTATGGCAGCAGCAATGGCCATGAATGCGCATATCTATGGCAGCAGCAATGGCCATGTATGCGCATATCTATGGCAGCAGCAATGGCCATGTATGCGCGTATCTATGGCAGCAGCAATGGCCATGTATGCGCATATCTATGGCAGCAGCAATGGCCATGAATGCGCATATCTATGGCAGCAGCAATGGCCATGTATGCGCATATCTATGGGCCATGTATGCGCGTATCTATGGCAGCAGCAATGGCCATGAATGCGCATATCTATGGCAGCAGCAATGGCCATGTATACGCATATCTATGGGCCATGTATGCGCGTATCTATGGCAGCAGCAATGGCCATGTATACGCATATCTATGGCAGCAGCAATGGCCATGAATGCGCATATCTATGGCAGCAGTAATGGCCATGTATGCGCATATCTATGGGCCATATATGCGCGTATATCTATATAAATAAATAATCCTGAGCGACCTTGAGCGGGCCTGAGAATCCTAAATAACCCTAAGCGGGCCTAAGCGAGCCTAAGAATCCTAAATAATCCTAAGCGAGCTTAAACGGGCCTGAGAATTCCTAATTAACTTTAAGTTATAATAACGCTCGTGAGCGGGCCTAAGCGCTCCGAGTAAATTAGGATTCTTAGAGTCGCTTATACTTTTATAGATATAATAATATATTTTAAAACGTAGTATTTCTAAGACTTTAAAGGCGAATCGATTAATTTAATTAATTATATCCTATAATTAATAGGTCGGGGTATCGTATAGGTCTTTATCTAAATTAATAAATTAATCTTTATTTAGTTCGGGTTTATAAAATATAGATAAGATCTAAAATTCTAAATCAATATCTATATCGGGGTTTATTAGGGTTATATAAATTAATATAAAATATAATTAAAAGAATTAGATAAGAATCTTTAAATCTATTATTAATATAATTAAAATAACTAGGATTAAGGCTAGGGTCGTTATATTTAATAATATATTATAAATATAATCTTTAAAGACTTCTAGGGTTAGGTTTTTTCTTTTTAATATTATTTAATATTAATATTAATATTTAAAATCTAATTTATCCCTCTCTTTAAAGAAGTCTTTTAACCGATATATTAATATATTAAATTTACTACCTTTTTTATTAGGCCGGTAAATAATTTTATAATTAAAACGGGATAAAAACTCGCTTTACTTTATTTAATAACGAGATAATATCTTAAATAAAATAAAATATTTAAAAGCCTTATAATCCGATATTACTTTAATAAAAAAAGTAGATCCCTCTAGTTTAAAGCGTTATTCCTCGAATATACGGACGATTACTATAAACTCTTTATTATAAATTTTATAATTATACAGGCTAGGAAACTTTAAATATCCTTAATATTAACTAATTATAATTAATTTAAAATAATATCGATTTTCTTTAGATTTATTTTAATCTCTTTAATAATAATAATTAATCCTAGGTATATAATTTCTTTAATATAAAAATCGTATTTAATAATATTTATTTAGAGCCCCGCTTTACGGAGTTTCTAAAGAATATATTTAATATAGATTTTATACTCTTCTTTAATATCGCTATAAATTAAAATATTATCGAGGTATATAATATAAATCTTATCGAGAAATTTATAAAAAGTATCGTTAATATAGTATTAAAACGAGGTAGGGTTATTATATAATCTAAATAATATAATAAAATATTCGAATAGGCCGAATCGGGTATAGAATATTATAAATTCTTCGTCGCCCTCCCTAACGCGGAGGCGATGAAAAATAAATATAATATTTAATTTAGAAAATACCTTAATATAATTTAATCGATTTAAAGTTTCTAAAATTAAGGGTAAAGAGTATTTATTCTTTATAATAATAATATTAAACCCTCGGTAATTAATATAGAAATATAGGCCTCCGCTAGGTTTCTTTATAAATAAAATAAAAAACGCGGTATAAAATTAATTAACTCGAATAAAATCTTTATTAAAATTCTTATCTAGGTAACGACGGAATTCTAGAATCTTATTACGATTTATATTATATAAATTAAATAATAGAGGTTATAATACTTCTTTAAACTTAATAATATAATTATATAATTAATATAAGAGTAAGATATTAATGTCTTTTCTCGAAAAAACGTCTAAAAATTTATAATACCGCGTAGGTAGGATTATAATTAGGTTAATATTCTTATTATCTTAATAAACTTAAAACTTTTTTTAAATAATAATAACGGCGAGGTAAAGCTCTTTATTTATTTTAAATATAACTCGGTTCTAGGCTTAATCGTAAATACTTAATTTAAAGTTTTAATTAAGGCGGGGTTTAAATTTATAATATTTAAATTCTTAATAAAATTAAATATTTAAAATCGAGATTTCTTCTAGAATACCTAGGAATCGATCGATTTCTATAAAGGATAAATTAAACGCGGTTTACTCGTTAGGTATAACGAGCCGGGTAAATAATTAAGATTTTATCTCGTATATATTAAGAGTAACTAGGTATTAGGTTCGTTATTCTTAATATTAAAACTTAAAACGAAATAAGATTAGGCTACGATATTTAATCTTAAATATCTTTTCTTATTTAATAATAATAACGATACGGCTATATTCGTTATTATAGCTAGTTTTTATAAAAATAAATAACTAGGATTAGAGTAGGGAAGACTCCTCTTAAATCTAGATTTATTATTAATAAACCTAGAACTAGGGTAACTCTTTTTAAATCTTAAATTATTTTATATAAATATTAGATTAAATTAAAGATTAAATTTATTTTTAATAAATTTAAAACTAAATTAACTTTTCTTAAATCGAGGTTTATCTCTTATAAATTTAGGATTAAATATATTATTAATAAACCTAAAACTAAAATAACTTCTTTCGAATCGGAATTAATTATTTAATAATAACGTTATCGTCTATAAATAATAACGGCTCTTTATATACTAGTAACTCTTTTTAAGTCGGGGCTTACCTTATACGGGTATTAAATAAAATTAAAAACTAGGATTTTTAAGTTTAGAAACTTTTTTAGGGTATTAAAAAGAGTTTATTTTTTATAAAGACTTTTATAGGACTAAGGTTATAATTTCTTAAATAAAAATATAAAACGAAGGTTAAGGAATTATCTAAGAAATTAATAATAACTTTATAATAATAGAGGTATAATAGGCCGATTATAACGGGGTACTAATTAAATTTAATAATAAAAAAAACTATTCGTTCTTAATAATTATAAATATTCAAAATCGCTTCTACGATATAAATAATATATTTTATAACGGTAGGTATATTATTAAAGAGTCGGACGATATAAAAATAACGAAGAAGACGAAGGGGTAGATAATAAATATATATAAAATTATAATCGATAAAAAGATAACTAGATATACTAGTATTAATTAAGACTTTAATTTAAATTCGGGACTAACTATTCCGTAGTTAATAAAAAATAACTATATATTTATTACGAAAAATATAGTCGGTCTTAAAAAGTTATATAATAAATTATAATGAAAATTTAATTAATAATATCGGTAAATCTTAAAAGTAAGAATTAATATATTTTAAATATTATTAGCTTTATTAGAAAGCCGTCTACGAGTTTACGCTAAAACTCTATATTAAATACCGACCCGAGGTTTAGTAGGATTAATAAATTAGGGGTCCGGGTAGGGTCCTATTAATAAATAGTATTTACTATTAATAGATTCAGTAACTCGATAAATAATTAATAATTTAAATATTAGACGAATAGGCCTATTATATACCCTATAATATACGTATTAACATGCGTATTAGTATGCGCCATAGTATAGGTTATAGTATAGGCTATAGTATACCCTATAGTATACACAATAGCGTACGCAGTTTACGTATACTATTGAATAATATACGAATAGTATACGAATAGTATGCGTAAAGATATTCTAAATAGTATACGATATACGCCCCCTATAGTAGTCTCTAAAAAATAAGACGAAAGCCCCCCATAATATACGTAATTATAGTATACGCCAAGGCATACGCCATAGTATACGAAATAGTATAGTATTTATATATATATACTCCCTGGACATGCCCGGGTAACGCCCCCGCGAGAACTTTTACTAAAACTTATTATTCCGGGCCCGGTAGGTCGCTGGCGTTAATAGTCGTCGCTAGGGGTCGCTATCGTTAATAACGATAATTATAAAACTTTATTTATTTCAGCCTTATAATAGGGCTGGCTACTATTAATATATTAATAATATATATAAATTATTAAAGTTACTAATCCTATTAAAATTAATTTAGAGTTATTAATAGGATACTACCTAAACCCCCGATTTATTAAATTTATTAATAATTACCTACCCGGACCCCTAATTTATTAAATTTATTAATAGGATACTAGTAGCCCTATCCGTAAATTAGGGCTACTAATAACGTCCTATTAATAACTTTTCTTAGTAAAAGTTACTAGTAGGACACTACTAGCCCTATCCGCGCGGTCGGTAACTAGGGTTTTAATAGGAGTTTTTAAAATTTACCGATAAACGAAAGTAAATTAAACGATATAGTCGATAAATAAAAAGATATATATAGGACTCTAGATACCTATAATCCTAATATATAACTTTATACCGGGATTATTCTTTTCCCGCGTTTAAAGTAACTCCTTTTATAATACTTTTATTATTATTAATAATAGTTATAATATTAAATCGGAGGCTAGCTAGCTTAATAAGGTAGACTTTTATATTATATTTAAACAATTTATAATAGAAGTAAAGTCTTTATTTCTTATAAATAATCTTAATAATTAGAGTTCTCGTTAATTTATCTTTAATAATAATTTAGGCCGAATTAAAGTTTATTAACTCCCTAAATAAAATAATAAAAATTAATCCGATAATAAAGATAAAAATACTCGTTATATTAAAATAAGTTATAGGGGTAGAAGTTAATAGAGATATAATAGGCCTCTTTAAAATTTATCCTAATTTAATAAAAGCGGTACTTTAACGGGGTAGATAATATTTAATCTATTAGAATTCTTAATTAATTTCGGAGTATATACGAATATATTTATCGAAGATATATAACTATTAATTATTAATTTTCTTCTAGGAGATAAAGGCCTATTAAATAATATAATTAATATTATATTTTATAGTATTAATTAAGAATTCGTTCTTTATTCGAGAATATTCCTTCTTTTAAAAAATAAAGTTAAAATACTCGTTAAAAAATATAAAGCCTTATTTAAGTTCCCGGATATAATTCCGAGTATCTTTTTATTTAAACGGATTATTATATACTTTTTATAGTTTCTTTCGCTAATTAATAAAGTTAATTAAAATATAAAGACTCTTTTTTCGGTAACGGTTTATTAAATTAAAGACCTTTTTACCGATAATTAATTTAAACTCTATATAAACGATCTTATTATTATCGGTAGAGTAATAGTTATAATTTATATATATCCGTTATATTAATATTTACTTTTAAATATCTAATTTATCTTAGTCCCCTTTATATTCCGAGATATCTAGAAGTTTTTTGGATCTAGGAGGCGTTCGAGATTATAAAAAAATAAATTATTAAGTATTTAAAGGGGAAGACGAGCGTAGGCCTATAATAATAATATTATTAAAAATATTCTTATTAAATACCTAGAGCGGAGGCTAAGGTATAGTTTAAACTATAATAGGTACGACCTAGGCTATTACCTAAATAATAGTATAAATTAAAGATTATATATTTAGCGTAGGAGGAAGAGGCGTAGATAAGAATAAAATATTTAATAAAGAATTACTTTCGATTTAAATATATAAATAATCGAAGGTATTAAGGAAGCTAATAGAGTTATTCTAAATTTCGGCGAGGAACTATTATACGCGGTCTTCGGGGTTAAAGAATTAATCCCTTATAATAATTATCCTAGTACTAGAGAATACTAGCTAGGTAATTAATTTTTTATAATATTAAGAGACGGGATTAATATCTAGAGGTTTATTAAATTAACGGCTAGGTTCATTAAATTATAACCTAGTTATAGTATAAGAATAAATTAAAATAAAAGATAAAGGACGAAAATTAAGGTAGGGCTAGTTATTATCTAAATAAAAACTAATATATAGAGTATTTATTTATTTCCTATCCCGACTATATTAAGATAAAAATAGGGAAACTAGTTTAGACTTAAATTAAATCTAAGATAAATTAAACTAGGTTAAGGTAGATAAAACTATACTATAATAAATATAAAGTCTTCGCCGATTTTTAAATTTTTCTTTTTTTATAATATCCTATTATCTTTTATATATATAAACTTCTATATATTACTATTAATAGTTATACTATATTTAGACTTTTATTAATTTATAATAATCTCGGCCGTATTTTTAAACTCTTTCTCGAGGTTATAAATATTATATATATATTCCGTAGGTAAGGCTAAAGTTAATATATTATAATTTAAATAAGTTTTTCTTTTCTTCTTTTAAATTCTTTCTTTAATTTTATAATCATTAAAGTAAATAAATAACTTATTCTATCTTTAAATAAGGTATTTATTTATATTTTTAAAATAATTAATATTATCGTAATATTTATTTTATTTTTAAATTATTAGTTTTATACTTTATTTTATTAGCGACGCGTATATAGCTAGATAATTTTAATATTTAATATATTAGTTTAATCTCTATAGTATACGATATTAATAATAATCTTTAGATATTTAATACGTCTCCGATTATTACTCCTTATACGATAATTACCCGCTTTATTCTTATCCCGCCTTTATCCGTACTTTTATACCTCTGTTACTTTAAGCGGATAAGCCTAAATAACTACGTCCTATATAATAAAATACTATATATAAAGTATATTTATTACGTAAAGAATAAGTACCTATATAATTTTATATATCGCTAGTATTTTAAAACTAAATTATATTAACGTATCTAGATTCCTTTTAAATTTTAAATTTTTATAAATTCTCTTCTTAATTATTTAAAACGTCGAGGCCTTAATAAACGTCTTCGCTAGCGTATTATTTAATATATAAAAGATATTATAACCTTCCTTCGGGAGATTAAATTTAAAAATAATAATATTAAAAGAGAGAAGAATATATTATAATTAATATCTCGGTTTACTATAAATATCGAGGGTATAAATAATATCTTTTATATTCTAGTAAATTAATATAGTTTAGATATAACTTATATATTAATAATTTTTTTAGGAGGGATTATTACCCGGGATATAAATACGCCTTAAAGTAAAATTATATAATATTAGTTTAATAATTTATTTAAATCGACGGACGAAGATAAAGCCGATTATAAAGCGGAGGATAAGATTTATATATAATATATATAAGACGTCTCCGAATACGACTCTCCTCTCGGCTTTAATCCTATTACTAATTAATTTAATATACCTAATATTAATAATCTCGATATTATCGATCTTACTCTTTTCTTTAATAATATATAAAGAGTTATAATATCTAATTATAAAGCTTTTTTAATTAAAGATACCGTAGAGCCTTACCTTTAATATAGCGATATAAAGAATACGAGTCGTTATATTTTAAATAAATTAATATCTTCTCGCGAGGCTTTTAAGGAAGAAGTTAAAGATAAGATTAAAAATCCTACTTTTAGTTTTATTTTTAGTTTTTATTTTTTAACTCGATTTCCCGCCTACGTCTCTATTTATAAATAACCGAGTTTTAATATTAAGAAAACTAGCCGCCTTAAATATAAACCTATTTATAAACGCCCCGTTAATCGTAAAGATATATCTCGCTTAAAGTTTATTAATAAGAAGTAGCTAGTAGTAGTTAGTAATTAATAATATTTTCTTTTCCTACTCTTTACTTTCTACGCTTTTTCTACCTTCGTATTCTCTTCGAATACTTTTTATAGTTCTAGCGCGTTATTTAAAGTATCTATATTAATTTATTTATTAAAGGTTTTTAGTTATTTTAATTATTTTATAAAATAAAGTACCTCGCCCTTTATTTTCTTCTTTTTTAATATCTTTTCTATTCCTTATTCGTTCGTATTATCTATTAATTCTAGTAAAGGTATATTAAGAATTAAAATATTACTCTATTATTAATAATACGACTCTAGAAGCGATATATAAAAAATATTATAAATACGGTAATTAGGTAGTAATCCTAGGCGGTATATTTATATTTCGATAGTATCCAAAATCTTAAATAATTTAATTACTTTATAAGAGAGCTTCTTATTTAGTTATTTTTATATTAAGTTTTTAATTAATAATAGTATAAAGTTATTTATATTAAATAATTTCGGTTTATATCTTTTATTATAATTATATTTCTACGCCTCGATCGCGATAGTCTACGCTTTTATTAGGTACTCTTTTAAAGTATTTAATTTTTTAATTCTTTTTTATACCGACGATATTTCTCCCTCGTATATCTCGCCCTCGAGACGCGGTTTAAGAAATAGATTATAACTATATATAACTATAAATAATATCCATTTTATTATCGTATACTATATATTATAATATATTTATTCTATTATAAGTAAAAGTACTACCTAATTATTTTACTCGCTTAAATAAAAGGTTCTTAAATAATATTTTAGGGTTTAGTTCTAGCGTTTTATCTAGTTATCTATTTATAAATAAAATAAGATATTTAAGTACTTTTTAATTTTTATTAAATAATATACTTTTAATTAAAACGTATTTATAAAAATAGAATCTTTATTAGAAATAATCTTATTAAGAACTCTAAATTTTAAAATAATTTTTTCGAATATTAACTCTATTAACCCCGTAGAGTCGATCGTTTTTATAATTAAAATATATTATAATATCTTTATATACTTATTTATAACTATAAAGACCGTATTATAAACGTATTCGTATCGTTTATTTAGAGGTAAACTAGTAATAAAATTTATTATAATTTCCTTTTACGGCCCTATAGGATATAATAAAGAATTAATCTCGTTATAAAAGCGGTATTAATATACCTTAACCTATTAATATATATTATATATATCGATATATTCTTATACGTCGGCCTTAAAAGTACTTTAGAAATATTTTCTAGTAAATAACTCCGTTATCTTCTTAACGCTAAAGTATCCCGTTAATATATTATTATAATATCGTTATAATAACTCTTCGCGGATTAATCCTTCTTTAAATATATAAATTTTATTATTATATTTAAGAATTAATATAGAATTTAAAATTTATATTTTAGCGGAACGCTAGTAATCCGCCTATATAATTTCGGCGATTCTTATTTACGAGAAGGAATTATTCTTTTATAAAATACGAATTATTTTAACTATTAATAAACTTTTAACGTTATAAACCGTTTCGTAAAATATTATTAATTTAATAATAATATATAGAATAAATAATTTATAGCCTATAGTTCTAGCGATAAAATTAAATAATTCTTTTATTATATTATAATCGATTTAAATAAGTATTTTATTTAAACTTTTTAGAATTTCCCGTTTAGGTATTAACTCCTTAGACCTAGATAAATATACTATTAAAGAATATATCTTTTTTACGGTAAATCTTAAAAACCTTAGTAATATAAGTTTTATATATATTAGATTTTATATAATATCTAGGGATATATTATTTAACGCCGGCGAAATATTATTTATATCTAGATCTTTTATATCTACGAATGTATTTTATATCGTAGTAAAAATAAGGCCTTAACTAATACCTTCTAAATTTAATAACTTCTATTATAATATAAATAATATATTATCTAAAAAATTATCCTAGCTTTTATAATTAAAATAACGTAAAGAGTTATCGGCTAGGTTACTCTTTTTAGAATAATACGAAATTAAGAAATTAAAAGATAAAAGTCTTATTACTTAACGCGCCTAGCGATTATTTAATTATTTAATATTTATAAAACTCTTTAAATTATTATAATCGGTTAAGACTTCTATTTTATATAAACTACCCTCGAGGTAATATCGCTATTATTTAAATATTATAACGATTACGAGAAGCTCTTTATTATAAATCTTATATTAAATTTTTAAACCTTATATCTTACGGGACTAGAAAGCGACGGGATATTATATATTATTATTTTATAATTACGTTAAAATCGTAGCTACGATAAAATTAAAAGTATTTATCTTAATCCGAATTTTTAATTCTAGATTAAAGTATATTAGAATAAATATATATAAAAATAAATTATAAAGTAGGTAAAATATTTACTCCGCCTCTTTAAGTTATTTAAATAAACTAAATTTTAAATTATTTTAACTACTTTTTAATAAACCCGTTAACGGGCCTACTATCTATAAATAATAATAAATAAATCGACGATAAAAATTAACGAAGCTTAAAAATACTTATATATTATAAAAGAACTTTAGTTTCGGCTAGGACTAAATTATATTAATTTTATATTCGTTTATCGATATATTTTCGGTATTTATAATAAATCTTAGAAATTTAATTAACCGAGTAAAGAACTCGTATTTCCTAAAACTCGCGAATAAGGAATATTTTTATAAGCGTTCGAGTATTTATCGTATATAATTAATATACTCCTCTTTTAAATTTAAATATATTAGGATATTATTTAAATAAATAATATAAAATATATTTATTAAGTTCGTTAACGATTTATTAATATAAACTTAAAAAGTAGTAGGTATATTCGTTAAATTAAAAGATATTATTATATATTTAAAAAGATTATTATCTATAAAAGTATAGAGTAGGCTTTAAGCGCTCTAAGCGCTCGTAAGTTAGTTAAGCCGGTTTAAGCGAGGTAATATTATATTTTAACTCCCGAGCGTTATTAACTTATTTAAGTGTAATTAAGAATTTAGCTCGCTTCTAAGAATACCTCTAACTCGCGAGAATATTTAAAACTCGTATATCTAATTCTTAATTTATACGTAATGATTACTGGAAGTACTTTCCTTAATATTTTATTTAATATAATTCTATCGGTCGATTAAAGGTTTTTTTAGGATAATTTAACCTATATTACTTTTCTATTTTAGATATAGTTTTATAGTTAACGCGAAATTTTAGCGCAGATAATATTCTTATTTTAGATCTATATTAGGGTTAATAATAATTTATACTCTTTTTTAGTTTTTATTACTATTACTTTATTTATATTCTTTAATATAAGAGATATATAAATCTATATATTAGATCTCTTATTATAGATATATTATTATAGCGACGGTAACTTCTAGTTATATTTAAAACCCCGGGTAGCTTTAATAATCTTAACTATTAATATATATTTTAAAAATTTCTAAAAACTCTAATTATTATCGAATATAGTCTAAGCTAGTAGTTAGTACTAAATCCTCTCGTCCTTTTTTACCTTATATTTTACTTTAAATTTAATATATATAATATTTAAATATAGGGTATCTTCTCTTTTATCGAATCGAAGTATAAAACCTATTAGATTTAACGTATCTTTTAGCTCTTTATCCCGCGTTATTAAATCGTTATTAATTACTCTTATCTAATAAAAGTTAGTATATATAGTATAATATAGTAATAAGCGAATATAACTCCGTTATAAACGGTTACGTACCTCTTTTATATAGTCGGTTATAGGCGATTATAATAGTCGACTAGTTAGAGTACTAGTTTAATTTTCATTTATAATTTAATATCTTATTTTAGCTAGTCATTTCTATGAAAAAGAGATTATTATTACTCTTTACGATAGTTTTCCTTTCTCTTTACTCTAGCTTTTATTTATTTAATATTCCCGTTAATAGGCTAGATAGTATACGAAGAGAGTAATATTATTATATCCGATAATCGCTTTTATTTATTACTACTCCTAATATTTACTTAATATCTATATTAATAAATTATAAACTATACGGTCGACGAGTATTAATATATCTCGTTTATTTATTATTTCTTATTCTATATTATCTAGATTATTTTATATATTATTATTTTCGTTAGTAATATTCTCTTAATATATACTACCTTTATTATCGTTATTACTAGGTATCTATAAGAAGTTAATAAAGAAATAAAATTAAATAAAATTTACGAATCTATTATATCCTACCCTCCTTTATTCGTATCTTTATCGAATAAATTATAATTATCCTCCTCTTTAGAGGAATCCCGGATTGCTTTAATATTATATTTATCCTTTTTTAATATATAATTAATTTATATTTTAATCTTCTCTCGTAGTATTTATAAAATTAATTCGTGGTATTTAAATTCAAATCCTTCCTAACCCCTTTATATATCTTCGTATATTTTTATATATAGAATATCAGCGTTAATTAAAAGGATCGGAACTATTAAAGGGAATAATATATTTTTAATTTATTTATTTTAGAATACTATCGTCCTCCTAAAGTTAAATTCGTAGTCTTTTATTATAATATATATTATTAAATATATTAAATAAAGCGTCTTAGCTCGAATTAGTTCGAATATATATTTTATTATATTCTTTATCCTTAATACGTCTACCCCCTTTAAGAAGAATAAAGAAATATATACCTTTATTATAATTTTATTTAGGAACCTATATTTACCTCTCGGCTAGTTACTATATAAATATAATTAGTAAAGTAGTAGTTATTAATATTAATTATAATAGGCCTATATATAATTATTATTATAATTAATTATTTATAATTTCCGAGTTAAAAGTCTTTATACGGTTTCCGTTATATCTCTTCCAAAAATATAATAGTTCTAAATATATTCGCGGATCTTTTTTATTATCCGAATTCTCTTCTCGCTAATTAAGTCTAGTAGTTAATATAGTTATTAATATATATCGATAATTTATTAGATTAATAACGCGTTATCTTTTTTATCTTATTTAGTATAGGGATATTATTAATATCTTTATTAAACTCCTTTTTTTAACTATTTTATTTCTAATTTTAAGTTATATTTACTTTATATAATTATTAAGTTTAAATTTTATTTTAAAGTCCGTTTATAATCCGTAATTATTATTATTTTATCCTATAAAAATAGTAGCCGAAAGATATAGAAATATTTTTTATAAAATAGCCTTATAGCCCGCGGTATTATATATTAAAGTATCTCGCCGCTTTATTCCTACCTAAAGATACCGTATTTTATTTTTATAGAAATTTCGCTTATAAATAACCGTCGTCTTTTAAACGTATTTATTCTTAATTCGATTTATAATTAGGATAATTAATCGATAGAATAGTATTTAATTTAATAGTTAAAACTTTTGGCCGTTTTATACTATAAAAAATAGACTAGGAAACGGATATCGTAGGATATATTTAAGATTTAAGGCGCGATATATCGGTAAAGCGGGAGACCGTATAAGAAGAGTCGAGGTACTAAATACGCATTTTACCGGCTTTAGGCGGAAAAATAACGAAAAGATAATGTTTAAAAAAAAAAAAAATTTTTCTTTTAATAAAAAACCTAAAAATAGTAACTTCGGATTTAAGATTTTAAATCCGTGATTTTCTACTAGCGCCGGGTAGCTCGCTAAGGTTATATAGAGCGCTATAACCACGCTAATTTAATTTAGATTTTAAATTACGTCGATTCACGAAAATTATATACGCGCGTAATACCCCCTAAGCTAGCGCGGTATTATAGACTATATAATTCACTTATAACTATATATATCTAACTATCTACCGGTACTACTTAGACTAGCTTATTCCTATTTATTTAAATTTATTCAAAATAAATCGAGGTGTTAAATACGTATTTAGATACTTTAGACGAAAGTAGGTATTAAATCGATCTCTAGGGCTAGTATATGAGCTAAATAAATCTAAGCGCCTTTTCCGCCTTTTTCGATAGAATACGGGCTCACCGCTTTACCGATGTAATTAAGTATAAAAATATTTTAATAATATAATTTATAAAGGAGGGTACTTTAAGAGGAAATTAAAATAAAAGATTATTTAATATATCTATATACGTTTAAATTAGAACTAGCCTAATTTATTTTAAATTTAAATTAAATAAAAATATTATATTAAGACTAGACTTAAAGCTTTTATAATACCGACGAAAGTATTTTAAATTAAATATAAATTATTTAATATTAATAAGATAAGAGAGAATAGGTACGATTATACTTTATTAATTTTTTTCTATAAAACGATCGGCGGCCCGAATCCCCTTAAATAAGAAATCCTAATTATAAATAATATTATATTAATCTTAATTAGCGAAATTATTTATATAGAATATTATTTTCTCCCTACCTATAGGTATTAAATAGGTACTACGAAGAATATTATATATTTTACGGAACCGCCGAGAATTTAAAACTTAAAGGTTAATTATTTTACTTTTAAAGATAACCTTAATTTCGAATATATTATAAACGGGGTCGACTTCGTTATTATTTTACTACCGGAGTATCTTAATAAAGGTATTAATATACGTCGCTAGCCTACTCTTTTCGTTATATTTTTCGGTATTAATTATAATAATAATAATCTTAAGTTATCCTAATTCTTTCTTAAGTTCCTTATTTTCCTCTTTAACTTAGTCGTTATTAACGAGATCCGATTATATCTGTATATAATTTTAACGGCTTTTAAATATATCTTATTAATTAAGTATATATCGAATTATAATCTTCTTTAAATATTTAATATTACTCTTATCTTTATTATTAGGGGCTTAATAAATCACCGAAATATATATATTAATATAATATTCTTCTATCTAGGATAGGTTTTATTTACGTCGAATTATATTAATTAAATCGTATTTAATATTATTTAGCTTTTTACGATTCTCTCGGATAAATATAATAAAAATATCGATAAAATTATTAGATTTAATTTTTTACGTTGTTACTACCTATTTAATTTACCGTTATTATCGCCGATTAAGGCCCTACCGGGCTATATATTCGACGTCGAGACTTTTTTTAAATAAATCCTATATAGATTTTATATATATTAGTTATATAATATAGGTATCTAATATTATTTTAGTAATAATACGCCTTCGGTTATCGCGAAAATCTAAAAGATCCTATATAACTAGTATATTAGTTCGACGGGTATTATATTCTAGGATTTAAATCTTGAATTCTTTATTCTTATTAATCCTAATATAGAATTCTTTTAATAAGAATTTATAAGTTATTTCGTCGTAATAAATATTATAGTTTTATACGCTTCTATAAAACTAAATAAAGTCTTCGTAATAAATAATACCGTATAGTTTAGGTATATTAAAATAATATTAATTCTTTTTATTATCCGCGGTCTTATTTAAAGCTATAATAAGCCGATATTTCTTAAATATTTATTTTAATTTATTAATCCGATATATAACCTAATATATATAGCTTAAAATCGCTTTATTATATATTATATACGATATTAATATAACGAAGTCGAGTATAGCGCGAGTATAATAAAGAATAGCTAGCGCCCTCTAAAGGAGAGGAGTTATAATTATAATAAATTATTTAATAATCGTTTTTTATTCGTTTTTTATCTATTAATTTACGGAGTTAAAGTATAGGAACTCTTTAAAACTAGTAAAATTTAGAACTTAACGGAAATATTTATCTAATTAAAAGGTTATAAATATTTCGGCTATAATCTATTTTTAGCCTTTTCTCTTTTAAATTATAGGAATTATATTTTAGATTAAGTATTCGAGTTATTTAAAAAGAGTTATAATTATACCTTTTAGGAGTTAATAAAGGATATCGATTATTATCGTCGAATATATATTAACGAGTATATAATTCTAAGCGAAGTTCCGAATATAGTAAATATTTATCGGGTTATTTAGAGTCGGGTTTATTTACTAATTATAAAGGCGCTACTAGGTATATTTATATATTCGAAGTAATTATTATATCGTTATATTTTCCCTTTATTAAGGCGGAATTTAGTAAATAAGGTAATATTAATTATTTTTAACTCTTATTATAAGGATTTATTTTAGATAATCCGCTATTATATTAGTTATAATAAAATAATACCGCCGGATCTACCCATTAATATACCGAATATTAAATCCCGGTATAGTAAGCCGTTCGAGCGTTAATAATTATTAATTATCGACCGAAGTATAGTATATATTAGGAATACTAGAACGTACCCTTAAATATTATACCTATTATAGTATAATAAAGATTAAGTTAGATTTTTAAAGAAAGGCCTATATCTTTACTAGTTTTAACTATTAATATTAATTTAAGAAGAATTAAACTTAGACGTAATTAACTTTTACGCGTAGTATAGTTTAAATTATTTATTATAATATAGATAGGCTATAGTAAAAGGTCGCCGCGATAATATATTATTAATATCTTATTTAAAGCGAGTAGAATCGGTATAATAATACTACCTTTAACGACCTCTCTTTATTTTAACTACTATTAATCTTTTATATATATTTTTATATAGACTTTTTCCCCGCTCGGATTATATATACGGATAAGAGTATAGACTAAATTATACTAGAAGGCTCGATAACCTAATAAGAATTATAAAACCCTAATAATATCGCGATAATAAATATTATACTTTATTTCTAAAATATTATTAACCTTTTTATAAATTAAAATTAATTCTACCCCCTATATATCGTTAGGGATATTGTATAAAATACGATATATTTAATAATAATACTCGTCGATATTAATATAAAAGAAACGTCGTCGATTAAAGTTAATATATAGATTCTTTAAAAGACTATTTATTTAAGATTTACTAATTTTACTATTTATGAATTAGGAGTTAAAATTATAATCTTTATAACCCTTAAATAACCGGTAGATAATCCGTTTATTCTTAGAAGTTAATAAATCGTATATAGCCGATAACCGCTCCGAATTATCTTATTCAAATTAGTTATCTACTAGTAACCTAGCGCCCTTTTATATTACTTTTAGATAGGTCTCCGTTCTTAGCGATAAAGATATAGATATTATATTTATAAAGGAAAGTTTATTATTAACCGTTACGCTTTTATTATCTAGTTCGATTATTTTTATATTTTATTATCGGCCGGCCCTATAAATAAATATAAGTTATAGTTTCGTTAACTAGAGTAAAATACGTATTTATCCTATAGCGGCGTACTATATAGTAGGTTAATAACTTTAGTTATTATATCTTTAATTTTAACCGTATTTAAATCTATATTTAGATTTATATTAATAAGGGTTAAAGTATAAAGCCCGCGCTATATCGACTCTTATTTACTACTCGTATAATATAATAATCTCGTACGTAGGATCTACGCTTCGTCTTCCTCGTTAGATTCTTTATTAGACTCCTTATTAGACTCTTTATCTATATCCTTATTTATATCTAAATATATAGTTTTCCGTCTATTTCTATATCCGGTCTAGCGATAACGGGTTAGGCCTAAATAACTTTTAGCGATAAAACTATATATATATATAAACTCTAGTATATTAATTAATTAAAACGTATTAATATATTAGGTATTACTTATAATTACGATGAATATACGATCTCGTAAATTTAATATATAACTTTAGGTATTTAGATACTAAATTATTCTAGATTCGTAATAAAATCTAAATTAATAAATAACGTAGATCTATAATAAAGACCGATAGAATTCGAACTAGATACTAGTTTATTAAATAAATATTAATCGTAACCTTATTATAATAAAAGTAGGAGGAGTATAAACTAGAGGTAAATATAGTAGTATTAACCGGGCGATAGTAGAATTAAGCGGAGAAGTATTAAAAAGAGGACGAAAGGTATCCTTTTAAAGATATAAAACTCCTATAATTAATTATTTAAAAAAGGGTAGATAAGGTTTAAGGGTAGATTAGAGATAATAATAAAAGTAATTTATAAATAATTAATTTAGCTTAAGATCTAGTTATTAAGTATAGAATCGCCCTATAATATATGGTCCTTTTTTACGGAATCTAGGTTAGGTAGTTAAGATAGAAGTAATTAAATACTTAATATAAAACCTATTCGACCCTCTATTTCTAAATTAATATATTATAATTATACTATATCCTCGTCGTTATTCTTATCCTTAATTAATCGCTTATAATTAAAGTAACCCGATTAAATTATATCGGTATAACTCCTTTCTCTTTAAGGTTAATAATATCTATAGCGAATATATTACGAGTTTATACCTTCTTCGTTATTATTACCTCTACTATAACGTTATTTTAAGGATTTATATACGATAGCTAGTAGGTAGAGAGAGTCTACTTTTATTTATTTTATTTAATTATTTAATAGTTTAATAGTTTAGTTTATATAGTTAGAAGCGCCGATAGGATTAATTAAACTATTACCGTCGTTTTATATAGAGTATAACCGGTGCTTAAGATATTTAATATATTAATAAGTACCTACGGGCGGAGCTTTTAATTCGCGATTTCGGGAGGGGTATTCGACTCGTTTTTAATATACTTTTTTTAGAATTTATTTATTAAGCCCTAGCGGATTCGATTATTTAGGTTATTATAATATAATTAAATAATTATAGGATAGAGAGGATATTTAATAATATATTAAAAGGCTTTTAATAAGGATTTCTATAATAGGCGAGCGTATTTTTATATAGGAATTATAAAAGCGGTAGTTAAGAGAGAGTAAAAATATTTATATATTAAGTAAATAACGTAATTATAGTATAGTTCGAGAAGGTTAAAATCTTTCTTTCCTCCCGTTTTATTTTCTTAAAAATCTTATTTAGTCCTTTAGATCTTAGGATATCTTTAATAAAAAAATTAATCTTTATAAATAAATATATAACCTCCTTTATCTTATTATTAAAATTAAATATATCGCGAGTAAAATCGGTACCGAGCGACCGTTAATTTATATTATCTTTTAATTCTCTTTAATACTTTAAGAGTAAAGGGAATATCGCGGCGAAAATAAATTATCGAGTTATAATCCTAAGGAACGAATTTCTTAATATAAAATATATATTTTTCTTCTTATTCTATATTTATTTTCGAAATAATATTTAAAGTTTATTAATAAGTTTTAAAATAGAATTATCGAGTACTTTATAACGGCCGAGTAAAAAATCGAAGGGTATACTTTTATATACGTATTTAACGAGATTAAGAATATTATATTTAAACCGTTTACTCTTTTTAATATATTATAACGTAAAATTAATTATTTAACGGCCGAATATTAAGATTAAATTTTATAAATTAAGATAATTATTACCGTCCTTAGTATAGGCCTTAAATTACGATTAAACTATAGAACTTTATTCGTAGTAAGGTCGTATAAATCTTTATTATTAAATTTAGGATCTTTAAGATAACGAACTACGCCTTCGATATCGGTAGGCTTAATAATAATAAGTATACCGCTTATAATAAATAATAAAAGAACTCCTATTTAATAATATATTTATATAATTTAAATAACCCTTTATAATCCCTAAGCTATAAACTTTAATAGATAAAATTCGTCGATAATTATTTATATAGGTATAACGATAGAGATAAGGTCTTTAGACTATTTTTATATAACTTTATTATTTAATCTACTAAACGGTAGTATTACGTCCCTAGTTTAATTATATAAAATATTAAAAAGCTAAGCGATATACGCGTTATAGGAACTAGGAGTTATCGAGATTATATATTACTCCGTTTTTTTAGTAGTTATTTTTTTTCCCTTTTAAAGATCCGAGGAAAAAGGCTTTATAAATTTTTTATTTTCGAACTAGGCGGGCGCTTAAGAATATTTAGGTCGTATTATATTAAGTTCCTCCGCCGTTAAGAGATTACTAGTATTATATTAATTATAAAGGACGCGAAAAAGAAGCCTTACGCCTATATAAGGCGCGTATATCTTCGGTTATTAATGGAATTATACGGGAATAATTCTTTTTATTTTATATATAAAATAAAACCCCTTTTTAGGAATTAGTTTAATAATATTAAACGAAGGATCGTAAGAATATTATTTAGAGAACTTTAATAAACTTAAATAATAATAATTATTATTAATAGCGCGATACTTTATTCGCTCTTTAACGTCTAACGAGTAACGATATTATTTAATAATTATATATACTTCGTAGAGAAGATTTTCGAAAAAGATAATATTAATAATCTAAATTATCTACGAAGCTATTTAAAATTAATAATTAATAATCTAATTTAGTTTTAAGATAGAATATATCTTTCCGAGGTTTATACTATTAACGAGAGTACTACCGTTAAAGCCGTTTTTAGCCTAGATATATATAATATAGATATTAAAAACCTAGTACTAAATAAGATGAATTTTTATACTAGGTATTTTAATATACTATTAATTTTAATATTAATAGGGTCGAGATTTAATAAATAGTAGTACCATTTTTATATATCGAGTTTATATATATATATATATTCTTTACTATTAAGCTACGCTTTAATATCGAGAAAAAAGTTAATAAAAGTTATTACGAATATAGCGAAGTATATAAATTTATAGTTTTTATTAGCTTTATTTTTTACCTAGCCTTTTTTTATTTTCTAAATATAATCGCGTCTCCTCGTTAATCTTTCTCTTAATAAACTTATTCTTTATATATCTACTATCTCTCCTCTCTTTATTATTTATTTAAGACTACCCGCCTTTTTTTACGTAATAGATATACCTCTAGTAGGATAATAGTTATATTATTATTAACTTATATTTAATTTAAAGATTATTTATATTTATACTTTTTTATCTCCGGCTTCGCGATATATATTACTAGAGTTATTAAATTAGCCCGTAACGGCGGGAGTATAAAAAGTTAATATAAAATAGAAGGCGGGGCGATTAGGTAAAGATAGTTAAAAGAAAGAAATAAACTATTAAGGCGGAGGGGGGAGTATTATAAATATTAAAAAATCCGTTACTACGAAGATTAAATATAAATTATAAACTTTACGAGTTTTAGGGAAAGAATAAATACCTAATTTAATAAATATTTTAATTTTATTTTATTCTTTATAATATCGAGACCTAAGAATTTCTACTAGCCGGCGAGTAGTTAAAAGTAGTAATAAAGTATAATTAAAATATATTTCGTAAAGTCGGTTATCTTCTAAATTTATAATTTATTTTTTAATTAAGATTTGAATAAAGATTAAATAGTTAATAAACTCGAATATAATATCGTTACCTAGAAGTCGCGCGGGATTAATTTTAATAAATATTTAAATTATATATTTAAAGGCCTCGCCCCTTTAATAGTCTATCTTTAATAATTAATATATTAAATTTCTCCTTAGGCGTAATATAAAGGACCGGTATTAAGATATTATATATTATATAACGGGAAGATTAAGATATTAAAGATTAATTAGGCGTAAGGAATTAGGCGGGTGTAAAAAAAAGTATAAATATCTTTTCTTTAAGGTAGGGTATATTATTATCGCTAAATTTTATAATATTAAAAGTATACTCTTTTCCTAAGACGGTATTATCTAAAAGTATCGCGAATAATAATAGAAAATTCTTTATAGCGAAGGTAGAAATAATATATTTATTAATATATATTTTAAGGTCTATAGTTTTTAGTTAAATTCGTTTTAATTTAGAATATTCTATAATATATCTTAACGCTATATAATATAAAGATATTATTTATATATAAAGCGGTAGTAATAAAGATTTAAATAAAGTATTATCTTTATTATAAAAATAAAGTAATTAATAAAGGATTAATAATTAAAGATAAAATAAAGGTAGTAGGAAAGGAGGAATCTAATAATTTAAAATAAATTAAATTTCTAATTTAGATTATCTTCTTTTAGAATCTATAATAGGTCGATTTAAAATGAATTTCAAGAATTTATTTTATAATAACTCTTTTACCGGGGATTTAAAAAGAAGAGAAATATTAAATTAAGGTCGCTTTACCTATAGAATATTATAGTAAATATAAAGTAGAGTAGTATATATTAAGATAAACCGGGCTAAGTATTCTATTATATAGAGTATTAAAGATATACCGAGAGTTTATTAATATAAAGTAGTTATTTACCTTTAATAATAACTTTATATAATATTATACCTAATTACGTAAAGCCTAAAACTCCCGTTTAATTATAAAAATATAATATTACTAGCCTCTTTATACTTTATCTTTATCCTTAATTAAACCGCCTATATAAATAGGTTTTATAATATTATAATAAATATTATTTATAGTAGTTATCTTCGTAGAGTCTTCTTTAAAGATAAAACTTTTAGATTAATAACCCCTAAAATCCGTCCTTTTTATTTAAGTATAGGTTTTAATAAAAATTTTATTTTATCCCCTTATCTTTTTCTTTATACCGGGGGAAAGGCCGGTCTTTAAAATAATAATTCGGATATAGTAGATACCTACGCGATTTTAATAAAGGCGAAAATTATATAAATATATATCTTTCCGTTAAGAGTAGAGCGCGGGCTCGAGATTAAGAGAAATAATTTAAATATAGTTATAGGATAAATAAATAGAAACCTATTAAATAAATAAAGTTATAATACTCGCGGGGAAAATATTTATATATTATAATAAACGCTCGCCGACCGCGCTAATCGGTATATTAGATAGAATCCTCGAGTAGATTATTAAATAGGGAGGACGCGGGACTTAAGGCGGCGATATAATAGTAATAAAAAGAATCGCGGCTTAATAAATAGGTATAATAATATAAAGGAAGTAGTATTATAAAGCGGCGTAGATTTATTATATAAATATAAGGGAGACTGGTCGAAATAAATAAAAGAAATTATTTTATTAAGTATATTAAATAAATAGAAGTAATTATATAAAATAAAGATAAAGTCTAGAAGATTAGAGGTAGGAAGAGAAATAATTTATTAATAATTAATATAGCCTAAGGTTCTGGCTTTTAAATATAATATCGGGTTTTAAGTTTAAATAATATTATTATAAATCTAATTTAGGTATTTAACGTAGAAGTAATTTACCCCCTAATTTAGAATATACCCGATACTCACTTTTTAACGAAATTACTAAAATTATTTTTTAATTATCGTTTAATATATCCTTATCGTCTTCCGTTCCCTTTAAATTATCGAGGTTTATTATATACTTTATAATATTAAAGATACCTATAATAAATATATTACGAGCCTTCGTTTTTTTTAGTATAATTACCTCTACTATAATACCGGTTACGGGATCTATATAGGATAATTAATAAACGGCGACGGGGTATTATTACCCTATTTTATAAACCTATTTAATCGTTTAATCTTTATCGCTAGGTTTACCGATAAATTCTATAAAAATTATTATCGTCGATTTATATAGAGTAAAGCCGGTACCTAAGGTATTTAATACTTTAATAAATACCTACGGACGGAGCACCTAATCTAGGATTACGAAAGGGTTATTTAGATTATTATTAATATATTCTTCTTAAAATCTATTAATAAAAGCCTCGCGGATAATTTTATTAAGGCGTTAATAATAAAGCCGGGCGGTTATAAGATAAACTAGGTATTTAATAATATACTAAAAAACTTTTAATATAAATTTCTAGAACGGTCGAGGGTAATTTTATATAAAGAAAAATTAAAGCTATAATTAAAGAAGAATAATAAAATTTATATATTATATAAAAGACGTAACTAAAATATATTTCGAGAAAATTGATATTTTTCTTTATTTACGGATCGCTTTCATAAAGATTATAGTTAATATTTTATACTTCGGAAATTCTTTAATAAAAGGGTTAATTATTAAAAATAAATATATACCCTCCCTTATATCGTTATCGGGGGTAAATATATTACGAGTATATTCGTTAACGAGGAATTATTAATTTATATTCTTTTCCGAGCCTACTTAATATTATAATAATTAAGAGATCGTAGCGGTTATAAATAATTATCGAGTTATAGTTTTAAAGAACGACTAGTTAATTTTAAAGAATATATTATTATTCTTTATCTTTATTTATTTTCGAAGTAATTTTTAAATATTACTAGCGAATTTCGAAGTAAAATCCTTAAATACTTTACGACGGCTTTATAAAAATTTAATATTTATATCGTTATATATTAATTTAGAGAGATTAAAGATATCTTTCCTAAATTATTTAATTTTCTTAATACGTTATAAAGTAAAATTAGTTATATAAAGGCCGAATATTAAAATTAAGTTTTATATATAAAATTCTTATTTATTATTCGTAATATAGTTTTTAAACTTTTTATTATTATCTAGAACCTTATTTATTATAAGGTCGTATCGATCTTCGTTATTAATTTTAAGATCTTTTAAATATCGAATAATACCTTTAATATCGCCGGGCCTTATTATAATAAATATATTATTTATTGCGAGGAGGGCTAGTATTCCGGTCCGAAAATATTTCTATATAATTTAAATATCCGTTTATAACCCCTAGGCCATTAACTTTATTAGGTAGAACTCGTCTATTATTACCTACCTAAATATAATAACGGGGATAAAAACTTTAGTTTATTTTTATATAGTTTTACTCTCTAGCCTATTAAACGGTAATTCTTTATCCTTAATTTAAATATATTCGATATTAAGAGGCCGAGCGATATATATTTAATAAAATTTAGGAGTAGTTAGAATTATATATTACTCCGCTTTTTTAACGGCCTCTTCTTTTCTTTTTTAAATATCTAGGCGGAAAGGCCCCCTTTTAAAATATTAATTTTTATAATCGGCGAACTACTAAAGATAGGTAGATTATATCGTATCGATATCCTCCGCCGTTAAGAGATTACCGGTACCGTATTAATTATAAAGGATAATAAAGCGAAGCCTTATTCCTTCGTTAAATATATATATTTTAGGTTATTAATTATACTATATAAAAAAGATAGCTTTAATTATAAAATATAAATAAAACCCCTTTTTAAGGATTATTCTTATAATATCGGACGAAAGATTATATAGATATTACGCGAAGAACCTTAATAAATTTAAATATATCCCGTTATTATCGACGGCGCGATATTATAACTACTCCTTCGGGTTTAACGAGCGACGATAATATTTAACCGTATTATATACTTAATAAAGAAGGCTTTCGAAAAGGGAGATATTAATAGCCTAAATTATCTATAAAGTTATTTAAAGTTAATAATTAATAATCTAATTTAGTTTTAAGATAAGATATACTTTTCCGAGGTTTATACCGTTAACGAGAATATTATTATTAAAGCCGTTTTTAGCCTAGAAGTATATAATATAAATATTAAAAATTTAGTACTAGGTAAGATTATATTTTATATTAAATATTCTAATATATTAATTAATCCTTATATCGGTAGTTTTGAAATTTATTAAGCGGTAGTAAAATTCTTATAAATTAAAATTAATTATATATTCGTACTCTTTACTATTAAACTACGCTTTAATATTAAGAAAGAGGTTGATAAAAATTACTATAAAGGCGGCGAAGTATATAGACTTATAATTTTTACTAGTTTATATTTTCGCCTAGTTCCTCGTTATTTTAAAATTAATAGTCCGTTTTAATATTAATTAGCTTTTTCTTATTACTAGTTTACTCTTTTTATTTATCTTCCTTTAACTCTTTAGATATAAATAACTCTAATAAAGTAATTAATCACTTTTATAGTTATTATCTTTATTATTTAATATTATTTTCCGAAGTCGCTTTTATTATTTTCGCCTCCGGGCTATATATAAATCACTCTTCCCTTCGGTTATAATAGATTTACGATAATACTTATTTATCTTAGGCTTTATAAAATAGGGTAGTTTTATTATTTAAAAATACTTTAGTAGTTTAAATATAATAATTAAATATTTAAAAGGAGTAGTATAATTAAATAAAGGTAATAAAGGGGAAAAAATATACTCTTAAAATAAAGAGAGAAATATTATAGGCGTTAAAGAATCCTTCGCTATAAAGACTAAATATAAATTATAAAATTTACGAGTCTCGGAGGAAGAATAAATATTTAATTTAATATATAAATTAACTCGGTTTTATTTTTTATTATACCGAAACTTAAGGAATTTAACTAGCCGGCGAGTAATCAAAAGTAGTAATAATTTATTATAAAGACGTATTCCGTAAAGTCGGTTGTTTTTTAAATTTATAATTTACTCTTTAACTAAGATTATAATAAAGATTAGACGGTTAATAAACTCGAATTTAATATCGTTACCTAGAGGTCGCGCGGGATTAGTTTTAATAAGTTTATAAATTATAAACTCGATTACTTCGCCGCTTAATACCGCGCCTTTAGTAACCGTAATATTAAAGTTTTTATTAAGCGTAAATTAGGGGACCGGTATAAGAGTAATAAATATTATAAAATAAAATAAAAGAGATTTTAAAGAATAATTAAATATAAGGAGTTAAACGAGCCTAAAGAGAGGTATAAATATCTTTTCTTTAAAGGCGGCTATATTATTCCGGTAGAATCTTATAATACCTTTTATATATTTTATTTTTTAGGCGGTATTTATTAGAACCCTAATAAATAAAGAAGGAAAATCGACTATTAATATTATAACGAATACGAAAATAATATCTTTATTACTCTACTTTTTAAGGTCTAAAACCTCGGGATATAATATAAATTATTTAATCGTAGTATTTAATATTAATTAAAGCTCTTTATTTATATAATTAAAACCCTCTCTTAAATTCCTCTTCGTCTAATTTATTAAGACGGTAGTATAATTATAATTTAATATATTAAAGTAATATTTAATAGACGATATAATAACGTAATATAATAAAAAGTAGGCTTATAAAAAAAATAGGATATAGGTTTATTAAAAGTAAAGTAATAAATACGCTAAACTAACTTAGATTATATTTATAAATAAATTATAAATTAAGAAATAAAAGGCGGGAGTAGAGACCCCTTACCTAAATCTTAATAAGAAGAAGAGTATAACTTTAAAATAACTCTACCTATAAACTAATATAGTAAAGGTATAATTAAATACGATACGTAACGATAAATTAAGTTAAGTATTATATTATATAGAGTATTTAAGATCCGTTAAAAGTTTATTAGTATAAAGTAGCTACCTATATCTAATAATTATATTATATAAAATTATATTTAATTATATAAAGTCTAAAGCTCCCGCCCGGTTATAAAAAGTATAGTATTACTAGCCTCTCGATACTCTACCCGTTATCCTCGGCTAGACCGCCTATATAATTAGGCTTTATAATATTATAATAAATACCGCTTATAACGGGTACCTTTATAAAACCTTCTTTAAATATATAATTCCTAAAACCTATCCTCCGTATCTAAATATAGGCTCCTACGAGTTTCTATTTTATTAACGCGCCTTTTAGCTAATACCGGAGGAAAGGCCGTTCTTTAAAATAACGATATAAATATAATAAATACCTACGCGACTTTAATAAAGGCGAAAAGTATATAAATATATATCTTTCCGTTAAGAGTAGAGCGCGGGCTCGAGATTAAAAGAAATAATTTAAATATAATTACGGGATAAATAAGCGAAAGCTTATTAAATTAATAAAGTTATAACACTCGCGGGGAAAATATTTACGTATTATAACGGACGCTCGCCGACCGTGTTAATCGATATATTAGATAGAATCCTCTAGTAGCTAGGCCAGGATAAATATTTAAATTAATAATATAAAAGAGGTAGTAGGGGCGTTAAGATCGGGAGTAGTTTCTTAATAATAATTATAATAATATAAAAGTAGTAAATATCCTAAATTAGAACCTAGGTTGAAAATCTAAAATAGATTTTATATATTTAATTCTACTAAATAACTATAGGCGATTAATTTATAATATAAGATCGAATATTATATACGCTTTAATAAGGATCGGTATATATCTAAATAATTTAAACGAGACGAGGAATCTAGGCTACGTTAATATCGTAAAGATATAATTTATAAGCGCGATTAATATAGCTAATAAATACTCGTAAATAATAAATATTCTCGTAAGCGAGTCTAAGAATCTTAAGCGGCCGCGAGCGTTTTTAGCGCTCGTAAGCGGGCCTAAATACTCTAAGTAAATTAGGATTCTCGGAGTCGCTTATACTTTTATAGATAATATTATATACGAAATATTATCTTCTACTCGTCGCCTTCCTTAATTTTTATTCGATAATAAATATCTTTAAATTAAACTTCGTAAATTATATAGTATTATTTAGGCGATCTAGCGTCTTATTAATTAAGAATAATAAATAATAATTCTTAATAATAATCTTATTAAGATTATAATAATCGATATATAGTCGTAGTTTATTATTCTCTCTTAGAATAAATAGAATAGGAGCCCCGGCGGGGTTTACGGAGTATTTAATTTAACCCTTTATTAAAGTATCGTCTAGGTATCTCTTTAACTTTATTAATTTTAAATTCGATAAATTATAAAGAGGCCCGTATAACGGGTTACCCTTTATATTAATTATATAGTCGCCGCTTTTATATAATAGTAATTAACCTATTTCTTTATCTAAAAAGATATTATTAAAATCTATAAATTCGTTAAGAAGCGTAGGCGGTACGATAATAAAATTATTAGAAGATATTATATTAACGGTAATATCGCTTTTCCTAGCCTTATTTTTATTAATAGGATTTTAATTAAAGGGACTAACTTTAGTATAAATTAATATATATATAATTAGCTACGTCCTTAATGATTTCGTAAAATCCTTAAATAATTCTAACGTATACGTATTTAACGCGATACCGAACCGCTAGATATATATATTATAATTAGTTTAAATCTTTTTCTTTTTTATAACCGGTATATTTATAATAATAAACGAGTCTTTTTTATTAATAAAATAAAAAGTATTATTATACTCTTTAATTTATCTCTATAAATCGGTTAGCCGGTAGACGATATTATAAATATTATAATAATAAATAAATTACCCGCTTATTTATTTAGGAGTTAATAACGGCTCGCTTTTAAGATACTCTAGGTTATATTATTATATAAATATTTTATTAATAATATTTATCTCCGCTCCTAGATCTTTATCTATTTTAATACGAATAATTTTAATATTAATATTAATTAGGTTCGTAATAACTTCGCTATCGATATTTATATTTAGTCGGGTTTTTTATTTTTTTTATTCTCTTAAGATAAAGACTTCCCCGAGAGTTTATTATTTTTTAACTCGGCGGTATAATCGCCGATATAATTAATAATCTTTATTTTCTTCTCCAGATATTTATTAAAGTAGTGGCCGAATTTATAATAATTAAAATACTTAATATCTTTAAGATTCTTATCGCTCGCGCGAGTTATATATATTTTATTTATATTTTTATAATTATTATTATTAGAACCTTATCCCCTTATATTAGATTTATTTTTATTATCTCCGTCTTTTAACCTCTTTTTATACCTCTTCCGAGGTTTTAATTAATTATCCTAATTATTATTTTATATCTTAAAGTCCCGATTAAGATTAAATTTATAATATACCGTAAATAATATAAATTCGGTTCGTTTAGTAGGAATACTTTAGGCTCGGTTAACTTCTTTTAAAATATCGGGTTTTAAATAAGTTATTAGATAAATTATTTATTACTCTTTATTATAGGGAGGTAGTTCGGTTTCGAGGGTACTAAAATAGATATCGAAATCTTATATCGATTAATTATTCTTTTAGCGCGTATATTAATATTTAATATTTATATTTATAGCTCGATTTAAAGAGTTCTTAATTATATTAAATAAATAATCCGTAAAGAACCTCTATATTAATATATTTATTAAATAAAGTTCTTTATATTTATTTTATAACTTCTTAATTTACCCCTTTAAATAGGGTATTATATATAAAATCTTCTTTTTATTTATTCGAAAGTTTACGGGTATTAAACGGAATATAGTCTTTATATTATAAATCTATTCTCGATAATTTTATAGATTCTTTATATAAAAATCCCGTAGTTTCGATAACCGTAAATTACCTTAATTTATATTAAGACCGATTTAACTACGACCTACCGTCGGGTTATTTTTATCTTTTATATTTAATTCTTAAAAATTATTTTCGATTTCCTTCTCTCCTTAATAGTATATTATAGGTTTTTAATATTTTTTTAAATTATAATAATAAAGGCCTCTTTTTCGAGGGCTTTTTATTTATATTTTAATTTTATAAATCGTTAATCCACCGTTAAATTTATATTCTTTAATAAATCTCCTATATTTTCGTCTAGAGTATTAATCCTGTATATCTCGCCTTCGGGACGATTATTTCTAAAGAGGTTTTTTATACTTTTAACGAATTATTATTTAAAAAGGTTAAAAGAGATTAAAATTATTAGGCTATAATACTTAAGGTATTTATAATAATATAAAAATAAATATAAAATCTTAGTAGGAAAATAATCTTTATATTTAAATAATAGAATTAATCTTTAAAGAGTTAGAGTAAAGGCTCCGAGTCTTTTATTTTTAAAGGGGGCTCCGGAGTACCGGAAACTATAATATAATACTATAATATAAATAGCGTAACCACGCCGTATACTCCCTATATAGGATTTATATACTATATTTAGTAGTTACTATAAAGCTAGTTTTAGTATAGTATAATAGTTTTTTAATAAACTTCGACTAATTAACTAAGTATTATTCCGTAATTAATACTATAGATATTAAAGGATTAAGTACGTAGCCTTATATTTAAATTATTATATAATAACGTTATAATACTAAATAACTTTTTTCTCTTATTTCTCTTAGGGGGTTTAAAGATTTTTTAATAAATATTTTTTAACTAAAGTATTTAGATACCTAGGGACTAAGATTTAAAAAAAGAGGTAATTATAAAGTAGTAATATATTATATACGCCTACGTCCCGCTAAGGGCGCTAGTACGTTATATATACCTACGCTCCGCTACCTCTATAATATTATTATTTATCGATACGGGGTTCTAGCCTTAGTATCGTAGAGTTTTAACTCTTAATAATCCTATATCGAGTTAACGTTCCCCCGTATTATTAGAATCCTTAGAGATTAGTTCTACTATTAAATCTAGGATTTAAAAATTACTTAATAATAAACCCCGTAACTACTTTACGTCTTTTATATTATTACTAAACCACTAGCTCTACGCTAGCGGCCTTAGATATTACAAAATAATAGAAAGCGACTATCCTCTCGGCCGTTAATAAATAATAATAATATTTTATTATAACCTTAAAACTAAGCCGCTATAACTAGTTTTTAAAATTAGTTACTTTCAAAATCTTCAAGAGTACTATTAATTAAGAGTATAATAAATTATAATTAGAGTCGATATTTAAATTTATTATTAATATAGTAGACTTTAATAAAATTAGATCCGAAGGGCTACGATTTTTAAAATATATATAACTACTAAAACCTTCTATATATATAAGTATATTATTTATAGTTATCCTAGACGCCTTTCTTTAGCTAGTTATTCATTAGTATATAACCGAGTTTCACGAGCAGTAACTCTTTAATTAGTAATAATTTAAATATAATAAATAATATCTCCTCGACCTATTTAATACTGTATATAGTAAAGATAGTTTCTAATTAAGTATTAATAATTACCTATTAAGGGCTATTCTATATATAATCTAGAATAAACGCCGACTAAAATTAAATATTAATAAGGACTTAGATACGTTTAATATCGATTTAGATTATAGAGTTAATAGATTTAATAGAGTTAGAATTAGGAATACTAATACTATTACTAATAATACTATAAGTAATTCAAAATAAGATATTACGAGCGGTAATACTAGCGAGGACCTTATTAATATAGAATATATCGTTATTAATAATAGTAATAACTAGGACGATAATAGTAATAACTAGGTTAATAAAGATAATAACGACTCTTCCGATAATTAGTATAGTAGGTACTGCGGAAGGCTACTAGTAGTATCCGTATTATTTAAGTTTATATTACTTTTAATAGTTATTTACACTCTTATAGTACTTTAAAATATCTAGCGGAAGACTTTTATACGACCTTTACTTCTTTATTATTTATAATAAACTTTATGAATATATATAATATAAATAGTCTTTTAGGTAATATAATTTACGGATATAATACTTTAATAGTATCAAAGTAGTAACTTAAATTATTTAAAATAATTAATTTACTTATAACGAATAATTTACTTATAACGAACAATTTATTTATAATGAATAAATTATTTATAACGAATAACTTACTTATAACGAATAATTTATTTACGACGAATAATTTATTTATAATATATAACTATCTAAAAACCGTTTAACGACTATTAGGAATTTTCCGATATAATTAATAGTAATTAACAGGTTCCTAACCGTTTAATAATAGTTTAGGAACGATATTTTAACCGTTAAAATCCTAAAACCCTCTAAGAACCAGTGTCTAACTATCTAACAACCGAAGTTTAACCGATTTAAGTCTTGGCGGAAGACCTAGATAGTATTTATTAATAATAAATTAATTAATTAAACTAGATTATTATATATAATAGAATTCTTAACTAATTATAGTTAAAGTATCGTCGTCGGAACGACGTTATTCTTTTATATATATAATTATTATCTTAAAATCCGCTAGGAGATCGAGGACGACTCTAAAAAAATACTAATTATAAATAATAGGGTACGATAACTATAAACTTTAAAGAATAAAATTATAAAGTATTTATAAAGCGCTACCGAATTCTAAACTAAATAGTATAATAAAATATATAAACTATAAAGTTATAAGGTTAACGATTTAGTTATATTGATAATAAAGAAATTAATATAGAAACGCCTAAATAAGAAGTTATCCTATAAGTTTATAAGGCCCTTTAGAATTATTAATAGAATAAAAATACAAATTTACTATTTACTACTACCTTTTATATATAGAATTTATAATACCTTTTATATATTATTATTTAAGTTATATTATCTTCGCGATTATATTAATATAACGGAATCTTTTATATAAGCCCCCGCATTTATTAATTATAATAAACTATAAGAGGTAGATATTAGAATATAAAAGTATAGGACTATTTAGTAACTACTTAGTAAGTAGATATTTAGTAATACTTGATATTAGGGTCTTATACGTATATTCGCTCTTATCCTTTATGAATAATTAATTAAGAAGTATTTTTATTTATTTTATAATTAATAAGTTATGAGCCCGGGCTCTATATAAATATCCGCTATATACTCGCTATATTATTATAGTATTAATAGTAGTAATACGGCGTTTATTACGTTATTATAACTACGTTTAAGACGTATTAAATTACGCCCGTAAGAAATTCTTAAATAAGGGCCTTAATATCTAGAATATAGTTCCGCCGGCCCCGCCTCTACTAAGGAATAACCCGATAAACTATATATATAACTACTAGAAAATAGTTAATTATACTATATAGTATATATTAGAGAGTAGCTAAATCGTTTATAAAGAGTTTATACACCGCTAGAAAATAACTAATAAGCGAAGTACGTTATTAGAAAATAACTAGTTATTATACTAGGAAATAACTAATCGCCGTAATCGGTTAATATCAGCGTACTTTATATATACCTTAATAAATACCTTAAGGGTAGTTATATATAATAGTTATTTATTATTATTAATACCTTTATATAATTTATTATAATTATTACTAGCGTATTATATCTTTAAATTTATAAGGTTTTTTTAAAGCCTAAAATAGTCGTAATTAATTATTATTATAACTCGCTCACTACTTTAAAAAATAAGTATTAATAGTATTAATAATATTAGTAACTAAAAATAGATTTATAACTCCGTAGTCGGGGAGAAAAATACTATAAACTATAATTATAAATCGTAGCTACGACTATGACTCTTATTATTAAAATAATTATTAAAGTTATTTACTTTTATTCTCTTATATAAAGTAATAGTAAATTAAACCCTAAATACGCTATTCTTTAAACTTTTAGCCTCGTTATTTAAAATAATTATAATAATAACGATTATTAAAACGAAAATAAAATCTAGAGTAATTTAAGGCCAAATCCCTTTATTTAATTATTAACTAATAACGTACTCTTTAAAGACTTTAGCTCCGTATCTTTCGGTAGATTAAATAAATAATCGACTACCTCTATAATAAAGTATATATATACGACGATAAAAGAGACGTTAATACTTTATATATATACCGCTATCGAGCCGATTTCTTAGCTAGCTTTAGTTACTCTAAATCAATACTAGAACCGCCTAGTAATATTAAATTACTCGGCCTTATACCTAGGTTACCGTTAATATATCGGTATTCGTAAAGACTATTTAAATATTTATTAAAATCGAAATCTTAAATTTAATAGAAGACTTTATTAAATAAAAATAGGATATACGTAATAACTTTAATATAATAAACTTATAGGAATATTTCGAAGATCTATTTATTATAGCTCTAGAACTAGACGTAGGTAAACCTAATTATAATATCGATACTACGTATTAATAATTTATTGATAATAAAATAATTTATAATATTCTTCGTCGTATAGTCGCCTTTATAACCTACGCTAAAATTAAGAATAATAAGGTCGTTATTATAGCCTAGATAATTATTATAAACGAATTTAAACCTCGTAGCTCCGGTTATTTATATAAGATATTAACTAAACTTAATTAGTTTATTATTAATTAATATAATAGTTTTAGCGATTATACTAGTAAATTCTAAAAGGTCTATAACGAGTTTTATAATTTCAACTACCTTAAATTTAATAATAACCTTATAATCTAGTAGTTCCACCGAAACTTTAATTTTAATTATTAATACTACTATAAAATATTCGTTAAAAATTACAATTTATTTAATATCGATAATATTGTTAAGACTACCCTAAATATAGCGATCTCTTAATTCCGTAATACACTATATTTATAGACTAGTAGTATTAGTTAGTTTATATTTATTATACGTATTTTAATATTATAATATATCTAAAGACCTAATTAGGAAGGAACTATCTAACTATATTCTTATTATACTAACTTCGTTAGACGGGTATAATATTATATTATCTATAATAAACCCTAGTACGATAATTCTAACTATAATAACTAGCGCGATCGTAACTAGCGCGGTCGATATAGCCGCGGCGGTAAAGACGGCGGTAAGGGTAATAATAATAATAATAGAAACTAAAATAATAAGAGTAAAGATAATAAATCTAATAAGTTAAATAAGCGCTAAAGGTCTAATACCGAAGGTAATTTAAATTTAACTTCGAATATAGAATATTACTACGCCCTTATAGGTATTATAATTAATATTTCTAAACTTTAAATTCTAGACACTAGTACTACCGTCTATATTAATTATAATCGTTTTACTTTTATAGAGTATATTAAGCTTAAAGGCGTTAATAGTATTAACGACTTTAGGAGCGGCCTAATACTATATAATAATAGAATTATTCCGTTATTATATTTAGGCGATAAAGATATATAGTACTTTAAAGTTAATAACGTTATATATATTCTTAATAACGGTTTTAATTTAATTTCTTATATTAAACTTTAACGAGCTAGCTACCCCCTAGATTTTATTTTAAAAAAAATCTTTATTAGATTTAGAAGAATTACTATAATATTATAGGACTATAACCTCTACATTTTATATATAAATTAATAATAGTTTATATTAACTACTATTAATACTAAAGCTCTAATTTAATAGTACGAGAAACTCGGTTATTTAAAGAAAAATAACGTAATACGGTTATTTAAAATAACTAATAGTATCGATTTATTAAAGATTAAGGGCGATAACGGCTATAAGATCTATAATATTATAAAGATATATATTTATTCGTATAAATACAGCCTACGGAAGGGCCGTTTCGAAAACGATATTATTTATAATAATATTATTAATTTTAGGGCTTATAGTTTCGGCTTTATAATTATTTATATTAATAATAAATTTGAATATAGCTACTACTATTTCATACCTAATAAAATAAGTATATTTAGCGCTTTCCGTAGTTATAAATCCGTTAAGGAATATAATAACTACTATATTTATTACCTTTATATCGATAAGGATCCTATATACGTTAATAGGGTATTCGCCGATTACCGATATAAATATAATATCGTCTAGAGCTACTCTATCCCTAGAAACCCCTAAATAAATAATATATTAAAACGCGTTAAGTAAACTCTACTTTAGAAAGTATACGCCCTATTAATTAATAATAAACTCGATAATAAATTTATCCTAGAGTTTATTACTATAACGAACTAGCTCCGAAACTACTTTTTTATATTTATAATAAACGTTATACTTTATTAGGCCTCTACTAGTATACGCCCTAATTTATTATATCTACGTAATATCGATTAAATAGGTAGGTATTTATTAGGAACGTTATATTATAGAGGAGAATTAGTATATATTTACCGATTATAATAAAAAGGGTATACTTATCGGCTATAAAGGTAATTATTTCTACCGTATATTAATATTTACGGGTAAAGTACTTCGCTTTACCTAAATATAGTAGACCGAAGAATATATTAATAATAATAAACGTACTATAGATAATACTATATTATTAGTTAATAAGATCTCGCTAATAGTCCCCCGTTAGGGGGGCGATATTATAATAAAATAAAAAACTTCTTTAAATATATATAAATAATAAACGAGCTCGGAATTTAATATTAATAATTATAATATTAATTATAATAGAAGTAAAGCTACCTAACCTAAATCGGTTAATAATATTATTTAGTCTTTATCGTTATTATAACGATTAATTAAACGTATAGTATTATTAAGACCTAGGTTAAGATTATTTATATTAAGTTTATAACTAGCGTAATAGTTATAATAGTTATATATAAACCTTAGCGAACCTAAATCGGAATTAATTTACGTAAATATACTAGAAAATATAGATTCCGAATTTAATACACAACCGGCCTAATATTCTTCTAGCTCCGGCGCTAATACGCCTATAGTATTAATAACTCTAGATAAATATCTAGAGCTTCGTGAATTTACTTTATTCTTTAACTTATTAATTTTATTTATAAAAGTTTTATTTATCGAGCCTTACGAGCCTAAAACGTATAAAGAAGTTATAATTAATACTTTTAATAAAATATATTAATGGCTCGGTATAAATACCGAAATCGATTTACTTTTAATAAATAATATCTAGATACTATCGAATTTACCCCGAAACCGTAAGGTACTTCGGGGTAAATAAGTCTACAAATTTAAATATAAAACCATTAACGAAATTACTCGCTATAAGGCTCACTAGGTAATATATAGATTTAAATAATAATATAGAATCGATTTTAATAAGATATTTACTTTAGTAGTTAAGCCTATAAGTTCTAAAGTATTATTTATTATTATAACTATTTACGACCTAGAGTTTGAATAAAGATATATATACTACTTTCCTATACGGCCCAATTAATAATAAAATCTACGTCGAATAACCTACTAGTTTCGATAATAATTTAGGTTATATATATTTTCTAAAATATACTCTATATAAATTTAAATAATCTCTTTAAGTATAATATACTACTTTTACGACTTTCCTAGCTAAGTTAGACTTTATACCCTTAAGCGCTAACTTTAATATATTTCTTAACTATAAAATATAATTAATAATTATATTATATATTAATAATATATTAGTCACTAGTATTAATAAAGAGGTTATTATTTAATTAAAATAATACCTAAATAATAAATATAAAATAATTAATTTTAGCCTCATTATATACTATTTTAATTTTAAAATATCGCGTAATCGCCCGAATTATATATTGTTCTTTAGTTAGGAAATATACCTAAAGCGGGTATTTAAAGATTATAATATATATAATATTAAAGCCAAAGTTATAGGAGTTTTTATAAACTTTATAATTAAATTTATACCGGCCGATAAAGGATATTATATTAAACCTACTTTTTTTACCGTTTACTAGTTAACTATTAATTTATTAATATATACTATAATAAATACACGGCCTAGTATTACCTACGCGGTATTAATAATAAATCGTTATACTTTTAACCCCGATAAATCTTATTAGGTTATTATAAAATATATCTTCCGTTATTTACGCGGTATACTAGCTCTAAAGTTAGTCTTCTAGGATTAACTCGCCTTATTAGAGGGTTATACTAATATTAATTAAATAGGTAATTATAATAAAAAGTATTCTACCTCTAAATATATATTTAATCTCGGTAGTATAATTATTAACTAGTAGTTTAAGCGCTAACCAACTATTATATTATTATTTTATAAAGCCGAATATACGGGCTAGACCTAGATTATTAAAAAAATTATCTAGTCTAAAAAACTATTCAAATAATTAATATTTATTATATATATATTCTACTTTAATAGAGATTCTAGCTAATATACGTTAATAGTACTCGTTATTATATTATTTATATTAACCGCCTACTCCGCTCTACTAGCCTATTTTATATTTATAATAATTACTTTTCATAATAATTAAAGTATTATAACCCTAGCTAAGAACCTCTAAAATTATAACTATATTAAATATATTACGATCTAATATTATTTCTAGCGCGAAAAAGTTATAATAAATAAAATCGAGTTTTATTATATTTTAATAACGGAGTAGATCGTTAATAACCTGATTAAGGCTTTTCCTAAAATTAAATTTAATATCTTTTATATAACTTTAAGCCTATAGTAATTACCCTTTATAAATATTTATTAATATTTTTATAAAAGTTTATTTATACTCTTATAGGAGTGATTCTATATTTATAAATATTAAATACGGCTCTACGGGTTTATCTAGAGGCTCTATAAACTACGTTTTAATAATTTAATTAATAATAAACATTAATATTTAAATTAATATTAATTAGTAATTATTATATCAAATACTACTAAACTTTCAAGGCCTTATATAAGACTTTTATAAAATATACTCTTTAAGTTTTAACTAAATCGCGTCCGTATATATAACGATATATTAAAAATCGCTTTAAATACTTTTAGGTTATACGCGCCGATAATAATATTATTTAATAATTTATTGTTCTTAATTTCAAAATTTAAATTTAAATTTAGTTAAAAAGAAATTTACCCTATACTCCTCCGAGTATAAAGATAATTAAGTTTTTATTTCTTTAAAATAGGCCTTAAATAATAATACTTTTTAATTAAACTATTATTTAACTTTCTCCTACTTTTTATAAATAAAGAGATAACGGTTAACTAGATCTACTATTAAATTAAAAAAGAATTTCTTAAAAAAACTAAATACAATACTAACTAAATTATATAAATCGTAGTATCTATATTATTATATTAAAGAGTTACCCTCTAACGAGTCTATATAGTATATAATTCTTAAATAGTCGGTAGTGAAATATTTAGGACTAATTAAAAATTTAATATTCACGTCGCGGAACTAGTATAAATATTTATCTTCGCTCGTATCTTTATAAAAACGTATTTTATTAAAGCGTAGTATTTTCGCCCTAATAAAAATATCTCTATTAAATATAATTAGATTTATTATTATTCTACCGGTAGGTATAATAATTAGAGGATCTTTACTATAAATAATAAATTCCGTTAATACTCCGTTAATAGATATAGAAATAATAGGATTATATAATTTCAAATTTCAAATTTATAATACCCCTAATTTTTATTATTATTTAAGGCGGCGATTTTCTTCTTTAATAATTTTAAACTATATATCTAAAGTTTTTTTAAAAATAATAATACCTCTAAATTTATTATCGTCCTTATAATAGAGGTCGTCGGAGGGGGGTTAATTAATATTATTATTATTAAATTTTTCTAGATGTCCCGAGGTTAAACCAGATATTATAATAATAATAAGTCTTTTCTTTAGAAAAGTTTAAAAGATTAAAACTATAATATTTAAAGCCGCTAGCGTAAAGCTAGTAATTTAATAATAATATAAAAGATATAAAATAGTTATAGAGTTTATTACTAGGTAGTTTTTAAATCCTAGATTTAATAATAAAACTAATCTCTAAAGATTCTAATAATACGGGGGAATATTAACTCGATATAAAATTATTAAAAGTTAAAACCCCGCGATATTAAAGCTAGAACCCCGTATCGATAAATAATAATATTATAGAGGTAGCGGGGCGTAGGTATATATAATATATTAACGTCTTTAGCGGGACGTAAATATATATAATATACTATAATTTTATATAAATAACCGTCGTAATATTATTTTAAATAGTAAATATCTTAATAATTATAATTTATAATAATATATACTCGGTATAAATAAAATAGAGTATAGGTATTACGAATAAATTATAATATATATTATATAAAGTAGAGTAATTAATTAAAAGCTTTTATTTAATATATACGAAGTATAAATTAAATAAATATAATATTAAAAGAGATTTTATAAATTTTAATTTTATTTAATTTTATTAATATTAAAGCCTTTAAGCGACCCCGGAGTAAAATTTTAACTCGAGATTATTATTATATTTATATATCGAGTATATTCCTTACCCCGGCTTAACTCTAATATTAGTATATATATTAAAAATATATTAACCCGTCCGGAGAAACTTTAAACTCTATCGGAGTTATAAACTCTTTACCCATTATCCTTAACTAAATTATCTACGTAATTAGACTTTATAATATTATAATAAATATTATTTATAGCGGGTATATTTATAAAGTTTTTTTTAAATATATAATTTTTAAAACTCGTTCTCCGTATCTAAATATAGGCTCCTACGAGTTTTTATTTTATTATCGCGCTTTTCGATTAATACCGAAGGAAAGACTATTCCTTAAAATAACGATATAGATATAATAAATATCTATATAATTTTAATAAAGGCGAAAAGTATATAAATATATACTTTTCCGTTAAAATAAAGCGCGGGCTCAAGATTAAAAGAAATAATTTAAATATAATTACGAGATAAATAAATAAAAATTTATTAAATTAATAAAATTATAGCGCTCGCGGGGAAAATATTTATATATTATAATAAATACTCGTTATATATATTAGTTAATATATTAAATAAAATTCCCTAATAGTTTTAAAAAGGCGGTTAAGATAAATATTTAAATTATTAATATTAAAGAAATAGTAGAGGTATTAAAATCGAGAGTAATTTCTTAATAATTATTATAATAATTTAAAAATAATAAATATCCTAAATTAAAACCTAGATTAGAAATCTAAAATAGATTTTAAATATTTAATTCTATTAAATAATTATAAGTAATTAATTTATAACGTAAAATCGAATATTATATATATTTTAATAAGGATTAATATATATCTAAATAATTTAAACGAGATAAAGAATCTAGGTTATATTAATATTATAAAGATATAATTTATAAACGCGATTAATATAATTAATAAATATTTATAAATAATAAATATTCTCGTAAATTATTATAAGTTAGCTCGTATTAGTAAGACCTTAATAAATCAAAGGTATTTAAAATCCTTCCTAATAGAACTAATAAAATATCTTTCTACTATATTATAATAATAATTATAATAATAGTAATAACGGTAACGTTACTAAAGGCTTTATAAAATATTATTTCTTATATTATTATAGTACTAATACCGTCCTTTAGTACTAGTATTAGTCTAGTATAATACTTCTTTATTAAAGCCTATTATAACTATTTTTAATATTTCCGCTATATTACCTCTCTATTAAGTTACTAAGTTTATTATAGTATTAATAACCTCTAAAGTCTTCTATAGTATTCTTTAATATATTATAAACTAGTAAACTAGCTAGTTAAGTAGTTTATTAATAATTAATAAACTAGCTTCGTTACTAAACCTCTTTATAAAAGATACCGTTATATTTACCTTTTTATTATCCGAATTCCTCGATAGTAATTATATCTATACGAACTTAATCGACTATAATATACGTTAACTAGTTAATTAGATTATTCGAAGTAATTTTAAGCCGGTATAAATACTTTACGATATTAGTTTAATAAGAGATAATTATACTAGAGCTAGATTTAATTCTATCGAACTACTTTACTAGCCTTTAAATTAGGTTTATAATAAATCTAACCTCCGCGCTTCGCTAAAAATATTTTAATAAGGTATATAAGTTTTATAACGATTATAAAACCCGCTTTTTATAGGAGTAACTCTATATACCTTACTAAGTAATTCGTCGTTTACGGAAGGTACTAGACTTATAATAAAAATTATATTAACGGAGGAAGTTATTTATACCTAGCCTTTCGGGCCCTAGAATAAATTTAATATAATAAACCCTCTTATATAAATAGTTATATAGTCTACTATAACTACTAGTATAATATAGTATATCTAGGAGAACCCGCTAGTTTAAGGCCTAGTTAACTTAGTAGACTTAGTAAACTATAATAAACTAAATAAAATAAATAACGGAAGTAGAAATACTTAATTTAAAATAAATAACGTCGGGTTCTTCGACCTAGGCTTCGAAGGAGAGGGCCCTATTACTAATTTAAAATATTATTTATTCTACCGTAATATCTACGCCTTCGTTAATAAACTACGAGATATAGTCGTTATTAAAGGCGACGATAGGGTCCGTAAGACCTTATTTATTTATCTTCGTAGCGAAGCTCTTTTATAATACTCGATTAAATTTATTAACCTTAAAAAGGGTCTCTTAAAATTAACTATACTAAATATCTAGTTTAATACTATAATTAAATAGTTTAAAACCTAGACTATAATAACTATTTAATATTTATAAATAAAACGATATAGTATATTAAATACTCGTAATAATAAATCACCGCGTATTTATATCTAGTCGATATTATATTATATTAAAACGGCCGAGTTTACCTTAATATATAATTAGTTATTTATAATATAGAATAAGTTAGTTTTAAAGTTCCGCCGCGATATACTTAAACCTAGCTCGATAATTATATTATTTTAATTCTTAGACTAAATCGATTCTAAGGCTAGTATATAGTATGAGTTAATAATATATAATAATAACCGAGTCCCTTAACCCTACTATAATAGTAAAAAGTAGTTAAGACTAGGTTAATACTTTTAATTTAATCGTTAGGGTAAACTCTTTAATTTATTACTTTTCTTTTAATACGACTAGCGGCCGCCTTATTAAGATTACTAGTAGGGGTATAATAACTACGGAAGCGGCTTCGTTAATAAATTTTAATAATAGTAAAACGAGTTATATTTAAACGCCCTATAGATTTTATTTACTATATAAAAACTTTAGATTACTACGGGCCCCGTAAATAAATTAGGTTTAATACCTCCGTTAATTAATAAATTTTATATAAGTAATAAATTTACTAAATCTTAGGGATTTATTAAACCCTAGAATAATCGACCTATTAAACTATAAAATAACCGATAACCTCGATTCTCGTTATAGTATATTTATTAAACTATTACTAAAGACGCTACTAAAAACTTTAACGATAAATATAATTAATTTACCGAGTTCTAGTAGTATTATATTTAAACTAATAATGTTTAATAGCCCGAGGATACCGAAACCTTCTATTATTTAAATAGTTTTTATAATAACTTCGACGAGCTATAATAGGATATAATAGATATTAATTTTACGTTACCGCCTAAGGATACGGATTATAAATACTCTAACTATACTACTAGTTTCTTATTAAAGAATAAGTTATTCTAATATCTTAAATAGGAATAATTTAGAAGAAGTTTTCCGTTAAATTATAAAACTCCCCTTTTAATAAAAACTTCTATAATTTAACCTAGTACCCCGTCGAATCCTTCTATAAACGTTACTAACGAAGTAAGCTAGTTTAGAATACTAGTCGAGATTATAATAACTTAACTATTTAAAATACTACTCGATACTATATTAGTTTAACCTCTATTTACTAAATTTATCCTAATAAAGTTAAATATTATATTAGATTAATTTAAAATACCTAGCTACGGCTTCCGAGGATAGAAATATATTAAAATTAAAATTTCCTAATCCGGCTCGATATACTCTAGTACCTCTAACGAGTAGATTAAGGTATATTTAAATAACGGTTACTTTATTATATTAATTAATAGAGCCTATTTAAAATTAATTTTACTTAATATAGAGATAAAGAAAATACTATTACTAATACCCGTATAAGGTATTAGTAATAAGATCGTTCGTATTAATAAGTATATCGTAATCGAAATATTTATAAATAGTACTATCGACGGTTAGTGTACTATAGGCTCTCTCGTTATAAAAATATATATTATCGATAATCTAAAGACTAATTTACTAATTAATAATAATATATTAAAACTTTAGGGAATAACTATCGACTTCGGCGCGGAGACCGCGGGAATTATAACCTATTAGGGTTTTACTACTTTTATTAATATATATATACGTCTTTAAATATATATTAAGTATATTATTAAAATAAAATCTACTATAGTTATTCTAGTATATATAGTATAATAAGTCGTAATAGTTTATAAAGGCGAAGTACCCTCTAGTAAAGACTTCCTCTTTAAACTAGAATATATTATAAACTTTAAACTAGAGGGAGGTATTTTCGTTTATATTATCGATTTAATAATATCTTTCGTTCAAGTATATAATGTATCTAATATACTAATTCGACTACCTCGTAATACTAGGTTTAGTTCTATAATAGAGTATAAATAAAAAGGAGCCTATATAGTTTTATTAAAATAAATAAACCTTACTACTAGTAATATTAATTTATAGAGGTTTATATTATAGAAGACTAAAATTACTAGAGGCCTCGTCGTCTTTATTATAATTTATATAGGACTAGTATAAAAGTCTTCTATAATATTAGAAATAATTTATACTATTATTAACCCCGAACTAGAATATATTATATTTAATAATATTATTGTCTATAGTAGCCCTAACGTAGTAAATTAAATTATTATAATAATAAATAACTTCCCTAAAATCTAGACTAATTAAGGTACTACGGTATTTATTTCTAAAAATAAATAAATACCGATATACCTTAAATTTAATATAGTATTAAAGTTATCCAAAGTCTACCCTATTAATTAGAAGGATAAGGAAGTAATTAATAAGACTTTCGATAAACTCTATTAATAAAATAAAATAACCTAGGCTAATTATCCGACCCTATTTAACTATTTAATCTTTATAGTATAACGTAATACCCTAATAAATAAGAAAGTTCACGTTATAGTCGATATTAAGGGTTTTAATAAAATTATAAATTTTAATAACTATTCTTTACCTTTATAATCCGATATTATTTCGGTAATTTTAAATCACCTTTATATTTCTACTATAAGTAGTATTAATTACTTTTATTAATTTAATATTAAGGAAGATAATTAATATAAGTTTATTATTATCTCGTATCGCGGATAAAAGTAATATAACGTCGCTTTAATAAAGTATAAGGGCTCCCCGCTTTATATATAATACTAAATTAATAAAATACTCCGATTATTTAGGAGTTTTACTAGGGTTTATATCGATAATATAATTACTTTCTCTAAGATTTTATTAGAATACTTAATTTATTTATAATAACTCTTTATACTCTTTTAGTAATACTATATTAATCTTAACCCGAAGAAGACTTTCTTAGAGTATCTATCGATTACTCTATTAAGTTAACGGGTTAACTTATTAAGCCTATTTATATTAGTAGAAAAACTAGTAATTATCGATACCCTAAACTTCCCCCGGTCTCTACGAGAATTAGAAATCTTCCTAGGCCTTACCGGCTAGCTACGATCCTCTATATTAAAGTATATTTAGCGGGTAGAAATATTATAATAATATAAAACTACTTTAATTAAAGACCTACCGAAGGCTTCGGTAGGTTATATTAGGAAAATTTAGTTTAGTAAATTATACTACGAACCTACCTAAATAGAATTTAATTTATTCCGAGAACTTAAGCTCGCCTTCTTATAATTATTATTCCTAGTCTATTTTAACCCTAAAAGGATTTTATTTATAAATATAAATACCTCTAAAGTCTAGAGTTTTACTACTATAATTTATTATATTAAAAATAACGTTATAGAAGGTTTCCTTAAAATATCGGTATAATTTATTATATTCTTAAATAAGATATTTAATTAAATTAAATAAAATTATTAACCTACCGAGCTTAAGATAACCGGTATTATCTAAATCGTTAAGAAAATATAATATATAATCGAGTTATCTAAGAAACCTCCCGTAGTCCTATATATTAATTATTTTACTACGATACTAATCTCGCGCTAGACTAATCTTTTATCTTTATTAATTAATAAATTTAATCTACGCCTCGTTAGAGTATTATAATATTTATTATAATTCGATCTAGTAGTAAGATATAAATCTAGGAAATTTAATATCGTCTTTAATACTTTATTACGACTTTAAGGAATATAAAGTTATTTAGAAACTATTAAAATACCTAGAATATTTAACGCTTTATTTACTAAAATCTTTAATAAAGTCTTTAATAATCTTGAGTCTATTAACGTTTATTATATTATCTTTATAAAGATATTTAATAACTTTAAAACTCGGTTTATTAAAGTATATTAAAATAACGAGTAATAAAAAAAGCTCCTAAATCTCTTATAGAAGACTTTAGTAAACGTTATAATAGTTATTAAAATTACTACCGAAATACTTTACTAAATAAACGTAGGAGATTAGATTTATAAAATAAATTTATAATTTCGTCTTCGCGATAGTTTAATCTATTATACTAATTTCGATAATAGTCGGGAGCGCTTATATATATTTAATTTATTTAAAAAGGATATCTTTAAGCTAGTATATAATTATTAATACTATAGTAGTTATTACCGTACCTACGATCGTATCGTAGTATCGATCTATATAAAGTATCTAGCTTAGTATCTCCGAACCTATATCGAATACTATCTAGTATACTAGTTTAACTAGACGAAGTATTATAAATTTTATAATAACCTACTACTTATTAATAGACCTAGTATTCCGTTTTATATTATAATTATAGACTTCGTAATAATATTACCTCTTACTAAACCCTTCGAAGGTTTCGATTATTTATTTACTATAATATATAAATTCTTAAAACGCGTTTTATTACTACCGAGTCGATCTATATAAAAAGCGCTATAATAAATTAATATAGTCCTCGCCGCTTTTATAATATACGATTAGGGGGTTCCCTATACTATTATAAATAATTAAGACTCGAAGTTTATATTATTATTTTAAAGAATTCTCTTCTAGAAATTTAATTATAGTAATATATTTACTTTAATAATTTATTACCTTTAGACGGACGGCTAGTTTAAAAGAATTAATTAAATTATTAAAATCGCGATTAAATTCTATATATTCTAATAACCCTATATCGATATTATTAATTAAATTATTATATTACTATACCTATAAGGGTCGTTTAATAACTCTAGAAATTAATCTATTAATATAATATTTAATAAAATCGTTTATAATTTTAAAGTCCGCGATATTTTAAATATATTAATAGAGTTACCCGTAGAAGACTTTAATAAACTACGCTAGCTTAAACGGGACTAGATTAAAAAGTCTATTACTTTTATTAACGCCTTTATTAAACTACGTTATAATAAAAAATATAAGTTTTTTAATTTATCCGAAGGAGGTTAGGTCTACCTTCGCTTTAGAGTTAAGGTATTAATATACCGACTTAAATTTCTACCTTTTATATATATCTACTCTATAGTATTAATAGCGTAGCTAGAGTCTATAAATATTAATAACCTATATAACCGCTTTAGTAAAAACGAGTTATTATTTATTATCGAAAATAATAGTAAAGAATACGATAACGTATTTAAAATCGAGGTTATTATAAGTAAATATAGTATAACCCTAAAAATCTAGTACCTAATAAAGTAGAAAAATTAAAGTTATTAATATAACTCTTAATATAATATAATAGACCTCGGTAATACTTTAAAGTTTATTTAGGAGTATAAAGTAAAGACTTATAATAAGTTATAAAAATAACTACCGAAGGCTTTTATTATACTACGGTATAAAAGGCCTAGAAAAGTATAATAAAGCCTTTTATATTATTTATATAAATTTTCCCTAGTTAAAATTCAACGTTTATAATCTTAATTATTATTTACTACGTACTTACTACTATACTCTATATAAACGAGGGCGTTTACTTTTCTTTTCTTATTAATATTATTATAAGTTAATTTGTATTAATAAAGTCTTAATAGGCTAGAGGTATTTAGGATCCTTCTTAATAGAATTAATAGAATATCTTTCTACTATATTATAATAACTACTAAGTATAATATAAATAAATCTAAAAATCTTTAATAGTCGCGAGCGCTTTTAGTATTTATAAACAGGCCTAAATACTCTAAATAAATTAAGATTCTCGGAGTTATTTATACTTTTATAGATATCTTAATAGTAATTATATATAAATTATAAATTAAATATACGAGTTTCAAATATTCTCGCGAGTTAGAAGTATTTTTAAAAGCGAGCCAGATTTTTATTTACGCTTAAATCGTTTAATAGCGCTTTAAAGTTATTTAGGATATAATATTACCCCGCTTAAACCGGCTTAACCGGCTTACGAGCGCTTAGAGCGCTTAAAGCCTGCTCTACACATTTGTAGATGTATTTATTAAGAGAAAAAAGCCATATCACACCGAAGATACCGGATACCGTGATATCTTCGGTATTTCATTGGGAGTATTGATTCAGGTACTTGGGAATGTAGGCCAATAAGTCGCTGTGACCTAGGTAGCCGACCACATCGTCGTCATCGTTGAAGCAGCTGTCGAACGATGCCAGAGTGTTATTCTCCGTATCACCTTCAGGGATCACGACTACATTGAAAAGAGCCGAAGCATTAGTCAGGTTGGGATTTGGCACCGTTTCGAAGCTCGTTCCAAAGAAGCCAAGCGACCAACTAACCTCGCTGTCATTTATCCTTGATTGAGGTGTCGTCCTTAGGACAGGCCTTGGTCTCGCAATTCAATTTGGAAAGCTAGCATTATAGGCATCGTATTCAACAAAGCGTTGAAGAGGGTCCCACGGTAGCTGTTCCAGAACGACACACTCGCTGGGAACTCCGTCGACACTCCCGCCTGGAACTCCGTCGAAGCTCCAAGTACTGCCAAGTAGCTTTCTGCCATGGGATACCCTGGCACATGTCGGTATCAATCCCATGTTTTCAAGATGAAATATTGAGTAGCGACACATCTTTGGTGAAGGTTTTTGAAGCAAAAATTCATGACTCCACTCTAGCAACGTTCTCCTAGACCCCAGAAAAATTGTCAATCAAGGGCAAAGACCATATGAAGTACTTACGGTAGCTATCGGGAAAGCCAATGGCCCTGTGAACAATGCTGACCCAATGAACTTCGTGAAATTCGCCATCTTCGACGCAAATCGCTCTCCATTGCCGCCTTCACCGGCTCCACTGGTGGGAAAGCGGTTGGCATGGCGCTGGAGCAGATGAGATTGCTCGGCTTGACAGCCTTAGGGCAGGCCAACAGCTTCAACGCCAAAGTAATCCTCGGGACTGTCAGAATAGGGTGTGATTTCACCCCACTATTGCGAGATGACGGTCAGGTCTGTAAGTAGATTTACTGAGCTTTGTGCTTGTCTTGGGAGGTTACGAGCCCGTGCGACGTCGATAAGCACGACAAAAGTGATCAACGACGGCATAATGCTTAAGTTATGTACACAAAAGAAGAAGGAATTAGCGGCGAAAAGACGGCGATACAATCAAGCAGGTAACTTGTCCGGCGGGACCAGGCTTTATAGGGCAAATGAAGGCCATTGTTTGCTCAAGCAAGCGTCGTTACCGAACTTCACCGCGATGATGTGATAGAATGAGGAAGCTCATAATTCCAAAGGCAATGATGGGACGGAAAGGAAAGTTTACGAATAGCGGAAAGAACCTCGGCTTACTCGTAGCTGCATTGTGAGCCCCAGGAGGTACAGAGTAATGGGTAGTAGTCATGTTCATAACGAGAAAGTGTCACGTCTGTCAAAGACTGGTTGAGAAGGCTTATGATGTATGTTTAGTACTATCAATGGCTTGAGCCTGGGCTGCATATATCGAGACGGGAATGGCAATCCGGTTAAGGTGATCCTTCATCGCCGTGGGCTGTAGCAAGTTGAGAGAACAGCGCAGTTGTGAAGCCAGTGGGATGCAGATTGGATGTTTGGATGCATCCACGTGCACTTTGCAGGAGGTACTGTCCTATCCAAAAGCGACTAATCGTAAAGCAAGCAGGTGAGAAGCGCACCCAAGCTTCAAGTGCCTGGTAATCCATACTAGATCCCCTTGCTTCTTTAACCCGTGAATGAAATCGCATTTGGGCTTGAACAACAGTGAAATACAGTACCCAGGTAGGAGAGTACCTCTGGCTAAAAGCTGTCAGAAAATGCCAAGGCCTAGCGGCAGGCCAACCCGACAGTGGCTTGGCGTGGCCATTATAGATTAGATTAGCCATCCACCCATCTTGAGGTTACTTACTCCGTCAAGGTAGATATCTATCATCCCATCGTCCCTACCTTATTTGACATTCTCAGACAGTAGGCCATGCTCTCGGAGACACGCAAGTAGGCTACTTTTGTCCGAGTCCAGTTGGTGATTGTATACCCAATTCGTGCGCACAAAATACAAATATTCCAAGACAGAAGAAGGCTGCGAAGACGAAAGGACTGTTATTAAAAGCATGGCTTGTGTTGATATCAGGAGCATCCCTGTTCTTTCACATCCATACTGTCAAGAGCGAATTAGGACGGTACCTACCTGTCCAGTATTACGGAAGTCGACTCCCCAAAGCACGACGACAGGGTTACTTCTGTTCATCGCGAGTACGACGTGAGATGATGTATATGTCAAGATCTGGATTGGACGCTGCGAGACGGAATGCTTGGACACGAAGACCTGTAACGCTTTGAAGTGGTTGAAAATGTGGGAGGATCCAAGCTCCTCGATAGATATGTGGTAGGATGCAAGAACATTTGGTTGTTTAGATGTCTATCATTGTAGAGGGAAGGAATATTCCTCGATAAAGAATGATTGAAACACTAGTCAGAATTTAGGTGAGTGTAGAGCGTGACCAAGATACTGAGCTGTATAACACATTTGGACCTAGATCTAACATCCCAACTTTGAAAAAGCGACTGAATGCCTGACGTCTTCCTTCTTCATGACTGCGATGCCTGCTCCTCTGGACGCTAGGAACTAGCTACGATAGACGTATGCAGCTCAATGTTTGCCAACGACTCGTGCAGCAGGGGTAGCTATGTGTAAGGCTATTTACTATGCGCTCCTCTACCCTCGGCGCTGTTGCTATACATTTTGTGACAATAGAAAGGGTGACATAGTCGCTGCAGTATAGTAGAGCTTCGCCGACTTATAGACCGGAAAGGTCGGCGCATTGATCCTCATCACTTGGCTGCTTTGAAGAGACAATTGAGTCACGAGTCACTATATATCCTCAGCATTCCGCTGACTATGTAGTGTTCGGCTTCGCAGAAGTCATCAGGTGACATCAATCGATCTTCACTTCGTGCTTCACTTTGTCACCGGTTTAAGCAAGTACGGGGAGACAAGCCCATTACCCCTAGACGTCACTCCGTTGTTCACAAAGTCCGGAATGTTGCGACTGTAGACATCCTCGTTCGACGCGAATTCTTGGAAGGCTATCAGCGCGTTTTACTGATCTCTATGCAACACCAAGTTCCACCGGTCTTATACCCCTCAGCCATGATACTCCTAGTCGCTGGCCCAGCTGCTTTGGTAGATAATTCCCGATAGATGCTGCGGTGTACGTGTCCGCTCACTTCAACGGGTATTCGTTTACGTCTCCGCTCACTTTGTTTACAGATTATACCTCCACCCTCTTCGGGTCTATCCTGGCCCAAAGCTGTTCGCAGCGTTCCGCTTTCCATTCATATACAAGCAGCTCAAAGGTCAACTTCCCATCGGAGTCAAAGTATTTCACGACAAGTATGGACCCGTTGTGAAGGTCGCACCGGATAACTTATCCTACATTACCGCAGCCGCATGGAAGGACATCGCAAGGGTAAACCTTCAGAGATAGTGGGTAGCGATGACGCCACTCACACTCGCTACCGACGGCTCCTATCTCATGCTTTTCCTATTGAAGCATTAGAAGAATAGCATTCTGTGATCTTGCCCCTAGGTGGAAATCCTCATTCAGCGCATACACCAGAATGCCGCAAAGCCTCAAGATCTGATGGCCTTGTACAATTGGACGACCCTTCACCTGATCAGCGATCTAACGTTCGGAGAGCCTTTTGATTGTTTGCAACATCAGCGGTATCACCCATGGGTCACAACATTCCTTGAAAACATCAATGGTGGAGTGGCTGTCTCCGCGGCTGAGCGTTATGGTTTAGGTAGTCTTTCTTGTCGCTCTCATACCGAAGTCTATGAAGGAAATTTTCGCTTTGATATTCGAGCACACCAAAGACAGAATCGTACGACGATCGGAACGTGGTACTGAAAGGCCGGACTTCATGTCCCACTGGCTAAGGAATAATAAAGATGGAAAAGAGACGAGTCAGTCAGAGATAGAAGAGAATGCTATGACAATCATCGTAGCTGGGAGCGAGACAACCGCGTCTTTGCTGTTAGCGGTCTCTCATCATGTGATGATGAACCCTGAAATGCTCCGTGGAGTCTCCGAGGAAGTCCGTACTGCCTTTCCACTGAGCAGGAGATTGATTGTTCCTCCGTGGAACAGCTCCGCTACTTGACTGCTGTCTTGAAAGAGTCAATGCGCATGTACCCACCTGCACCATCGGGCGTTCCTCGGAAGATAATACTGAGCGGAGGCGATCAGCTTGATGGACGTTGGCTACCGCAGCAGACTTCCGTCGGAATATTTCAATGGAGCTGCAACCACTCTGCTTTAAACTTTCATGAGCCTGACATCTTCCATCCTGAACGATGGTTGGACAAGACCCCACCGGAATTTGCGAACGATAGTAGGGAGGCCATGCAAACTTTCAGCCTTGGTTCGAAAGATTGCATCGGCAAGAGTCTGGCGTGGGTCGAAATTCGCACTATCATGGCGAGGATGTTGTGGAATTTCGACCTGGAGCTGGAGGCTGTAAGCCGTGACTGGGTGAACCAGAAGATCTATCTTATCTGGGCGAAGCATCCACTGATGGCTAAATTGACGTCTTTGAAGCGGATGTAATCTAAGGCACGATGTCGGATCATTGCCGTCACGTGCCTAGGAACACACTCGTCTTCTTTCAGCTTACAACACAGCGTGATTGCACCTGTCTGTGAGAAAAGATTCTTGTCTATGTTCTAAAGCATCAACAATAAGGAGAATACTATGCTCTAACAGGGTGATCAAAGTCGATGTTCATCCTGCCTGTATTTTTTGCCATCTGCTAAATGGTTGGGAAGCCCAGCAAATGTGGCAAAGATCGACTTGTTGTAGATTCCAGCTTTTGCAAGATGAACCGTACTTAGTCTCCCAGTCTGCCTATACAATAGGTACAAGAGCTCAGCCTCAGACTTCTCAATGGGGGGCTTGTATCCCGGATTGTCCGTTGTGCGACAACCACCTTTAGGTATTATTCCGAGGTTTAATCAGAAATTGCTAAGGCTGCCTACTTTTTCCATGTAATTAGGCAAGACTGCACACATCTAGAATCCTGTCTGCTTCCGAACTCTCGAAGGTGACTTGCATTCCCCTCTTCCCATCTCTCAGTCCATCCTTTGCCGGACCTTTGAGTGGGGGCGAGACAGCTTCCGAGGCTTCTTGACTGCACAGGACAAGCTCAGCGAGTCCCCACGTCCTCAATGAACCACAAGTAGACTGTAGACAATGGTATCTTCATTGCTGAACGGCAGGCGGCTGATACCTGCTTCATGAAGTACGTTTATCATCGGCGACTATCGGATCCAACGATCTTCCCAAGGACCAGATTTCACGACGAGGGCTTGTTCTGCACTTTCCTTATCTCAGCTTCTAGGCTCGACATCTCTTCTATGGAAACCACTGATCAGTGGACTTCTCCCAGCGTCTGGTTTTGAGAAGGCTCACTTCGCTTGTTCTCCTTGACCTCATCGGTCTCGAGCTTTACCCATGTGTAATAGCTAAGCTGGTAGGTGAAGACAGCACCGAGGAAAACCTTTGCAATAGGACGGCCGAAGCTCTTATAAAAGCCCACCTAGACGTGTCAGCATCTCCCAATTAAGGTCGAGGCGCCCAAGCTCACGTGCGGAGATATAGGCTTTGATGGCTTTTCCATCGCTGCTGAACAATTCAGCTTCTTCAACAGCTGTCAGACCCAACAACTTGATGATTAGACTCAACCACTCATCAAGCTACCAAGGCTCCAGGTATTTGTAGCCCAGTCATGGTGTCTATAGAGGTAGCGTGGCCTATGTAATTGCAACGTGTCCACTGAAAAGCACGAAGGTTGAGGTGGAAAGTCGTTGCGGAGAGGAACAACCTCCGCCGACCCCAAACTCAACACCTCCCCTGTAACCAGTACACATTGCACCACAATCCTCATAGCCGTCCAACTACTTACAACGAGAATATTACAAGTTTCTACATCACTCCTAACTATCGCCTCTTCCGAGCCTTGCAGGCTGCTAGCTTTGGTGCTTTCCGTGTGAACCCATCCAGCCAACATGGTATGATGCGAGCACTTGGGTTCTACTTCATGGAGCTTACTCCTCGCAGGCGCAAACACCTCAGCAACGCAAAGCGAACGAGAAATACGCCAGACAAGAAGCCTCGAAGAGGGGGAAGCCAGAAAGTGCCATTAAGCAAAAGCAGAAGTCTAGTGCCCCAATATCACCACTGTGGATAGGTGTGTTCGAGTCTACGACGCAGTTCAAGGTGGGTATAGAGCTGATTGCTGGACTAGGTGTCCTGGTATTTGTACTTTGCGGTGGCATAATATTTGAGCTCTTGAGACTCTTCTTCTAAGTGTTCGGGTAGGATAGTGAGAAAACACCGAGGCGTTACACCATCCTTACTCTCTACGACTCAAGCCTGTGGAAGCCTGTCCAGATGTTGCCAGAAGGTTCGTCTGCAATCTGCTAGATATCCAGCACCCGTTCTACGATAGGCTTCTGGAGCAACGGTGTGTCCTGTTAAAGTGCCAGGTGGAGCGCCTGCCTCACGAACCCAACCCTTTTCGGTTTGAGTCCTTTTTGTGTGCCATGCCATATTGGTACTGCCTCTCGAGATCAGCATTCATACGAGCACCATGATCGGCAGCTTGGACATCATTCTCCCCTCCTCCATCAAGTCCTGACTTTTCACCTCCAAGCAGTCGCAGGAATTTACTCTTCCGGGCCTTGTCGGCAGGCAACCCATTTACATTCCAGTGCGAAACCGCATTGGCTTTTTTCGCTATCCCTCTTCGTTGAGATTTGCGGTCCCCATTCACGTTGACTTCCTGTAATGAGCGGAACCCATTGGGAACTTTCTTGTCCTTCCGCTTATTGGGGCTGACTTTCCGCGCCGACTCCGCATCGATCATTGCCTGGCGGTCGCTATTCGTCGACTCGCTTTGCTTGTTCTCTGCATGGCTTCTTCCACCTCGTAGCTTTTGCCGTTTCTGTGGACTCCCTTCGCTATTCGAGCTTGACGAATCGCTGTCCGAGCTATCTTTAGACATTGAGGATGCTTCTGATGCTTTTTCTGACTGGGCATCGCTAGATGAAGAGTCATTGCTTTCCGACTGGCTTCGCTTCAAACCTTGATTGACGTCTCGAGAGGCAGTGGACCCCAGTGTGTTCTCTAAGGCGCTCAGAAGACCAGCGGAGTCAACCTGTTGATTGTCCGGAAGAGATTCTTGTTTTAGTGGTGTTTCGCTGGGAGGAATCCTGCCGGTCAACTCCGCATGCTTGCGGAGACCAGCATAGATTGCAGCGTCCTTGGCTTGTTTTCGTAGAATTCGCATTTGGGTATTGAACTCTGCGAGCTCCATCCTAGCTCGCACTCTTTCTTGCTTGGAAGTCTCAAACATTCCATTGTCCAGAATCCTCTGGCCCTTAACGTTGACAGGTTTGTAAGGTGTCTTCAGTACCGCTGGGGGTTCCCTGTCCTTTTCTTGATAATAGTCGAGAGCGCGCTGACGGACCAACATTTCTTTGCGAATTTGTGCATTGTCCATCGCTCTGCGGAGCTTGCGTCGGAGCTTGTGATTGTAATTGAGTGATTCGAAATCTTGCCCTTCTCCGATATCGAGCCTGATGTATTCTTCCCCGTCTCCACCTTCACCCCTTTGAACAGCAGGTACATACTCTGCTCTTATATCGTTAGGAGCGTCACCTAGATTAACTCTTTTGTTGCCATGCTTTGGCTTGACGTCACTTTGACGCTCGCCGATTTCAATTGCATCAAAGTCAACCTCAACGCCTTTCATACCAAGAGCTCGAGGCTTGATCTCTTCTACACCAGGAGTGTTATCAAGCGTGAATCCTAAAGCTGTACAGCAATCAAGAGCTGCTTTGCGCTCCAAGTCGTTAATGTCAACCGCAATCTTTTTTGACTCTTCATCCTCAATCGCTTTCAGCTTCGTCTTCTCCCTTGTTTGTTCCTCTGGCGCTATGATAAGCTTGTTCTTCCAACAACGTTGGTTTAGAGACCGGAGAACATACCTTTGATAGCCTTCCAGGTCAGCTTAATGTCCCGGTAGACCTTTCTCTTCTCGTCTCGAGCGACACGGCGCTCCGCTTTGCCTGATTTCTGCTTCACCCGCAAGGCTTTTCTTCCTGCAGCTTTACGTTTCTTCTCTCTGAGGACCCTCTTTTCCAACTGATCGTCTGATAGATCCCACAACGCAAGCCAGTTCTCTTCGCCTTCAGGTATTGAGATACTTTCAGGTATTACAGGCTTTGGCGGAGCAGGCTTTGGCTCTAAAGCTGCTCGCTTTCTTTGCTGGGTCTTACTCAATCGGCTTGGCGGCTGTTGAGGCTTCACACTTTCTATGTGGGCAAGGCGATCAGGGTTGATGCCATTCTGTAAGGCTGGAGATGCATCATTCATAGTCATAGATGCTGAGACCTCGTTGTTTGCGATCTTGATAGGCTTTGCGCTGTCGGCAGAGCCGTCTTGCTTCGCTTGTTCAGCAGCGGCCTTCTCTCGTACTCGTTCTTCACGATGACGCAAGGTCTCCTGAGATATAACAGTCCCGTCCTCTTGCTTCACAACCGCGCTCACATTGAACATTGCCCCGGAAGGATCATGTATGGCTGCTAGTCGTTGAGCCTGTCGAACAGCCTCTTGGTATATCCTCCGTCGCTCACCCTCGATGTCTCGTAGGCGATTTCGTTCCGCATTTTTATTGTATTTATCAGGATTTCTTGTCATACGCCGAAGAATGGTAGCATTAAGTTTCCGTTGCTTTTTTTCGTCTGCTTTGCGGTTTCTCTTTTCACGTCGTGCAGCCACTCGGTACTCGCGATTCCGCTGCTTCCTCTCCCATTCTGCGTCTATCACAGATGTTAGCGAAATCAAACCTGAGAGATATACATCTAGGATGAACCTTTGACTGTGTGCGGCGCTCCAATCGCAGGCTCAAATTCCTCGAAGGTATCCATTTCGTACATGTTAGGGTGCAGGTCCTCCCCAGATGCAGGCTCAAAAGTGTCATAGCTTTCCATAACTTGAGGAGCCGAATGGGCCTTAGACCTATGGTGCCAGAACGGAAGCTCAGATAATTTTCGTTGTGGTCGGGCTCGGACAAAGTTCGGGCCGCTTCTCCATTCTTGCGTCTCGCGGTGCTCGAAATTTTGACCTTGCGCCAATCAGAATAACGCAACAACGACAAGGCTTATGGCTGCATACTCCATTACATAGCTGTAGAAACGAGTATGGTCTATATTACACTGGGCGATTCTGTGATGGTAGAAGTTCATCATGTAGCATTAGAGAGGTTGGAAGATTGGGGGGGCGTTTTTTCTCGCTGCTAGCTCCGGGAAATGGAAGTCAGACCCTTACTAATCGTCCTCTCTATACGGGATCAAATATCTTCGGCTTTGAGAGTAGGCCGTAGCCCTTGAATACCTATATACTTGTGGGATTTTCAAACTTCTTATACGATTATGAGGGATGGAAGTGGCTCTTCGATAATCAATCTCTTCGTACATGGTTTAACTATATTTACTTCACAGGGAAACCCATAGCCGTATTACGGTGCCATCCTCTTCGTGCCGAAAATGTTACTTGCTTATATCTTGCAAGGTTCGTGGAAGTGTCCACATTGTTCAGTCAATCTGAACTTAGTCCTCGTCATCTGGCTTGACTGCCACCGGCTTCCTCTTCCTCTTCTTCTTCTTCTTCTTCCTCTCTTTAATAATAGGAGCGGCTTCTGCATCTTTCGATTCCGGTGCATTACCACCACCTCCACTCTGCTCGTCCTGAGTAGCAATCTCTCCAATTGCTTGCTTCGGCTTCTTTGTCTTCTTCTTTTTGACCAGAGTACCCTCGGCAGGGGCCCCATCAGTCGCTTCAACCCGCTCGGAAGCACGCTGCATCTCTAGTCGTAACCGCTCGACTTCGGCAAGAGCTTTGACCATTTGTGTATCCTGCACTTCTTGTGTTTCAAGCTCGAGCTTTCCGCTTGCACTATCATTGCCGTTGAGTGAGTAGCTACTGAGTCCACTTGAATCAACTTGAAGGAAAGACTTCTTAGCCTTGTCACGTGTTCTCTGCGCTGGGCCTGTATCCTCGGCGATAGTACCCGTTTGGGATGGATCTATTCCGGTATCCTCGTTCCCGATGTTTTCATCTTTTGCGACATGAACCTTTCTTGGCCGCTTGCGCTTCTGCTTTCTCATATTCGTACTGGAAGTATCAACTAAGGCGCCTCTGTCTCCAATTTCCAGGTTCATGATCGGTATAGAGTCCACATCAACCTCCTCGCCATTTGCGCTCCTCAGAATATCATGGAAAGGTGTTGAGGTATCCGACGAAACATCATCGTTGCTTATGTAGAAAGGGTCGTCCTTGTTCTTCTCCCGTCTTTCGATGCGCTTCCGCATCAAGGTCTCAGTATCCAATAGATGATTCTCAGATTGCTGATATGATGATGACAATGCCGCGACAGAGGGCACAGCGTCGAAAGCTGGACCATTGCTCGCTTTTGGCGTTGGCCGTTCGTTGTAAAAAGACTCGAACTCTGCGGCATCTGAGTCAACAGAGAAGTCTTGATCTGCACGCTGTAGAAGACCTGCAAGGTCTTTGTTGATGATCGTGTCTAGATCCAAGTCATTTGGCAAAGGGACTTTTCGTTGAGCTGTCCGAGCCACCGGATTCAGATCAAAACCTGTGAATAGCTGTGGTATCGCCCTGGTGAGTAGAAGAGGCCCCTGATCATTTTCCAAGCCATGGCCTGCGATCGCTTGGGATGCCACTCTCGTTAATTCAAGAAACTCGACGGATCTCTCCTGCACTTCGAGACTAGGGTGCGTCGTCAAAGGCTCAAGAAAATGTATAACTCGAGCCATCAGCAGAGACATCATTGTTTTACGCTCTGAGCTCCAAGCTGACAGTTCTTGCGAGACAGCAAGCGCGATGGCCTTAGGTATTGCTTGGAGATAAGCACAGAGGACAATCGCTGGAAGAGATTGGGTTCTGGGATGTATCAGAGAGTCCAGCGTGGTATATGAAATGGCAGAGCTGACAAAATACTCCCCTACGATCCAAGCAGCGAACGTCAAGACTCCATGGCCGGCAGCGCCAACGGATACAAACGAGGGTTCGCTGGCTGAGACGGCCATCAAGGATTTCGCGGCGAGAACCGCCTCTGCTCTAACGGTACTCACTCTCACAGCAACGTTGCGAAGTTCCCATCCAATAGCGCCGGCGGCGTCGGATCCTCGTGGCAGATTGCTTCCATTGTTTTCTTGGGAATCGGAAAGCGAATGACCGAATGATGCTAATCTGACTAATTGTACCAAGATATCGATGTACCACTCAAAATCGATAATATTCGCGTACGTGTCTCTAGAACACATCTCTAGGATCTGATGTATGATAGTAGTCCTGTACTCAGCAGGCAATGCTGGACTGTCACCCGGGGGTTCCGCTGTGGGCCTCAAGGTTTCTTCAGGATCCTCCCCATCAGAGTCTGCAGCTGGCTCGACCCCAGTAGCATGGCTTCGCCCGTCGTCGGCAGTCTTATTGGATGTAGGCGCGGTTCGTAGCTGTTGCATAAGGCGCTCGACAACTGCTAACAGGTTGTCGCTGTTAACCATACCAGCACCAAGCTCGAGGGCTTGTAGGCGAATCGAAATGTCTGGATCATCGATGCATCCCATGATCACATCTTGATGCATGGATACCAGATGTGGATGTGAAGCAACAATTCTGTTAAAGGCGAGAAGAGCTACGTACTTGACTTTATCGCAATTAGCATGCTCCGGACATAGGGAATTAGGTGACATACGATTGGGGTCTCCCTCAACTACAATCATACCCCGGAGCTTTCCAACGCACAAGGAAGCGATCTCCTCTCCTTCTCGTGCGCCGTCCGTCCCTTCCAAGATACCCCCTTGTATTACACCATTAATGCATTCGTAGAGAAGAGACATGGCCGGCGTTGTACGTATAAGATTCGTTAAAGGGGGTAACAACTTTTTAATCAACCGAGGCTCCAGCGGCGTCAACGTCGCAAACTAGGTAGTTTTAGTGTGGTGAGAACGAGGTACGGGTCGAGGAACAAACAAGCTTGATTATCTTGATAGCCATCCAATTGTTACCTCCATCGACCAACAGTTCAAAAAGCCTCGGTGCCAATGCCAGAAAGTCTCGTGGTCTTCTCCAACCTAACTCGCAAACGACGTTTACGACAGCGGAAGTCACACTCGAGTCCTCCTCGTCGTCCATTAGGAGATCCTTGATCTTAGGCCAAGCTGACCGTAAAGTCTCCGGGTATACTAGCGCAAGCCGGTAGAGGGCAGCAACGGTCTTCTTCCGTATGTTGGGGCTCGAATGTGATAGTCTTGGTAAAAGGTCGGACAATAGAGAAATTGCTAAGGTGGAGGTGATAACGTGAGGTATAGTAACGAGCGGCAACGAAATCGTAGGGGGTAGAGGCGAAGATACGTCCTGTCCTCCAGTGAGATAAATTCACTGCTGGCTGGGCTTATCTCCATACCTTCTTCAGTAAATTTGTAGCCAGCATCAAAACATCCGTGTCGGGACGAAAGCTCTGAACTGCCGCAAGATATCCTACCCGCTTCTGTGGGTATTTTTGACAGGACATGACTTCCAGTACATGAAAGGAAGCCCAGGACATATCGTGGCCGAACATTTCGAGATAAATGAGTTTTAACAGCGCCGTTGCTTTCAGGTCCATGTCCGAACCGCGAATTTCGGTTCGACATTCTCGAAGACTATGCTGTATATACTCCCTTTCGTTCCCCTTGTGATTCCGTAAACCTCTAATGAGGTCGTAAAGTGACTTTTCAAACCTGTCACTTCGATCAGTACGCCGAAGCTGAGGGATGAGGATGTCGTACATCTTGAAGTAAATTTACAGTCGATCCAGAGGAGAGGGGCGGAACGGGATCATTCCAGGCAAAGAGCTCGTATCAAGAGCACTTCCCTTCATCTCCATCTGCTGTAAATCCGTGTCTTGCTCATGGATGGTCTAGAGGTTTCTGGGACACGTGTAATGCTGCTGCATATATCCGGCGCTCGACCAATAATGACACCATCCCAGTAGTATTACGTTCGGCAAATAAGCTGTTTTATCCTGCATTGACGCGTTAAGAATATCTTTCAGAAGCTGGAGATTGAAGATTCGTGGAGCGGCAAGGCTCCGAACCTGGAGCTTGGCATCAGCCCCACGCCCATCGGAAGATTTCCCTCACGGCCAAACGCTCTGCATTATTAAAAAGTTCACAAAGTACTTTGACGGAGCTTGAGAAGTTCTATATCGTAATTTCATTGAGCTTGACATTCATTGCCCTGCATCGGTCGCATTCTTCGACTACCATAAAGTGCAAGTCTTGCTAACAATCTAGTTCTACCTCGTGAAGCTGCTACTGAAGCTGTGTTCTTTTTCCCTTCGCAGCCGACGGTCAATTGCGCCCACAAGATACAGGTTGGGAAGACCTTCCAATGGCCATGTCGCTCAGCTCCTCCTTATGCCAGCCGAACTCGGAAGCTTTGAGCCTCTCTCAACAGACTACACAGTATCTTCAAAAGTATGCATCTACAGGAACTTCGACGATCCCTATACCCTTCATGGCTTATGCTGAATCCACGGAAATTTGGCTCGGGTACGAGAAGCTATTGCTCTCTTGCCTGAGAACAGGAGACGACAAAGCTGCACATTCCTGTCTCGAAAAGCTCATTGATCGCTTCGGAGCTACCAACGAGCGTATAATGGGTCTACGGGGATTGTATCAAGAAGCGGTAGCCAAGGATGACGCGGGTTTGGAACGGATACTGAAAGAGTATACTGAGGTTCTTGCGGAAGACCCGGTCAATACTGTAGGTCATAGCCCCTGGTCGTTTGACAGAGCTATGCTGATCCACGATGCGTCTAGCCAGTAGCGAAACGCCGCATCGCACTTCTCAGAAGCCTCTCACGGACTACAGATGCCATAGATGCTCTGACAGAGCTACTGGAGTCATCACCTACCGATATTGAAGCCTGGACCGAACTCTCAGACCTATATCTTTCGCAGAGCCTTCATGCCCAGGCAATATTTTGCCTCGAAGAGGTTCTGCTAGTGGCTCCGAATGCCTGGAATGTACCACTACCAGAAGCTCCTTATAATTTGCACAAGCTGATTGTGGATTGACAGATACACGCTCGACTGGGCGAGGTGCTGTATATCGTGGCGACAAATGGCAGTGAAAGCGCTGAGGGCAAAATATTTGCAGAGGCAATGAGGCGGTTCTGCAGAAGCATTGAGCTATGTGATGATTATCTTCGAGGTTACTATGGGCTTAAAATGGTACGTTACAGTAGTCCCAAGTGCAGCAATATAGACATTAATGGAGGCTGGCAGACCTCAGACCGAATGTTGTCAGCATTACCTGAAGATGGCAAGCCCACAGGACAGCTGGCGTCCTCTGATAATGGCGAGCTTCCACTTCCATCCACAGCAACTGTACGGGAATTGAATGAGCAAGCAACGTCCAAGCTTGCTCAAATTACCCGGCGAACGACCGAATATGGACATAATTATGCAGAGATCGTTGCAGCAAAGGACCTGCTCGACAGGAGTACTCAGACCAGGCAGCGATAAAATCTGAAAGTCTAATAGTGTCTTCACGTCCGGGGACACATTGCCAGACCGCTCCGATCGAATGACCTTGGGCCGTATTGAATTTCAGCGCCAGACTGACTCCAAGGCCATGCCAGCCAGCAGCACCATGATGGAGCTGCCAGCAACAAACACTGATTGGAGCACTCAGCATCGGGCACCAGATTGGGCAGCAGTGATCATCGCATTGGAGAATCAACGTCATGGGAACGTTGTCGTTGAATTGCAGAATCGCTGAATATGCTCATCAGCAGACAGAATTGTTCGATACACTGGGTAAAGTACTCATTGGGATCAATTCTTGTCCATATTCACAGTAATAGTCAAGTGCCGCTCGCATGGCTGTAAGACTGTGCGATCCCTACAAAGCGAAAGAAGATGGAAGTAGCTGGCTTTTTTTCTTGCCCATCATTTCGGATGAAGACAAGGACGAGAAACCCACCAGATTTGTAGAATAGCCCTAAACATTAATTCCCTTGATCTGGAGAGATGGTTAGTGACGTTACACTGCTGTACCTGTGTGGCAGGCTAGAGCTGTACCAGTTTAGATGAAGGGTAAGGCACTTGAAGGTGTGGTGGTCACCAATTGGCAATCGATACATGAAGCCCCCACCATCAGAAACAGATTGCCGCCAAAACCACCTTGATTTGCTGTCATTCACTGCGTGCAATAATACCTGGATATAATCACTCACCTCACTGCAATTCTTCACATTCTGTCGCCCCAACAACACTCAAACGCTCGGTCTCAACTACTCCCTTTCATTGCGCCGGCGAAGCTAAGCAGCGACTACTCTGTTTGTTGATATACCCATTCTTCATTCCTCCAACCTGCCTGCGCAACAAAATAGCCGACAACAGCATCTAAGTGGCCTCTTACCCACTGCACCGTTCACGTCTTCGAATTGTCAATTGCGCTCACAAGCAAAATCCCAGCTGCTGTCCATCGAGGCTATCTATGCTCATCCTCTGCCCGCAGAGGATTTGGGCTAGATAATTCCTTGCGCTGAAAATAATACTTACATGCCGTAAGCCTAATCATTACGCACCTGCGCAGACGTTGCACTGACCTATTTACTGGCTGCCAGATTTAACATTACAATCGATCACGCTACGACCGACAACAGTTCCGATCGGTCATCTATATCATCAGACGAAGAAGACTCTACGGGAACAGGGGTTCAAGTAACTCCTAGATCAGCGGCGGGCAGTCAGGAATATTCAGATCAAGCAGAGGAACACGAAGGCAGCTGGACAAACGTATATGCGGACGAAATTGGGCCCTCCGATTCGGCCTCCAGACCTCATACTTCAAATCAGCAGCGCCCGCTCGTTGAAGCACCCCAACCACAAGAAGCGCGCCGCCCAGTTTATCGTCGACACATAACGCAAGAGCGTGCGCGCAATCTGCCTCATCCAAGAGCGCATCGAGCGCCACCGTCGGAGTCCGAAAGTGTGGACTCTCACGAAGAGTGGCGGGGCTACGCCCACAGCCCACCCCAGCAGTATAGTCATCATTACCCTCGTTATGCTGCTGCTCCTGGGTATCCATCTCCTCATGCCTTCCAGCAATACCAGACTCCGAGTGTAGTGCCTCCGGGACAGCAACAAATGGTACCTTACGGCTTCTCCGCGTATCAGCATGCTCCTTCTGGACCTTCGCCTCCTTATTTCAGTCACCACGGTGTCACAGGTCTCGATATGATGCCTCACGCTTCCCATCCCGGCTTCTACCCATATTCCCAACAAGGGTTTCCTCAACAAGGTTTCCCAATGCCAATGACCCCCCCACCAGCTGTCTACCAGGCTTATCCTGCCATGTATGCTCCTCCGCCTCCTGCTCCGGCTCCCACTCCTGCCCCAGCCTCAGCTCCAGCTGATCCACCACCTGCCGCCACTTCACCTCCCGCTCCACTTGACACTTCGAGAGACGATGAGAAGTTCGCTCGACTGGAAAGGCTTTTTTTAGACGAGAAAGCGGACCGGGACGCCCGGGAAGCCGCGGCTGAGAAGGCCCTGAAGGATGCAGAGGCCAAAGCCAAAGCCGACAAGGAGAAAGCGGAAGAAATTGCGGCGGCTTCTTCAGCGGCCGCTGCAGCAGCAAAAGCAGAGGCAGAAAAGGAGTACAAGGATGCTGCTGAGAAAGCCGCTGCGGATGCCGCAGCAGAGGCAGCAGCAAAGGCAGCAGCAGCACCGCCGCCTCCGCCGAAGGAGAAGGATAAGCCTATCAAGTTCAAGGATGCTATTGGCAGAAGATTCAATTTTCCCTTCCACATGTGTAATACATGGACAGTAAGTGGCCCTTCTCTGAATGTGCGCATGTCATTGGGCTTTTATCTGACTATTCTTTGTTAGGGTATGGAGTACCTTATCAAGGAAGCCTTCCTTCATGTGGAGAATTACGGGCCGCATGTAGCTGAGGGCATGTACGATCTACTCGGTCCTCACGGCGAAATTGTGATGAAATCGGTCTGGGAGACTGTAGTCGAGCCGGGTTGGGAAATCTCAATGCACATGTGGCCCTTACCAGAGCCTCCAGAGATCGATCCTCTTGTAGATGGGCTGGCTGATATAGTCATTGTTGACGAAGGTGTGCCTCCCCCACCACCTCCTTTACCGTCAGCATCTGGTGGTAAGATTTTCATGCTGCATTTCTGCTTCTAGCAGTGCGATGATTGACAAGTGCTAATCTCGTGTAGAAAAAGGAAAGGGGAACGGGAAGAAAAAGAAAGAGAAGGCCCCTCCATTCATGCTATGGGCAGGAGGCAGCAAAAAGAAGAAAGCTGGGAAAGCCAAGAAGAAGTAAAATGCCAATCGAAGCTGTGTTCAATCTTCTCTCTGGATGGAGAGCGACTCCACCAGAGAGTCGAGGGTCGAGCCTTGCTCAGTGCCCTGCTAGACGTCGTTGGGCATGTCGAACATCGCGGTCGCACCCCTTCTGGCTCACAAACAGTCAAATTTTCTCCTTAGGCTGACCCGACTTCCATTTCACCTCAGGATAGGTGGGAAGCTTGGGTGAAGAATGCACGCGTTATCGATAATCACGACACCTACGACAATGAATTCCATGGATCTAGAAGTACCTTTCTCGTCTACTCATGACATATATGAATTGTGGCATTTCTGGTAAAGCGCTGCGAATTCTGCATGTGGGCGTTGCGCATTTGAGCGTGGAGATGCTGCATCAGCGAAGGCGCATGCGAGAGCAGAATTAGATGCTCGCATGCAGGTGGTTTGGTGATTTGGGCAGCGTTCCTCTTCGATACTTTTCGCGCATTTACGGTGAAGTCGTCTTCTATCATTTACCTGATTTTCCTCAGTGCTGCTTCATATACCCTTGTCGCCATCTTACTGGCTGACTCGCAATGTTGGTGATTATTTTACAAGCTTTAGAGACTCTCACGACATTCTTATGGTTTCAGTACGATGATTTCCAAACCACTCTCACCTCCATACAATCATAAGTGGGCACAGGCCTGTATTCAAGCAGTACTTGAAATCTACATCTGCACGCATGACACCATGTTTGACTCATCCACCAGTAATCTCCCGCATCACAATGGCTCAAAGACTTAGAAGCATGCAACTCTACCATACCATCCGAAGGCCTAGTTGCCTGATTTAAGATAGCAATCCTGCTATATGCGACCATATCCTACCCATTGATTCCAGTCCACGCCGCATTCATTCCGAGTACCCTCTCGATCTAGTTCAAAATGTGTTTCTGCAATTGCGAAAAGGCAGATAGAGAGGAAGATACGATCGTGATCCCCAACCGACCAGTTTTGCAGACCTCCCAGCGCCAATCACGTATCGTGCCCATCTCTCCCCCTTCACACAGCGACCACAGCCATTCTACTCTTCCACGACCGAGATCGCAACTTCAGTCTACAGGCCCATGCCAGTCACAATCGCGAAAGCATATTCGTCAACTCAATTCCTCTGGCAGACTGGTGGCGGTCGAAACAATAACGCCCCGCTCATCTAACCCCACCGTGCACCAACGCGAACCACACCGATCTGCTGGTAGCCTGTCACACAACAGAGGGCCCGTCAGTCCAAGGCATTCGAATACTCTCATCACTCCTCGACGATCAGAAATCGTCGTCGTCAGCCCAAGGCACTCAGGCACAATCTCCCAAGGACCCCCCATGACAACGCGACCACCCATCAGGAGCCGGAGACAGTCCGCTGCTAGCTATCGCAGCCCGAGGCAGTCGACTGCAAGCGTACGGTCTGTTAGCTACCGCTCGACTCGGGAGAAGATGGCGGAGGTTGATGAGGGAGGGGTGAGGAGAGATTACGATCGCAGGGATGACTCGCGAAAATGAATCATATACTATACGCTTGAGTCACAGGAGCCAAGAATTATCAATCTAGCGAGGATGATACGGCAACAGGAGGGAACATGTGCCTGAGACACTTGTATATTGTGGCTCAAAAGCCATGGTTCGCTCTACGGCTTGTCTATCATGCATGCCTACAAGAGGGTTACTCAAGATCCATCTTAGACCTTTGACATCTACTTTCTGCGCGTTGGCTGCAACGAAGGAATTGCACTGGCGCCCTCATTGTCCTCGTCCATCAGGCCTTTCGGCGACGACACGCCAGTGCCCGTTCTCCTTGGCGGAAGAAGCCGTCCATCGGATTCGCTTGGCTGTTGCATTGACGATGCCATCCTTGGAGGTTGTTGTACACCGGATGCTCCTGTCGGTACAGCTCCCGTCATCCGTTGCGGTGGCAAAGGGTACTCCGGATCGACACCGTTGGTCGATATATTTCGTGCTGCTGGCGGCGGTCTTGAAATGGACGACCTCTCGCCTGCATTGGCCTTGACATCCAAGCTTATTCCCAAATCACTGGGCCGCGTAAGTAGTGCAGGCTTCTTTGGAATGGGCGGCGCTGGCTTCCGTGCCATGCTTGAGGTTGTCGATTTTGTGGATACCTGACTGGAAGCTCTTGATCGTGGCTCCTGATAAGGCGCCTGCACTCTCATAGGGTCACGGGTATCTTTGGATGAGTGCAATTGGCCCGGAGTGAATGGTGGCGGGAGCGTACGAGAGCCTGTACTTGCCGGGTAATCCAGTCTATGCTGACTCGTAGTACGACTGGTAGATGTCATCCCAGATGGCGCATCCCCTACAACTACCCAATCGGGTTCCTCGGTAGGGGTAAAGGGATTTGAGGGTCTCTGCTTGTTCAGGATCGATGTTTGATCAGGTGGCTTGATATTTGACCTCGAAGGGAGCCCTGCGTGAATCAACTAGATGCCCGACAAAACTTATTGCAGATACTCTCACCATTGTCTAGCCACCATTTGCGACGATCCGAGCTTGCAGGAGGCAGTCCTGGAGCGATTGAGTCATATCCCATCAGATCCTCCTCATCAAATTCGTCGTTCCTAGCGTTGGCTGTGGGGTCACCAATGTCCAATCTTCGTCTACCATCGATTTCTCGACTCAATTTTTCTTTTCTGGGCTCATCGACATCGCTGATGGCACATTGAAAGGTGGCATAGACAGGCCTATGGTCGGAAAAGCGAAGCGGCGCTGTCGTATAATTGATCTGCTTCAAGATATCTCCTTTTCGGAGCACGCGGTCACACCACGCGGGTATCCTCGCTTTCTCTCTAGAATTGTTGTCAGCAAAGGGTTAAAGCAGGGGAAGGATCCCTCACGAAGTATCGTAGTCATCGGTGCCATTGTTGTATTTATAGGTTGGCATGAACGTGATCCTCGACTCTGAATAGAAGGGAAACGCATGCCCGGCGACCATTTGTAGGTTTAGCTATTGCTCGAAACCATCAGCCGGCCATATCAAGAACCCTCAATGGCCTATCTTACCTGATCGTTGTGGTACAATGTGTCCAAGTCTCCTGCCTTGATCAGCTGGCGCACTCTGTCATCACTAAGACCGATCCTGTAATTGAAATCTCCCAGCCAGATAATTGCGTCATGGTCCTCAATGGATCGATTTCGTTGGAAACGAAGACCATTGCTGATAGTACAATAGTCTCGATTTCTCTCCTGATAGTTGGCGAAGCCAGCTGCTAGATGAGCGGTCACAAAGCAAAGGCGGGTGTTGGCGTAGTCCATTCGTATAGCAACTGCCCCTTTGTTACCTGCCATGCCAGACATGCCAGTCTTTGTTTCGTTAGTCTCAAAATCTAGTAGAAGGGAATGTTCATACTTTCTTCACGCTACCCTCCACATTCTTGATCTTCTCCAGAAGACTTGCCCTCACAAAGACCATTAATGCGGTCCCGACGAGCTGTTCGCTTCGCAAGAGGATGTATTCTTCAGAAGATTGCTTACGAGCACTGTCGTTCAATGTCCGCCGTACTGCATTTTCCCATCCCTGACGCCTTACTGGATCTGTGGACATAATCTGTTGTGGGCTTAGCTCAACGATCTCTTGGAAACCCACAGCAACTATGCCAGGGTTCTGTTGGAGTCGATTGATCTCCGGCCATAGCCAAGCAGCTAAGTCTTCCTTGACACCGTTCCCGCGGCCATTCAGGTTGAATGTCCCTACCCAGATCTGCACCACATCCGATCTCGAGTACTCGTTGATCCTCGATAATCGTTAGCTCAGCCGAAACTTCCAAGTAGCAGTGCGTGACTGACCTCCTCTTGAGCTCGGCATTCACGTAGTCTGCAATGGGATCGTACAAATACACAGGCGATTGATCCATCAGGCGCCCCTATCTCTCGTGAGCAGAGTATGTGAAGGATGCTCGATGACACACTTACCAATAACATATCGATTGTGTTCTGCCGTCCTTTGTCCGCAAAGTTGTTGATGTACATTCTAGTAGCACTCTTTCGAGCATCCGCCAAAGCACCTGCTAATGACATTTTCCCGTGACGGGTGAAAGACGACTTCAACGCCCCTGTGCCAGCGTAGATCTTTGAAAGTGCCTGCCACAGAAATGAGCGGATGCACATATTTGCCCAGCGTTGGTCGACCTACGTCGCCATTATCCGCCCAAAGGCTAGAGTGCCTCATCCAGAAATCTGAGGTAGGATGCTCACCGCGTTGTTGGAGGAATTGCTCTGAACCCATCTGACTGATGATTGTCTGTATGAGGTTGGTTCGGTCCAAGCAATCCAGGCAATTAGTGCGAAAAACTCCTTCTTGCTGCAGTATCACCGCTGTTCCCATATGTGTGGCCTTGCCATTGTGCTGGACTTGATCCCCAGACTTGTTACTATTTTCGCACAAAAAGTATGCAAATCCATCAGCACGCTCCTGGATGAGTCGTCTGACCATACTTGCAGCCTCATACCCGCCAGACCCTCTTGTTTCAGCATGAAAATCGAACTGTGACTCAAGGAGACGATCTTCCGATGTCCCACTAAGATCCACGATTTGATTCAGAGGGCTATGTCGGACATGATAGCTGTATCTAGCTGTCAACTCAGCCTCTCCTGGTTTAGACTCGCTCAAAAGGTTAAGGATATGGACCGTGCCATAGTCTACCTCCAAAGATTCGAAATGCTTGTCGAAAGCTGGCTGCGTTGCCTCAGGGGATCTAGTAATTTGAATTTTCTGCTGACCCGGCAGCAAACCAGGAGCTTGTTCCCAGAAGATAGGTATAGATCCTCTTATCTGGGCGTACGAAAAACACAAGCTTGAGGGATGGTAGAAAATAGTCTCCGTTTCAACGAAATTGGCCACGTTTCCGTCGTCATCTATGCCACGCGAGTTGAACCGAGTTCCTGCACGGCGACATGACAGCCGAGAGATCAAGGTCAAACTCGAAGGGAGACCAGTCTTCAAGGCTCTGAGCGGAGAAGACGACGTTGGTATTGTAATAGTGGAGACAAAACCCCTAATGGCTGAGGTTAGAATTCGAGACTGGTCGAGTAACTCTTTCTCATGTGCTGGCAGACGCGAACGGAATTTGATAAGCGGGTCTATCATATAAGAGTTCCAGAGGAAGCCTTCGTCAAGGTTGTCGACGTCAAAGGCTGATATTTCTGATGATCTGAAGGATTAGAGTTTGTACTCTATAATTGAGAACCTGTAGATGTCTTACCTGTCTTGCAAGCGATTCGTTAGGTCAAAGTCTACACTGTAATAGAATGTTCCACTGCTAAGCATCTTCTTCAATTCGATACAAGGATGTTCAAAAGCTGGAACTCGAGGATCTCCCCCGTGGCCATGCTCGTGACCAGGAGCGATGTTGAAATCTGTTGAATACGGGTCGATCTCCCCTGGTAGTTCAGCGTCGAATTCGTCCTTGTTTAGACAGTCTTGCATCGATCAGCAACAGACCTAGGAGCGCAAAGAGTCGTGACTAACGAAACTCAACAGAAAGTATTCTTTGAACGGTCTCATTTGGCCGCACCGTAGCCACACGAGTAGCACCACTGATGACACAGAGAAACACATCAGTATTGATGTTGATTAGACCAAGTGTTCCATGCACGCCAGCCGCCCGCAGAACACGGTAGTCTGTGAGGTCAACATCTTCGAGCGCGGAAAACTCTACCATGCACTTGGAAGCCGATTTAGCACTGATGCCAGTTTTGAATGACTGGACACCAGTACTTGACAAGCTATGACAGAATACAAGAGCATGAGTATCTGTGACAAGGGTGAACGATCTTTGGGGATGATCTCGCAACAGAAGGCGGAGAGACATAGCGATCTGTATGCGTCATGGAGGACTTTACTCGCTGTGAGTGGCTACGAGCTGGAGGCGCACATAGCCTGGCTGTCGCCCATTGTCCGCTTTCATTTCGATGTTCTCACCAGGGTCTGTTTCTCATGGTTTAGAAACTGTGTCGTTGACGGAGTTCTGGAGGACTTATGCAGCTTACAATCATATGTCACAAGTGCACTAGAAACCCCAAGCGTGAGGCCGAAAAAGCCTCACCTTCGTTACTAAACGCAATTATCTACAGAGTACAAAGAATTCTTGTTTGACCAATAGTCTACGTTGATACGTTGATTCATTTGATGGTCTGAGCAATGTTTACACTCCTGGAATCGGGGATTGTCAGCCTAAAGTCGAAGGATGATTTAAAAAATTACGTTTCTAAAGAACTGTATGTGTTTCAAGTATACTAGTAAGGTCTCGTTATTCTAGGAGCAATAGGAAGGGGAAGTAAATTTCAACGAAACAACAGATGATTGTCGAACCCGAACATAAAGCAAACCACCATGGGGTATATACGCTCAATCTCACAACACCTGGACATAGCATAAAGTAATATTCGTGGTAGTAGATATGCGTATCTCGTGTAACCGTTTTAGTGTAGTTCGTGTCGGTCTGTAGACAAGCTCGTGAGGTATCACGCTACCGATGTCTGGATATTGCGTTAGCCATGATACGATTTGGCAAAGGGTACGTTAGCTTCACTCTTTTGTGCTCTTCGATGGTTTGAAGACGACGGGCAGTTGCAAATTCGAGGGCCTGATCCGCAAGCATGAACGCATCCTCAATTTTCTTCGAGGTGGCTAGCATCTTTGCTTCGATCGCTGTCCTTCTTTGGATCAGGTCACAGAGCTTCTCCATATGCTGCTTGTGACGGTGAGTCCTATCTTTGATCAGCCAGGTCCTGTAGATCTAAGCAAAGGACAACGTACACTCGCCGCCTAATCTCGTCGAGTTTTATGGTCATAGCGCCTTCTATCTTCTTCATTGACTCTCGGTGCGCATTCTTGATGTCGATTCGTCGCTTTACTCGGCGCCCTCTCATCTGACAGGTAGTTAGTCCATTGTTCCCAATCGAATTGAGACTGGGCCATGGCTGACTTCTCTCATCATCTTATGAGCCATTTGGGACACCCTGTCCTTGTCGTCTTCTGAACCCTGCGAGCCTGGTTGTGAAGGCTCTTCTCCGCTATACGTATTTGCGGCGGTGTCAGCAGGCTGTATTTTCGAGACGCGGGCCGGTGCCATGGTCGCTGGGTTTTCAAAAACCTCTCTCTCTCGCTAGTCCTCCTCTCAATTACGAACACCGCGTCTTCTTTGTCGCGTGGACGTCCTGCCGAACTTGCCAAGCGTGGCAATACTGGTAGATCGGCTTGGCATCAGGGAAACTTCTGCCGACGAATTTCCTTGCCTCCAAGTTTTCAATTGTGCGACTATCCATTCGAGAATCGAAAGACCAAAATGGGCCTGAGCGCACCCAGAAAGTGAGAGCATTGCGTGAAAATAGTCTTTCTCACTGGGCTGATCCGACTAGACGTGCGAAGCTTTCACACGACCCTAACAACACAGAATGGAGCCGATCTACCACCAAACTCGGTCAAAAAATTCTTGAAGCCCAGGGTTGGCAACATGGAGATCTCTTGGGAGCGAAAGACGCAAACCATGCGGCCTATCACACTGCCGCGAGTAGCTCCCATGTAAGCATTGCTCTGAAAGACGATAATCTTGGTCTTGGAGCAAAACATGGAGCGAGGCAGGAAGAAGGCCGGGCGACAGGAATGGATACATTCCAGGATATTCTCGGACGCTTGAACGGAAAGAGCACAACAGAGCTGGAGAAAACACAAAAGTTAAGGTCTGATGCCAGGCACTCAGCATTCGTCGATCAGCGATGGGGAAGGCTTCGATTCGTGAGTGGGGGTCTGCTGGTAGGGGATGAGATAAGGAAGCTCTCGAGGAAGGAAAACCCTTTCGATCGTTTCCAGGAGACGCGTCTTGATATAATGGAAATTGTTGCCCTCTCGGACTCAAGGAAGGCACCATCAGCTCCTCTAAAGCAGAAGAAGCACAAGAAGATGAAGAGCTCAAAGGCGCCCGAAGCTAGCGATAGGACGAGCTCTGATAAATCATCAGATTCAACAGCAGTGAAAGACAAGCGTGGGGCCCTGGCCAATCAATGTGAGAGCGCTCAAGCGATAGACCTTGATCCGCAAAAGTCGGGAGAGGCTCAGAGAAGGGCAGAAAAGGCTGAACGCAAGCTGAAACGCAAGTTGAAGAGGGATGCAAAGCAGGCAATGAGGGATGTCGATCTCAAACATCCAGCCACTCTACAGACGTCAAACCCCATCGAATCCCAGCCAGCAAACGAAGAGGAAGAATTTGTTCCTGTGGAGGCTATCTCCATTCAGGCATCTAAGAACGCTCCCCAATCGCTTGGAGGTGGTCGGAATGCTGTTCGGAGTCGCTATATCCAACACAAGAAGATGGCTATAATGGACAGCAAAGCATTGAATGAAGTGAGTGTGCGAGCCTATCTACATGATCATAGCTTTCCCGTTTGCTGACGCTCCTAAGATATTGATGATCAAGGCATAGCGTACTTTATATCCTGTTTGCTTCATATTTAGACATAGATCCATCGCCAAAGTTGCCCTTCACAGACATTAAGGAAGCCGTGCTTTCCACATCTATAAATGCTTCCGGTGTCTTGCCACAATCTAGAGACACGATTCCTTTCAACTTAATTTGCGTCGCTCTTCTACATGATATTGTGAGTGTTTTCAAATTCTACCGTTCTCTCAAAACGTAGCGTTCTATGCTCTTTTTGGCGCTGAAATGATGAGGTAGCTGCAAAGTATGGACCCATATTCACCTGAAATCGTGGCTGGGTGGGATGGCAAGCATCAATTTTCTACCTCGAACAATATAATTACTCGTGTTGGCGCACAGTTGATTCCTTTCGATCTGATCGAGTGGGCGAAGAGAGATAGGCTCGATCGGCTTCGTGATTTAAGCTTCGGCATGACATATTAGAGTCAGAGTGACGCGCTAGTATGCCAAGCTTCTCCACAAACGCCGATCCCCTTGCTTGAACAGCGAACCAATGCCAGAAAGGTAGATTTTGTACACAACCCCAACTCCTCTCTTCTCCCTTTACATCACCTTTTCTCCAATCACTATCCCCCCAAAAAGGCATGCGTATGTCAACTGAGCTGCCTCTCGTACGAGTATAGGTACGCATACACCCCGAAGCCGTAGGCCACACACGCAACATACGTAACATAAGCTAAGAACAAAGACATCGACGATCGATCACCGAAACATTCCTCTGCACCACCTACTCTACACCCCTCACTCACAGCCTGTTTAAACAGAACGAGTCCTTTCAATCTATACGATCTACTGTTAGTGGCAGCTTGCTCACTTTCCGCCATGTCCAACAACGAGAATTCCCCTCCTTCCTCACCCACCAACCGTAGAGCGTCCTTCTCAGGAAAACTCTCCGACCTTTTCGGCCGTTCGCCTCCTTCTACTACCAACAACAACGTCATCTCGGCTTACCCTGGGGCTATGTCAACCGTAGCCGCCAACGCCCAAGCTCAGCAACGTCGACGTACCTCCATTGCTTCGTTGGCAATGGCAGGCTCTCCCACACAGACCTCGCCGTTCGCCGAGTTGAGGAATCGTCAAAGTAGCTTCGGGAGTAGCAACTCACCGACCTCATCCATCAATGAGAATGCCATCGAAGAAGGAGATGCTGAGCCGAATCGGCCTCCTGCTTCGCCCATGGCTCGCCGGACGAGCTTTGGAGTCAATGCACTTCGTGATATCAAGACGAAGAATGGTGATGCCAACGGTAGAGCCTCCACTAGCTTGGCTGCCCCGTCTGTCAAAGGGCGAGGTCTGTCTTCAAAGCCATCCAAGAATTGCATGGCATCAATCACACATACTGACGTTGGTGATAACCCTTAGGAGAAGGCTACAACTGGTCTGAGCAAATCAAGCATAGAGCAGAGAGGTCGGCGTCAATCAACAGCCAAGCCCCATCTGCAGCGGCAGCGAGCGCTGCAGCACATCAGAAGGCGGCTAGTGTGGCTGCTGCCGAACAGCCCATCAGAGAGATGCCAAAGACCCCAATGAAGCCGGACCGCTTCCAGGAGAGGATCTTGAAGGGCGACTTCTACATGGACTAGATGAAGGGACCACGACTTCCATCGAAAATACGGCAAGATGCCCTACTCGGAACTTGTACAGAACAGCACCAGTAAACACCCGGACAACCTTTGCATACCTCATCGTTGCGACAGCTCGGAAACCCTTCAACATATACTATGGTGGAACGAACGCTGGATAGCACGACAGCAACCATGACGCTCGGGAATCCAGGCCGAATATCACCATTGAAGCAATGGGCCACCATTCCGCCAGGCCTCATTTAGCCTAAGACACTCCTTGATCGATCGTACTGCCCGTGCTCCACATTGCCCGCCAGACCTTGATTCAGCATGCCTGGATATTGGGGCGTCCAAGCCTCACATTTTTCATGTCCTTGACAGCTGAGCGTGCAGCATCTTGCAAACGATTCTCAGCTATGTTTCCGTCTTCTCCATGTGATTGGAAGTCACTCTTTGGGTGGGATGGCAGAGCGAGCAGTGAGGTCTTCTTTGGGGTCTGGAATGTGATTGCAAGCAAGAAATGCGCTAGGTAGCTAGCTATTGATGGAAAAATTATTGAACACCAATCCAATCGCAAGGTGTCCTGTCTGTTCTTCTCATGGTTTATGGTAAATATTTCATTCGTTTGGCTTCATTCACAGTCCATGCTTACCACGTTCCTACGGGAGTTTCCCCAAAGCGCACACGGTACGAGTACTACCCCGCCGTCCCCGCAAAGTCTGTCGGGAACTTTTACCCCACACAACGTCAGAAGCTTTTCGGATTGTCCAATCATCTACGTTACAAGGAGCTCTCCTCTATTTGGGTGCGTCCAGATCTCGGATGATGCAGTGGAAGTCTGCATACGGTAAAGTATCTTAAGGTACCTTACTTTTACCTTACCTTATACATAAAGTACCGTATACCTCGGGCTAACCAATTGGTAGAAACGAGACAACGTCTTCCCCACTTTGCAAATCAAAACATTTCCTTCCATCCCCAACTACTTTATCATCGAATCTATTTACTAAATCGCATCCTTTGAGAAATACACCTTGACAACTCCAACCTCCATCACCTGATAAAGTAGATAATAGACGTGCTCATAATCCTAGCCACTCGTCTCACAATGGCTGAAATCCCGAAACAATATAAGGCTGTGAGTAGGAATCCTCTCCCACAATCAGAAGGAAAAATATAAGCCTGGCAAAGGCTGATCCATCTCCCAGTGCGTCTACAATGAGCCCGGGAAGATATCCACTAAAATCGAGACGCTCGATATGCCCGAGCCTGGGCCCGGTGAATGTCTGATACGATTGTGAGATCCTTCTCGTCTCGGGTCTCGCCTAGTCAATCCTCTCAGGCCAATGCTAAGACAATGAAAGGACACACTCCGGCGTGTGCCATTCAGATCTGGGTATAATGGAGAACTCAGTGCGTCCTGCCTTCCTCCCTATCCTCAAAACCCACGCGTGGATCCAACAATACAGAACTGATAAAGTCACATAGTGGGCATCCCTGCCTTACCCTACACAGCCTACACAGGTTGGTGGGCATGAGGGCGTAGGCAAAGTGGTGAAGTACGTTATTTTTTTCGGAGTTATCGTTATCCCATCCGTAGCATATATTGAGTTATAAGACATGATTCAAGAGCTATATGCTCCCAGAACATGTCTTACGACTTACAAGTCGTCCTAAAAGAGTAATGCTGACACCGAAATCATTAAGACTGGGACCCGGAAGCGATACATCCACCATCAAGGTCGGTGATCGAGTAGGTGTAAAATGGGTTTCAGGGACATGTGGAAGCTGCCGTGAGTAGTCACTTATATCAGTGAGGAGAATTGCCGTGATGTGAGGAGGCTAACGTTGACGTCCGTCATGTAGCCCAATGCATGGCGGGAGCTGATGCACTGTGCCCAAAAGCCAAGATCAGCGGCTACTATACCCCTGGAACCTTCCAGCAATACTGTATTGGACCTGTGAATTACGTTACACCCATTCCAGACGAGCTCAGATCTGCCGATGCCGCGGTACGTGTTCAATGTCTGGACCTGCGTCTTTATTTCTCTCGTGCTGACTGGCCTCACTAGCCCATACTTTGTGCTGGTGTAACCACCTATGCCGCTCTTCGCAAATCCAAGGCAAAATCTGGGGAGTGGGTGATAATCTCGGGCGCTGGAGGAGGACTCGGGCGTACGTTTATTTTTCGGACTTATCGTTACCCCATCCGTAGCATATCTTGATTTTTAAGACATGATTCAAGAGCTATATGCTCCCAGAATATGTCTTACGACTCATAATTCGTCCTAAAAGAGTAATGCTGACTCCGAAATCATTAAGACATTGCGTGCCAGCTCGCCTCGCGAGGCATGGCAATGAGAGTCATTGGCATTGACGCCCCGGCCAAGAAGAGTGTGGTTATGGACTGTGGGGCCGAACACTTCGTCGACGTTACCGCACACGATGACAAGTCCATCATGGAAGAAGTCCTTAAGCTAACAGGCGGCCTTGGTGCAAGCGCAGTGATTGTGTGCACAGCTAGCAATAAGGCTTACGCGCAAGCCCTCGATTTCTTGCGGTTCGACGGCACTCTCGTCTGTGTCGGAATGCCAGAAGGCGGTACGTAAATTCTCGTGTAATCCCCTTCAAACGATGCGAGATGTCGAGCCGAAGGACTTGTTCTCGAGCTACTTTCTCACATGATGAGCAATGCTGACTCTATCTCCGGTAGAACCTCAACCTATTGCTAAGAGCTATCCACAGTCTTTGGTGTTCAAGCAAGCCAACATTGCAGCGGTAGCGGTGGGTACGAGAAAGGACGCTATTGAGTGTCTCGAGTTTGCAGCGAGAGGAATAGTCAAAACACATTTCAGGACCGAAAAGATGGAAAAGTTGACAGAGGTGAATGAAATGGCGTTCTATATTGCATGCTTGCAGAGGATTACTGACGAGGCCTCACAGGTCTTCCAAGAGATGAAGGAAGGGAAGTTGATCGGACGTGTGGTCCTCGATTTGGAGTGAATAATACACTGATATCCGTTCAAGTATAGTGGACAGGGCTTGTAGCAAGATAGCATCGTTCCAAAGAATGTAGCTTCAAGCATATGCATCCCTCTTGCTATCCACTTCCGTTACAACATGTCTTGCAAGTAATAAGCACATACTAAGGGAGAAACCCATGGCGTCCACGCGTTCAGTACGGCGAGAGGCATATGGCCTTCTGAAAAACGCTCTGTCATGCTATTGCGGACATTCGGGTTTAGCGCCCCCAGCGGTTGGCCTTCCCGGATTTGGGTATCAATAACGTACCTACCTTACTTTAAGCTTCACCACCACAACACCACTCAGCCTCAACTACATGCACTCGATGCACCTGACAGCTCTACAGTTGAGGAATGCATACACGCTGGGGAGGAATATTATTCTCATAGCCATGCCGTTGGAGCAGTGAGGCAAGGTTAAAGTAGTAGGCAAGATAACGCGCAATCGAAGAAGGATTGGCGTCTTCATTTATGAGTGTGTCTCAGTTTTTCAAGGTATAAGACGCCGATGACCTTTGTCGCATCACATTAGGCAGGGAGTGTGTCTTCAAGGGTGCTGTACCATTCCACTTATGTATTAAAAAGCTGCTGGCGGACCATCTCACATCTCACATAATACCTTGCTGTGGCTCTTCACAAATGAGAGGGGCTTAAGCCAAACGGAAAATGACATCGAGTGGCATCAAACCTTCCTTCGATATGTCCTCCTTGTTCTAAGCCATCGTCACTGCTCTATTCCTTATTGAGGACCCGATCGGGCTCTGCAAGCGTTATTGACAGGCCATGTGGCCATCACTTGCTATTGACATCCTTTTGACAACAGCATCCTTTATTGACATCTCTCCGGCTTGAATGGCGCTTCAATTGCTGACGAAATTAATCCTTGTCAACATCTATAAAAATCTCTTCGTCTCTTCCCTTCTCTTCCACCTCATACAACAACTCACTCCAACCTCGATCATTCATATCATTCCTCATATTACATCCAATCTCATCCCAAATCCTACCACAAGCATCTTCGCACCTCAAGACCAATATCAATAACAATCCACATCACCATGCAGCTCACCAACATCCTTTTCGCCGCAGTCCTGGCAGCCGTTTCCATCAACGCAAGTCCCCTCCCAAACCCAGCACCTGAAGCTTTCTGGCGAGGAGGCCACTGGTTAGGCGGCATTCCCTGTGAGCGCCAAGGGCAGTCGTGCCATGCAAAGCGTGACCCTGCCGCCGTCGCCGAAGCCATTGCCAAAGCTGGTGAGTCGGTCTCCGTCTAATGGACTTCGTCGGATTATGATTGTGCTTTCAACGTTTGGAATTTCGAGTCATGAACACCGGTTTCGGTTATTGGGTAATGGGAGTTTGAAACATGTCTGCGCTCTAGATTCTAGGAGGTCGAATGGTTTGTCATTTCTGCACCATGTAATTGTGATAACAGAGACTATCATTTCTCGTGTTGACTTTATTCCTTGACTCCATATATCTCGCAAGCCTTTTGTTTTCTATCGTCAACTTCGTGTCCTGTTACCGACTTCCTAAGATACTAATATGTCTTCTGTAGCGCCTGAGGCTGAGCTCAATCCTTGTGTTCGAGCAGGACAATCTTGCCATGCGAAGCGCGAAGCAGCAGCAGAGGCAGGAGCGGAGGCCGCGCCAATCGCCGATCCCAGTCCTGAAGCTGGTGAGTCAGTCCCACTTGCTAGCTGTGCGGTAATTGCACATACTAATAAATCTTGTGTAGCGCCGGACGCACAGCCCAATCCTTGTGTTCGACCAGGACAATCTTGCCATGCGAAGCGTGAAGCAGCACCGGAGCCTGCCACTTGCCATCGACCAGGACAATCTTGCCATGCGAAGCGTGAAGCAGCGCCAGAGCCTGCCACTTGCCGTCGACCAGGACAATCTTGCCATGCGAAGCGATACGAAGCAAGGCCTCTTGCTCGTCTTACCTAGGCATGGCAACCTCGGCACTCGAAACCCCCAATACGGACCATTAATGCATGATTTCATATGATCTAAGGATCTTTTACGTCGGCAAATTTTTCCCCAGCACATTTTCGACGGCGGCTTTGAGCACCAATTCCATACCACCAACGCACCTTGTCGAACAACAAATATAATTCAATCTTCCTAAATTCCGAGTCTTCGCGCTGGTTGGCCAGCCCTTAGCACCCTTCGGCTGGCCATAGGTCAAGCATCACCAACATACATCGCTATCAACGGCATCAAATTTCCCTATCGTCAGGCGTACTAATCTATCTATCAACGCATACATCAGTACCACCTACATCAAGAGGCAGCAATGACTTGTCGGGCGATCGCAGGACGACTCACACAATTCATCACACATTCATACCAAGGACAAACCTTCACAACATCATTTCTTCTTTGAAAGTCAAAAGACACCAGGGCAGTTGGTCAACATTGATCTCAGGCTCATACATTCATGCATTTAGGAAGGGATTTGACAGTCAATGCAAATACATTTTACTCAACAATGAATTCTCTTCAACCATGTACAACTGATTATCTATACATTGCTTCCTAGCAATGTACTGCTTGTAAGGGAACTTAGAAAGGTAGATATGCACCCCATAGACTGCTTCATGATAAGGATCCTAGTATACACGAAGCTGGATGTGCGCAGGCGAATTGAACGCTAACGCCAAAAGTAGCGGGCGATGGAGAAGCGCAGGTATTCCTAGTGATTCTGTTTGTAGGCGTATATTTCCATGGGAGTGCGAACAAAGAGTTTGCAGAAGGTTGGATTCAAGTTGCTTACCTACAAGTAAGTGAGGTATTAGGGTTGGACCTGGAGGGCGGTAGCTGCACATGGAGGATTGGGAAGGACGGGTACGGTATTGACGTACCTTCCAGATTTAGTCTGTTTGGTTTGTGGGATGTCATATTAGCACCTCTGAGAATAACAGAATGACAGCATAGCCGCAGATGGCGGACCATTACCGAGATCTGCGGACGAAATCTATCTATTCCAATATGACCACACGCCCGTTAAAGCATTTCTTCGTCCGTGTCCTGTGTAACAGGCAATTGCGATGATTGCCCTTGAAAGCAGTGTACCTGTTACTGGCTCAGATCATTAGACCAGCTCCCATTACCCTCGAGAGATTGACCCGGAGCTGTGGAAGAGTGACAGCCAAAGGCAGGCTGTAAAGCGCCGTCGGCTCGCCTCGAGTAGCTATCGTGTCCTCGAGCCTCATTGAGATACCGCAGCCGAGCCAGCTCCTCTTCTTGCACCATTTCCTGCCCTCCGTTCCTGGCATAAGTAGGTGGTACAATGCGCCAAAGTTCAAGAAGTCGATTTCTCTGATCCTCGTCCGCTCCTTCAAAGAGGGCCAGCTGGGAGCGAAGAAGTGACGAGGGTGGAATGCCGTTTCTGATTAGAGTCCGACTTGCCAAGTCCTGCTTCGAGGGTTGCAGGGGATGGAGAGCTTGCACGACATGTGCTGAATGCGTGTAATGCTGGGACATGGTGTACTTGACTGGAGGCTGTTGCTGTTTGATCCCGACCGGGGCGGGTGCCTGATAGGTATGACTGACATTCGCGTCGGCACCGTTCGAGAGGCTCATGTTCTGACGGAACATTTCTGCTAAGTGTTGAGCGGACATTTCTGTCAAGTCTTGCTGCACTTCGTCCTCCTGTCCTTTAACATCGTCGTTCCCTCTGCTCGACATGATCAGCGGTTCATAGATTGGAAACGTAAGTAAGCGAACTTACCGCCACATTGCCTAACAACCAGAGCGCTCCTGATTTTATCGGCCAGATACTTCAGAGGTTCACAGTTCGAGGTATGTGTGCAGGGGATGGAATGCTAGACAAAGCGAAATTCTGGTCAGGAAGGTTCGAAGACAAAGACCGAGCAGACACTCAAAAGTCAGACAGCCGACTTGCTCGTATTGCTTCTATGCTATGTACTTGTTTTATCTAATAGCGAGTGAACTTATTACCGTGGCTCTTTGGGAATTGATTGTCCGGATAATGATCTTGCGGTTAGTACGGAAGCCGTCAGTGTATGAGAAGCTGGAAGGTGCCTGTGTTGATCGTGTAAGAAGCTCCAAGATGGAAAGCATGGAATGTCACCAAGCGGCATGTCTAGCGCGCTTGGCGCTAATCCATATTAAGCCCTAATAATCCTGAACCTTACAATTACAGCTCGAGCTCGTCCATATTACCATTTAAGATGTCCGGTCTTGTTGGCTATGGTAGCAGCGACGAAGAAGATGTCATGGACGTGGAGGACCGGCGTCGGCTAGCTTCTGAAGTACGAATACACCAAATCGTCCTCACATCGTACATTGTCACTGACTGGGTAGACCTTAGGCTTCCAGGCGAGCTGAGGACCAAGAGACAGCAAGGCAAATACAATCGAGTAAGCGCCAATCATATATGGATCACCACTATGCTTGTTGATGCCCCTATAGCCTATGGGTCTCCAAGGCCACCAGTCCCAAGTAATGGACTCGGCCTCCAATCTTCCATCACCAATGGAGCTATGCTAGGACCAGCAGGTCCACCCTCGACTGGCATTCAAGACATTAATGCAATGTCCGCCCCCTCTTCTCCATATACGGCCCAGCGAGCAACAGTGCGCAGCCTAACGTTGCCCACCGACCCCAACCTTGACATTCCGCCTTCACCTCCAGGTTCTCCAGCACCTGGCGCAGACCAGAAATTTGCTCATTTCCTTGAGCTGAAAAAGCAAGGCGTACACTTCAATGCTAAGCTCGCTTCTTCCTCCGCGCTCAAAAACCCCAGCCTTTTGCCTAAGTTGATGGATTTTGCTGGCATGAAAGAACGGAAGCAATATGCTACAACCCTGCCTATGGATTTGTGGAACCCTGCAGGATTTCCGGACTGGGCTTATAAAGAGGAATTGGCGAAAGATCAGCAGATAGTTTCCAAGAGAAAGCAAGAGCAGAAGGCCAAAGCTTCACGCGAGAGCATTGACTTTGTCGCTGCTAACAATTCAGGGCAGTCAAGTCGAGGCGGCACACCAGGGCTGGCGTCCGCGCCGAGAGGATTGAAAGGCAGTGCTGCGGAGAGGGTGATGGCTGATTTGGATCGGAGAGGAGGAAGACCTGAGAGTGCGCGATCAAGAGGGGGCTCGAGATCGCCGAAACGGCGAAAACGATCACGCTCGGAGTGAAGAAGATCCAGAGAAAGGTTTGAGCGAGCGTCTGATACGATGCTCTGGCTACAGTCAGCCCTGGCTAACAAGTGGGTTTTTGACCAATCCGAGTATCCCGTGTATACTTCAAGCTACGTTTCATGCTTCGAAAGGCCAGACCTTCAGCTACTTCTGTTAATTTGGGTCGCACTAAAATTAATCGTTCTAGACTCGAGATGCGCACGGAAATTATCGATTGACGTTTTCTTCTGCGAGGCGATTGAGATTTGAGAATAAGTGGAGCTCTATTGTGATGGGGAAATAAATGCAGCTTCCTAGCTCACTTCGTCCCAATTCTGACGGGGCTCTGACTCGGCGGTACTTGATCCCCCTTTCTGTTCCTCCAGCCAGCAGTTTGCATTCCTGCTTGCCACAATGTCGTATTTCAGGACTCGCCAAATTTGACTAGCGTCGGCTTTTCCGCGGTCTCCTTCCACTGAATTCTTTCCTCACCTGGCTAATGTCGGCCCACCTCCAACGTCTTGTCGGGACTTCAAGCTATGCTAACATGAATGAAACACCGGGAAGCAGCAGGAGACTAAGATTTCTACTGCCGCACCTTATACTGATGCTGGCGACCCCAAACACCATTTACAAAATGCAGGGGACAGCCCATTCATTGATTACCGAGCACAAACGATGACCCGGCTTAAACAGGGGGAACATTGATATATCGACTGGTAGAGCAGCAGACTTCAGGAGTCGATGGGGTCGGTGTCACTACGCAGTGTCAAGTTGCACTACCAAGATCCAGGACAGATTGTCACGAGCTCGATTAAGACTCCAGCCAGAAGCCAAAAGGGGGCATGCAGGAGGTCTGGATGACAGGAAAGAGTGGATTGATCGGCGTGCCGCGATGCACGCCGAGTCAGCTCAGTTGAATTCAGCTCAGCACAGTGGGCCTTGATGACAGTGAGCGGTCAGGCCTTCCCATTTTGCGACGCCGTGCATGATGTAGTTGACGTCTATTCTACCTGTACCTAGCTAGCCAATGTCACAGGTTCTTTTTTGGTGGGTTGTAGTCTGAAGAGCCTTCTCTGGCCTCACCTATGTCACACAAATTTATCGTTTTCGACCTGACCCAGAGGTGTTGGACGGGGAAGGGGGCTCGGGGGTTAGCAAGGTAGATTAGGATGAGGGATGAGCATCTTTTGTTTAGGTTTAGCATTCAGGGAGATCTCCAGCTCGCTTCGGGAGAGGCAACTTGGCATGACGATGATGTGCTTGCTTAGTAGCCAATGAAAGGTATGAGTGGCATGAGCTTTCGGTGAGCTTTTGTTTCGAATTAAGCCTTTAGTTCGGTTCACGGCTAGAAAGCCTGGATCGTTCTAGATGCAATACTTCTACCAGGAAGAATTAAAAAATCTTATCCTACCGTTCCATCAAGCATCAAGCATCAAGCATCAAGCATAAACCATCGACCATAAATCATCAACGCAACCCTTCTACTACGAGTGAAGCAAGCAAGCATCGCTTCCCAATTGCTGAGCACACTTCGTCGGTCGGAGAATGTCGCAGGAGAAGTCAATGGGAAAGATGGGAAAGAATGGGAAGCTAGCTCAGTATATGACAATGAAGTAGAGCTGCCCAATCATGTAGATCAAAGTATAAAGTATCTTTTTTTGTTCCAAAGTAGAATCTAGAAGGCAAGGGTCAAGGAATAGATCCGGACATGATTGAATGTTTTCGATTTGAAGTGCCTCGAGTGCTCACAGGACCGTTGGATCGGCAGAGTCTAGACCCCCCGCGAAAAGGATATTGTAAAGTAAGGCGCCGTGAAGATTCCCCCCATCTGGCACCTTCAATTGCTGCTCCATAGAACCTAACACCCCCAAAGAAGCCTGGAAAGACTCTACCTTAATATCATTATTATCATCATTCTTATTATTCCCGGCTTTCTTTGGCCGCAACTGTAAGCTGCTACTGCTGCCCAAGAAGCTAATTAGCAACTACTTCAAGTCCCATCCAATCCTAATCAATCAATTCCGTCACCGCGAGCCGGTCCGCGCGATGAAGCAATCCAGAACTCTCAGTTAGCTACTCGTACCCTCTCCCTTCCGTATACTACCATATGCCTCGCCAATAACCCTCCTTATTGCCATCTTCTGGTGTCCTTGCATTGTAGCTTCCAGGAAAAAGATTTGGACCTTATAATCTTACAGCACGGGTACAACACTGTCTTGGCCCTCTTCAGATTGTCCCCTTCAGCGAAGCACCGGCAGTTGCGCGCGCTTTGGCTGGGACTTTAGGCCCACATCTACCATACCACTGGACTCCCACCCAAATGATACCCTACCACATGCCCATGCTCCTTGTTCGCTTCTGCAAAGGAGCTCTTCGCAGATAGCATTTTTGAGCTATGGGAGGAAAAGGAAAGATGCCCAAGATGAAGAAGCCTAGGGGCGCAGATGCACTGGTCGACATGCTGGAGAGGACCACCTTGTGCGTCTCCGGACCGGAGCCCGGAGTAGCAGCACACAATGGTGATGAAAGCTTTCGGGAGACTGTGGGGCAACATTACTCGGCGGTAGAAAACAACGCGGTGGAGCAGCTGGTGCGGCTAAAGCAGGAGCTGAGAGATGCCTCTACATACGACTTCTGGAGCCTGCTCATGTGTGGCATGACCAGTATAACAGGCGCTCAGTATGGGTTTGTTACCAAAAGGATTCTGGTCGATGACCAGAATTCCGCAGTTGAAATGCCGCCTATTGGAGAACCTGGATCTTGTCTGCTGGGCGTTGCCTTTTACTACAATGACGGCGAAAAGTTGGAGAACCTCCATCGAGACTACAAGTATCTGGCTTACGGTGCGCCTTGTCACAATATGAAGCACGACAAGGTCTTTCTGATACCGGAAGGACTGCCTCGATTTGTACTGAATAATCCCAATCAATTTCCAATGCCAACGGAAGCCTATCTCGGAGTGCCTTTGTTCGTCGAGGGCAAGTGCATCGGGCACTTTGGTATGATGTGGACCTTGAAAGGAGTGGAGAACCTGCGGCTGGGCTGGGCTTACACAGAGATGCTCCTGCACTCACTCGAAGACGTTATCCTCGAACGACTGGTTGCGGGGCAGAGCTATGTGAAGGAAGTGGACAAGAACAGGCCAAGCAAAGTCATCCCCGCGGAAGCAGTCACAGCAGCGCAGTCTTTGAAACCCTACGCCCGGAGCTTATCTCATGAGCTACGAACTCCGATGCAAGGTGTGGTTGGAATGCTTGATGTGATGCACGCTACAGTGCAGGAGTCTCTAGAGGGTTATTCGGATGCCGCCGTCCGCAAGGTCTTTAAGACGCTGCGGGAGAACATCGAAGTTGTCCAAGATAGCTCGCGAAGAGCTGTGGAGGCTGCTGATAATGTAGTCCATGCGTACGATCTCAACATGCAAGTTCCAGACACTCCGAATCCCCCAAACGATGACGAAAGCATGATGGACGTGCATTCGATGACTTCCTCAAATGGCAGAGGACCAAATCTACTCGTGGAGGGCAAGACAGTTTTCTTCCGGAGGAGTAAGCGACAGAGGACCAGCGACTCCGGAAACAGTGCCCCAGCTGCTAAGCATCGACACTTGGAAGAGAGGGACTCTAGCCCTCGAGACATATCTCCTCACACTGCTTCTTTACGAACGGCCGTAGAAGAAAGCGACGACATCACGGGCGGAACAGAGGCCGCCACTAGTCGTAATCCAGCCCTTATCGAGCATGATATTGCCTTGGAGATGTCCGAGCCTGAGTCATCAACGACACCGGGGCTGCGGCACTCGAAAGTCCGCGAACTGCTGCAATTGATCATCAATGAGTCCTTGAGGGTCGGCGGCAGGCCCGAATCAGCCGTTGCTGAGGACACTGATGGTGGTGAGATTATCGAAGTCAGAACCAGAGGGTCGAATGGGGATTCATGTACCAAGATCATCGAGTGGTCTGTGGATCCCCAGGTGCCCGAGGCGATATTCGGTAGGTGGTCAAGAGATGAATCAGTTTGGGAATCAAAGCTAACAGCAATGTAGTCGATGAACGGGATCTAGCCAAGCTGGTTTCTTGCGTGTTCTTAAACGCCATAAAATTCACGGAGGAAGGCAAGGTATCAGTCAGGGCAACGCTTACTCCAAAGGTCAAATTCATTGTCGTCAACGTCCTCGACACAGGTCCAGGCATCCCAAAAGCCTTCCTGCCATATCTATTCAAGCCATTTTCGCGCGAAGATGACTCTCTCACTCGGCAAAAGGAAGGTCTGGGATTGGGCCTTCTCGTTGCCAAAGGCCTTGCCCGTAAAATAGGCGGTGACCTCGTATGTGTCAGATCCGACACAGAAGGCCCTCGGCGAGGCTCCGAATTCGAGCTTCGAGTACCCCTTTCCTCCAATAGTTCAACCAGCAGAGCATCAACCCCAACCCGAACACCAACACCTACCCGTTATGCTGCTGGGGAACCTACTGCCAAAAGCCGAGTCCGACAACCGTCGTCCACAGAACGGCCACGTCCTCCTCGCAGCCATCACACTCCCACCAGCAAGACTCCTGATCCATCATCCTTCGCGAAAGCCGTTTCACCTCTGGATCCGACGTCCCAGTCGCGCCGGAATAGTCTTTCTCAACTGATTACCTCCACCCCATCCCGCCGTCTTTCCACGAAGAAAGCACCCACTTTTGATCGGAATCTTGCCAAGAAGCACCCTCTCACCTTCCTAGTCGCAGAAGATAACAAGATCAACCGGAAACTGCTGGTCAACATGCTTCAAAAACTCGGTTACAATAATGTGCACGAAGCTTACGATGGCGCCGAGGCCGTCAAGCAGATGGATTTTGACCGTCCTGCCCACGGTGAGAAACCCATTGACGTCATACTGATGGACCTATGGATGCCAAATATGGACGGCTACGAAGCAACCCAAAGGATCTTTGCGAATGAAAAGGACAAAAGAGAAAAGTCGATCCAGAGAGAGCGACGGAGGAGAGGTGCTGGTATTGAGGCCGACAATGATGATGATAGAGCAAGGCGGAAAGGAGGAGTGACCGTCTTGGCTGTCAGTGCGGATGTCACGGATAGTGCCTTGGAAAGGGCTCGAGAGGTGGGGATGGAAGGATTCATGACGAAGCCCTACAAGCTACTGGACCTGGAGAGGCTGATACTGGAGTATTGTTCGGGCGGTACAAAGGAGTGATGAAGGAAACGAAGGACGATGAGAATACCAAGAGCCAAGAAACATGGAAGCCAACCGAGATTGGCAGGAGAGAGTAGAGCAAGCACAAACATAGAATAGAAGAAGATCGAGATTGTTGTTGAGTACGAGATACCCAACCACTGTCAGAGGGTCACAAAGGTGTCAAGTCCAGCGCCAAAGGCGCAAAGCATGGGGACGAAGATTGGGAATGGAGTCTTGATGAACGCAAGCGTCGGTATTAGACTCTGGAGCATTTACTATCGAGATGCCTCACATTATGATTTACCAACAACGCATATAAACAATACAACAACTATTATGCTCGCGTAAACGTGTGAACCTCAAGTTAGCCTTGGCATTTTTGGTTCGCTTGAATCTAACTAACCGCATCTACTCTAGCCTCCCCGCACCGTCTTCGCACGAAATCTTTACACATCGACAACTTCAACCACCACGATGGCCGTCAAGAAGGAGAGGAGCGGTATCGCTATCGGCCTCAACAAAGGCCACGTATGTCCACCCAACCCTTCGTGCTGCTCTGCACAATCTACTGGAGTGGGGTGCTGCTGGAGCGTTGGCTGACAAGACTGCGTCGAACAGAAAGTCACGCCTCGCGAATCGAAACAGCGAATCTCACGCACAAAGGGACATCTCAGCAAGCGTACTGCTTTCGTGAGGGAAATTGTGAAGGAGGTTTCTGGGTACGTACTATACCATAAGACCCCAGAAGGCAGCGGAAAGAGCAAGGTGCATATCAGGAAACTCAGGAAATCTGAGCAGACGAACACCGACCCTCCACCAAGGAATAGACCTCTGGACAGCATATGATTTGTGAAGAACAAAAGACCTCGGCTTGAGGAAGCGGAAGTTTTGCAGATTGAGAGAATTGATGGCTAACTCGCTCGCCTTTCCAGTCTCGCACCATACGAGCGTCGTGTCATCGAACTCCTCCGCAATAGCAAAGACAAGCGTGCGCGTAAGCTGGCCAAGAAGCGAGTATGTCCCCGCTCCCCGCTTCAACCTCTCCACCATCAATATTCCTCGCATCTGACGACCAGATCACATGAATGCGGTTGCAGGACATTGGCTAACTTTTTCATTGCAGCTTGGCACTTTTGGACGCGCGAAGCGAAAGGTCGATGAGTTACAAGGTGTTATTGCAGAGTCGAGGCGGGCTGGGCACTAGATGATACCGTGAATAAAAGGGTGCAGGAAGTGGACATTGGTGCGGATGTCATGCTATGCTTCAGCTGAATTGCAACAAGGCCGAACGTCAGGGCCGGAGATGGCATGAACCAGAGGGCGAAGAATGACATGTAATCAATCGGTTCGCTATGCCATGCTATCTCATGATGTTTCATGCCCGCCAGCTCCGTCTAAGCCGTCTAGTCTACACTACGCAATGCCAAGATACATGCCTGCCCACTCCTGTCCATTATATTCATAGTGCGTTTCCATCATATTCGCATGCCACTATCGGTCCACAGCATCTTCACTTCTTTCCTGGCAATTTGAGCCACCTTGGTACACCGCCTTTGCCCTTTCCCTTCGGACTCGTCTCTTTCTGCTTCGCACCAGCACCGTCCTTCTCATCGAGTTCTATCCCTTCAGGCTCCTTGACCTCAATCTGGGTAGCCTTCTCGTGGAACTCTTCTTTCAGCACCTTACCCCCTCTCGCTTCACTGCTTGCGCCTTCTTCCCAGACAACATTCACCAGTACCGCTCCCACCATTCCTAGTCCGCTAATTAATTGTGGGTTGTTGCCCTCCTTTGGTACTGTCTTGGGGCCCTTGGGTGATGAGAAGTTCAATGAGAAGGGCTCATCCTCCCGGTGCATGAGCCCTTTGACAAACTCGTAAAGACTGTTCGATATCTCGAATTCAGTAATTTTTTCAAGTGTCGATACATCCATTTTCCAAATGAATGCCTCAAGGCGCTGAATACGGAACCAAAATTGAGGGGCAATAGCACTGAAGAAAACGTACCTGGTCGCCGTATCTATGTGTGAGAAAGTACTGACCACCTGACTCTGATCCGGAAAACGCACTTTTATTTTGACCTCCTTGACTTCAGCGACCTTCTTTTTCTGGGCCTCGGCTTCGCTTGCGAGCTCTGCGTCGCTTGGTAGTGTCTTGTTTCGGCCATAATCTATTAGCCGTGACTGATGGCGCTTTGCATGATCTGTTGTAGGCTCGTAATCTCTCTCGTTGTGTGGATGTCTGGTGGCCGCGGGGACCGTCGTGGAGGGGGGAGCATAGACTGTCATTGGACGCTGAGAAGGGCCGGTAACTGTTTGTTCGGAAGGTGATGAGGGCGATATCATGCTAGTTTCGAGAGGTACATCACCGTGGTCGTCGTTATCTGGCCGAGAAGACTGGAGAACCGGTTCTTCACTAGGGACTGGTTGAGATTCTGGAGGTGACGGCATATCGGTGTCGCCGTCAAGGACTGGGTCAGACGGCTCTGGCGCACTTTCTACATTCCCAACGCTGGAAGCATGCACTCCACTGGTGGTCTCGCCTTCCACCGATTTGAAGTACTCGTCTATCTGAATCATGGCTTCTTCTAAAGGGGTGTGCGTAGCACGGAAGCTCAAGCGGAGCAGGACGCTTCCACTGTTCAAGCCCAACTGTGAGAGTGTCTTTTGAAGATCTGTGAACGAGAGCAGCTCTTTTCCCATCATGTGTATTACTGGACTTTCATGATATAATCTCCCAGAACCACTGCCTTGACCAGTCCCCGTCTGCGGTATACCCCGAGCTGTCAGATTGAGTTTTGAGACAGTCTCAAAATGCCGTAGTAAGATCCATAATGTTGTAGTACTTGCGAGTTTAGCTGTCAGCCTGTTTGGGCCGCCTTTAGTTTCTGAGTCTGGGAGCTGAAGCGCGACTGAGACTGCCGAGGGTGACTTTGAGAGGACGAGAAGCTGGAGCTTTGCACCCGAGGATAGGCCTGTGAGCCGTATGGGCTGTGAGAGATCTAGTGTCTTGCCTGCGCTATTCTTCAAGCCATATCGAGAAGGATCAAGCCTGAGCTTCAAGCAAGCTTCTTGCAATACATCGGAAAGGTGTTTTGTAGGCGTGGTCTTGACTATCGCTCGGCGAGCGGATGAGTCGAGGACGACCAGGTTTGAGGCCATGCAGCCAGAGTGTGAAGAGGTGAGTAGATTTGAGTAGAAGTGAGAAGCCGCAGCCGAGTCTCTATTTCAGGCAGCAAACCCCGAAGACTGTCTCTCGTGAAGGGTTCCAAACTTCGTAGCGCTATGTAGCAGTATTCTTGATAAGCTGACAAACCAATTAAGGTCCAAAATTGTAGGCAAAAGTAAACAAGTATCGTCAATAACTCAATATAAGTTTCTACGGTACCACGACTTCCACAAACAATGACACCAAGTCCGGCTAAACGCCGGGCCCCCACCAGGACATCTTTGCGGGCAGCAAACCCCCATGCCAATATCTTTATCAGGTTCCCAAGTATCCTCTTTACTGCCTAATTCTTACCCACGCGATAGTCGAGAGCTACTCCTATCGCCCTAAGTTGATAATGGCATCTCCCGAAGTCCACCACCTCTTCCATCACCCGATTGCGGACCATTCCTTCTCCGCAGACAGGCAGACATTAGCCGTGGCAAGGGACAATCAGGTCGAGCTCTATAGCAGAACTGGAGGTAAATTTTCGTTGCAAGATGAGCTAAAGGGTCATGACAAGACGGTCACCAGCGTCGACATTGCTCCAACTAGTGGTCGAATCGTTACGTGCTCGCAGGGTACAAATCCGGTGTAGACTACAGCCTCAGAGCAGGCTGACTTGGGTTGATAGATCGCAACGCTTACGTCTGGGAACCCTCACCTTCTGGATGGAAGCCTACACTAGTTCTGCTCCGCATCAATCGCGCAGCTACATTCGTACGATGGTCACCATCTGAGAAAAAGTTCGCAGTGGGCTCTGGAGCTCGAGTCATTGCGGTCTGCTACTTCGAAGAAGAGAACGATTGGTGGGTATCAAAACAGCTGAAGAAACCCATACGAAGCACCATCACGACCGTCGCATGGCATCCAAACTCTGTCCTCCTCGCCGCCGGGTCGACCGATGCCCATGCGAGGGTCTTTTCGGCCTTCATTAAAGGCGTCGATGAGAGGCCAGAAAGCAGCGTCTGGGGAGAGCGATTGCCTTTCAATACTGTTTGCGGCGAGTATCTGAATCACTCGGCGGGCTGGGTGCATGGTTGTGCTTTCTCGCCAAGCGGAAACGCTCTGGCTTTTACTGCACATGATAGTAGCGTTACTGTGGTCTACCCAAGTGGTCCAGACCAGCCTCCTAATGCTGTAGTCAGCCTCAGCACGCAACTTCTGCCATTCCTGAGCTTGATCTGGACTGGTGAGAGCGAAATTATTGCAGCTGGATACGTATGATGCTCCCATGGATACAACGGATTGGTGCTCACAGTGAATAGGATTGTGAAGCATATAGACTTCGCGGAAACGAGCAAGGCTGGCAGATTGTCGGGTCTATGGAGTCCAAGGGCAGGCCCGGATTGGGCGAAATGCGTGAAGAATCTGCCTTGAACATGTTCAGACAGATGGATCTGAAGGGAAAGAGTAAAGATGACACTCAGTTGAAGACAGTGCATCAGAATACCATCGCTACTCTCAGAACATATGATGAAGCTGGCGGAGCGGTGAAGAAATTTAGTTGTGAGTTTTTCTGGCTGAGAACGAAAAACAAAGACCTTCAACATACTGACTCTTTGCAGCAAGCGGTGTAGATGGAAGAGTGGTCATATGGTCTGCATAGATTATGGTCTGATCGAGCTAAGAAAGGTGCAGTTTTCTCGGCAAATGGCAAGGCTGCGAAAAGGACATGATTCCTATAGAGCCTTAAGAGTAACGAACCTGGCTCCCAAAGGCCTTTGGTTGGCATGAATTAGACATAGTTGGAGTTACCAAATATTAAATTTGATCAGAGATATTGTTCAGATGGACTAATACAAGAACCACAAGGATAGTAGGCCGTTCACTCGAGATGAATTCGTAAATTACAACGCCAAGTCCGCACAGTCTGAACTGCAATATTCGTTCCAACGCTCCACTTCCTGCCACAGACATCGAAGATGAAGATACTCACAGTAAACTTCTTGACCTGTGCCGTCAAAGCCTGTAAAAGCTCTCCGCTATCATTTCCACTGCATTTCCAAAATGCAGAATTGGAGCAGTCAGACATCGAATACAACCCTTCGTTTCTACGAAATGTTCTGCCTAGGGTAGATTGGGAAGCACTCAAGGTTACCGCCAATGAGGTAAGGATTCTATTATCTTCACTGCTATATCACCAGTCCCATTCTTGGCATTTTTGCTCGTGCTACCTTTCCTGTTTTGCGAACCTGTCTGTAGTGTATGCTTTTGTAGTCGCCGTTGAATTCTTTTCTGTCGTCAAAATCCTTGGTACCGTCGTCTAGAAAACACACTCCTACGCGGATAATCGTTCAGCTTCTTCAATCTACATGCCTTTTCTCATGGAGTATAGCTCGGCTTTACCACTTTCCCCACGGAAAAACCCACAACTACCCCAGCACCGCCATCTACGGACCCAACCCCTACAGATGCCGCCATAAGCAATCTAGAAAGCCAGGCCGCCGACGAAAAGGTGATGCGAGATCTACACACATTACTACTGGAAACCGAAGTCCGGGAAGGCAAGATGGTGTGCGGGAACTGTGGGCATGAGTATAAGATCAAGGAGGGCATTGCTAATTTCTTGTTGCCGAGTCATCTTGGTGAGTGAATTCGCTGTTTGCTACTACGCTGGAGGTAGCTACGGAGGCCGGGTCGAGAGCGTAGTACGCTCGCTGGGAAAGCGCAGGGCTAACTTGATTTAGTCTGAGATGAATCTGTAAGGTATTGTGCATAGCCGTGGAATTGCATCAGATCCTAATGCTATGGCACACAGGTCTTGACGAGAGCTGGGGCTAGAGGATGTTGATGAAATAACCTGCAGGATGAGCAGATGCTTTAAAGTAGATGCAGTCGAACGAAGGCATAGATGGGCCCAATCATCATGTCCACTACCCCTGGCTTCTAAGTATTTTGGTAACGATGGGGTCGCTACCGTGAGGCTCCTGATCTGAAGTAACTTGTGGTTGCTGCTTTTGATACAATGGCAGCACACTCCTATTGAGCCGCTTCCGCGTATGAAAGCATCGTACTCGATGCCACGTAGTGTACATAGACCCAGCAACAACCTCACTGAGCCATTCCACAACAATGCTTTCAACTGGCGAGTCTCCAGCCCATCCATCCAGATTCGGGATCCGCCTGAAGCTGAGATTGAACGCCCGTAATGCAGGCATAACTCGATGCAACGTTGATAATAATGTTTTTTGCCGCCAATGAACATCGACCAACATCATCCGTAGATTCAAGAAAGGTCCGAGATAGAGAAAATTCTAATTGAGGAAGCCCTTACAACGGGCTGTACCACACAGACAGGGAATTCGATCATCGCTGCCCCATTCGCGCTCGAACTTGTAGTCGTATGTGAGCTCTTCGTCTGATAGATGATTAGTATAGGTCACATAAGCCGGACTTAGAAACGAATACTTACTTTGCCCAATGTCCCGTAGAGCATAAATGACAATCCTCTTGCTGCCTTCAACCTTGATGATCTTAGCAGTGCAATTTGGATCACAGCTGTGGTTGATGAAACGCGCGATACCGCCGCGCTTTGTCGCGTCGATCACCGTGTTCTCATCGATTCTGAACAGGTAGCTGCTTCCTATGCCGCTCTTTAGGTATTGTCGTTCCCTCATGTCCGCCACCTGCTGTCGGACCTTCTCGCCTACATACTCGATGATCATGTCGTTAGCAGCGATGTTTTCCATTGCATAAAGACCCCAATTGTGGATAGCAGAACGGGCAAAGCTGACGGGCTTCTTCCGTTTCTTGAGTTGATTGAATCGGATCGCGTCACCTTCACCGTTAGACGTGGCGAGTACCTGCTTCTGAGCAGCAATGTCCGCGACAAGACGACGGTTGTTAACACGATTCGACCTGGAGGACGACTTGGCGGTGCTCTTTGCCAGTGCTAGTGCCTTGATCTCAGCGGCCGTGGCAACAGGCGCATCCTTGCTGGCTTCGGCTTCGCGCTCTTCACGCGCTTTCTGGACCTTAATTCGATGGGGTAAATATTTGGACTTCTCCGACTCCAGGATCTTCTTGACCCCTTCAGTCCTAGCACAGCCTGTCGGATTGGGTACATAGTAGCCTTCGATCATAGTTTCTGCTCTGACCACGCCCCTCTCGCCGCTCCGATTCAAGGCCTTGATCTCTTTTTGCTTCCATGCCCACGTCGATATGCTTCCCAGGTTCGCCGCTTGCCGAGACGTCAGAATTTGTCGCAAATACTGGAGATCTTCTTCGTCTTTCACGGTGTCTTGCCAGCCGTCCAAATCCAAGACAACATTTGGATCTTCAGCCACAGTGCGTTGAGGTTCACCTTTAGTGACAGTCCAAAATGAGTCTTGGTCATGGTCTTCTTCTACCTCTTCTCCTGGCCGGGATTCCTTGGGTTCCGAGGCAATCGACTGTTCGAACTCGGCCCTTGCTGCCTCCTTTTTGGCGGCTTCTTTCTCTCCAAACATCTGTTTCCTTGTCTTCTTCTGCGTCTTGGGCTTCTTTGCCTTTGCTGTCTTGCCACCCGGATCCCGGTCTGGGGTTTCGCTGGTTTCTTTGGACAAGCTATCCACAACACCGTCCATCTCAATCACTTGTGCTGCCGCCGCAGTAAGATCTGCATCCAACGTCGCGGAAGCTGCAACATTTTTGTCGTCTTCTTTGCTGATCCCAAACAACTCATCATCCTCCTTCTGCTTCTTTCTTGAAGCAAGTTCTTGGATAAGTTGTTTCCTTTTCTTCGATGCTTGCGGAAGCTTGCCGGGGTCTTGATCGATGTCAGTCAAGGCGGGCGTGACATCATCGGTGTCTTCATCGTCGCGAAGGCTGCTCCATATTGAGGCTTTGCTATGTCGGCGAAGCTTCCTTGGAGTTGGGCGGGAATCTTCATCGTCAGACTCATCGGATGCCATGCTCATTCTGCTGGTGGGCCTGCTCTCCTGCTCTTCAGTATCTCTTGTGAAAGTGGTCCGCCGCTCGTCATCCGAATCTTCATCCTCATCATGGAATTGATGTAGTCGATGGTGCAGTCCACGAACCTCACCCTTCTTCGGAGCCTTTTGTTTACGTCGCTCATCTGTGAAGCCGACATTCTCTCGTTTACTACCAACTCCCTTGCGCATCCTAGGGAGTGAATTTACGTTCAAGCTTGAAGCCCCTAGAGGTCGACGACCATTAACCAACACCTCGTTCCGTGAATCCGGTGTACCAACTGAAGGAGATCCGTCCGTCATGTCAAATCTTATGCCTAAAGTCTTTCCATCACTAGGTCCAGATATGTTGAGTCTCCGTCGCTTATCAGCATGCCGATCAGGGTCAAGAATCTCATAAAGCTCGGGAACTTCGATCTTAGTTTTCACATCCTGCAGGAGCTTGATCTTGAGCTCGCTTGCCACGATATCTGCGACTTCGACCACAGGGTCTGCGTTCTTCGCTCTCTGCTTCTTCTCCTCCTCCACGTCCAGCTCCTTCTCCTTCTGCAACCTCTCGAGCTCTACTTTTTCCCTTTTCTCCTTTATGACTCGCTCAGGGCTGGGACTTCGCTCGTAATCAGGATTCCCAAACTCAAATAGCTCCATGTTCATGATATACGTGAAGAGTTCCCTGAAACGATACGTTTGGTAGCATCGGGTAGCGTCTTCCTCTCCCTTTCTTGAATTGTCAAAGATCACGTAGTACCCTGTTTTGTCACACCTAACGTCTTTCCAATTCTCAGTCTTAAGCCTTTTCTTGAGATGCGGTACTGTTTTAGGCATGACAGGCACGTAAAAATGGGCAATAAAGATGTACGGATCTCGTCCAATCCGCTCCAGGATCGGCTTTTCCTCTATAGAACTGGGAGCTTCAAATATTGATGGAAGAGGCGGAGCTTGTGTTGATGCAGGTGATGCTAATTGTGCTGCAGGTGGTGGCGGCGGAGGTAGATGGGCCCGTAAGGAAGGCTTCGCAGAAGGTCCCTTGGGCGCCGATGGAGGCGGGCCGGGTAGGTCGAGACGTCCATCTTGCTTAGGCTTCTCGGATTTCGGTTCCTTGACCCGCTGTTTATCCATGGCCTTTGCCATTGCACGGCGCCCTACCGAACCATCGCGATCAAGCTCTGCATATACGGGGCACAAGCCAACTCTATGCTGTCCCTCTCTGCATTCAGTGTACGCCTTCTTTGCAGCAACGCTTGCTGATATGGCTGGACCACCCCGAACTGATCGACTGTCCTTGTATTTGATAAGACATATTCCGAGGAAGCTACCATTGTCAGGGTCAGTCTTGCTGCTGATCTCCATAATATCCCCGAAACTGGAGAAAAGATGGTGAATTTGGTTGACTGGGGTGAGAGGGTCAAAGCCGGTCACTACAATCCGAGTGGGCGGTCCTGGGCCAATTGAGGTTGCCTTGTCGTACTGGTAGGCCTTCAAAGCGTAAGGTGCCGGTCGGAAACGGGTTTTCTGCTTCCTCTCGCCACCAGTCAAGTAATTGGCAATTCTCAATCGAGGATCTGTTGGGGGTACTTCCTCTTCCTATACGACAACCCAATTAACATGTGCCAAACCAGAAGGTGGAGAGTTGAAAGTAAAGGAGCGCGTGCAAGCGTACCTCTTCACCAAATGGCTCGAATTTAACCTGACGACCCTTCTTCTCTTCCCCTCTCAATGTTTTGTCAAGATGTGGATCATAAGCGGCTACGAATCCCTTGACTTGTCCTTTGCCAGGCCTAGCTCGTGGTCTACTTGAATAGGGCGTAGACTCGCGAGTCTGGCCATAGGATGTTGAACCTCCTTCCGATTTGAGATGGACAGTGTCTTCCCTATGGTCTCTTAACGGCGACATTGGTGGGTTTCTTGCTGAGAGGTACTTGTCATGAGACAGCCGCTTTTGGGGTGAATATATAACATTCGCTCGAGGTGAGGAATCTATGTTAGTGAGCGGCGTCAGATTCGTAGCTTGGTGAGTCCCGTGGTGTTGCGCGATATTGGCATCTCTGTGACCTGCGCTGAAAATGGAGGAGGTGGTACTTGTGGAGCTTGCGGAACCAACTTCGTGAGAAATGTCAACATTGACAATTTCGCTTTCTTCTTGCGTGAGTGGATGCGCCATGGTGTTGACGGCTCCGTTGGAGATTCCGTTAGTAAGGACAGTCGCCTCACCTTCTCCATGAGATGCAGCTGGAAGGCCGGGAAATGCATGCAAGGATTGAGAGTGGCCAGTAGATGGGGAGCGTGGTCTTCTGCGACCTTGAGAAGCTTTGGAGCGTTTCTGCTGGAGCACCGAAGGAGCTGTAGGGAAGAAATCCGCAAATCCCTTCGACGAGCGCGACATCCTTTGAGATGCGAGCTACCTGTACCGCTTGAGCTCCACCATCTCGCCGCTCTGAATGAGACCTTCCAGCAAAGGCGATACCTGACCTTGTGATGGTGTAACGCAGAGTGTCGCTGGCGTTCCTGAAAGTATTTCTGGTAGGAGGTGGCTTGTACGCGGTGGGAGGGGTCTGGCCAACGCGATCACCGACAGCACGGATTTCCGAGAGACTGAAGGCTTGGAAAGGGATTGCAGGTTCTGGGGTTGAACGAGAACGCTATAGTCGAGACCATTTAGGAATGAGGGAATGCGAAACTGAATATTGGTGTCAAGGCATTGTTCTAACATTGAGAGGCCTGGAGGTTGAGCATGCACTTAGAGGCTTGGCGCAGGATTAGTATTAATACTTCTCGAGCTTAAATTGCTTGATTGGCCCACAGTCTTCGACCTAAGTACAAGTATACCAACGAGAATCTCCTACTCCTATGTAAAGCTGAATCACAGCAATGCCGCCTCTTCTATTTGCCTGTGTAGCCATCTATCTGCCCGTGTAGCCTTCAAACGCCAGCCGAAGGCTCTCCCTCGACCTTGCCCACTGCCAGCTCCCCAGCTGTCTTTTCCACTAAGATGAAGTCTGAGGCACCGACCTGAACCTGGCGCTTTGGGCTTTTGCCAATGCCACCACCGCTTTCTTTGGTTGTTTTCCGTTCCCGTGAGCTGGTCGGTGTCGTCATCCGCGAAGTCGAACACACGATAGTCAGCGTTCGCGTACTGGGCAAAGCTGACAGCAAGTCGAAGAAAGCCTGAGTGTGATACGACAGCGATCACTGACTCTGGTCTGCTCTTAAGCCACCGGCGACAATCAATTCCGCGTTGGGTAACAGCAGCTTGAGAAAAAGCCCATCGCCCTGACTTCGCTGGATACTCGGGGAAAACGGTGCTGAAGTCAAAATCTGGGAATCCCTTGGATATTATCGATGTTGGGGTACCAGTATCGCAGGGTTTGCTGCTGATCTCTGATCGTGGTTGTATGTGATCAGTGGTTTGTAAGACTCAAAGTCACAGGCAATCATGGTACCATACTTTGCCACTCGCCTCTGAGCTGGACAGGCACACCCTGACTTATTAGCCATTGAAGACTATATTGAACCGTCTGCAGTGTCCGCCGCATGGGACTGACGACAATCAGCTCCACCTTTGCGGCTAGATTGAGATATTGTTGTAGGCTATCTTGAAGTTGCTCAGCCTGCTCGAAGCCCAGTGTAGTCAACGGTGGATCTGGGATATTATACTCTTCTGCTCTGATGTCAGTCACAAGGATGATATCGAGCGTCCAGAACCTGTACTGTTGACGTTGTGCAGGGCCTGGGCATGGGGTATGAGAATAACCGTGGGTGGCATAATGGCCTTCAGCACTGCGGGATAGTATGCAGATGCGTCTTATAGAAGCCTAGAGGCCTGTTGCTGTCGCCTTTCTTTGCTGAAATTACACAAGTTTCTTGGCGTTCAAATCCTGGGTAAGCTCCCGCGGCTCAAATGGGAAGCGTAGGGTTGAAGCCAAAGAGTAATGTAGTGCCAGAGAGACAATCCCCTCGACACTGACAGGAGTGGAGCTCCTCGCCCAGACATCACGTTCCTAATCTTCTATTACTCGTAACGATATCATGTTGGACTTCGGCTCAGCCGTGAGCTTAAAGCAAGATCAGAGCCGCTGATTTGAGGGTCTCTTCAGGCCGTGTGGGCTAGTAAGCTAGAGTAAGCGGAGGATTGAGACAAGTACAGATGGATTTTGAGGCTCGATGTCCGAAAACGGCGCTACTGCAGGTACGAGGAGTTCGACCTATTTTTGGCCTGCTCCCCAACCAACGCAAACGGAAAGAATGTGAGCTGCGCCTACGCACTCGTACTCGTCACGTACCTAGAAAATACGAGGAAGGGTCAAAGGGAGGTTATCTGGCCATGACTGGGATCATAAAAGGGGTCAAAATCGTTGAACGCGCCTCGTAGCTCACTAGTAGAACTTGAAACCCAGCTCAGATTCATAAACAAAGCGGCCACAGCCTGATCCTATTCCTGATTTACACTCACTACTAAGACACATCAACCACCAACTACATTACTATCACAACCAAATCACACTCCCTATAAGATTCTTGTTCACTGTGATCATCTCAGACACTCGTTGCAAATATGTGGTAAGAACTCCATAAGCTTGATCTGGTCTCAGGGAGCTCCCCAAGCTAAGGCACGTCTGCACAGTGGCATCTTCGGCTACATCAACTACCTCGTTGAGAAGGACCGCAAATACATCATCGAGACTCTTGTCAATGGGCTCTCTCGTCTAGAATATAGAGGATACGACTCTGCTGGGCTTGCTGTCGATGGGGACAAGAAGAATGAAGTCTTTGCATTCAAGGAAGTTGGCAAGGTGGCCAAGCTCAAGCAGCTCATCAAGGAGACTGAGCCAGACATGACCAAGATCTTCGACTCTCATGCTGGCATTGCACACACTCGTTGGGCTACTCACGGTCAACCATCACGTCTTAATTGCCATCCGCATCGCTCGGACCCAACCTGGCAATTTTCCGTTGTGCACAACGGTATAATCACCAACTACAAGGAGTTGAGGACTCTTCTTGAGGGCAAGGGTTTCAGGTTCGAGACGGAGACCGACACAGAATGTATCGCCAAGCTTGCAAAGTATCTATATGATGAGCACCCCGACATCGAGTTCCTCGTACTCGCCAAGGCCGTCATCAAGGAGCTACAGGGAGCCTTTGGTCTGCTTCTAAAATCTATTCACTACCCACACGAGGTCATTGCCGCTCGGAAAGGTTCACCTCTTGTTGTTGGTGTTAGAACCCAAAAGAAGATGAAGGTTGACTTCGTGGATGTGGAATACGCTGAGGAGGGCCCCTTACCGGCCGAGCGAGCTTCTCAGAATGTAGCGATCAAGAAGTCGAATGCCAGCCTTCTTGCCCCTCCAGACAAAAACCTCCTTCACCGCTCTCAGTCCCGTGCTTTCCTGTCTGAAGATGGGCAACCACTCCCAACCGAATTCTTCCTGTCCTCCGACCCCTCCGCTATCGTCGAGCATACGAAAAAGGTGCTCTACCTAGAAGACGATGACATTGCCCATATTCACGAGGGTTCCCTCAACATCCACCGTCTCAGCAAGGACGATGGAACCTCGAATGTGCGAGCTATCCAAACCCTTGAGCTCGAGCTCCAGGAGATCATGAAAGGAAAATTCGACCACTTTATGCAGAAGGAGATCTTCGAGCAGCCCGAATCAGTGGTCAACACCATGCGTGGACGTCTTGACGTTGCCAATAAGACAGTCACACTCGGTGGTCTGAAGCAATATATCAGCACAATTCGTCGCTGCAGAAGACTTATTTTCATCGCCTGCGGTACTAGTTACCACTCGTGCATGGCTGTCCGTGGGGCGTTCGAGGAGCTGACTGAGATTCCAATCTCTGTGGAATTGGCCTCCGATTTTCTGGACCGACAAGCACCTGTCTTCCGTGACGATACCTGCGTCTTCGTGTCTCAGTCTGGTGAGACTGCAGACTCTCTCATGGCTTTGAGATATTGTCTCGAGCGAGGAGCTTTGACCGTTGGTATCGTCAACGTCGTGGGCTCTTCTATTTCTCTCCTCACCCACTGTGGTGTGCATATCAACGCTGGTCCTGAGATTGGTGTAGCTTCGACTAAGGCCTATACATCGCAATTCGTTGCTATGATGATGTTTGCGCTTTCTCTGAGCGAAGACCGTGCCTCGAAGGCGAAGAGACGTGAAGACATCATGAATGGTCTAGCCCATGTTTCTGAGCAATTCAAGCAGATACTGAAGCTCAACGATATGATCAAGGCTATGTGTGAGAAGTCCTTCAAGGGTCAGAAGAGCTTGCTACTTTTAGGTCGGGGTAGTCAATTCTCAACGGCATTGGAAGGTAATCTAGCCCTTGCCATACAATTTGAATTGTCACTAACACGAATGCACAGGTGCTTTGAAGATCAAGGAGATCTCCTATCTTCATTGTGAGGCCGTCATGTCAGGAGAGCTCAAGCACGGTGTGCTCGCACTTGTTGACGAGGACCTGCCGATCATCATGATCCTCACTCGGGATGACATCTTCCCCAAGTCTCTCAACGCATACCAGCAGGGTACGTTGTGTGCTTCCCATTTCCACACGGCATGACCCACTGACAATGTGCTCTAGTCATTGCACGTGGTGGTCGACCCATTGTCATTTGCAATCCTAATGACTCAGAGTTCCCCGCTGAGCAGACCGAGAAGATTGAGATCCCGAAGACGGTTGATTGTCTCCAAGGTCTATTGAACGTCATCCCCCTGCAGCTCATCGCGTACTGGCTCGCCGTGGGCGAGGGTCTCAACGTCGACTTCCCTAGGAATTTGGCCAAGTCTGTCACTGTGGAGTAAAGGGATAATTGAGGACCAGACTAGATCGAAAGTCGAATGCATGAGCACAGTCTGAGATTGTAAAGCAGAGCGAGCAATTTGCGAGGCTCTTAATGGATCATGCAAATGAGCTAGCATCTTATTAGGAATGAGAAGCACGGAACGAAACGATAGATAGATGGTCTGCAACAAATAAAATTTAAAGCAATGCATTCTCACCCTTGAAACTTTGATGGCAGAATCATGCCAAATCCACACTTTTGTGAAGGCTAGAATCGGTGACCACTGGAGCTTTTCCTTCCAAGGGATGGAGCCCACAGCACAACAACCACTCCTCTTCAGACCCAAGTCGTTGAACCCCTCACAGTCCACAACGCTCACAGAGTAGAACATGATGTCGCTTAAAGGCCCTGGCGAAGCCCAAACCCATAATGGCAAGCCCCAGTCCCCCACTACCAATGTCATCTTCCAACACAACCGGCTGACCACACCACCCATTAAAAGGCTCCAAGCTCCGCGTTGCTATTTGCCATGCAAGATGGAACACTGAACTCATCGATGCCCTGGTCAATGGCGCCCGGAAGTCTCTTCTGGCCTCTGGCGTGAAAGAAGAGAACATAGTGATCCAAGACGTCCCCGGAAGCTATGAGTTGCCCTTCGCTGTGCAAAGGTCTCTACGAACCCGAACGCAGAACGTAAGCTCCAATTGGCTAATGTTACGTCCAGGATGTACACATCCTCCCAAATCGAATTCTCCAACACAACCATAGCCTCCGCCACCTCAGCAGTAACGGACCTCCTCTCCTCAGCCTCGCTTACGGACCTAACCAGCCCACAGTCCTCCCAACAGCCAACCGGTTCACAGACCTCAGCCTCAAACGAGCCGCTAAAGACGCCTTTTTCCGCGATCATAGCGATTGGCGTGCTAATCAAAGGGGAGACGATGCACTTTGAATATATTGCGGATGCCACGTCCCATGGCTTGATGAAGGTGCAGTTGGATCTTGGAGTGCCGGTCATATTTGGGCTGTTGACGGTGCTAAATGAGGAGCAGGGAAGGGCGAGGGCGGGGTTGATAGAGGGGAAGCATTGTCATGGGGAGGACTGGGGGAGAGCGGCTGTGGAGTTGGGGGTTAAGAGGCAGGCTTGGGCGGAGGGGAAGTTTACATGAGAGAGGAGGAGAATGGAGTGGATTGGACAGGAGGACGGGACGCTCAGAAGCCATAGAAGCTGGATGGAAATCATGGTTGGACAAAAAGTTGTTATAACCCCAGGCAAGCTGCGAGTGAAAGTGGTGGCCTTGAATGCTCAGATCCTGCATGAGAAAGCCTCCATACAACGGGAGAGGCCGCCTTTGTTCTTTTTGGCCGGAGTTGCACATGGAATTGGTGTTCCATACCGCTAAAGCTATCAATTAGTTTAGTACCTGAAGCGCCGGCCGCATGCTGGAAGTGTAGTATTACATCGCGAGAACGATATGGTCTACTCCTCCATTGTCTCCCCTTCAGCGGCCGTCGTCTCCTCTTCATCTTCGCCTTCCATACTCTTCTTCGCCGCTTTTTCTGCCTCCTCTAAGATGTCCTTTGGCACCTCTTGATGTCGTCCCTTTGTTGTTCCTTCCATCGAGCTGATCCACGACATCTCCAACTCGAACTCCTTGTCCTTGCTGTCCTCATGCGCAACGTAGATTATTCGGGCAGCTTCTTTCACACCAGCTTCGAGTGACAGGGTGCCAGATGCAAGATCGAGTTTCTCCAATTCGGCTTTGGCAGCTTGGCGGCCTTTACCAGTTGCTGCACCGTAGTATCCCTATCATTGTACTCTGTCAGCCTTGATTCACTAAATGCCTTAATTTCACGCAAGCTCACCCAATAGAGACCACTTGGTTCGATCATGTATAGCCCCGGCCCACCAGCTTTGGTACCTGCGATCTTGCCCCCAACACCAACACTTGGTCCACTTCCTACTTGTCCATCCACACCCAGCTCAGCCTCTGAGTCCCAGCCGCCCACTATTGCTGTTACACCGAAAGGTCGGACACTCGAGTAGAGGGTATATGCTTGTACGTATTGGCCCATTCTGCCGGCGAGAGCAGCAGTCGGTATGGGTGCTTTGTATGTTGACCGCCAGGACGCAGCCTCGTCTCGTGCTCGCGAAACGAAATGTCGCCCATCAGGTACAAGGCCTGAAGAAACCTGGAGTATCATGGTCAGTCAGACCGCCACTAAGGAAAACAGTAGCTAGACGAGAGATTCCGGCATACCACACCAAAGTTTCGATCTATTGTCGCTATCCTCTTGTTTGCTCCAGGCTTTAATAGCTTGCTGGTGATGATCTTCTCCACAGCCAGGACGACTCCGTCTTTACACCGTATGCCAACACATGTACCTCCATTTTCTACTGCTTTGACTGCGTATTCAACCTGGAGGACGGCTTCAGCTTCTGAATTTTCACACAGCTCCTAGATACAATCTCACCTGGAAATTCCTGCCGTCGGGCGAGAACACAGAGTTCTGGAGGTCGTACCCTGTACCGATAGATGTCTTGCAAACGTTAGCTTGAGCACAATCATGGAGCCTTACAATCACTGACCATAGTGACAGTGGAGTATAGGCTGAGCTTGAAGAACGATGCAGCTTAAAGTAGAAGCAGAAGATAATTGAGCTCAATGGAGCTCAGGCACAGAAACCGCGCGTGCACGCTAGCGCGGTTTTGGAGCTTCGCCGCAAGTTCCATCACTTGCGTACTGTGACCTTTTCACGAACTTTTGCAACCACTGGACAACACATATCTAATTCTGGACTCTCCACCGACGTTGGCGTCTTCTCCCGCAACCACCTCGTTGCCGAAGATGACTTCATTACTCAGCGTAAACTCGACTCTGGCTTCAAATCCAGGCTACTCATTCTCCCAAGCTCCAAAAACCACAGCAGCTGGCAACAAGGAGCACTCGTTCTACCCGTGAGAATGTGTCCATCACTTTTGGTTATGGGATACTGACCGTTTCCAGCTACACAGACAACGGCGGCTCTACATTGGGCATAACAGGCAATAACTTCGCCATCATCGCTGGCGACACTCGATCAACCTCCGGCTACAGCATCAACTCCCGCTTCTTCCCTAAGGTCTACAGGATAGGTGGAGATGACGAGACAGGAGGGGGTGCACACCTCGTCCTATCAGTTGTTGGGTTCGCAGCAGATGGTACAGCTCTAAAGGAACGCCTGAACGCAATCGTCAAGATATACAAATACCAACACGGCAAGAGGATGTCTGTGAAAGCTTGTGCACAGCGATTAGCCACTATCCTCTATGGCAAGCGGTTCTTTCCCTACTATGTGACAGCTATTCTGGGAGGCTTGGACGAGGAAGGCAAGGGTGCGCTTTACAGCTACGATCCAGTGGGCTCGTACGAGAGGGAGCAGTGCAGGGCAGCTGGGGCCGCAGCAAGCTTGATAATGCCCTTTTTGGACAACCAAGTCAACTTCAAGAACCAATATCTGCCGGGGACTGGGGAGGGTCATAATCTGCAGGCTCGGGAGGCGGTGCCCCTACCTCAACAAGAGGTAGAGCAGTTGGTTAGGGACGCGTTCACGAGTGCAACGGAGAGACACATCGAGGTTGGTGATGGGTTGCAGATGCTCATTATAACGAAGGAGGGGATTCAAGAGCAATTCCATCCATTGAAGAGGGATTAATGTGGGCTTGTCGGGGCCACGATTGGGAAGGGTGTCCTTGAAGCTGTCATAACATATGCATTCTAGCAATTGAGCGAATATGATGTTTGGTCATGACCCGCCCGCCTTGTTACGCATCCGAAGGCCCCTATTCCATATCTCTGACGCCATGCAATCCTTGGGTTCATAATATGGACCCATCGTCTGTCGTACTTGTTCCCTTGGGACGCCGCGCTATGCAATGCCATTTGCAAGAATATCAACCAGGTATCATCAGAATCTCTCTTTCATACGCGATGCTACCGTTCTAAGATTACCATACACTTTGCCGGGCGGGCTTCCCAAAATCAGACTACCTATTGAGAGTCAGCCTTGCCGTTGCTGCAGAATATGATGGCTTAATATGGAAGGAAGACCGTACAAATAGCTTCTCTTGCAATATGTATGTTTCTGAATCCTCCGAGGATGTGAATCTTCTGATCTGCGAGCACGACCCTTGTCTTGCTTGCATTCTCAATCGCGAATTTCGTCTTGCCTAAGAGGGATCAGAAAGGTGTAGCATCGTCGCTTTTAGCACTGAGAGCCTACCATCCTTGCCCGCTATTCTTCCGATGGCTCTACCAAGATGCTCGCCGTGCAGCGTTTTCACATCTTTGATTTCGAATGTCTGCATGCTTATTAGCATAGGCAACCATATCCCTGAGAGCTTCCAATATACCTCGATGAATAAATCATCTAGCCTTAAAAGTGCAATCGAATCGTCTACGTCAAACCCAAGACTAAACGCCTTAACAAAGTCTTCGCCCTTCTGTAGAGCTCCCGAGTCTACGGTATATGTCGAGGTCTTCATCTCGACTACGCGTGCGCGAATATTCATCCGCACCTGAAGCTTCAGGTGTTCGACTAGTGGAGGATAGATCTTGGACCATGAGGTCTTGAGTGGCGTCATTCGGTGGGGAGGTACGAGGACCTTCCGCTTTTCTGATCTGTGCTTTTGTTTGACATCTTTGGCTGGTGGGAATTGGGGGCGCCCTTCTTCGTCTATATGAGTTTCTGTATCTGGTATTTGTGTAGCTTGCGTGTCTTGAACAGAGTTTACAGCACCAGTCACATCAACCAGTAGATCATCTTCATCATCTGCTGCTCGTCAGAAAAAGAGCTTCCATGTAGCGTTTCGATCTCTTACTGACTATCTTGGGGTAAAGGTGTGGCCTGAGCTTCGGAGAGCTCTTCTGGCCGTCGGAGGAGGGCAGTTGGAGCGGGCATCAGTCCAATGCTTCAAGCGTCTTCTTTGGCTGTCTGTCCAGAATATAGGAAGGTGTTTAAATATCGTATCGTATTCAAGATTGTGGGAGAAATTAGAACTAGCGCCGGCCGGAAGCCTTCCTACGGCCCGATCTGTTCGGTCTCGTCATCGTTCTCTGTTCAAGCTTCACCAAATCACGATTTCAATTCCTGAAAGCTGACTGAGCTATTCGGAAGGTTACTGAGGAGGCGTGGGAATGACCGTAAGGAACTGGGGTATCAGCGTTATGGTTTGAGGAGGATGAGCAGCAATGTACGACAGAAGCTGTGCGCTGCGGTCTTGGGCACGCGAGCTACTCCCTTCAAACATGGCAGGATTTCGAATTATGACCTTAGTTTCCTCGCATACTCTCACACGTGCCTTGGTCCCTCGGCGAACCCTTCTCCTGCCGCTAGAAGAGCGATAACGCACCACATCACTCCTGAGGACAGTCTACATCAAAACATGTCTACTTGCTCAAGAGAGGCCCTTCACCCGTTGCTAGCGTGGAGCAGTTCCCCCGCTCGACCCTTGGGGAGAAGCTTGGGTCGGAATGGGAAGCCTTTCAGTATAGATCAGGGGACTCCCGGCACCATACCGTTACCGGCGTTTCTCGGGCTTCATGGCAGGGATATACGACGTTACTACTCCAGCACACCAGGCTCACAAGAGCCAGAACAAGGGAGCAAGAGCTCCTCTCACGACGTACAAAGCTCAGCAAAGTCAAAAGAGTCCACTGAATTAGGCGGAAACAAGCTAGGTGCGCCGCTGGCTCCTCATCTCCTGAACAAAAATTTAAGGGATCGCTTGCCGGATATCTCCCATATCCAGAGGCCAAGTAAGGAAGAGCTGCTGGCAGCTGCGACCGGGTTTTGGTCACGGCTCAAAGTTCGATTTAAATGGTTCTCAATACGAAGCGCACGACCATTCAATGCAGACGAGATCGGCGCATTCTTCTCTTGGTTCCTACTTGGACATGTTCTATGGATCATTTTAGGGACAACAACTTTCTTCTCACTCGCGATATTTGCCGTGAATACCGTCTTCGCTCAAGAGACTCTGGCGCGGTGGGTAGGCAACTACCTTACAAAGTCTTCTGGTATCAAGGTCGTCTTCGAATCTGCAATTGTCCCTAAATGGGGGGACGGCGTCATAACTTTCAAAAATGTCTTTGTTTCCCGGCGTCCAGGTCAGGGTACTGGCAAAGTAAGCAAGGGATCGCCCTCCACAGAAGCTGCAGTGGCTGCGGCGGTGGCAAGAGCAGAGAAACTGAAAGAATCCGGGGCGACCATCCCTGCTGGTGCTATTGGCGATGAGGAAGAGGAGGATATGAACTACACGCAATTCGACTTATCACTCGATACAGTCAATGTCACCCTCTCTTTCACGAAGTGGTTCAATAGCAAGGGCTTACTGCGTGATGTCGAGATCAAGGGCGTCCGAGGTGTCATCGATAGAACATCTGTCCACTATAACGGCGAGTACGTGGATCCCAGGACTTACAAACATGAACACAATCCAGGTGATTTTGAAATCAACTCTTTTAAGATGGAAGACCTTCTCATCACCCTCCACCAACCACGCAACTTCCGGCCATTCTCAATTAGCATTTTCTCCTGCGATCTGCCACAGCTCCGCAGACAATGGTTGTTTTACGATTTTCTATCCGCGAATATCATGTCCGGCTCCTTTGACGAATCACTTTTCACAATCCATCCTCGCCAAATGCATGGCCATGTTGGAAGCCAGCTTGCGAATGGGATTGAAGTCAATGGCCAAGCAAGTCCTTGGAAGAAGCACAGTCGTCTCAGAATCGACGCCTTGAACATAGATCATTTGAATCGTGGAGTTGAGGGGCCTTTCTCATGGATTCACGAGGGAAATGTGGATATCGTGGCTGACATCATGTTTCCAGCCGATAACAATGAAAGCATCGCGAAGGTGATGTCCGACTTCTACGACAGGATGGAAGCCACTGTCACTTCTAGCCGCCATTTGCAGAGGGAAGGGGTAACAGCCGGAGAGTCAACCATACTCAACAATGACAGTATACATAACGAAGGCGAAGTAACTACTTCAGCTGCCAGAGGTACATCCGATGACGATAAACGCTTTCTTGTGATGGATTTGAGGGTCCACCTCAACGACATTCGTGCAGCCGTGCCGATTTTTACTAAAGACCTGTCCTATGTGAAAAACGCTCTGATCCGGCCCATCGTGGCCTACATGAACTCACGCCATACTTTCATTCCCATCAATTGCCGGGTCGTCAAGCGAGCTAGTGAGTTCGATGGAAGTTGGACAATCTTCGACAGTGGACTGATGGTACGTGGCTCACCGATAAACCCCCCTACATGTCTTACAACTTGTGTTCCATCCTGAAAGAATCATACTGACCTCGGACCTTTCAAAGGATGATCTAAGTGCAGAGGTAAGACTTGCAACCCCTAAATCGGAATGGAATACTAACATCTCGAAGACTTATCAAGCCTTTGCTAAAGATGTCACGGATGATCACGCTCGACTTCGCCGTTTCAAAAAAGTTGGCTTATGGTCATTGCAATTGGCCGTTCAGGCATTCTTCATGGGTCTGGCTGGCAACTTTGCGTAGACCACAATCCTACTATTTATTGCTTTCGCCGTTAGCGCGGAGTCTGGGGTATACTATGCGTCATATTCCGGTGCACATTGGCAGATTTGCCAGGGCCAGGCAATTGTTGTATAATAATCCTGTACATATGGGTTTCAGGTGGGTCATCGTAGACCTGTGGCTGGGTGAAAGAAGAGACTCGTTCTGGAGGCTATTTGTAAATGAAAATTCTCCTGAAAAATACCATTCCATGACCTCGTGAATTCTTGCATGACATCCAGGCATGGTGTCAGAATAATTGACAATTGGGAGGGCGACAGAGCCCGAAGTTCGTAGCACAAAACGTCTTACTAGCAAACAACTTCCCTATCGGCGCTCAAGATGAGCCGCGGTTGTGTAACCTTTAGCTCCTAGATGGGCTTGTATACCTGATTTGTTGCTCAACTCAAAGGCTTTGGTGTGCTTGAAATGATCGCTACGTATTCTGACACCAAGCCTGCATCAGTAAAGCAATTCTTCCAACAAGAATCGCATTCAGATCAGCGCTCGTAATTTTAGGACTAATTCCCTAGGTTGGTTCATACTCAACCCCAAGTCTTCTACAAGATTTCGTGGCCAATTTTCTACACATCTAGCACTTACAACTCATGATGGTATCTGCAATCCCATCTGCCTCTACCAAAAGCTTCAGAAATGCCGAATAATATGATCAGCATCGCCCTTCATACCCACCTGAAGCCTTAAATGCCCTGCTCAAGCACTTGCAAGTAGATGGATTGAAGGGTGCTTGCATCATTGACCTCGCAGCTGGCACGGGCAAGTTCACAAAGCTATTAGCTGACAGGGAAGAGTAATATTAATCTAATTGCGGTCGAGCCCAAGATGGTATGAGAGCGGAGTTGGAGAAGAAGCAATTCAAGGGTTTGAAGGTCCTAGATGGGGTGGCAAATGAGGTGAAGGGAAATGAGAGTCGATGTATGGATGCTGTCATTGCGGCCCAGGTAAGCCCCAGATACTGCTCAAACTGTTGCTCTGGGAGGGAAGTCTATGCGTCGCTTGCAGTCAGTCCACTGATGCAGGTACATCTTAAGGCATTGAATTGGTAGTGTGAAAGAGGGTGCATACCCAGTCTGTAGGGCCTGGAAGGCATATGAATAACAGGTTCGCGAACATGGAGGCCTTGAAAGAAATTTACAGCGTCTTAAACTCCGGTGGAATCTTTGGTATGATCTGGAATGTCGAAGATTGTTCGTGAAACCCACTCATAAGATTGTCTCCGTTGCGTCTACATGCTAATAGGCCTCAGATAACGCGCCCAATCCGTGGGAGCTGACCACTAAATGGGAACGAAAGCTGAACTACATTACTTGGTCAACCGGAAACGACAATATTCGCTTTTGACACCAACAATGGCGGCAAGTTTCCGAGAAACAGCTCGAAAGCACACCTCTCAGCATCCAAGCCGCAGATCCGATGTTCTCGTTACCGTTAGGGGCAGGTTCTGTAAAGTTCACGCACTGGCTGAGTCGCGAGGCTGTGTGGGAAAGGTACCACAATTTAAGTCAATTTGCTGTGATAGAAGGAGAGGAAGTAGCAGTGAGTCCGATTCAATCATCGTTCGATCTCAAGAATCTCTGGCTCACTACTTGAATGGACACGAAGAAGAAGGTTTTCGAAGTAATGGCCGGGCCAGATGTTGAGACAAACGAGAATGGAGAAGTGGCATTTCATGGACGAACTTACTCCGCTTGGACAACGGCCGTAGATGGCGCGCCTCTGAAGAATGGTGGATAGAGAATCGATGATTGCCATTCACTTTGAGGTGGATCGCTTGTGCCGCCTTTTCGCTCAACTCCAGCGCTATGCAAGGCCCATCAAGGGCTGCCGAGCAAGAAGTAGTACAAATAAATGGCTCCGACCCTCAATCGGCCGAAATATAGAGGACTGAGACTTATTAGCCGGTTCATCACCTTTCCAGAAACACGTGAGAAAACACCATTGTTGCCTCTTACAAACGCATCCCCATAGCTCTTCCTTAGCTGTCCATCCACATACTCTTCTGTCTTCTCGAGAGCGATGTTCATATAGCCATCCACACTCGACAAAACACCTGGAAATTGGCACTCGTCAATCCAGAGCCGTGTTCTCTTAAGTCAAGGATCCTACCTCGATAGACAACAGAGGAATTGAGCTTGACAGTCACAGGAGCCCCAATAATCTCGCTCAAAAAGCCGCTAGGGTCTTTGCTGTCCCCACCATTCTCCATTCTGAGCTTTCTTATTATATCAAGGAGTGAGCGTCACACGCGAAAGCTCAAATTTGGTATGTGCTTTTGATATGCAATAATGCTGATTAACGATTTCACAGCAAGTACTCACTCACACAGCGACATTCACCTCGAATGGTCTTCACGCGAGCTTGGCGCGCTAGCCGCTTGCCCGCGGCGCGACTCAAGGCTCGACCTCGACCTCGAACTTTACTTTCCAGCCTCTTCTCAACTTACCCTTCACAAACGACTGGAAGGTCTTGATACGATCGCTGAAGACTCTATACAATATGGTTGACTCTGCACCACCGAAAAAGCGCTCTCTTTTCAACAAACCTAGCTGGAGCAAACCACAGGCTTTGAGCAACGCGAATGAACTCTTCCACCGATCAAATCAGACCTATGTTGATGTGGCTGCCCAAGCAGAACGAGACCGGAAGAAGAAGCTAGCAAGGAAGGAACACGAAAGGGCCCGGCGAGAGGAAAGTGAGGCTAGGGCCGGGAAGCGACAGCGAATTTCTTCTGACTCCGATGAGGACGATGAGGATGATCATTCAAGCAGCAATGAGAGCTCTCAAGTGTCTTGTGATGAGGGCGTTCAACCCCAAATCGCCAAGGCGCAGCCGAAAACTGTCCCTCCTCCTACGAGCCCCCAGAAGCCTCCAGCCTCACCAAAGACATTAGTCAAGCGTTACGAGGCTAAGGTTGCCGCGAAGAGATTAGAAGAAGAGCAGCAGCAGCAAAAGCAGCAGATCTCGAACATCATCGATCTGGAGGATGACGAAGACGCTTCTGATGGACCTGGACAACTCGATACCACAACTGTTGCGGTGGTGAGGCCTCTGAAGCCACCTGAGGAGGATGACCAGCCAGCCTCAGACGAGGAGTTTCCAGAGCTAGCTCGTCAGGCAAGAGAGAAAGCCCGGAGGAAACGACTTCAAGAAGACATAACATCGGGGATCCCTGATCCTCCTCCATCAGCCGGATCCGACAGCTACCTACAACAATCACAATCTATACACTTAACAACCCCACCGCCTCCACCGTCTGATCCTATTTTACAAATACTCATCACATCGACAATACCAAACACTGACTCATTGATTGTGAGCCGGAGGCTCTCACAGCGCCTGAAGGAAGTGAAGCAGGCATGGACACAGCGGCAGCGATTTACTCCTGAATACAGCGAGACTATCTTCTTGACTTGGCGTGGAAAGAAACTTTTCGATGTCACGAGTTGCAAGAGCTTGGGTATTTCGGTCGACCACAATGGAAATGTTAGGGAGAAAGGGGATATCTTTGGTGAAATGGGTGGGAAGATTCATATTGAGGCCATGACTGCGGAGATCTTGGAAGCTTACAAAAAGGCCAAGAACCGTGAGGTAGTCGAGGAAGAGGAAAAGGTAGATGAGGTTGCAGTAGTGGAGAGGAAAGAGCCTGGCGTGAAGATCATTTGCAAAGCAAAAGATTACCCCGACTTTAAGCTCGTCGTCAAGCCGGTAAGTACCCATATCAGCGTTCATTTGTTGTGCTATGCTGAATGGTTTCCAGTCTACTTTAGTATCGAAGATCGTCACTGCTTTCAAATCACACAACAGTGTTGGCGACAAGGAGGTTTCTTTATTCTTTGATGGTGACAAGTTGTCTCCAGAGACAAGAATCGAAGAAACGGAGCTTAGCGATATGGACACACTTGATGTCGTCGTGAGATAATGCCTCTTGTACGTAGCGGAGATCTTTTCTCCTTAACATACCCTTTCAGGCTTGATATTGTCTTTGAATATGATTCTGATGAATTGCCATATTTTTACTCCGTGGTTTCCTAGTAACCAGCAGTCTCCAGGCAAGCTTTTTTTGCATTCAAGAACTATGGTAAGTCTATAAGCACATAGGAACCGAGATACATATCTATTCTCAAATTTTTTCATACATATACATAATCCAGAAGAAGCTTGCCCTAGATCTCAGGAACAAGTTTTTGGCAATATCAGCACTTGGCCTTGACCTACATCTCGCTCCGCCACATCCTCCACCCCTACATTTCTGCCTCCCTACCTGGCAATAGGCCGGCTGCCAGCCCATTCAACCCTACTCTCCCGCCTCACATACCCACCGGTGGATTATTAGACGGTGACTCGGACTAAGACTCATGATCAGACCCAAACTCAACCACCCATTCCTCCAACGGCCTCACCGACCTCTCCTACTCCACCGGCCCTATAGCCGACGAATGGGACGCCGTACTAGCAGACGTAATATCCTGATGCCAACCCGCCATACCTCGCGGTAAACCGGGGTTGCTGGGAGTGGGCCTAAGAAGCCGAGCGGCTCGCTTCGCAGCGGGCGTGTTGTACGAAGGAGGAGCAGCCCGAGTGTCTTGAGGATTTGGCGAGGAGAAGGGAAGGGAAGGGAAAGAGTAAGGGGAAGGAGGGAGGGAAAGCGGGGATTAAGGGAAGCCCAGTGGGGCTGGGGGAGGGTAGTGCGGGTGTAGGTGATTCGGAAGGCACTGTTCGTGGTGAAAACAGCACCAAAATCCAAAAGCCATCCTTGAGCAAGCCAGGCGCGGAACCCATACCTAAGAACACAACAACGAAAGAAAAGCTCTAAGTCTACATCCACGGCTTCGATTCGAATTCGGCGACTGCCAACAAGGCAAAATCAGCCAAGGAACCCATCTGGTAAGGGCCTATGCAGCGGACCCTTTGGTGGATTGGGCTTGAATATCATGCTCGAAATCTAAGGAAAAAGTCATTCGAAGTATCACGAGTATCAAAGTGAAGCGCCTTCTTGCCGTTGAGACAACTACAGTAGATTTCAGAACTATCGAGACTTGCGCTAAACGGATTGCCCGCACACTTTAATCTGTATAGGCGAACCACCAACGCCAAGTAGAACAGGATATAGACCGATGACAGGGCTATAGACCGGTATACAATAGACTTATAGTAGCACCATACATAGGGGTCTAATAGAGCCACAATAGCGTAATTAGTAGGGCTATATACGGCGTATATTAGAGAATAGGCTATAATAGGGTATACTATGGAGCATACTATGGAGCAGTAATGGATCATACCATGGAGTAACAATGGGGCATACCTTGGAGGGATAATGGGGTATACTATGGAGCAGTGATATGGCATATATATATAAATATATAGCCCGGTAATAGCTCTACTAAACCCTCGTATATGACTTTATGATGTGCTCCATAGTAGGAGAGGTAGTCGGAGCTAGAGGGGGAGAGCGGGCCTAGGTAGGGAAGGGGCGAGGAGACGAGGTTGGTGAGGTTTATAGGGAGGCCGTGGGAGATAACGCCGAAGGCGCGGATATGGGATTTTATGGGAAGGGTCTGGCGTGCGAAGTTTGCGTATGTTCAATCCCTGGGCTGATATGAAGGGATATGGCAGTTGACTGACTGGTGAACAGGGGAGAGCCGTCCTTCAATCGACATGAATGGTCTGTATAGCGAACTTGGCCAGATGGGAAACAGGAAGAGAGAAGATATGTCATCGACTACTAGTCGGCTCCCCCCGAGCCGACTGGAGAGCCAGTTTCCTACCTGGACGGGCGGCCGGCAGTAGAGAGTCCAACAGCAGCGTGTGAGCGGATGATGCGATGGGGAGGCGATGCCTGGTATAAAGCGAGTGGAGCGGAGGTGAGGAGGGGTGCGGCCACATAAGCAAGTCTCTATGGGCTGGTCGAACCGGCATTGCGCAGCGCATTAAGGGTGTTTTCAGGCAAGGAGGGCTAGCCTCTTTCAAATTGTATAAGTGCGTTGTCGACTAATCCTACGGATCCTCAACTCTACACTCTCTGCTCAGCTCGTTTAGCAGAATTCAAAAGTACAATTTCAGGAACAGAGAGTGTGGTGGAATGACCAGCTTATCAGCACTGCTGTGATTTACACGATGAGCTCCGATGTGGTAGCAATTGGATTCCCGAGGTTTGCAAGATTGTTTGTGGATGGCCCAATCTGCTTTCCGGCAGTCTGCACTGCAGTATTACAGGGTGCATCGAGCACATTTCTTCGTGCCTTCATTGCTGCAGGAGGGGTTGGACCAACGTCTCCATGACGTACGGCGGAGAAGGGCTTAAGGGGGTAATCCTGGGAGGAGGATGCTCTCAAGATATTGGAGTTTCAATCAGAAGACAACAGAAATGTGGTAGGATCAATCCATGAAGCGGAAGGCATGTGATCGCTAGACTGCTTTCGCTGTCGGTAATCTCTGAGGTCGTTGGTCATATTGGAGCCCCTTAACATTAGCTCTTGACTTCGAGAGACCATTTGTCGATGCCCACGGAGAGGTGATCTGCTTGTACCAAGTGGAGTATATTACAGGTGAAGTCCTCAGATTCCTCTCGGTCGTGAAAATCTACGGTCCGTGTGTACCGTGACGTTCCCGGAGGTACCGTGACGTTCCCGGAGGTACTGTCACGTTCCTGTCTGGCTTGGCCAGCCAAACTGCAACCTCGGATAGGCCTCTCACGGTGCTTAGCTAGCTCGCTCGCACGCTGTCAAACTGCCAAAGCCCTGGGATCCCATCGACGGAGACTGAATTATTAGAGCAGATAGACAAGCATGCGTCAATACATACGGCGCTAGGCAGCGTCTAGCGCGGACGGACGTGAAAGCATCATCAATGTCTTGTTGGAGTCATGGGTCAGTATTCGAAGTGGTCTCGAACAGGGGATGAACAGGAAGCCGGGTTTGCGGGATCGGACCAAGTACCAACAACCATCAAAACAAAATAGAGGTTCATTCACGTAAGATGACGCCGGGGCTAGGCTCAACAAGGATGACTCTTGGCATGTTCAAGGCACCGCTGCTCCCGTTGCTCGCATACGGTAGCCTTGTTCAATGTTTCTCTTAGTAGGGAGATTTCAGTATGCAATGCTGATCATTGACGATGCGGACTGTAGTTTGCACAGATTGAATATTCGAGGGTTGCAAGTATCCTGATATTAGCCGTCTGTGTTCCCTACGAGGCTCTCTATCTCACTCATCTTTCTGACCGCCTTTCCCGCAAATGCTCTTGCCTCATCGGTCGTGTTCTCCTGCATGGTCACCCACTGGAACCTGTCCTTCCACAACGCCCAGCGCTCCGGACAAAATCCCTTTTTGCCATTCCATAATGGACCTCCCTGCGCTGGGGTCCAACGCTCAGGCCATTCACGCCGGCTCTTGTAGATATGTTCGCCAGCATAGAATATCCAGACCGCCGCGGCAGGTACGTTCGCCGAGATTTCCTCAGCAGTCTTAGCGCTTTCTTCTAGAGCACCCTGCATAGAGATCAAGGCGTACTTTTCGTAGTCGAGCGCGCCAGGGGTGGTAACTAGTCTGGCAAGGAATGCGTTGTGTCTTGTCCATTCGGCTTTGATAGCACCAACACCTAATTTTGCACCGTCTGTCTCGTACTGAGGATAGTATTCCCCTCCTCCCTTCTCAAGCTTCATCATTTCATCTGCGGGACCCTGCGAATATCTGCACTCTGGAGCCCTGAGATCAGCCCACGGCAGGTTGTTTCGCGACCCCCCTTCTTGATGTGCTGCACCTGACGGAGATGGTCGGTTTATCAAGTCGACGACTAGTTTGGCGAGCTTGACGTGACCGGGGTGGTCGTGAGGGATTTGAGGAAGTATTGCGCAGAAGGTCTGCTGTATAAAGAAGACGGACTCATGTGCTTGCTCTTCGTAGCCCCCAATGTAAAGTTCATCTATGGGAGATGCAAACCTTGTTGCGGTCTCGGCCAGAGATGCTTCGTCGAGAAGATAAGCTTTAGTGGCATTGAAGGGCCAGTCGACGGGTTCGGCATCATATGGAGGTTCGGTGCCAATCTGGAGCTGGTCTGGTTCAGCGAGGTGGAGGGCCATCAGTGGCAATATCTCTGGTAGAAGTAGGCATCTCTCTAAGATCAAGAAGTAAGTAGCAACACTTGGGATATGATGGAAGAGCAATGTTCGGTTTGAATACAAAATCCTCTGTTGATGTTCGTCTAAGCGCCAGCGTGCTTTGAGTCAACCCCGCCCCAGGCTTGTGGGATTGGGGCGCAATAATGCGCAGGATGCTGCGAAAGGTGGCAAGGCTGTGAAGGCAAAGAGTAGGATGCAAACCTTTGCAGAGTGTCGAATTAGCTGAAACAAACCCTACGGGATACGCAATTTGCCGTTATTCCCTGGCAATGCAAAGACTGTTCTTGATGCCTCGCCCGCTGCCACGACGAGATGATTTTGTGTTTCAAGTCGGATTCTGGTCAGAGGTAGACTCCCTCGGGTATGTTCATCCTAAAAACTCATCGAAGGAAGCCAGCAAAGAAGGTTGAGCATGTACTCTACAGGTTCGGGTTAAAACAACGATTGTAGAAATGTATGCCGTAATCAAATAGGTAAGGTTTTCAATAAAAAACCCGGAAGGGTTTGATAACGTACCTTACTCAAGTCATGGGTCTACCTTGCCAAGCTTTCGCAATGGAACACTTTTGAACATGCTAAATTAGCCTGGCGGCCTCCGAAGCTTGATCAACCCCACTAGAGCTCTTTACTCATCCCACCAAAAGTTTCATTGCTTTGCTTTTCCAAGTTTAACAATCTCACCTTTCAGCAAAGCAAAGTAGTCAATTGTGTCCTTACCACACATCTGCATCCTGCTCCGGTTGAATCTCACTGTGTTGCGCAACCCAAGCTTTACTCTACACCTGACAAGCCCTTCTACTAGTCACCATGGCCATCACCAAAATCCATGCTCGTTCGGTCTACGACTCAAGGGGCAACCCAACTGTCGAAGTCGATCTCGTGGACGCTACGGGGCTTCATCGCGCAATTGTCCCCTCGGTTAGCATTGTCCCCTCCTCGTCCCTCGCTCTCGCTCCGTGACTCAATATTTATCTTTAGGGTGCCTCAACTGGCCAGCATGAGGCTTGCGAGTTACGCGATGGTGACAAGTCGAAGTGGGCTGGGAAAGGTGTTCTGAAGGCCGTGGCCAACGTCAATGAGACCCTCGGACCCGCCGTCATCAAAGAGAATTTCGACGTGACAGACCAATCAAAGGTGGACGCCTTTTTGAATAAGCTGGATGGCTCCGAGAACAAGACTAACCTGGGTGCCAATGCTATCCTGGGTGTGAGCTTGGCTGTTGCGAAGGCAGGTGCTGCACAGAAGGTGAGTTGTGACGACTCCTCAATGGCTTGAATGAGTGCTGATCCGGCATATTTCGGCTAGAACGTGCCCCTGTACCACCACATCTCCGATCTTGCCGGCACCAAAAAGCCATACGTCCTACCGGTCCCATTCATGAACGTGTTGAATGGTGGCTCCCACGCTGGTGGCCGTCTGGCATTCCAGGAATTCATGATGTATGCTCACTAAACAGCAATGGACAGAGATGCAGCTGACTTTCCCAGCGTACCTGATACTGCTCCATCCTTCACCGAAGCCATGCGTCAAGGAAGCGAAACATACCAGCAGCTGAAGTCTCTTGCAAAGAAGAAGTACGGCCAATCAGCTGGAAACGTTGGGGACGAAGGAGGGGTTGCACCGGACATCCAGACACCAGAGGAGGCTCTTGACTTGATCACGGAAGCTATTGAGAAGGCCGGATACACTGGCAAAATCAAGATCGCGATGGACGTTGCGTCCAGTGAGTTCTACAACGAAGAGGAAAAGAAGTACGACCTCGACTTCAAGAATCCCGAGTCCGACAAGACCAAGTGGATAACTTACGAGCAGCTTGCGGACATGTACAAGTCGCTGGCTAGCAAATATCCCATCGTTTCGATCGAAGATCCTTTTGCTGAGAATGACTGGGAAGCCTGGAGCTACTTCTACAAGACATCAGACTTCCAGATCGTCGGGTAAGCGCCCCGGATCCTACCTCATATACAGATCACTGATACTGAGGGTAATTCGCAGTGATGATTTGACTGTAACGAACCCAGTTTTCATCAAGAAGGCCATTGAACTAAAGGCGTGCAATGCCTTGCTCCTGAAAGTGAATCAAATTGGTACCCTCACAGAGTCAATCCAGGCCGCCAAGGATGCGTATGCTGCTGGATGGGGCCTCATGGTCTCGCATCGTTCCGGAGAGACGGAGGATGTTACTATTGCTGACATCGCTGTGGGATTGCGATGCGGGCAAATTAAGACAGGAGCGCCTGCACGATCAGAGCGTTTGGCCAAGCTCAATCAGATTCTCAGGATCGAGGAGGAGCTAAGCAACGAGACTCCATCGTCCGTCTTTGCTGGCGAGAAGTTCCGGACCGCTGTCAGCATGTGAAACGGGAATGGATAGATGGGCGATACATACTGGTGGGAGCTCGAATGACGCGCGACATCTTCCTTCCAAGCTTCTTCGCTGTCTCTAGGCCGTACTTCCGATAGCTAAAGAGCCTAGATAAATAAATGCACCACAATTTTTTGCAAGATATTAGGGACTAAAGCGCCTAGGCGCTAAAGACTAGGGTAAACGCACAACGATTGTTCGCCCCACCGGCGTAACAGGTTCTTGATTCCAGCAATATCGTACACCAACTATCACCTGTGCATTTTTGACAGAGCAAGTGCTCGCTACCTACGTCTCACTCTCCTCATACAGCATTCTGCAAATATGCCCCCATTGAATGGAAGAAGAGGTTTGTGCTCCTCCGAGAAGCGGATTGCTAAATGTGTTCCCCCGTCTCACCTTATTCCTCTTGACTTTCCTTGAGCTTCAGCTGACGTGCGATGCGTTCGCCCAAAACAGATGACGATTCCGAGGAAGATACCTCGTCTGATTCCTCCCCTCCTACAGCAGTCCCCAGACGCTCCAAATTCGATGATGAAGAAGACGACAGTGATGTAACCACGAGACTGCGTTCTTAGCCCGCGCTTGTCATACTCATATGTCACCAGGTTCTTGATTCATGGGATGCGGCCGAAGATTCCGAAGTTGAACGTGAGAAGGCCAAGAAGGCGGCAGAAGCCAAGGTCAAGGCAGACGCTGAAGCAGCTGCGAACAAAAGGTCAAAAGGTCAGAGGATAGAGGAGAGGAGGACTGCTGCTATGCGCAAGAAGAACGAGGAAGAAGATGAATCCAGCAGCGAGGAGGAGGATGAAGCGACCAAGCGCGCAAGACTGCGGCAGACAGAACAAGAGGCTGACCTGAAGCACGCTGAGGACATGTTCGGCAATATTGGCATCAACAAGAACCGCTCCGCTACAAAGGCCATGGTCGTAGCAGACCCTTCGGACCCAACGAGCGCTATCGATCTTTCCTCGCTTCCTCTATTCAATCCGAACACCAAGGACCAATTCCTCAAGCTTCGGGAAACTCTGACACCAATACTTACGGCTAATGCCCAAAAAGGTCAATACACGTTGTTCATGCAGGAGTTCACCAAGCAGATTGTCAGGGATTTGCCCAGCGACCAAATCAAGAAGATAGCCAGCGGTTTGGCTACATTGTCGAATGAGAAGATGAAGGAAGAGAAAGCAGCAGAAAAGGGCGGAAAGAAGAGCAAGGCAGCCAAGAGCAAGGCAACACTTGTGGCCAACCGAGATACGAGCTTCAAGGCAGATACGACAAGTTATGCGGATGCTGACGAGTGAGTCTATCTTGTCTCACTTTTCTCTGATGTCATTAACTCTTTACAGCGACGACGACTTCATGTGAAAAGTGATTTTACCATCGCTATCACAAATCCTGCGATGGAATTCCCTCACATACTGCGTTCAAGCCCCAAGATCACTACCAGCTCCGGGCATATATGGCTGGCTAATGAACCATACAAGGCCAGCCATCGTCGTCCCATAGTAGCCAGGACCTCTGTCAATGCAAGCGAGGTGACTCTCACGCGCTGTACAATTGAAGGGAAGCAAAGAAGGTTGGGAAATAGAGATTGCCATACTACTTAGCATAGTAGATTCTGAACCAACGCTTGCGATTATGCAAAGGAATCCACACAAAAGTCTTGCACGCGCTCTTATTACAGATTCTTTACTCCTCTGTAGTCTAATAATGAACAATAGAATGTAGAAAAAGCCGTTGAGATTTTGCTGGTTGGAAACACGTCCCGCTGTCAGGATCAGCAGCCCGCGTTACCCAACTCCTCCCAATTTCAATTGACTCTCAGCACCCGTTCCCAAATGTTATTCATATTCTTTCCTCCTTACAGAGCGCCATTCCGTCCTACCTGCTTCGCGCCTGACCCTGCCCACTCGAATACGCCAAGCGAACCTGTGCGGACAATCATTTTGATCCACCAAGCATTGTGACATACTTTATGCCGGCTGTCAGATCCAAGGCAGAGCTGCAGACTCAAAAAGACAAGGTCAGCTAGTTTGCTATACCACTGGAGATGGGACCAGGCTATATTCGTCTGCTGTCAATAGACGCTTCGCTAAAACACGATGTTCATAGCTTGCCAGTTCATACCATGAGCTGTTGGAGTACGTCAGGCCTACACCTCTCATAGAACCATACTGAGAATGTTATCAGAGAGTTTTCGTCGAAAGAGTTGCATACAGTTGGAAATTATACACTAGGGCGTCTGATAGGTAAAGGGTCGTTTGGCAAGGTCTACCTTGCATCCCACAAGCTCACCAATGGATCGAAGGTTTGCTTCATACAGGAATTCGTTCAGGCCGTGGAGCATGTGCTAAGAATCCATAAGGTGGTGCTCAAGTCAGCCCAAAAAGACGATGCGAACCTTGCCCGCGAGATCCACCACCACAGACAATTCCTCCACCCCCATATTGCCCGATTATACGAGATCATCGTGACAGAGAACTTGGTCTGGCTGGTCTTGGAGTATTGCCCTGGTACGACATAAACGTCTATACTGTTACTCGAAGATTAATGAAATTTGACTAGGGGATGAATTGTACAACTATCTGCTTCGCCATGGAGCAATATCGGTGGAAAAGGTTCAAAAGATCTTTACCCAGCTCGTGGGAGCTGTTTCATATGTACACAACCTTTCCTGCGTGCATCGAGACCTAAAATTGGAGAATATCCTACTGGACAAGAACGAGAATGTCAAGCTTTGCGATTTCGGCTTTACTCGTGAATATGAGGGCAAGACGAATTACCTGCAGACATTTTGCGGAACAGTCTGCTACAGCGCGCCAGAGATGTTGAGAGGAGAGAAATATGCGGGAGAAAAAGTAGACGTTTGGAGTCTTGGAATCATACTTTACGCATTACTGACTGGGGAATTACCCTTTGACGACGATGATGACATGGTTATGAAGCACAAAATCCTTTCGAGCGAGACAAAATACCCTGATACCATGCCACCCGACGCAAAGGCTCTGATCGCGCAATTGCTGTCGAAGAGGCCGCTACTTCGACCCGGGCTATCTGATATCCTGACGAATCCTTTTCTCGCAGAGCATGCTCCTCAACAGCAAGCAATCCTGAAATTAACACAACCTCTGCCGTTTACAACGAATCTAGAAAAAGACACCTTGGAACGGATGCGCAGTGCTGGGATTGATATAGACAGGGTCATTGAAAACGTTCTGGCACAACGATGTGATGCATTGGCTGGTTGGTGGGCTTTACTAATCGAGAAAGAGGAGCGCAAAGAAAATAGAAGAGAGATAAAGCGAAGGGAGAGAGATTTGGAGGCCAAGAGTGTTCGAAGGATCAGCGCTGCTAGCAGTCGTTTGGACCGCATAGCAGCACCTCTGAAGGAAGTAGATGAAGATGGTCTTGGTTCACCTGGCAATGATGGTTCAAGAACTCGAGGACGGCGGGAAAGGCGTAGCACACCCACTCGTAAGTCATCTATGAAGACTGCAGATTAGCGATAGCTAAATCAGCGAAGCTCAATTGATCCTACCCGAGCTCCCACAGCTGCCTGAGGGTATTAGTCTTGACTCGCCGAAGTCCCCTATTCCTCCTCCACCAATCGAAAAGGATCCTGTACGGCCACGCTCGGTGAGCTCTACTCGGCGTCGGCCTCCTCTTCCCCCCCAGGAGGTGAGAAGATCACGAAGTAGCACGCTTCAGATAGTCTCCACCAATCCAGACCTCCTAGCACCGCCGAATGGAGTATCTAAGAGACGCCAGAATCGTCGGCATCAACATGCTTTTCTCAATCAGCTCGCGTCTATCAAACACTGGTTCCTGGAGTCCGCCAAAAGAGCCAAGTCTCCTGCTGCCTCCAGGAGTGATACTTCCACGCTCAAGAATTCCCCTCCATCGAAGAAGATTATGACCACACTTGAGCCTCGTCGTATACCAGGAAATGTAACTCCGATCCGTACCGCTTCAACACCAATAAGACCGGTGTCTGGCGCGTCCTATCCTCGTCCACGGATGTCGACGCCGAAGAACAGGTCGTCTTTATCTCCGGCTCCCATAACACCACGCTCATCCTATCGACATGCTTCAAATGGTCTGCGTGGCCGCAAATCGACCTCTTCCTCTGTATCCTCCATTCGCAGCATTCACCACCTCCCATCCCATTCCAAGGCATCTTCCACATCATCTACCACGAATTCGGTCCACTCCTCTGTTCCCTTTGGAAAGGCCTCTCGATCTCCACACAGCTCGGTTAAAGTACTTCCTGCTACCCCTAGCATATCATCATTCCCATCTAATGTTCGTGTCGTCCGAGCCGCGCCAAATTACAATGAGTCTGCAAACTTCGCCTCGCCCAGCGGTCTCGTCTTCGCAAAGCGGAAAAAGACGCCTTTCCGAGGTCCTGTGCTATCTATCGGCACCAACAAGACTGGCAGTCCTGGCCCCAGACCGAGGGACTCCAGCGTCGGTGGTAGCAGGAGTGCGAGCGTTGCCGGCAGAGCCAGTGGCGAAATCATCGAGGAAGAAGATGAAGACGAGGTCGAAGAGGTCGAAGCATTCAGTCCCATTGCCTCAGAAGCAGAGGAGATTATATGGAATAAATCGCCAATAGATGGAGAACCCGATGGCTGGGTGAGACGACGACACGAGTGATGCGGTCTTTTCGTATCTTAGATATGTATTCCACACTTTTACTTCTTTTCTGGTGGTTGGGGCTTGCTGCCATTTGAGCGTACACATAAGGAGATGTATTATACTTGGTTTCGATTGTTTGGGTAGATACACTTGTCATTCAATGATCTGAACGGCCTAATGCGTGTTTTATTGATAGAGTAGATTCATATTGTTCTCCATGTTGATGCGCATGGAACAAAGACAAGATGGAGCATGGGGCCAGGCTGCCAGGCTTCGGCGTCGTTATGTAAGCAATATATGAGAGTGAATACTCTCGATGCTATAACCAAGGTATCTCTGCGATGCTGTTAAAAAATCATCTCAATCGTGATAGACATAGCCTTCCCAAGTAGATGTCCAAGCCAGCAACTTTTCATCGAATTCCAGCTCCAAGAATCAGCTGGGCCAGTACCCAAAAGCAGCGCAGTCCAGGTCGCCACAGTCTAACCCGCCACCATCCATCTTCCTCTCCTTGCCCTCATCAAACGAACATCTTAGCAATCTTCATCATCCCCTCCACCCCCCCACCTCCCATCCCGCCCATCCCACCTATTCCTCCCATCGAACTCCCTCCATGCTTCCCCCCAATCATCCCCTCAATCCCCCTCGGCAATCTAATACCAAATTTCGCCAGCACCCCCGCCAATGCCCCACCCGTCAACAGCGGCAATATCATCATCAACAACTTAACAGGATGGCGCCGCGCATAGTCGTATAACCGTCGTAAGTAGCGTTTTATCTGCGAAAGCATGCGGTTTATGTAGCCAGAGCGAGGGCGCGCGCGACCGGTGCCGGAGCTGGTGTAGCTTCGGGAGGTGGTGTAGTATTGGCGTTTGGGGGAGGAGGAGCGGTGGGAGTGGGGTTGGGAGCGCGTGTCGTGGTGGTGGGAGTGCGAATCGTGGTGGGAAGAGGTGCGCCGGGGCTCGTTGGGGGAGAACCAAGACATTGTGTTGATGTTGTTGTGGAATTAGGTCGGATGAGGGTGTGTTGTAAGGTTGGCGGTAGTATTGGGAGGAAGATTGAGGTGGTGGGAGTGCGGTGTGTAAGTTTGGAGCGAATCTTGAGATGCATGGCCAATGGGGAGGCTGGCGAGGCTGGGACTAGGTGAGATTTGCCAAGACATTTTCAGGATCCAACTTCCTGCATAAAGCTCCAAACGTTCACCTTCGCTTCCCTCTCTTTACATGATCATCCGTCGTTATCTTATATATTGACTGGTCCTCCTTTCAAACTGCGCTGCTCTACGGGAAGATCTTTCTTGTTCGGACTCATTTGAGCGGTACCGACCCTACAAGAGATGGCCAATAAGACGAGATGCCTCTTACTGAGTACTGCATGCTTGTGGTAGTGGAACAGCTTCAGTGCCACGTGCATCGAATCCTCCTTGAGAATGCACCGCACCATCTCATTTAAAGTCAGCTCGAGTCAAAAGTCCAGCGCTATAGCGCGGCGGCTGTGAAGAATAGTCGTTTCATCATCCTCAGCCTCAGATCCCTCCTCTTAGCTAGTGCGACTAGCCTCTTCGTTCGATCATATGTAGCCGTTGTCCTTTTTTTTCGATTTCGCATTTCTCATCTTTGCTTCAATGGAAATGATGTTCTCTGTCTGCTGAGTCTGTTTACGCCGGAAATTTCTCAATATGTTTGGTAACAAGCCCACTCTTTTAGCACTCTGCCTACTGTGTTTGCGAATCCTCTCAACGAATGCTCAAGTCTGCTACCTGCAAGATGGCACTGTAGCATCTCAAGGAAATACAAGCTGTCAACCATGCAACTCCACCGTAGGCAGCGCGGGGAACGCCTGTTGCGACCTTTCAACCTCGGTGTGCACAACGGCAGGCTACTGCTACGGCAATAAGCACCATACGTATTGAGGTGGATGCACTAACAAGAGCTGGAATTCGCAAAATTGTGCGCAATAGTGCAGAGGTGGTAAGAGGGAACAGATCTTTCCGATGAGGTGCTGATAAGAAATCTGTAGTGAACCCGAGTAGCTACTCCAACGTCCTCGGTTGTGGAACTTCTGGCATGCGCCCTACTAGTTGGTGTTGCGACGGCGAGCCGAATCCTGGAAGCTGTTGTGCATTAAACTCCATACTCAATGATTTTGGAGTACCGTTTACTCCCTTACAGGCGGCGCAGGCTTCTCAACCCGTCTCAAGTGGGGTTTCCTCTACAAGTACAAAAGCTTCGAGTACCGTTTCGTCTGCGACAGCTGCTTCAAGTCCGCAGAGACAGCCTAGTCGTGTGGACCATTCGGCAGCAATTGGCGTTGGCGTTGGAGTGCCACTTGGGGTGTGACTTTTGCTAAGCCTGGCTCTCCTGTTCTACCAAGAACGTAAGCGTCGTCTCGAAGTGGAGAGGCTCATAGGAGGCAAGAACGCGGATGCCGACTCGAGGGGTGGACAAGGGTATCAGGGTCCCCAGATGTACACGACTAAGAACATAGCTCACGAATTGGGGCAAACGGAAAAACCGTTAGGGGAGTTGCATTCAAGACAAATACATGAGGCATAGCCCCATTCTTTATGACAGAGTCGTAGATAGATCGTTGACAGAGTTCGGCGAAATAGCACTGATTGAGGTACAACTTCTCACGCTTGTTTGAAATCAATACCGACCCATCTTTAGTACCCACTCAATCTATTTCCATCTTTTGAAAATATAGTTCATGGTGTTCATAGCTACCACAAGAGCGAAATAAGAATGTGCGCTCTCGTACAAGGGCAGGAAGATGGGAAAGTGGGAAAAAGGCTCGTCCCCCACCTTGGAACGAAACAAAGAATTGCAAAAAAACATACAACAGTCAGTATTCGCTGGTGGTCACCCACCCAACTACTAATTGACCGATCTAAGGCTTGTCTTTGGCAGAGCGGACGGGATGCCGAGTTCTCCTTAGTCTGTGGTCGTATGTATGAGCAAGCAGCATAAAATGAATGATGTTGCAGAGCTTCTTCCACGACGATTGAAACCAGCTTGCTCTTACCTGAGCCAGGCATTCCGTGCAGCCATAGAAGGGAAGATACGCTTTCTCTTTGCCAAAGTTCATAGTTTGTGTCTCGAAGCAGCCACTGACCAGTCTCAGGCAGCACATTTGAACACGCCTTGCCGGTGATGATTGGCGTATGGCTGGGTAGCCATCCAATTCAGAATAGTCAAGCGTTTTGATTTCTCTAGCAAACCATCAATTCTGACGAGCGAATCAATCATACGACTGACGGGAGCATCTATACTTTGCAGAGTTTCCAGTAACCGTTGATGATGATTCTCGTTAGCTACGCTAAGTACACGTAGATCATTGGCGATATCATTTAGAGCTTCCATGTTAGCTAGATTACTGTAGTGTAACGGTCAAGGCTAGTCTCTGATATTCTAATAGACTCCAATAACACTTCAAACGCGTCTTTAGTGATGAGAGCACTCTTGATGATGCGTTTGTAGCTCCTCTGCTGATAGTATTTTTGCGCATGGGAAAGATAACCTAACATCGCAGCGTAAAGCTGGACCAGACACGCTTGCAGCTCGTCTTTCGCCTGATAGGAAGCACGACAAAGGTAGAGATCCCCGTAGATTGCATAGCGACTTATCATGCGACTTATCATTTCCGCCCCTTCAATAACGAAATTGAAATCCGCGATGGCGTTCCGCGCAATTTGTAAAAGAAATCTGACGCCAGCCCATGAAAGAGCAGCATGAGCCGGATCATACTTGCATTGCTGCATCTATCTCCAACCCTGATGAACAGGTTGAGCCATTTGATTATCTTACCTAGCAGATCCCGTAAGACGATGATCTTTCCATTCTTTCCTGGCACAACGATCCGCCATCTCTTGCTAACAATTTCACTGAATCGCTTGATCGACCAAAGACAGCATAGACTTGATACTCTTGAGATCGTTGCCACCAAAATATTCAAGCGTTTGCTTGTCATCCACAGACAATCTATCTTTGGCCAGATCCCCCCAATTCACAATCGAAGCTGTCTCAAGTGCTGCCATATCGACGTCTTGACTTGACAGCGCCTGTCCTTTGCAAGCCACACGAACAAAGGTCGCCGTTCGGAGGGGTGATTAAGTCGACTGATCAAGGGAAACGTCACCCCTGGCTAGCCAGCCGCATAGCCAAAAACAGTCCCTGCGACTGCAGACGTCAATCTATTCGATCTCAACGTGTATCCCAGCGAGCCTGCGCATTGTGCAGTGCGTTGGATGGGAGATGGGATTTTTAGCTCCTAGTGCTCCCCCGGTTCCATATCGATAGGGCTCAGCCATACAGTTTTCTTGGCAGCCCAAAGTACGTCATCCCGCTGTCTCTCACAGGAACGACTTCAGGCATACATTCTTCAGAACACATCACCTATAATAATTATTCTATTTGACGTGGCGCTCCCTGGGAGCTAATTTGTCTGTACTAGAGCTTGTTTCCTGCTACCTTCAAGGCTCAAGTGTAGCGACACACTACGAGCTTCCTCTTCAGTCTCGGCGCTTTGTACGAGGCTTCGCGCCTCAACGTCGTGAAAGATGTCCAGTAAGACTCACAGATTCCCCACTGAAAAGTAGCGCTAAGAGGATATATAGGCGCACCTCCTGACTATTGTTTGTTCATCCTCACCGATTGCTCCTCCCAATGTTAATATACCCAGATGTGGTCCTCGACATATCTCCCCAAGCAACCCAACAACAAATCCGAGATGCCTACAAGAAGTCAGACTCTGCCATCCCTACGCGATTAGTGAGCACTGACGCCGAGTCCAAAGACAAGCTCTTAAGTCCCACCCCGACCGCGTCCCCTCCGATTCCCCTGAACGCCCCGTCCGAACCAAGAAATTCCAACAGATAAACGACGCCTATTACACCCTCTCCGATCCCTCGCGCCGGGGCGACTACGATTCAGCACGCTCATACCATGGCTTCCCTGCCGGCGGCGAAGACAGCGATCCAGAAACCGAAGACATACCCCGTCAAGAAAAGCCCTCTGGTGGCTTCCCTTGGTCGTCGTTCGGCTTTGGCGCGAAGAACACTCAAGAGGAAGAGCACTTTAGTAATGAGCAATTTGGAGGCGTCTTTGAGGAGATGTTGCGGGAAGAGGGTATGGCTGAAGGGAAAGAGGCGAAGCCAACGGGGAAGTTCTGGAGTGTGGTTGGGGGTTTGAGTGGAGGTGCGATGGGATTCATTGTTGCCAATTTCCCCGGGGCAGTCGCAGGAGCGGTTGCTGGAAATAGGCTGGGTGCTGTAAGAGATGCAAAAGGGAAGAGTGTGTATAGTGTTTTCCAGGTATGTTACCTAGTCTTGTTGATCGTATTGACAGCAAAGGCCGATTTGTGCTGACTGGTCCATAGGAGTTGCCACAAGGAGACAAGGCGAGGTTACTCAGTGAACTTGCTGCGAAGGTATTCGCGCATGCTGTTACTGGTTAAGCCGCCGCAGGCATCGTGCTACGACGGTCTGCTCATGGCGTTCATGGGGCTTCTTGTACTGGTATTGTTGGGTTTACACTTAGCCTATGCATTGAATAATATTCTTGTGGATTCATGCACCCTCTGGCTACTACGCTGTGGGAACTTGATGATGGTTTCCAACCGAAAAGAACATTGTGATATGCTTCCCGTCGCTCCAACCCCGCAAGATTTAGTTGGCTACGGCTGGATCCAGGCCTGCCAGCGCCAGCTTCAATCAAGAAAAATCTTCAGACCCGCTGATCTGTCCCTCTCCAAGTTCGAGAATCTAACAAATACTATAGCAGAAGCTACACCAGATTTGAGTCTCATCATGGTACCGCGTTATGTCAGAACATCGATCAGCCTTTTAAACCAGAACAGACAAAAAATGAACAGACATGGCAGTCAAGCCTCTTGAGCCCTCCAAGACTCGATTGTGTTTCTACTGTTGTAAAGCCTTTACTAGGCCACAGAAACCCGTCCGGCTCTGGTTCGAAGATGCTTGAAGTTAGATCCAGAAAATGATATTGACTCTAACAGGTATAGCGGTCCGGTCCGAATAAGATATCAACTGTATAGACCAGATTTATCTTCAGGACCGGACATAGACAAAATACTCCTTACCTAGCAAAAGGCGACCTTCTCCTTCTCCGTCCCTTCTGCCTCTTTTCGGAGGCCTTTCCCATATGCCCCCTGCTACCTTGGCATGAATTCTCGAACCCTATAGGTCTAGTAAACATCTCCCAGCCCGTCTATTTGTATGGCGTTCATCTTTGCGAGACTCAATATGCTATCCCAAAGCCACAAGACTGGCAATAGTAAGGTAGGTGGCGCCTTCCACAAGCAATTAGCTGGAACGATGGAAAGCCATAAACCAACAAAATCCGACCACCGCCAGAAGTGCAAAGTTTCATCTCATTCTTTGACTTTTTCAAATCATCTTTACGACCTGTATTCATCAATCAACAGATCAACAGCGTTCATACAATTCCATATTACTTTCTAAACCGAACCCATCAACAGCTTCCCACACCCCACCATGCCAAAGTACGTCCTTGGTCATCCGCCAACTCCTCTTCATCCTCGCCTCAACAATCCTAGCGCGAACAGTCCCCAACGCCATCATCCACCTATGCCACAACCCATCGATCCCGAGATGCATCACCAGTTCACGATTTTTCTGCGGCACCGTTATTGCGGCAGGCATATAGATCATGGGTAGCACTTGGATCGAAGGACGACGAATCGACTTGGGGCGTAAGGTCAATTTTGAGGAAAGCAAAGCCTAAATATTGGTTGCGTCCAATGAGATTGGTGTCTCGGATGCTTTCAACCTAACAGACGTTAGAAAACGGGTTATGTAGATGGCTGGTGGGGGCTTGCTGTATGCGTTGGGGTTTCTGAGTGTCAGTGAAGGTTGATGTGATACTGCCGTCATCGATGTGGTTCTGTCGGGATCGTGTGACAGATATTCGTGGCGAATGTACAAAAGTCACCAGGAACGCTTCCATGACTGGGAAGAACAGGGATGTAGGGCCTCGGATGGCTATCGTGTGAAGGGTATCGTAAACAACAGAAAAACGAATCGCCCCAACCCGATGCAATCTCTGAAATACAAAGCCCATATTGCGTTTAATGCATCCCTATTGTCCCAGGGAGCCGCGTCGGATGCAATGTCTAGACTTCAGTCTCAATCCCGGGGTCCCTCTCATGATGCCGAAAATTATCCATAACGTGATCCTTCCCATGCTCTATCTTCGTCTTCAAATACTTCCCAGTCCTAGCAACCTTCCACTGCATCAGCCCCCTATGTCTCCGATGCAATTGCTCGGAGTGGACTTTATAATCCTTGATTTGTTCTATTGGCCCTCCACCCTTGTGACCTTCATCATCACTATCTTTGTTGCCGGGTTTAAGCTTCTTCAAAATACCATTAGCAGCATGTTTAGGGCCTTCCTCTTCGTCTGAGCTGTCAGAGTCGCTGCTGGATGAGTCGCCGTCACCATCCATCGCTGTACGAACCTCTTGATTATCGTTGGCAGTGCTGAGGACTTCGAAAACATCCTGCAAATTTGGGCTATGGCTTGCTAGTTTGTGGTGATAAGCTCCAAGTCCGCGGTAGAGCTTTAGAGGTACGCTGATACTACCAGCTCGTTCTCCCAAGTCATCAGTAGTGCAATTTGAGGTTGCACGCTTCAGCTTATCCGAGTCACCCCTCCACACAGGTATAGAAATGGTACAGTCTTCCTCATCGGGGATATCTTTAAGCCAGAGCACGGCAAACGCTGGTGTCTTGTCAAGACCGAGCTGGTTCTTACGAAACTCGATCACCAGGCAGGAACAATAGCGCTTGCGGACCCCGATTCGTACAAGCCTGTCACGTTTGCCGGTCCAACGGTGCTCTCCTGTATTGGTCTTGGAAGAGTACATCTTGCCTCGATTTATCGTGGTGTGAAATTTGAGCCGCAAGTCATTTAGATCTGGTGCAATGTCCTTGGATGTGATAGGCCCTGTGATTTCGACAGTACCGTAGTCCCAGCCCAGCAGCTGCCTTGGCGCTTGGATCTGGATAGATCGGAAGACCATTGATATTCGCACCCTGCCGTATCCAATGCCCCCAACGAGGGGGTAAGCGTCCATTACCTGCGATCGGTCTTTGAAAAGCTTGCTGAGAGGAAGATATACTATGCCAAGGAGCGGGTCGTTCTCGTGGACACGAGAGTCGCGAACAGAAACCATGATCTCTGTGGTACGCCAATCTCTTATAAGACGTTCAGTCCCAGCATTGAAGAAGGGCTGGGCATTCTTCGGTTTGGTCCGAGTCTTGAATATCGTCTGATGGTTGAGAATGACGGTGCAGTATGAGGAAGGTAGATCGCCAGATCCTGCTTCAGTATCATCGCCTTCATCACCTTCAGCTTGGTTCTTGTTGATCTTCTCGAATTCGAGACCCGTTATTTGGTGGATCTGAATCGAGTAGACACCTGTGGGATAGTCTTGCAGAGGGGGGGTCGAAATGATCATGGCGTCTAGGCATCTCGTTAGTACAAGAGCTCAGGAGTACTCAGGATGTTTGACCTTCTCTATCTTTGAGCATCTGAGCTTTCTGCTGGTTGATTTCAGTGGACTCGTCCCGATCCTTTGCTTCGCGCAGCTTTTTCCGGGCGTCTCCTGACACCTTGTCTTTCAAGTCTTGGATTGTTTTGATTTCTGGCACCACTTTTTGTTTTTCCAGCTGCTCCTTCTGTATCCTTGTTTTGTTGAAGTAACCCACGCTCCAGTCTAATGTCCCCGGCATCTTCTCGTCTCCTTCTAACGCGTGGAAGCCATCAGTGCGATGCCACATCTTGCCCTGCGATTGGGGACTATGCATAAGCTCCTTGAGATCGACTTCTATTCTGCCAAGATCGTCATCAGCCGAAGTACGGTCAGAGTCCCAGAGCTGTATCCTTAGGCGTTCCTCCGCATTGACTTCTTGTGGACCCACCAGGATGAAGGCGGTCTCTTCCCATACTGGCAGCATATCCTTTACAATTACTCTAGTGCTCCAAACTGGCTTGCCGAACTTTGCCCATCCTACAGCGACATAAGCATCACTCGATCCCTTCTTTAGTGGGCCAATACCGGGATCGCCCTCCTTGAAGTCTATACCCCTTTTAATGGTGACCATCACGACACCACGAGTACTGGTATCTTTTTTAAAGTCGTCACCAACCAGCATGTCTTTGAGGTCAAGTGTGAGGCTCTTCGGCGCAACATACTCTGCCAAAGCTGCATCGATAGAGCTTTGCACAAAAGATGAGATGAGCGGAAAGTCCATGATATTGAGTCCTTTCCTCGTCAATGGCACACAAGACATTTCCGCTTTTGGCTGGCCAAGCAATGTCAGAGTACAAAGTGAGAAGAAAGGTGGATCTGGACAAAGTTGGAGACGCATTCGCATGGTGCCAACGATGCCGCGCAGCTCAACCCAGACAGCTACAAAGAGTCAGAACCAAACTATAACGCAACACGATGATGACTTACGAAACCGAATTCCTCCAGGTAGATAAAAGGCAAGAAAAAGATGCGCATTCTTAGACTTGACCTTGAGGCTCTTGCCACTAGTTGATGCTCTGTAGGAGAAGCCAACCTCAATATTGACGAAGTCGCCCTCTTCGGCCTCCATGCCCTCTGCAATGCTTTGCTCTTCACCCTCATTTTGCTTCTCGTCACTCTTCGCCTCTTTCGCTTGCTCGTCTGGTCGATGATCGCCTTCATCGTCTGATTTTTTGTCTATGTCAACCTTCCCCTGACCGGGGACTTTGCGATCGCTTTCCTTCTGCTCCTTTCGGCTCTTAATTCTGCCATCCTCGGAAACGCTCTGAGCCGCGGCTCCTGTTGGAAGCCACCTCACTCCCAAGATCCGGATGGATTCGCTACCTTGCCCAATATCTTCCACGCTAATCATCCTTACCAATTTAGGTAGGGAAGCCTGCATGACATCCTCAACAGTATCCGCTAGACTTGCGAAGAGGTCTGGATTTATGAGTGGCCATATAGACGATAACATCGAATTCAGCCACTGGGTAGACTCTGGTATTGGCGAATCCGCCGTTTCTTGCTCTTGTTTCCGGGCTGATTGCCAAGTTTCGTCTTCAAAGATGCTATTGATTCGGGATTTCAACCAGCCACGTAATGCCCAGATAGAAGTTCCCCCCACGGCCGACCCTACTACTAGAATAAGGGAAGACGAGGCCAAGAGGCTCAGCAAGTTGTGCGAATCGTTACCAATGCCTTGGAACAAATGACTTCCCACTAGTAGCACAACAGTGGTCGCGAGTAGCACAACTAAACCAACTGTGAAAGCGAGACCGTAGATCTTGCTGATTTCCTGTCTTGCAGCATCAAATTCAGGAGGTGGAAAAAGCTTCTCCATCCCTGTGTGTTCAGCCTGCTGCTCCCTGGCCTCCTTCTGCAATTGGCTTTGGCTTTTCGAGACCGCACTGGCACCTGTAGCACTCCTAGGCAGTGATCCAGCAAGAGGCTCGTTTTCAGGAACGGTGTTCAGCTCTTTCTCTGTTGTGTCGTGTATCATAACCCTCAAATGGGTCACAGGATCGGTCACCTCTCGAGCTGCATGGTCCCTCTTCATCTTCTTCATGCTCTTCCGTTTGGCTTTGGGATCGAGAGTACTGTCAATGGCCTCCGATGTGTCTTGTAGCACCGAGCTATCCCCTTTAGCATGGTCAGACCCCTTCTGTTCTTCCACTTCTCCTCCCTCTCCTCTTGAGTGATCGGACGCTGTCTGGCCTGCTTTTCCGATACTGTCTCTATGGTCGTTGCTCGATCTACGCTCGCGCTCTTCTGCGATCTCGAGATTGCGGTTGTGACTTTCGTAAGGGTGTTGTTCGTCGACGTTCTTGTCCCTGACAGGGCCACCAATGTGAAGATGTCTCTTTGCAGAGTCGAGGAGACCTTCCTTTTCGTCGTCTTTTGGGGCTTCCCGTTCCACCTGCTCTGGTGCGGTAGCTTCTGAAATCTCTTGACGCTCTTCTTTGCGATCCTGGTAGCCAGCTATTGTAGGTACTGGATGTCTTGGAGTGTAGGGCGCAGCGTTACTTCGTCTGGAGGCATTTTCGACGTTGAAGTCATCATGGCTTGGGCTTGACATATTGGGGACTCGCTGCTCCGCGTAGGGATGATCGATTCATAAACTACGATTCTCCTCAGTAAGCGTTTGCGTAGGAGTTAAGCATGCGGATGGAACAATGATGCCAATGGCGATGATTTGGTTTCAAGTGATTGCACTATAATACATGGACATGTACTGGCACTGAGGAATCATGAAGTGACAGAGCGGGCATGCTGCCACCATCATCATCATCAAGAAGGCGAAACCTGATGCGGACAAGAATAAGAGCTTGCCAAGTTTGAACAAATCAAGGATCGCGAAGACCAGCGTCAGGGATGGAAACCCTTAAAAATGTGGGGCAAAAAAGCCTCGAAAGGCACAAAGGGTCCTCGTACGGCAGTGAACTCTCGAGACTCTCCATGAGGTCGAATCTCCCTATGAGACTGAGAATGGACCGGACAAGTGCTTGATGTATTTGCGGTGACAGATCGAAGACATTGAGCGCCCAGAAGCCATCGAGGGCCCGTCGGAGAAAACATTTCGCGCCAAACGTGCCCTCCGCTACGCCCGACTCAATTGTTTCAACCAATAATAAAACTATGCCACGAAGAACAACTGAACAAGACCACTACGATGTCCTTGCTCTTACCCCACCACATTCTACACACGAGAATGTCACAGATCAAGATATCAAACTCGCCTACCGCTGCGCTCTTCTCCTCCACCACCCCGACAAATCCAAGCCCTCCCAAGCCTCTCAACCCACTGTAGACCAAATCACCCTCGCCTACAAGACACTTCTTAATCCCACCACACGCGCAGAGCACGATCGCCTACAAGCTCTGAAATCCCCATCTACAGCCCTCTTCTCCCAGGCCTCACACCCAGGTCTCGAGACCGTGGATTTGGACGAGCTACTCTATGATGAGGGAGAAGGTGTATGGTATCGTGGCTGCCGGTGTGGGAAGGAGAGAGCCTATGTCGTTACGGAGGAGGAGCTGGAAGCAAATGTAGGGCACGGAGAGCTGGCTACTGGATGTCAGGGATGCAGCCTTTGGTTGAAGGTGACATTTGCCGTGGCCGAGGATGGGTAAAAGAGGACAAAGGTGACCTGCTACAATACGGTCCGGTTGAAGAGGCCATCTACCACGTGACCTTGACGCTCATTCTTACGAATCGATAGTGCCTACAACACCCACAAGGCTGCAAAGAGAATGCCAGGCCCGTTCGCCCGCCCAATCACCAGCCCACCCTCAGATACTGCAAGCACCAAGTGAAACAATACACTCCAGCGCTTCAGCAAAAGTTATAGCAGCTCTGGATCTCTTCTTTCCCTATCACGTGGGATGTTGTGGTGGGTGGGGGTTTGCTGGGACGATATCTTGAACCGCGCGCTAAGATGCAGGAAATATTCGTTTGGGAGCTTCCTTGAAGATTTGGGTCATGCAGGTCTAGCATGGCTGACGTATCGATGGTTATAGTGCGGGGCAAGATCCGGATGTTTGATGAGGGGTTAGGTTGGGAGAGGCTTGGTCATTGTCTTTGACGGCGATGTAGAGGGTGTGATTAGTGGAAATTGCAAGGCTTTGAGATGTGCCATTGGCTCGTTTGTCGGTGCAAGTAGCAGGTCTGAGAAAGGGAGACTTGACACTGGTATTGCTTTGAAGGTCAAGAGGCTTTAGACCTTCGCTCTAGCAGATGTCAGAAGATGCTTGCACCAGCACTTTGTTTTCTCACTTCAATGATGCAGCCGTGTAGATATTTTACAGAGTCTTCATTGACCATAAGCTATATTTGCAAGTGACCAGCACATCACAAGCTAAATATGCCGCAAGAAGCTTCCCACCCACTCAACGAAGCCCGAAGAAAAAAATTGTTACATCGAAAGGTAAGAAGAATTTCAGCAAGCAACACCATACTGGCGGCCACGAGCAAGCCCCATCACATTCCATCCTGCCTGCTAAAGCTCGTGCAAAACTCCATTCTAGAAAATAGTAATGTAAAGAACCCCCCTTAATGAGTACAGCAACACTTTTGGCCAGGCCATATCTGCGTCACACCAGCCTGTCTCTTGGCGGCGGCGGACCCCGTTGCGTCGTTATGTCGTAGAGGTGTGTAAATATGGTACAATTCCGAAAGCCATCCATCCACCTCTCTAATCTTCCCTCTTTCTCTTCTTCATTGCTTTGGTGTTCTCGATCGATGGTGATGGGCTGGTGGTATCTCTGTGTGAGCTTCCACTCGATGAGGAGCTGCTTGATGCGATGGCGGCAGCATGCGCAGCCTCGAAGAGAACAGCGCCGAGGGTTCCTGCGTCTGCATGATCTATGGGGCTGCCGGTCTCTGTGGGTGGTAGCTCGCCATCCTCCAGAACACCCATCACGATGGCACCACTTCCATGGGTGCGAGCGTGCTGTGAAAGGTTGTCACTACGGGAAAACTTTTTGCCGCAATCGTTGCACTCGAAGGGCTTGTCGTGGGTGTGGAGAGAGCGGTAGTGACGTTTGAGGTGTTCCTGGCGGCGGAACCGACGCGAGCATAGGGTGCAGACGAAGGTCTTCGATGGGTCGTCGGTCACAGATTGCTTGCGGCCGCGGCGAGCGACTGGCTGCACGGAAGTAGCGGCGGTGTCGGTGCTTGAGCCCACAGCGTTGCTGTCGGATGGAGCAGCGGTGCTGTCTGGAGTCCATGAGGTCTCGTGGTCGTCCCCATCCTGCTCCCCAGATGAGCCAGTTTCGTACGAGTGTGCCTCGCGCTTCACACTGGTGTCAGAGTCCGAGACTTCAGCATAAGCGTTGGCCTTCCTGGCCGACTTCTTGGTTGAAGTGCGCTTCTTGGTGATCTTCATTTTGGAGTCTCCAGAAGAGCGACGTGACTCAGGGGGTGTTGAAAGGCCGGCGGATGCAAATCGATCAGTCTCGTCGAAATCTTCGAAGCTATCCTCGCTAAGGAAGTCTTCTTCGTCGAAAGAGATCAAGTCAAGTCGTTGCCTCTTGTTACCAAGATAGGCAGTGTCCTCTGATGGTGAGAATCTGGCGAGGTCGGTAATGAACTCGTTCTCAGAATCAAGATCTGAAAAGGTATCGAAGGCTGGTAGACCACCGAAAGTGGATGCTGCCGAAGTTTCAGATGATTTGCTGAAATTTGATTCTTGTTTGATCAGGCTGAGGTCACCTCCCAGCATTAGCTTGTGCTCCCCGTTGTCCCCTGAACATGAAGTCGGCAAAAACGGAAAGTCGACTGTTGTCGTAACGTGGCTCGTGTTTTGGATATCGACAAGAAGGTTGCGAGGATCGCAAAAATCGAAGTCGGTGTCGGAAGTAACAGAGCGTGGCACGGGTGATGGTGAGGGAGAGAGTGAAGGGCAGGAGTTGATGGAAAGGAGGTCGGAGGCTTGGCTGGCCATTACTGAAGGCGGGTGAATGAATACTACGGACACCACAATTGTTAGCCAAACGACATTTTGAACGAATCCATCCATCACAAATTAATTTGATTAGAGTGAAGTTGACACATGATTCTTTTGCAATCTCGGGATTGATTTCGTTAACTGACATACCAGGTGTCAAAGGTGATGAGCAGCGTCGAGTCCAATCCCCGCCAGCGAGGATTTCACTCTGCACGTCGCCCTCACATCCCTCTTTTACGCCTTCAATGTTATCAAGACCCAGGTACATTCCCGTCACGGGTGTTGGTAAAACACGGCAACTTGATGGTGGGCTGCTAGTAGCACTACCAGAAAAAGAAAGCGGTGGCGTGGATGGGTAAACGTAAACGTCAGGCGTGCTGCACTCGGTATCAAGCGACAATTGCTGGCCTTCATATTGGCACAAGAAAGCTGGCTTTTGCTGAAGTGGTCGTGGCGAGGCCATGGATAGCAAGGGCTTTGGCTGAGGTGTGTACATCTGCGGTCCTGAAGAGGGCAAGCGAGGGTACATCATGTGCTGCTGCTGTCTCTGCATCATCATTTCCTGGTAATACATTTGCTGTTGGTACTGATGTTCTTGAACAGTGTTGGGATGTGGTGAGAAGTGGCCGTGCTGTCTGTGTTCTGCGCTTGGCTCGGGGTTGTAGTAGAAAAATGAAGACTGGCCCATCGCCTGAGGATGCATCGATTGTGAGGATTCCATTGCTGAAATGTATGGATTAGATTGGCTAGAGCAAGAAGCAGTCAGCACTGTTTCTTTCCTCGGTCACCTGTTGCCATACATCTATTTATTGATCGTGAATTCTTGGTTCAATAAGATCGTTTCCGCTAAATTTCTTTTGCTTCGTTCGAGGATATGAGATGGTCTCAAGGAGTGACTGGACAACAGTAATGGATTATCCAAAAGTCTGTCTAATAGGTTTGTTGATTTTGGATTGGTCCCGGGTGCTTATCGATTGAATGCGTGGAGGCAGAAGTGCCAAATGAGTGACTGAGAAGATTGAAAGAGAGCTGGTAATGAAAGAGCCCTAGATCATCGATCTCGAAAGGATATTATAATGAAAGGGTTAGTAGAGGAAAACGAGGAGCAAGTCGACGATAAGAGGATAGACCTGTGATAATAGAGGAAAGAAGAGATGAATGTGGAGGGCACATGGCGGGTAAAGTAACGCTGACACTTGTGCAACTGAGAGTAACAGAGCTAAAAAGAACTAGAGACCGAACGGGCCTGGAGCAAGAGACGAATCAATCGTATGGGGATTCGGGAAGGATTTGATGGCGCAGCGTGCCCTAGTCCACCCAAGCTCGATTCCTCTCCCGTCGCATGCACTAACCGTGTCCCAAAAGCAAAAGCAGAAGCTTACTTGCCAATCTTCCAACGCTGCTTTGCTGATCCGAACCAACAGAGGCACCACACACAGGACGCTGACCACAGAAGCGAGGAGCACAAAAACAATAAGCGTGCGACTAAGTTATTGCACAGGCGAGACAGGCTGACGAATGAACTAAGTGTGGCCAGAATAGTGTCTAGCTTTAGAATTGTGCTCGACTTGAGTGGGGAAATTGCGACCGACATCAAGGCCCTGAGCGGTAACGACCGATCGACGAGAAAGCTGGAGTCTTGATGATAAATCCTGCAACATCGTGAGGGACTAGTGACAGACGGAGGAGAAGCTCGGAGCTCAGAGCAGACAAATACGTGCCTACTCTTAGGCAGGAAAGCCTACCTGACGAAAGGTGTGCATGCCGACGCCGGGGCCTCAGCTGCTGTTCCACCTGCAAGAAAGCGTCTCGCATACAGTAAGTAACTATTACGGATATCCAGAAAGGATGCAGTTTCTACATGGTTATTCACATATCACAAACTGCAGGCTGCCTTGTGTTTTGGAATGTTGCAAACAAATCAGCTTACGAGAACCCACATCAGCATCTGACTGGTCGATATCATGGTTTATCGATTGCTCTACATCGAGTTATCGATAGGACAGGCCCCTTCTATGGTCTCATAGTGTGAAGAACAGCATAGCTAGTTGCAGCTTGGACTCGAATTGGACGAAGCATAGCCGCCATGACTCGGAACTGGTTCCAGAACATCTACAGCACACCATGCAAGGTACCAGTGTATAGATGAGCGCAACAATCGTACTTCTCACCGACTGGACGGTATGGAAAAGTAGATCACAAAGCTGAAGTGTCACATCAATCGTAATCCGCAACCGTGCGGATGCGGGGTCAGCAGTAGAATATGCGCATCAACAGCATTCGAGCGGCGCGTATAAATGAGACAAAGATATGTAAACAAGTCGTCAGTCCAATTTCGCACTGCTCACTCGGATGCTCCTGCGCAGCCTGCTTTGGGACCTCTCGCTTTGAAATACACGTACTAAATGCGAATTTGCAAGCAATCGGTTCCTAATGCAAAACACTCTGACGGCATGCGGGCGTTATGTCTCCAAATCTGATTAGCACACCATTAGAAAAATACCCGCCACATCAGAGCGGCGCAGCTGAAAAACAGCGATGCAGAAGTCGCAGAACTACATTATGCGCCGTAGGAAGTCAGCTTGTGGTGGCTCGTATAGCCTGTCCTAAAAATAGTGACTCGACCATCGAGTGGCAAGAGAATTTTCACCAAAGAGGAAAGATGGTCTCGCCGCTCTATCACACTCAACATCCCAGCCGTACTGCCGTAAGCTCCGTCACGCTGCATTAGTACATCTTGGATGCCACGTCTATTGGCTGCTCTTGCATGGTCCCTACCATGCGCCACCCCTGCTTAGATAGAAGAACGCCAATCGGGGAGACAGGGGATAGCCATAGACTAATGCAGGTACGGCGCAGGTACGGCTGTCTTTTTTCTGATAGAAAAACGTAAAAGTTTTCTAGGATTTTGCCCTCGGAAGTCGCGATTATCGTTTGCGTCAGATCGAAGCGGCCGATAAGACACCTTGCTTTTGCATTGATCCAACTCCGAGCCTTGTCCTAGCTTCGACCTCTCACAGGACCGACATTCCACGTGGACCAACATAAGTCTAACGACCCACCAAAATTCGCCGAGGAACGTGGAAGAAAGTTTCGAAGGGTTGACGAGGCTTGCCTCTAGACCGATATGGGACCAGGGTTGTGGATCTGAGAACAGACCAAGGTTAGACCCCAACTAGCGTTGACGAACCATACCGAACCAGGCTCTTGGATCAAACTTCAAACGACGTTTACAGGTCGAGTCCAAAGCTAGAACTGTCAACGGCAAACGTCTCGACCGTTTCTATGTTTCGAAGTTAAGAAATAGTCAGCATCGGCGCTGGCATCGATGCACAAGAAAGCCCCCGCTCAAACTCGCTAAGAAATCCCGAGGGCTCGTAGTCTTAGAGGAATCTGACCGCCATAGTGCAAACCACAAAGCAAAGCTTAGGCTTCCCCAAATCTGTCAAAGCCCGCTGTCTGTGGGTGGAAAGTCAGCAAGCGAGGTGAGACCCTTGAGAACCAGAGACGGTTGGAATGAGCGGAAATGAGGATCACCGTCGTCATTGCGTCTTCGATAATTGGGCGCTATTCTTTGACCCCTCAGACCTGTCACCATCACCCACTATCGATAAAGCTACAGGAAGCCAAGAAGCCAAGAGTCCCAAAGGGAAGTCCCCAATATCTGGAAGCAAATTTGGATCTTCGAAGGTGAGACGACGACAACGTCTCGAGACATCAGCGAATTAGAATACTCCGCAGAGCATCACGCCAAGGCTTCAAAGCAAAAACAGCGTGAAGCGAGAGACTTCATCTCAAATGCTAATAGTATATTTTCCACAGCGCCGTTTTCACCCAACTGTTAGCCGGCCAAGCAGATTCCTGATACCGGCGCTTCGGGAGGCTTTCCCGAAAACCATAGACTGCCTGATATCAAGCAACAACGTGGCAGGAAGCTTACGTTTGTTGTAGCCCCGAGCCATATAAACTCTGCCATCTAAAAAGAACGTGTCACAATTTTAAAGACATATCTCACTCCTACCTTCCTAATCCAGCCAACCCTCCCGTTTACAGCCCGCCAAACTGCAACCCTAAGATCCATGAAACCCGCTAGAAGGCTTCGCGAACATCTTGAGGGGAAAAGCGCGGTGTTGGTATGGGAGTGTCGGTGTTCCTGACGATCACTGCAGATCACACTCAAAAACGCATAAATCCACGTCTAAAGTTATGTAAACTATGCTTTCGAGGGCACGTTGCGTGGTTACGCCAGAGTGAGGAAGAATGCTTTCGACTTGCACCAGCTGTGTGGCGATGGTGGTGTCTACGTCAACAGCGGCATTATTGGTCATCAGTAAGATGACGAAGTGGGCCGGTTGGATGGAGGCTTTAGATCCTTCCACCTACTGACCGCCACGAGAATTTGGTGAGGCGTACAATGTAGCAAGTAGTTTGCCTCAAAGACCACTAGACTTTGTGAGATAAAGACCTTGTGGGGATGGTGGTAAATCAGAGCGTCACTCGTGAAAGATGCATCACCGCTACCCGTAATTCTTTTCATCATGCTATGATATTATCTGATATCTACGTTCACATTGCTATGCTGTCATCGCCCGTTATCACCAGCACCATAGATTTCTGTTATCAGATGAGAGCATGACGTTGAGTCTATGGTACCGAGCATACTCCGCATTGTAAGCAGCACGAGGCCACAGACGTCACCTAATACATGCCGAGGACCACTATTCCCCCTTCTCTCCATCCGGGCATTGTGACATGAGAGCGCTCTATGCAGAAAGACCTCAGTAACCAATGAACAGGAAGTGGTAAGACTTGTATACTGCGTCTCGAAGGCGTCAAACGGTCGGGTAGAGGAGCAGTAAGCGTAACATATCATTCATCTGGATGACGAGAATAGTCCAAGAAGAGGGGAGCCTCTGCTTCCTGGACACGGATCTTCTCAACCCTCCAATCTGTGGAATTATTGAGAAAGCAATGAGAGAGCGACGACATCCATGGAAAGCACGGCTCTCCCGACAAGGTTTTCCAACACGCTCGTCTTGCTTGATGGCTTCGTCGTGACCTATCTGAACGCCAAAAAGGCTGAGCACCTCCAGCCCGAACACCTCGAAGAACGAGAGGCTTCTGACGTAGATACTCTAGACAACGATGAATATGGGCTCGAGTATCCGAAAGAACGAGTGGTCGGCAACTTAAGCAATGACGACAACCATGACTTTACAGCTCAAAGGCCAAGCAGAAGGAAGCATTTTCAGCTCGAAAACCTAGGAGACTTTGGTTTCGCAGCTCAAATGAAGACAGCAGTAATGGTTTTCAAGCCTTTGAGGCAAGCAGGGTGAAGCATTCCTAGCATAGAGAGTATCGTTTCCGAACTCAAGTCCTTCCATCTGCCATTTCAGTCAAACATGTACTTGAGGAATTCAACTTAATCGTTGGTTGACTGGGCGAAAAGCTCTAGTGATGAGGCTTATTTCTTGACATTTGGGACTGCATGAAAGCTCATCTTGACAGGCTTGAGGCGACCTGCTTCCCTTGCAACGAGAGGATTGTGGAAGAAAATAAAGCACCGGCTTTCATGCGCACTCATGGCTTCAGAACATGTCAAACTAAGATCATCCGCTCAAAGAGCAAGTCATCCTCTTCCTATTATAGATTGATACTCGCGTATCGTTCATCATAAGCCATAATATTAAAAAAGAAGAGAAGAATCTCATCCGTCAAAAGGTTCAAAAGCCTCATCACTAATTCTACCTCACTATTCCTAATCTCCCCTAGCTCAGCCCTACACACCTCTACATTCACGAACCTTTCGCTCAAAATCCTATTTTCTTTCTTCGTGCGGCGGCATGACTATTTTCTCCGTGTTGCCTGGGCATCTACTCAGTGATGTACTCAAGCGTCAGTCATGCCACAGATTGATGAATTGCACGTCGGTTGCGAGCCCGGACTGGCTTTTCCACTTGTTGAAGTACGATGGCCTACTTGTGGGCGTGGAAGAGCTGGGGGTGGAGATCGAACATACTCCTTGAGGCAAATGGTCGTACTTGAGGGATGCATGTGAGGGATCACAGTTTGATGGTATCGAGGGTGGTTGTTCCATGGTTAGAGCAGGAGTGGGCACTCACCGATGATTGAGAGCAATAGGAATACTACAAAAGCGGACGCTGGCTGGACTTTACTTCGGTCGGAATGGATTGAACCTAGATGAGAATGGCCACGCATTTCAGAAGAGATAAAGGCATTATCATGAGATCATGCATTCATAGCTTAGGTTTCGGATTGTGCACGCTGTTGAAACGCCCACGAATGCTTCAGCTCTGAGTGCCCACGCATGCCGTCGTTCCTCATGGCCATAACGTCTTCAATGATCATGCTCTCCAACCTTCTCAAGCTTTCCTAGATCTCTCTTCTCCCCCGTCTCCCCCACAATCCTCAGTCTATCTACCCTGACCTTCTCTCCATCGCCTTCACCATCCACCACAAATATGACCAGAGACGTGACATTCTGGAACTTGACGAACCGCAGCTCGACCTTCGCAGTTCCCGTCTTTTCGTCCCAATCTTGAGGAGATAACGTGATTGTCTGAGTAGCTGGCAGGTCCTCCGCCTCATCGAAGCCTAGAACGTGTGCGCGATTCGAGTAGATCTGGATCGTTTTTGGCCGCATGGGAGCGTCATCTTCTTTTGGCGGCAGTGATGTGATTTGTAGTGTGTGAACTTTCAGAGTAGACATGAACGGGGCGTAGAGCATCAGTTGCTCGTCCGTATCGCTCTCCACCCAGTCCTTACCTTCACCGTCAGTCGAAGTAGCTTTCCCCTTGCCTTTACCACTGTCAAGTGATGATGGCCTGCTGCCGTCAAACAAGATCCTAGCGGTACCACACTCGCTGTCTGAGTTGAGCAAATCGAGACCTCGTACGTCGACCTGGTCCGTCACGTCATAATATCCCTTAGGTAGACTCGCAGCTGTCCAAGATGAGCCGCTACTGCTTGATTCCCCGAAGCCATTTGCGCCATCCGAGTCTGCTTCTGCTGAGAGCTTCTTGACCACCGACTGTAATTTCCTTGGGTCTGCGCCCTTAATACTCTCGACGACCTCCTTGTTCTTGAATATTATGAAAGTAGGTAGACTGCGAGTGTAACGCAGTTAGCAGAGCCCAGAGAGTACTCTATGACTGATACTCAGGGTAAAAACTCGCCCGAGCACTCACGCTGTGACTCCATATGTCGAAGCAAGCTCTTTCTGTTGATCTGTATTGACTTTGGCGAATGTGATTCTGTTGGGCCGTGACAGCTGGACAGAAAGTTGTTCGTAGATGGGGGCGATCTGCTTGCATGGTCCACACCAGTCTGCGTAGACTGCAACCTCGAGTCAGCTAGATATTCGAATATCATGCTACTGGTCGGGCGCAAGAGGGACAACGTACAGTCGGTGACAACTATCTTGGATGAGTGCAGAAGGCTGTCAAATTGGTTCGTTGAACTTATATGTACTGTTTTCGACATCTTGTTCTGAAATGTGTTTGATTGTAACTCAAGCCATCCGTGCAAGGCGGATATAATATGTCTTGGCGCGTGCGTTGGGTTACTAATAAGCTAGATATATCTTACCAAGGTACACAGCAGGCTCTTTTCATTGTAAGTCGCTATTATGACTTGCAGATGTTAAGTATGTAGTCTTCTTAGATCATGACCGACACGCGACACTTCAAACCAAACGCTCTGAACATCGACACTTCGACGTCAGTACACGGGGGTGAAAGATAAAGCAATTGAATAAAACCAATTCTTCACATCTCCTAGGAGACGAGGAAAAAGCATGTTATTTGTTTGAGATCTTTGCTCCTTCCGTTCGTTGAGGAGAATGCTCTCATGAATGGATTTGAAACCGCCCAGTTCCTCACTCCACCCGAAAAGCAATCCACACATTAAAACCAATTTTCTAGCAGTTCAGAAGAGCTTATAGTTTGAAGGCTTGCTTCCTGTCTCCCTAAAATGGAGGCTATTGAGAGCAAGGCGGCCAACCACCAAAGGCTCGAGGTCATCGCGCTGGTATCCGGTGGCAAAGACTCTTTCTATTCTTTGCACCATTGCTTAGCGAACGGTCACCAGGTCATTGCACTGGCGAACTTGTATCCACCGACGGCGGCAAATACCTTTGACAACCAGAATGATCTCAACAGTTACATGTACCAGACCGCGGGTCACGCACTGATACCGCTCTACGCCGATGCACTTAGGCTCCCGCTGTATCGTCAGGAGATCGTTGGAGGGCCTACCGACTCCTCGAAAGACTATCATAGCATTGCGGATGAGCAAAGTGTTACTACATCAGAAAGAGAACCTGGCCAAGAATTGGATGAGACTGAGAGTCTGCTATCTTTACTACGTAAAGTCATCGAGGTGCATCCCACTGCAAACGCAGTATGCTCGGGTGCTATCCTTTCAACCTACCAGCGTACACGGATCGAATCCGTTGCTACACGCCTCAACCTGATTCCACTGAGCTATCTATGGCAATACCCATTTCTACCTCCCAGTTCTCCAGGAGGACTCTTGGATGACATGGCAGCTTTTGGCTTCGACATTCGCATTGTCAAAGTCGCTTCAGGTGGACTCGATGAGGAATTGTTGTGGTGCAATTTACTGGAGACCTCAACGAGGAGAAAGGTGGAAAGGAGTGTGCAGAGGTTTGGAGGCAGCGTCTTGGGGGAAGGTGGAGAGTATGAGACAATTGTGATCGATGGACCCGTAGAGATGTTCAAGGCAAGGATAGAGGTACAAGATCACGAGAAGTGGATTGGGAGGGGTGGAGGCGGAGAAGCGTGGATGGGATTCAGGAATGGAGCTGGGACGGTGGTTAAGAAAGATTATCTTGGAGCGCTGGACATGTTCGATTGGAAGACAGAGTTCAAGATACCCGATTTGTACGACGAGCTGTTTGAGGCGTTGATGAGGCGTCTGGTAAGTCTGTCACCGAGTCCAAGTTCCGACCTACACAGTGCGAAGCAGGTCGAAAGGGGAAGCTCATGGAACGCGGACCATTTCATCCGAAGGGATGAGAGGACGTTGACCGTGTGCAACCTCACTGGTGAGGGTTATGATACGACTGTTGGCGAGCAGATGTCGGAAATTAATTCAAAGTTGCTTGATATAATGTTAGAACATGGTTGTTCAGATCCGAACGATGTTGTCTTCACTACCATCCTCCTTCGGTCGATGAGGGACTTTGCCACGGTAAATGGTCTATATGGACAGCTTTTTACCTTACCAAACCCTCCAGCGAGGGTGACAGTGGCGTGTGGAGATACTTTACCGCGAAATGTGGATGTGATGGTCTCTTTTATAATCGATCTGGGGAGCTCTATGGCTCGAGAAGGCCTTCATGTACAGTCTAGATCCTACTGGGCACCCGCCAACATTGGGCCCTATTCTCAAGCGATATGCGTACCTACACATCAACAGGGAGATGCATCCTTGGTATACGTTGCTGGTCAAATACCACTAATACCACGATCAATGGCGTTACTAAAGGAGGTTGAGAGTGAGAATCTGTGGAGTTTATTTTTGAGGCAGACATGCCTCTCTCTACAACATTTATGGAGGATCGGGAAGGCTATGTCGGTAGGCAGGTGGACAGGAGCTGTTGCCTTCATTGCTGGCAAAGGCGACCCAGCGACGCAAGCAATACTGGCTTGGCAAGCCTGGCTAATGGTGCACAGCCGTGAGCTCTGGAAGGAAAGGCACAGTGAACCTCACATTTGGGATGGTCTTGACGCATGGGAGCGCAAATACGGCGGAATGGGCATTCTCGTGCAGCAACAAGCAGAGGAGGTACCTCTTCCGGACTTTGGACGGCTTTCAGACCCAGCAACTTATGATTTTCCAGGGTTCTTTGCTGTTCAGGTAGACGAATTGCCGCGTGGCAGCACTATCGAATGGCAAAGTCTTGGGATGACCCGACCGTATGCCGAAACTATCTTCTACATCCCGATAACCGCGGAGAGAATAGAGACAGAGCACTCTGACAGAATGCTTGAGATAGCAGGGGCCGATAAAGATATCCGTGTAACAATATACACATGTAGACCATTAAAGGTCTGTAATTTAGACTTTCAGATAATTCCGTGCAGAGCAGTCTGGGGACCAGATGGAGTGCGCCTGGCAGCAGGTATGGTGATTCAGCACGGCGTCGAGGCCCGACAGCCTTTTCAAAGATTCAGTTTCGGAGAATAGGGGTTGACCCATAGATAATCTTAGCCTTAGCCAAACTTCCCTTAAGGAAGAAATACTGAAAACAGCAACAGCTTCTCGGCTTTCCAGCAGACTTTCGCACAAGTTGGGCTCATGCGGAGCATTGGATTCAAAAACTAAGTTGGTGATCACTGTAGAGGAGAAGTGTGACGCTCCTCGGCCCCACATTCGAGAAATTAGAGCCCAACGGAGACTAGCTTCTCTCATCCCAACAATGCACGGCGACGCAAGCTTGTATAGAGATTTGTATTGGAACACCGAAGGCTCAGACCATGGCAGCATTCGCGCTAAAAACATGCAAGGCGCAATTTCCATATTGTGAGCTCTGCAACTATTGGAATTTGCCTTGAGCCTACCTAGGTGCTCGACATGCCCAGCGATGGGGCAGCTCTGTTGAACGTTGAAGTCAAGGAAAATAGCCCACCGCACCAAGCTCCACGACTATCGCGATCTCCGCACCCATACCACAGAGACCAAGCCAGCGTCCTTCAAGACAATGCCCTTGCCCGCGCCCCGCCGCAGGATGCTAGACTTCGCCCCTCCTTGAATTATTCGAGCCCAAAGCCTAGGGTCGAGGAGGCTACTTACTTCGACTCCGATTACCGGAAAAGGCGGAAAGAAACCTCTTCGCCAAGTGAGAGTGGTACAGAGGCAGATGACGAGAAGGGAGCCAGTCTCCTCCGCCTTCCCCCACCCCCAAGTAGGCCGAGAAAGGGTCTCAAAGGCTCCAATGGCTCTGGCACAGGAAGCCCATTGCTCACGCCATCATACCTTGACAGAGAGCCTCCAACTCTGGTCGTGAAGAGCAAGAAGAAGAACCGAGTAGGCCTGTATAGTCCGAGCTCATTAGGTGAGGAGACGAGGAAGCTCAGAGAAAAGTTCACGCGGAGGCGGCGAGCTGAGCTCATAAGAAGGGTTACAGAGACGATCTTGCTGGGAACGGTCGGCTTGATGGCTTGCAGTAATGATCTTGGGTCATTGGGGCACCTGTTCGCCCAGGGCCGCATCAGTACTGCGAACCATGCATGGACATTGGTCATAAATCACACTTCGACAGCGCTCTTGAGCCATGCCGCTGTCGTTTTGGGGCTCTATTGCCTCTACCCTATCCGAATCGTATTCAAGAACCGCGCTCGAAGTCTTTCCAGTGGCCGATCTCGGTTCTACATATTCATTCCAGCCGCCTTTGAACCAGCTCCTTTACTCTATCCGGTACTTGTCCCAGTCTTCGTGGCCCTGTCTCTGGTCCGAGTGGGTACGAGCGTGCTGCTCCCAAACCTGATTTTAAGCATCGCCTCGATGCCCAGTAAGGTTTTGCCCTCTAATACCGACGTCCCCTGGCACAGCTCATTACATTGGCTCTTCTCCGTGGTACCTTTGTTGACCTCTGAACTTTGGTACCCAAACTTTGCCGAGAAAGACTTGGACACAGTACGTTCTATGAACGGGGCTTTTGAAGTTGAGGACTTGATGTTACTGTATCCATTACACCAGGCACTTATGCCTGCATTGGGGTACCTCACAACGACAAGTCTATTGCCAGCGGAGCTACAATTGCTGTCTTCTTCTATGATAAATCTATTATTACTTTCGAAGTCACCACAAGCCGTGATGTTGCAATCATTATTGTGGGTTGGAGGTCTTTCTGTCTTCATCTTGTGCGGTAAGGTGCTGAGCTGGGGAGTGGCACTGGCACGCATCCCGAGCTGGCGCTTCAGACGGCCCAAAGCTCGGGCCCGCGAAGGAAACGCAATGTTTTCCGCAATAAACGATTGCTCGAAAGGACGTTTGAGTAAGTGGGGCTTGTTGTCAGCAGATATAGAGGAATCAGACAGCGACGAACCATTCATACGTCGGAATAGCGGTGCACGCAAAACGCACCGGCGGCAACAGCTTAGTGTGAATACGCGTCGAGTTGAGTCGGCAATAGATGGCATGCTGGCCGAGTCTAAAATAACGACCTCGTCTGCCATAGACAGCGACACTCAACTGCCACTTCCCGAAATGAATGGCGCACCGAAAGCTTCTCGTGCGGACTTCAAGCGGCAGCGACGATATACCCTTCCCTCTTACGTGAGGTCACCTACAGACGATACTCCCAAGGAGGCCCTCAAGGGTACGTGGACATCATCATTACAGCCCGCCAAGGCGTGGTCCTTTCGATCATTGACCAGAGCACAAGGTCTGGTGGTCAAATGGCTGTTTGCAACTTATGTATACGTTGTGGTCATTGCGGTCATTGCACTTGCTGTCAGGCCCAACATAGGCCGGTATGCCTTACACGAACAGGAACCGGTAGGCTGGGCTCTTGGCTATCTACTTGGTGAACTGCCTCTTGTCAGACAATATGTTTACCATTGGGGACTCGAGCACTGGATATGCCTCCCCCCAAGAATTCCCGCTTTTTTTCGGTCAACGTCCTACAGCTGGGATTTACTTAAGCCAGACAATCTAGGTGCTGCCAATACACGATTGCTGATTTGCGTCTACTGTCTGGTCGTCATTGCCGCTGGCTTAGCGGTCGTTTTCCGACTAAGTGCCGTTGCCGATGTCGATACCCGACGCAAAGTATTTCATGGAATGATGGTAGCGATGTTTCTACCCACAATCTTCGTTGATCCGGCATTTGTCTCACTTGCTCTGATACTCATACTGGCAATTTTTCTCCTTCTCGACCTCTTCCGTGCGTCACAACTGCCGCCCCTTTCGAGACCCCTCACATATTTTCTGGCTCCTTACGTTGACGGGAGAGACCATCGAGGCCCCGTCATCGTATCCCACATGTTCTTGTTGATTGGATGTGCGATTCCTCTCTGGCTATCTCTCGCAGCCATTGAGCGAACAGGAGAAAAGCCATGGGAAGGATGGGACGTACAGAGACGAGAAGTGAGCATGATCAGCGGCGTTGTCTGCGTCGGCATGGGAGACGCAGCCGCTTCGCTGATTGGCCGGCGCTTTGGACGGCGAAGATGGTGCTGGAGTGGAGGTAAGAGCTTGGAAGGCAGCCTTGCCTTTGCTGTTGCCGTTATTCTAGGGCTGAGCTTTTCGAGATGGTGGCTACTGCTCGGGAGTTGGGCTAGCGATTATGGGGATGCATGGGCTACGACTCTGGGAAAGGCCGCAATCGCCGCCGCAGGTGCAAGTCTTACGGAAGCAGTGCTGACGGGTGGCAATGACAATGTTATCGTGCCTGTAATCCTTTGGCTCCTGGTTCGAGGCCTGAGAATATGATTTGTCTTTTTGTGCTCGATTCAGCGATAGGCGTTTGGGTGAACGCCTTGAGGAACGCACAGGACCCTATTCTACAGGGTCCAGGCAGTGCAGTAACATCATTGGGAGGCTCGATTACGAATTTAACAAGGACGGATTGTTACATGCGCCATGAAATAGGATTGGATGGTGCAATAATCTACTCGGCCAGTCAGCCAGGCAGCCAAGCAGTGAGGGTCTTTGAATCGCGCAGGCCACTGCGGCCTATCTTAGCCTATGGCAGCCTGACAGCCTGTTCATAATTGGTGGGCAGAGGAAGCTTACGGCTAAGCTTATCATAGAATCATGAAGAGTACCTGAATCAATGTACTCACGGAGCCATGGTAATAGAGAATGGGGCAGCCTTATAAGCGTGAGCCAGACGGATGGCTTAAGCCTTTGTCTTAGGAGCGAAGAAAGGCTCTCTTTCTGACAGTCAGCGATTCTTTGATTCCATCCCCCAATTATGAAATATGTAATTTGTAGCGAGCGATTGTAGCATGTTGAGCACTGGCCTTTCCCCATAGTCAGTGACGTGCGCTCTGGTGGTGATGGTCGCTTCCTTATCGTTATCGGCTAGAGACAATTGGTAGCGCAGGTCTGGATCAACATGACTGGCGAGCAATATTGTTCAAGTACCTTATTCACTCCTCGGTCCGCACACTCCGGGCTTTGTTGACCAGTCACTCATATCCTTCTCTTTCTCCCTGTTGTCTGTAATTTCTATACTATTTTTACCTAATCCATTTCTGGCATCCCGCGTCGAGTCACGTCTCCTAGCTAGGTAGCCTAGTAAAGCGCATGCAACTGGTCACGCCCTTGCTTCTAGGACACACTCATCGTACGAGGACCCCGCGGTACTTCGTTCTTTGTACCGCCTTGACTGGTCTCCGCCCCTGCATCACCACGACTACCAATCGACCCTATCAGCAGCTTGCTCTTAACAGCCTTCCCCTTGCAATGATCGACAGCTTTTGCATCTGACTTGACCTCCGATTAACACTTACTTTCATCAAACCATCAAAGCTAACCCGTACCAATGTCTAACTGCTTGACGGCTACCCTTTACCCTCACCTGCAGTGGTAGTATTGCCCCAGGCCAAAGCTTGGCATATATCAGGTGGGCGGAGAGGCCGATTCCCACACCTGATCAGTCACGATGACGACCAGACAACCCACGTCCTCGTCGTCGAGGCGGACAAGAGATCCTACACAACAAGACATGGCAGTCGGAAGCTACAGACGCATGGAGGAGATCGGCCGGGGCAGCTTTGCTACTGTCTACAAAGCTTCCATGTCCGTAAGTAGCATGTCCACTCATTCTGGAATATCACCAGTACATTTCAGCCTCGTTCATACCTATTTTAAATCATCCTTTACATGGCATCACACAAAGCCTACCAACATCGTCTCCACGAGAAAAATCATGCTAACAAGCTCTCGCTTATATAGAAGAAGCCCGGCTACGTTGCCATCAAGTCTGTCGACCTACACAAGCTCAATAAGAAGCTGAAAGAGAACCTATACTCTGAAATACATATCCTGAAAGGCCTTCACCATCCACACATCGTCGCCCTCATCGATTGTCAAGAGACCTCTGCCCATATCCATCTCATCATGGAGTTCTGCGAGCTCGGTGATTTATCATACTTCATCAAGAAGCGAGACACTCTTTCTCGACACGATACTACCGCCGACATGATAAGAAAATACCCCAATCCTGCTGCGGGTGGTTTGAACGAGGTTATTGTGCGACACTTCTTGAAGCAGTTGTCCAGCGCTCTCGAGTTTCTACGAGCAAGGAACTTTATCCACCGGGATGTGAAACCTCAGAATCTCCTCCTCGACCCATCGCCGCTCTTCTATGCCAAAGCCAAGCCAGAAGCTATTCCATATGCCGCCCATGATAAGTCCCTCACACCTGTCATTGGAGTCGAGTCCTTGCCTACCCTCAAAATCGCGGACTTTGGATTCGCCCGCTCTCTGCCTTCGACTTCTCTTGCGGAGACTTTGTGCGGATCTCCCCTATATATGGCTCCTGAAATACTCCGATATGAAAAATATGATGCCAAGGCAGACTTATGGTCTGTAGGAACTGTGCTTTACGAGATGATGGTCGGAAAGCCTCCTTTCAGAGCCTCCAACCATGTGGAACTGCTACGGAAGATTGAGCGCGGCGAAGATCGATTAAAGTTCCCGGAAGAGGTGACTATGAGCGATTCCATGAAGAAGCTCATTCGAGGCCTTCTGAAGCGGGGTCCCGTAGAAAGGATGAGCTTCGAAAATTTCTTCAATAATACTGTGATAAAGGATGAGATCCCAGGTCTTGCAGACGAAGATCGACCTGCTCAATTCCCGAAGCCTGAGCCTGGATCTGTCGGGAAAGGAAAGGCCCCAATCCCGGATCTTGGAGATGGAACCGCGCCTAGACTTTCAAGGGTTGACGCTGCAGGCACATTGTCCCAATCGCCGATGAAAGAAATGTCAAGTAGCCCGCAGACTGCTATGCTTCGTGGAGAAGCTCTCCTCCAACGTCGATCGTCTGGTACGCCGCCGCGTTCAGCCACTGGTGACTTACGGGAGAAGAGACACGGTAACGAAATCCGTCCGCCAAGTGAAACTTCAAAAGGGCTCCCTGCCCCAGCTCGTCGCCCAAGCATGGTCTCACATGCTACTGCTCCAGAACGACAGGATCTCCATGCCCAGGCTCCTAAGGTGCCGATTGGAGCGGCGATGGAGAGGCAGCCTAGCACGACGAGCATGTCCCCAAGTTCTCCAGGCTCTCGGGAGAGGAATCAGCAGAGAGAGCAACTGCCGCCAAAAAGAGATAACCCAGCTATACGAGAAGCGAAAGCGGAAAGAGAGCGCGCAGCCCAAGACGTCGCATTTGAGAGAGACTACGTGATGATAGACAAGAACCAGGTACAGGTCAACGCATTTGCGGACGAGATGGCGGCAAGTCCTAAAATACACAATACGAGCCAGGTCCAGCAGGATGCACAACGCGGTGCTATGGTGCGACGAGCGACGACGCAGGGGCAGCCGACCTCAACCACAGGGGCTCAGGTCACGCATTCGCGAGCCATGCAGCTTGCTTCGGGAAGAAGACCTGATCAGCCACATCAAAGACGAAATTCTTATGAGCGAAGGCTAAGAGACCCTACGTCGGCCACCTCTGCAATCTCAAAAGCGATCAATATGGCCAGTGGAAGGCTTTTCAGCATGGGCTTCTCTCCGCCATTGAATATCGGCCGGGGTGGCCCTTCCCCGCCATCATACAGCCCATTCCCTGCTTATCCTATTAGCCAGGGTAATCTCCTCACCATCGAAGATGGATCTAGAGCTTCGGCGCAAGTAGATGAGGATTCTAAGGCAGTCTACATTATAGAGGAATCTGCTCATAGAAGTGACGTTGTGTATGGCTTTGCGGAGGTCAAATACCACCAGCTCACGCCTCTGCCACCATCCACAGATCGGGGCCTTGGACTAAGGCAAGCAGGCATCCCTGAAGGGAGTGAAGGCGAGCAAAGCAATACCGAGGACGATGGCTTGACGGTCGACGCTATTGTCACCGTTTCAGAAGAGGCATTGGTTCTCTACGTGAAAGCCTTGTCATTGCTCGCTAAGTCTATGGACATAGCTGGAGCTTGGTGGGCGCGCAAGAACAGAGGCGAAATCGTGGACCAGTCTACTTCACCGCGTAATCAATCTAACTCGGCTAATGTGGCAGTTGGTAACCGTGTGAATGCCGCTGTTCAGTGGGTCAGAGATCGCTTCAACGAGGTTCTCGTTAAGGCCGAATTCGTGCGGTTAAAGCTAATCGAAGCCAAGAAGCAGCTACCATTGGACCACCCAAGCCATCCAAGTAATCACACCTCAGCGTCAAGGTCGACTGGAATGGGAGGCTCGGCGGACGATGTGGTAGTGACAGCGGGCGTGACTGCTGAGAAACTCATGTATGACCGCGCATTAGAGATGAGCAAATCGGCTGCAGTCAGTGAACTGGTGGGAGAGGATTTACCCAACTGCGAGATGTCTTATATTACGGCGATCCGATTGTTAGAGGCTGTGCTTGAAGATGACGATGAGCTATCTGCAAAGAAACCTCCGAAGGATAAAGGTGCGAAAGGATCAATTACGCCAGAGACTATCAATGGGGTCGAGGTGGAAGATAGGAAAGTGGTGCTCAAATGTAAGTGCCTCTCACGGTATCTTGAAAATTTCCTGGGCTAATAAACCTGTTACAGTTGTACAAAGCATTCGCGCCCGCCTTGCGGCTCTTCGAAAGAAGATGCAAATCGTTGCGAAGCGAACAAGCGTTTCGAACGTACCTGCTCCTATCTCAAAGTCACCAGTCACTGCTACCACAACTATCACTCCTACTATCGCTACTACCCCACCTCGGTAGCATAACACCATCCTCGTCGACCCTGCGTGGAATATCTACCCTACCGCTTCATCTTGCGCCCAGAACATAACTAGAACCAAGACGATGGCCACCCAACATCGGATTCCGATATAAAATTGGACCAGGGTGGCCCTCTCTTTACAAGAATCAAGCGCACCAATTGTGTGTATGAAGCATTTCAAGCGATTGTTTACAGAGATACTAACACCCTTACTTTTATATCTATCGTATTCACATGAGTCATGATCCTTTCATTACATTCATATCGCCTGAGCATTGGAGAACTAGGCTCGCATGGAGAAGAGGGCGTTTTTAGGAGAAGGAAAGGAACGGGCGACGCTAGCACTGGCGTCAGTGGTCATTTTCTTGGAAGGGTCGTCGGGAGGGGCAGCGAACTTGTATTTAGATACCCCGACCCGTTGAATGAAATTGTGTCTATATCTTAGGACATTGTCCAAGCTGCTACTCTAGCAAGTCAACCGATAACACGCAGCAATCATATTCTATCTCCACCATTGCAATACCTGGCAGTATCTCCCTATCGATGCCAAAAATGGAAACGCTACAATTGGCTCTGTTAGCTATGCGCCCTTCTGGCGAAATTTTCACAATGGAAAGAACAACATGCTTTAGCGTCCCTTCCGAAGTTCTCACTACCAGGACAACCAGCGCTCAACGTATCTTCAGTGTTCTGATCCGCGCTCGCTCGGTATTAAAAATGGAGGTAAGTATCTGGACTTGGGAATGTTTGGATACTTCGAATTGTGTATTGACTGAAATTGCAAATTGAGGAAGTGGTTGGGGAACATTTGATCTGACTCCCGTTGGACATTGATTGGCATCGATGGGGAGAGAGCCCTTAATTTTGGGTTATCGCAGAGACTACCCGTCTTCCATTCCAACCTGAATGGTTTCTGAGCCACCAAACATCGAGGCATTCTCCTTTCTAGGCTTCTTGATTTAGCAAGGACAGGTTACAGTGACCATGAAACATTCATATTAATAAGAACTAGTACGGTACGCTCTATTCTGTCCCAGCTGCTGCTCATGCCAAGATGTTTGAAAGAAATTGAATTGTATCCTTTCATGCAAAACGAATTCTAAGAGCTGGCTACCATAAGCTAGAAATTTCGAAACATAGAACTCTGTCTAGATTGCCATAGAATGCGAATTCTAGAGCCCATCCATTGCCTCAACCGAGTTCGCGACCGTCATGGAGTTTATATTCCATAAAATAACGACAGCATTCTGTGGTGAATCTAAGTACTCTTACCAAAGCTAAGGCTTCATCTACTTTTGCGTTCCAGAGGCTTGAAAACAGGCAAAGAGAACAGTACGGGTGTAGCCAGGCTAAAATTGCACGTTCACATGCTCAACTTGGAAAGCTTAGGGTTCGGAATTTCAGAGCGAAAAAAAGACCGTCGGTTTTGGTGGTGCTTTTTCCAAAGTACCGATCTTGCGGAATCCCGATATAATTTGGCAATAAGAGGTGCCCCGGAAAAGTAGTCTATAATGGAAATATAGACCACGGCGCAATGTTCAGCTTCTTGCGCGGGAGCAAGACTACAAAGTCTATTTTGTAGCTCTAGAGGTAATAGAAGTTGAAAAGATACTTCTTGAAATGCTGGCGCTTTTAGATGTTCGTTGTTAGATCCAGAAAATTATATTACCTGATTAGGTATGATGGTCCTTCTAGTACTTGAATCTATGATATAGAGCAATGATATATCTTTATCGAGAGGACACAGCCAGCGTCAAACAACTTTAAGTATTACTTCCGACGGCACCGCCAACTTGGCGGTACTTCTATTATACAGAGGGAGTGGCCTTCCTATGATTCTGTCAATCATCTCCGATGGTGCAAATGCTGTAGATCGGAATATTTGAGGATTCGATATTCAGCGCCGCTGCAAAGACCATGATAGGTATAGTCGTGGTATGGACCATCACGTTTCTCTTCGCAAACGTGTCAGAATGCCTCCCAGTCAGCGTTAGCTGGATTGGTCTTGGTGGCAAGGTCGATAATGATATTGGAAGTGTGGCACATTTCGGCTAAGCATGGTCTGATGTGATCAATAGTAGACAGTTGCCATGCCGCTTATCCTCTCGTTGCCAATCCCTGCTGTAGGTTCGGCAATGGGTATTAATCGTGTTGCTGATAATGAGATCATGGATTTGGTCGCTACAAATGCCTGTTGAGCGGAAGATTGCGATAGGAGGCTGCCGTTTATCAGTGGGCGTCGAGAGTGGGGGATGGCCTTGATGAGATATTTCAGTGAGAAGTTGTTGTGGTGTATGGAAGGAACGGGATGGGACCGAGCTAGAAAGTGGTGTTGATTGTTAACAGCAGCATTAGAGCTCTTGACACATAATCCGCAGGAACGATCACGTTTTTAAGATGTCCTCGAGCATCTCTCTGGGTGTATAGATAGACAGCATACTGATCCAAGCACCACTGAATTTGAACATTGTTTAGCCGAGCACAACCACCCTTCTTAGAATTCAATGATCCTGGATGCTAGTGACCATATTGCATTACGCCAAGGACACCGGCGAAGTTACCTGAAGTCAGCATGACGTTCATCTCATCTCAACCTCCATCTCAGCTACACATCTTCATTGCAAGGAAATCCATCCACTGCTCCTCAAAACTTGATCTACAACATAACGTCCAAAACCGGCGCGTGTGTTTTGTTAAAGCCACATCCTCTCACCTCGGGCCCGTGAAAGACGAGGAAAGGAGAAACCCTAACAGGTCATGTCTTCAAGGTTCTAGACCATGGTCGCCCTCTTCCGGTGCCAATCGGAGTAAGCAACACCTACAGGGCTGCATCCGCAGGTCGCCTGAGTGCCAGTCTAAACGGTCATTGGCTGAGCGCGTGCGTTCTGAATCCGGTTGACGGACCATGCTCTTATTAATATATATATGGATGATATTGCAGGGTCCATAGGATTTCAGCCTAATTCGTTGGGGTTGCGTTTCTCGCAGCGATGTCGTATCCACATTCTACTGATAGAGTGTTCTCTTCCCCAAAATGCGTAATTCCGCATGTCTTGTGGCAGCCAAGTAGCCTGCGCTGGTCTAGGAACTTTCGAAGGAATAAGACGGCCTGAAAGTATTCGACATTTCCTTGCTAAATAAAAGCAAGTATCTGGATTTGTGGGATGAGCGGAGGTCGTTCCAGGCCTTCGCTCATAGAGATTGGTCAATTTTCCTTTTCTAGGCTGGCTCACACGTCAACCGACGATCCTTTGATAGCAAAATCCCATTTTGTGGGTGAACAATCCAGCTTTTGCCTCTTTCGACCTTGCGCCGGATGGCTAGGCTGCTTTGGGGGAGCGTGGACGGCTCAAGAGAGGAAGCGGCAGGTTGATCAGACGCGCTAGATTTGCTAGAATTTCCCCATCGAGATAGGCCGTCTACTAAATTCTTTAGTCTGGATCCCACCATGATAGATAAAATGGAGGGGTCAGTCGCGATGTATTCGAGAGGTTCCTGCTTACATTTGCTCCGGTTCTCGTTCGACAGGGTCGTTCATCCCATCTACTTTTCGAAGGAGTTCATGAGGCTTGACAGACAATTCTTCCGACGACTATGACGATTTCTACACGGAGAAAGACGGCAGAAGCATTAGTCGCAGCATTTAATAACATGGATGTGGACACCATCGTTTCTTACCGAAGTCCAGACTGCACCCGCAGGTTTCTGCCGCTGTCGATGGGGCTTAAAGACCAAGATAATATCACCTACCATCGTTCCCTCCTCAAGCTTCGGGCCATCTTCCACAACTTTTCCATAACAATCAAAGACTTACTCGAAGACCATGAAGCCAATCGTATCTGCCTATCATTGAACGCGAGAGCGGACACTATGGCGGGGGAATACGTGAACGAGTACATGTGGTTACTTGACTTCGATGAGACGGGCAAGAAGATCACTCTTTCGCAAGAATATAGTGACACTGTCATGGAACGAGACTTCTTCCCGAAGCTGAAGGCTGCTATGGAAAAGCACCAAGCCGGACAGACGAATGGTCAAGGTTAAGATTATGAGCGAGCAAGTCTTCGACGTTTGAAGGTGAGTCGCATGCAGGCTTCATGCATCATCTCAGCTGAGACTAAATGTTCAGGTTTCAGACATGATTGGTTGGTTTTGGCATCTCAGCTAGGCGTATAATACATGGGGAAACGGTCGCTGTATCATTGAGGACGGATAGAAGCTGGCGTGGTACCAGAACATTTTTTCGGGAAGCGAGATTTCACTCTGTCTTACGTTGCAATGATGAGCTATTCAAACATGATGAATAGATGTGTCTTACTGTTGGGTTTTGCCTGAGCTCCCCGTCTGATAAACATGCTCATAACTCCAAAGTTTGACGCAGGAGTTGAGTACATGCTTTGAACTTATAGAATATTAAAAAGCTCGCAGTCTGGGAAGAATTAGATAGAACTTCAAAAATAAAGGCTCTAGTCCGACAAGCGTACACTGATTTTTGGCCAGCTATTTTACATCAGTCTCATAGCACCTTCAACTCTCAACATGGTTTGAGTTAGCTGAGCAGGCGAACGGCAACGTATAGTAATAATCGTTATCCTTGTGGTTGTTTTTGTCTTGCTGACGCTGGTAGGCCAAGTCTTGAACAAGATTGATCAAGTGCCACGACTCACAGTATATACCCACAGTCTTTGTCTCGTTCTAGTCTTCCAACAGAGCCTCTGCATCATCTTTGGCACTTCATCTTGATTCTCATGCATGTAATAGCTGCCTTTATCCTCTACTGAATCCATCAAACCAACCAAGCTTCCACAAAAAGATGCCATGGCTTCTGCTCTTCATCTTTCACCCTGGTCGCCTGACCAACAGACTTCATAGAAGTAACCATACCAGACTCCTCAGCACCAGACCCTGCACCAGCAGACACGCCTATTGCAGTAGACTCGCACACCACAACAGAGAACAATCCCAGTCCAAGCAATGCTCATCCAGCAACACCACCCCCAATCCCAACCAAACAGTGACACTGCAAGTCAGCCACCGCCACTTCATCACCAACCCCAGCCCTCACGGACGGAAGCCCCTGGTTTACCACCGAACTCACAGGCTGGGTACCGCAACGCAAAAGAAGACTCCACTTTCTCCCTAAACGTCGACCCCACCATCTTCCAGCACATACTGCAATACCTTCTTAGCGGCATCTTCCCGCCATTCTACCACAAAGCCACGGGTCACGATATCACTATGTACCAAGCCGTTGGACCAACAAGCTCGCCTTTTCCGAATCGATCGACTTCAGCGCTGGATCGAAAATAAAAACCTACCTCCAAGCCATCAGAGTTGAGCGTTCGGCTAGGATACTGGAGAGAACGACCAGTATGGCTGAGCTGGTAGGAGCGGATACGGAGGTTGAATTTCACCTGCTGAGGAAGATGGGGGAGGTGGATGTTTGTCCGAAGGGGATTTTTGCGCATCGTGGGTAGTAAGATATATGTGGGAGACAGTGTCGGAATGTGCAGGAGGGGATGGAGAGGTTGAATGAGGATGAAGAGGTGTTCAAGGTGTTGGAGGTTAGGAAGAAGATGGGTTTGGGAGCAGGAGTTGTGTGCTGAAGGGCGCTGATCGTTTGCTGAGTTGGGAAAATTGCGTGGAGTAGCGAGCAATAGAGGAGTTTTTCTTTGGTGTTTGGAGAAGGAGAGACGGGACATACATGCGATCTTTCATCATTTGTTTTGTACAAACGTGCTTGAGTAACATCCATGGGTATCTTCTCTTTCCACGATCACAAGTCCAAGACGCAATGCGCCACCTTATAAATATTTCATACATAAAGGCCTTCCTGATGCGCTCTATCTTCTCCTTTCTCTCCCCTTTCTATCTTTCTTATATTTCGAACATACGTTCACTCTGCCTGTTGCTGCATATGACTTGGAATGTTCCATCCCGCATAATCCAGGTGCACAAAAGCGCGATCCACATTCGGCACCGACTCAAGTACATACTGCAAACTCTCCCCCAAATCATGACTATCCCTCAGCGTCATACTTTCATCCAGCACCACATCAACCTCCACATTCAATTTATCGCCCGCGTGGTACGCTTGCAAGCCTTGTATCGACTTAATTGTCTTCGCGAACCGCATGGTGAGGTAAAGAAGGACATTACGGTCTGCAGCAAGCGCAGCGGCACCAGTAAGTTGTTTGATGTGCGTGCTGGATGTTCGGCTCCAATTAAAAATCACGTATAGGGAGAGAAGAAGACCGCCAAGGGCGTCGAGCCACCACAGTGAGGCGTAGTAGCCTACTAAGGGGAATATTATAGAGAAGATGTTGAAGACGACATCGGTCATTGCGTCTTGCGCTAGTGCTTGAACGGAGCTGTTCTTGATTAGCCGGCACCAGAACCAGCATAGACCCTTTATGACAACGGTAGATGCCATGATGATGATGGCTGGGATGGTGAGTTGGACGATGGAGTGATCGGGACCTGTGAGGCGGTTGAAGCACTCGAGAAAAACTTGGAAGAAGGACGTGATCATGATGACGCTGAATACGAGCACACCAATGGGCTCGAGGCGCCGCCGGCCAACAGGGTAGGAGTATTGGTCGTGATGCTGGATGAGCTTCGTAGTGGTCCAGACAATGGCTGTAGAAAGGAGGTCGAGAGCAGCGTCGACAAGAGATGCGAGCACAGACAGGGAGGATGTAAGGACTATTACGGCGATTTTCCCGGCGAGGAGGATAGCGTTCGCGGTCAAGTTGATGTAGATGGCCACAGTTACCACCTTGCTACCACTGTGCGCTTCTTCGTCGTCACTGGCGTCTTGGAGCTCGTGAGCTCTCGGTCCGTCTTCGACATCATCACCAAGAAGAGGGGTGTTCTCATTTGGGAGCTTGTATAGCGCCCGAGGTGTCCGTTTGACCTTGATGGTATTGGAGTGGCCGTTTTGCTCAACGGAGGGGTGTCGCTCGTGCGGGGGAGTCGTAGGCTCTTCTGCTATAGTATGCGGGATGCTTGCATGTCTGCCATGGTCGTGGTTGTATTCTTGAAGGAGGTCGTGCGGGAGGGATGAGTCCAGTAATCGGTCGATGTAAAGGTATGAAGTTATCAGAGAATTGTTCCGCTCGTAGTACTCTCGTATAGGCTTCTTCATTTTCTTTAGCTCCTTATCGCTTTTGAAATATTGCTCCCACTGGTATCTCGGGTTGCTGTTCCCAATCAACCGCATACTCCGCATCTGCGGTATCATGAGAACGTCCCCCCCATCACTGAACCCATTCATCCTCTGAGCTACCCTTCCCAGCCTACTCTTCACGGGACTCAAAATAGAGCCTCCATTTGCTCCATCCCCGTCCCTCTCCCCGTCGCTCTCATCGTCTCCTCGCATCTCGGGCGTCAACGACCTTCGTCGGGTTAGTACGGACGACAGGTCTTTGATATTGGTAGTAGATCGGCTTTGGATCAGTGAAGCAAGCTTTTGGCCACGGGTGGACAATGCGTTTTCAATGTTCGAAAGAGGGAGGAAGCCTGGGAGGGATCCAATGCGATATGATTTCGGTCGTGATGGGGAAGAGGCGTCCGCCATTCTTGGGACGAGCGTTGGAATTCGGAGAAGCTTTTCTTGGCTATTGTCCCTAAATTGCTTGTGATGCGATTAAGATGTGGAAGCAGAGCGTAAGCTGTTCCTTGAAGAAGCATTGGTATTTAGAGAGGATCTTGAGCTCTAACAGGAACCGAATTTGGAGCGAGCTTGCCAACCTAGTGCAGTATTCAGGCTAAACCGAACCCTTCTGATTCGGAATATGGATCCTACAAGGTTTTTATAAGAATATGCTGAGTTGTTCTTCTACTTATACATGTATAATTTGTACTTGCGTAAAAGAAAACTGCGTGTCACAAATCGCTCCGAAATGACTTTTATCCAACCACATGAAACGATCTTAGCTGAAAATGTCTTACATCTGGCACAACCCAATTACACGTCAGTACGCAGCGTCGTACACCTCCCAAGTATGGGACTTCCTCATTTTTTCCGCACTGGAGCTGCCTCAGCCAGCGTCCTCGCCAACACGCTGAAAGGCTAGATATCCTGAGAGCATTCCTTCCATCGGGTGACACGATTGAATGGCGTTGATTTTCTCGCCATTCAGAATATCACTTGGGTACCTCATCAGCCTCATAGCGGCTCGCCTTATCATTATCGAAAAGCTGCGGATCCCCCTTGCCCCCCGTCTGCATGAACACATCGGCTTGTACATTTGCGGCTGGCATCTCTTCCTGCTTCCGCGCAACATGACCATTCGTAGCGGGCTTGATGGGCTGGTGGACTCTCTTGCCATCAGGGTTCTTATCAAACACTTTGACCGGGGCTTGCTTGTCTCCCGACCACTCTACTATCTTGCTGACCTTGACCTCATTCAGGTCGCTGAGCAGTGTTCGCTCTCGCGCGAACTTGCGCTTTGAGAAATCCAACGAATCCATGGCGCCTGTGAGACCATCAGTACTGTCAGCCGGGTTTATGTGTTTCTGAGTTATCCAGGGATGCTCGAGACACTCGTCGATGGTGATGCGTTGGTTGACATCTACGGTAAGCATGCGATCAATCAAATCGAGTGCTGGATCGCCGACGGAGTCCCAGTATGGGGATGGGTAGTCGAATCGGCCCATCTTGATTTGCTGTGAGAGTGTGTAAGGGTGCTCCTCGGACCATAGCTCGTCAGAGAAAGGTGGGAAACCACAAAGACAGATGTAGAGCACAACGCCAAGCGACCAGACATCAACTGCTCTAGTGTACTTGCGATGTCTCGAGTTCTCTAGGATCTCGGGTGCTACGTAGCTAGGTGTACCGCAACTGTAATGCTGGTAAGCTGTCTGCGCCGAGTCAGGAAGTGAAGATAAACTTACAGCGTTGTAGTGAAAGATTCTTCTCCGATTATCTTAGCCAGACCAAAGTCCGCTAGCTTTACAGATAGCTCCTGGTCTGCCAATAAGATGTTCTCTGGCTTGATATCCCTGTGTACAATATTTCGCTCATGCTACAAAGGGTTAGTACACGGTCCATCAATCGAAAGGAGAACACTTACGAGATACTTGATGCCCTGGAACAATTGTATGAAGACTCTTCTTGACTCTTCTTCCGTCAACTTTTGTTTCATGACGATGCAATTGAACAATTCTCCTTCGGGTGCAAGCTCGAGCACCAAATACACTCCATCTTCCTCATCGAAAGTGTCCTTCAAGCAAAGCATGTTCGGATGGCTGACAGACTTCAATACACCGATCTCCTGCTGCAACCCATCGGTCTGTGACTTTCCACTGTCTCCACCCCGCTTTTCGAATCTTTTTACGGCATATTGCAGCCCAGTTGTTCTCTCCACACAGAGATACACGGTCGCGAAATGACCTTTGCCAAGTTGCTGAAGAATCCGGTATTGCTGTCGGAAAGCGCTGCTTTCCCTATTTCGTGGATAATAGAACATGAATCGCGCTTGATCGAGAATAGATATCTCGTCTCCATCCACGAGCTCGCGACGCTTATTTCTTCCGATGATGGCCTCATTAACGAAAGTGCCGTTGCTCGAAAGATCTTCCACGACTGCCACGCCCATCCCGTTTTTGTTCTCATTAAAGATGAGGCAATGTCGGTTCGAGATGGTATTGAGCTCTAGCTTTCGATCTATTTCTCGTCAGTACCATGATTCGGAAGACTGCCATTCCTACTATGCATACCGCATTCTGGATGCCTCCCGATGAGATAGCCGCCAGACGGAAAGCCCTTAATTTTCTTCTCCGCTTCGTATTCCCTTTCCTCCTTGGCATAACTGGCAACCCCCGTCTCAGCCTTCCCCCGCTTCTTGGTGCCCTTTCCGAAGTCGCCTGTTGGATACGGTGCCGGACAAGCTGATCGAGACCTCAAGACCAAGGTTTCGCCAAAGATCTCGTCAATGGGCACCAGGTAGCCCCAGACTCCCTCTGCGTCCTCATCTTCGACTTCGTAGGAAAGTGATTTGGGTGGGATGGCAAATTGGGAGAAGGCTTGCGTGTCTGAGGGTGGTGAAGACAACCCTTGAGTGTTGGGTATCTGGGACGAATTGGGCGGGGTTCGATGACGGATCTGACTGGGTCGACCCTCGGGAGGCGAGGCCGTCAACTCTTTGTATTCCTCTGTAGCAGTGGACTCTCGGTGCGTCAATGGCGATGGTAGATACGATTTGTTCTTCTCTTTGAGCGGGGTGGTCTGTGTGAGCGATGATATGCGCTGAGAGCGGCGGGGTTTCTTTGCGTCTTGGTCCTCGTTGGTGGAATTCTTCATTACCACCATTGTAAGCCAAAATCTTCGACTTTTTGATGGATAGGGTGTGTACTTGCCCTCCCACGCTTCAGCGAACTCTTCTCAGAGGCTTTGGGAACCATATTGGCGTTTCTGTTATTCCAATTGCCAGTCCTTCAAGTGAAAGGCCGCTGGAACAGAAAAGACGAACGCCTAATCGTAGGCAGTTGAAGATTGTAGATTGTCTGATCGATTGCGAAACAGGATTTCGGGAAGAGTGCTAATCTGATAAAATGTTCCTGGAAGTCAGGTCATTGTACAGTGTAAATTGGTGCTCCTTTTCTAAGTGTGACGATGTTCATACTCGTAGAGGGTAAAGGATTTGAGATCAACGGCTGGAGTGGTCTTTACCTGCCCCTGCAAATGGCAGTCATGCAAGGAAACCAGACCGTGGTGGTAATTCGTGCCGACGACTAGCTGACGTCGACTACAACAGAATTGCTCAACGCGGAAGGGAAATTGATTGGTAATTGAGCATTGGGGGGGATTGCTGCCCACAGACTGCCAAGCAATGATATCGGCCGATACTCCGGAGGACTCGGGCCAAACGGCTGGGTTGACAGGAAGGTTCAGGAACTTCCCAAGCGTGCCAAGGTCACCGTTGACTTCACTCACCATCATGCGACCCGCAGACGCCGTAGTGCCTCTGCGCTGAGGGTTGAAGTCAGGCTTTGCTTTGCTTTGCGACCAGACTGAACCCTACGATTCCTAAAATGGAGGCAGACTACCCATGGACTCGAGACCCTTTGATAGTCAATGCGCCCATGCGGTTGATAACTCTGGCACCACTTGCCGTCGCTGTTTCTCAAGCAGGCGGCTTTGGATTCCTGGCCGCTGGTACGGACGTGAAGGATCTGAAGACCGAACTACAAAGAGCGAAAGATCTGCTGCAAAAGGGTCCTATCAAGGGCTCCGATCAAGACGTACTGCCTATTGGCGTTGGCTTCATAAATTGGGGAATCACCTTGGACACGGTATTGGAGGCTCTCAGGGAGCATATTCCCGCTGCGGTTTGGTTCTTTGCACCTAAGCGGAATCAAGATTTGATCGAGTGGACAAAAACGATAGGTAAGATGAGTAAGGGTAAGACAAAAGTATGGATACAGATAGGCACGGTCGCGGATGCTCTGCAAGTGGCTCGGGAGTGCAAACCAGACGTCCTCGTTGTTCAAGGCACTGACGCGGGAGGGCATGGGCTTGCACAAGCGGCTGGCGTGGTGAGCTTGCTGCCAGAGGTTGCAGATGCGCTGAAAGAGGAAGGGATGGGTAGGATACCGCTCATCGCCGCTGGTGGTATTGTTGAGGGCAGGGGAACGACAGCCTGCCTTGCAATCGGGGCCAGTGGAGTGGTAATGGGCACGAGGTTTCTGGCAAGCTCAGAAGCGAATATTGCCAAGGGATATCAAGATGACGTGCTAAGGGCAAGAGACGGTGGTTCGAGTACCGTAAGGACGAGCGTGTACGATCAATTGCGTGGAACGACTGGCTGGCCAAGTAGATATAATGGGAGAGGCATAATTAACCAAAGTTTCGTGGATGCCCAGCACGGCAAGAGTACAGATGAGAATAAGAAGATGTATGATGAGGCCTTGAAGAAGGGCGATGAAGGTTGGGGAGAAAGTGGCAGGTTGACGGCTTATGCTGGGTCAGGAGTTGGCCTCATCAAAGAAGTCAAGTCGGCAAGACAGATTGTCTTGGAAGTTCGGCGGGATGCAATTGAGATTTTGTCTAAGATTTCGAAAGCATCTTCGAAATTATGACATGGCTAGTCTACACATTATGTTAGGTGGCAGGCCTGCACATTCAGGTTGTACCACGAGCAAAACCATGAAGAGTCGAATATGTTTCACACGTGTGTTGAAGGCCAGCAAAGCCTCGCTTAGGTCTTGGATCATGTCATGTTTGAGATGCTTCTGAGAGTGTTCGTGAATACGTTCGGTTCATAATGCCTCTGAGTTGAGTTCCACCTGCTCTGAGGATTCTGCCAAATTCCGTTTATCATGGGGCTGCCGATTCAGGGCCTTCGCCGCCAGGAATTAGCTTGTAAAGGTCAGTCAGAAGGCTCCTGATCAAGAGGCAGGGAGGCAATTACCATGCAGATATTGTTACCGTTCAGTAGGATTTTAGAGAGCTTCGTATTGGGTCCACTATAGCCACTGGTTGGTGGAATACAATCAGCGGGTTGAATGTGCAATGAATTGTATATCAATGAATGATACGCACAATTCGGTCACGTCCTCAAGTACCATGTCTACGATTAGACTTCAGCCAGGCTCAACATCTTGGGTGAGGTATATACATACTAACATAGTCGTCGAAGCCCAAGAGTGTTCCTGCGAATTCTACATGTCCAAAACAGTCAGTTTCAGTAGAATACTTAACCGAAGGTTTTGAGGAGATCTCACCCTTGTCTCCCTTCATGACAACCCAAATTCGTGATCCAACGCATTTATCGATTAATTCTTTGCATACATGTTAGCAGCCGATTATGAGATTTACCACGATCTAGTGTATACCTAGTGGCAAGAGCTGAGATGCCATGTTGAAGTCGAAGTTCTAAAGTCAACTTTGCCTGCAGCAACACGATCTCAGTTCAATCGGTCCTAGCGCATGACTTCGGGAGCTAGCAGTGGCGGCAGGGCGGTTCAGGCACCAATCCAGCTCGTTGCCGATGTCACTCTCGAACGCGTCCCCAGCAAGGTCAAGCGCTGAGCCCCATGTAGCGCAGTGCTATGGAGGCCTGTGTCCTCCACCATGCTCCCTCAATACAGACTTGTATTGAACAGAAGGTCCTACAACACTGCAGCGCCCTTGGTCATGATGGGTGTGAGCACTGCTCAAGATGAAGCTGTTCAAAAGGGGGCAAATGGTGACCCCACGAGGTCTGCTCCTTCACGGTGAATGTTGCTGTCTTGGTCGGCGTCGCAGAAACACTTACACAAACTCCTAGCGGGAATGGCATTGACTGTACTTGGGACTTAACTCAAGGCGTTTTCTTTGCGTCTTCGCCGGCAAAGACCTGGAGCGCATCACATGGAATCCAATTCATTGATCCCAGACCATCCCCTGGCTTGCATCGTGGAGCCAGCGCGAGGACATTGTCTACAGCTACAAAGCAAGTGCTGCATGGCTCTGTACACCATGGTACGCCATCTACACGTGGACCGAGTCCATCTCGTGAATCTCCTCAGGATTTCCAGCCCAGGAAATCACTTGGGACCTTGAACAAGCCGGTAGACAAAATGGCTGGAAATTCTGGGGGCGCAAGAACGATTGGTGGTCAGGGTGTTGGCGGATATCCGGAATTGAGCCTAAGTAGGGAAGATGATCCCCCAGGGATTCAGGTTCGAGAATTGAGAAGTTGGTACAGGTTATCCTCAATTCGGCCCTCACGACCCTATGCTTTCACAGCCCGAGGCTGTTCAGGAGCTCGGATTTGCTCAAGATGAGGTTCAAAGCCCAATAGACGGTGCTGAGAGTAGTCGGAACCCAGCTTCGAACAGCCTGAACATTCAGGCTTCTCCCAGATTTGCTGATCCTGATCTGACGTCTTTCAAGATGTCAGAGAAGATAGAATCCCTGTACCCTATTCTGCGCATTCCGAAAGAGGACGATGCCAGCAGTCCATTTCGTAATGGCCACTCCTCCAATGTGCACATCTCCGCAGTGTCTCCTCCGTCGGATGCTGATGAACCGTTCCTTACTCCTCTTACGTTTCATATACCCAAGCAAAAGCTTCAGAACGCTCTCGATGCTCCGCCGACGAGCATTGCAGCATACTGGCAGTACACTCGTAAGGAATTATTCTAACACCCCAATTCCTCTTTCGTCTTCGCAATTCCATTTATAAGACGGGTAAAATGCTCTCCATACACATCTGGGAGCATGACCATCTATCAAGGAAGAGCATTGCTGACACCGAAGTCGTGTAGTATATCAAGGTCTTGGCGGCGAGAAAGACAACGTCAAAGTGCACTATTGCAAGACCAAGGAAGCCAGTGAACGCGTAGCACGACTTTTCCTTGATGAAGAAGTCCTAGGTTTCGACATTGAATGGAAAGCGAATGCGGCGGCTATTGAAGGCATCGCAAAAAACCTATCGTTAATACAAATAGCCAGCGAGCGCCGCGTTGCGCTTTTCCATGTCGCCCTATTTTCAAATACTGACTCTATAGACGAATTCGCGATTCCTACCTTGAAGAAAATCATGGAATCTAGGGGTATAACCAAAGTCGGCGTGGCGGTGAAGGGGGATTGCACAAGACTCCGCAAGTTCTTGAATATCCAATCTCGAGGGATCTTCGAACTGAGCCACTTGTACAAGCTGGTCAAGTTTTCTTTGGGTGATGTCAAGAAGATCAATAAAACGTTGGTTTCTCTTGCTCAGCAAGTCCAGGAGCATTTACAGCTGCCTCTGTGGAAGGGTGAAGTAAGGTCTAGCGACTGGAGTAAGGATCTGGACTATCAGCAGATTCAATGTAAGCTGATTTCACCATGTTGTCCGGCATCTTACCACTGAAGGTCACAGGACTAAATCGCTTATTAGATGCCGCATCTGACTCATACGCTGGCTTCCACCTTTACCACGTCTTAGAAACCCGCAGAAGAGCGATGACGCCAGTGCCCCCACGTCCTGCACACGCGGAGTTGAACCTGCCAATACGTCTTGCGAACGGCCAAACAGTAGCAACATGGAACGAGTCATCTGTTCCTATCGAGGAACCCAGGGAAGAGCCCATGTCAGGCCTGGACATAAATGTAGAAGAGCTTGTCCGCGATTTCACGAATATCGAGATCGAAGATTCAATCTTGGAGGATGCTGAGCGGGAATCGTCTATCACTGACGCGGACGCTCCATTGTCTAAAGCTCCGCCACCAGAGACGCGATCATCAGCCTCATCATCATCATCATCTTCCTCATCACCAGCATCAGCCCCTCCGCCCGCCTCAAAAGCGTCTTCTAACTCTTCGGGCAAGCCTTCTCCTCAGGCCTGCGTAGTCCGTGCAAATGAGTGGGCGACCAACTACGCAAATAACCTCCTCAAAGGCCGCAAGCCTATTGCAAAACCTGCGGACCTTCGTGCCTACTATCTCTGGCATCATGAACGCCATGGCGCCAGGGAAATTACAAGTGTATATGGTAAACAATTGGAATTGAGTACGGTGGTGGGATATATCTTTAATGCTATACGTTTGGAGCAATTACCTTTTGATAAGGATGCGGCTTGGGCTTTGGTTCCGCACGGCCATAGATTCTTTAAGAAGGGTTATATGGCCACGATTTTGAAGAGGTTTCCTCCGCAGAAGAAGGACGCTGATCTCGAAGATACCAGAAAGGATGTTGAGAGCGAGGAAGCGATAGAAAAAGCAGCAGGAGAAAGCTGCGGACCAAAAAAGGAAGGCGATGATGGACACAGAGGTATGGGTCCAGCATCTGGACCGTGATGGGCATGGAAGTCATGGGTGGATCATAGACCATATACCAATTAGTCATGTACGGAGTACGGGACTGCATGCTTGCTAGCACTTGGGTCATAAGGCACATGTGCATTGCATGCTTGCAAGATTTTGGGTTCATTAGGTTGGATTTGCGAGTTTATGGAATCTCAGCATTTTGGTTTGTCATATCTAGCTAATACCAGGAAGTGCACTCAATATTGGCTCTCCTGTAGACAGATAATAAAGCATTTGCAAAGTGACGTGGCCCTTGCAGGTTGATAGGAAGGAGGGATGAGACACATGAGTATTGCACATGAGAATGGCAAGAGGACAATAGCGCTGTCTGGACTCTTGTGGGATGCAAAGTGCGGCAGTTGGAAGGTAAGAAGCTAGAGCAAAGTGTCAATCGCATGTTCACTTGAGCGTAAACAGCTTGTTTCGAAAAGGTCTCTACCAATGAATTGTCATTCTGCGAAGCACATCAGAGTGAGATTGTGTCAAAATCCTGGCTATCAATCCATAACGAGGGTTTTCAGCTCGGTGTATTTAACCATTGAGAATCACGAACTTGTCATATTGTCTAGCTATGTAAATGTACTAGATGCCAACCAAGATGTTCGATAGACTATATTTAGCATTACTGAAAATTCCAAGATACATATATTGTGATAACGATGTGGGGTATATGCTATGCAACGGCCATGAGTAGATGTATATATATGCTTGCTCGGATCGGTAAACGAAGGATATGTTTTGATGCGAAGATGTTGACGGTGTAAATGTGTGTACGGTCGTCAGCGGTCAGTATTCTGCGTCCAGAAGATTACACTGTGTTTTCCACGAGTGTTTGCGTAGTCGCTCTCGAGAGCGGACTGGTCCGTTGAAATCACGCTTTGCAGCGCTCGACCCACATAGTCAAGGGGGTGACCTGATCGAGTGCAGCGCCTCCAAAACCATAACCACTGCTGTCAGCGTTGAGACTGCACATGTCGGACAGATGATTAGCTTCAGGAGAGTTTTTATCTAAGACCATATAAGCGATAGTGGCCGGGAATGTGAAGATGATGTAGCCGCGAGAATTGTGGATGTCGAGAGTAAGGTATTCTGCACTACGGCAGATGAAGGATGCTAAAGACTGGATCGAATAGCTTGGGTTTTTGGGAAACATTTTCAGAAGGACGCTATTGACGACTTGTGGGCCGGCCACTTCTTGGAGAAATAGAAGGGTGAGGATGAGAGCGACTTTGTAGATGCAGAAATCATTGGCGCGCCACATGTCCTCAAAATAAAAGACATCGTCAAATGGAGGGATTGGTGAAATCATATCTGCTTTCTTCATTTTCGGCGCAGACTCGCTCTTGACTGGCCACTTGGTAGTCGGATATTTCGTCTTTCATGCATCGTGTAACGTTCCCAGATTCTGGAGGAGTCCCAGAAGCTGCATCTGTAAGACACTATTTTCGGCCTGGATGTTCGCAAATAGTACTTCGGACAAAGAAGTATTTCGTATCACTCTTTCAATGGGACCAGGTATATCGGCAAGCACATCGGTCAGGCTGTCGAAAAGTGTCTTCGTGGGCAGATCATGCTCCCATGGACCGTCTTTCCGTTCCTGCTGCTCAAGAAAGGTTCTCTGACAAGAGTATATACTGTTGCAAATCTGTTGCGAGTCAAACATTATATGACGACAAATCCGAGGAGCAGGAGAAAACGCACAAGCATCATCCGTGTTTCTAGGTATATTGTTTTCTCGGGGTAATTTTGATGTCGCGTCGGTCCACGATGCTCGATAAGTTTGGCCACCCCTCCAGCATGGCTTATCAATCCCTGACGACTTCCGGCCGTCTGGTTTACTAGCTATACTCTAATCAGCAAGAGCTCCTCTTCATGACTCAAAAAAAGTGCAGAGGCAAACCTCATACATGCTGAGTGCCATAGTCGCTCCCAACATTTCGAGGGTGTAAGCTTTGATCTCATGCGATAGATCGGACGCCAAGTTACGGATCGCCTCTCCATACATTTGTCCCCCTTCATAGACGATCCTGGGTTGCTGATGCATACGTCCAAACATCGATGCGGCCATTGCTGTGCTTGCCGAAACCAGTTTGCGAGACTGCACCTCGACCCTTGGCGAGCTGCTCAGCCACCACGTCATGCCCTTTATAATTCCTGGGCCAGCGGTAAGCTTGTGGAGGACGAAAGATCGACAGATATCTTCTTGAAAGGCCAATAAGTGCATACGTTGAGTGACGCTTGCGTATGGTAGAAAGCCTTGGGCTGCGACAGCTTCCCGCAACACCAAAGCATATTGACTCTCGCGGCGTTGTGATTCTTCTTCGAGTCTTCGTTGGTCGGCTAGCAGGCGAAATGGTGTCTCGTCGAGCCATGGTTGGTCGTAGCCCTGGCACTTGTAGGTTGCCTTTCTGCACCGCTCGCATTCAGACTTTCCTTCGTCTGCGCATAATTAGACCTTTTCCTGTCGATATAGGTAGAAAGCCAGGGAGACAATCCGCATTTCACCCTGCGCTTTCTACAGGTGACACACCCATTGCTTCGTTTCCCCATGGTCAAGGGATACCATGGCTGGGAGGACCTTTGGTCGCTACCTTCAGAAGCGCACCCGACAGGCGCCGAATAGAAGCAAGACAGTCTCGAAAGGCTTCGTGTGACACATTCTGTAGGATTACAGGCTTGTTGGTGCCCTTCCGACAGTATGATGTTTCCTTTACATGCTCTTTCGTCGATAGATTGACTCGCGCTAAAGATAGGCGCGTAGATAGGCGCACTCTACATGGAGAAAAATCCGTTCTGCATGCCCCTTAACATCTGGTACTAATTGAGCTCCAATCTCCAATCTGAGGAGCTTTCACAATGCCTACCTCAGAGTCAGAAGTGTCGGACGACTTTGAGTTTATCGAGACGCCGGCTGCCCCCTCCCCGGTGCCTCCACCTGAAGACTACGGAGTCAGGACCACTACTGTAAGCTCCAAAGACTTCAGCTGCTCGGCGTATGCAAATCGAGCAGTAAATGTTTACCTGATGTGGTCGAAGCTTACAACGAGGCTATAGTACCCCTCGATCAAGAATGCGCCCCTGCCTGCTGATACAGCGAGCAGCGACAATTTCTCCAATCTCCTCCTTGGTACCCTGCTGGCGGTAATCCCTGGCTACTTTGCCCGCCAGGTCAATGGAGGTCTCTTTACATGGGTGTTCTTTGCTATCTTCACAAGCATCCCCATCCTTGCCACGTTCTGGTACCTAGCTTCATCAATATCACCGCGAAAGAATGAAAAGGCTCGATACCCTGGCCGCCCTGTGGAACACTACATACAATTCCACAGCGAGAAGGACAAAGCCAAGTACCATGGCAAGAGCAAGATCCCAATGGAGACGTTCCACGAGATGTACTTTGACGGGGCTGTGGACTTTAAGGGCGATGCATTGGAGGTCATGGAGTACCGACACGACTGGGCAAACTTCAGGTTTACTCTGAGCCTCTTTCGATTTTTTCTTACTGGTATGATGCCAGAATTGATCATGCACACGCGGTCTCAAGGTATGTCAAAGCATCTCAACTTTCTTGGTGCCCATGCTGACTATAGCAGACGAGGAGCAAGTGCGTGACCATTACGACCGTGGCGATGACTTCTATGGATGGTTCCTTGGCCCACGTATGATCTATACCTCGGGCATCATCTCCGACATTCACGAGGAAGAGTCTCTTGAACAGCTACAAGACAACAAGCTAGGCATTGTGTGCGAGAAAATTGGGCTGAAGCGCGGCGAAACACTGCTTGACATTGGCTGTGGTTGGGGTACACTGGCCAAGTATGCCAGCACCAACTATGGAGCACACGCTACGGGGGTTACGCTTGGCAGAAATCAGACCGCCTGGGGCAATAATGCTCTGAGGAAAGCAGGCATTGAGGAAAGCCAGAGCAAGATTCTGTGCATGGACTACCGTGATATCCCACGGCCTCCTGGTAGATACAATAAGATCACTTGCTTAGAAATGGCTGAGCACGTGGGTGTCAAGTACTTCTCTACTTTCCTGAGACAAGTCTACGACATGCTTGACGACGATGGTGTCTTCTTTCTACAGATTGCCGGCATCCGAAAATGCTGGCAATACGAAGATCTGATTTGGGGACTTTTTATGAACAAGTACATCTTCCCTGGTGCTGATGCGTCAACGCCTTTGGGTTGGTTCGTGGACAAGCTTGAAGGTGCTGGATTCGAAATCAAGGGCATCGACACCATTGGCGTGCACTACTCGGCAACACTGTGGAGGTGGTACAGGAACTGGATGGCAAACAAGGAGAAGGTGGAGGCCAAGTATGGCAACAGATGGTTCAGGGTATGCCTTTCAAATTCATTCCCGCAAAGATTACTGACCATTCCTAGATCTGGGAGTACTTCCTTGCCTACTCCACCATCATCTCACGTCAGGGATCTGCGACATGCTATCAGATCACCCTAGTGAAAAACATCAACTCCACGCACCGGGTCGAAGGAATTGACAGCCAATTCGGTCTCACTGGGGCATTAGCTGCTTCCAAGACTGACACTGCTGCCAATCGAATCAAGATTGTCAGTGGTAGCCTCGGGGATCAGGTGCAAAGTGCTCTGAAAGCTGAATGAAATTACTGCTTGAAAAGGGGTTGGATCTCCAGACTTGAATTGTACCTGTCGCCACATCTAGAAAAAATAGCACTGCACACCATGGACGAGCGACGTAGCTCTTCGAGATTTACGAGATCTACAAGAGAACTATAGACCTGCAAAGGTAATTCCACATCTTCTTATGCATAGGCTCCGCGGCTTTGGGTATTGTCATTGAATACCATTGCATGACTTGAAATCAAAGAAAACAGAAAATTGGCAATTGACGGGAGTACCATATATGTAATTCCCATGTTGGGAATCAAGCACCAGATGCTCGTCCTCGTGACGTGACGGGGGTGGATCGCGTTAGCGTATTTTTCCTCGAATGATACCTTATTTCTTCCGCAAACCACCCCACCTCACTTTCAACCCCTCACCCAGAATTGAACCACCTTTCTACCTCCCCAACAGGCGTCCATTGTCATGATAAAGTTCTTCTGCCGGCAATTATCCATCTTCAAGCTACGTTGTCTGCCTCGCACCTTCCCCTGAAGCTTGAGAACCAGACCCACGTGTTGAGTTGAGCTCTGCCTCTGAGCGGTAAGCAGCCATCTTGACTATACAAAGTGAATTGAACTCCGCTCTGCAGTGGCAAGACGTACTGACGCTCATTATTTCGAAGGCAATGACATTTCCATACCCCTACCAAATCAAAATGGCATCTACAGCCAATACCAATTACGACTTCCCTGGGAAGGCAGACGTCCGGCTTCTACCCACGGCCGCTCATGATGTCAGCTGTGTTCTTCTTTACAGCATCGAGAGTCCCTCCGGAAACGTCGAGAACGTGTGTCTTGGCCAGATCGATGAAGACCTCGAGGACTTGCCCCCAGTATTGGTATGTACATTCTTTGGGGATTTTACCCACACCGATTTGCATTGCACATTGAGACTTGCAGATGTATCTTGGGGAGCATTTGTGGCCTTTTCCTGGATTCTTCCTAAAATGTGTCTTGCGGCTCACACTCTTGTCAACACTACGCGGTATTGATTACCAATTTGTAGGTACGTCTCGGCACTAAAGTGAGCGATACACACACGTCGAACATTGGCTTCAGAGTTCTATTGCAACAGGATGCACGCAAGAGCCTGGTGAGCGGACAATCGGAAGATGACTTCCATTTAATCTCATGCAGCTTGGTCCCAACTGGCAATGCCGTTACCCATCGTACAACCACCGAGCAAGAGAGGACTGAGCTCGAGACCATTTTCAAGTCAACTCGAGGTGCCACTGTGGGATTATTTGGAGATACTGAGTTCTACTTTATGGAGTTTAAGTCTGATGGTGTGGGGAAGACCTTTCTTCTGTTTTGTCTCAGAGGCGATTTGCTCTCATCCAATACCTCGATCCGCAACACGAGCAAACGGGTGAAATCAATCGCCTACGCTAAACGAGTAATGCTCTTCTTCCGAGCGAACCATGTCCTGCGTGCGCACCTCAACGTAGTGATCGACAACAACTGCCTCGGGCAACCATCGCCTTCCTTGAAGGATTCTTTCCCCGAGGACGCAGTACCAACCTGGGCTTCACTCGTTCAGACGCGTATGATCGCAGGCTCCACGGACCTCTTAAATGTACTCAATGCCGCTCTGCGTCATGATTTGTTAAAAGATGGCCGTGGAACATCTCTCGCGGACTGCCCTCGGGCTAGGGTTTTCGCAGACTTTGTACGAACGACGTACCAATCTACGCAGAGAGAGCCTGCGGCAAAGGTGTTTCCACTCATGCTCAATGTCACTGATGGTGTCTGCCTGGAGCTTCCATTTGGATTATCGATGTACAATCGCGGGAACGTGTTTGCGGGTACCACGGTTCTGTACCAGCTTCTGCGGACAAGTATTCCAGCCGCCGGTATTGGCATTGTCACCTTCTATCCTTGTCAGGTACGAACATTTTCGGGGATATTGGCCCAATCTGCATCACTCACATGATCATAACCACATATTCTTCGACCACATAAGTCTCCCGTTTAACTCTTGATCCTGAATTTCCTTACAGCCTGCGCTGACTCCACGATGCTTTTAGGCCAAAGCTTATCGAGTCACTCTACAACAATTTCACAAGCAGGCCCCTACCCTGGGCTACAACAAGGTAGCCGTCGACAGTCTCGAGGGTTGGATTGGAAAAGAGATTGGTATTGCCATCGTCGATATTGTCCGCACCGCCAACGCTAGTGGCAACTTAGGCTATCTATCGCAGTCGTGACGACTCAAATTGGCTCTGACGCTACATCGAGACGGACTCATTATTGTTGGTAGCCATTCCTGCACTACAACGTCGCACGGACTTGCCAGCTCTAAGCTCGAGAAGGTCCTCCAGTGGTTCAACAATAATGGCCGCATCGTTGACGTATCCATCCCAACGGCCAAAGATCTATCGCAGAAGGCTTTCGAGAAACCCTCGGTTACACAGTCAGGCCCAAATACTAGCCCAAAGGAGCAAACGCACGCCTATACCCCGTCTGTGTGGACTCAATTGGCTGCAAGCCGAATGTACGTAGGAGCGCCAGGGTATGAGGACCTGATGACCTTCACAGGTCTCGACATCGAGGGCAAGGCACCTGCATATGCTGGGGCGCCTATCGGTGTGGGAGAATTTTCCAAAAATACCGTCGCAGCAAGAGAGTCCTCTGAGAGACAGTTCGGGCCATTGACGAGGGAACAGATGCCTGTATACACTACAGCCAGACCACCAGCGAAGCATTTCGGTGAGGCCACTGCGCCTGAGCATCTGGGCTTGAAGCCGAAGGCAACATCCCGCTCCAAGGTGCAGGAATCCTTTGCTAGGCAAGGGCTTCTTATGAAAGGTTGGGGGAGGCTTTTTTACGACGATGCCAAATTACCCGGAGTCTCTCCTGAACGACAACGACCCCCTGGGCGTGAGCTCCATAGCGAAGCAAAAGATTTCCTAATATCAGCTATTAAAAACACGAATCCTTTCCGGATCCGGAAGCCAGAAACTGGGGCCCCTTCGCCCACCTTTCAAACAAATACGAAAGATCATGAGAACTTCAAGCCAGTCACGGGCAATGGAGTCGAGTTTCATAGGCTGAAATCCAGGTTAGAAGATATCAGCCGAGAGCCGGTGGCTCAGGTCTGCCGAGTCAGAATACCCATTGCGCAAGCCTCTATCAAGATTATTTCAATGTCGATGCGATGGATATCGATTCGCCCTTAATAATCCCAGTCAGTAAACTTCAGCTCAAAAATAACCGAGCAACAAGCTCTACCCTGCAGTCTATGCATCGCCCTATCAGTAATGGTGTATCTAGCCGCGACTCAAGTGTCAAGCAGACAGCAAAACAAGACTTTAAGGAACGACATCGCGGTAGATATAAGGCCATTCGTGCCGTTTTCAATAACATGGACCGACCCACAGGTGGTTATATTGTCGAGGATCGACTTTTCCGCAATCTGGCTGAAGCTTCGATGGACGAAGACGCTGATGCCTTCAACAAGGCATACTTCGAGCTGTTGGGCCTTGCGAGGATGGTTCATACCCAATGAGTAGGCAAGAACGGCGCTCCGATGCAGGAAGGAATGGCAGGAGGAATGCTCGACTGCGTGTCAATTGAATCAACACGGGGGTGGATAGGGCGAGCGAATGAGTAGATGACATTTCGAGGTTATAGTGGAAGTACAAAGTCTTCAATCCATACACAGCGCAGCATCTGCTCGCAATCGCGATGTCCTTAGCAACACAGCATCCAACACACCTGCAAGTTCAGTCCAGAAATTCAGAAATATGGACGAGATTAATTGCAATCGAAATCACATTCTCGTATACCATAGCCACAATTGTTGAAACCTCGAATTCTCTCCTACTCTCAGCCCCAAGCATTTGCCCTTCAAGAGCCAAACACCAGGCTTCAGAACAAAAGGAATCTGTACTAGTTGTTCATCCCCGCCACCCCATTTCCTGCCCCCCATTCGCCCCCACGCGTCGCCTCCAGCGTCAGATCTGTCGGTTGTTTGACTGTTGCTTTCCGGGTTTCCAAGTTGTGGGACACCAGCGCTTTTCTTTGTAGGTGTGGTTGTAACAACTGGCGCCTGTGTCATGACAGTCATGATTTCTGCTCCAAGAAGGGTAAGAGAAAGGGCGGTGCGAGAAACACTAGCCTGTGTTGGTGGGCAGTGGGTAAATGTCAGGCATGGAGTGCGTGGGGAGACGCAACGGTGGAAAATCTGGCGGGCGATGAAGTATTGGGATCTTTCACTTGCGTCTGCTTGTATTCTAAGAGCTATTCGGTGCAGGTCTTTGTGCCAAAACATGGTTCTCATAACTCAACTTATGCAAGCTTTCGCTGAATATTATCAGCTCGAAGCAATATGTCGTCTCAGAGAGCAAGTATATGAACCCAGCAAAGCAGCTAATGCCATATGTCGTCCGTCGATCGAGTGCAAGATGCCGCTGGTGTACTTCCTCTGCTCTGCCTCTACGAGCAGTCACTCATGGCCGTAGCTTTTAACGAGGTCTTCGTGCTGGATCTCAAGGGTTTTTGGAGAATGCGATGCGCAACAGCTTCGATGTTGAGGCATGTAAGAGCTATGGACTATGGTGAGAACGACCTTGAACGGGAGGTTGCGAGGTGAAGTTGCAATTTCCTGGGGGTCTTCTGGCAAAGGTTTTGCACAAGGAGCCATCATCTTCACCTTCCATCTACGACAATTCATCATTGCATCCTTACATTTTCGACATGTAGCCAGCTTTCAGACACATCAAGACGGATTTCGCACAGGGCATTAGACACTTTGTCTAGATCATGGTTCATTAAGGCCCAGACAGTGCTCTGCTGGCTACAAGTGATCAGCTTCCAACTTTGACAACGATTCGGCGGCTGCGAGCCAGAGCTTCTGGCTGATGGATTACACCTTTGAGCTGGGCACTGCGCGTTCTGCCTTTCGTCATACCGGCCAATTATTCTCAAAAAATCTGGTAGAGGGCATCGTCGTATACTGAACGCCAGTCCACCAAAATCGTCGACTTTTTCTTGCGCAAGAATTCGCGAACACTGGAGGTTTCGCAGATAAGTACCCACAGCGACAGTCAACGAGCGCGCAAACCTGCGCATAGCTTAAGTCCGAAACCGATGGGAAATGGGGTCGAATATACTTCATGCACTCATGACATTAGAGTTCACCCCTGAGCCCCTCAACCGTCCACACCCAACAACCGTCCAGCCTCGTACCACCTGACTGCTCATCCTGTAGGGCTGATGCCTAGAAGCAGCCTAGACAATCCCCCTAGAGTGGACTACTTTCGCGATTCAAAAGGCCCCGGAACTTCCAGACTGTTGCCCGAAGGACGAATATCTGGGGTATCCTTGAGGGCCCGCGGTGGCGTCCGGGCTTCAGCCCTACAAGATGTGCAGTCAGGGGTAGGGCAAAACTCGTGGTTTCGAACATAATTTGAAAAGGTCGTTTTACGTAGAAAATTTGTATACAATAGTTGTCCAGATTATAGTTTGGAGTAAGTTTAGTCGGGGACACTTCTTATCATCTCTTGTGGCTGCTGAGATACAGGGGAGTTGGACGGTTGTCGGGTGAATTCTTCTGAGCTGACACGATCCCACACGAACAGGATTGGCTGGGCATGGTACAGGAAATTCTTGTACGAGCACAGACGGTGGGGAAATGCAGGTGTAAGCGGTGATTGATGATTGATGTTGTTACATTTTGTTGGCGACAGCAAGCCATTCAAGAAGCGAACCACATGATTTCCAGCTTGAGAAGGTTGGCATATATAACTAATGCATAGAGGAGCCTCTATGCGGAATGACGATGCGAAAAAAGTCTAATATTAGTGACTCTTGCCATCAACATCCTTCTAACCGTGCGGGCACCTCGCTATACTCGGTGCGGCTGGCCCCAACGCGAATTACGCCCCCAACGCCAAATCGATTTTACGCCTAAAAGTCGAATATTAAATAATTTATATTATAACCGTTTCTATATATAATATTAAGATAACTTCCTATATTAAACTTACTTATATTATCCTCTTAATAATATAATATGAAGTTCGTACTATAAAATTTAAATAGAGAATATTAGAATAAGTAAAACCGCGCTAATAAAACTAACTACCTTTCGTATCTTTCGTATTATAATAGTTTTAATTAAAAATATTATTCAGGTCTATAGCTTATAGCTAGAATTTACCTTATTTAGAGTATTTATACAAATCGTGGCTACTGTATATATATTAGAATATTCGACTTTTAGGCGTAAAATCGATTTGGCGTTGGGGCGTGATTCGCGTTGGGGCCAGCCGCACCGAGTATAGCGAGGTGCCCGCACGGTTACGAGGATTACTTGTCCTGTTGTGGTCGTCGAGCCAAACCCCTGTGTCCGAATTGAGTGAGACAAGTATCGTACAATCCAACTCCAACTCGCACAAGGTGCGAATTCATGTAATCCAAGACACCGCGTGGCCCCAATTTCCAATTGACGTTGGCGGGGCTGATTTCTTTTCGCCTATCTTGCCGCAACGAGCCAAGCTTCAGGGGGGAATGAAAATAGAGCTAGGCCCAAGATAACCCACGATCACGTCGATCAGGGGAACTGTCGAATCGCCCATCCCCTTGCCATGCAGGTCATTTGCGAACCATGGGCCCAGCATTCTGCAGATTCCAAGATGCCCAGTCGCTTCTTTCGTGGTATGGTCTCTCTGCTTTCAACACTCCACCCGCCCAGGGGGTCAGCCATATCGTATTTATCCTTGGCTACCCCTCATCTCCTCAGCTTCTCAGCTTGGCGAGTCTGACAATTCACCATGCGTGAAGCCATGTGATGATGGGATAAGCAGCCCCCTTTCAGAGATGGGATCATTGTCCCGGGGGGTAAGTAGGCTAGCCCTAAATACGAAGACTGGCAGGGATGCCGCTTCCCGCATCAGCCTATATAAGGCATAGCGCGAACGATCCATCAATCAGCATTTGCCATGCTCGCCATGGCTCAAACTCCAGCAAAGACAACCAGCCGCTTGTAATCGCGCGATCTGGTATAGTTGGTCTAAAAAGTGAATACCTTTACCAACTATGGACTTAGCGCTTGGACGACTTGACCAATGCCAACTGCAATTTCCCTGCTCTGATAAAGTACATTTTCAGACCAAAGTTCCCTCCCCTGTCCTGCTCCCACTCCCACATTTCACACTCTTTTTCCAACACTTTTCCTACTTCACGCCTATCGTTAATAGTCATCAAAGTTGCCTTTCCTAGTCGCTCTTTCAGGAACCTGTATATCTCTTCTAATTATTAATATTCCCCCCTGTGCAACATTCTATAACCCTAAGAAGAGCCGTCTCCCAGATTGACTTATTCGCGTGAGCGCGTCGTACCTATTCCTACCTATTCCTACCTATTCCTACTTCTTCTTCCATCACACTCAACAGCATGCAGTCCAGCATGCTGGGCCTTTTAGCCCTTCTCTCGGCCTCGGCGCCATTCGCAAACGCCATCACACCACAAGCCATCACCAATAATGTACCAGCAGCCAAGAGCGTTCTGGGCCAGTCAGTCGACAATGGTGGATTGAGCACGGAGGGTATCGCCACGCTCGACGGTATGGCCATCGATGCCATTCCAGAAGGACGGTCCGCCGAGGCAGTCATGGCCGCAGCTATCACTCCTGCATCGTGGACTGCTACCGCCGACAGCTACCAACCTGGATACCCCCCATCAAACGTCCTGGATGGCAACACGAACACCTTCTGGCACACTCCATTCGGTGCCAACGGCAAGCCTCTACCTCACACTCTTACCATCGATATGCAGCAAGCATACCTTATCAACAGTATTGCATACATACCTCGCCAGGATGGTTCGAGCAACGGAAATGTTGGAGAGCATCAGATCCAGACCAGTCTTGATGGCGTTAACTACGGCACTCCAGTTGCATTGGGTACCTACCAGGACAGCAGTTCCACCAAGACCACCATCTTCGAGGCTACCAATGCTCGGTATGTCAAGTTCACTGCCCTCACGGAGGCTGGAAACCGCGGCCCATGGTCCAGCTGTGCAACCTTCAGCATCTTCCAGACCTCGACCGCTGCGCCTCCTTCCGGCCAGGGAAAGTGGTCACCAACTCTTGACTTTCCTCTCGTGCCTGTCTCCATGGCCATGGAACACGATTCTGGCAATGTCCTAGTTTGGTCATCATACGCTGCAAGCACCTTCGGTGGATCACCAGGCGGTAATACGCTGACGGCCACCTACAACCCGGCCACCGGCATTGTCTCTCAGCGAGATGTCTCCAATACCGGCCACGACATGTTCTGCGAAGGATTGTCCATGGACTCTACCGGCCGTTTCATCTCTACTGGTGGTAACAATGCCCCGAAGACGAGTATCTACAGCCCCAAATACGATTTTTGGGCCGCGGGCCCTCAGATGAACATTCCCCGTGGCTATCAATCACAGTGTGCACTTTCCAACGGCAACATTTTCGTGATCGGCGGCTCATGGTCAGGAGGGTCAGGAAACAAGATTGGAGAGCTCTACAGCTACACTGCCAACACTTGGACTAAACTCGCCGGCGCACCCGTCGATCCCATGCTCACCAACGACGCCCAAGGTGTCTACCGCGCCGACAACCACGGCTGGCTCTTTGGCTGGAAAGGTGGAAACGTCTTCCAAGCCGGTCCCTCCAGGAACATGAACTGGTACGGAACAGCAGGAGCAGGCAGCACTACGCCCGCAGGACCCCGTGGCAACGACGGTGACGCTATGTGCGGTAACGCCGTCATGTACGACGCAACCCAAGGCAAGATCCTCACCGTCGGCGGCGCCGTCAACTACCAAGGCATAAACGCAACCGCCAACGCGCACATCGTCACAATCAACACGCCCGGCACTGCCGCAACGGTCCAAAACATCAACCCTATGTGGTACCAACGCACCTTCGCCAACGCCGTCGTCCTTCCTAACGGCCGCGTCTTCATCACTGGCGGTCAAATCTACGGCCAGCCCTTCTCTGACGCCACATCCCAGCTCCAACCCGAGATGTGGGATCCCGTCAGCACGACCTTCACCAAGCTCGCGCCCCAAGCTATCCCCCGTAACTACCATTCCACCGCCATCCTCATGCCCGACGCCACCATCCTCAGCGCTGGTGGAGGTCTCTGCGGTGCGTGCGCTACCAACCACTACGACGGCCAAGTCTACAGCCCCGCCTACCTCTTCAACACGGATGGCAGCCGCGCCACTCGTCCTGTCATTACCAATGCACCCGCTCAAGTGGCTATTTCTGGCACGCTCACTGCTACGACTAACGGCCCTGTCACCGCATGGGCGTTGGTCAGATTAGGCTCGACCACGCACACTGTCAACACTGACCAGCGTCGTATCCCATTGTTTGCGAAAGCCAATGGCAACACTTACACCATGCCCCTTCCCACCGATCCGGGAATCATGCTGCCGGGCTACTACTACTTGTTTGCTTCGAACGCCGCTGGTGTTCCTAGCATTGCCAAGTTCGTGTGGGTGCCTGTGCCGTAGATGCATCATATCATCACTTTCTTCTACGATCATTTATGGCTTTGCCTTTGGATTGAATGTATTGGGAATCTTTGGGTTGAGGTGCATTTCTGCTGGACATATCACGAGATGGGCTCGGGGATTTATCAAATCAAATCCGGATGGCTGGCTTGTGGATAACCAAACGCCTGTGGAGATATATAGCTGACTGTAAAGTGTCACGCTGCCTGGATAGGCCTCTTTCCTTTCTGTGAACATTGAACTGGGGCTGAGAATATGAATGGCGTTTATGACTGTTACACATACTTGGATATACATAATTATAATCATGTAATCGAAAAGTCATTGTTACTACTACCCATTCAACTCCTTCACTTCGGTTCTCTTTGACTTCGATTCTCTTCGACTTGGATTCTCTTTGGCTTCGATTCTTTTCCTCGCATTGTTATCCTCGTCTCTAGATCGATCAAGTCAATATTATCAGATGATCAAAGCTAACTCGAACACAAATCGAGCCCAAGTTTAACTTTGCAGGCGGATTACTTTCTGTTTGAGTTGGGATGCGAGACACCAACTCCAACCCCAACCAACCCTCCAATCCCGACAAGCACTGCCACTGCCACAGCAATTCCTCACAATCGCCAGACACGACAATGTTAACAAACATCGCCCGCCAAGTGCCAAAGCGGGTCTGTCTCACCAAGAATACCTCCTTTTCGCCAGCTTTGTACTCTACCTCCGGCATCGGAAGAACAACGTTAGTGAGACAAGCACGCCACTGTTGTGCTGTTACTATTGTGCCAAGCTGCCATTCTTCGCCCCCTCCCTTGCACGGGTGGAGAGATATTACAAGAGCGATGATGGATAGATACGAAGTTGGGTTTGTGTGCTACTGTTGCGGTCAGCTTAGGTGAGGCTGGGCTGTGTGGTGGGATTGAGGATGTGATTTACTTTTGCCTACACATGGCGCGTGGGGGGGAGTTATATGGTACTGCGCTCTGGGTGTTGGGGAAAGGGGTGCGGACGCAGAGCCAAGTGTTGAGATGGCATTGATAATGCAGACGCATCGCAACCGACGAGAGGGGTTTTTCGGCACATGAGAATGGGATGAGGTGCGAAGATAGCACACTTTGTGTGTAGTACTCGTTGATCATAGCTGAAATTTTATCTGACCTGGATCTGCATGCTGGTGCCGAGCTGAGCTGACTTGACGTAATGATACCTAGAAGACAACTCGAATATGTAATGTTGATGTCTTGCAAGCCGTGAATATGATACCGAGCTAAGCTGTCCTATTTGACAGAGTGTGTGAAAATTGGGCATGGCATTGGTTTAATGCTGGCCGGAGGTGCTGCGTTGACGAAACGCTTTCGGGGAGATTCAAGGGGTGCGTGATGGATAAGACAGCCAGGCGAACTAATACAGGAGGGTGTTACGTTGTCGTAGAGTATGTGGCAGCCGTTGAATAAGGAAGATCTCTATGAAGGGTTGAGGAGATCAAGACTGTCGAGTCCACGGCCTGAATAGAGGTTCAGGGTGTGAGCATTCAGAATGGATTTCCCGGCGTGGAAACCTAAGGTTTGAAGGCAAGTGGTGATGTGGATGAAGTTCTCGCTCCTAGTCGCTCTGGCGGGCGGTGAGCAAATGAAGGAGCTGGCGAAGGGACGAAGTAGAGAACGAAGGTCTTGCTAAGCCTATTAGTACATTCCATCAATGTATCCTAACAATTGAAGATGTGTCTGGCAACTCACCTAGGTAAAATCGGTGCCTAGGACCTCCTGAGGGTAGTCCTTCTTCTCCTGTCTCTTCAGCTGAGCAGCGCTGTGCGGCTGCTTCAGCACCTGAAGAGTCTTTTTAAAGACCACCCACTCATCATCGAAAGAACGAATAAACCCGTCTATTTCAGGAGTCCCCAACTCGACTTCAACTTCCGTTAGTCCCCTAACCTTGAGCAGATCCGAAAGTCGGTAGATCTTCATCAACTTGAATCCCGCGGATTTTGAGACCCATGGGATCGTTCCAATTGATGATTGTGAGAGCTCGAGGGTCAATCGACGAAGGCCAACGCATTCTTTGAGAAGTTTGAAGGTTCTGGCTGGGGTCGCTCCGCCGTAGCCTACATAGACAGCCGCGATGCTCCGGCGAGCTTCTACGCTGATGCGGGAAAGAAAGCTTGAGAGTTGGTTGAGGTTGGCAAAGCGGAAATCGTTGTGACGGAAGAACATAGAGACGGATTGCTTGTAGTTGGATTTCGACGCTGAAAAGAGGCCGAATACGGATTGATCAAGCGGTATATACGAGCGGTGTGAAGGTTGGTGGAGGACGCAATCGCGGCGGAGCTTCACACAAAGAGCGGCACCACCCCACCGTGAGCCAACCGTGCTGATGGGCCCGGGCAAGACAAGGTGTTCTTTGTAAACCATCAAGCGCACCTCCTGGGGAAGCTTCATGAAAGGGAATGGCTGCTTGGGGGTGACCTTGTCGTCAGACGATGGCTCTCGAGCATGTCTCGATGCCGTGTCTGGTGTCGTGTCTGATGCTGTGTTTGACGCTGTGTTTGACGCTGTGTCTGATGCTGTATCTATACTTGGAGTAAACGTTTCGCACACCAAAAGATCCATCGCATCACTGAGTCTGAGCTCTGTCAACTCCAGAGCACGTTTGCATGTTAGGTAGTCATGTTGAGGATACATTTCCATCAACCTGTTCATCTTGAAACCTGTTGGACTGTAGCTCGTATCGTCGACGACTACAGTTGGCGAGACTTCTTTTTTGCCGCTGTGTTCCGTTTGTTTGGATAGCTCTACTTCACTCGCGGCCCCATTGGCCATTGCAGGATCGACTGCTGATGTCGAGAAATTGGGGGCGACCGTCACCTGCATTGGCTTCTCTTGAGATCCAATCACTAATGCTGCTGCAGTGGTTGTCATCTCGCAGTATAATTGGTGTTGCTGTGATAGTAGCAACTGTCAGTAGGTGTCGAAGGTGGACTGCAGACGTTGTGATGTGGTATGGGTTGTCGTTGGCTATCGTCCGTGTTGAGCAATAGTGTGGAAGACGAAAGGTCACGTATGTCGCGGGTGATTATGGGAACGTTGTAATAAGTCCAGTAAAGAATTTCAATGATAATCCTCCTTGCACAACTTTTTCCAAATGTCATTTTCCAGTTCAACAGCTTGACAACGAGAGCTCCCTCGTCCATGAAAACGCTGAGCGAAATCCAGAAGAGCTTCTTTTCTACAACTCAACCATAGAGTATATCGCCGTAGATACTGTGAATACCAGGGTATCTCGAATACCGCTCAACGACTGAATACCCTCGACGACTGTTTTGTTAAGATTTCGAGGTTGGGCCCATATCAAAAATCAAGGTCCCGATCAAGCTAGCGCCAGATATTTGATAAGCGAGAAAAGATGAGAATAATCCAAAAGACACTTGTACCGCGGCGCCGGATACATTAGGTTGAGGCATATTCGAGGTCACATTCCTTGACAAAGCGTATGACCAAATCTCGAATATCAAGCCTGAAGACCAGAGATCATGATGACGAGTATATTATTTGACATAGATTCGAAGAGAGATTCTATCTGTGCATATTGAGTAGTTATAGATTGGCCAAGAGAGGGGCTACAGAACTACAAATCCACAATTTGCACATGCAGAAGACCAAGATCTTGGCTATTGAGGTGTTGAGTCTGAATCATTTGTCTAACTTTATAGTCTATTCGATGCCTCGTGGCCCGATGAAATGCTTAAATTGACTAGTAAAAAGTCCGGTCTTTGGCTACTTATGATTCAAATTGAAAGTACTCAGAATCCATTCGATGAGCTTGTACCCGAAAACTGTGCTCTAGCCGACTACAGATGAGCGAGAAAGCAGTTATGAAATATTCGATTCGAATCATTGATTAGCTTTTGTGTCTCATTTGATTGTAGCCTATGATGGTGCTCAGATTGACCATGGTTGTGTCATTCATTGAATTCGTAGATGCTTCTTAGGCGGGACCCTTCAAGCAGAGGTTCCGCATCCGGGGCAACACTTTGAGTCTCAAGACTCTGGACAAACTCATCAAAAACACCTTCAAGGTTCCACCGAAGGACGTGAAGCAGGTCAACCAGATTGACCGTCTGAAACACGCTTCGTGTTCGCAGAAAGGAGTTTGCCATCTCTATATTACGTCGAAGCTCTGAATTTGCAAAGCCATAAAAATCGATGTTCTGAGATTGAGACTGTGGCTTGAGTGTGCTCTAAGCGAGTGTTGGCGGTTTGGCGTCAAGATCTACGAGAGAGTGAAAGGAAGACCCTGGCGAATATTAATTTCTGGTATCTGTACCCGACACTATGAGCTCAAGGAATCATGGTAACGAGATTGATCATTGGGCTGCTAGTAAATCGATCTTGTCTTGCTGTCAACCAGCTTCCAAAGCAGACACACAGTCTAGAGTGCAATCTTGCGTCCAGGAAAAGAGCACAAGATTGCCATTTTTGCTAAGATCATGCATTGAAGTGAGTGCTAGTGGCGTGGTGTCCAAAGGGTACCGAAGAACAGAGCCCAGAATGGGGTGAAGCCTGGACTTGACGCCTGCTGGGTAAGGTATCAGTGTAAGGAGTGATAGCACTTCGCGATCGAGGTGCTCGATGGCGATGACTGAAGTCAATGGCCGTGGTCGTGGGATTGACGTAGTTGGTGCAATCAGGATCAGTCAAGAAGAGCGTGCGGATGGAATGTATTTACATGTATTGTGCAAGAGATCGGAGCAAAAAGTAGAATGGAGAGAAAAGAGGCTGATTTTGCAGCCTCCAGGCTTGTCATAAGAGTGAATGCTATCTAAGTCATCCCTCGACGCAAGGTAGATAAAGAAGTGAATATATATAAGGTCTCATGCCGATCAATCCACCAGGAACCATCGCACGAAAGGTAAACCCTGTCCAGCGAGCAGCGTCAATTCGTTATGCATAGCACGAAGACAACGAAGCAATTAGTGACCGAAGTCACAAGTCCAATAACCCCACCAATAACCATTTCCTAGCAAAGACTTCCCCTGGGGATCGACGTACGGCGATCCATCCGGATTTGTGGCATTCATATAGTAGCAACCAATTGTCGCGAATGACGGTGACATGATGATATCCGCATGTCCTGTCTCCGCAGCGTTTCCTTGATTATTCCGACCCAGCTGCATGCAAATGTTCTGGATTGTGCTGAGAGGTCTCTCGCACATCCACATCAGCCAGGCTTCTTCGAATGGAGTGAGAGCAATGCCGGTGACAGACTGTGCGGTGGCGTTCATTTGAGTGTTGCCGTTACCAGACGCCTCGCATTGGCCGAAACTGCCTGGGTTGTTGTTGTGGTGCATTTCTGTCGCGTTGGCCTCGTTGTGCAAAGTCACTTCGCCGGTCTTTTCATCGACGGTGCTGAAGATTGGCCCGATCGCTGTCTGGTAGGAATCGTTGGCGAGCATCGGAGACCATTTAAAATCGATCGGCGGCGGTGTATCAGCCAACCACTTATTGCGCCACTTGTTGGCGGAGGTGAGGACGTCTACGGCGCCGTTGCCGCCGGTGATGGGTGACATGGGTGAGTCGGACCAGTAGGTCTTCGGCGCTGACCCCGTGTCTGTTGAGGGCGTTGACTCGACTGAGGCTGTTGATGTGGCGACTGGCGTGGAAGACTCTTGTACTACCAACCTATCCTCCCGAATTGCAGAAACGACGGGAGTGACCGATGGAGGCGGTGCGGCGACCACTGTGTCTGAAGGCTGGACTTCTGGTGCCGCTAAGGAGACGTGATGATATTGATGGTGCACATCGAGCTTCTCATTAATGGCAACACTTGCTGGAGCAGCAGACGAAGAGCTGACGGCTTTGACCGCTAATTTCTCTGCAATCACGGGCGCTGGAGTAGCAGCCGGAGCTGAACCAGGAGGGACGGTGACGTACACATCGACGATGTGCTCCTCGACCATCTCATTACCGTCCATATAGTCCACAATCTGGTCACGCCTATGCTTATGACCATGGAGAGCTGCATGCTTGAGGCGAGGCTGTGCAATGGCGCCGGCGCCTAGAAGGGCAGAGAGAACAATGGATGCACGCATGTTGGAGAGGATGCAGCGTAGAATGGGATTGGTACCTCTATGTCGTTATGTTGGATCGTTAGCGATGACAAGGATCGAGAATTCGTAACGGGCGTTGGTTGGATTTTACAGAAAAATAGAATGCGATTCAAGACCAGAAATCGCAGAAGAATTGCTGTGTAATGAGGGACTGGAAAACTTGTAAGTCAGATAAAGAATGAATCTGCTTGTGAAGAAGAGGAAATCGAACGAATAGCGGTACTCGTAAGAGTGCGTGCTAGAGAAAAAAAGAATTTGGGGAGACGAAGGAAGAAGAGGAAGGGTGGGAATCCTGTAGGATCAAATGAAGGAGCAATGCCCTCGGGCTTGAAGGCAAGCGATGGATTTGAAACAATTTCTTTCGTTGTGGCACAATCCCACATGGACAACTATCACCAAGCAGGCATTCTTCCAACAATTGGTCCATAATGATTGGGCTTAAGTAGGGCCAACATCGATAATCCAGGCTCACCATGAAACGTCAAGATCCATGCGCGCGGTAAAGGCCCATCTTTTGAGTTCATCAGCATTACCCACGCATCACCGAGCGCACTTTGACTTCGGCCAGCGCCGCAATTTATGCAATCGAATGCACATTAAGTTCCATTTAGTACTCATCCTAAAGAAGGTTTCTGATGATAAGAGATATAGTGAAGGTCAGTGAGTAGCGAGAAATTTGAGAAAGAAGTTTTCCCTCAGGCTTTTGCAGGTAAGCGCCCGCCCATTCGGCGGGTCGCTCCAGGGGCAGCTACGTAAAAGGTTTGGTGCCGAAATGGCGGGGGTCCTGGGGGTTACCAAGCCTGGAGAGGGGTAGTGCCGACATTTTCTATGCATCAGCACTTTCAATCTCCGTTTACAACATTCAGACAGACTAGCCAGCACAACTGGTATAACAGGTCCACTCATCTTCGAGAATGCCTAAGCTCAGGACCGATCGAGTTCGCCTTGTCATCCTTGTCCACCGCAAGGACGAGATGAGCCTCGAAGACTTCCAAGCCTATTGGCGTGATGAGCATTCACAAGTCTTCTCATCCATTCCCATCGTCAAGAAGAACCTTCTCAACTACGAGCAGGTTCGTTGACGAGATCTCTGGGTCCTCATAGCACGTCCCCAGCTAATTCGCGATACCATGTCAGGCACATGGCAATACCGAAGCGTTGCAGCAGCTGAAGGAAGGGGGCGGGCTTCCCAAACCTTGAAGCGGACGGCATGGCGATCTTTGAGGCTTCATCATACGAGAAAATATTCGAGGTCTTCACGGACGAGGACTACAAGAAGACGGTAGTGCCGGACGAGGAGAAATTCCTCAATAAGAGCAAGTCATTGGCGTTCCCAGCGGATATCGTCCCGGTATTTGACGATCCTACTTGAGGTACATATCATCATTTGGGGAAGCTCGGACTTAACGAGCTGTCGATGTTGTTAAGGTCTCCGAGCAGGATATCATCGGGTATTGGGCCACGGTTGGTGCGGACTGCATGGAAATCAACATAAATCTGCTTATTGAATGATAACGTCTGCGAAATGACTCACCCCATTCTGTCTCAACGCGAAAGAAGATCCACATCCAACGCCTAAGCACCTCGAGGAACTCCATCACAAATATTCCCCCTTCTAAATCGTTGAAATGGTCCAGATGCGGTGAAAGTTTGAAACTCCATGTACACCGTAGCATGAGATCTATAAAGATAGCGCCGTAATATATCTCTTTAGTGTGGAAGTGCGTGTGCCTTCGTAGGCCCCACGGATGTTCAGGGTTGTTGCGTACAGATGCAGGTGCGAAAAGAGTGAGGTCCCAATCCTTGGCGACGTCCCAGTAGAAGGAGTAGAATGAATTGAGGAAAACGAAGAATAGCCTGCGAATGATTCAGTGGAATGCTCCTGCAATTCGATGATGAACACTACGTACCACAGGCGAAAGAGGCCTGCTTCACTCATGCCAATGTCGTTGGGATTCGTTCCTCGCTGCAGAGCACTCAATACGATGACTGGGAAAGCAGTGGAGTATTTCAGTGCGTTCGCCAGGTGCTGTCCCCCCCAGCCCATGCTTGCGCTCTTGTTGGGGTTATTTCTGACCCTCCCAAACTCTATCAAGCATTGTCGTAATCGTATTAGACTAGGAATGCTGATGATAATTGGCACCATGTATGCCCCCCCACAACTTCGATCTGGCTTGTCCGTCGAAGAAACCCCAGGAGATATGAACATGCAGCCTGCCACGAACAAGTCTCCTAAGACTTTGGCGTAGGATGTCAAGACATCGGCCAGCAGTATATCCCCAAATTTCCCACTGTCGGCTTCAGCGATTCCCCCTATGCTGACACGCTTCAGGGTGGAGAGAAAGCGGTATCGGCCGGTTCGGGAGAGGCGCTGTATGGGTATGAGGAAGAAGAGGGCGAGCAGGACGAGGAAAGATTGAGGTAGGATGTCCCATGCAATGACGAGTGAAGCTTGTCCATGAGTGATGAGCCAGAAGAGTAGGACCGAGGCAATCAACGCGAGAGTAACGGTGGCCGCAAGCCTGTAGGTTCGCTGATGGTGTGGTGGTATACTAGAAGAGGTCCGTGTATGGTATTTGATAAGTGCTGGAACATCCTGTCAAGATAGTCAGCCATTGGTTGCTCATTTGTTCTCGCCCTTTCAAGTCTCACAATTTTAAGGATAGACAAGTAGTGCAGATTGGCCCCCCAAGCCCAGAGTCCTGCAAGAAGATCAGCTAAGGTCAATTTGGGGCAGAGAGAGCAATGGTCGCATACCAAGTACAAGGATGACCGCGATCCGATAAGGTAATGGAAGTATTAGACTGAATGTGTCCAGCTCTGGTTCAACAGCAGGGTCTCCGTCCATTGTGAATGACGCATACTCAACAAAAATGCCTCAATATCATTACAGGAAGAAGCAGGGAAAGAATGACTGATATTGAGCAATACTCGAAGCTGGAGAAATGGCGGAAGAATCCGCAAGTTGTTCCTGGCCGCCTTAAGAAAACGCAAGGGGTCGAATTATAAAGAGGCAGTGGATCTCGTGCCGAGGCTGGCTTTACGTTTGGTACTCAACATCGCGTCGCTGAACGGGACTTGGAGTGAGAATGGCAGCTACTGAATCCCCAGATGCTATCGTTCATGAGGCCTCAAACACCTCCACCTCCACAAGTTATACCTACCCTTTCGCTGCGGCCCCAGACATAATACGCTCGAACCAGAAAGACACATATTTCCAGAGCATACTTCTCGAGAATTTTTCTACTATTCTTCGTCGTCTCTATGGCTCGCGGTTCGCCCACACATACGATTCTGAGGCCCGTACCTTTACCGAACTTCTCTATCTAGGCCTAACGACTTTCATTGGCAACCGCACTCTAGGCGAAGAGTACTGCAACATATACCAGATCGAGAATGGTTCGCAGCAGCTACCAGTAGTAGGACGTCGCGCAGGCTATGTTCTCGGCTCTATCCTCCTTCCCTACACTCTCACCAAATCCCTTCCCTCGTTTCGATCAAGAATACGCCTCAAGCTCGAAAGGAACCTCAACCGTGCCTCGAAATATTCTCGCGACTCTCTCAACTACCGCCTGCAAAATTATTTGCTTGCCAATCTCTCTACGATCACCTCAGTCTCTACCTCTCCCATCTACGCTGTGAGCCTCGCGATCTTTTACTTTACAGGCTCATATTATCACCTCAGCAAACGGCTCTTCGGACTGCGCTACATATTCTCAAAGCATCTTGCTCCCTCCGAGCAACGTGTTGGCTACGAAGTCCTCGGTGTGCTCCTAGTGCTGCAAATGGCCGTGCAAGCGTATCTGCATGTAGAAAGCACCATCTATACCGCTCTACCCACAAAAGGCTCCAGTGCCATGCTCGACGACGGCGTTGAAGTTGGTATACTGGGTCACCTCGACGCACCACAATCCACGGACTATCTGCTCAATCCCGTCGACGCGACGGACAAAGCAGACAGCAGCCGCGCACGCATCTCTCACATTACGCATACACCGCTTCCACCTGCCTCTATCCCGCGGTATGACCTCTCAAATGCTTCTACACTCGCTTGGCTCCAACCGAAGCAGCAAAGGAAATGTACTTTATGTTTGGAGCCGATGAAAGATCCAAGTGTGACAACTTGCGGACATGTCTTTTGCTGGACATGTATACTCGATTGGATAGCTGAGAAGCCGGAATGTCCACTTTGTAGGCAGGGCATACTGGGGCAGCATGTGCTTCCGCTAAGAGGGTAGGATTGGTCGATAATGCTGAAGTAGTAAGCACATAGCGTTTGTTTGAGTCGACTGAGCAATGAAACTACATGATTGTGTTGAGGACATTTGGAGACTTGTGGGTTATACGTCTACCTTGCTGATCTTTGAAGACTTGAAATCGACAAGCACCTCAGGAAGCATTGGCCAACAAGGCTTTGTAGATCGGTACTTCCCCAACCAATTGTGCATTTCAATGGTCCTGGAAGCTCCAAATGGCGCGCCTTTGGCAAGGAGCGAGCTACGAACGTGTCGTGAGAATGGGGGACCTGCCAGATTCTGGGTACTATGAAGCTTATTGAAAGTCCAGAAGGACAAGTACTCTGGGCAATTTGAGCGTCATCGAGGAGGCAACGATGGGTCAATCTTCCATTTCATCCCCCGTACTCTCTGACTCGCCTTCACCTCCGTTCAGAATAGCAACAAAATTCGAGAAAATCGATATGAAGTCAGTTCAGGAATGGTCGGACACTTAGGCTTCGTATGTACTAATCAGTTGGCCCTTATTGCCTTAAGTAACAGAGGACCAAAGCCAGTCTACACCATACTCAAACGAACCACTGCAATCAATCGAAACCAGTCATGGCGAACAGCATCCCCTTTCTCCTTTTCCTGGCCTCTCCCCACGCTCCAGACATGACAGGCGGTGAGTCATGCTTCCTTGTCTGTGCCTTTGATAACCTCACTCACGCGCCACCTCATTTCACGATCGGCTCAATCTTATCATCGGTCTGTCGACCGTCTGCGTTCTCCATGGCCTCGCCAGTCATTGTCCTCACCCGGTGGTCGCGCTCGTAACAGGGATAGCCCAATACCGTCTTCTCTTTGTCGCTCTTGGTCTCCAGATCGAAGCCCGTCTCCTTCGAGGGGCGGCACAAAGCGACCATCTCGTGATGATCATTGGTCTCCACCCCGTATACAGCCTCCTTCAGTGGACAGCACACGGTGTGTCAATGTGTATGGTACCTACATTTGCCAGAAAAGTCATTTGACCCTCTAGCAGGCGTCGAAGTGACCAAGATTTTACCGTGAAGCGCAAACGCAGAAGACGGCGCGGTGGGCACTAACGTAAATTCGAAAATTTGAGGTGGAGCAGACCGTTCGTCTCCCCACCTCTCGGCTTGAGCTTCGGCGCTGATACGGAAGCAGTGGTCACGATCTCTCCGCGTCGTCAGCCACGCAAGCCGCCTTGCCTGTCGAAGCATCAAACTCTCCTCAGCAAGCAAATCCTGTAGCCGCCAGAGGGGAATTCTCGGAAGGCCGTCGATTAGAACTTGTGGTTAGACCCAAGGCTTCAGGCTGAACGAGCAAGCTGGCCTCCCACATGAGGATGTCCAGGAAGACAACGAACACCATACACCAAAACGGCCGGTATTAGTCAAGGAGGCACTGGAGGTGACATGATTGGAGGTAGAGGCTTCAATTAAGATAAAAGGGAAACCATAGCATCACGCTCGCTAACTTGCAGGCTTCGTATCAGAACAAGTCGCAGCTTTGGACGCCAGTGCAGGCAATCTGAGAACACAATGACTTCAACTTGAGCAGCAAGCTCGGTATATAAGCTCACTCTAGAGCCCCTAAATATTCACACATGGCTCACCTTGAGCACTGACAGATGAACTTTCCGCTCTTCTGTAGTTGTATGCTGCAATCCTCTCGCTCTGCCACTTATTTTAACGGCTAAAGTAGCCTGTGTGTTACGTATGTCGGGTCCAGGAGCGGATCAAGTTGACGCGATTTGGGATATACGCGCCCCTCCCCTTTCTATACTGTCAGAATTAGCTTCCGGCGCCGCTACGGAAGCTGGCGCAACATGACGGGTAGAGACTTGCACAGCCTCGAAATCTTCTCCACGGTTGCTATGTGGGGCATCTGTACTCGGACGAGACTGCAATTCGATACCTACAGCCCGGCTCAAGTATTGAGGGTCTCGACCAACATCAAGATCAATCAGTACAATCCAAGACCGCGAGAATGAGCTCATACGGATTTTACCTAAGCCTTGCCGCAGCCTTATACACACCACTCCTTGCAACAGCTCTTAACTTACCACCCGCCATTATCTCCCTCGATCCACCTCACCCAAGGCCAGGAACATTCACTCTCCCTACGGACCTGCTCCCAACCCCAAACAACTTCTCCCTCACCGCCACCCAAATAATATGCTACACCCCAACAACCAAACCCCAATACCACCCCATCGTCCTCGAAGACTGCTACAAACCCTTCTCCTCCATGTTCCTCAACCCAAGACTCCAAACCACCCTCGTCTTTACCCCCAGCACCTCTAGATATCGCCGCCAGAACGGAAATTGTATATTCACCATGGGTCCGGGGCCGAATGCTGTCGTACGCGATTTCAATGAGGTACAAATCGGAGCTAGTTTGGCGAAGATTGTGAAACAGTGTGTAACGGCTGGGACGGGGTATTTTGGGGGCGAGCAGATGTTGTTCGTGGAGAGTGGGTGGGTTGTTAGTGTTAAGGCAGCTGGGTCGAGGGAGTGAAGGGCCGGTGGTGGGAAGATGATGGTGGTGGTGCTGATTGTATCATTATTGTACGGATGAGGGCCAAGAAGGCTATAGGGGGTTGAGATTTTGAGGTAAAGACATTAAACGAAAGATTCGCTCACTTATCAATACCCAACTCAGGCCAAAATTGCCCGGGATCATGCAGCAATATCGTCAGGATGCTGGGCGAATCGGTATTTCGCGATGTATGCTCCGCAAATATTTTGAGGTGAAGTCAATTGTCGGGTAGGCAAACGATGGTTTCGTGACCCTTATACGCTTTTGGAGCTATCTCCTCTTAACCTCTCTTCTTTATACATGAAGTTATGAAAAGACTCGGACTTCGATGCAATTCTCACGACTCAGTACTTTCTGTTTTTCCACCAGGGTATCTCCGAACGTGCACAAGGTTTCATGGACATACCAATCGCACCCCGTGACTTCATGCCAAGCTTTCAACCATCTCCTCATCAATTACCTTGGCGCTATTTGTTGCAACTCCATGCCATTCCTCATACCATCGTTCCCCACCTCATAGGTATCAGCTTTACCCCATCCTGCCTGTAGGCTCTGCCCAGTGTGCTTGCGGCTCAAGTGCGGTCGTGTCCAGTAAGGGAATGCGAAGTTTTGTGTGGATTCGTCGGCGTCAACGACAGAGCCGTGGAGCAGGCTGCTATCTGGAGACATCTTGTGTGGCCTTGGCCAAACACGTTCGGCGTCGTCGTAGGGATCGTTACCAATTGCTGCTGGCCTTGCGCGACGTTCTTTAAGCGACTGGGCCGGAGGTAGCGGAAGAAGGGCCCGAGTGCTGGCATGCAGGCAGCAATCAGTGCAAGATAGTGCTCGATGCAGCTAAACGAGTGGTCGGTAACATCGTGTCCGTTGGAGATGGGGGAATACTGACAACAAGATTACAACGTGATACTGAGCCATAGTGGCATCATTAGTGCCTCCAGCTTGAGCTGCAAAAGCCACGCGAATTGCGCAGGCTACGGAAGCTCTGGTACGTGAATCAGCATCTTGCCTTCTCTCCATGTTCAAACAAGGAAGGCGACTTACAGGATGCCGGCTAAGAAGACGAAGAGCAAGTAGATCCTCTGTGGCCATGAGATGCGGAGCTTCATCACCATTGGTACCGGAAATGCGAGTATGAGAGCGTCGGCAACCAGATCAAGGCCTCCAATGGCAAGCACAAGCGGTCCGTCGGCGAAGCAATTCATCGAGACCGTAATGTCCCAGGTCCTGTTTTTCAAGTTGCAGAGACCAATCACGGTGGAGAAGGCGACGCCGTAGTAAATAGTGCAGTAAGCAAAGAGTGCGTAAACTACGTATCTCAGCTTTGCTTGCAGTGGGAAGACTCGCAGGTAGAAGAACAGGGTTGACATCTTAACGAAGTAGTAGGAGACGGGGCAGGCGGCGAACGTTGCCATGATCCACCAAAGGTAGTTCGGTGCGTAGTCTGACAAGGGAACATCCCAGATGTGCCTGCCCAACCCATAGTGGGCCGTCGTGATCACGAAAGAGCTGAAAATGGCCGTCCCGATTAGGGACAAAATAATCATGTAGTCATCCCAGCCGAGCTTCCAATCCGTCAAGACCGTCCTGGAGAGGACTCGGGCACCCACAACGAGCGTCGCGAAGACGAGCAGGATGATATTGCATATGACAAGGATAGGAGCGAAGTTGATGGGGTCGATGAAGTTGGACCACTGTCCCAAGGGAGGAAGCCCAGCAGGCTGAATTTGTCCATCCATTTTCAAGATCAACTGGTATAGCTTCAAGGAGAAACAACTGGCAGAAACTGTGCGGGGAAGAGGGCAGCATAATAAACGTTCCTGGCCATTGCGCAAAATCTCCGAAACGAGCTTGAGCTCAAGTACGATGACAATGGTGCGGCGCGCAGGTACAATTAGATGCATATACAAGTGTGACTGTTGCTAGGACTTTGGGTCGATTTTCGTCATACTCACAGCCGCTATTCAGCACCGTGCCGTGGAAACGTGATCGTACTGGGTATAAATGGCAGACAAAATGTGTGGTGTTTACCTCGATCGACTGTGACATTCAATGGAATGAACGTACTATGAGCCGCTTCTGTCAACTTTGTAGATATTCTTGTGCTCTTTCGTCCTGTCTACTAGGTCGTGAATCGCAAGCCATCGACCTAGACTATTACTCTGACGTCAATGTGGCGGGCCTCCGATTTTTTCATCCGATGATAAAATCTTGTTGAGAGCAAGGGGAGATGTTGAGATGGAAGAGGAGGCTCGGATAGCTTATAGGGCTAGGGCGGATTTGGCGACTACACCGCATGGACCACTCCTTGCACGTTGTTTCTACTGGGACCACGTTCAACAATACAACACGAAAGTTTGATTGGACTATTTCTATCTTCACCGGCAGGAGTATTTGATATTGAATACCATCCTGCGATGCGATTGCGCTATCCCCTTCAGCCTTTCTCTCAAAACCAAAGTCGATAGCTTGAGGGACGATGATGATTCTAATTTAACGTTGATACAGATAGCTAGCTAGGATTTCAAAGAAAAGTAGCATTCTCCTGCCATAATGATGTCCTCAAGCAATTGTCAAAAATAAACATCCGGGAAACATTCGCAAATATAGCAAACTCTAGCAATGCCACATTCAACATATTACAGCAAGGTTCCCTTGAATAAACAATCAGGAGGTTGAATAAGTTGAGTACTCGTGTCATTGCACTAACACTCCTCATGTAGAAGCCAATCTATAGGACATTTCAACGGCCTATAGGGTGAATCGTTAGCTCCAGTACCTGGAGGTAGAGGGACTACTTACCTGATGTCAATTGCTCTTCCACAGATTCTTGCATATTTGCAACGTTGTGCCAAACGCTGGATCTTTGAACGCCTCTGCAGCCTTGGGTCATCCACACACCTCCAAGACAGTGAATACTCTTCAAGATGAGCCCCACCTCTTGCGCACGGCGTGTCAGTCGATCGGGATTGGAAGTGAGTACGGTGAATGGACCCTTCACTTGTTGTAGAATCCGATCAAATAGCACTCTTTCGCTTATTGGGTGCATCGAAGAGACGTGAACCTCCACAGCGATGATGATCTCATCGTTATTAGACAAGAACAATTGTTGTTAAGGGAAGCAAAGCAGGAAAATGGGGGAGATATGTATATATTTAGGAAGAAACGCAAGCGAGTACTTTTGGAACAGCACTGCAAAGGACTTTGGATGAGAGCTTTGGGTGGTATCTCAGACAGAAACAAAAAGGAACGCGGAAGGAGAAGGGCAAAATCCCTTTAAAGGTGAAGGAGAGCTGTGTGAATGGCTTCAAAGCGTCCCAACGAAAATCATCGAGCAGTGAAAGAAAAAGAGCAAATTGGCAAGAAAACAGTATTTTAATTGTAGCTCATTTGACAACAAAGGGGAGCACGTCCTTAAATGGTCAACAATGACACAAAAAGAGAGTCGTTATTGCTCGAATTTGTAGGGTAAGAGGACGGTATATCTGTACAACTCGTGGTCAGCATGAGCTAGAATGTTGCGCGAATAGCGGCTTCATACCAGGATATGGGGGCGTACCTCTGATCAATGTACTGAAAATGATGCGCAAAATTAATGATAATGTACTATGTTCTTTACCAAACCTTAGTCGAAGCAGTCTAGTAATTACTGAAGGGAAGAGTGTACAAAAATCACATCACGATACAACCAATCCCATACATTGCTCTTTCAACCTTACTCTTAATCTGATACCAATCAGTTCTCCTCTCAGCAAATTGGTACACCTCTTCAGCTCGAAAGATGCCGTAGAAGCGGTCGCCGTCAGCAATGATTGTTGCCAGCTCCTTGGCATCGGATGGGTCCACCAGATAAATTTGTGAAAGCTCACGAAGTGCTTTGAAGAATTGAAGCAAGTCTTGGTTTTTGAGAGTTTGGATGTACGTGAAGTAGAGGTTCATGTCACTATTGCAGCTCAGTCAGCAGGTCGTGAAGGATTAATCGAGGAGCGAGATAAACCTAATCAGCTTGATTGAACCATTAACGCTGATACGCTGTCGTTTCAAATGCTTGCACAAAGCTGTAAACAAGCGCATCCCTACCTCCTGATTGAATACATCCAGCATGTTCTTGTCTGTGCTGCCGACAAGCATCTTGGTGTGGGAAGACACGATTTCCACAATCTGCGTAGCTGCTTCACTCGGTCCAATGTCCATCACATCAGGATTAGCACCGTTGGGCGCTCCAGGATTGTAGTCATCGGCCTTTTGATGTGTAGCGCAGACGTACTCCACTTCTGCCATCAGAACTTCAATACCCTTATTTAGTCCAGCAGCAACCCGCTCGTCAAGCATTTGCTCGAAGCGTTTCTTTTCCTTCACAGTTGGGTTGAGGAAGTCGTCACGATCTGTGAGCTTTGAAGCCACCATTTCCTGTCCGTAGAAAACATCCACCATTTGTTGGATGAGATCTCCAACGTTGACCAGTTCGAGAAAAGTGACCAGGGGCGTAACGCCTGTTTGTTCGTTGTTCTTGGACTCTTGAGGTTTGTAATGAGAGAGATGGTCCACCGCTTGATCAAACCCGGCTTGAATGTGGCGAGTACCCAATGTCTGTAGAAGCGAGATGAAAATCAATTCACACTGCAAACGTGCATCCTTCGCGAAGTGACCTCCCAATTTGACAAACACTGCCGCTCTTTCAATACTAGACTTCGCCATGTGAACCAGATTCAAGGCTACCTCGATGCTGAATAGAGAGCGGATGCCCTCTAGTCTTGAGTTCATTATCGCGGCTTTTGCGGCCAACTCGGTAGTCGGTGGTTCCGGTAATGGAGTCAGTGGTCTGTTGGCGCTCAATGTGGTACCGTTCACTACCCCAGGGCTTGAAGTGCGAGTTGGCGTTTGAGATGATGAAGCGGTATCAATCGTAAGCAAGGTCTCTCCATTCACAAGCGCTTTTGCAACAGCGGGCTTGCCACCAAACGGTGAAGACATTGGAAACGCAGGCAATACATTTACAGGCATCATCACCACCTTCTTGAACGATGTCAGAAAATCTCGCTTATCAGCTTGGCGGTTGACATTAGACATGAACATAGATTGCATCGAAGCATCTTGCTCTGACAGCTGCTTCTCCCAATCGCTGACTTCGGAGGTGGACTTCTTTTTGAAGAACTCCAGCTCCTCTCTGAGATACAGATCAACGTGCGGCTCGAAAATGCTTGCAATTACTTCGTCAACAGCTTCGTAGAATTCATCGCCAGAAGGATTGGTCGGTCTCAGTGACTTAGCGAGTTCAAGACACTGATCACATGTAATCGATACGGCTTTCAAGTAGGATTCAATGTTGATTCGGTGTGCTTCATCAAAGAGTGTTGTAAGATATTCTGCCATGACCACTTTACCAACTCGGTGTACAAGTGGTACGATTGCGTTGACAGAAGAGGGAAAGACCTGATCGATGATGCCAACTTGCTCATTGAAGGCTGTTGAGACGTTGCTGAAGAATGAGTAGGACTCCTCTGCAGAGAAAGTGCCAGGACCCGTTCGACTTAGACATCCCTTAGGACTTCCCATTTTGTATCGTGAGCTGATGATGGAGCTTCGCGTGATAAAAAGCTCTACGCCGCTGTGACCACCATTGAGGCTCACGAGAACGTGAGCGTACTTTCTCATCTTGCCGGCCACATCTTCAGCATCAAGCGCTTGCTCGAATTCCCTAGTCACTGCGTTTTCAAATGCGCCGAGTACGGCCTCAAACTTCTCCTTTCTTTGTAACCAGCCTTGAGATATGTCACTACTCGAGAACTTTGTCATGTTGGACAGCATCTGAGCTTGCTGGTCCGGGTCTCGGTATGTGCGAAAGACAATTGCTTGCGTGTGGTTTTCGCAGCGTACTGCGTCGAGATAAAATGGAGCCAACGCTGCGTAAATCTTGCCATACTCCTGCCGTGCATACCCGCGCAACGAGCGAACTTGATTCAGTATCTTCAGCTTTGACGTATTGTCCTGAGCCTTGTACGAGACAGGTCTCTCCTTATGCGTGAGGTCGATAGCATCGAAACCATCGTTCAACTCAACCACTGCGGTCTTTGGTGCATCGCCATTCACATGGCTTGCCCCTTGGCCTTCGTCCTGAGCATCAAACAGAGTCACAGTCGATCTCACCGGTTGCTCCGCTCCACTCGTCCCATTCACTCCAATCCCAACCCTCTTCACTTCCTCCTGCTGCAAATTATGCAACGTCTCCGATCTCTTCCTTCTCGCAGCTTCAGCTCTCTTCCTAGCCTCATTCTCACTCCAGCAGCCCATCAGCTGTAATCTTTGAACCCATCTCGTATCATCGTAGACCATCTCCCGCATGCGTTTTGATACGGGGGCAAAGCGGAGCAGCTCGGGGACGGGGAGGTAGTCGAGGATGGTAGAGAGGATCTCTAGCACTAGTCAGTATGAGATGAATCAGGGGATGGCAACTGCTGTACCTGCTGGCAGTAATGGCTTCGAATTGATGATCTGGGTCTCTCGCAATGGGGCCAGTACTGACTGCCTGGACGCTCCGCCAGTCACTACGGCTCTCTTGAATGCAGACATGACTATAGGTTTCCAGGACCATTGACAGTAGTATGTACAGAGAAAGAAACAGCAGGTGTAGAGTGGACTTGCCTCTTGGGCTTACAAAAGGATAATTAATAATCTCCCGGCTTTGCAAGGCGTAGCCAAGCCAAATAACAAGGCGTCTAACAAACCCAACATTGTATCACCTAGATTGATTGATTCTCTAAGTAGGATCTATTTTCTCTGCATGTCAGATTGAGGAAAGACCTCATTGATTGTAGAACGAGAGTAAGACGCAAGGCAGGCGTTCATATAATCCATTATGCATGCCATGTGCTCAAGGAGCTCATGCTATGCCTCCCTAACAAAGTAGCTATATACATGTAGGCTGTTATTCTCTCGCAATCAATGCAGATCAATTGTCGCAACGCCAACTTTATGCCCCAGACCCAATTTTCTCTTTCGGAGAGTGCCCAACACTAAAACCAAACCCTCATATGCAATGCCAGAATAATTCAATATTGGGCTCTCCCTCCCCTACCATGTTCTTCCGGCGGTGGTGTCCCTGGCGGATGGTTCTCAAATAGATCCTCAAGGTAAGCACTTGGAGCCCTGCTTTGGCCCGGTGGCACCGACAGATTGAGGCTGCTGTTGCTGGCATGCGTGGTCAGGCCTGCGGTACTGAGTCTTCCACCATATGTAGACTCTCCACCTCTACTCGGTGGTAGACTTGGCGAGCCAGGTGGACTAGGACCTTGCGACCTTGCTCTCGAGTAGCGGTGATTTTCAGGTCTAAGATTCGAAAGCCCGATCCCTCCTCCACCAATGTGCGTCATACCCGATCCACCGCCAGGCGCCGAGTTGCCAGAAGCATAGTATCCCGCAGGCAGGTAATTGGATCCTCTATTGCTTGGTGGCTGCATTCCTGCACCAGCCGTGGGCGAAAAGAACAAACTCCCATGGCCTGATTTTGGACCTCCCTTTCCAATCGCCCCTAGTTGATCAAGACTCATTGTCGATCCCGCTCCTGGATGAAAGTATGGGCTCTTTATTTTCCCAGCGTTCGACCTTCCGTCTCCAAGTTGAGAATATTTGGCAGACTGGGCTATCGCTGCCTTCTTCACTGATCGGTGGAGCGACCAAGCAACGAGGCCACGCCAGGCGAGTACGAGGAAACCTATGAAGCCGAGGGCAGCACCAACGCATATGAAGACTGTTCCCTCCGGCAGGTTGGACTTTTGCATGAAAGGCGCATCTGCTGTTGGGGGCACAGTGGGAGCGGGATAGTTGTCCTGCGCTAGCTTGGGCAGACCTGTCAGAGCTGCCGCATCAGTCGGAGATGCCTTGGCAGCAGATGCACTGGTAGATCCCTTGGCTGTGGCTTTGGAAGTCGTTGTAGTACTGCCTTTTGCAGCCTTTGTTGTTGCTGCTGCTTTGGATGTAGCTGCCGCCGCCGTTGTCGCTGCAGTGGCGGAACTGCCATCAGGGAGCTTCGGTAGATTTTGGGCTGCGACATGGGAGACGAGGAGGGCCGAAGTGAGGAGCAGTGTTATAGAGAGTTGAAGAGTGCATGGAGGTCGCATCGTAAAATTTGTTGTCTCGCGAGGCTGTGCTCGACAATTCCGATCTCCCCCAATACCAGTATGTCCTTGATGATCTTTTTAGACAATATTTCTAGGAACCTTTTTTCAGGAATGTTATATAGCGTCTGCTGGCAGATTGTCGTAGAACAAATTTGCAATTCTGGGGGCTGATCGGTGGTAGAAGGCGCCCCTTTCTCAGAAGGCCTTTGTTACGCGGCGTCGTATTTTCATGTGCCGAAAGCGATACCGACTTATAAATGCGAATTTTATAAAATGACCGTCGACGCAGCCTGAAGTAGACGTAACCAGTATGGATGAAAGCCTGAAAATGCAAGTCGACGAACAAGGATTTTACTGTTTTGTTTCCTGCATTCGACGCAAAAACAGATGCAGGGAAGGCGCGGGGCAACGGCGTCCTTAGCCTTCCCGAGAGAATGCCAAAAACAGCCGATCAAAAATCGAAGATTCAAATTAGAAGAAAGCCAACCCTTGCAATTCGCATCAACATCACCCTGCTTGTAATATGGGAGTCCAGAAGAAGACGAGGAAGTTTGTGCGAGTACGTTGTCGGACTTTGCTTTCAATACGGATCACTATTGATCTAGTGACACTAGGTCAAGAGAATTATTGGCCAGAGAGATGCTAGATTGTATGGTACCACATGGAACTAGCATCTTGGAGAGAGTGGTCGCTAATGCGACTTTATAGAAAGAAGAATTTGATGAAGGGCGAGGTAGAGAGCAAACGGAAAGCCAAAGGAGATGAATTTGTTCGGGAAATGTGAGCTTGAGTCGCACTCAATCAAGATGCCAACAACTAAGCCCCGGCAGACCACAGGTCTCCTCCTCACTCTTCTTCCAATACAACCAGGCCTTGGTGCCTCCATACAGCGTCCTCGTCGATACGAACTTTCTATCCCATACTGTACAGCACAAGTTAGAGATGCTCTCTACAATGATGGATTGCCTCTACGCCGAATGCTATCCAGTCATCACAGACTGTGTAATGGCTGAGTTGGAGAAGCTAGGGACGAAATACCGGATAGCTCTTCGAATAGCGCGAGACGAGCGGTGGCAGAGGTTGAAATGTGACCACAAAGGGGTGTATGCGGATGACTGGTGTGTTTGGAATAAATACAACTTGGTAGGGGCTCTGGGCTGACATTTGGTATAGCTTAGTGGACAGGGTGATGAAGCACAAGATCTACATTGTTGCTACTAACGACAGAGATTTGAAGCGGAGGATACGGAAGATTCCAGGTGTAAGTGCTACGCCCAGGACAATTTCCTGATTTTGTTGAAACATCTAATATTGATTCGCTAGGTCCCTTTAATGTCTGTTGCTCGAGGCAAGTATGTGATAGAGCGTCTTCCGGATGCTCCTGAAAAGTAGACTTGATGGACGACTTGATGACTGTTGATAATGCATAGACTGTAATGCCATGATAATTTAATGTGATACCCCTTGCTGCGACCTAACCAAAAACTGTCTGCTAGAGCCAAAAATCTGTATCAGCTGTAATTATTGTACTGAACCATGCTGTTTGAAATGTATCAGTATTTCGTCTTTGTCGCTAATCCGCACAAGAAAACGGCAAAAGAGACGACCTCCACGGCCGTTTAATCTAAGTACATCAACTCCTATTCGAAAGTAGCGAGTCTTCACATCTATAGCCAGAAAAAGGCTCCAATGCTCTCGGAGATTGTCTTCTACAACATTAGATGAATCTGACCTCTACCACTCCCTGATAACACGCAAGGTAAAGTAAGTCTCAGCCACGCAAACGTGGCGATGTCATCTGGCGACTTTCGAGCTTCGCTGTTGAAGGAAAAAGAAAAAAATCTTGTTTGAGTCCAATTCCTGGACGTTGTAGTACCCTTCCCTGTCTTCTTTTGTCTCCGGCTTCGTCCTCAAAACAGACTACATAAAGGGGTGTTGCTCATGCTGCGGTTTCCTTCTTCACGATGCCACTTCTCTCCGCACAATTCGAGAGGCACGTTCCTTCCTCACTTGAGCTTCCACTATCTTGTTGACCCAACAGACAGCTCCGCTTTTCTAATCTGAATTTGCAAAATAACATCGATGTTGCACAATTCCAATCTTCCACTTCCACAGGCCACCCTGAGCAGCTCTCAAGTTCTCAAGCAAGGTGACTAGCATCTTCAACTGCCCAATGCCTTGTGATACGAGAACCTGAGCTAAGACAATGAAGATGGATACTATGAGCACAAAGCATGAATATGCCGGGCAAGTTGTCAATCGAGATTTTGGTGGTATCGAGAAACGCTATTGCACCCAGGAAAGCAAAGGGAATCACAATCACGCAAGCGCCGATCCAAGTAAGATACTCGTCATCTTTTCCTACATTGACCGTACATGTTACTGATAGCAAAACAGATGCATCATACCCATGTAGGAAGCACAAAAACCTCCATACCAAATTCCCCATCTGCATATACTGCGAGAAGCGACATCCTCGCAAATGTCGAAAAGCGACGTTCAGGAAGCACCAAAGCAGCGCCATTATGGAAAGACGTTTCCACAACCTTGCTTTCATACTCGAGACTTTCGTCACCAAGGGTGGCTCGAACGGTAAACGTCAACGGCTGAATCTGGCAAACAGGCTGGCAGCCTATTTTGCTAGCGATGATGTCCCGAGGAACGCCTGTATTCATCTCGCAATGGTTGACTGTATTCTTGACGATGTTCTACCGAAAGTCAGACAGCAGCGGTTGAAGCGGAGCAGTGGCGAGGACGATTTGGGACAGGATCAGGCAGAGCTAGCAGGGGACTTCGACGAAGGATAGCCTTCGGAGCCACTGGGATGACAAAGGGTACTTTGCACTAGGAGATTTGATAATGGTCGCAGTGCAACCTTTCACTATGAAACGGCTGGCTTGGCTAGAAAAAAATGTGAAGAGTTTCTCATGCCTGCGCTTGGAGGCCTGTGACTGTGGTGTGAAGATCTATGAAACAGTTTGTAGCATTTTACGTGGGTATAATTTATGCTCCTAAACAAAAGCATCAAGCAAGCTATGCAACATCAATGCTCACGATCTTGATATCCTCCTCCGGCTTCTCCTTGTACACCCTCGCATTTTCAATTCGATGCACGACATCCAACCCCTGCACTGCCCTCCCAAAAATCGTATGCTTCCTATCCAGCCATGGCGTGCGTTCCGTCGTGATGAAGAATTGGCTGCCATTCGTGTTGGGCCCTGCATTCGCCATGCTGACAGTATACGCCTTGTCGTGCTTCAATGCTGAAAACTCGTCTTCGAACTCCTTGCCCCAGATACTCTCCCCACCAGTACCATCGCCCAACGGATCACCGCATTGAATCATGAATTTGCGGATGACACGGTGGAAGATGGTATTGTTGTAATAGCCGTTTTTGCTGTGCGTGACAAAATTCTCCACAGCTTTTGGCGCAGCTTCAGGAAAGAGGCGGATATGGATATCACCGTACGTCGTGTGTAGGATAGCTCCAGTCCCAGTCTCTGCCGGCTTGGCCTCTACTTGTTTCCGGGCATTGAGATCCTTGGGCTTCTCATTTTGAACGTCACGTGTTGATTTGCTGATGTCGGTGTCATTTGTGAAGATGTAGAAGCGGACTTTGCCAGAGCCAGTAGAGACGAGCATGGGATCTCGTTCTTCGGCTTCTTGGAGGAGTGGATTGGCGCTGGCTGCCATTGAGACGGTGACCACGCCTTTTTTTTGCGGTTGGCCTTGGTATAGAGCAAGATTAAGGGGTCGGAATGATTCTTCTTTGCCGTATACTTTGACCACGCTGTTGGTGAGAGTGTTTATGACTTTTGTCCCTAATATTGATCCGTGAATGATGAAGTTGCTTGATTCGTCAAAGATGACATTGATCTTGTTTTGTAAAGCCGGGTTTTCCAACTCTCGCTCTACGGCTAATCGCCTGCCAAGTTCAAGGTCTTCCAATTTGTACAGTGCAGTACCAGCTTGCTGCATGTCAGTGATTGTAGAAAGAGATTCGTCGTACGCTCGGTAGAGCTTGCCGCTGGCGAAGTCAAAGACTCGCACATTGCGGTCCGGAAACGAAAATGTTGCAAACTGCGAGCCAGATGGTGAGACGGTAATAGCTGTCGGTAGACTCTTAGTTTTCTTGAATGCAAAGAGGTCGGTAGAGCTTTTGAATTTGAACACACTGTCAGGCTTTTCATAGCCGTTGCCAGGACTCCAGTACTCAATCATGCCATTATCATCTGCGGAAATGGCGCAGTCGTACTCATTGTTATATGCGATCGTTCTCACGGGACTTTTGTGTAGGTTGGCAATTGTATGGACAGGGTCCTTTGCCTCGCCAGTGCCGTCATGAAGATATATTGCAGAGCTGGCCTCGTCGGACACGGCTAGAAGGGGTAAAAAGGCACCTCGTCGGTGCACCCAACATATGCTTTTCGGTATATATTCCGATTGTAGTATTGCGAGTAGGTCTGGAAGCCTCGTCAGCTCTTAGTCTCCAAAGAATCGAAGGAGCATACCAAAGGTGATGATGTCGAAAACCTTGATCGTCTTATCCGCTCCAGCAGTGGCAAAGCTGCGACCATCCTGGCTCACACTGACACTTTTGATCTCCCCAGTATGTGCTCGGAACTCCTTCACCGATTCTATGCCCACGGCCACCTTTTTCCAGAACTTAACGACCCCTTCCACTGAGCTTGTAATCAAGAAGTTCGTATTAGGCGTTACCGTAACAAAGGAAAGCTGATCCTTGTGCATCAAGGACTTCGAGTATCGTGGGGAACGTGGAAGGGCGGATATGTATAGCTTCTCGTAAGGGAGCTTTCGTCGCTTCTTCTTGGGTACAGTAGAGGGCAGAGCAGGGCCGAAGTCATCATCAGAGGAGGTGTCTAAGGCAGTGTCAGCTACCGAAAAGAGAAGAGAGGTGCTTGAAGTACCTTCATTTTGTGCAGGAGTGCCATTTTCTACCTTTTTCTCCGCCTGACCGTCTTCGAATTCCGCACGAGACCGCTTGTTCGGCGAGGACACAACTTGGGCTTCTGATGGCATTTTATGAGTATCAAGATATCACGCCACCATATCAATATAAAGGATGCCAGTCTGAGGAACGCCGAATATCGGTCCTGTACTTAATAGAACGGGGCTTCTTTTTATGGATCCAACATTGAATGTCTCTAGCTAGTGGTGGAAAAATAATCCTCCCATTTCAACGTCTCTAGATCCACAACGATTGGGTCTGCAAATATGAACTCGCTGAATCAATAATAGATCGAGGTTTTCAAATCAACTTTACTACAGACGACTTTGACACAAGCCAACTCATTACTGAATTATCTTGATTCTCGCGAGGTCGGTAATTTCGACATCGCCTCCGCCAAAAACGACTTTTGAAAAGGCCAAGTAAGGTAGGTTAGCCAAAGCTGAGTAAGCAGCATAAATCACAACGCACCGCACGAGTGCCAAAAATTTGGGAACCTCCACCGTGACTTGTTTGTGCTCCTCTCCATTACCTATTCATTGCAAGGATACATTGTATGGTCATAACCGAAACACTGTTCTAATCATCATAGTGGACTCGAGACTCCGGAAGGGCCGGGTTTTTGGGAAGCCTTGAAGATGGTTAGCAGCCAAGCCATTGCTTATGGGAATATCGAGACCAATATCTGCACACGGTTTTGGTCCTTAGTATAGCGGGCGGAAGACTAGGGACACCGGCTGATAGACACTCACAGTATGGTGGCTAATCTACCAAAAGCTGTGTACACGTGCCTCGTACGTTGGGTACGACTTCTCTAACAGCTGCCGGCTGCCTAAACAGATTAGCATTCCATTATTTTAAGCCCCTTCTCTAGCAAGGGGAAATTCAAGGTAGGCTTGTTAACCCTCTTCGCGGGCATATCATAAGCATTTGCCCCACCTGTCATAATCGTGTCCGCATAGCGCGAATCGCATGACAATCTATACGGAATTTCGCCACTGCCCGAGCATTCGTGACCAAAGCCATATGGGATAGTCCATTCTGCGTACGCTTTTGGTACAAGGTTATCCAGAAACCCAACAGTTTTTTGTTCCTTGCCTAGAACGAGGTCTCTCTTCGCAGCACTGCTGTTGTCTGCTTTCCATGCGGAATCAGCCTCGTCAGCTGTGGCGCCCCAACCTTCTTTTTCTGCGCTGATTGCCAACAATGGATTTCTTAATTTGATAGGCGTGAAGTATGCCCAAATTCTTTGCCCATTGCTAAAGCTCGGCAGATGTTCAACTTGACATGGCTGACCTCAAGAATGCCGCCCTCTTTTCCCGCTTCAATCATACCGCGTCCCGGATACCCCAACTACACTAATCTTCTACGATTACGCTTTTAGCGCTGGGGTTCAGAACATCGACGTCTGGCAATCTATGGTAGTCGCTCTCAATGCTATCTACCACTCTACCTAGTCCGGCTCCACCAATGCTCTGATACGAGTCGATAGACTTTTCTGGACGTTTGGCGGCGCAGTTCTTGATATCGAAACTCGTGGCGACGACGGCAGCGGGAAATTGACTCGGACTATTTTGGCGGACACTATGCTGCGTGTTGGAACTTGGTTGAATCAAAGAGAGTTCGATAGTGTAAAATGGCAGATAGTCGATGATCACTTGGGGAATATTGGCGTGTGGTATATTGGTGAGCATCTTGGGGGAGGAACTGCAGGCAAGACAGATACTGCTTGACATATGTTGGATGACTTATCAAAGATTGCACTATTTTGGAGTCTCACTGCTATGCTAGAAGCGCCAGTTCTTGTCAACACCCATTTCCTGATGTGCCATCTGACATCGCTTATTCCACTCCAGCCTCCTCTGTGTCTCTCTCGGGGCTTCGTATGCGTTGGATGGTGCGGTCCTCGTAAGGGCAATTCCCTTGCCTTGCCTTGGTGCTGGGTAGCGCTCTACCCGACGTCTACCGCCATAGCTGTTCTGGTATGTTCGGGCTGGATAGGAGATTCGAGTCGGCTTGGAAGATCCGCAGCCCATAATCTAGAAAAGTAGCTATCTTGGTATGATGGAATTCAGGCAGTGTTGATCAATTATTCTGTAATTTTGGCGTGATTTTGTTCGAAACGACGAGAAAATCGATCGTCCAGAAAAATCCAGCTGAGAAGATTTCGATGTCGTTCTACTACAAAGGAGCAAGTGTCAATGACCTGCACTTTGTTCTGTTATCGTCTTCGAAAGAACACTCCGAGGTTTCCTGAGATTCTTTGTTTCCACTGCTCGCGAACAAAGCGAAGGGACGCCTCCTTTCGAGATCTAATTTATAGGAGCGAATGGGAATCCTAACGTTTTGTTAGCAGTTTCGTAAATGTTATTGGGGACTAAGGCAAAAGCCAGTCGCGAAGCTATTAAGTCGCCGACCATGACTAGCTATTCAGCCATCTGCAACAGCTCGCTGTGCAATTTGGGCTCGGTCACTATTGATACAAATTATCTGATGATCGTAATACGTTGAGAGCGTCGTGGATCCTTTGAACATCCACCTCGCGCGACAGGTCAGGGGCAAACAATTGCCACAGTTGCCTTGTTCAGCAAGAATTTTTCATTCCGCTCAAACACAATGGTAAAAACAATAGTCGTATTATGACGCTCCGTGCCGTTGCCCCACTGAGTCTCAACGATACGCCCTGCACTCACATGCGCAATAGAACTACTGGCAACTTCGCTCCACAGCTCAATTCCGTTACCTCTGGAACTTGTCCATCATGCTCATTATGCAATCGCCTATTACCGCGCTCATCCTTGGCTCCGTGCTGGCCACCAGTACTGGTGCTATACCTCAATTCCTTCTAACGACCATGCGATCGGTCTCCATAGCCTCAACTCCCAGCTCTTCCGTCACCGCAACACCCAAGATCTCTGCTAGGGTTGCATCTCCCGACGGCGGTGGCATATCATTCATCCCTCTGGGTACCTCCTCGAAATTAATAAAACCGTTACCACAAATTAAAGCTTCTCAAGGGAATCTCGCGCCACCTGCAACTCCAGTAGCTATCCAGGCAAATACTCCGACTCCCCAAGCAAATGCTGCGCCTGTCCAAAACAGTCCAACACCCATCGCAGCACAGCCTCCGCCAGCGCAAAGCTCCGTCGCGGCTCTAGTGGTGAATGCTTTCGCTGCTCCCGACTGTTCCGTCAGCAAAGGCAATATCAATATTCCCGTCGTATACGGTAAAGAGTATCCTGTGGAAGTCGTATCCTTCTGGCTTAGTCGAAACTTGCTGCCAACCGAGCAGATGGACTTCAGTACGGTGGGTGCGAACCCGCCAGCCGGGACACCAAAGCAGTGCGCGACGTTTTTGGGGACGAAGAGTCCGGATCCGGCCCATCATTTGCCGTTGGGGATTGGGTGTCATGATTTGGCTACTGTTGCTGGGGTGAGTTTTCCCTTTGATATCGCTTGAGCGAGTATAGAGCTGATTTCTTGCGTTATAGTGTTTTCGAGTATCCAATAATGCCATGCATTGACTCCTCCGATTGAAATTGTGTTCAATTGCAAGTAGAACAACTAGAAATAAACCTACATAAACTCTTGATACTTTTGCTACTGTGACAGGGTTTCGATTAGACTTAAGATGATTAGAGTTGAGTCGGTGTTACCATAAGAGAAGTTCTATGTTCTTCACAATGCCTTAAAGCAAGACTATCCTTCAATCGATGCGAGTGGTCCACTAGCTCCCACTTAGTTATTCCCAACTAGATGGCCAATTGGCGGGATTCTTGATCACAGTCACGAATGAACCGACAGTTCTGGCCATCGTATGAAATGGGCACGGACTCCCAAACATCAAAACTTCCTATTATGCACCGAGACCTGGTCTTCTGACCATATCACACCGAGAAGGGCTTCTTCTTACGGCATCTCAAGGAACAAGAAATTCGAGCAAGAGCAGTACATGAACGCTGATATGATGACCACTTAGCTGGCCGTACTCCCAGTACTCCCAGAGACCAGCCCAGATTGTTCACCCCCAACTGCTCCATGTAGTCCGTCGCTATTGCTCGACTGTCCAACTGAGAGATGGGAAACAATAGACAGATCTTCATTTCCTTCCATCTTGGGTCATGACGTAGTACAGGCACGTCTTGTGGGCTCGGAAAGTATATAAGGGGTGCACTCTACGCGAATTTCTAAACCAAGCCTTCGCAAGAATCGAGTTGCGCCTGTCATTGATGGTTTCAGGCTTGAGTTGAGGCAAGATGATTGAACTGAGAGATAGTGTTTGAGCAGACACGACCAAATCTATATATAGTGATGCAACAGGCGCTCAAGGCCTTGTGTTCGGTTAACATTTACAAAGAAAGTGACCCAACCCGGCTGGACCACTATCAAATCTTACACCGCGTGACTGGCGTACCCATGAGCTTGCGCCTCTGCAAATCCATCAGCCACCTCCTTTGACCCCAGCTGTGACAATCCATGATCTGACCGCGAGAGCTGTGGCTTTCTATCAAAGAGGGTCATGTCCAGCAAATACAGGAGGAAAAAGAAAATATAAGCAAGCATTGCCCATAGCAAGCTCACGTGACAACTTGCTGGGTTGGAACATGTAAAGTGGTGCATCTGTGCCGACATCGAGGAGTTGTGCATCGTGGTGGTAGGTCGTTGGTGAGTTTATACGGACGATATGGGTGGTGTGTGGCCGACGAGTTGTAGGGGCGGTAGTGACTGTTTAGGTAGGACTGTTGTTCATATGTGATTATGAGTTCTCGTGGAGTTGAAAATGAGCGTGGACGTAATGGATGTTTAAAGGTCTGATGTCATGGTCTTTGAAAGAACTTTATATACAATAGCTTTGTGAGAGACAGATCAACAACGGCGAATGGTGAGACATACGATATGGTACTTCTCCTGTATGAGCTCCTGCGTTTTGAGTTTTGCCACAATGCTTGTGTTTAAGTTGCACAACAATGACCAGAAACACACAAAGAGGTTTCATGCTCAATAAAGAATCAGGGGCTCAACGAGAACAAAGAGTACAAAGCTGCGACAATGTAAAATTCATTATAAAAGAACTTCTTTCAGCCACACTGAAACTCATTCATAAGACTTCAATATCTTTCTCCAATTGTGCCTACTCCAAAACATCGATTTTAAACGTTATACACTGCCTACAGAAACGTCTTCAGTGCCTACTACCAATTTAACATTCCATATTATTTCATACTAGAAAACACATTTGCCTTCATCATGGGATGCTCCGCTTCCAAACCCATTCGCCAACAGCGATATGTACAGCAACCCAACAGACCCGTACAGCGCAAACCGAGTCCCAAGCTCACCCAAAACCAGCACCATGCCGAGGCTTTTGCCAAACTCAACACTAAGAGCAAGCGACCATGTGACAGCCGACTTTCGAGACCCTTTAGCTGCGAAGACATTGAGCGATGGGGTTTTTGATGAGATGACTAGATCAGGTCTTTGAAGAAGAGGGATTTGAGGGGATGTGGAACAATGCTAGTGCTATTAGAAAGAGTTATTGATCTTGCAAATAAATATTAGACTTCTTTACTTCATTGAAGTTTCGCCTTTTGGATTGGTTATTCTAGGTGCGACGCGTTTAATTAAAAATATCGCATATTCAAGTGCTCTACTCGTAATACCAGTGTGCTTTGTGAACAAGCTTCATCAACAGTATGGTCATAATGAAGAATTGCGAAATGGTGCTGAGCTTTTATCTAGTATTAGTATTGTGCATGAATCCACCTTGGAGAAGTTCCCTTACCAATACCAACAAAGCTTTTCAGTCCGACATCCAACCCAGCCAAAGAATTCTAATATGCTCCCACGGTGACTGCTGCTGCTCACTTCGTCTCCCTTGGAGGTGATTGGTTTTGGGAGACCGGATGTTGTCCTTGCTGGTCCTCCTTCTGCTCGTCCTCCTTCTGCCCGCCCTCAAGATCATTCAATTGCGTCGATTTCTCAGGTATGGAGGCATCTTCGGACTCTTGGCTCTTCTTGGTGATCGGTCTGAGTATGTGCATTCTATAGCGGCAAGCGAAGGGATCCTTGCAGTCGGCATAGTTGTGATAGCTCTTAGTCTTATGCATTCTTTGAATTTCGTAGTCTCCTTTTCGGAGCTGGAAGTTGATGAGGAATGGTGAGGAATCAAAAGATGGGACTCTGTAAGAGAGGTTAGTGTCTACATCGCGGTGTAGCGAGAAGTCCTACTGTGATGGAGCTTGATGTGTCGGTGGCTCGGTACTCAGCGTCGTATATTTGCCTCTTCTCTCCTCGTTTTGTGGACAGTATTCGATTTCTTGATGAGTTGACGATAAAAATATGTGGACTAGGAAGATAGGCACAGATAAAAACTGGTTAATACAAAGATGTTTTCTAAGGGGATTCCGGCAAGGATAGCACTGTGACAAAAAAGAAAGAAAACTATGCAGAGTCCGGAGAGAGTGTATCGTCCACTGTTATCCGGACAAAGCATATATTACACAGGGCCTCAATACTAAGACTCTGTCTATCTCTACTGGTCTTCAACTTAACTCCAAAGCAGAAGGACTTAGGTCGAATCAGCCTTTGGTACCTAGTACGGACAAAGAAGCTATGTCCATGTTCGAACAAAGTGAGCAAATATCAAACATACTTTGCGAGTCTTTGCAATCCACATTACTTATTAGGTTGTTTCATACGGTGGGAGGTATTGCAACACTCAATTGCTCTCACACCTTCCAATTTTATGACAAGGGTTGTCTTTGCGACTGTCTCAGCATCAGTGCATCATTCGACAGAAAAAGCATACATATTCATTCAAGTACGGATTTCAGCATTTGCGCAACGCTCGCATCGATGAACGACAGCGAATTGCAAGTAGCAAGAGTGAACTTTCTTTATAATCAGGGGTTGTAAGAAGTCGAGATTTCTACCCTTTCGACCTTACCAATCTGCAAGACAGTCGTCTTTAAACCCTAGCAATCCCCATCCTCCATTCATCCTTTCTCGCATACCTATGCTTATAATCCTCAACAATACAGTCTAGCCCACAAGTATATTTCCGTAGCTGCTGTACTCTCTCCAGTAAAAGCAGCCCCTCTGCTTGCAACTTACCCAAACCTTCCTTCAACTTTCGCAACTCCTCGTAGCACTTCAGATTTTCGTCCACCGCGGCAGTGTATCCAGATCTCCATTCCAATTCTCGTTGTTCTATATTCTCCCACTCATAGCATATGTTGTTGAGCTCCTTAGAAGTCTCGCAGTGCTGGCGCAGAAGGTCATACCTCTGCAAAGACTGCTCCTCATTTTGCATCGTTTCATGTTCATTTGTTGAACCCTCCTGATCGAGGGAGTTGATAAAAGCTTCAAGAGAGGTAATTCTGTTATTTTTAGCGGCATAAGCAGTTTCTGTGGCATTGACGAGTTGGATGAACCCTTCTCCCTGTTTGTCCATTCCCTTGCGGCGTTCTTCACTTTGGTCAAGTATAGCTTGGAATTTCTTGAGGCAATAGAGTCCGCGGATAACGATATTTTGCAATACATTAAATTTGCCGAAAATTACGCTTATAGGTTGGAGCGCGGGTCTGTTGACTTGTTGGTGGATGATGGGAACTAATCTCTGACCTCTTTCAAGCTGGGCGGTCATATCTGTCATGGTTGGCATGGTAGATGTTTTCAAACGCGAAAGCACCTCGGAGGGTCGGTTCAAGTGGTTCTGGTTAAATTGCTCCGTGTCTGGAAGATATATATGTGTGAGTACAACTCGAAGACGACGATATGGTGGTGGAAGCTTGAAGAGATATATGTTCGCAGCACGTTTCATGTAGCTCAGCGAGGCTTGATGGTTAGTAATGGAATTAGCAATCGGTGTTATTTATGGACGATCGAGGCGAACAAAGCTGGTTGCAAAGACGAAGAGAATAAAGGATAAAATGGTTGTTGTTCTCATCAGCGCGACTTGTCATCCATAGTCCATGTGCACGGATGATGGACAGGGTGAACATCATGAACATCCTCATAGCACAAGGAGCTCGACGAGAACATGCTGCTGAGAAAACTCGAAATTTCGGAGGTGAAATCCTGGGCAAAAGCGGCAATACCAAGCTCGCAAGAAGTGCAACATGAGAAGGGATGGCTGGCGGCTAGCGGCTAGCGGCTAGGTTTGAGGGAATCTATATTGTATTGGAACACTTTAAGCTTTTCCGCCCAGCCGCTAGGAACGATTAGCTATAATATGTCGCCAAGATAGTTCCTTACGTGATCTTATTTCCCGATTTTTCTACCCCCTAAATAAATCATAATAAAAATATAATAAAATATACGCTTCTATATAGTTCCTATATATATCTCTATATCTTTCTATATTCTTATATATTTTCTTTAATTATCTATATAATTTATTATATTATTACTTTATATCTTAACGAACTTATATTAAATATATATATATACGTCCTATTTCTGAATTTAAAGGCCTTAATACTTCGCGTTTATTATTTCTTTATACCCGATATTATACCTAAATATTAATCCCTTCCTAATTTATATATAATATATATATTAATTTATCCTTAAAAAAGAAATACTAGGCGTCCTCTATAAAAGATCGATTTAAATATCGCCGCCTTTACTCCTACTAGGTAGTTAAAACGCGCCCGTATTATTATTTTATACTTTAATACGATTTTTATTTAAAACTCTACGCGCTTATAAAGCTCTTCTTAAACTATATCTATTATTAATTAGATACGGTTTATTCCTAAATTACCGTTTATTTACTATTCTACTCTTTTTATATTCCTCCCTTTACGCCTCCTCCTTTTATATATCCGCCTCCTCTTTTTATACGTCCGTTTACTCTTTTTATACCGTCTTTATCCCTACTTTTACTCGCTCCTACGAGTCTTTATACTAGTTTATACGATTTAATATCGAATTTTACCGCCGAGATTTATTACCTAAATATTATATCGGAGTAATATATTTATTATCGAGCCTTCATCTACAAAAGTGCAAGCGACTCTAAGAATCCTAATTTGCTCGGAGCGCTTAGGCCCGCTCACGAGCGCTATTATAGCTTAAAGTTAATTAGGAATTCTCAGGCCCGCTTAGGCTCGCTCAGAATTATTTAGGATTCTCAGGCTCGCTCAGGCCCGCTCAGGGTTATTTAGGATTCTCAGGCCCGCTTAAGGTCGCTCAGGATTATTTATTTACATAGATATACGCGCATACATGGCCTATAGATATGCGCATACATGGCCATTACTGCTGCCATAGATATGCGCATTCATGGCCATTACTGCTGCCATAGATATGCGTATACATGGCCATTGCTGCTGCCATAGATATGCGCATTCATGGCCATTACTGCTGCCATAGATACGCGCATACATGGCCCATAGATATGCGTATATATGGCCATTACTGCTGCCATAGATATGCGCATTCATGGCCCATAGATATGCGCATACATGGCCATTACTACTGCCATAGATATGCGCATTCATGGCCATTGCTGCTGCCATAGATACGCGCATACATGGCCCATAGATATGCGCATACATGGCCATTGCTGCTGCCATAGATACGCGCATACATGGCCCATAGATATGCGTATATATGGCCATTCTTGCCCCCATAGATGCGCGCATACCCCCATTTATGGCCTATACATACGCGTATATATGATGTTCCATGATCGCCCCTATCGACGGCAGCGACCCCCCGG